>WNFI01073901.1_pt2 | contig 211086 bp, 185 predicted proteins | sample 5400471 | NCBI WGS metagenome assembly WNFI01 (sample SAMN13153348, study PRJNA577476) | soil metagenome | isolation source: 100 cm saprolite on Douglas fir-dominated hillslope | place: USA:California | collected 2013-09-17
TGAAGATAAGGCAGGTCCTCCGCTAAACCCGGGGGCAGCGCATACACCTGCTCATGATGCCGGAAGAAAAAAAGCTCCTGGTTTACCCAGGGCCGCATCCGCTCTTCCTCCTGCCGGGTCAACTTGCCCGGCACCTGCTTTTTGTTTCGGGGATAGGAGAAGACACCCCCATCCTCCTTCCGTACACAGCTTATAAAAAAACCCTCTCCTTTTAACTTATCGGGATAGAACCGGTATCCATACCCACCCTTCCGACCCCTCGTTTCAACAATATTCCATTCCTTTTCCAGGGACAACGGACAGCTGACAACCTCCCGCTCCTCCATCATCCAATCCAGGATGTCCTCATCCTCCTCTTTCGAATAGGAACAGGTCGAATAGATCAGCACCCCTCCCTGTTTAAGGGCCGGCCAGCAATCGGCTAAGATCCGCTGCTGACGCTGGTGGCAGAGCTGCACATTCGCCCCGCTCCACTCTCCGATGGCTTCCGGTTCACGGCGAAACAGACCGCTCCCGCTGCAGGGAGCATCGACCACGATCACATCGAAATAATTTTCCAGCCGGGAAAAATCACGGGGGTCATTGCTGGTAATGATCACACCCGCCGCCCCCCATTTCACCATATTCTCCTGCAGAACATTCACCCGCGTCTTGATCACTTCATTACTCACCAGCAAACTGTCCGGAGATATTAAAGATTGTATCAGCGTAGACTTCCCTCCCGGGGCCGCGCATAAGTCCAATACCCTCAATGGCTGCGAAAGATCGGTCGTCTGTCGCAAAGCCTGTTCCAGGAACATACTGGACGCTTCCTGGACATAATAAGTGCCTGCATGGAATAAGGGATCGAACGTAAAAGAAGGCCGCTCCTCCAGGTAATACCCCCGCGAAGACCAGGGGATCCGCTCCAAACCGCCCGCACCCGCCGGGCTTACCGGACTCGTCGAACTTACCGATCCTCCCATCCCTACCGGACTCGTCGCCCCATCCCCCACTTTCAACGGATTGAACCGGATAGAAGTCACCTGCTTTCCGTCCGCATGCACCTTTTCAAAGGCATCGGCATCATACCCTGCAATCCCTTCCAGGGAGGTCAGAAATTCTTTCGGTAAGGACGAATGCACAAGCTTTACTGATTAATGAATAAACGGCAAAACTACTACTTTACGATGATAGATCTTGTCACACCCCCACCACTTAAAAACGAATAACAAAGTCCTGCTTCACCTTGAATGTATCCCGGAAAAAAACAAGCCCTATGAAAAAAAGATCGACGGTCAGGTATACCCGGCTATCCCCTTTGATCGATTCCCAGGCCTCTTCCATTTCCCGGCTCCAGTGAATATCGTCAAAGATCAGAATGGAAGATGGAGACAGGCGCCCATACAGCGTATCAAAATAACGAAGGGTCGGTTCCAGCCGGTGATTGCCATCTATAAAAGCCAGATCGATCCTGCCTGCCCCGTTCAGGACTCCCTCCAGCACGGCATCGAAATTTCCGATCGTAAGATCTATATTTCCCAATCCCAGCGAACGAAAATTTCTCTCCGCCACCACCGCCACCTCGGGCGCCCCTTCGATCGTAAACACCCTACTCCCCGTTGCTGCCGCAGCCAGATAGGCAGTAGACAAACCCAGCGAAGTCCCCAGCTCAAGGATCGTCTCCGACCGGTAGTACCGGGCGATGCGAAAGAGCAACTGCCCCAGTTTTTTGGGTTTGGCCGCCTGCCGGGCGATATCCGAAATGCTACGCTCCCGGGTCGCCTTCAAAGCCGATCCGGCGCCCATATCCTCTATTTGCAGCGTTGTCCGGTCCTTTTCCAATTGCCGGCGCAGGTTCTCTATCAGAACATACTCCGGATAGTGCCCGACATCATTCAGCACCCCGCGGACAAAATCAAAAACAAAAGGAGAATGAATACCATGTCCCTTTCCGTTGGAAGCGGTCAGGTAGTACTGTACGTATTTTCGAGCAAGCTGGAGGTGGGAGTACATCCCGCAAATGTAAATAGTATTACCGCAAAAGGATCACGGTGCCTCTGGAAAATATATCTCCATTAGCATTGGAGCCGCTTACCATAAAGACATAAGTACCCGGAGTACAAGCCAATCCTTTATAGGTGCCATCCCATCCCTTGCCGATATCCTTAGTGCTGAATATCCTATTTCCCCATCTGTCGAAAACAGAGAATTCCTTCAATTGCATGGAAACATTGGGCGGAATGCGGAACAGGTCATTTTTCCCATCTCCGTTAGGGGTAAAAGAATCGGGCATGGCCAACTTATAGAATACACTGACCAGCACATTCTTATGGACGGAGCAGCCTTCAGGGGACACAAGATCGAGTTGGAACAGGGTCGTCGAGACCATGGGAATGGTCAAGGGCGTGAGCGAATAGGGATCGGTCAGCTCATTTGCCGGGATCCATTGCCAGGATTGGACATTTCCCCGGACAGACGCACCCAGGATTATTTGCCGGCCGGGCAATATCGTAGTATCGGCCGTCGCTAAGATAATGACCGGTACCTGCCTGACAGAGATCAGCTCCGTATTGGACAATACAGGTTGATTGGTAATGCAGGCCGCATTGTTTGCCGTCAGCGCACAACTAACCACATCTCCGTCCGATAAATGGGCATTACCATAAGAACTGTTGTTTCCGCCTGACTTCACCCCATTCAATAGCCATTGATACGAAGGGGCATTCCCGGCATTTTGCACCGTCGCTATAAATACTACCGAGTCCCCCGGGCAGATCGGATTGGCAGAAGCGCTGATCGTTATAGAAGGGCCAACCACTGTGCTTACCTTCATTATTATCGAAGAGGAAATAACACTTGCCTGCGCTACACATTTTTCAATAGGGTCTATATATAACAAACATTGCACCACGTCATTATCAGCCAACCCCGCGGTAGTAAATACATTTGTATTAGAGCCAACTTTATTGCTATTGATCATCCACTGATAAAGAGGATTACCCCCTCCACCCGACGAAGTAGCAGTAAAGGATACAGCAGCGCCTGAACAGACGGAGGTAGAAGCCGTAGATATGCTCACCGTTGGAGATATGATAGCACTGATATGAACGGTGGCACTATTGCTCATTACCGTGGTACTGGCAGCACAGGTATAATTACCCGTAGAAGTCACCCCGCACACCACGATATCGCCATTATTCAGGGAAGCCGAAGTAAATATAGGAGTATTACCGCCGACGTTTTGTCCGTTAATTTGCCATTGATAAGAAAGAGGGCCGCTGCTATTGGTAACGGTGGGAGTAAAAGTCAGTAAGTCGCCTGCACAGGAAGGATCTTTGGAAGCGGCAATATTGATGACGGGTTTGTTGAGCGCAGGGGTGAACACTTTACGAATGCGGTTACCGGCCAATTCATTAAAATACAGGGAGCCCACGGCATCAGTGACGGCTGTAACACAGTCGTTCAACGAGATGCTGGTCGCGGCTACACAATCCGGTCCATTGCCGACATAACCGTCTCCAGCCAGCGTGGTGATCAATCCGGTAGATAAGTTAATCTTTCGTACCCGCTCGTCATTTTCATCTGTCATAATAAGATTCCCATTATTATCTGCAAATACATCCTGAGGATTCTTGAAACTTATGCTTAACGCAGGACTTCCATCAGGTACAAAAAAATTGGAGCCCCCGTTGCCGGCTATTGTGCTGATGATGCCTGTTACCGCATCTATTTTACGGATCCTGAAATTGGACCCATCCACAACATACAAATTGCCGGCAGCATCGAATGTCAAACCTTCCGGATAGTAGAAACTGGCATTGATGGCAGGTCCCCCATCCCCGCTGAAACCGGGCACACCCGTACCGGCAATGGTAGTGATAGTACCGGTGATCATATCCAGTTTACTGATGATATTGGTAGTTAAGGTATAAAGAGGGCCCGGACGCTGCGATATAATGAGATTGCCTGCCTTGTCCATGGTGATCGACGACGGCAGCATGCCTGAGTTCACCGCCAGGCCCCCATTGATATAATTTTGCGTGCCATTGCCCGCCACCGTGGTAATGATACCGGTGACCAGATCCAGCATCCGTATCCGCAGATTACCATAATCTATGATATACAAATGCCCCGTATTATCAGCACATAGCCAGGTAGGATTGTTCAGCTGCGCATTGAGGGCAACGCCCCCGTCACCGGAGAACCCTGGCGTCCCATTGCCCGCGATAGTAGTGAGGATGCCGGTAGCAGCATCGATCTTACGTACCCGATGATTATTGTAATCAGCAACATATATATTATCAGTAGCATCAATACATATAGAGAAAGGCGCATTGAACTGAGCATTCAGGGCCTGTCCCCCATCCCCTGAAAAACCGGAGACACCCGTCCCGGCAATAGTAGTGATAATCTGTCCAAAACTGTGGGTATAGCCGAAAAGCAGGCAGGCTGACAAAAAAAGGTTTAGTAAGAGTCTGTAGGCTATCCTTCCCGAAAATTCCATAGAAAGATAAATATAGAAATTTAACCCGTAAAAAGGAAGGAACGGGAGAACATCCTATCGTTTATCTGTCCGCTCCCAAACCTGGAAGCTATATGCGTACGCATGTTTTTCATCGGCCGGAAAATCCAGGTTGCTGGTCAGTTTCCATACTTGTTCGTCGATAACGGGAAACCAGGCATCCCCTTCAGCCGTCGTATGCACCCGGGTCAGGTATATCTTATCCGCTATCGCCATAGATTCCGAATAGATCTGGCCCCCACCGATAACAAATGTCTCCTTGCAATCCGTCTCCCCGGCCGCCCGGATGGCGGCTGCCAAAGAATCCACCACCGACACTTTTGCGCTATGCGGATCCCAGTCCCCGTTGCGGGTAATCACGAAATTAAATCGTCCTGGCAAGGGCTGCCCCGCCAAAGCATCATAAGTCTTCCGGCCCATGACTACCGGCATGCCCCAGGTGGTATTCTTAAAGAACTTCATGTCATTCGGCAGATTCCAGAGCAGCTGATTGTCTTTACCGATCACATTATTGGTGCTGGCTGCGGCGATTAAACTTATTATCATAATGGGTTCGATGAATATTTGCGGGGTTATACCGCCACAGGCGCCTTGATAGCCGGATGGCTCTGGTAATTCTCCAGGGTAAAATCCTCAAAATGAAATCCGAAAATATCTTTTATGGCAGGATTGAGCCTCATGACAGGTAAGGGATAAGGCGTCCGGGTCAATTGCAGCCGGGCCTGTTCCAGGTGGTTATTATAAAGATGCACGTCGCCGAACGTATGAATGAACTCACCCGGCTCCAGCCCGCATACCTGTGCGATCATTAAGGTCAGCAACGCATAAGAGGCAATATTAAAAGGCACGCCCAGGAAGGAATCGGCGCTGCGCTGGTACAACTGGCAGCTCAGCTTCCCCTTACCCTCTCCGGAAGCAGGAGGCGCCACATAGAACTGAAAAATAATATGACAGGGCATCAGCGCCATCTCCGGAAGGTCCGCTACATTCCAGGCGCTCACGAGCAGACGGCGGCTATCCGGTGTCTTTTTGATCTGGTCGATCACCTGGGTGATCTGGTCCACCACTTTCCCATCCGCTCCCTCCCAGCTACGCCATTGCTTGCCATAGACCGGCCCCAGGTCGCCATTCGCATCCGCCCATTCATCCCAAATGCTGACCCCGTGGTCTTTCAGGTATTTTATATTCGTATCACCCCGCAGGAACCAGAGCAATTCATAAACAATGCTCTTCAGATGCAGCTTTTTAGTGGTCACCAACGGGAACCCCTTCGCCAGGTCAAACCGCATCTGGTAGCCAAAACAACTAAGCGTGCCGGTGCCGGTACGATCCGTCTTCGACGCCCCTTTTTCGAGGACATGCTGCAATAGATCCAAATATTCTTGCATGGGTGCAATTTACAGAAAAAACCACCGGAGATATCCCATCACTTTCCACATTTCCCCCTTACCGCCCATGCAGCGCCCACCGCCCGCGGCCCCACCTCCCCGCGGCCCCGCGATCACCCTCCCCAAGGTCCGTCCGCACAGCCCGCAGGATTTAATTTAGTTGCCCTTTGAAGTATTGAAGAACTTCTATAATTTGGCGGTGCCCTAATACCTGTATAACCGTAACATTGAAACCTATTATTATTGCCTGTGTGGTAGCCGGCCTTGCAATCTTTCTCTGGATTATAGGGAGGATCACGCTTGCGCTGCAGTTTTTTTCGGTGACCAACTCCGCCAACCTGCCGACACTCAGGCCAGGCGGGTTCTTTTTTACCTCCAACCTGGTAAAGCCCAAACGGTTTAAGTACCTGTGCTACCGGGCAGTAACGCCTGATGAAGGTCCCACCATCCGGACCCACCGGCTTTGCGGCCTTCCCCGGGATACCATTGAGATAAAGGCCGGCATTTTATACGTCAATGGGCAGAATGAGGATAAGAACCTGTCCTTAATGCATCTTTATAAGATCAATAAAAAAGACACCTTCGGAATCATCTACGACCGGAAACTTTCCTATACCATTCCCCCTTATTCAGATACCGTATATGCCCTGCTGGAAGACAAGTACGTACAACGCTTCCGGTTGCCCTGTGTAAGATACATCCTGCCTCCGGGAGTGCGGGATGAAGCGATTTACCGGCAATATAAAAAGAATTGGAACCGCGACAACTTCGGTCCGCTCCGCGTGCCGGCCGGTAAACTCTTCGTCCTGGCAGATAACCGGGAAAATACCGAAGATTCCCGATACGTGGGATTTATTGCACAATCAAAATATGTAGGCGCCATTTTGTGGAAGTAGAGCCCTCTCTCCGAACCATCCAGGGCCATCTCCCGCGTTGGGCCCGCCGCCGCCGATCATCTCTCCCCGCCGCCCCCTATTCCCCCAGCAACCGATCCACCGTCTGATAGAACTCCCTCTTCTGATCTTCATAATGCGCCCCCGTTCCCGGACCGCTGAAGCCCGTATGGATCATCTCGATGGCCCCTTTCTTATTGACGAAGATCGTGGTGGGAAAATTATTGATCTGTTCCAGCTGCGGCAAGGTTTTTTCCGTACGCTGCGGATCCCCCACGCTCACCCCGGTGATCAGCATCGGATATTGAACGTGCAATCGTTGCTGGAAGCTACGTAAACTTCCCTGCGACCGGGCAAAATCGGTACTGCGCTCATAAGCCAGCCCGATGATCTCCACCCCCTTAGACTTATATTCATTATAAAACCCGCTGAGAAACCGGGTCTCATCCATACAATTAGGGCACCAGGAACCCATGATCTGGATCAATAGTACCTTCCCTTTAAAACGGGCATCTCCCAGCGACACCGGCTGACCATCGATATCCCGGAAAGTAAAATCAAGCGGACCCGCATCTTTCTTCCATTTGGTGATACTAAACTCATCCGGCAACTTCGCATTAGCGTCTTTATCGGCCGTCCATGTTTCATAGCCTGTCGCTCCCGCAAAGAACTGCCCCCCCGACAATTGAGAATCGTCTTTGATACCTGCTGTAAACAGGTAAGCATGACCTCCGTCAAAACAGGACAGCTTCAGGCTATCGCCCGTCACCACCCCTTCCAGGTAACGCAGATCGCCCCCCGCGTCTAAAAAAGTTCCCGTGACCCGCTGCCCCTTCTGTTCGAATTCTCCTACCCGCAGCGTGGTATCTTTCCCGTCCCGTGACCGGAACACGGCCTTCCAGCGACCCGCAACATTCGTACCGGCCGGCTTCCCGGCCGGGAACCGAAACGACTCCCGGTAAGTCGCTCTAAAGGAAACGGACTGGTAACTATCGACGCCCCTTTTGAGCCAGACCCCTTCCAGGTTGCCCTCTTTTGTCAGCACAGTCCTGAATTGAGACTCGAAAAAAGGCAGGCGGATGAGTACCGAATCCCCCTGTATCGTGATATCATCTACTAATAAACGCTCCCCGGCATTCCGGATATACAGGATCTTCTTCCCGGCGCTGTCCTTCACCTCAAAATTGAATACGATGGTATTCCCGTCCTTTCGCTGCAAGACCGCCCGCCATTGGCCGTTTCGGAACAACTGCCCGTTTCGGAACAAAGGACCTGCCCCGGGCCCCATTGCCGGCGCAACCGCCGCTATCGCATGCACAGTAATAAATTGAAAGACCAGGATCGCCGCCACCGAAAGAATACGTAACATAAAAGCCCGAGTTAAAAATGAAAGGGCAATTTAACGAAAAAAGCCGCCCCACCCACAAAGTCTATCAAACAAGTAGGCTATTTCCGCAATTTTTAACAGATCGCCCCTCTTCCCAGCCCTTAGGCCGCGGGGCCAGCCCCCCGCCCCTTACAAATTCTCCAGCATATCGGCCGTCATCCGGGCGAGATCATATTCCGGCTTCCAGCCCCAGTCCGCCCGGGCCACCGAGTCGTCGATACTTTGCGGCCAGCTGTTGGCAATGTTCTGCCGGTAGTCGGCTTCATAGCTGATCGTAAATTCAGGGATATGCTTTTGGATCTCGGCCGCGATCTCCTTCGGGGAGAAGCTCAACGCAGCCACATTATACGCCGTCCTGACGGAAAGATTGGCCGAAGGCGCCTCCATCAGCTCGATCGTCGCCCGGATGGCATCCGGCATATACATCATCGGTAAATAAGTATCTTCTTTTAGGAAACATTTATAACGACGGTCGTCCAGCGCCTCATGGAAGATCTCCACCGCATAATCGGTCGTTCCGCCGCCGGGAGCGGATTTATAGCTGATCAGTCCCGGATAGCGTATGCTCCTTACATCCACGCCATAGCGCCCGAAAAAGTAATTGCACCAGAACTCCCCCGCATATTTGCTGATCCCATAGACCGTACTGGGCTCGATGATCGTCCGCTGAGGGCAATCCTGCTTGGGAGAAGTAGGACCGAATACGGCAATGCTGCTCGGCCAGTATACTTTGTGAATCTTTTCTTCCCGGGCAATATCCAGTACATTCAGCAGCCCCTGCATATTGAGATGCCAGGCCAGGTTGGGATTTTTTTCACCGGTGGCCGAAAGGATCGCCGCCAGCAGGTAGATCTGGGTAATGTTCTGCCGGATCACCTGCACATGCAGCATCTCCTTATTCATCACGTCCAGCGATACATAGGGACCGCTGCCCTTCAATAACTCATTTTCTTCCCGCAGATCGGAAGCTACCACATTGGCATTCCCATAGATCTTCCGGAGGGCTAATGTCAGCTCCACCCCTATTTGCCCGCTTGCCCCGATGACCAGTACTTTTTCTTTTACCATTGGATGCGTTTCAGGGCGCAAATATAACGGGTCGGAACTATCCTGCCAAAGAGATCATTCGGACTTCGGGCGTGCCCCTTCGGGTCGGGCTTTACGTTCCAAGTCCTCGCTTCGCTGTGGGCTTTCCACTTCAATCCCTCACGCGTCGTGGCGTTTTGGCCCCCCGATCATCTATTTCACATTTTAACGTAGTTTCGCAGCATGGAATTCTTACATCAGCTATTCAAACATCAGTCCTACGACCCCAATAATTTTTTCCTGATAGCCGGCCCCTGCGTAGTGGAAAGCGAAGAACTCGTCATGGAAGTGGCGGACAAAGTCTCCACCATCTGCCGCAACCTGGGTATCCCCTATGTCTTCAAAGCCTCCTACCGGAAAGCCAACCGCACCAGCGCCTCCTCCTTCACAGGGATCGGCGACGAGAACGGACTGGCCCTGGTAAAGAAAGTCGGCGAAAAATACAAACTCCCCACCACCTCCGATATACATGCCCACGACGAAGCCGCTCCGGCCGCCCAATACGTGGACATCCTCCAGATTCCGGCCTTCCTCTGCCGGCAGACGGACCTGCTGGTCGCTGCCGCCCAGACAGGAAAAGTAGTCAATGTTAAAAAAGGACAATTCCTCAGCGGCCCCTCGATGAAATTCGCCGTAGAAAAAATTACCAAAGCGGGAAATGACAAAATAATACTGACGGAAAGAGGCACCACCTTCGGATACCAGGACCTGGTCGTGGACTACCGCAATATTCCCTGGATGCAGGAACAGGGGGCGCCGGTCGTAATGGATTGCACCCATTCCCTCCAGCAACCCAACCAGACGAGCGGGGTGACCGGCGGCAATCCACAGTTGATTGGCACGATAGCCAAAGCTGCTATTGCCACCGGTGCAAACGGCTTGTTCATCGAAACTCACCCGAATCCTGCCTGCGCCATGAGCGACGGCGCCAACATGCTGCGACTGGATCTTCTTCAGGGGTTACTGGAACAACTGGTGAAAATTCGTAAGGTAGTATCAACGTTTTAATATCTGCGGCAAATGTGCTTTTGAAATATAGCACATTTGCCGCAAAGCTCTATTTGTCTGGTTCTGCGAACCAAAGCCGCTTGCCGCGTCTTTATTAGATACCGGATAGAAGGGTTGGTCTTTCCTGGACGTGTACTAACTGGACGAAGTCCAGTTAATGAGGAATTAAAAACGGGACAAAGAATCAAAGGCGTACTGATCAAATACTATGTAAAGTTATACCTCCATTCTCCCTTTTACTACCTGAAAAGGAGATAAGCATAGCTGCAAAAATCTTTTATTGATAAGGGGTAAGCAGTTTACTGGGCAGCAACCCGAACTCCTTCTTGAACGCGATCGTAAAATTACTGAGATTGGAGTACCCCAGTTCCATCGCCACTTCCTTTACGGAATGAACACCTGATAATAACTTATCCTTAGCCGCCTGCATGCGGATCTTCTGGAAGTATTCATACACCGGCAGGCCGTAGATCAGCTTGAAATCTTTTTTCAGCTTCGACTCGCTGATCGATACCATTTTAGACAGCTGGTTGATCGTAGGGGCAGGCTCGAAGATATTCCGGGTGAGAGAAGCCTCTACCTGCATCATCCGGTCGATATCCGCTTTTGACAGCGGCACGTCAAAGTAGGAATTTTTCTTCCGCTCATAGATCCGCATGAAGAACCGCTCGATCAGCAGCATGATCCTGTTCTGGATGATAGCGAGCCGCATAGGGCTGTTATCGTCCACTTCCACGACCTCCTGCATCAATCGCCGGTATTCGCTGTCCAGGGGCTCTGTATGCACGTTCTCCACCTGCAGCGAAAGATAGGTCGACAAAACATCGTCGATATTCCCCACCCCCAGATACCCCGCCAGCCAGACCGCGTCGAACAGCACATCGATCCCTTTGTAGATGGTTCCCTTCGCCCCCAGATAAGCCCAGTCGGAAAGCGTATTGGTGAGATAGGCAATAGACCTTGTCGTATTGGATTCTTTCAGCCGCTCCTTGCCGATCCTTATTTCCAGCGTATCCGGAATGGTCAGCTCATGAAAACGGAGGATATAATACTCTTCCCGGATCTTCTTACGACAGATCAGCCAATCCTGGTTCATCCGGCAATTAATGATATTTACATGGATGCCATTCGGTAACTTTACGAAAGTCAGACTCCCCGAAGCAATCCGTTCAGGGAATACCAGCCGGTTGTTTTCCACCGGTACATTCAACCGTTGAGCGAGCTCGTTCATCAGCTGCCCATAGTCAGTATAGGAGTAGTCGAACTGGAACAAGGAACCGAGATTATTTCCGGTAAGTTACGGAAAAAGCCGTACGGAATACGGGCCTGCTAATGTATTACGGCAAAAAATTGCCAAAAAATAATTTTTTGCCGCAATACCACAATGTCGGTACGCTTCGGCCTCGGGGCCTCGCGTACGAACTGGACTCCGTCCAGTTAAAGATATTTCAGGGGATTCCTGCGGGCCGATAAAATGTATCTTTTGATATTCATCCAGAAAGCCAGGATAAAATAAACGATCAGCGGAGACCCCATGGTAAGGAAAGAAATATAGATAAACCAGGTCCGGATCCGGGACGTAGCGATACCCATCTTCTCCCCAATGGCCGTACACACGCCGAATACCTGCCATTCTATGAAATTCTTCAGTCTGTTCATAACGCTAATTTAAAAAAAAACGGCAAAACCAACCCTATTAAACCCTAATTAATGTTGATACAATAACGCATTTTTAGGTAAATTCGCATCCTCAAACATCGCATTCTATACGCCATCGCCTATGGCCCATGGTCTGTATCAATGGCTTACATCTAACATCTAAATAAATTCATCATGGTTTTTGATCTGGATCTTATTAAAAAGTTATACGGGGGAATGCCTTCCAAAGTGGATGCCGCCCGTAAACTGGTTGCGAAGCCGCTGACTTTAGCCGAAAAAATATTGTACGCCCACCTTTTCCAAACACCTGTCCGCGCCTATGAGCGGGGAAAGGATTATGTTGATTTTGCCCCGGACCGCGTCGCCATGCAGGACGCAACCGCCCAGATGGCCCTGCTGCAATTCATGACCTGCGGCCGCGATAAGGTGGCGGTCCCCTCCACCGTACACTGTGACCACCTGATCCAGGCTAAGACAGGCGCGACCTCCGACCTGGCAACAGCCCTGGACGTCAATAAAGAAGTATACGATTTCCTCGCTTCCATCTCGAATAAATATGGCATCGGCTTTTGGAAAGCCGGTGCGGGCATCATCCACCAGGTAGTCCTGGAAAATTATGCTTTCCCCGGTGGGATGATGATCGGTACGGATTCCCATACACCCAATGCAGGCGGTCTGGGCATGGTAGCGATCGGCGTCGGGGGTGCGGATGCCGTGGACGTCATGGCAGGCCTGCCCTGGGAGCTGAAAATGCCCAAACTCATCGGCGTAAAGCTGACGGGCAAACTGAGCGGCTGGACCTCGGCAAAGGACGTGATCCTGAAAGTAGCCGGCATCCTGACCGTAAAAGGAGGCACCGGAGCCATTGTGGAATATTTCGGAGAAGGGGCAGACAGTCTCAGCGCCACCGGAAAAGGAACGATCTGTAACATGGGAGCCGAGATCGGAGCTACCTGCTCCTTATTCGCCTATGACGAAAAAATGGCGGCTTACCTGAAAGGCACAGGCCGGGAAGAAGTAGCCGCCCTGGCGGATGGCATCAAAGACTACCTCCGTCCCGATAAAGAAGTATACAGCGATCCCAAAAAATACTACGACCAGGTGATCGAGATCGACCTGAATGAACTGGAACCCCATGTTAATGGACCGTTCACCCCCGATCTGGCCTGGCCCATCAGCAAATTCGCAGAAGCCGTAAAAGCCAACAACTGGCCCGAACGCCTCGAAGTAGCCCTGATCGGCTCCTGTACCAACTCTTCTTACGAAGATATCAGCCGTTCCGCCTCCCTGGCCCAACAGGCTATCGACAAGAACCTGAAGACAAAAGCGGAATTCACCATTACCCCCGGATCGGAGCTGGTACGCTATACCATTGAAAAAGACGGCTTTCTGAAGACTTTCGACCAGATCGGCGGCATCGTGCTGGCCAATGCCTGCGGACCCTGTATCGGGCAATGGGCCCGTCATATCGACGATCCCAACCGTAAGAACTCCATCATCACCTCCTTCAACAGGAACTTTGCCAAACGCAACGACGGACTGGCAAGCACCCATGCTTTCGTGGCTTCCCCGGAGATCGTCACCGCCTTCGCCATCGCAGGCACCCTGACCTTCAACCCCCTGAAAGATACCCTGAAGAACGAGAAGGGAGAAGACGTCATGCTCGATGAACCCACCGGCGTGGAACTGCCCCCCAAAGGCTTCTCCGTAGAAGACGCGGGCTACCAGGCCCCGGCTAAAGACGGGAAAAGCATACAGGTAGCCGTCAAGGCGGACAGCCAGCGCCTCCAGCTCCTGGCCCCCTTCACCCCCTGGGAAGGCGTCGACCTGAAAGGGCTCAAACTGCTGATCAAAGCCAAAGGAAAATGTACGACCGACCATATCTCCATGGCAGGCCCCTGGCTCAAATTCCGCGGCCACCTGGATAATATTTCCAACAATATGCTCATCGGCGCCGTCAACTTCTACAACGAGAAAACGGACTCCGTCAGGAACGAGCTGACAGGCCAGTACGGACCGGTACCTGCTACGGCAAGAGCTTACAAGGCAGCCGGCATCGGCTCCGTAGTGGTAGGCGACGAGAATTACGGAGAAGGCTCCTCCCGCGAACATGCCGCCATGGAACCCCGCCACCTCGGTGTACGGGCCATCATCGTGCGGAGCTTCGCCCGTATCCACGAGACCAACCTGAAGAAACAAGGCATGCTGGCCCTGACCTTCGCGGGTAAAGAAGATTACGACAAAGTACAAGAGGACGACAGCATCGATATCACAGGCCTCGGCTCTTTCGCTCCCGGCAAACCCCTGACCATGGTCCTGAACCATAAGGACGGCAGCAAAGACGAAGTCACCCTCAACCATACCTACAATGAACCACAGATCGAATGGTTCAAAGCAGGAGGCGCCCTGAATGTGATCCGGGCCGAATTGCAGACATGAAAAAGAGGCTGGCAAAACACCCTCAAAAAATTAACCGCACCTATGCCTATTGGTCCACCAAAGGAATACTGATCGGAATGTTTATCAGGAGACTCGTCAAATCAGCCCAGGCTGTTTTTGATCGGCGGGTGGAAGCCAATACGGAGATAGTCCGACCGGGAAGACACAACCCAAGAAAAAAGAAACCGCCGCGTTACTATCACATGAATTATAAGGACGTGTCAGCTTAAGTAAACGGTATGGGTGTTTTCACCCATACCGTTTACTTAAGGTAAAAAAAGGTGTTTTCACGGTGGGCCAATGAGAAGAGTCATTGTAAATTTATTAAGTATATAAGAAGGGGCAATCCTTCGGCAGGAATTCAATCAAGGATTATCGGAGCAAATTAACGAATCAACTAAACTACCATATCAATGACATCGAAGCATTCAAAGGCCGTTATAAGAACGGCCGGGAAGGGGCCTTCACCCGTACCCGCTCTTCCGTTCAGTCATTTGATTATCAGTATACTTAGAATGGGAAAGACGGGCTTACAACGCGAGATGGATAGCTTCTTCAAGGAAGCGGAGAATGAAGTTTTCAGTATCCGGAGAATAACCAAAGGCAGTTTTAGTAAGGCACGGAAGAACCTGGCGCCGGAGGCCTTTCTGGATCTCAACGGTATCATCTGAAAGGGCTTCCACATGGAAGTAGCCAATGATGATTTTATGCGCTGTCCTTGCTTTTCCAATAGAGTAGTGGTGATTAAAGAATATAATACGGACAAGAAAAAAGGGCCTTGTAAAACACAGCCGAAAAATAAATCGAACGTTTGCGTATTGGTCTGCCAAAGGAGTACTAATTTTTGTTCGATCTGCTTTCAACTCAAAAATGAAATCTTCTACAATGGCCCATCTAAAATACATATAAGCACAAGAGGATTGGGATGATGGTTCTAAATAAAAATGCTGATGTAAAAAACAGAAGAAAAAAATAAAAATTAATGTTTCATGATCTTTTTCACATATTCAAACAAAGATTTTAAAGATGTTGAAAAAATATATTTCCTTTTAATTAGATACCCAATTGGTGATATTGTGTTTGCTCGTGGAAAATTGGGCCTGGGAATTGATTTCGAGAATGCGATTATATCTGCAATAAGATCAGCTAAAACTATTGTTTATTTTCTAAGTGAAAATAGCTCTTTTGATAAAGAGTCTGGGTTTTTAAATAAAGAGAGGCAACTTATAATGGATAGACTTAGATTTGATCCGAATTTTAATTTCTTATTGGTTGAGATAGGTTATGGCGCTTTTTTGCCGGACCAATTCAAATGGAGAAGAAGAATATCTTTGTCAGAAGAACTTGAGTTTTCTTTAGATCTCAGTTCAACCAGTGCTTTCCATGAGTTGGTAAATACCCTTATAATTATGAAATAGAATTTATAATATGGAAAATAAACATCAGGACATAGCTAGGCAATTAGAAATTATTCACTTATCTGATATCCATTTTGGGAATACCCATAGATTCAGGATTCCAAATTCAGTTGACGGGGATTCTCCAAAAGAAAATGGATATCCAACGCTTGCTGAAAAGCTAAAACAAGACCTAAGTGGAATACCCCAGAATTGTCCTGTAATTCTTTGCATGACTGGTGATTTTGTTGATACTGCAAAGGTTGAAGAGTTTATGGAAACAGAAAAGTTCATAAATGATTTGCTAAATCATTCATCTTTATCAAAAGTAGGTAAAGAAAATGTATTTATTGTTCCTGGGAATCATGATGTAAATTATAATTCAGAAGATTTAGGAATTAGATTTCAGCAGTATATTGAATTTTATAATAGATTGTTTGGTACGATGGTAAGGCGGGATGAACCTCAAAAAAGCCAAATGATTTTTGATAGATCTAGTGATTTGGGATTTATCATTGTTTGCTTGAATTCATCAACATTTGTGAAGAAGGGAACACAAGATGAGAAAAGAGGGAGAATTGGTATCGAAGATTTGGAAAAGTTATTAGATGGCTTGGAAAAAATACCTAAAGAAAATTTGAAAAACTCAATTAAAGTCGCTTTAATACATCATCATCCTATCTTAATTCCGGCGTTAGCAGAACCTGACAGAGGATATGATGCAGTGTATAATTCTGAGAGCCTTATACCTATTTTGAAGAAATTTGGATTTCATGCAATTCTTCATGGCCACAAACATAATCCACATACATTTACTGAAGATATTAAGCCAGCTTACCGGAGCAAGGATGATGGCCCGCTTTTAATAGTGGCTGGAGGATCAATTGGGAGCAAAGAATTGCCAAGTAATCCCAATTGTATTAATAGTTATAACAAAATTAAAATTAAGTGGCATCCTAAAGGCGAACAAACAAGAATTAGGGTTGAGACACGAGGCTTGAAAATGTATGATACTACTGGAAATCTTATGATTGCTACTAGATGGAAATGGGAATTAATGAATGTCGATGACAGACTCTTCTTAGCAAGGAATAATTTGCCTTTAATAGCTGAAAATAAGGATATTCGAAGTTTTGAGGATAAAGATAAAGATGATGAATTGAAGCGAGTCAAAATTTATGAATTGTCTAGAGGAAATTTGCCTGTAATTAATGTCCTTCCTTCTTTAGAGCCTGACCAGGCTTATGAGGCGATTGTTTGGATCGTGCAACATCCATATGCAACTGTTAAGAAAGAAGAAGACCTGCCGATTAAAGTAATTTATTCAGCCGGTAGTAGATTTGAAATAGTTGAGGTTACGAAAGAGCAAAGCATCAATTTTACAGCGAAGTTTGCTTATTGGGGGCCGATGTTAATTCAAGCTAAATTGGTGTTTGGAGATGGGCACGAATTCTTTACGAATATTTATGCAAAAATGCCTAATCAGTATTAGCAATAAATAAATTTCTAGAATTCCATAAATCTAACCGGTGTGGGTGAAAACACCTTGTTCAGAATGCCCGGCAACCATTAGGAAAAACCTATAGGTGACTTTATGAAAACTAAATTTCAGGTACGGGTATCTATATGTATGAAAACTGGATCAGAGTGGGTTATTCGAAGAAACGATCTATTGTCGCACTGGTGGTCTCCGAAGACACAACAAAGGCTGTCTATTACATATTATCCTTTTACTTCATTCCTATATGAATCTTTTCATGCCCTCGTTGTGTCTTTCGCCCAACAAGAAATATCTGAAAGATTTTCGCAGTTTATTGTCTCCTGTCCCAGCGGGGTCTAACTTGTTGACCCCTCGCTCTTGTCGGTATCACTCACATCTTCGATGCTCGTTCATAGGTTGCCGCTCAGAAGACACGCCAACGGCAAAAAGGGTGTTTTTCACATTGCTTATCCCCATATATCTTTACGTCATCTTTGTAGCTTTCTTGGCCATCTCAATAAATTTAATATGTTTCGAATCATTCGGCAAATTTGGGTAAATTTAAAACCCAAAGACAAAAGGTATCTTTCCCTTGCATTTTGGATACTTGGGGTTTTGGGCTTTTTTTCAATAGCCGTATTACCGAGACTCTTTACCTTGAATGCTCCTTTAAAATGGATGCAATTTTCCTCTTCTTCAAGTAATGTAGCAAATACCATTAATGGAATAGCGGTACCTTTCATCGGATTAGCCTCAGCAATCCTTACATTTTTTGCCTTTTGGGTTCAGTATCAAGCCAACGAACAACAAAAGGATCAATTTGAAGCCCAACTCGCAAAGCAAAAGATAGATGACGAAGCGAGGGAAAGTATATGGAGGGTCGAACGTTTTGAGAATCGCTTCTACGAGCTGCTAAAATTACATAAAGAAAATGTCAACGAAATGAATATAGGCGATAGAGTTTTGGGCCGAAAATGCTTTGTACCGATGTTCTATGAATTCCGCTATATATATAAATGGTCTGAAAAAATGTTAAACCAAAATCCAGACATAACATTAGAAAATAATAGCACTACCAACCTCCTTTCTTTTTGTTATAAAATATTTTTCTTCGGCATTGGTCCCAATTCAGAAAAGCATTTTGTTCATTACCTAAGCCCCCTTGAATCCCAATTGTTTCCGATACTAAAAAAGCATCTTTCAGGCTTGCAGGACGATTATCAAAACAAGATCAAGGAAGACAAAGGATTAAAGTATGTAACTATCAATGCTCCTTTGGCAAGAGAAGCCGATGATCTAACTGTTGAGTTTTATTATTATCCTTTCGATGGCCATATCAACCGACTTGGCCATTATTATAGACATCTTTTTCAGACTGGGAAATATGTTATTTCGCAACCGAAACTAAATGAAGACGAAAAGTACAGCTACATAAAGATGCTCAGAGCGCAACTATCAAACTTTGAGCAACTTCTCCTATATTACAACTCTATGGCATGGTTTAAAGAAGAATGGAGATCACTATTTGTAGATTATAGATTGATTAAAAATATTCCTTTGCCTCTTGCGGATTTCGATATTAATCCAGAAGACTTCTTTGCAGAAGATATTGAACGACTTGAGTTAGAAAAGAATGTTCAAATGTTTGAATGGAATGAAGGGTGAGGATTCTTCTACAAGCTCTTAAAAAAAGAGAATTACCCAATTATACAATCATGCAGATTACGCTTGGATTACTCTTGAAACGGAACAAATCCACATGCCATCGCCAGAAAATTTCAGTACTGAAAGTGGGTTGGAAAGATTTCAGGAAAAGCCTTTGGGGTATATTTCCAATAACGGCATGAAATATCAATATAGATTTTTGTTTTCGCCATAATATAATTCCAACGGTATAAATTTATCAATATCCCTTAAGGCAAGACCGTAAGCCACTAATCTGTGAAAGCCATTGCCAATAAAAAGTTTATCTCTCCCGTAATTGGCATGGTAGTGATCACCACCCGGATGTACTAAATCCTTATCGTTTGAAAGTAAAAGAAATTCGGGATACCAGAAGTCACCAGGCGTACCAAAAAAATTTTCTTTAATTTCTAATATTTTTTTAACACAATCCGAGTTAGCCCATTCCGGAATTGAAATCACATCAGCTACAACGCCCTGAAACTCCTTTCCCCATTGAGGTCCTGTGGTAGTAGCATTATGAGCGTGATATGGCAAGATCAAATTATTTAAGCCTTCTACCTTCAGCCTGCACTTAAAGTAAGATAAAACATTGGAGTTTTCAAGCCCACCGATAATCGTTTTCTGAGCATACATATCCGCCGGTTCTCTTTTTAATTCATGCGATTTAAACTTCTCTATAAGTTCTTCTTTTGTGACTTCTTTTAAAATTTCAAAATACTTTATCATATATTTATTCATTAGATCACTCTGAAAGGTTGAATGGTTACTTATTAATACGCTAAATTATGTTAATGTTTAATTTTCTTTGTATGCAATTTACTAATTTTTCGCCCATCCTCACTAGCTTAATCACAGTGATTGGATTTTGGATAGCGTTTATATACAAACGAAGGGAGATAAAATACAGCAGATTACATGAAGAAAGGTTTATAATATTAAAAGATATATACAAACGGATCGTTCAACTTGATATTCACATCAAGGAATATATGAAGCCGAATAATTTCTTATCAGATACAGAGTACAGCTATAAGGGGTTAGCGGAAGCATATAACTTTTTTTTAAAAGAATATTTAGAAAATAAAGTTTTTATCCCTACTGACGTAGGTGTTGAGATTGAAAAATTCAGAAATTATTGTAGCGGAGCTATTGATCAATACTTTGTTTTCGAAAGATATAAGAATACAGGCGGTAATCAGAGGATGCCTCCGGACCAAGCTAAATTAGATGAAATGGAAAAAGGACTCAAGAAGGATCTTCCGATAGTATTAAAAACAATTGAAGATAAGTTTAAAAAAATATTCAATTAGGATCGCACTTTAATAATTACTACCTGATTTACAGAAATTTAGTTCAATTAATATCTGAGGGGTTACTGTATATTCATTATGTTGCCGGTCAGAAGACATGCCAACGAAAAAATGCGTCAGTATCCAAATCCACCGGGGCCTATCTATTTAGTTTAATTGTAATAAACGCTTTTAGCCTATTCCGAACCTCTTTCTTTGTCTTCTTATCATTTACTCTTTCCCAAATCGACCGATGAATTCCCGTATCGCCTGATAAATCTGTAGTAATAACATTCATCCTAACAGTTTCTTTAAAAGGTAATATTTGTATATCGTGCATTCCATAATCTGGCACAATGCGACCTTCCTCTCTTTTGAAAATATTCCAGTAAAATCTTCCAATAATATTGCCGTAAATTATTTCATAATCTTTTCCCAGCCAGACGACATTATTAGGTTCCTTGCCGAGAATTTCAACCCTATCTGGAAAACAAAAACTAATTTTTACGATGGCATTCCCGGCCACTCCATCCTTGCTTACATCTCTGTAGTAACCTGTTATTCTCCTGCATTTATACCACAGCCCAAGACGGCTGTATAAAAAAAAGTAAGCGAGAAGAGGAAAAATGAAAAACTCAATAAGAAGATTTGAGGCGTGTATCACCCAATCAACGTCTATGCCGATACATTGCATTTAAGGTAAGTTTATTGTTAAAAAATGAATTTACAATGCCTTTTTCCAACCTCACTATTCCCCTCTTGTATCAACGGTGTCTCACTTGTTGACCGCGCGAACTTGTATTAAAGCAAAGTTGCCGGTCAGAAGGCACGTCAACGACTATAACTACCGTACCTTGAATTACCACGAAATCAAATAAGCGCACACAACAATTATAGCGCTCATAAATGATAGAAGACAGAAAAGGTATAATAAACCTACTACCCATGACCATATCTTCAATTTAAATCCAATCCTTGGGCTTTTTAATTCCCGTTCAACGGAGTTTATATAGTTACTCTTTTTTATTTTATATGCCGTTTCGTTTACTTCAGCCCAATGATTAATGGCAATATCAAATTGTTTTCTCGAATATTCGCATAGGTCTTTGTAATGCTTCTTTAATCTTGGCAATTCCATGTTCTTGTGTTCTTCCAAGAGAGGACCTGGGTAAGGGATCTCTACATCAAAATCACTTTTTAATTTCATAATAATGTCATCAAATGTAGCATTATCGATATCTTTGTCTGCTTCAATAGGAGTCGTGTCTATATCACTAAAGACACCAGCAAAATAATCTTCTAATTTTTTGTGCAAAATCATTAAAAAATAGGAGAAATATCTAAACGCAATCCCAAAGCAAATAGTGAGAGTTAAAAGAATTACAATTGGTTTGTAAGCATTCTCCAGATTTGTTCGTATTGAATCAAAATTTGAAATAATTAACGAAAGAGCTGCTACAGCAAATCCTATTATCCAAGTTGCAAATCCATCTGTTTGTGTATAACCGAACTCCATGAGCTTTCTATCGCGTTCGAATTTTCCTTTAGAAAATTCTTTGAGTACATCGTAAGGGTTTGTTAGCATATAAAATAATTTGAAGTAAACAAAACCTGCCGTTTATTATTGTCGGTCAAAAGACACGCCAACGGCTGAATTTCTATCCGAGGCTTATTTATTTAAGCTGCCACATTATAGGGTACATATCATAATGATCAATTGCGATCTTCTTTAATTCATCACTACCTCTAAGCTCGTCCCGATATTTATACCATGCAAAAGAAACGTCTTTAATAAATCCGTCTATATCCAAATACGTTGTCTTCCCATCATAAGGCTGATTATTATTTTCCGGGGCGCCGCTACCGATTGAATATTTTCCATCAGTAGAATAATTATGAACAAGCGAACTTCGAAGTGAAAAATACAAATCCTCACCCATTCCTTTGTATTCAGCAGGAAAGTATTTGTCAACGAATTCACGCCATTTTGCTCGATCTCCACCCCCTAAAGTATAATACCGATATCGACTAACATGATCAATAAAGCAGCCGCATAAGATAAATGAGGCAATCATCATATTTTCCTTACGAGATTTGATGATATCCCCTAAATTATAATTCTCCAACGCATTTATTATAGTATCAATTTTCTGATCACTTGTTAACGGAGAAGCATGTTTCTTTCTATTTGCCATCCAGTTTTAAAATTTTTGTTGTTAGTCACTTATGATTTCTTTAAGGACTTACTGACCCAGAAGCTGGATAAACGCCGAGGTCACTTTGTAGACAACCAGCGAGACATGGCCATAAGGGAAGTAATACGAATTGCGATTTATGGCATACCTACCTATTGTTGGGGGCCTATTAGGCGGATCGGCGACCCGATTATAAGCCGGATCGCCCCCTCTCGCGGAGAACACGGGCCCGACAGGGACGGACAAGCATGAAAAACGGCTAAAAATGGCCTCTAATGCGATTGGTTGCCCGGAGGACCATTGGGCGGACCGGTTAGGCGGGCCAATTTTGACAGCCCCCCTTTAGGTGCAATATGGTAATACTCCCTAACCCTGCAATTTCAATATATTATTTTCAATTTGCAGGGTTAATGAATTTTAATTGAACCTGACCATCCTATCGTGGTTGAACAGCCCCCCTGTTCGCCCCCACCTCAATGGCTCCCCCCGGAGGGCCTCCTATACCCAGGTAAACGGATCCCCCGAAGGCAGATGCGTGATCTTTACCCCCGGCACCTTAGGCGTCAGCCAGGCTACCATCCATTGCAGGCCCGGCTCTTCACTCACCGAATGCCCCAGCACCAGCAGGGACATTTTCAAGCCCTGGTAACGGGCATCCCGGATATATTCATTCGTCTCCCATTCATTCAGCTCCCCAACGATCAGCATTCTTTGCCTTTTTGATAACATCCCCCAAAGTAATAGCTGGTACTGTAAGAAGAGGAGGCTCGGCAGGATTATAATACTTCAGCCATCCCAACGCCGTCAACACCCCCATCAGAACCCCATCGGGCCGGTGCGCATGCAGATAGTCATGGCAACGCCACACAACGATCCCATGTTTGTCCAGCAGATCCTTCTTGAAAAGGAAGACCCTGTCATCCTTCAGCCAGTCCGTCTCATCCGTATGATTGTAAAAGGTAGGCTCATGCGCTATAATAAAATTAGCGCCCAGCCCGATCGCCTTTTCAATGACCGCATCCGTAGCGAACATAGTGGTCACAATGCCTTTGACCGGCTGATCGATACTGCCCGTCTTCACCGTGTCTACCGTAACCCCGAAAGGAGCGCCGGGAATATCAGCCAGGATCAGCTCGATCACCCGGCGAACAGTGATCTCCTGGAACCCAGGCCCATCCTGCCGAACAGGAAGGAAGCCCACTCCCCGCGAATCATCAGCGGTTCCGGCTGCTGCAGCCGAATGCGGGATCGTCAACAGGGATGAGCCCGCTAATACGGTTAAGCTGGTCGTAAGGAACTCCCTTCTTCCCCACGTAGGGCCGGAAGAATTTTTGTTGTCAGGTGAGACGGGCATGTATATGATTTTTAACTAAAAATAAAGTTTAAATTTTAGATCGCGTAGCTCTCCCCGGTAATTCTACGTAAAAGACGGTCCCTCTTTCCTCTCCGTTCTCATGCCAGATCTTTCCGCCGTGCGCCTCTATGATCTGTTTGGAAATACTCAACCCCAGCCCGAAAGATTCTTCACCGGCAGTTCCCCGTCTTTTCGCTTCTGTGAAGGGAGAAAAGATCTTATCCTTCATTGCTGCCGGTATTCCGATCCCCTGGTCTTTTACCGATATCCGGATCCCTTCCCCGTAAAGAAGCAGCTCCACTTCGATATCGGTACCCTCCGGGCTGAATTTAATGGCATTCGTAATAAGATTGCTGATGACCCGCCATATCTTTTCCCGGTTGCCCAAAATACTGGCTTCTACCGTCTTCAGCAGGAGACGTTGCCGCTTGGACGCTGCCTTGAATTGTAAGAGCTCCACACAATACTGCAACGTTGCCTGCATATCCACCGGCTCTTTTTTCATTTCTTCCGGAATGGTGTTCACATGCAGCAGATCGGTGATCAATTCAAGGGAATTCTGGCTGGAAGTATGAATAAGCTCTAATAATGGCTTCTGGTCTTTCGGTAAATCCGGCTTCTTAAGGAGCAGGGCCGCAATGCTGCCGCTGGCGCCGATGGGATTTCGCAGGTCATGAGCCACGATCTTCATCATACGGGTATTATCCCGCTGGCTCTGCTCCAGGGCGCTCAAGGCTTTTTGCATGTGATCATTCTGCGTTTGGATCCGTTGATTTAGGCTGGTCAATACGGTTACATTCTTCCGGGACCGTCTCCAGTTCTGCCAGACCAGGTAGATGATGATCACCGCCATCGCTAAAAAGAGCACTGCCAGAGTCAGGTAACCTGTTTTCAGCTCATCCTGCTTTTTTAAAAGGGCCAGATCATATTCATGCGCGATATGCTGCAGCTCCTCGTTCACATCCGCCGGCTTATTGCCGGCCTCCAGGGAGTCCTTCAGTCTTAAATAAGCCTGTAAATAGCCATAGGCCGCCCCTGTCCGCCTCAACCTGTCACTATAGTGCCATTGGAGTTGGCGCCATTGCAATTCAGCCTCTCCGCCTGGTAAAGAATCCAGCGACTTTCGTAATTCATCCAGCACCTCTCCCACCCGGGCGATTTTCCCGCCGGACAAATACAATCGCGCCAATTTCACCATCGTGAATTGGGCATCCTCATTGGCATGCTCTTTTTGCCTGTTGATGCGGATGCTCTCCCGATACAATGCTTCCGCCGCCGCAGGTTCTCCTTTTTTATACAAGGCATCGGCCTGGTTGCCATAGACCACTCCTTTTGCCGTCTGGATAAACCGGCTATGACTGCCATTGTCCGGGAATGCCCCTTCATTTTGCCGGATATAGCTCAGCGCGCTGTCGTAATAATACAGAGCGCTATCCGTTACCCCAAGGTTCCCATAACATAGTGCAATATTGTCCAGCTGCCCCTGCTGGTAAACGAACTTTGCAAACCCATCCTTGTCAGTACAATGAGACAGATCATTAAAAGTTCCCTTAAAAAGGGCCATGGCTTCCCGGTATCGGGCCTGTTTGTAACACACCATACCCAGGCGGCCACTGTACTCGCCGAATACACAGGTATCCCCGGTTTTTTCAATGATCTGCCTGCCCTGGTAATAATACAGAAAGGCATCGCTGTATTTTCTTTCCTCTAATAATATATCCCCTTTTGAAAAAAGGGCCCTCCCATAATCTTCTATAAATCCTTTTTGAGAGCTTTTATCCCGGATAACAAATAACTGGCTGTCCACATATACCATCGCCCTGAGATAATCCTTCCTGGTTTCGTAGAAATAATGTCTTTTATAATCGTATTTTCTGAACAGGTCCTCCGGGCCAGGATCTGGAAAAACATTGTACACGGAGTCCAGGAATGCAAATGCCTTTTCCTTATGATCAGGATCGATACTGTCCGCTTTACTGAATGCCTGGTCAAAATAGGACGAATGACTTATCCTGTCCCCGGAAGGCGAATGACAGGAAAGAAGGCCCTGTACAAAAAAAAGTAGAAAGATCCAGGAATTTCCGGATAAGCCGGCAACTGAAAAAAAAGATCTGTCACAAGAATACAGCATGGTATCAGGTTAATTCATTTTCGAAAGCTGCGACAGATCTTCCGGTAAATCTAATTAAAAATGTCTTATTGGAATCATCAATAACAAAACATAAAATTTGCTTAAATCCTGGCGCCGGTTATGGCCATATAACTGAAATAAATACATTGCGCTATTGAAATTCATTAAAACCATACGACTCCTGCTGACCTTTTATAAAAGCTTCTTCTTTTTCAACTTCCTCATAACCCTTGTCTGCATGGGCTTATTCCTGGAATATGGAATGAGCATTTTCAGCGTCCTTTTCTGGCTTAAACTGTCCACCCTGGGCCTGACTATCGTCTTCATAAGATCGTATAAAAACAAAGAATTCTATTATTACCAGAACCTGGGCCTCTCCAGGACCTTTCTGTGGGCATCCACGCTGAGTTTTGACTTTAGCCTCTATATTTTCTTACTCAGCGGGATCCATATAATTAGCGCGCCCCATATGATCAGCTCACCCTATGTAACCTATGCACCCCATGTAATCAACGGCATCCATATGGCCAGTTCACCTTACGTAACCTACGCGCCCAATACAGTCAGCGCCGTCCATAAACTACAGCCATGACCCATACCCTGGAAGCCGATAGCATTTCCCTGGAGTTTGGCCTTCGCCCGATCCTGTCGGACATCCATATCAAATGCAGAACCGGAGAGATCACCGGGCTCCTCGGCAGGAACGGGCAAGGCAAAACCTGCCTCATGAGGATCCTCTACGGAGACCTGGAAGCCTCCGGCCGTTCGGTCCGGTTCGATAACATAGCTGTTTTACAGGCTTATAAACAACCGGAATGGCTCTCCTACCTGCCTCAATTCAATTTCATACCGGAATCACTTACCCTACAAAGAGTATTTAATGACTTCGACCTGGAATTCAGCGAGCTGGAACAAAGATTCCCCCAGTTCCGCGTCAGGCAAAAGTCCCGTATCCGCGATCTTTCCGGTGGAGAAAAACGCCTGATCAATGTCTACCTCATTGTCAGGTCCCGATCCCGGTTTGCCCTGCTGGATGAGCCCTTTTCCCACCTCATGCCGATCCAGATAGACAAAATAAAGGAGATGATGCTGGAAGAAAAAGACAACAAAGGATTCCTGATCACCGACCACCTGTACCGGCATATCACCGGTATTTCCGATAAATTCTATATCCTGGCCGATGGCCGGACACATCTGGCCAGAGATACCGAAGACATTGAAAGACTGGGCTATGCCCGGTTATAACCAAACGGATTATGGGGCCGACCCTTAGGCCAGCCCCATGAAAGGATTCATAGGGATAATCATTTTGGAGTTTCGTTATCAGGCGCATCCAGGCCGGGCTTTCCTTCTTATCATACGCATTATTATAAAAGGAAGTTGCCTTAACAAATACTTCTCACTTTATCTTTGGGCAGACATTACAACTGCCTTATATTCGATACTTATTTAACAAACCACCCAATACCCTGCTCAACTAAACAGAATATATGCTTATGACCCGTCATCTCATTCGAACCAGCCTAATGCCCCGCCAACTCCTCGCCCCCCTCGCTTTTCTCTTTTTCGCTTACACCAGCCAGGCGCAGCAATCACCAGCCCGGGCCCGGGGCGGAGACGGACCTGCCGTCATCGGGTACTATGCTGGAAAGAACGCTTTACTGGACAGTTTTGCCACTCAAAAACTAACCCATATCATTTATAGCTTCTGCCATTTGAAGGGCAACCTTCTATCCGTCAACAATGCCAATGACAGCGCCACCATCCTGCACATGGTCGCCCTGAAAGACAAAAACCCCCGGCTGAAAGTGATCCTTTCGCTGGGAGGATGGGGAGGCTGCAAGACCTGCCCCGATGTCTTTGCCACCGAAGAAGGCCGCTCGGACTTCGCCCGATCGGTAAAGGAACTGACGGATTACTTTCATACCGATGGGATCGACCTGGACTGGGAATATCCCGGCCTGGCTAACGTTCCCGGATACCCGTTCACCCCCGATGACAAAGACCATTTCACAGCCCTGATCATACTCCTCCGCAAAGAACTGGGCAAGCGGCACGAGATCAGTTTCGCAGCCGGCGGATTCACTAAATACCTGGTGAGCTCCATCGATTGGAAAAAGGTAACGCCCCTGGTGAACTATATCAACCTGATGACCTATGACCTCGTAAGTGGCTACGATACCGTCACCGGCCACCATACGCCCCTGTATTCCACGCCTCAGCAGCTGGAATCCACCGACCATGCAGTCCGTTTCCTGGATTCTATCGGAGTTCCCCTAAAAAAAATAGCCATCGGCGTAGCCTTCTATGCCAGGATATGGGAGGGCGTAGACAGCATAAACGATGGACTTTACCGTCCGGGCAGATTTAAAAGAGGCGTCTCTTACAAAGACCAGGCGGTCGTCCTCTCCAAAGACAGTGGTTATATCGCTCACTGGGATCCTATAGCGAAAGCACCCTATATGTATAATCCCGGTCAGCAACTCTTTGTCACCTACGACGATACGGTATCCGTCCGGTTAAAGAGCCGCTATGCCCTGGATAAACACCTGGGCGGCATCATGTTCTGGCAACTGCCCGAAGACCGGTATAGCGGAGGATTGCTGGACGTCATCGATGCTGCCAAAAAAGAAGGACTGAAAAAATAAAAAATACCTTTGCCTGGCAAAATTTTAAGGATGATCAAGCTTCCGGCATTTTTCTTACTGGCGCTGACCTTCTACCTGAGTTCCTGCTCTCCGTCTAAAAAACTCAGCACGCCGACCCTATCCATCCACGTGCCGGATACCTTACCGACCCTGCCCCTTTCCGAAATAGACCTCTCCTTGAAGGTCCCCGGCCATCCCCTGCTGGCGATGGCGGACTCCATCGTACCCAAAGAATTCACGTCGGAGGGCTGGCCCGCCTACCTGCAACCCTCCTGCGATTTTCGCTATAAATATCGTTTTACCCGGTCGGCCTTCACCATTAGCTGCACCAATAACAGGCTGTCGCTGCAGCTGAAAGGCAACTACCAGGTAGCGGGCGGCAAATGCTTCTGTGCGATGGACAAACCCGCCTCTCCCTGGATATCGGGAAATTGCGGATTTGGCAACGAACCCATGCGAAGAGTGGATATCAGCATTCTGTCCCAACTGAGCTTCCTGCCCGACTACCGCATTCAGACCCGCACCCATACAGACCCCTTAAAAACGCAGGACAAATGCGTGATGTCTATGTTTTCCGTAGACATGACCCAGCAGATATTAGACAGCATCCGCTCCTCCCTGAACGGCTTTTGTTCGTCGCTGGATGAGACCCTGGCTGGCATGGACTTCTCCTCGTCCCTGCACCAGACGGCCGCCAGGACCTTACAGAAGACAGCCATCGGTTCTTACGGTTACCTGTCGGTCCACCCGATGGAAATACGCGCCGGTCTTTTAAACTATGTGAAAGACACCTTCTACCTGCCGGTAGGTATCTCCTGCAGACCGGAACTCTCCTCGGACAGTAACCACCAGAGCATCCCCCCTCCCCTGCCTTCCCTGAAAACCGGCGGCAGGAAAAACGGTATTTTCCTCTACCTCCAGGCCAACTACGATTATGAATCTATCAGCAAGCTGATGAATGATAGCTTACAGAACCGTACCTTCCTGTTCAAAGGCCAGACCGTGATCGTCAAAGACGTGGCTATCAAAGGAATAGCCAACCATCAGATAGAAATAAAAATTGATTTTGCCGGCAGCCGAAAAGGGAGGGTCTATCTCAGAGGCACTCCGGTATTGGATACCGCAAAACAGACCCTGAGCGTACCGGACATCTCCTATTCACTGGAAAGCAGGGACCTGGCGCTTAAAATGGCCAGAAGTCTCCTGCGTAATAAGATCCGCAAATCTTTACAGGGCAACTCCTACCTGGATCTGGCAGCCCTGCTGAAAGCCAACCTGCCTGCCCTGGATGCCCAACTGAACAGACAAATGGGCTCCAGCCTTTATAGCAGCGGCAATATCAAAGAATTAAAACTAATAGGATTACTCGCCGGCGAGAAAACCCTTCAGGCTCAGCTTTTTGTAAACGCCAACCTGGCTATTATCGGAACGGGGATATCCCTGTAGCCCACCGAATCTGGCCCCGGAAGCAACCATTAACATTTCATTTACGTAAACTACTCATAAGTAAAAGTAGTTTGCGCGTTTACATTATATTACAACTACACTTAATATCGCACATTTAATTTGATCGCAGGAAACACGCAAATACATGCATTAATTGAGGGTTGCCGATCCAATGACCGGGCAAGCCAAAAAGAGCTATACAATATGCTCAAGGATTATGCTATGAAGATATGTTACCGCTATCAGAACAACCTCGAACAAGTAGAAGAGATCATGAATGAAGGCTTTATAAAACTTTTTAAAAGCATTCACCAGTTCGAGGAATCGCGGCATGCAGATATTCTGGCCTCCCTGAAAGGATGGTTTAAGAGGATCCTGGTCAATACCTGTATCGACTATTATCGCAAGAATGCTTCCTCCATCAATGGACAGATGCTGTCAGAAGATACGGAGAACATCGCCGATAAACAGGAGACCGGTATCGATAGATTGTCTTACAAGGAGATCATAGAAGCCATCCGGCTCCTGTCTCCGGCTTACCGCACCGTTTTCAACCTATTCGTCATAGAAGGACTGACCCATGAAGAAATATCCAATCAATTGGGCATTTCCATCGGTTCTTCCAAATCCAACCTCTCCAAAGCCAGGGAGAACCTAAGAAAAATCCTAACCAAAAAAACTGACCATAAAGCATATGTTGAACCTATCCGATAAAGAATTGGACCGCTTAAGCCGGGAGGCTGCCAATCAGCATGATCCCGGGGACCTGGTAGGTCCCGGGTCATGGGAAAGGTTGGAATTACGCCTGGACAAGGAATTGGGCAGGCTCGGCCCGAGTCCTCTACAAGGCGTCAGGCGGATCCCCTTCTACTATGCGCCGGTGATCCTCTTACTGGTAGGTGTCTCTTATTATTTTATCAAACATGGTAAAGGCAATACGGCTAAAACAGAGCCCTCCGGCAGCCCTCCCCTCACCGCGGTGAAACCCCTGTCACCAGCGCCCAACAACCCCAATCCATCAACTAAAACTCTTGAAAATAGCCAGAACTCTACTAACCCTGATAAAGAACTAACTGTCGAATACCCGGCAACCACCCCTGGAACAGACGCCACCCCCAACGCGGGTAGCACCCCAGCATCGGGCGCCACCCCCAACGCAAGTTCCCCCGGTGCAGGTACCCCCGGCGCAAGAACGGCTCCTCCCGCAGGGACTACCCCCAGGGCCAGTGCAGAGACGACTTCCGGCACAGGAGCCCCCTCCGGAATAGAAGTCCCCTCCGGAATAGGGACCGGCATCAACCATGCTGCCGGCAAAAAAGGGAAATCGACCGATCCCCGGACCTTAACGCCCGGATCGAACGGAACGGCATCCCTTGCCCCCGGATCAACCGGAGCAACATCATCAGCCGGAGCAACATCCCCCGTCCCAGGGTCAAAAGGCGGAGCATCGACTGCTTCCAAATCCCCGGAATCGGAATCCACGGCCCCAACATCATCGACTGTTCTTCCCGGATCGACCGCCGTCTCCCATCCATCTACCGTCTCCCATCCATCTACCAGGAAGAGCCATGGAAGAAATACCCGGTCAGCCACACACCCGAATGAAGACCAGGGATATCCCTCCAACTCCGACCCTGGAAAGGCCCCTGTTCCTGATTTCTCCCTTATCCAGGCCCCCCATAGACTCGCCCATTCCAACGGAATCGATGATTCAGCCCTGAGAGCCTTCGCCGTAAAAGGAGCCTCCGTAGCCACCCCTATCCGGCTCGGCAAAAAGAAGGATGCCTCCCAGCACATAAGCAGGCCCCTGGAAATTGGATTTTCCCTGTCCCCGGATTTCGCCTCCGTCCATTCACTGGCAGGCGACAGACCCGGCAGCAGCATCGGCCTCACGATGGATTATCAGTTCCTGGACAGATTATACATCAGTACAGGTCTTTTGCTCACCCGTAAAAACTATTCTGCCAATCCCCAGGATTACCACGTCCCGAAAGATTATTATCTATTAAATAATATACACGAAGTCAGCCTGATCAAAGGCAGCTTCTATATGCTGGAGATCCCGTTGAACCTGCGCTATGATTTTCACACCAGCGGCAACACCGTGTTCTTTATCAGCGGGGGAGCTTCCTCCTACCTGATGACCAGCGAGCATAGTCAGTATTATTTTGATTTTTTCGGAAGACAGGCCTGTCAGAATTTTAACAGGGGAGTGGAAGCGAAAAGCAAGAACTATCTATTCTCCTCCGTGAATATGTCCATGGGAGTGGAGACCGGCCTTAGCAATAGCCTCTCCTTACTCATAGCGCCGTATGTAAAAATACCGACCCGGGGAATGGGATTCGGGCAGGTCCAGATCACCAGCGTAGGGCTCAATTTTGCCTTGAAATATGCGCCGGTGCTCAGCCGTAAAAGAAAATAAAACTTTCCAGCACACCACCCAACGCCTTACCGCGTCGCAGTGTCAGGGCTTTGTATCAAACCACACCAGGGTCTCATTATTCCAGTCCCCGTTATAGTTAATGTACAGCTCTTCCCCTGCTTTAATAGAACGCATGGTCTTGACTGTGATCAGCTCCTGCTCATAATCCATTTCATACTCGCAATTGGAGTGGTAGGCATGATTGTACAGCGGTATATAGCCCAGGGCCATGCAGCATTCGTTCGTATCCTCCCCCCACTCGAATATATAATCGTGCAATAAGGTCTGGTCCAGTAGTTTACGCTCATCCTGGCTCATGACGATCACAGGAGATATTTCGATTACCGTATCCCGGTCGATATCTGTTGTCGTAAACACCCCTCTCCCCTTCTGATCGGTAGGCGCAATAAAAAGAATTGGTAAGATCATCGGACAATCCCATTTAACGGAACAAGTTACTATTTTTAAGTTTCTACTTCGGGCCATAATGTCTTTTTATCGGCCTCCCTTCAATCGCTTCGCTAGTTCGATGATCCGCCGTTGGCGGATTACTTCGAATCATAATGTCTTTTCAGTGGCCTCAGTGAATGGCCGTTGGCCAATTGCCCATTTTGATGTAGGTTTGGCCCATGTCTTTAGAGCACGCACCTGATACAACAATGGATCAATTCCTGGAGATTGTCCAGTCGGAAGACGTATTGCAGATAAGAGAATTCCTCAATAATCAGAACATCAGCGATGTTGCCGAATTAATTGATGAATTACCGGATTATGAGTCCCAGATCATCGGCAATATGAGCACGCACCGGGCAGCCAGCACCTTCAAGATCCTCGATGTCCCCACACAAAAAAGGATCATCCAGGAATTGCCTGCTTTCAAAACGGCAGAACTATTGAACGACCTCTCCGCCGATGACAGGACCTCCTTCCTGGAAGAGCTTCCCAGCGAAGTAGTAAAAGAGCTGATCAAGACATTGGACCCCGAGGAAAGAAAGATCACCCTATCCCTGCTGGGCTACCCCGAAAGCAGCGTGGGCAGGCTGATGACGCCGGATTACATAGCCGTGGAAAAAGACTGGACAGTAAAAGAAGTCATCGACCATATCCGGGAAGTAGGAAAAGACAGTGAGACCATCGATGTGATCTATGTCGTGGATGACAAAGGTTACTTTATTGACGACATACGCATCAGGGAGATAATTTTGGCCAACCCCGATAAAAAGATCGAAGATGTAATAGACAACCGGTACATCGCCCTCCATGTAAATGATGACCAGGAGACCGCCAGCCAAGCCTTTAAAATGAACAACCGCGTGGCCCTGCCCGTACTGGATAACAATAATATACTATTGGGCATCGTCACCATCGATGACGTACTGTGGGTGGCGCAGGAAGAATTCACGGAAGACATCCAGAAGATCGGGGGTACCGAGGCGTTGGATGAACCCTACCTGGAAATTCCCCTGTTGAAACTTTTTAAGAAACGTATCGTCTGGCTCGTCGTTTTATTTCTCGGTGAAATGCTCACGGCTACTGCCATGGGCTATTTTGAAGATGAAATTGCCAAAGCCGTCGTACTCTCCTTATTCGTACCCCTCATTATCTCCAGCGGCGGTAACAGCGGCAGCCAGGCCTCCACCCTGATCATCCAGGCCATGGCCCTCGGAGAGATCACCATCGCCGATTGGTGGCGGGTGGTACGCAGAGAGATTCTCTCCGGAGTTTTACTGGGAACGGTCCTGGGCCTTATCGGCTTTACCCGGATCATGCTCTGGAACCAGATCTTTCATACCTATGGAGAGCATTCCATGCTGATAGCTATTACGGTAGGATTTTCCCTGATAGGGGTGGTGTTATGGGGCACACTGGCCGGTAGCATGCTGCCGATTGTATTGAAGCGATTCGGAGCAGACCCTGCTACCTCCTCCGCCCCCTTTGTCGCAACCCTGGTAGATGTCACCGGGCTGGTGATTTATTTTTCCGTAGCCTTCTTATTCATGCGTGGAATCTTATTATAATAATCACTCATAACCTCTATGCAATTACCCCTTTTTACAAAGGGAGCGCGCGGCTATTGCCTGCTCCTCCCCTTCTTATTCCTGGCTCGCACCAGCCACAGCCAGCCCAGCCAAACCAATCGCCCTCAGCCCAGTCTCAGCCAGTCGCCCCAAACCAATGGCCCCCTGAACCAGCCTGAACGGCTCACCGTCGAAAAGATCATGCAGGATCCGAAATGGATCGGCACCTCGCCCTCCGAACCCTATTGGAGCCGCGATGGCAAATACCTCTTCTTCAACTGGAACCCGGACAAAGCCCTTAGCGATTCCACCTATTACATCACCAAAGAAGATCGCCACCCGCAAAAAGCCCCCTTCTCCCTGCAACAAAACACTGTTGCCGCAGAAGCCGTCCACTACAATACCGCACACACCTCCTTTACCTATACCAGGGAAGGAGATATCTTCTGGGCTGATAGCAGGAGCGGAAAAGAAACAAGGATCACCAACACCCTTGATAAAGAGAGCGACCCCGTCTTCTCCTTCCACGACCACAAGATCGTTTACACCCGGAACTCCAATTTATTCGCCTGGGACCTCGCAACCGGCCTTACCGAACAACTGACCAACTTCCAGCGGACGGCCGATCCTTCGAAAGACGATAAAAAAGAACCCCTCAATGCCCAGGAACGATGGCTTCGGGACGATCAGTTACAACAATTCGATGTTCTTAAAACCCGTAAGGCTAAAAAAGACCGGACGGATTCCATTTTCAAGGCACGCCAACCCAAAACAGTTAAGAGCATTTTCATCGATGATAAATTATTGAACGACCTCAGCATCAGTCCTGACGGTCGGTTCATCACCTACCGGCTCATCAGAAGAGCCACAGGCGCCCACAACACCATCGTTCCCAGTTACGTGACCGAATCAGGCTTCACCCAGGATATACCTGGCAGGACCAAAGTAGGCGCCCCCCAGGGCAGCTTCACCTTTTTCGTTTTTGATACGGAAAAAGACACCGTGATCGCCGTGACCGCTGACCAGATCCCCGGCATCACAGACCTTCCTGATTATGTAAAAGATTATCCCGCAAATGTTCCCAAAAGCCCTACCTCCCGGGGCGTCATCATCAACGGTCCCGACTGGTCCGAACAAGGCTCCCACGCAGTAGTGGACATCCGCTCACAGGATAACAAAGATCGCTGGCTGATGCTATTGGATGCCGCCACCGGTAAACTGAAATTACTGGACCGGCAACGGGATGAAGCCTGGATCGGCGGCTCCGGCATCGGATATTCCTTCGGAAGAGGCAGTTCCGGCTGGATCGATGAGAATACCTTTTGGTTCCATAGCGAAGCGAGCGGTTATTCCCATCTCTACAAAGCAGATGTAATCTCAGGTGAAAAGAAGGCCCTCACCAGCGGTCACTACGAGGTCTTACATGCCGCTCTCTCCAAAGACAAAAAATATTTTTATATCACTACCAATGAGGCAGACCCCGAAGAACAACAATTCTATCAATTACCCCTCTCCGGCGGCAAGGCCGAACGGATCACGCCCCTGACAGGAGCCAACCAGGTCTTCCTGTCTCCGGATGAGAAACAGCTGGCCATCCTTTATTCCTATACCAACAAACCCTGGGAATTATACCTGCAGGATAATAAACCGGGAAGCCGCCCACAGCAGATCACTTCCCTGGCCATGAGCGAACCATTCAAATCCTATCCCTGGCGGGACCCTGCCCTGATCACTTTTACGGCAAAAGATGGGGCCCTCGTCCATGCCAGACTCTACCGCCCCACCGGAAGCCCAGGCACCCCCGCCGCCAACAGCACCCAACCTGCAGCAAGCGGATCATCTCCATCCGCCGCAACCGGGACGGCCGCCTCGTCCGCCACCAGGCCTGCCGTCATCTTCGTCCATGGAGCCGGGTATTTGCAGAATGCCCACAAGTGGTGGAGCAGCTACTTCCGCGAATATATGTTCAACAACCTGCTGGCGGATAACGGATATACCGTACTGGACATCGACTATCGGGGCAGCGCAGGTTATGGCCGGGATTGGCGGACCGGGATCTACCGCCATATGGGCGGTAAAGACCTCAGCGACCAGGTAGATGGTGTCAAATACCTGGTGGAGCAGGAGGGAGTGGATCCCAAGCGCATCGGGATCTACGGGGGCTCCTATGGAGGCTTTATCACCCTGATGGCCCTGTTCACCGAACCGGATGTATTTGCCGCAGGAGCCGGCCTGCGTTCCGTGACAGACTGGGCCCATTACAACCATGGCTATACCTCCGATATATTAAATGAACCTTATAATGACAGTCTGGCGTATCGCCAAAGTAGCCCCATCTACTTCGCAGAAGGCCTGAAAGGGCATTTACTGATGTGTCATGGCATGGTAGACGAAAATGTGCATTTTCAGGATATCGTACGACTGACACAAAGACTGATCGAACTGGGTAAGAACAACTGGGAATTAGCCGTGTATCCGGTAGAAGACCATGGATTCGTAGAGCCCAGCAGCTGGACGGATGAATACAAAAGAATTTTCCGTTTATTTGAGACTTACCTTAAACCTTAATGCCGGATTTCCTTCTTAAAAGAATTCCTGGCTCAGGCAATCCCGCAGAAGTCAGAGCAATTGTTAAAAGCTTGTGATCCGAGGTCAAAAACACCCCTTTACAGGATTTTAATCGTAACTTTCATAGGACCGGGATCCAAAAATCCGGGCCGTATCCAGGTACTTTAAAAGAACGAATATGAACACGAAAAGAAATTTATTCATCCCATTAATCATCCTCTTATTAATAGGCTCTGCAGGCTTCGCCCAACGAGGTGGACGGGGCGGTGGCGGAGGTGGTGGCCGTGGCGGCGGCGGTTTCAGTGGCGGCGGCGGTGGCGGCATGAGAAGCAGCGGTTTCAGTGGCGGTGGCGGCATGAGAAGCAGCGGCTTCAGTGGCGGTGGTGGCGGCGTTCGCAGTTCCGGTTTCAGTGGCGGCGGCATGCGTAGCTCTGGCTACAGCGGCGGCGTCCGAAGCGCCGGAGTCGGCAGCCGCGTAACGACAGGTTATGGCGGCCGGAGTGTTAGCGGTTACGGTTATCGGAATGTCAACGGCACTCCTGCCCGGGGCGTCACCACATCCGGATACCGCACCCCGGGTTATACAGGCTCAGGCGGCTATTATGGCGGCCGCGGTGGCTATTACGGCGGGCATGGTTACTACGGCGGCGGGGGATATTATGGCGGCTCCTATGGAGGAAGATACGGATACGGCTGGGGTGGATGGGGCCTGGGAATCGGATTCGGGTTTGGCTACCCCTATGGCTATGGATACGGATATCCTTACGGGTATGGCTACGGTGGGTATGGCTATCCTTATGGGTACGGGTATCCTGGTTACGGCTACCCCTATGGATATGGTTACGGCAACCCTCCGGTAGTAGTGCAGCAGGATCCCTACCAGGATTCCTATGATGATCCCGAAGATCCCTATGGCGACCAGCAGCAGGCGCCTCCGACGCCCCGCAACAACGACAACTACAACAACAATCAGAATAACAACTACAATAACAATAGCAGCGCGGATACCGTCCTGTCCAACAGACCGGGCACCAACCAGCCTTCCTCCTACTCCTCTTCACCCGATAAAGTTTGGGTAAAAGCCCATTGGAAAAATACCGGCGAAGGAAGAATATGGATCGAAGGCTACTGGAAAAGCAATTATAACTAAATACGCATAGCTTACACATTTTCTCAAAAGCCCTCCTCCATAAAGAGGGCTTTTGTCATTACCCCCCTCCCCATTCATTCACCGCCTGCTAAAATTTTTTGCCCCAGGCTCATTAGATGGAAATATTTATATAATATTGTTCGTTTATTGTCCAAAGTAAAAAGAATCCTATGTGTGGAATTGTTGCTTATATCGGCCCTCGTGAAGCTTACCCCATCATCTTAAAAGGCTTGAAACGCCTGGAATACCGAGGCTATGACAGCTCCGGCGTGGCCCTTCTCAATAATAATTTACAAGTTTATAAAAAGAAAGGCAAAGTGGCCGAACTGGAAGAAAGCCTGGTTGGAAAAGACCTGCACGCTCATGCCGGCATCGGTCATACCCGCTGGGCTACCCACGGTGAACCAAGCGATCGCAACGCACATCCTCATAGCTCTGCCAGCGGCAAACTGGCCATGATCCACAATGGAATTATTGAGAACTATACACAGCTCAAAAGCGAACTGGCCAAAAAAGGTTATACGTTCAAGAGCGATACCGATACCGAAGTACTGCTCAACTTCATTGAAGAAATTCAAAAAAACAACAATTGCGGACTGGAAGAGGCCGTGAGGATCGCCCTCAAAAGAGTCGTCGGCGCCTACGTGATCGTCCTGCTGGACAGAGACCAGCCCGATACCATCATCGCTGCCCGGAAAGGAAGCCCCCTGGTGATCGGGATCGGCAAAGGTGAGCATTTCCTCGCTTCCGACGCCTCCCCCATGATCGAATATACCAAGGAAGTCGTCTACGTGAATGACTATGAACTGGCCATCCTCAAAGCAGACGAACTGATCCTCAAGAATCTGGGAAATGAAAAACTGACCCCCTTCATTCAAAAACTCGACATGGAGATGACCGCCATCGAGAAAGGGGGTTACGATCATTTCATGCTCAAAGAAATATTCGAACAGCCCGATACCATCTTCGACTGCTTACGCGGCCGCCTGGATGCAGAAAAAGGGGTCATCACCATGGCCGGCATCCAGAATAATATAGAACAGCTGAAAAATGCCAACCGCATCATCATCATCGCCTGCGGAACCAGCTGGCACGCCGGCCTGATAGCCGAATACATTATCGAAGAACTCTGCCGCATCCCCGTCGAAGTGGAATATGCCTCTGAATTCCGCTACCGCAATCCCGTGATCCATAAAGGAGATGTGATCATCGCCATTTCCCAGAGCGGAGAGACCGCCGATACCATCGTCGCCATTGAAAAAGCAAAGGAACACGGCGCCTTTATCATGGGGGTCGTAAACGTAGTAGGATCCTCCATCGCCCGTATCTCCAACGCAGGCGCTTACTCCCATGCCGGTCATGAGATCGGCGTAGCAAGCACCAAGGCCTTCACCGCGCAATTGGCAGTACTGACCATGATCGCCCTTAAGATCGCCCGGGAAAAAGGCACTATCGATCAGACCCGTTATATGCACCTGCTGGGTGAGTTGCACACCATTCCCGAAAAAGTAAAAGAAGTATTGAAAAGCAGCGACCTCATCCAACAGCTGGCCCAAAAATATAAAGACGCAACCAATGCCCTCTACCTGGGCCGCGGATATAACTTCCCGGTAGCCCTGGAAGGCGCCCTGAAACTAAAAGAGATCTCTTATATCCACGCAGAAGGTTATCCGGCAGCCGAAATGAAACACGGCCCCATCGCCCTCGTGGACGAACAACTGCCCGTTCTATTCGTCGCTACCAAAGACACCTACTACGAAAAGATTGTCAGCAATATACAGGAGATCAAGGCCCGCAAAGGAAAAGTAATAGCCGTGATCAGCAAGGGCGACGATATCATTAGCAAAATGGCGGACGACTATATCACCATTCCCGAAGCAGATGAACTGCTGGCCCCGATGTTAAGCGTCATCCCGCTTCAACTGCTGGCTTACTACATTGGTGTCGCCAAAGGTTGCGATGTAGACAAACCGAGGAACCTCGCCAAAAGCGTCACCGTAGAATAGGAACTTCAATCAAGTTTGCCATGAATGAGATCAAAAAAAGCCCGATCAACTCTTTAGGATATAATTTTATTGATAGCCGTTACCTCCCCAAAGGAAAAGACGAATACTATTTACGGGACCTGCAGAACAGGAACGGGATCACCTATCGCCGGCTGACAGCTTATGAAATAGAAATGTTGGTGCGAAACCGCAATACCTCCGCCGACTGGAACCATATCCTCGTATCGGACGCCTTCACCCCGGAACTGGTACAGAACTGTAAATTCTTTGGCCTGGTACGCATCGGCAGGCTGGATCCCTACTACCTGGAATTCCACAATTTGCGCCGGCCCGTCGGTCTCTATAACAGCACGATCATCAGTTGCGACCTGGGAGATAACGTATGCGTTGACAATACCAACTACCTGTCGCACTATATCATCGGCAACGATGTGATGATCGTCAACACCAACGAACTGGCTACCACCGAGCATGCCAAATTCGGGAACGGGATCCTCAAGGAAGGGGAAGACGAATCCATCCGCATCTGGATGGAAGTATGCAACGAAAACGGCGGCCGCAGCATCATCCCTTTTAACGGCATGCTGCCCGGAGATGCCTGGCTATGGAGCCGCTTCCGCGACGATGCCCCCCTACAGAACAAGTTCAAGGAATTCACGGAAAAAAAATTTGATGACCGTCGGGGATATTATGGCAAGATCGGAGACCGCACCGTCATCAAAAACTGTAAGATCATCAAAGACGTGTGGATCGGCAGCGACGCCTACCTGAAAGGAGCCAACAAGCTGAAGAACCTCACCATCAACTCTTCCCCGGCAGCCAAATCCCAGATCGGAGAGGGATGCGAGATGGTCAACGGAATCGTAGGGTATGGCTGCAGGGTCTTCTATGGCGTGAAAGCCGTCCGCTTTATCATGGCTTCCCATTCCCAGCTAAAATACGGAGCCCGGTTGATCAACTCTTACCTTGGCAACAACGCTACGATCTCCTGTTGCGAAGTATTGAACTCATTGATATTTCCCGCACACGAGCAACACCATAATAATTCATTCCTATGCGCCTCCCTCATAATGGGGCAGAGCAATATGGCAGCCGGGGCTACCATCGGCTCCAATCATAATTCACGCAGTCCGGACGGCGAGATCATTGCCGGACGGGGTTTCTGGCCGGGACTCTCCGTCAGCCTCAAGCACAATTCCCGTTTTGCCTCCTTCACCATCCTGGCCAAAGGAGCTTATCCGGCAGAACTGGATATTCCCATTCCTTTTTCCCTGGTGAGCAATGACGAGAGTAAAGATGAGCTGGTCATCATGCCGGCCTATTGGTTCCTGCACAATATGTATGCGCTGGCCCGCAACTCCTGGAAATATCCGGACAGGGACAAACGCATCGAAAAAACCCAGACCCTCGAATTTGATTTCCTGGCCCCTGATACCATCGGCGAAATGCTCGGAGCCCTCACCCTGCTGAAACGTTTCACAGGAAGGGCCGCCCTTCTTAACGGAGAGGCCGCAACCCGGCTTTCCGGAAAGATCAAAAAAAATCCCACCCCGAAGGATCTTCTCAAAATGGACTCAGCCATCCTGGAGATCGGACGGGTCATACTCGAAGAAGGCACCCAGGAAAAAGTAGATGAATTGGAGATCCTGGCGCAGGGATGGGAGAACGGAGACCGGAACGTGAGACTCATCAAAGTATTCCAGGCTTATTCCCTCTTTAAAGAACTGATTGCCTTCCACGCCTCCAACCAGCTTCGGTCCCTCATCCGCACCAAAAAAATCAACAAATACGAAACCTTACTCGAAGCCATCCCAACCAGCTTACCCCTTACTAAATGGGTCAACGCCGGCGGGCAGCTGATCCGCGACAGCGAATTGCAGCGACTATTGCAACAGATCCGTGGAGGCAAGATCCGGGAATGGGGACAGGTGCATGAATTCTACGTCCGGCAGGGAGAGAACTACGAGCAGGACAAACTGGTTCACGCACTGGCCGCACTGAAAGAGATACAGGGAACTTCGCTGAAACGGGCAGGGAAAGAAGGGCTCCGGAATCTACTCAATCAGGCCATCCTCACCAAAGAATGGATGACAAAAGGCATTTATGATTCCCGGGCCAAAGACTATACGAACCCCTTCCGGAAAATGGTCTATGACTCCCCGGAAGAAATGGACGCCGTTGTCGGACCTTTGTCGGGCAACGGCTTCATCCGACAGGAAAAGCAGAATCAACGGAAGCAACAGCAGGCGTTTCGGAAGGGTTATTACAGGCCACAGCAATCCCTGCCACCACGAATAAAAGAACGAATATTTTTCGCATAGAATTATTTTTTATCGGCGCGTAGCTTTTATCGGGCGAACGGCCGGCAATTTTTATTTTTTGCGGAAGAAGAGCCGTAACGGCACTCCCTTGAAATTGAAATTCTCTCTCAATTTATTTTCCAGGTAGTTTTTATACGGCTGTTTGACATCATCCGGATAATTACAGAAGAAGGCAAAGGAAGGCACGTGCGTAGGCAGCTGCGTAATATATTTTATCTTCAGCGGATGGCCCCTGACGACAGGAGGATGATACGCTTCCACCGCCTTTAACATCACTTCATTCAGCTCGGAAGTCGTCACCTTACGCTGCTTGTTCTCGTATACTTCCAGCGCGGATTCGATGGCTTTAAAAATGCGGGTCTTATCGATGACGGAAATAAAAAGAATGGGGAGATCCGTAAAAGGAGCCAGCCTGTCCTTCAATTCTTTCTCATACTCCTTCGCCGTATTGGTTTCCTTCGCTACCAGGTCCCACTTATTGACAAGGACGACAATCCCCTTCCCCTTCTTTACAGCCAGGCTGAAAATGCTGAGATCCTGGGCCGTGATGCCCTTGGATGCGTCGAGCATGATCATACATACATCCGCTTCGTCCATGGCCCGGATAGCCCGGATCACGGAATAGAACTCCAGGTCTTCATGCACCTTCGTCTTGCGGCGGATCCCAGCCGTATCGATCAGCACAAAGTCTTTCTGGAACAAATTATACCGGGTATGGATCGTATCCCGCGTAGTCCCGGCAATATCGCTCACGATGGTCCGCTCCTGCCCGATCAGCGCATTCAATAAAGAGGACTTGCCCACATTCGGCTGCCCGATAATGGCAAATTTCGGGAGGTTGGCGTCTGCCGGATCCACTTCCTCTTCTTTTATCCGGCCGACAAGATCATCCAGCAATTCTCCCGTGCCGCTGCCCGACATGGAAGAAAGAAAAAAGATATTGTCGAACCCAAGGCTATAGAACTCTGCCGCTTCCAGCAGACGGTCACTATTATCGACTTTATTGACAGCCAGCAGCACCGGCTTCGTACTGCGACGCAGCACATCCGCCATCGCCTCATCCAGTAAAGTAATGCCCGTAGAGGCGTCCACCATGAAGATAAGCGCATTCGCCTCTTCCAGCGCGATCATCACCTGCTTCCTGATCTCCGTTTCGAAGACGTCTTCACTATCCGCTACGAATCCACCGGTATCGATCAGGTTGAACGACTTTCCACTCCATTCCGTAACACCGTATTGCCGGTCGCGGGTCACGCCGCTGACATTATCCACAATTGCCTTCCGCTGCTCCAGCAAGCGGTTAAAAAAAGTACTCTTCCCCACATTCGGTCGGCCCACGATGGCTACAGTAAATCCACTCATAATACAATATTAGTTATATCCGTATTCTCGCAAATAAAGATCATTATCCCTCCACTTCGGCCTGACCTTCACGAATAATTCCAAAAACACCTTCCGGTCAAGGAACGCTTCGATGTCCTTGCGGGCATCCGTCCCTAATTGGCGGATCATCTTCCCCCCCTCGCCCAAAATAATCCCTTTCTGCGTTTCCCGCTGAACGATTATTTCAGCCCTTATCTTCGTCAACGTCGTCTTCTCCTTGAATTCCTGCACCACGACAGTCGCATGATAAGGGATCTCATCCCCGTAGAGATAGAATATCTTTTCCCGGATCATTTCCCCTACAAAGAACTTAGTGGGCAGATCGGTGAGATCATCTCCTTCAAAGAAAGGCTGCCCTTCCGGCAACAAACCTAGCACGGTATCCAGCAGGACAGGAATATTACTCTTTTGCAGGGCTGAGATCGTAATGACTTCCTTACAATAGGCTTTTTCGGAAAAAAAAGCCCGGGCTTCCTCCGTTTTAGTCGCGGCAACCTGATCCGTCTTATTGAGAACGACCAGCGCCGGCGACTTCAGGTGCAAGGTTTGGAATAACTGGTCATTTTCTTCCCAATTATCCTTTATATCCACCAATAGCAAGGCCAGATCGGCATCCTCCAGGGAGCTTTTCACGGCCTGCATCATCTTTTCATGCAATTTGTAGCGGGGCTCGATAATACCCGGCGTATCCGAGAAAATGATCTGGTACTCCTTTTCCGTCAGGATCCCCTTGATCCGATGCCGCGTAGTCTGCACCTTGGGAGATACAATAGCCAGCTTCTCCCCCATCAGGGCATTGAGCAAAGTGCTCTTTCCGGCATTCGGCTTACCAAATATGCTTACAAATCCAACCTTCATTATTATAATATAAATGCCTTTTTGGGGCTGATCCTATAAAAGACCCGGCAAAGGTATAAAATAAAACAGGCCCTATGAGCAGCCCCGTATCTTATCAGCGGCCCCGGGACCCATCCCCCTCTATAAACGAAAAAAGACCCCTTAAAGAGGCCTCTAGTTGCGAAGGGTGGGATCGAACCACCGACCTTCGGGTTATGAGCCCGACGAGCTACCGCTGCTCTACTTCGCGATGTGGACGGCGAAATTAGGCCGAATAATATTCCCCACCAAATAAATGATTACTCTTTCACCAGAAATCACCCACACCCCGCGCCCATTCAACAAAGGGGGGCAACATATTGCACCTTCCTTAATCTACCCCCTGTTTTAAAGACATTTTTAGGCTTTTTTAGCGGAGCCTACCTTATAAAGCCTTCTTGCCCCTCTAAAACTCGCTAAGGCTAATAAGCCTTAATACAAGGGTTTAACGGCATTTTGGGATAAATACATTGACTTATATTGAGGAATTTTTTAAATACCCGGGGCAATTTCATGTTTTTTCTCGTACAATACCCACCAACAAAAGTTAAGGCATACTACCGTCCTAAATAGTAGCACTCAGACCCCGCGAAAGAGATTTTTTATGCTCATTACTTTTGGTAAAAAAAATCAGGGGTGGCATAAAAGGTATCAAATTTTCTATTTAAAAAGCTATCATTATAATTGATAAAAATTCGGGAAGCTACTAATGCATCTTTGTCCATAAAGCTATCGACAATAATCTTGCATACTTGTGATACTATAATTGAGTAGCTTTAAACTATAAAAATAATCGAAACGAAATAATTATGGCTATAACGCTAACGAAATATATCTATCCCATTAAAGAACCAATAGTACTTTCAAAAACGCTAGGATATACAATTGATAACCCACGAACAAAGGAAGAAATTCAATTTATTAAAGATTATATTTCTCCAGCCCTGATTAAGCATTTTGAGAGCAGCAAACCTCATTACAATCCAATGTTATCTGCAGCGTTTGCCATTTCTCAGTTGACGGATTTTATTAAGGATAAAGATGAGTATGTATATTCCTATTTGACGGAGAACAATCGGAAAGAAGTAGACGACATTATTAGTGAATGCTGGATTGTTATTAGATATAGTGACGCAGGAGAATTTGATCGGGCCAAAGAAAAGAGAGACACTTTGTTTGATATTCTTTTTACCGAATCAAAAAAGCTCTATTGGGCAAACTATAATACCTTACTTAGCTATTTTCATTTACTCTCTCTCCTTATTCATGATGAAGAAGAGATGTATGAGGGCGATTCTTTAGTGCTATTGAAAAGACCGCATGATATTTTTTATCCTCAAGAAAATATTCATCCTGTAATACAAGCGTTTCAGCGATTTCATGGGAATGGTGGTATCGGAGAAAATAGAGGATTAACATGGAATTATTTTCCAGATGTTATCCATAAACTAATTTCGGCATCTCGCTCTATTGAATACACTCTTACGCTAAATATAGCCCCAGATAAAGAAAAGTCAAAGAATAAAAAACAAACTTTGAAGGATAAACTATTATTTGTCGGCGATCTTTTGCGTGTGGTTGGAAATGAAACTCAGGACGTGAATGTAAAGCTACTCCTTTTGGTAAGTATAGTAGAATCTCTTGTGACAAGAAACCCAGATACAACAAAGTTTAATGTAGAGGATAGTATAAGTAAGCAATTCGTTTTAAAAACCACCATATTGATTTATTCCTTTAATAATGAGATGAACCTTGAAGAAACTAAAAACCGCTTAAAGCTAATTTATAATCAAAGGTCTGATGTAGCCCATGCTAATTATATCTCAGAAGCTGAGCGAGAAAAGATTATTGAATCGTTTTTCAAACTTTACGAATATATACGAGCCATTATCTCTCTTTTTTTAAAAGATGCGCTTTTTATAGAATTTTTAAAAGAATCTTAATGAGGAGGGAAAAATTTGCATGCGACTCTGAAACATGATTTTCAGTCTTAAAAAAAATTTACACCCGTTGGCGTGTCTTATCCACCGTAGGTAAACCGGATAGCTTTCCTATGAAAGTGGCTCGTAATCAACCCAGGTTTTCTTTTTGGTAAAACTCACCTCATCAAGATGGCATATTTTATCGACATTCGGATTCAAATGCATTTTTTTAAACTCTTTGAAATCGTCATCATTGGTAAATAAAACATCTATCAATGGCAAATATAAACAATGAAGGGCATCATGAAACAATCCCCTGCTTTTTTTTGATTTCATTTGAGAATAAGCCATGAACGATAAAAATAACAAGGGTCCGTCTTCGATTAATTTCGGGTATGTCGAAAGAATATATTCAAATCGTTGATAGACACTTTTAACACTTTTTTGTTTCCAAAAGCCCTGGACAATTTCCGGGGTAACGTCAATACCTATACACAAAATCACCAGGATGAACAACAGGTTTATTTTTAAGATCTTAGCCTGTTCACGGTCTACGTATTGCTCCTTATAAATGGCTTTGAATGCCGCATTAATCATAATACTCAGCTGCTTTATTTCATCCTTTACTTCCAAATCAAAAAATATAGAATTGACAATTAGATCAATCTGCTTTGAATAATTTTTGAACTGGGAAGAAACTTTCTTAAATTCCCCTTCATCAAATTCCAGCCTTAAAGAAGGATTTTCACACATGTTCGTCCAGACTTGTGCTAAATGAGAAGTAGAATGGATCGCTAAGTTTTTACTTACTTTGAATTTCCCATCCATATAATCCAATAATATTTCCGACGGGGACTTCAGTAAATATTTATAAAAAGAATATTTGGATAAAGTAAAGAGCTTTTCCCTATGTCCCACATCGTTAATGAGCATCATTTCCCAAAGGGTAACGGGGGAAATATACCATTTGTTGCCTTTTGCCGCCTGGAGTGATCTGGTTGCAATAGCATCTATGATAGCCATATCCTTTAAAACAAAATTAACAGCCGAAGTCTCAAAATAAATATTTCGATTGTAATATTCCATTTTCAACACTTTATATCATAAAGATAAAATATTTTCTTGGGCTATGTTCGGGCGAGGAGACCTTTAGCCCTGATTAATTCTTGGGTTGATCTTCTACCAGCCGTTGCCGCGTCTTCTGACCGGCAACCCATACGAGCAGCATAAATGCCTGGACAATACCTTCGGGGTCAACGAAGTTAGACCCCCAAAGGGACAACGAAAATCTTTCAGATGTTGCTTGTTGGTTGAAAGACACAACAAGGGCATCAATAGATTAATAAAAGAAAGAAGTAAAAGGATAATAGAACAGCCGTTGTCGTGTCTTCTGACTAACAAACCATTACTGATTGGTAACAAACTAACACTGATAAGTGATAAAGTAACTAAAAGCCGCTTTAATGAGTGGCTATTGTATTTGGAACAGTCATTGAAATGTCCGAAATCAATAATAAAATTCTTATAAGTTATCTATGATTTTTCTAGAATGATAGCTGTATCAATGATTGTTATATATAGTTTTAGTAAATGTATCTGTATTCCCGCCGTTGTCGCAACTGTACCCGTTTCAACCGCTCCTTTTTTGCGATGGGGGAAGCCTTCATTATTGCTATGTAGGGTAAATATTACCCCGCCACTGCAGTTGGTGTAGAAATTACCGATTATTGTAGCTACATGTTCAGTTTTGAAAAATTAACCATTAATTAGAAGCAGATACATAAAAAGGGGCGGTATATACCGTCCCTTTTGTATTTTTGGTGCAATACCGGAAAAACTACCCAACAAAGCTTAGTTGAACTTTTTTTATCCCATTCACAATCAACCCCTTGAAAAATCCCCAACTAACCAACAAAAAAAGACACCCCCGACCCGCCCCCCAATTCACCTCCCTACCTCCCAATTCATACCCAATCCTCGCCGCTCTACTCAAAAAAGTCCAACCCCACAAGCCAATTTTTCAGCCCTCCCTGAAAAGTTCCGCATCCGGCATTTGCTTTTTCCTATTACGTAAATGAATCCCCCGGCTTAACATTTCTTTTGCAACATGAAAAGAAACATAGCTATCACGGCGCTTTTTCTGGCCGTCCTGACAAGAGGACAAGCTCAGCAACCTCAGAAGTATCTTACTCCTGCTCAAAAATTAATGATCACCAGCGAAGATTCTCTGAACAACGGCGCCGCAAAGAACAAAACGGTCATTTCAGGCTATGGTAGCGCTTTCTACCAGCGTAACTTCGACCAGCGTCAATCTACCATGACCTTAGAAAGGGCCGTCCTCTTCGTCGGCCACCAATTCAATGAGAAAATAGCTTTTTTCTCCGAGCTGGAGTTTGAAAACGCCAAGGTTGCCGCCGGTGGAAATGGTACCGGAGAGATCGCCATGGAACAAGCCTACCTCAAATTCAATTTGAACGCCCGTCAATACCTGGTCGCCGGCTTATTCGTACCCCGGATCGGCATCCTGAACGAAAATCACCTGCCCTCCAACTTCAACGGCGTCGAACGCCCCCTCGTAGAAACCTGGGTCATTCCCGCCACCTGGAGAGAATTAGGAATAGGCTTTTACGGCTCTTCCGATAAGCTGCCCCTCAACTATTCGGTAGCCTTGGTAAACGGACTGAACAGCGCCGGTTTCGAACATGGCAGCGGCCTCATCGGAGGCCGGGCAGAAGGCAGCAGCGCCCTGGCCAACAACCTGGCCCTCACCGCTTCGGTACAATATTTATGGAAAGACTTCAAATTCCAGTTAGCCGGTTATATGGGTGGCACCGTAGGGCTGAGCCAACGTAGTGCAGATAGCCTGGACGTTGGCCTGCAGACCGGCGCCTTCGGTACCCCCCTTTACCTGGGAGAATTCGATGTACAATACGCAAAGAACGGATTTGCCGCCAAAGCCCTGGCCACCTATATCGCCTACCCCGATGCCGGTAAAATATATAGCGCCTATGCGAAGAATGTCGCAAGCGGCCTATATGGAGCTTACGCAGAATTAGCCTACGACTGGTTATACCATCAGAAAAAAACACAGCAGTTCATCACCTTCGCCCGGTTCGAAGCCCTGGACCTTAACTCGCAATTATCGACCCTGCAAAAAGATCAGGACCAGGTTGACGGCACCCTGAAACAAACCCATCTCATAGCAGGCATAGGATACCTGCCGATTCCCAATGTGGTTATCAAAATGGATGTACGCCTCCTGCATACCGGCGAACAAAACCCGGCGCTGGTCATCAACCCTCCGCCCAACGCATTGCCTTATAAACAAAACAACCAGTTCCTGAACATCGGCATCGGGTACTCTTTCTAAAAGAAGACCATACCCCGAAAAAGACTATCACCACCCGTCCAAAAAATAAATTATGGAACGCAGAGCATTTTTAAAATCGTCTTGTAATGTCTGTATGCTGCTAACGGCAGGGCTGATCCTGCCCATGCTTCCCGGCTGCGGCCCGGCAGCCTACCAGGTGATCCATACGGAGATTCACGATAACCTGATCGAGATCCCCCTGACCGGCTTTGCCCAGTCGCCCCTGCAGTTGGTAAGGCCCAAAGGATGGCTATACGCGATCGCCGTTCGCAAAAAAGAAGACAATACGTATTCCGCCCTCTTGCTAAAATGTACGCACCAGGACAATCAGCTGACTGCCTCCGGCAGCGGCTTCAATTGCAGCCTGCACGGAAGCGCTTTCAATACAGAAGGCGCCGTAACCAAAGGACCGGCGGAAAGAGCCCTGAAGCAATACACCATCACGGCCAACCAAACGAATTTAACCATACATCTTAAAGCATAGTCACATAGCCAGCCATAAACACCATCGCTCACCATTATAAATGAAATAAAAAGATCAATATGAACACGATACGCATTTCACTCCTGATCTCGGCCGCTTTCGTTGGTGGTTTAATCCTACCCTCCTGCAATAAATCCTCCGGTTCGGGTTCCACGGAAAGCTTTACCACCATTGAGACGGATGTCATCAATAATTTCGTCAACAATACAGCCCTTCCTCAATACGATAGCCTGGTATCTGCCGGCACAGCACTCAATGCCAACCTCGTTTCCCTGAATTCCAATCCTACGGACGCTAACTTGCAGGCTGCGCAGGTCTCCTGGAAGAACATGCGCGTTTACTGGGAAGGGTCCGAAGGCTTTTTAATAGGACCGGTGGAAAGCGGCGACTATGATCCCAACTCCGATACCTGGCCTACCGATTATCACCAGATGGACTCCCTGCTGGCCAGTACCAACCCCCTTAGCGTAACGGATGTGCAGAACCTGCCCCAGACCCTGAGAGGCTATCACCCCATCGAATACCTGATCTTCGGCGAAGGCGGCAGCCGTAAAGCCAGCGAACTGGATGCCCGGAAAAAACAATACCTCGCGAGCCTGTCCTCAGACCTGTTGAATAATAACGTAAAATCTTTGCTGGCGGACTGGAATCCCGGCCCTGTCAATTATTCTCAGGCGATCCTTACCGCGGGTCCCGGCAACTCCGTATACTCCTCCAAACAGGCTTTCTTCCTGGATATAGCAGGCGATAATGGGATGGCAGGCATCTGTAATGAAGTGGGGGAGCAGAATGAAAATGGTAAAATGTACAATCCCTATATCACCAAAGACTCCACGCTCGCCGAATCCCCTTATTCCGGCAATAGCCTGGTCGATTTCAAAAATAACATCAAAAGCGTGCAAAGGGTATACATGGGCATGAATGGCGGCAAAGGGATCAAAGACCTGGTAGCGGCCAAAAATAAAGCCCTCGATAATAAGATCCAGGCCGCCATCACCGCTGCCGTCAATTCATTCGACAATATCAGCAGCTCCGACAATATGCGGTTCGAAGTAGCCATCTTCCAGCGCCGGACGCAGATCCTGGCCACCATGAACCAATTGAACAGCCTGCAGAGCTTACTGGGAACAGACCTGACCAATTTTATCCAGCAGTACGTAAAAGATTAATACGTGAAAAAGACTTATATAATTATTGCCTTGTGTGGATTTGTCATTGCATTCAGTATGTGCAATAAATCCGGCGCTTTCCCCGAAGACGGATACGATGACCGCCTCAGCGGCGGCTCCTTTACAACACTGGATGCATCGACACAGGCTTTCAAACAATCCATCGACGGATTGTCAGACCGGCAGCAAAGAGTACATACCATCGGAGACGGCACCTTCGACCAGGTATTTGTCGCCGCTCCGGCCCCTCACTTTGGCGGTCTGGGTCCTATCTTCAACAATCTTTCCTGCGTCAATTGCCACCGCAATGACGGAGGTGGTTTCCCCGGCACCGGCAGCTCCAATTCAGGGTTGTTGATGCGCATCAGCATCCCCGGCACGGACGAACATGGAGGCCCGCTGGGGGCGCCTGGCTTTGGCGTACAGCTCCAGGACCAGGCCTTACTGGGCACTTCCCCGGAAGCAAGCGTGCTGATCAGTTATACCGATCTCCCGGTTACCTATCCGGATGGAACGACCGTCACCTTAAGAAAACCTGCCTATTCCTTACAAAATCCTTACATACCCTTACCCGCCGGTTATATGTTATCTCCCCGCCTGGCCCCCCGCCTCGTAGGAGAAGGCCTGCTGGAGAACATTCCGGAGAGCACCATCCTATCTTTCGTAGATGCTGGAGACCAGAACGGCGATGGCATCACCGGCAAGGCCAACTATGCTTACGATAATTACACAAAAAAAACCGGGATCGGAAGATTTGGCCTGAAAGCCAACACACCCACCTTACTCATGCAGGTGGCCACCGCCTACCAGCAGGATATGGGAGTTACCAGTTATGCCCAACCGGTAGAGAGCGCTTTCGGTCAGTTACAAATGAATGCTATCGGCAAAGAGGATACAGAGCCCGAATTAGTGGACAGTCTGTTGAACTATGTAACTTTCTACGTGCAGACACTTGCCGTACCGGCCCGCAGGAATGTCCTGGACAGTGTCAACAAAAGAGGAGCCCTGCTCTTCAACCAGGTCAATTGCTCCGGTTGTCACCGCCCTACCGTGCAAACAGGCGTCAACGCAGCCATCAACTTAAGCAGCCAGCGTATCCACCCTTATACCGACCTCTTGCTCCATGATATGGGAGACGGCTTGGCAGACAACAGACCCGATTACCTCGCTACCGGCAACGAATGGAAAACAACCGCTCTATGGGGATTGGGATTGCTGGGCAAGACCAACGGAGGATCGGCTTATTTCTTACACGACGGCCGGGGCAGGACCATCGAAGAAGCCATCTTATGGCATGGCGGAGAAGCAGCCAAATCCAAAGCCCGGTTCATGCAGCTGAGTAAGGCCGACCGAAACGCCCTGCTGCAATTCCTGGGTTCGCTATAATTCCCTGGGATCAGCTCATTCGTCCCTGGGATCAGCCTCCTGAGATCAGCCTATTCATCCCCTGAGATCAGCTCTTCTTAGAGACACTGCTGGCCCCGCTGGAATGCATTTCCCGGATCACCCCATCCCCTTTATAATAAAGGCTGCTGGCGCCCGAAGCGCTGACATTTAATTCTTTATTGACAGTGATCCGGATATCGGAGGCGCCGGACAGATGCGCATTGCAACTCCCGGTCACCAGATCATATCCTTTTACATCGCTAGCCCCGCTCGATTGGATGGTAGTCAGTCCATCCACCGTACCGGTGATATGCGCGTCAGAGGCCCCGCTCTGGTCCAGCCTGAGTTCATTCACTTTGATAGCCCCTTTAAAATCACTGGCGCCGGAGAGCCTTATCTCCAGGCTACTGCCCGAAATAACCCCATCCACATACACATCACTGGCCCCCGATGCCACCAGCTTATCCAGGGTAGTAAAGGAAATATAGGCCTTCATCTTCTTACCCCCGCCATTCCAGCTCCACCCTTTATTATCCAGCCAGATCTTCAGGATCCCGCCTTCGACCTCCGTACGGATCCGGTCCCGCCATTTAATCTCTGCAGCGCTGACCGCCACCGTCTCCTGGCCCCCCTGGCTCAAATAAAGATCGATGGCATTCGAGACCTCGATACCATGAAACCCTTTGACCGCCCTCACTTCCACATTCGGATCGTTGATAACGGTCTTTTGCGCCAGCACGGATACCAACGGTAAACAACTGGCCAGGAAAAAAATGATTCGCTTCATAATTAGTCTTTTAATTCGCTCATCCCATTGGATTTATTCGCCTCCTATGCCGTACCGGCACTGCTCACTTCCTCGATATACTCCCCCCGCTACTGGTATGAACCTCTGTGATCACACCCGATCCCTGGTAACTCACATGCCCCCCGCTATGCGCAGAAGCCGCCATAGCCTTCTCCACGGAAATATCGATCCTTCCCCCGCTGCTGACATTCACATCACACTGCTCTACCTGCAGGTCATATCCATGCAGGGAACTGCCACTGCTGGCCCCTGCCTTCAGATGGCTGGCTTTTCCGGAGATGGTAGAACGGGCCCCACTCCCTTCCTCTACCTGCAGGTCTTCCGCCTCCACTTTCCCGGTAAACGAAGACCCGCTGGAAAAATCCATTGCTAACTTAGCGGATTTCAGGGTCCCATCCACCTCTACCTGTGCGCCCGAAGAAGCATGCAGCCCATCGAGGCGAATACAGGAAACATATACCTTTAACTCCTTCCTGTTATTATCGTGCCAGTTCCCCATCTCATTTTCATAATAGATATTCAGCACCCCATCCTTTACTTCCGTATGGATCCTGTTTCGGTAAACGGGGTCAGCAGCGCTGACGACCACTACCCTTTCATTGCCCTGCGTCAGGTACAGGCGAATTCCCGTGGCTACCTTCAACGCATGAAAATCGTCTACAGAACGTACCTGCGCATTCGGATCCTTGACGATCGTCTGCTGTGCAGCAAGAGCAGACAAAATAAAACAAGCCGCCAGCGTGAAAATCATTTTTTGCATAGAACTAAGTTTTTTATTGTTTATCGATCTTTCCGGTTTATCATCCTCCTCCGGGTTTACCGCCCCTCTGGGAATCACCCGCCCCCCGGGAGCCACCCGGCCCTCCGGGAGCCATCCGGTCACCCGGCCATCCGCAGGACTTACCGCCCCGCCGCCTACCCCTTATGGGTAATACTGCTCGATCCGCTCGCATGCTGATCCCTCACCTGCGCATTCCCTTTATAATAGACATCGCTTCCCCCACTTGCACTCACACTCAGCTCTTTATTAGCCGTGATCTGAATATCGCTGCCGCCGCTGGCCTCCACATGACAATCCCCGGCAATCAGATCATACCCATGGAAATCACTCCCCCCGCTGGCATGTACAGACAGACGGGTCACTTCTCCCCCCAGGTAGATATCCGAACCACCGGACTGAACGATAGACAGCTCTCCCACCGTCATCTTCCCTTTCAGATCGCTCCCACCCGATAAACTCAGATCCAGCTTATCCGCCCGGATAGAGCTTTCAATATAGACATCCGATCCGCCGGAAGCCTTTAAAGCATCCAGCTGCCTGGCAGATATATAGGCCTTTAATTTACGGTCTCCCCAGGATCCCCAATGCAATCCCTCCTCTGGCAGATGGATCTGCAAGACCCCGTTTTCTACTTCCGTAATGATCTTGTCCCTGTCCGAAACAGAAGAGGCGCTGACAGCCACGGCTTCCTCGCCCTGGCTGAGATAAAGGTCGATGCCGTTGGAGATCCGGATCGCATGAAACCCCTTTACATCACGCTTTTGCGCATTATTATCCCGGATCGTTTTTTCGTTTTGAGCAATGGAAGAAAGACTGGCCACCGTAAAGGCCGCGAGTAGTAGAGCATTTGTCATAATCAGCTATTTTTTTTAAAAGACCCCTTTAATGATTTTTTGTTGCATGGCCCCCGAATCGCTCTCTTATGACCCGCCCATACCCAGAATGGCCCCGAATCGCCCATGCCCGGAACGCGCCGGGATCGCCCATGCCCGGGATCACGAACGGAACCCGACCCTGCCAATGGGACGAAGCAGGTAATTCAAATGTTACAGCAAACACTGAAAAAATAGCCGTCGACATTCGGCCCGTACTTTCGTATCTTTGTGCCGGATTCCTCGGGGTGCTGTTCCGCTAATAACGGGACGGCTGAGAAAATACCCGTAGAACCTGATCAGGGTAATGCCTGCGCAGGGAAAGGTAACAGCTCGCTAACTATTTCCCCTCCTCGCATTCCCCGCTTTTAGTCTTACTATCAATTAGTTATACATGAGAACGACCTTTTCGGCTTTCTGCTTATGGGGTATCACCCTATTCCTGGTCCATCCATCCGCGACCGCCCAGACCGGCCATCCTTTTATGCAATTACGCGCCCCCCATTTTGTAGGCAAAGTCACCGACTCCCTCAGCGGCAGCCCCATTGCAGGGGCCACCGTCGAAATAAACGGAATCGGCCCCATGCAGACCAATGAAGCCGGCGACTTCGGGTTCCGGTGGAACAAGCCGGAGCCTTATACAATAAAGGTATCCAGCGTGGGATATGCCAGCTATGAAGGCGTCCTTCCCCTGATTGGCAGCGCCCACGGCAAGGACGGAACTCCTTTTCCAATACGTCTCTCCCGCTTCCGGCTCTTCATGCAGCCCATAGAAGTCAAAGCGCTTCGCGCCGGAGACAAAGCCCCCTTTACCAAAACCGATCTCAATAAAAGACAGATCGAACAGACCAACCTGGGACAGGATCTCCCCTTCCTGCTCGATCAAACTCCTTCCGTCGTCATCAACTCGGATGCAGGTAACGGGGTGGGATACACGGGAATACATATCCGGGGAACGGATGACTCCCGCATCAATATGACCCTCAACGGCATCCCCTATAACGACGCAGAAGAACAGGCCCTCTTTTTCGTCGACCTCCCCGACTTTGCCTCCTCCGTCAACAGCATCCAGATCCAAAGAGGCGTCGGCACCTCTTCCAATGGAGCCGGAGCTTTTGGAGCAACCATCAACTTCTCCACCAATGAATTCAATGAAAAGCCGTACGCGGAAATCAACAACAGCTACGGCTCTTTCAATACCTGGAAGAATACGGTCAAAGTAGGCTCCGGTCTGATCGACGGCCATTTCACCATCGACGCCCGTTTGTCCCGGATCAGCAGCGACGGATATATTGACCGCGCCACCAGCGACCTGAAATCATTCTATTTTTCAGCAGCCTGGTATTCGAAAAAATCGTCCCTTCGTTTCAACATCATTCAAGGTACGGAGAAGACCTACCAGGCCTGGAACGGGATCCCCCAGGCCAAGCTGGAAGGCAATCAGGCAGCCCTGGAACAACATTATCAGAATAATATCGGATCGCTTTATTTTACGGCGCAGGACTCCGCCAACCTCTTCCAATCTAATAACAGGACCTATAATTACTTCACCTATAAAGACCAGACCGACAATTATAAACAGAACCATTACCAACTATTCTTCAACCACCAGTTCAACCAATCCCTTAGCCTCAACGCCGCCGCCTTTCTGACAAGAGGCCTGGGCTACTACCAGGAATATCATAACCAGGGCGATTCCGCCAATGCCAAATATGCCAATTACGGGCTGTCCCCCTATATCGTCGGTAACGACACCTTACAAAGCACCAGTCTTATCCGCCAGCGATGGCTGGACAATTACTTTTTCGGAGGCATCTTCTCCCTGCAATACAAAAAAAACAATACCCAATTGACCCTGGGTGGCGGATGGGACCGGTTTAACGGCCGACACTACGGAAATGTCATCTGGTCGCAGAATGGCGGCTTCCCGGACAATTACCGGTATTATTACGAACCGGCCTACAAAACAGACTTTAATATCTATGCCAAAGCACAGCAACAATTGGGAACCCATTGGACAGCTTTTGCAGACCTGCAATACCGGCATATCGACTACCGGATAGAAGGTTTTGATGACAACCCTTCCATCTTCGTGCATCAACTGTATGACTTTATCAATCCCAAAGCCGGCATCACGTACAGTAATCATGATTGGGAAGCCTATTTATCCTATTCGCTCGCCAGCCATGAGCCCAATCGCTCCGACTTCGAATCCGGCATCAATGAACGCCCCAAGGCGGAAATGCTGCATGACTTCGAACTGGGCCTGCAACGAAAAAATGCCCGTTATTCCTGGGGCGCGACCGCCTATTACATGCTGTACCATAACCAGCTGACCCTGACCGGAAAGATCAACGACGTAGGAAACTATACCCGGGTCAATATCCCACAGAGCTATCGCCTGGGAATTGAATTGCAGGGAGCTATCAAACCGGTAGATTGGTTCTCCGTGGAGGCCAACCTTGCCCTGAGCGAAAACAAAGTGCTGAACTACACGGAATATGATGACAATTATGACAATGGCGGACAGGTGAAATATACCTACCACAAAACGACGATCGCCTTTTCCCCCGCCGTCGTAGGCGCCGCCACCCTGAATTTCTTCCCCCTGAGAAATACGCAGCTGAGCCTCCTGAGTAAATATGTGAGTAAAGAATACCTGGACAACGCACAGAAAGAAGACCGTAAACTGGATGGCTACTATGTACAGAACCTCCGCGCGATCTATACCATCAAGGCCAAAGTCGTGAAAGAGACCAACCTGATCTTCCAGTTGAACAATGTATTCAATAAAAAATACGCTCCCAACGGCTACACCTATAGTTACCTCTATGGCGGCCAGTTAGTGACGGAAAACTTTTTATTCCCCATGGCGGGAACAAACTTTATGCTGGCCGTGAATATAAAAATATAAGGACGCGAACAGAAAACTGTAATGGGTGAATATAAAATTATAATAGCCTAAACATAAAGTTACAATGCCCTGAACAGAAAATTGTAAATTGAGGTTCAACCCAAAACTCAATTCCTTTCCATGCTGCGATTTATCCTTGTCTTTATAACCGTACTAAGCGCCGGCACGACAGTGTATGCCCAATCTGCGCAACCCACGCAATCGGCCCAATCCACACAACCTATCCAGCCCGCGCAATCGGCACAGCCCACGGCCATGCAATCCACCCAGCCCCCGCAACCTGCAGCCAGGCGGCCGATGCAGCCCTCCGACATTTACCGCCTCCCCTCGGTGAGCGACGCGCAAATTTCACCGGAAGGTACATGGGTCTCCTATACCCTTACTACCGTGGACTCCGTCAAAGACCGCCGCTCTTCCGCTATCTGGATGATTAGTTTAGACGGGAGCCAGGATATCCAGGTCACCACCAGCCCCGAAGGCGAATCGAAGGCCCGTTGGAGCCCGGATGGAAAATACCTTTCTTTTCTTTCCTCCCGCCAGGAATCAAAAGGCAGCCAGGTATGGCTGATGGACCGCCGGGGAGGCGAAGGCAAGAGATTGACGGAAATAAAAGGAGGAGTGAGCGATTATGCCTGGAGTCCCGATGGGAAAAAATTATTGCTGACCCACGGCGACCCGGAGCCGGAAGATACCAGCAAGGCCAAAACGACGAAACCCTACGTGATCGACCGGTACCAGTACAAACAGGATATAGAAGGCTATCGCTATAAAAAACTATATACCCATCTTTATCTTTTCGACCTCGCCACCAAACAACTGGACACCCTCACGAAAGGTGCGTACAACGAAGGCTCTGCGGTATGGAGCCCGGATGGCGCGTCCATCGCCTTTGTAAGCAACAGAACCTCGGACCCCGACAAGAACGAGAACAGCGACCTTTATGTGATCGACGCCCGACCGGGCTCTACCCTGAAACAACTCACCAATTGGAAAGGCAGCGATAATACCCCCCGGTGGAGCCCCGACGGAAAATGGATCGCCTATACGCGTTCTACTTCCGAGGCAGATTATCACATGTATGACCAACCCATCTTATGCGTCCTCCCGGCCACCGGCGGTACTCCCCGGCTATTGAGCAAATCGCTGGATCGCCCGGTCACCAATCCTCAATGGTCGAAAGACGGTAGTACAATAACCGCCCTGGTCGCTGACGACCGTCAGCAATACGTAGCCTCCTTTTCCACTATCGACGGACAAATGACCAAAATAGCGGACGGACAACGCAGCTTTGGCTCCCTCACCGGTACACCCGGAGGTGACTGGGTGACGACGATGAGCGACCCGCAGTCGCCCACGGAGATTTATGCGTTGGAGAAGGGGACGGCCCGGCGCCTTACCCATCATATGGACGATTTCCTGGCGCCCCTGACACTCGCGTCCGTTGAAGGATTTAACTCGAAGAGTAGTGACGGCACCCTGGTTTCGGGCCTGCTTTTCCGGCCGGCCGGCGCTGCGGAAGGGCAGAAGTTACCCCTGATCCTCTTCATACACGGGGGACCGGTGGGCCAGGACGAATTCGGTTTCGACCTTACCCGGCAAATGCTGGCGGCATTCGGCTATGCCGTGGCAGCCGTCAATTACCGGGGGAGCAATGGCAGAGGGCTGGACTTCAGTAAAGTGATTTCGGCGGACTGGGGGAATAAAGAAGTGATCGACCTGCACGGGGCCGTGGACTACCTGGTGAAAAGAGGGATCGCAGACCCTGATAAATTAGGGGTGGGTGGCTGGAGCTATGGAGGGATCCTGACCGATTACCTGATAGCTTCCGATACCCGGTTCAAAGCCGCCAGCAGCGGAGCCGGCACAGGATTCACGCTGTCTTTATATGGAGTAGACCAATATATCTCCCAATACAATAACGAGATCGGAGCCCCTTGGAAAAGTATCGACAAATATCTGAAGATCTCCTACCCCCTACTGAAAGCCGACCGGATCAAAACCCCGACCCTGTTCATGAGCGGTGAAAAGGACTTTAATGTGCCTACGGCCGGGAGCGAACAGATGTACCAGGCTTTAAGGACCCTCGGCATCCCTACCGAACTGATCATCTACCCGGGGCAATTTCACGGCATCTCCGTTCCATCTTATCAGAAAGACAGGATGGAACGCTACCGGGCCTGGTATGACAAATACCTGAAGTAGCCCGCCCGATCATCCATCGGTCAATTACCCTGATCGATCAGCCTATCGGTCTAACCAATCAATCAGGCCCAACGATCGATCAACCTATTTAACGATCCTGTCCTGCCAGGCCATCATGCCGCCGGTGAGGTTCTTAACATTGGTAAAGCCGGCTGTCTCCAGGATCAGGCAGGCCTGCCCGCTGCGGTTGCCGCTGCGGCAATAGCAGATCACTTCCTTGTCTTTCCAGTCGTCGATATCGTCTGTCTGCATCGTCTGGATCTTGCCCAGAGGCAAAAGGACTCCGCCGATATTAAAATCCGCACGTTCGGAAGGTTCGCGAACATCCAGTAGATGGAGGGATTCGCCGGCATCTATTTTCGCTTTTAATTCCTCTACAGAGATCGGTTGCATATCAAATTATTTTTTGTAAGACCGCGAATATAGGATTTTATTCCGGGCCCAATTCCCATTGGGAACAGGCTCAATTCCCATTGGGAACCGTCGAAGCACCGGTGGAATCTACCTTCCTTTCCGGTTTTTGTGCACCCAGCCAGATGTCGATAGTCTGCCCGGGACGAATACGGTTAGGAACCCCATTTTCCCCGAACTGCTCGGGTATCTGTTTGCGGATATATCCTACCGTCGTATCCCTTACATCATTATCGGAGGCAACGGATCCGAAAGTCAGCCCCATCGAATCAAGCCGGTTTTTGGCCTGCGGATAAGTCAACCCGAACAGATCGGGTACAATAAAGCCGGTTCCTCCGATGCCGCTCCCCAATACCAGGGTGATGGCGCTCCCCTGCTGGATCTGGGCGCCTGGCTTGAGACTCTCCCCTTTATACATCTGGTCCAGGACGGAGTTCTTGGCAAAACTCGGCTTGAACAACGTATCCTCCAACCGCAACCCATACTGCCGCAGGATCATCTCCGCATTGCGAAAAGTCATGCTGACCAGGTTCGGCATCTGGATAAAAGGAGCTTCGGACCGGTTAATCGTAAGATAGACTGTCCTGTTGACCTTCACCAGGTTGTCCGCTTCGGGAAACTGCTTGACCACCCGCAGAGGAGGCATCGTATCGTAATACACCGAGTCCTGTATCTGCACATCGAAGCCCTGAGCCTGGAGGGTCTTTTTGGCGTCGGCAAAGGACATTCCCGTAACAGCCGGTATCTTCATGGTCTTACCATGCTGAGTCAAAAGGGCCAGCGAACCCAGGAATAACAATAAAAGCAATAATAGCAGGACAAAACCCGCTACTATATTGACCCAGAGTGGCTTGGTGGTGAGAAATTTGAACACGCTTATAATTTAAAAATGAGCCACCTGCCAGGCAGGTGGTGTAAAATAAAGAATTATAGGGCTATTTCCATGCCAGCCCCGTCGGACTGTTCCCGCATCGACCGCCCGGCACTCTTCGAAGCGCTCCTTCATCGGCCTGTCGGAACCCGCCGAAACATCGCTCACCGAACTGTCAGAGATCGTCGATGTTTCAGGCCTGTCGGCGCGCCAGCGCCTCTTCGATCAGGGCCGAATAAAAGGCTTCCAGCGTCCATCCGAAAGCACGCAACTGCTGCGGAACGATGCTCACCTCACTCTGCCCGGGCACAGTATTAATCTCCAGCATAAAAGGCTCCCCCTTCGCTTCATTGTAAATAAAATCTATCCGGATCACCCCGCTGCAATTGAATACCTGGTAGATCTTTTTAGCCGTTGCCCTCACTTTGGCGGCAATCGATTCCTCCACCTGCGCAGGCGTGGTCTCTTCATTCAGCCCCGCCGTATATTTAGCCTCGAAATCAAAAAACTCTCTTTTGCTTTTTACCTCTGTAAAAGGCAGCGTAATGATCTCACCCGCGGACCGGAAGACGCCGATAGTGAACTCGCGGCCGGTAATGAACTCCTCTATCAATACCTGGTCATCCTCCCGGAAAGCCTTTTCGATAGCCGCGCCCAATTCCTCCGAAGCGGAGTTCACCTTGGACATGCCGATACTGGACCCCCCGTTATTGGGTTTGACGAATACGGGGAATTGCAGGTGTTGCGCTATTTCTTCGGGATTTCCGAACCGCCCTTTGATCAGCAGCACGGACCGGGCTACATGGATGCCGTTAAAGGCGGCGACGGCGACGGTGAACCGCTTGTTGAACGTAAGGGCGGACACGGCCGCATCGCAACTGGTATAAGGCAGGCCAAGCAAGTCGAAATAGCCCTGCAGCTTTCCATCCTCTCCCGGTGTTCCGTGAATGCCGATCAGCACGGCATCGAAAGTGATCTTCTGCCCTTCCAGGGTCAGAGAAAAATCGTTCTTGTCTACGGATATTTTTTTGCCGTCTTTTTGTTCATGAAACCAGCCCTCTTTTCGAATGTCGATCTTATAGACGGTATACCGGGTGAGATCCAGGTTATTTTCGATCGTGATGGCGCTTTTATAGGATATAACGGATTCACCGGAATACCCGCCGGTAACGAAGGCAATGGTAGGCTTCATGAATGGAAATTAATTTTCAGCAAATAAACGAAAAGGCAGGCGAATTCTTGTTTATAGGCGCATTTAAAAGCTCGCTGAGGTGTTAAAGAAAGCGTAAGGAGCCCAAAGGTCATAAAATTCAAAAGTGTCTTAGAATCTAACAGTGTCTGAAAAGGGGGATTCCAAAGGGGCACAGCCCCTTTGTCGCAACGCATATGATTTCTTGTGCCCGGCGCGACATATTTTCCAAGGGGGAGCGCCCGGGCACAAGAAAGGTGAAGGTATAATCTCCTTCACCCTTTTACGACGGGAAATATCACCCGCCTATTATTATGTAGCTCGAGGCTACATTAGTAAACCGTTAAATGAAATTTAATCTTCTGATATTCTATGTTAAGTTAATATATTCAGAAGGCGAAAGCAAATATTTGCCCTCCATTTTATCCACATTCTCCTATTTCCAGGCAGCACGGGTCACCTCCTTACAGGTGCAGCTTCTCTTTTTTGGCCAGCAGCTCTTCCACCGTCTCTTTATAGAGCTCATCCGGGATACAGCAGTCCACGGGACAAACCGCCGCACATTGAGGCTCTTCATGGAATCCCTGGCATTCGGTACACTTATTCGGGACAATATAATACGTATCGACACTGATAGGAGCATTGCGCTGGCCGGCATCCACTACCGTCCCGTCCAAAAGCGTAAATTGTCCTTTTACACTGGTACCATCCGTGATCGCCCATTCAACGCCGCCCTCATATATAGCATTATTGGGGCATTCCGGTTCACAAGCCCCGCAATTGATACATTCCTCTGTGATTTTTATAGCCATATTTTTGAAAATTAGGGGATGATTAAAGTTATTTTTGCCATTCAGACACAAATATAAAGTGGAATTATGAACTTGGAACATCGGATTCATTTATTGAGCGAACTGGGCAATTATTGTTTATCGGAAGACGCCGGCTGGAAAGAAACTAAGCACCGGGCCTACCTTGAAAATGGATGGTTTATCCCAGAATTCATCGAAGAAGCCGTACAGCAGATCGCCCGGGAATACCTTCAAAAAGACAAGCTGGCCCAATGGGCCCGTCAATACGGGCTTCCCAATGAGAAGGAGACCCCTAAAAATGTAGGCCTGATCATGGCCGGCAATATCCCATTAGTAGGCTTTCATGACTTTTTAAGCCTTTTTATTTCAGGGCACCGGCAGCTGATCAAACCCTCTTCCCGGGACGAAGTACTGATCCGGCGGCTTATAGGTCAATTAAACCATCTTGATCCGGAAGTATCCTCCTATGTCAGCTTTGCCGAGCGGCTCAACGGATGTGATGCCTATATCGCTACCGGCAGCAACAATTCAGCCCGCTATTTTGACTATTATTTCGCCCAATACCCCCATATCATCCGGCGCAACCGCAGCTCTATAGCCATCCTTAGCGGCCGGGAAACCAGGGAAGAACTAGAGGGCCTGGCGGAGGATGTTTACCTGTATTTCGGGCTGGGTTGCCGCAACGTGACCAAACTCTACGTACCGGAAAACTATGATTTCGTCCCCCTGCTGGACGCCTTCCGGAAATATGATTACCTGGCCGATTACGCCAAATACAAGCATAATTACGACTATCAGCTGACCATCCTGCTCCTGAATAAGAAATATTACATGACCAACGGGACCATCCTGCTGGCCGAAAACAGCGCGATCTTTACCCCTATCAGCGTACTGAACTATGAATACTACCAGCCGGCAGCCCCACCCCTCCCGGCTCCGCAACCGAAAGCCCCCGCCGCCGGTTCCCCATCCCAACCCTCCCTCCTCCCGACCCTCGCCGCCAATCCAGACGTCCAATGCGTCGTCGGAGAAGGAGGACTCCCCTTCGGGAAGGCCCAGCATCCGGCTTTGAACGACTATGCAGATGGGGTGGATACCCTCCAGTTTCTCCAGGACCTATAAACATTTCTGCAAGGCCTATAAACAGCCTTTTCTGCAGGACCTGTAAAAAAGGCAGCAAATCCTGCCATTTTTCCGGGTTGGAGCTATTCTCCTGCAGCCGGGAGAAATCCTTTCCCGACCGGGTTTTCTTTTGTAAATTTATCCTGAAACGCAGATCCCTGCGATAATTAGCCCGTAGTGGCCTAACCGATCTACGAAGGTCTTAGTAAATTATTTGTTAAACTGAACCATCGGTAGAAACAGATTTCAAAGGTTGGCGTTATTTTAGTGTCCAACTGGTATCAAATCAAATATGCCTTTAACGAAAAAATACACAAGAAAATGAAAGCAAAACAAGTAGTGGCCGTTATCCTGATCAGTGCTTCGACCGCCGTTGCTACCATGTGGGGCTATAATCACGTGACAAATGGCAGGACTTATTACTACTCCCAGGATTCCGGTAAGATACCTGCCAACTATGCCAAATTCTTCGAGGGCAACAAAGCAGGCAATGGCCCGGCAGACTTCTCCGACGCTGCCAGTGCAGCCATCCCCGCGACAGTACATATCAAAACCAAGACCGTCCGCACGGTCAGCAATAATTTACCCCACCGTAACCCTTTCTCCGATCTTTTTGGGATCGATCCCGATGATATGTTCGGGGGTGGCAATGGAATGCGCTCCATGCCGGAAATGGCTTCCGGTTCCGGCGTGATCATCAGCAATGACGGCTACATCGTCACCAACAACCACGTAGTGGATGGGGCAGATGAAGTCACCGTTACCCTGAGCAACCGGAAATCCTTTAAAGCAAAAGTAGTCGGCGCCGACCCCAGCAGTGATATTGCTGTGGTAAAGATCGACGCCCAGGGCTTACCCTTTCTGATCTATGGCAATTCGGATAATGTGAAAGTCGGTAATTGGGTGCTGGCAGTTGGTTATCCCCTCACCCTGGAGACTACCGTCACCGCAGGGATCGTCAGCGCAAAAGGCAGGACCCTGGATATCAACCGCCGTCAGAGCCAGAGCCCGGTAGAATCTTTTATCCAGACCGATGCAGCCGTCAATCCCGGCAATAGCGGAGGCCCCCTCATCAATACCGATGGACAGCTGATCGGCATTAACTCTGCCATCGCCTCTCCTACCGGTTCCTATGCGGGTTATTCCTTCACTATCCCCGTCAACATCGTAAAGAAGATCGTCAGCGATATCATGAAATTCGGTACTCCTCAAAGAGCCTTCCTCGGGATCCAGTATCCCCGGGATAATATGAGCGACGACCAGAAGAAAGAACAGGGTATCAAAGACGGCGAAGGAGTCTATGTAATGGATGTGACTCCGGACGGAGCCGCCTTCCCCGCAGGGATCAAGAAAGGCGACCTGATCACCAAAATAAACGGATCCACCGTCATCAGCGGCGCTGAAATGGTGGGACAGATTGCCACGTTCAGCCCTGGCGACAAGATCACCATCACCTATAGAAGAGATGGAAAAGAATTTACGGTGCCCGTCGTGTTGCGTAACAATTCCGGAACGACGACCGTAGTCAAGACTTCCGTTCTCGACAAATTAGGCGCCCAGCTGCAGACACTTTCCAAAAAAGATGCTGCCACCCTGGAAGTCAAAGGCGGCGTGATCGTAAAATCCGTTACTGAGAATGGACTCATGGATAAGTCCAGGATCCAGGAAGGATTTATTATCCTGAAAGCCAATGGACAGGAAGTAAAGACAGTAGAAGAGCTCCAGAAGATCCTGGAAAAAGCTACCGGTACCGTAAAACTGGAAGGCGTATTCTCCGGATATGAAGGCGTATATAGCTACCCCCTGCGTATTTCCAGTGGGGAGTAAGTAATAAATAAATGAATGGTTTTAAATAGGCTGGCCCAAAAGGTCAGCCTATTTTTTTGCCCTGCCTGGTCCCCACCCACCCAACTTGCCTCACTTGCCCATCCGGCTCCCACTTGGGTCCCCATCCGCCTCCCTACTTTTTCTCAAACACCCCATAACCCCAGGGCGCCAGCCCGATCGTTTTACCAGGACCGAAATCCACCCCTTCCCCCGTAAACACATTTTGGAATCCCCCATTCAGCAGCAGTTCCTCCGTAGCAAGGCTCAACGGCTCAGCGGAAAAATTCAGGGCCACCAGGACTTCATTCTCCCCCGCCCTGCGCGCAAAGACGAAGCTACGGTCATCTGCCCGTGTATGAAGGCGATGCGTAGTGGCCGAAGGATCGGCCACTCGTAAAGCCGGGTTCCTCTTGCGAAGCGCCAGCATTGTTTTATAAAAATCATGCAAGGCACAAGACGCTGCCCATTCGGCTGGATCACCCGGCCCCGCCCCCCCCGTCCATTCAATAAAGTCTTTTTCAAAGAACAGCAGCCGCTTCAAATTCGGCAACTCCTGGCCGCTGTAGATCAGGGGAAGGCCACTGCCGGTACAACACAGTACGGCAAAGGCTTTGGCAGCATCACCCATCCGTTCGTACTCACTCCCGCTATGAGAATTCTCATCATGATTAGACGTAAAAAAAGCCCGGATCGCATCCGGCGGGAACATCGTATCATAATACTGCAACACTTCATCGAGCCCCCCCAGACCGGACTCTTTTTTCCAGACAGCTTCCATCTTATGCAGGAATTTCCAGGTATAAGTGGCATCGAACACTTCATGATAAGCAATCTCTTCACATTCGGCCAGCCAAAACAGTTCCTTCTTCATTTTGTCCAGCTCCGTCCGGGCCTCCCGCCAGAATTCCAACGGAACGAGCATCGCCATATCGCAGCGAAACCCGTCGATATCCGCCTCCCTCACCCAGAATCGCATCGCCTCGATGACCGCCTGCCGCAAAGCGGGATTATCATAATTCAGATCGATCACATCCTCCCATCCATGCGCCTCGAAAAACTGGCCATCGTGATTTTTCCGGTAGAAATCCGGGTGTTCACGGGTCCAATGATGATCCCAGCCCGTATGATTGACCACCCAGTCAATAATGACCCGGAATCCCATTTCATGGGCCGACCGGACCAGCTGTTTGAAATCATCCAGGCTGCCGAATTCCGGGTTGATGGACGTATAATCGGAGCAGGCATAATAGCTACCTAATGTTCCTTTGCGTTTCTCCACGCTGATCGGCGTGATCGGCATGAACCACAGCACCTCGATCCCCATATCCCGCAAACGGGGCATTTCCCGGGCAAAAGCGGCAAAAGTCCCCTCCCGCGTATACTGCCGCAGGTTAACTTCGTAAATATTGGTCGTATGGATCCAGTCTGCATGATAAAAGGGAGCGGTCATAATAAATGCGGCTTTATTCGCGCCCCGGGGTTTTTGAAATATACCCCTCAGCGCGAAAATTTATAATGTCTGTCCTTTCGGACAATGGACCTTCGGTCCATTCGGCCGGAAGGTAATATTTATTCTGTTTTCCCAGCGGGTAAGTTTGTACCTTTACCATCCCAATTATAGCATGAAAAGCTTCAATGTTCCCATCATCTATCGCAGTCCGCTCATCACCGCCATTAAAAACAGGCGCCGGCAGCAGGATAAAATGAAGAAGGATTTTACGCCCGCTTTATTGGATCTTGGTGGGCTGCATATTTACCTGGCCCGCCATTTTGGTTTTTGTTATGGAGTAGAGAATGCCATTGAGATCTCTTTCCGTACCATTGATGACAATCCCGGCAAAAGGATCTTTTTGCTAAGCGAGATGATCCATAACCCACAGGTAAATGCGGACCTGCAGTTCCGGGGCGTCACCTTCCTCCAGGACACTTATGGCCGGCAGCTCATTCCTTTTGAAGAGCTGAGCGCAGAAGACATCGTGATCATACCGGCTTTCGGGACTACCCTGGAGATTGAAGAAAAATTGCGTTCCATCGGCATCCAGACCGAAAAATACAATACCACCTGCCCCTTCGTAGAGAAGGTTTGGAACAGGTCCGCCCAGATCGCCCAAAAAAATTATACGATCGTCGTCCATGGCAAGCCGGGACATGAAGAGACAAGGGCTACCTTTTCCCATGCGGCAGCCGGGACCCCTACCGTAGTAGTAAAAGATATGAAGGAGGCCAAAGTCCTCGCAGAATATATTAAAGGCACACTCCCCCCGGATTCATTCTACGCTTCCTTCAAGGGGCAGTTCAGCGAGGGCTTTGACGTACAAAAAAACCTGCAGCGCATCGGTGTGGTCAACCAGACCACGATGCTGGCCAGCGATACCCAGGCCATTGCCGATTTTCTTAAACAGACCATGGTGGAGAAATATGCGCTGACGGAATCCACCGTGGACGAACGCTTCGCAGATACCCGGGATACCCTTTGTTACGCCACATTAGACAATCAGTCCGCCATCATGGGACTCTTGGATACCCCGGCCGACCTGGCCATCGTCGTCGGAGGATATAACTCTTCCAATACCTCCCATCTAGTCGAACTGTGCGAAGAGAAACTACCTACTTACTTTATCAGTTCTGAAGAAAAGATCCTCTCCGCAACGGAGATCCTACACTATGATTTTCATAAAAAAGAGGAGTTAAAGACCCACAACTGGCTTCCCTCGCCCAGACCGCTCAGGATCCTGATCAGCAGCGGCGCCTCCTGCCCGGATGCACTCGTCGAGTCTGTTATACGCAAACTCGCCGGCTATTATGGCGCAGCTGAACGCGTCGAAGAACTAACTTCAGCTTACTCCCCCTCTTAAACCATCTTAAAGCCTTCCAGGAATTTGGTATTGAAGTCTCCGCTTCGGAAACGCTCGTCTTTCATCAGTTGCAAATGAAAGGGAATAGTAGTTTTGATCCCTTCGATCACGTATTCGCTTAAGGCGCGATGCATGGTATTGATCGCCTCTTCCCGGGTGCGGGCTACGGCGATGATCTTTGCGATCATACTATCATAGTAAGGCGGGATCGTATACCCTGCATAAGCATGTGAGTCCACGCGTATGCCATGCCCGCCGGGTTGGTGGAGGACGGTGATCCTTCCCGGGGAAGGTCTGAAATCATTATAGGGATCTTCGGCATTGATACGGCACTCGATGGCATGCCCCTGAGGTTCGTAATTGAGTCCGCTGATAGGATCTCCTGCCGCTATTTTGATCTGTTCTTTGATCAGGTCGAAATTCACCACTTCTTCCGTGACACAATGCTCTACCTGGATACGGGTGTTCATCTCCATGAAGTAGAAATTGCGGTTCTTATCCACGAGGAATTCGATCGTTCCCACGCTTTCGTAGTTGATGGCGGAAGCCGCTTTGATGGCGGCATCTCCCATACGCTGGCGTAACTCCTTCGTCATGAAGGGAGAAGGAGACTCCTCTACCAGCTTCTGATGACGACGTTGGATAGAACAATCCCTTTCACTGAGATGACAAACTTTCCCGTATTGATCGCCCGCCACCTGTATTTCAATATGACGGGGCTCTTCCACGAATTTTTCCATGTAGATGCCGTCGTTCTTAAAGGACGCTCCCGCTTCAGCCTTAGCTGTGCTATAGGCTTTTTCCATTTCCCCCTCTTCCCATACCACGCGCATCCCTTTTCCGCCACCGCCGGCCGTTGCTTTCAGGATGATGGGATATCCCATTTCCCTGGCCAATCCTTTAGCCTCATCCAGGCTTTCCAGCAATCCCTCTCCACCCGGCACTACCGGTACCCCGGCTTTGATCATCGTCTCTTTAGCCGTGATCTTATCTCCCATGGAATTGATCATGGCAGGAGTCGGTCCGATAAACTTGATGCCATGCTCTCCGCAGATCTCTGCGAAACGGGCATTCTCCGCTAAAAAGCCATAACCGGGATGAATAGCGTCCGCATTGGTGATCTCTGCAGCAGCCATGATATGGGGAATATTCAGGTAAGAGTCAAAACTAGCCGGCTTTCCGATGCACACTGCCTCATCGGCAAATTTGACATGCAGGCTATCCTTGTCTGCAGTGGAGTAAACCGCCACCGTCTTAATACCCATCTCGCGACAGGTACGAATGACCCGGAGGGCTATTTCTCCTCTGTTGGCAATTAATATCTTTTTAAACATTCTGTCAATTTTGGGATCAATCATGCAGGTTCGACTAAGAACAAAGGTTGGTCGTATTCTACAGGTGAAGCATCTTCTACCAGCACTTTTACAATCCTGCCTCTCACTTCACTCTCGATTTCATTGAAAAGCTTCATCGCTTCAATGATACAAACCACCTTACCCAGATCGACATCATCACCTACATTGATAAAAGGAGGTTTATCAGGCGAGGCGCTGCGATAGAAAGTTCCTATCATAGGGCTCTTTATGGTGACTGTATTATCGGCAGGAACTTCGACTGCCTTGGCGGCCTTCTCAGGAGCGCCGATAGAGGAAGCCTGGGCCGCTGCGACCGACGTCGTCGCCAACGCCGCTACCGGCTGCTGCATGGGAGCAGCGATGACTTGTTGAACGGGTTCTTCTTTTTGCTTAATAGTCAATTTAAATCCTTTTTCCTCGATACTCACTTCGCCGATATTTGACTTGTTGATCATTTTGATCAGCTCCTGAATCTGTTTAAAATCCATATGGATGAATTTACAGTTTTATTTGGGCGGCTAAAATAGGTATTAAAGCTAAATATACCCAAAAACAGTGGTGAAATTTAAAAAAACCAAGGTCGGATCAATAAAGGAAAATGGACAACGGATACACGCTCCTTGTCCATTCACGCTCTTTTATTTGTCAGCGCACCTGCGCGATAATATTATTTCACTCTTTCTACATATTCACCGGTCTTGGTATTGATCCGGATCAATTCACCTTCATTCACAAATAAAGGTACATTCACCGTGGCGCCGGTCTCTATCGTCGCGGGCTTAAGGGTACGGGTAGCCGTATCTCCTTTTACGCCTGGCTCGGAATAGGTGACCAGAACGACGATCTTATCAGGTAATTCGACGCTCATGGGTAGATCGGTCTCGGTGTTGACCAATACGGATACTTCAGCGCCTTCTTTTAAGAATTGAGGGGCATCGACTAAATTCTCCTGAACGGCAATCTGTTCAAAAGTCTCGTTATCCATAAAGTTATAGCCGGTGTCGTCCTTATATAAATACTGGTAGGCCTTCCTTTCCACACGAACAGGATAGAGGGTATCCCCGCTATTCCAGGTCTTTTCAATGCTACGGGCATTATCGACTCCTTTTAATTTAGCCCACACCTTTGCGGCGGCCCTGGCAGTCTTGTTCTCACCAAATTCAACGACAGTATATAAACTACCGTCCAGTTTGATGATCATGCCGCGACTGATATCTGCTGTACTTGCCATAAATCCTCTACGATTTTTAGATAAGCGATTTGATTTACGCCTGACCGGCGGAGGCGTCGGCAAAGGCGGGAGGCAAATCTACGTCAAAATCGGCAGCTGGCAAAGACTTACTAAAAAGGGGGAATGAGGGTCTGGAAAACACGGTCTGCCCACCCTGAGCGGCCTGGCTACCGACCGCCGCCATCCAGCCTTATCTCCATCTTCCCCTCCCCCTTCGATTTCATCTTGATCAGGATCACGCCATTCCGTCCTTTCTCGCCATATATTTTTATAGCACTGTCCCCTTTGATCACATTTATGAATTCGATGTCCGCAGGAGTTAGTTTATTCATTTGTTGCGAAGATGTTTCGACTCCGTCTATACAAATGAGCGGGTTCGAAAGATGCTTTGACGTATCACTGACCAGCGGAAAAATTTTTAAGCTACTATCGGCCGCGGGAAGTGGCAGGTTTGATTTTTTGGTGGTAATGATCACCACCCCATTCACACCTTTCGCGCCATACTGTGCAACGGCTGCCTTGTTTTTGAGCACAGATACAGACTTTATATCATCCGGAGAAATAGAATTTAAAGGCCAGTTTTCCGGCATTTGAACTCTGTCTACTACGAAAAGGGGTTTAGCCGAATCCACCTTTTTCGGAATCGTATCTGTACGCCCCCCCGGCTTCCCTGGATCCTTAACGACCAGCTCCGCAGTCCCGATGGCAAGGGCCCCGCCCCGCGTTGATGACACAGAAAGAGCAGGGGTCGTTACCCGCACGGAGTTGATCTTATCCCGGAAGGCTAGCAGAAGAACAGCCAGTAAAGGGATCATGAAGAGGAACTTCAACAGATGCATTCTGGCGCTTTTAATTTTATTCATCATAATGATGCGTTTTTTTAGTGAGGAAAAATTGAAATTATTAGCCAGCCGGTACCGCGGAGCGCCGACAACCTGTAATAAATGATATTGATACCCTTTCTTATCCAACCCCTTTTCCAGGACTTTCCGGTCGGCAATGAACTCCAGGTTCTGCCGGATGGAATAACGGATCAGCCAGGTAAAAGGATTGAACCAGTTGAGGATACAGAACAGCTCCGACAGCAATATATCTACCGTATGCCGTTGCCGGATATGTACATATTCATGCAGGATAATGGCCGAATATTCTTTTTCCGAATGCAGTTGCTGGTTGATATAGATGGCATTCCCAAAAGAAAATGGAATAATGGACTGGTCTACCTGGAAAATCTTCACCCTCGCATCGCTGATCAGCCTGGCCTGTCGGCGGACCCGCCGGAGCGAACGCCATCGGACCAGGAGCCGGATCAGCAGGATCACCGACCCCGACAACAGCGCCCCCAGCAAAATATCCCATGGTCCCAATCGGGCAAAAAGACCCGGATCCCGGACCTCCTTCCCATCCCCCCCGATCAGGGGAATATACAGTACCAGGGATCCCTGAAATTTATCCTCCTCCAGGAAGGCCCCTATATTGATCAGCGGGATAATAAAAGACAGCAAAGAATAACCCAGCAAATACCATCGGTTGAGATTATAGAAAGTGAGCCTGCGCAGCATTAACTGGTAAAAAATCCAGGTAACCGACAAGCTGATCGATACCTTTAGCAAGTATAATATAGATGCAGACATACTAATCGTGATTTTAACGTTGAAAAATTCGGTCAGGGCCGCCCCCCCGACCGCTCGATCAGTTCGATAATCTCCTTCAGTTCCTTAGCGCTTAACTTTTTCTCTTCCACAAAGAAGTTCACCAGTTCCTTATAGGAATTTTCAAAATAATCCTTCACAAACCCATTCATGAACTTTTTCTTATACTCATCCTCCGTTACCAGGGCCTTGTATAAATAGGCATTCCCGATAAGCCGGCTGCCCAGATACCCTTTTTTTTCCAGGTTCTTGATCGTGGAAGCCAGCGTGGTATAGGGTACCCTGGGCTCATTCATATTCTCCAAAAAGAGTTTCACGTTCCCCTCCCCTGTCTTCCAGACTGCCTGCATGGCTTCTTCCTCCTGAGCGCTTAATTTTTCCATATATCTACGAAGTTTTCGTAAAGCTACGAATTATTCGTAATAAACAAATAAAAAATCCGGGAAATCGTTAAACATTTAATTTTGCAGGCGTTCTACAGTATTCTCTTTATTCTGAAAACAACAAGATGAAACATTCATTCCTGATCGTACTGGCATTGATCGGTTCCTTTTATTTATCGGCTCAGCAGCAAGCCCAACAACAGCCGGCCCAGCAGCCGGCCACGGATCCGGCCGCACAGCAGGCGCCCTACCTTCGTTATCCCACTATTCCCCCCTTTCACCTATTGAAGCTGGACAGCGCCACCTACCTGACAAAAGAGGATATAAAGAAGCATCACCGTACCATCGTCATGTTCTTCAGCCCGGACTGCGACCATTGCAAACATCAGACAGAGTCCATCCTTGCTGCCTCGAAGGACTTTAAAGACATCGAGATCGTAATGGCCACCTACCAGCCATTCGAAGAATTAAAAGAATTTAATACCCATTACCGGCTTTTCGAACACCCCAACTTTAAACTGGGAAGAGATGAAAAATTCTTCTTAGCCCCTTTCTATAAGATACGCAACCTGCCCTACCTGGCCCTTTACGACAAAAAAGGCGACCTGGTCACCACCTTTGAAGGCACCCAAAAAGTAGAGACCCTGTTAAATGCTTTTAATAAGGACGGCAATCAGAAATAAGTACCTTTGTGCTCGCAAATAATTTTATCACTTAAATATTTTTAGATGAAAGTAACGGTTGTAGGCGCTGGTGCCGTAGGTGCCACCTGTGCCGATAATATCGCCCGTGCAGCATTAGCCCAGGAATTAGTGCTACTGGATATCAAGGAAGGATTAGCTGAAGGAAAGGCTCAGGACATGATGCAGACCGCCGCCCTGCTGGGTTTCGATACCCGTATCGTCGGCAGCACCAATGATTATGCCAAGACGGCCGGCAGCGACGTAGTCGTGATCACTTCCGGACTACCCCGCAAACCGGGTATGACCCGTGAAGAACTGATCGGCACCAATGCCGGCATCGTAAAAGGCGTGGCTGAAAATATTTTAAAACATTCCCCCAACGCCATTATCATTATCATCAGCAATCCCATGGATACGATGACTTACCTCGCGTTGACCGCCACCGGTCTTCCGAAGAACCGTATCATCGGAATGGGAGGCACCCTGGACAGCGCCCGCTTTAAATACCAGCTGAGCCAGCACCTGGGATGCAGCCCGGCTGACCTGAATGCAGTAGTGGTCGGCGGACATGGAGATACGACGATGATCCCCCTGATCCGTTTGGCAACCTGGAATAGCGCCCCCGTAACGAAATTCCTCAGCGCTGAATTACAACAAAAGATCGTAGCTGATACGATGGTTGGCGGCGCTACCCTGACCAAGCTGATCGGCACTTCCGCCTGGTATGCGCCCGGAGCCGCCGGAGCCGCCCTGGTGGAGAGCATCCTGCGGGATGAGAAAAAACTATTCACCTGCTGCGTAGCCCTGGATGGTGAATACGGACAGAAAGATATCTGCTTAGGTGTTCCCGTTGTGATCGGCCGCAACGGCTGGGAAAAGATCCTCGACTTTGGCTTGAATGCCGAAGAACAGGCCCTCTTCAATAAGAGCGCAGAGGCTGTCCGCAGTATGAACGATGTATTGAAGACATTATAATACGACCAAGGTCCTAAAATACCAAACTCCATAGGCAACCCGCTTGTGGAGTTTTTTTTACCCGATCGCCTCCACGATCCGCTCCACCGGTTGTAATTCCATACATTTAAAATGTCCTTTGGGGCATTTCTTATACCCGATCTTGGAGCAGGGGCGACAGCTCAGGCCCTTTACCTCCAGCATTTCATACGGCAGCGCTCCTCCCGTCTTACCAGGCCGGTAGTTATACAAATAATTCTCTCCATAATAAGGATACATGCCGAATTCAGGCACGGTATTCCCCCATACCGAGAGGATGGGCCGCTTGAATGCCGCCGCAATATGCATAAGACCGGTATCATGGGTAACGATGAGCTTGGCCCGTCTTACCAGGTCGGCCGATTCATTCAGGTTGAACTTCCCGCAGGCATTATAGATCTTAATGGGATCGATAGCCGCCAGTTCGCCGGCAACATCGGCGTCTTCCGGACCGCCCAGCAGGATCAGGGGATGCCGGGCCTGCATACAGATCTCCTTTAGTTTGTGAAGAGGCAGTTTTTTGGTAGCCAGCGCGGCGCCGATGACCAGCCCCACATAACCCGCCTGATGAGAAGTAGGAATGTCATGCAGTTTTACCTCGTCCGCCGGAGGAATAAAATAATCCAGGCCGGCCCCATCGTTCTTCACGCCAAAAGAGCCGACCGTATCCAGGTAACGGTCCACAATATGCACATCCGGCATCCTGTTCCGCTTAAAATTGGTATACCACCACTTTTCTATATTCAGCTTATTGAAGGAAAAAGATTGCTTCCCCAGCGCCCGCTTCACTTTCAGCGTCCGCAGATTATGATGCAGGTCGATCACGTAATCGAAGTCCTCTTTTTGCAGCGACTGGATCATCCCGTCCCAATCATCCTGCAGATAATGCGCCTTATCGATATAGGGATTGGCCGCCAGCAGCGGCTGAAAGGACGACTTGGTCAGATAATGCACTTCGGCCGTGGCGATTTGCTTTTTCAGGCAACGGACCACGGGCGTCGTAAGTACGATATCCCCTATGGAACTGAAGCGTATAATGAGAAATTTCATCTTGTCATCAGGATTCAATATAGTTCAACTCTTTTCCGAAAGTCTCTTCCGTCATGGCCAAAGCAATGAAAGCAATCACAAATACAATGATGCCGGTGATCCAGCCACTCTGGAAATATCCCTGTGAAGGTTGTAAACCGTTGAACAAAAGTAAGACCAGCGAGAGGGAACCTCTGGCCATATTCGGTACCGTGGTAGCTACCGTAGCCCGGATATTCGTGCCAAACTGCTCGGCAGCCATCGTGACGAACATCGCCCAGAACCCCGTTCCCAACCCCAGGAAAAGACAAACCCAGTATACGGCGGTGGAAGTTTGCCCTTGCAGGTTGAAATAGGCGATCACCGCGATCGCCGTGATAATATGAAATAACCATAAAGATTTTTTACGGCTCCTCAACCCCTGACTGATAAACCCGATCAGAATATCTCCTACAGAAATAGCAGCATAGGCGACCATAATACCTTTCCCCGGATCGACCGCGCCCTTCACATTCATCAGAGTGGCGAACTTATTGGAGAAGGTGATCAGGATCCCGATAACATACCAGTTGGGTAATGCGATCAATATAGCGGTCAGGTATTTCTTCAACCTTTTCCCGCTGGTGAACAACATGAAAAAATCTCCTCTTCGTACATTGCTTTGTTCGATATTCTTATACATCCCCGATTCCAGCACGCCGATCCGGAGGAACAGCAGCAGAAAGCCCAGCCCGCCGCCGATGAAATAGCAGGTACGCCATCCTTCTCCATTCGCACCGACAAACCATACCCGGATGAAATACGCGAATACGGCTCCGCTCAGCCCGATCCCCGCTACCAGGGAAGTGGCAAGCCCCCGCCTTTCTTTCGGCATCAATTCGCTGACGAGCGTGATGCCCGCCCCCAGCTCACCGGCCAGGCCTAACCCGGTGATGAACCGCACGGCTTCATATTGCCCTACCGTATGGACAAATCCATTGGCAATGCTGCCCAACGAATAAAGAATGATCGACGCGAACAGCACCTTTAATCTTCCTTTCTTATCTCCCAATATACCCCAGAGGATACCGCCCAGCAGCAGCCCGATCATCTGGATACTGAGGATATCCGCTCCTTTTTTGCCAATATCGTCTGCGCTGAGGCCGATGGATTTCAGCGAAGGAATTCGTATGATACTAAAGAGTAAAAGATCGTATACGTCTACAAAATAACCTAAGGCCCCGACGATCACGGCCAGATTAAAAAGCGAAACTTTTTTTTGCTCCATACGGATTATGATTTTTTATAGGGATCTTCCATAGAAGATACAGGCTTTTTCTTCCCGAAGAATATCTTATACAATACAGGGAAAGTGGTGATCACGATAATACCGATAACGATCACTTCCAGGTGCTTTTTCAGGTCGAACCCGAATTTCATCAGGAAAAGCTTATCCAGGTAATGCCCGGCAAACAGCATGGCAAATACCCAGGCTAAACATCCTACTATATTATAGACGATGAACTTCTTCCTGTCCATGGCCACAATCCCGGCAATAACGGGAGCGAAAGTTCTGATAATAGGAAGGAAACGGGCGAAGACAATGGCCTGCCCCCCGTGCTTGTCATAGAACTCTTTGGCCTGGTACAAATACTTTTGTTTAAAGAACAAGCTATCCTTCCGATGAAAAAGAAAGGGCCCGCTCTTCTTACCGAACCAATAGCCCAGCGTATTCCCGATGATGCCGCATGCGGACACCAGTACAAACAGGATCAGCAGGTCCAGGATATCGCTGCCCGTGCCCCCCGGTATCAGGCTGCCCACCAGTTTCTCGCTATAAATGCCCGCCACGAATAATAAACTGTCGCCGGGAAGAAAAAAACCGAACATCAGGCCGGTCTCGGCAAACACGATGAATAATAGCACCCATAAGCCGCCGTTATTAATATAGAATTCGGGGTTCAACAGGTCTTTCAGGGTAATAGTCAGTAGTTCAATCATAAAAAAACGTCCTTATTTTATATGTACGGCGGTCTCTCCCAACTCCCCTTCCCATTTACTTACCACCACAGCGGCAATACTGTTCCCCAATACGTTGGTGGCGCTCCTGGCCATGTCCAGGATCTGATCGATTCCCAGCAACAACAACAATCCCTGCTGCGGTATATTATACAATGACAGCGTTCCGGCAATCACCACCAGAGCCGCCCTCGGCACCCCGGCAATGCCCTTACTGGTCAGCATTAAGACCAGCAGCATAGAGATCTCCTGCCCCAGTGTCAGTTGCACCCCATATGCCTGCGCGATGAACAGGGAAGCAAAAGTCATATAGAGCATACTGCCATCCAGGTTAAAAGAATAGCCCAGGGGTAATACAAAACTGACGATCTTGGGAGGACACCCGAAATTCTCCAATTCCTGGATCAGCCGGGGAAAAGCCGCTTCCGAGCTTGCCGTGCTAAAAGCCAGCAGGATCATGTCTTTCACACTGATAGCCAGCCCGATCACCCTCCTGCCCACAAATATAGAAGCGATTAACAGTAATATCAACCATAGCCCGAGAATACTTAAATAAAAGCTGATAATGAACTTCCCATAGGTCACCAGTAATTCCGGGCCCTTCACGGCCAGCACGGAAGCAATGGCGGCGAAAGCGGCCACCGGCGCGAAATACATCACATACCCCGTCACCCGCAGGACCACATGGGCCACGGCATCCAGCCCCTTTATAACGACCTTCCCCTGCTCCCCGATAGAAGCGGTGGCAATACCAAAGAACACGGCAAATACCACGATCTGCAGGATCTCATTGCCCGCCATCGCCTCGAATATGCTCCGGGGAAATACATGGGTGACGAACCCCTTGAAAGAGATCGTGGATTGATCCAGCCCGGTGCTGGCACTGGCGGGAGGCAGCGGCAGATTCAGCTCAGCTCCCAGCGCCAGGCTATTCATAATGATCAGGCCCAACAGCAGGGATAAAAGAGAGGCCCCCATAAACCAGAGTAAGGTCTTTCCCCCGATCCTGCCCACCGCCTTGACATCCCCCAGCTTGGCGATCCCGACCACCAGGGTGGAAAATACCAGGGGGGCAATGATCATCTTGATCAGCCGCAGGAATATATCGGTAAAGACGGAGATACCGCCGGAAAAACTGTCTTTCTGTTGTACCGTACAATTATAATGCACCCACAACCCAAGGACCACCCCTGTCACCATGGCAATCATAATCCATCCAGTAAGGCCAATCTTTCGCATATGTCACGGGAATATTGTATTGCGGCAAAAAATGGTCGAAATATAATTTTTTGACGCAATACCGTTAATGTCAGCAGACTTCAGCCAAGGCCTCGTCTGCTAACTGGACTCCGTCCAGTTTAGGATGCAAAAAATCGAAAAATCCTGACTTGGCAAAAACTTTAAGCCTAAAATTGGCCTTTACCGCAAAAGAATTGGGTTCTGAGTATTAAATATTTGTTTATTTTCGACCCTAATCGTCACACACACACCTAATTTCAGTTGAATTGCTTCAATTTATCAAAACAAGCTTAGTATGAGTCTATTCAGAAAGAAATCATTAGATGCCTTAATGTCGCAGGCAGGCGATTCGGAAAAGGGCCTGAAAAGGACCCTGGGCGCCGGAAGCCTGATCGCCCTGGGTATCGGCGCCATTATTGGCGCCGGGCTGTTTGTAAGAACAGCCGCAGCAGCCGGCGAACATGCCGGACCGGCCGTAACCATCTCCTTTATCGTTGCCGCAATCGGTTGTGCATTTGCAGGACTTTGCTATGCTGAGTTCGCCTCGATGATCCCCATCGCGGGAAGCGCCTATACCTATGCTTACGCTACCATGGGCGAACTGATCGCCTGGATCATCGGCTGGGCCCTGATCCTGGAATATGCCTTGGGAGCGGCTACCGTATCCATCGCCTGGAGCGAGTTCTTAAACAAGCTGGTGGGAGGATCCATCCCCTTCGAATGGTCGCATTCGCCTTTTGAAAAGGCATTGGATACAGCGGGCGTGATGCATCACGGATACATTAACGCACCAGCCCTTCTTATCCTTTTGCTTTTATCCCTGTTATTGATAAAAGGCACCTCGGAATCTGCCAAGGTAAATGCCGTCATTGTATTTATTAAAGTATCGATCGTACTGGTATTCATTGCTGTAGGCTGGCAGTTCATCAACCCCGCCAACCACCACCCTTATCTGATCCCCGCCGATGCCCCAGCCGCCCAGCTCCGGGATGGCACGTTCTATAGTTATACGGGCTTTTTCAAACACGGATGGGGCGGAGTGCTCACGGGAGCTGCCATCGTATTCTTTGCCTTCATCGGCTTTGACGCGGTATCCACAGCAGCGCAGGAAGCCAAAAACCCCAGCAGGGACATGCCCATCGGGATCCTGGGTTCATTGGTGATCTGTACACTATTATATATACTTTTCTCTTATGTGCTGACCGGCGTCGCCCCCTATACAGACTTTGTAAAAGCGGGAAGAGAAGCTTCCGTAGCCTACGCGATCGATACCTACATGCATGGTTATGGCTGGCTGGCCTCCCTGGTGACCATCGGTATCCTGGCAGGATTTTCTTCCGTGATCCTGGTCATGTTACTGGGCCAGAGCCGGGTATTCTATACCATGGCCACCGACGGCCTTTTGCCAAAGATATTCTGCGACCTGCACCCCAAATTCCGCACCCCCTACAAATCGAATATGATCCTTTTTGTATTCGTCGGCTTTTTTGCAGCTTTTGTACCGGGTAGCGTGGCGGGAGACCTGACCAGTATCGGGACCCTTTTTGCCTTCGTACTGGTTTGCGTAGGCGTATGGATCCTGCGCAGGAACGATCCGGGCCGCCCCCGTCCCTTCAAGACCCCCCTGGTGCCCCTGGTGCCAATCTTAGGAATACTTGTCTGCACCGCCATGATCGTTTCCCTGGACTCCAGGACCTTATTGACCGCTTTTTTCTGGATGATCATCGGTCTGATCGTTTATTTCAGCTACAGTAAGAATAACAGCAGGCTTAAATCCTGATAGCTTATATCACTGTCCTTCCGGACCTTTCCGGTAGGACCGGAGCCCCGGCGCTCCGTCAAACAAAAAACCGTTTGCCCCCCGGCAGACGGTTTTTTGTTTTGTTAACAGCGTCCCTTGAGCTATTTTTGCACCCCTGAAGCCTGGGACAGAGCTTTCTTCTTCGGGCGCGGGTCAACCCGTAATCGGGATAAATTATTATTAACGAGATAAACTGATCATATGGGTCGCATATTTGAAGTACGTAAGCATACCATGTTCGCCCGCTGGGACCGGATGGCCAAGCAATTCACCCGGATCGGGAAGGAAATCGCCATTGCCGTAAAGGTTGGGGGACCGGATCCGGCCACCAATCCTGCCCTGCGGCGCTGTTTTCAGAATGCCAAGAGCGTCAATATGCCCAAGGACCGGGTGGAAGCCGCCATCAAGCGGGCGATGGGCAAGGACATGACGAACTATGAAGAGATCCTCTATGAAGGCTATGCCCCTCATGGAGTGGCTCTATTGGTAGAGACGGCCACCGACAACCATGTCAGGACCGTAGCGAATGTAAAATCACATTTCAATAAAGGCGGAGGTACTTTAGGCAATAGCGGCAGCGTCAGCTTCCAGTTCACCAAATTGGGCGTCTTTAAATTAAATCCGGAAGGCCTGAATCCGGACGATATGGAATTGGAACTGATCGACTTCGGCCTGGAGGAAATGGGCGAAGGAACGGGAGAGAACGGAGAGCCGATCCTGGTGCTTCGGTCTGCCTTCAGCGATTTTGGAAACTTGCAGAAAGCCCTGGAAGAAAAAGGCATCACCCCCATCAGTGTAGAACTGGAATGGATCCCCAACACCCCCGTCGAACTGCCGGAAGACCAGGCGCAGGAAGTCCTGAAGCTGGTCGACAAACTGGAGCAGGACGAAGACGTTCAAAAAGTCTTTCACAACTTAAAATAAGCCACTGGACCAGCCCCCCTCATCCCCGACAGTTAACCATTCTCCGGATGAGCCGGCCCCCTCCCTCATCGTATTATTCGACGGGGTGTGCAACCTCTGCAACAGCAGTGTTCAGTTTATCCTGAAAAGAGACAAGGCCGCGCGATTCCTTTTCGCCTCCCTGCAAAGCCCGGTGGGGCAAGCATACCTGCAAAAATTCAGGTTGCCGGCCGGCGATCTCCATTCTTTTATATTGGTAGAAAAGGACCGGTTTTATACCCGGTCTTCGGCTGCTTTGCGCGTATTACGGCACCTGGGAGGAGGCTGGAAAGTATTCTACGCCTTGATCATCCTGCCCGTATTCCTTCGGGATGGCATTTATAACTGGGTAGCCCGGCACCGTTACCAATGGTTCGGCAAAAGAGAAAGCTGCTGGCTGCCAACGCCGGAGCTGAAAAAAAGATTTTTGAATTAGCCCTCACTCCGCCATCATTTCCCGCACGACATCGATGATCTGCTCCGCATTCGGTTTGCTGAAATAATCTCCATCGCTGGCATAAGCCGGCCGGTGAGCCTGGGCAGTGATCGTCCTCGGAGAGGAATCCAGCCACTTGTACCCCCCCTGCTCTTCCATGACCTTATTGAAGATATATCCCGCAGCGCCGCCGGGCACGTCCTCATCCACAATGACGATACGGCTGGTCTTTTTCAGGGAATCGAGAATTTTATGATGAATATCGAAAGGCAGTAAGGTTTGCACATCCACGACTTCGCAGCTGATACCCGATCCTTCCAGAACAACGGCGGCTTCCTGAACGATCCTCAAAGTAGCTCCGTAACTGACAATCGTGATATCCTCTCCTTCCCTGACGACCTCAGGGATGCCCAGGGGCACGTAAAAATCCAGGAGGTTGGAAGGCAGTTGCTCCTTCAGGCGATAGCCGTTCAGGCATTCGATCATCAGGGCCGGATCGGCTCCCTGTAATAAGGTATTATACATTCCGGCAGCCTGCACCATATTACGGGGGACGCATATATGCATTCCCCTTAAGGAATGAATGATCATCCCCATAGGGCTGCCGCTATGCCAGATCCCCTCCAGCCGGTGGCCCCGGGTACGTACGATCAGGGGAGCTGTTTGCTTGCCGGCCGTTCGGTATTGCAGGGAAGCAAGATCATCGCTCAGCGGCTGCAGCCCATATAATAAGTAATCGAGGTATTGAATTTCAGCGATCGGGCGCAGTCCCCGGAAAGCCATGCCGATCCCCTGCCCCATAATGGTCAGTTCCCGGATCCCCGTATCGAAGATCCGGTCGTTGCCGTGCCTGGCCTGAAGTCCGGCAAATCCCTGGTTGACATCCCCGATCTTTCCCAGGTCCTCGCCAAAAGCCAATACTTTAGGGTTGTGGGTGAACAGTTCATCAAAATACTTATTCAATACCTCATACCCATTGATCATCGGTGCATCTTCGGCATAAACCGGTTTCACTTCTTCCACCCGGCCGATATTACGGGCCCCTTCATGATACAGATGCGAATTATAGAGAGCGACATTTTCCTTTTTCAGCTCCTGGTAGTACTCCCGGATGCCCTGCGCGATAGGATGATCCCCTGCCAGGCTCAGGGCCTGGTGTAAGGCCCTCAACACCTCTTTGCGGCCCGGCTCCCGGTTACCCGCCAGTTCCGCAGCAATGGCTTGCAATTCAGCTGCCTGTTCCGGCAGAGGTTCGGCCATCCCCTGGATGAGGTCGACCGAACGGCTAACCTGCCCCTTGATAGGAACCTGGTACTTTTCCCAGGCCAGGTTGCGGCACGCACGGATAACCTCTTTCGACTCCAGCTCGATGGCATTCAACTCCTCCTCACTGGCCAGTGCATTATCGACGATCCATTCCTTCATTTTTTTGATGCCGTCCCATTCCCTTTCCCATTCAAGACGTTCCGGGGACTTATACCGCTCATGGCTACCTGAAGTAGAATGCCCCTGCGGCTGCGTCACTTCTTCGACATGGAATAATACGGGAGTATGCGTCAGACGGATCGCCCGGATACCGGCTTCAAAAACCTCGCACATCCCTGCATAATCCCAGGCTTTTACCTTAAAGATCTCGATGCCGTTCGTACCGTCTTTTTTCTGAAATCCTTTCAGCGCCTCCGATATGGACCCCTTGGTCGTCTGAAATTTACGGGGCACCGAAATGCCATAGCCGTCATCCCAGACAAAAATGGCCAGGGGCACCTGCAGGACTCCGGCCGCATTCACCGTCTCCCAAAAATGCCCTTCACTGGTAGAGGCATCTCCGATCGTACAGAAGGCGACTTCATTTCCATTATTGGATAATTCTGTAAAAGGCTTTAAGGCTTCCACTTCCCGGAAGGCCTTGGAAGCATAGGCCAGCCCCAGGGCCTTGGGCATCTGGGCTGCGGTAGGCGCCAACCCGGCCGTAAGATTTTTCCGGTTCACCAGGTCCAGCGTCGATCCGTCAGTATCTATAAAAGGAGTAGCGAAATGCGAATTCATATTCCGGCCCGAGCTATGCGGATCATGACGACTATCGGGGTCCGCGTACAACTGGGAGAAGAACTCCTCGATAGTGGCGGCGCCCGTAGCAAAAGCGAAGGTCTGATCCCGGTAATAACCGGCATAAAAATCGCCGGGTTTGAAGAATTTGGCCATCGCCACCTGGGGCACCTCTTTCCCATCCCCGAATATGCCGAACTTAGCTTTCCCCGTCAATACTTCCTTCCGCCCCAGCAAGCTGGCCTCACGGCTTTCGCAGGCAACCCGGTAATCCTTCAATACCTCTTCCCGGAATCTATCAAAGGATAATTTTTCCTGGTCAATTATTTCGCTAGAAAAAATGTTCTCCATATAACAAAAATAGCATTATCTCCCAAACCCACGGTAGCTATCCCATTGATTGTTAAAAAAATAAAATACCCCTATAATTTATTGGCAAAAATCACGTTAAGTACGTAATTTTATCATACTTACAGAGGCCAAACTATGAAAAAAACGGCAATTATTATCAGTCTTTTTACCCTTGTTATTACTGTCCGGGCGCAGACGGTAAATAATGGGGTAGCCCTTTCCAAACCGGCAGATTTACTCTCCATAAAAGAGAATAGTCATAATTTCGGTAAAATTCCTCAGGGGAGACCGGCCACCTATACTTTTGAGATCATGAATACAGGCCCTTCCGCGCTCAAACTCGATAATGTACAGGCATCCTGTGGCTGTACCACACCCGAATGGAGCAGGGAGCCCATTGAGGCCCGGGCGACGGCAAAGATCAAAGTTGGCTATAATGCCTATGCGGAAGGCCCCTTTACCAAGACAGTCACTATTGTATACAATACCAATCAAACAAGAACACTTACCATTTCCGGTGAAGTTTATAAAACACCCGTTACCTCAGCCCCGGAAAATTCCTCTGTACAATTATTAAAACAAATAAACTGATAAACATGAAGAAACTATTCTTATTGGCCGGTACATTTATGCTGACAGCTACCCTTTTCGCTCAGCAACCCGCTGCACAAGCCACACAAAAGAAAGCAGAAGACGTTATAAAATTCAAGGAATTGTCTTATGATTTCGGAAAGATCAAACAGGGCTCGCCCGTAACGCATGACTTCAATTTTACCAATACGAGCGATGCGCCCGTGATCATTGAATCGGCCACTCCGTCCTGCGGATGTACGACTCCCATTAAACCCGAAGGCGCCATTCCAAAAGGTAAGGACAACAAGATCACAGCCGGTTTCAATGCCGCCAATGTCGGCCCTTTTAACAAGAGCATCACCGTGAAAGTCGCCGGGATCGATCTGCCGCTGCAATTAAAAATAACCGGCGAAGTATTGACCGTCGACGCCTATACCAAATACGAAGCGTCCAAGACTTCCAAAGCAGGCAAATAACGATCTCTTTCCCGGTACTCTTTCCCGGTATAAGTTATAATTCCTACTCAGCCCGGAAGGGATATCATATAATTCAGATCCCCTTAGTCCTCACTAGGGGGATTTTTCATGCCCGTAAACGAGGCGCTCATACTATTTTTTCTTTCTGCGAAGGCCTCTTTGTATTTTTGCTGCATGTTAACAATCAGCCACCGCGGACAACAAATGCCGGCTTCACCGATCCGGAAACTCGTGCCTTATGCCGAAGCCGCCAAAAAAAAGGGAATTAAAGTATATCACCTCAATATCGGTCAGCCAGATATCGAAACTCCCAAAATGGCGATGGATGCCGTACGCCATTTTGATTTTAAAGTGCTGGAATATAGCCATAGCGCAGGCAATGAAAGCTACCGGCGCAAACTCGCGGACTATTACAAAAAGGCCGGCATCAATGTGGACTTCCAGCAGATCCTTGTCACGACGGGCGGATCGGAGGCGATCCTCTTTGCTTTCATGAGCTGCCTGGACGCCGGCGACGAAGTCATCATTCCCGAACCTTTTTATGCTAATTACAATGGTTTCGCCGTCGCCGCCAATGTAGTCGTCAAGCCCCTCACCTCCTATATCGAAAGCGGCTTTGCCCTTCCCCCCGTGGCCGAATTCGAGAAACTCATCACTCCCCGCACCAAGGGCATCATGATCTGTAATCCCAATAACCCGACAGGGTATTTATATAGCCAGGCGGAAATGGAGACCCTCCGGCAGCTCATCCTCAAACATGACCTGTATCTTTTTGCCGACGAAGCTTACCGGGACTTCTGTTACAGCGGGACGCATATCTCTGCCATGACCCTCAAAGGGGTAGACGACCGCGTCATACTGCTGGACACGATCTCCAAGCGCTATAGCGCCTGCGGAGCCCGTATCGGCGCCCTGGTGACCCGTAATCAGGCGGTCCTGGACACGGTCCTGAAATTCGCACAAGCAAGACTAAGCCCTCCTTCCTTTGCCCAGATCCTGGGAGAGGCCGCCACACAGCTGCCAGAAGATTACTTCGATGGCCCCCGGGCCGAATACCTGAAAAGAAGAGATGTCCTGGTTAGCCGGCTCAATGGCATACCCGGCGTATTCTGCCCCAACCCGGGCGGCGCCTTCTATGCAATGGCCAGCTTACCCGTGGACGATACGGATGTTTTTTGTCAATGGATATTAGAAAGTTTCTCCTATGAGAATCAAACGGTAATGTTGGCCCCGGCAGGTGGCTTCTATGGAACGAAGGGCCTGGGCAAAAAAGAGATCCGCCTGGCGTATGTCCTGAATACTTCGGCATTGCACAAAGCAATGGATTGCCTGGAGAAAGCGCTGGAGCAATACCCCGGCAGGACCCCCATCGGTACCCGCTAGAGCCCCATCGCTGGCCGGTGGCCCCATCCTTGCCCGATAGAGGTCCATTGTTCACCATAGAGATCCACCGTTACCCTAAGGGGAAGACCTATAGGAACCCGGTAGAGCCTCAACAGGTCGGGAAATGATCATGGAAAAATTCGAACTGCCCGGCAAACTGATGGAAAATCCCGGGCCAACAAAACCCAAGCGGCCAATAAACGCATATTAAATAACATACATATAATCGACAAAATTCAAAAACAGCCCAAAAAGTGCCAAAAATGACCAAAAAAGCCAAAAATAACACATTATAAATAATTACATATTTTAATTAACAGGCTTTTTTGATAATTTTTTATAAATGTTAACAAAATAATTTTTTAGTGAACGAAATTATCCCGAAATTGCATACAGATTCGATTGAACAAGTAGTTAAGCAGAATTAGAAGAGAAGAAAAAAGGGTTTAGCAGCTTGAATATTTTTTTTAACTATTTGATTACATTAAGTTCATTTAAGTAGTTGTTTTGAGAGTTACATTTGCTCTGCGATTATACGCAGCACGTACTGGAGAGTGAGAGAAAGAAGGATCGCAACTGAGCAAAACAAAGATCGATTTTTAAGACTTTTCATATGGCAAGCAATCGTTAGACGGCCTTCTGTTTCCACAGAGGGCCTTTTTTTTGCCCTTACCCCACCGCCAACCAGCCTGGTCAAGTCTTTCAGCCGCCTACATGCCAATGCCTCCGGTTTATGAATCCTATGCTGCTCTTCCCCTACTCCATCTCTATCGCGCCCCATTTCTCCACCTACCCATCGGCTCAACTTTCAATCTTTTAATAAAAAAATTGCTTTCCTGTTTTAAACCCATTTTTTCCCGTGTTTTTTCACCGGATTTCTCTATTTTTGCAGCCCATTTGGAAGCTACCCTATCAGGCACCGGCCCCCAACTGGAAAAAACGACAACCGGCGAGATAGCTCAGTTGGTTAGAGCACAGGATTCATAACCCTGAGGTCTCGGGTTCAAATCCCGATCTCGCTACTTTAGCTTTTTAACATTAAAAAGGTCGACAAAATGTCGACCTTTTTTGTCTATGTTATATTGCATATCAATCACTTAAGATGTTTTTTTTCACTCATAAGAGCCCACTTTAAATTTTATCGTAAGCTTCTGGCAATATGTATAAGTAATTATTTATCAAATTGATAGGGTGTTCAAGTCTCATTCAGGGGTATCGGTAATTTAACATAGTTTGGATCGTCATATTTTAATCACATCTTTTTAGGAAATATTTTCTTCGATTAGTTTTATTATGAAATCAGCCAGAGCAGAAATTTTCCGGTTCTCGGAATGGTATTTTGGGTAGTACGCATAAGCCATATAGTGACACCCTGTAGCTTGTCCACACTTGTGGATAAACCAGGCATTGGATTTTGTAAGCATAATAATAAATTTGTTCCCCGCCCTGCATCGGTCCGGTGTCTCGGACACGAAAAAAATCTGAGATCATGTGGAATGACAAAGAATCCAATATCGATTTGCTTGGCCATGAGAAAATTGCTCAGACAGTCATCAGCATCATTAGTGATAACCACCTACGACCGCTTACCATCGGCATCTACGGTGATTGGGGGGTTGGCAAATCATCCCTACTATCCATATTACAAGCTATCATAAAAGCGGAAAAGGAAGTCAAAGTCTCCAACAGCCATTGTATAATGTTCAATGGGTGGCTTTTCCAGGGTTATGAAGACACTAAATCCGCTTTGATGGAAACGGTTGTATCGGAATTAGCGGCGTTACAACCCGCCAACAAAAAGATCCAGAAACTGGCAAAGTCCCTGCTGGGGCGGATAAACTGGCTGAAAGTAGCCAAGTTCACCGCCGGGGCTGTACTCACAGGTATGACGGGCCTTCCCGTAGCAGGGCTCATGGGCGAAGCCATCGCCCGCAGCAAAAAAATGACCGAGGTTTCCGATGGCGACTCCCTGTTGAAAGAGAAAGAAGAAGAGGAAGAAACTGTCGCCAGCCAGATTCATGCTTTCCGCAAAGAGTTCAAAAAACTGATTGAAACCTCTAAAGTCGATCATATAATAGTGTTGGTAGATGACCTTGACCGCTGCCTGCCGAAATCGGTTATTGAAATACTGGAAGCAATCCGGCTTTTCCTGTTTGTTGAAGGAACCACGTTTGTTATTTCTGCTGATGAAAAGATGATAGAATATGCCGTAAGAGAGCACTTTCCCAACCTGCCCGCCAGTTACACCGAATACACGAGGAACTACCTGGAAAAACTCATTCAAATCCCCATACGAATACCGCCTCTCACGAGGTTACAGACCGGTAACTATATCAGGCTTCTGATGCTACAGCATCACCTCAAAAATGACTATGCCCAGTTGCAAACAGTCTATGAAGCCTACAATAGGAAAAAGAGACGCCCATACGACCCCGTTGAACTCAGTTACGAATTGATTACTGAAGCCATCAGTTCAACCACAGATGATTTGAAGGACACCTTGTTTGTGGCAGGACAACTGACCCCGACACTTTCAGCAGGGCTCAAGGGTAATCCCCGTAATATCAAAAGATTCCTCAATACCCTTTTTCTCAGGATGCGCATCTCAAAAATTTACGGCCTCGATGATATAGTGCAATTGAACGTGCTGGCCAAGCTGATGCTGCTTGAAAGGTTTCAGACAGAATCGTATAATAAGGTGGTAGACGAAGTGACTTCCTCCCTGGAAGGCAAGTCCAAAACGATCAAAGACGCGGAAACACCGCCTGTGGAAGACATAAAGCAGGGCAGCGCCATTGCTCAGCCAGTCGGGGATGAAAGTGTCAAAAACCAGGCATTTAGGGATTGGGCAAAGATTGACCCGTTATTGGATGACATTGACCTGCGACCGTATATTTTTATATCCAAGGAAAAAGCCATCGGCTTTGATGCAGACGGCCTTTTCCCTGGGCATCTTGTTGCTTTCCTGGAACAACTGAGCAGTAACTCCGATATAGCGCTCAATAAGGCCGAAAAAGATCTGGTAAATATACCAGTTAAGGAAAGGGTATTACTTTTTGAGAAACTCGAGGCTGAAAGCCGGTCCGTCGGTGACCTGAAAACTATCCCGGCCCCGGTTAACGGATTACTGCGGATCATCAGCACCGAGCCCTCCCTCGAAGAAAGGTTCCTTGCCCTGCTTGAGTCATATCCGACGGCCAGCCTCGGGCCATGGGCCGTCAGTCAGTTGAGCGGCCTTAAAACGCCAGGTGCAAAAGAGCGCTTTAAAAAACTACGCGAGCAATGGGCCGCTCAAACAGAAAACAGGACACTCTCCAATCTTGCAAAGCAAAACTTAAAATAATATGGGAACATCCGCTTCAGGTGGGGGAGCCGGCGGCTCCAACCCCTTGATACCTTCCTGGATTGGCAGCGGGGGCGGAGGTTTGCCTCCCGACCCGCCGCCGCAGCCACCACCCGGTCCCACGCAACCAGGCAACAATGATGGCGACAATGGCGATGCCGGGAATAACAACGAGGCAGGGGGCGATAACAATGCCCAACAGCCGGCAGCCGCGCAAGTCATGCCGTCTCCGCCCACCGTCTCCAACCGTTATACAGGACAACGTCGACAATTCAATAAATTCCTGCGCAGCGGCGGCACAGATAGCCGTGCGCTCAAAAATGCTTTAAGAGATTATAGCAGGCACGCGGCCGGCGGCACGCGCCAGATGGCACGCAGGATGCAACCATCAGCCTCCCGGGTGGCTACCTTTTATGAAGTCGTCAATACTGTCCGGGAACGTGGTAAGCAGCAGGCTTTAATACAGTTCAACCTCGGCAGCTACCAGGATAAGCCGCTGCTTGATATTCTATCATCGTTCAGTGATACGATCTTCCAGGATACAGGTAAAATCTATGAAGACACCCAGGATGACAGCATCACTAAACATGCGTATGCCAACACCGTCGTCCGGATATGTGAACTTGACGGCATCGACCTCGACCACCTCACAAACCAGCAGGTAGAAATAATGATGGCCATTTTCATTGAGGAGACCATTGCGCAGCGCGTGATCAACGATATTGGTAACAGCTTGACTGAAAACAATACCAATATCAGTGAACTGGTGGAGATGGAAAACAACATTTACCAGATCGTCAGTGGGTTGGTGCGCAACCAGATAATGCCGGAGATCATTGTCACCCAGCGTGGAGACGGGCAGCATCTTGAAATGAAAATTGAAAACATTTACCGCATCGCCTTTGACACAATGGCGGGGCAAAATGATTAACTATGTCAAAACTTGCTTTGGTCGCATTGGTAGGCGAGGATGATAATGGAATCCAGTTGGATAACGGGTCCTATGAGCGGATAGCCAACATCCCCTTTATCAAACATAATAGTATAGATGATGTGAGCATCCATGAATTTCTCTCGGCACTCAAAAAACTGAAGCTGGAACCGTCCGAACTGGCGATGGACCTGCTGGTGATCGCCTGCACTATGTACGCCGCCGATACCAGGATCAAGCGCGAAACTTATGCGGAAGACTCCTGGACAAGGATGATTGACCTGTTTATTCCTATCAGTAACCAGTCCTTCTGGAATGGGCAGAAAGAGCTGTTGCAGAAAATCTTTCGCTTCCTCACGGGCGATATTTGGGAGCTCAACTTCCGGGGACGTGTTAGCCTTAATTTATCACTTTCACCCAGGGGGCATAGAAGACACTACCGTATGCCCTATCAGACAGATACCGTATGTCTTTTCTCTGGTGGTATGGATAGCCTGATAGGTGCCGTCGATCTCCTTGAACAGGGTACCCGGCCATTATTGGTAGGGCATGCCAAAAGCAGTGATGTGGCACCTTATCAGGACAATTGCTATAATGCGCTGACAAACCACTACACCAACCTGCTGCCAGAGAGGATTTATGCGTTTGTCCGCATCCCCAAGAACAACCTCTTTGGCAGCGAAGACCACACCGAAAGGGGCAGGTCTTTTTTGTTCCTGACCCTGGGTGCCATCTGCGCCTCCGCCTTGCAACAGCAGTCCCACCTGATCGTCCCGGAAAATGGCATGATCAGCCTGAATATCCCGTTGACGCCCCTGCGAGTAGGCTCCCACAGCACACGAACCACCCATCCCCATTATTTTGCCAGGATGCAGGAGCTCTTTGACAACATGCAGACCGGTGTGACTATATGCAATCCCTACCAGTTTAAAACAAAGGGAGAAATGCTTGCAGAATGCACCAATAACCAACTCGTTGCCCAGACCGAATCCATGTCCTGCAGCCACCCCTCCGGCAGGTGGGAAGGACAGGGTAGTGGACATTGCGGTTATTGCGTACCTTGCATCATCCGGCAGGCTGCCTTCAAAGGCGCTGGCCTGGCTGATATCTTTCCTTACCGGAAGAAGATCCTTGCCCCCCCGGGTATGGAAATCGCAAAAGCGGAAGGTGCCGACATCCTGGCGTTTAAATATTTCATTGAGAAAGTACGCCAAAAACCGAGCTTCCTCACGGCAGCTATCCGAAGCACAGGCCCGCTGGGCCAGGATGTTTCCCGGTTTGTGGATGTTTACCAAAGGGCATTGCACGAAGTTGAAAATTTACTTGGACCCGTTGTATTGATATGAGCCCGTTAATAGATACCCACTGCCACCTTGATCTTTTCAAAGATATCCAGTTGAATAAACAGGCTGAGGACCAACTGGGGATTAAAACCATTACCGTCACGAATGCACCTTCATTCTTTCAGCCGAACAACCAACTGTTCAAAGATAGCAGCAATATCCGCACAGCGCTTGGGCTGCATCCGCAGCTTGCCGGGCAATATGAGCGTGAAGTCAAACTTTTTGAACTGCTGGTAAAAGATGCTCGTTATATAGGGGAAATCGGCCTCGATGGATCAGCTGATCTTAAAAGCACCTACGCCCTACAAAAGCAGATATTAGAAAAGATACTGGCTGCAATAAGAGTTCACGATAAGAAAATTCTTACGGTTCATAGCAGGAACGCGGCCACTGAAACCATTGATATCATCGATCGCCACCTGAATGGGTCCAATAATAGGATAATCCTTCACTGGTATTCTGGAAATCTTACTGATTTAAGGGCGGCGGTTTCCAAAGGATTTTACTTTTCCATCAATCACAAAATGGTGAATACGGATAAGGGGAAAGAACTCATCAAAAATATTCCAACAGATCATTTACTCACAGAAACGGACGCACCTTTTACTTTCGCCGGTGCGGTTAATGACAGGATAAAGAGCCTTACTGGGACAATCAATGGAATTGCCACTATCACCGGCAGGTCACCGGAACAGGTCCGACAAATCGTTTTTGAAAACTTCCGGAGGTTGATTACTTGATATTAGGTCTAATTGGAAAAATCGAAGGACTGTAGCTCTGCATCAAGCTCGTAAAACGCGGTTCGCATCACAGTTACTTTTTCCAGCGCTTCTTCAAATAGCCGGGAATCGCCGGGCAGGCCTGCCCCGTCGATCTGTGCTAACTGTGCTTCCAGGTCATTGAAATAATAATGCAACTTCTGGTTGATATAATCGACAAAATAGTGTAGATGCTGCGTAAACGCTTCCTGGTAAGCATCTTTTATCTTTGAAAATTCTTTCACATATTTTTCCCTTGACCTCTCCATTATCTTGTCAATATGTTTTACGCGATGACTTTCAGCAGAAGTGAACAAACTCGCGAGAAACCCTACAATTCCTGCTGTGATAGCATAAGGCGGTGCCACCATATAAGCGAGGACCATCCCGATCACGCCCATCCCTGCAGCAGCAGTATAGTCCTGTTGTGGCATTTCAAAAGATTCTATCTCCGTAAACTGTACATGCCTGGTCTCGCGAGGCTGGTGCAAAATCTCTTTTAGTTGTTGAAGGTTGTCTTCTATCCAGCTATCAATATATGTTTTAAGCGCGTTAACCTGCTGCAGGTACTCGTGGTTGACCTCGAGTATGGTCTTATTCAGTTTTTGAAGCAGAAGGTTTCTAATGTCTTTACCTGAAGGCAGGCTTTGATTCAATGCGAACGACTTGAGCAACTTTTCAAGCTCTGCCAGTATATCATGGCTTTTACTGTCTACTGAATCAACCAGGAGTTTCTGGATCGTCGTTTGACGCTGCCTGAAATCACTTTCCAGTGAAGGCACTTTTTGCCTGATGAAACCTATGGTAGCTGTAAGCTGCCGGCATTTTTCAAAATCCACTAACCTGGCCTTCAACAACCCTTCAAACGAAGTGAGGGTCTTACGTAATTCCTCATTGATCAAACGGAGCTTTAACAAGCCCGCCTTGTTTTCTCCAAGAATAAACTCCCAGAGCCTTTCATTAAGAACAGCCACTGTATCGCGTCCTTCTACACTTCTTGTGTCAGTCGCACTGAGAAAAAACACCCTGTTGCCGACACTATCCACCAGATCATGCTTAACGATGTCCGCAGCTACTTTTTCTTTCAACCGCCCCAACACTTCATCTGTGAGCTTGTCTACTTTGTTAAACACCAGGAACACTTTATCCTGCGCCCGACCGAACTCTTTTATATGTTTCTTATAATCATTCCTGAAAATATAGCCCCCATCTTGGGCCGGACTTGCATCAATGACATAGATGATGGCATTGGCCGTCCGGACCGCCTGCCAAGTAAAGGAGAGAACCTCATCGCTGGGGTCGTCAAGACCGGGAATATCAAAAAGGCAGATACCTCTTTCAAGCTGCTCATTTTTCACTGCAATAGAAACAAGACGAACACCCTTCTTGTTGTCTTCATTGTTATCTTGCGATGCGAATTGCCCGATATTCTCTAAAGAGAAGGGTAACCTGTCCATTTTTTTATCCTGATAATAAACAGTTATCTCTTCTCTCGAACCGGGAATGACCTGGATAGGAACACCCGTGGTCTGAAAAAAACCGGTAGGCGATACAGTCTTTCCTAACAGGCCGTTGATCAGACTACTTTTTCCTACCCTGGAAGGCCCGGTCAGTGCAACACGGTAAAGGGCAAGATCCAGTGCTATTTCAATACTTTCGACTGCTTTATGGATAGACTGAAATGAAAATTTTAAAGAGATTTCTTTAAGACTTAAGACCTGGGAGTGTGCTTGATCTTTTAGCTGGAAATATTTACCAGGCTCCAGATACCGGCGGGAACGCCTACGCCAGGTAAAGACATAATTTTTTAATGTCGAATGACAGTTTTGGTCAAGTACGTTTTCCAGGGCTATCCTATGGGCGACCGTCTTTTGCCCCTTCCAATTCGACTTTTGTTTGTCAAGTGCAGCCAGCAGCAGATCATCCACCCATTGATAATAAAATATTTTGCTGCCTACATCATACAGGGCAAACAGGACAGGCAGGTTATAATCGTACCAGGAGATTATTTTATCTACGGGTATGGAATAGGAGATATATCCGCCCGCCTTCTTCGCCTGTTCGACTGATTTCATCTGTACAAGGAAACACTTGCTTTCCAATACAGCATGCCCAGCGCTATCCAGGTGGGAGGTTATTTCGACAAGGCCGTCAATGCCGTAGTCTTTGGTAGTCCAGCCCGTCACAAAAAATGGCTCAATTACTTCCTCAAAGGCTCGCTTGGATTCATCCTCATTGCGATGAGACCGGTGCCGTAGGGCCGTATTGCCTTTCTTCATAGAACTTAAGGATATTTTAATAGTAGGGTTATAAAATCTTTTTTTTGCAAATGTTGAATAAAAAATTATCGAAAGTTAGAATATAAAGTTTTCCATTTAACTATATTACAGAATTTGCGGTGGCACAATAAACAAAAAAAGTGTGTAATCTATTGAGTAATTTCTAAATATCTCTATAATGAACTGATTATAAATTGATTGAATAGGATGCCGTAATCCCTTTCTCTATTTGAACCATATCAAACACCCCATTTATCGTATAACACTTTTGGGCATCCACACTCTCGCCGCAGCTTGCGTCAAAGACCACATGGCAATAATACCATGGAATTAAAGAACTTTTTTGTATACCGACACCGGTTGTGAATATTCGAAATAAGAAAACTATGTTCCATTATCTAAGGCAAGTAGTGCTTTTGATGTTGAGAAGGCTACTTCTTTATTTTCCAGTAGATCGTATTGAAGAAACTATCCGATTCGAGCATATTCCGCAACCCTAAATGGTTATTTATTTCTTCCACAAGGTCACAGTATTCTGAATAGTCACTGGCAGTAAATGACTCCGAATTGGCCTTAATATTCAATCCCCCTTCCTTTCGTAATACAGTGATTGGGTTTTTATTTAAATTGGCAAAAGAAGATTGATTATAAGTCATCATAATTTCTGTAATATAGTTCACTGATGCTCCTTCTATATTGCAAACCATGCCTTTTGCCCATTCATACACATAAGCAGGTGATCGATATTTATGTTGTCTAATCCATCGCACCATTTCTTGAAATTCCTTGTAAAACGGATATACTTTTCTGCGTAGCCTGAACAGGCTTCCCGAATGCCACCACCCGTATTCACCTTTGCTACTAACCAAGGAATCAAGCAAAGGCTCAAAAGCTTGCCGTGTTAAGTTCGGATAATCAGCAATGTTGTCCAGTACTTTTTCAGCTTCAGTGTAATGGAAGGATTTTTCTTCAAAATTCCTCTCCCGCTTTTTGTTGTCAAACGTTAGGAAATGCTTTTGCAAATTGCCATAGTTAAAATCCTTTTCGGATTTTCTCAATGTAGGTACGGCTTTAGTTCGTTTGTTAAATTGCTTTTGTTGTTCATAGAACACCTCGTATTTTTTTATGGTGAGCAATGTTGCGAGCTCCGAATTTCCAGGCAATAAGAGGTTATTGAAAAAACTATTTACGTCATTCCATATCGTCGAACTTTCATCGCAATTAATACTAAGGGAACATTCCGTATTTGTCAACAACCCACCTTCAGTAATATTAGCCGAACCTGATACAATAACACAATTTTGTTTACACTTAAATAAATACAGCTTAGGATGGAAAATACAAGTTTGACCGGCGGCGTTTGCAAGGTAGACACTATTTTTGGGATATTTCTGAGATAGCTCTCGCAACTTGTGTAATGCAGAAGGCTCTGTAAAAGCAAAATTTTGACCTGCCACAATATTACAAGCACCTCCTCGCTCCAGTAAATGAGTGATTGACCTTATAATTTTGGACAACCCAGACGATTTTAAGAAAGCAACAGCCACTTTCGCTTCCTCGCAGTTATCCAAATTGAACAGAATTTCTTTAAGATGATCTTGAGGATGTGCGTTACTCAAAAAGCGCATAGCTTAAGCTTTAAAACAAACAAATTCTGGTTTATATACAAAGATGCATCGCATCATTCAAATCTCTGGCTAAATTAAGGTACTCTTGGTCAATTTGGGAAAAGGAAACCAGATTGAATGTTTTTAAAATCGTTGCGGTAGGTTGATCATCATGTATTACCGAAGTCAATGCATGCAAAAAAATCAGGAACCCGGCGGGACATTTTTTACTTTCGGAAAGTCTAATTAAACTATCAAGCCCTACAGTGCCTATCATCCTTGTGCGGAAATCCTCCCCGTATTGCCGGAGTTTTTCAGTTGGAGTATTTAGATTGTTAAAAGCGCCAAAGGAGGCTGTCTCACCGGTCTTCAAATCATCCTTATTGACAATTGGCCAAAGTTCCTCCCTATTTATAATATTCTTTACGTTGACAAGCACGATGCCTTTTACTGCCGGACTTCTGTTGATTTGCTCCGTCCCCTTTACGATTGTATCGTATAGCGTCTTTTCATTATTTGAATGCAAGGCCTTGCACGCGATTGCCCATCTTACTTTGTTGTAAGTAAATATTACGTCAGGGTTGTCTCCTTTTGAATTATTGGGATCATCTAAGTCTACATCCGAAGACAACCGCATGCAAAGCAAGGCCGTGTATAGCTCGAGCAACTTATTATTACCTTCATCTGTCACCTTGCTTCTTGAAGTTAGAACAGTTGTGGAAGATGTATTCAATAACTGCAAGTGAGGGATTAATTTCTCGAAGTCTTCATGATCCCCATTTCGAACTATTTGAGTAACAAAATCTACCAGGCCTGCTACATCTGAAAAAATATCCCGTATATCCGAAGAATCATCATGCGCTATTTCCTTTTTGTGCTTGGCGTTTGTCTCCATCACGGCAAAAGATATTCTTTCTAAATCACTGCCCGATCGAATGTTTAACCCATGTATTCGTAATAACGCTTCAAAATCGAATATTAATTGTTCTGAAGTATCAAATGGATAGAGCATAATATGAATTTTAAAAAGGGGGCATTACAGTCTCTTGGGACTATATATAGGAGCATTGTCCTTAACCTAACATTTAAAGCATTTGCAATACGGTTTCTTTACCAATGTGGTGAACAGGATCTATTAGGGCTAATTTAAAGGTAATCGAGTCGTCATTTATCAGGGCAACCGTTTCATTATCTACAATTGTATGATCTCCTTTCTTGTATATGGTGCATTCGCCGGCCGCAACAAGCTTTAAGTTTGAATCGGCTACGCTTGGAAGAATTGCCACATTATAACCCTGGGCATCTGCCCTTACGCTTGGGAAATAGGCCCCACTCGTTTGGCTGAGTGCAATTATTTCAGTGAAGATAGAAGATATCATATAATCAAAATCACCACGAATTGGCATTTTTGCGAACTCACTCGCCAGATATTCTGTAATCTCAATTGATTTTTGCTTTAAATCATCCGGAAGTGTTTTTGCCCATGCATGGTACGCTTCATAAAGCTCTTTGGTATGTGAGCTTTTAGTGGTAAAATCTCTATGGTAACAGACTGCAAACAGGCGGATATCCTTTGTTACTATCCACTTACTGAATGTAATTAATTGTTCTCCATCCGGTCTGTTATCTCTTAACAAATTTGATGCTTCCAAAGAGGCGATAATTCGGGCATTATTTACCTCTTCAATTGGAATATCTTCAGGAATAGCGCCTGCGTAAAACATCGTTTGATCTGGCGTACTGGCCCTTTGATATGTTGTATTATATTGTGCAGGTTTATAAGACAGTTCGCTTCTCGTTGTAAATGATTTACCTGCTTCGTTCGGTCTGGCACGGATTAGTACTTTTCCCGGATGCAAGTCCATTGCTATAGCTCCAAATTTACCAAATGCCTTAATGAGCTCATAAATCTCATCTTTTGGATAGGAAGTCAGGTCTAAAGCCTTCAGTTTATCAATTGCTTCTTTATACATAAAAAACGCTTTACAATAATTATATACTAAACCCAGGAAAAGAACAAAAACATCTCAATTCCTTTCATTATTTTACCTATTCCGTTGTCAGTTTATATTTCTTCCCAGATTTCAGGCAAATTAATTTGAACTGGCCTTTGGCCGTCATAAAACACGTTTATCACACCCAGGTAAGCAGGATCTATGATCTTATTCATTCCATTAATAATATCGTTCAAAATATCATCTCTGAAGTCCAAGTCCAGCCCCCAAAAAATCCTAGCGGATAAAAACATGGCAAACGGAAAAGACGTTCTTAACACGCTGCTATTGTCATGCGGACGCAATTGCCCCAATTTGACGATAGCTGTATTCAACGGAGATACCCACAAATAGCTTGGCCATGTTTCGCTATTTGGGAATTTTAGCTGTAAGTATTGTCTTTGATGTGTGTACAGGAGTAAATGTGCGTAAGGCAAATTCGCCTTTATCCGGTTTAATTGTTCCAAGTCCATAGATTCAAAATTTCCGGACTGAAAATCCCTTTTTGCTTCCAGGCAAGCCACTCCTTGTAACACCTCACCGGTGCTAAACTGTATGGTTACGATCAAAGCAATATCTCCAAAATCCCTTTCCTGCTTTCCCCGGTTTTTGTAAGATTTCCAATCCACAATCTTTGACCACTTGTTAAAATGGATCCTCCGGCTGCCAAAAAGCTCGCGCAGCCTTTTCATTAAGAGAAAAGAGAGATGATTCTCATCCCATTCATGTGGGAAAGACCCAATACATAGTTCCGCGAAAATTCGCTCCAGTTTGTCGATGGTCGATTCCATAGACAGTCATTTTACCCGGGTGAATGTATTGACTTTTAGGGTAGGAACAAAAGGTGAAATAACGGTATTTTGGGCTCTGTAATAAGAATTGTCGGCTCTTTCCTGTTCTTTGACCGGATCCTGATTCTACTATCCGGTTATGGTTCATTAAATATTTGTACATTTCATTATGAAGAAAGCTTCATTTGGGGGGATACCACTCCCGGCAGACAACCAGAATGAAAACCTGGAAACCGTTTCCAGGAACAAGCTCCTTGCGCTGCTCGGTACTGCTCTTTTTGAAGCACGCCCGGAAACTCTCAGGGATAAGGGAAACGATCTGATCGTGGAGATCAAGCAGAATAATTGCTATACCAATTTTCATTTCTCCGTGCAGCTCAAATCCACGGACTCCATCAAACCTAACCGGGACGGTTCGTTATCTTATCCTGTGGCGGTGAGTAATATCCATTACCTGTCGAACTATGCCATGCCTGCTTATTATATTCTCTACGAAAAGAGAAGCGATACATTCTATATTGAAGATGCCAGTCATGTTTTCCGTTCCCTATTTAAGAAATACCCGGAAAAACTACCGCTGAGTTTTAGCATCCGGTTCGCCCATGTTCTCGATACCGGAAGGATAGAGCAAATCCACGAAGAAACGCTGGAAAAAGGTATGCTCCTGCGAAGGATGAATGCACATTTCAATCCCTCCGGGGCTGATCCTGATGAGGTCAGGGGAATAGTAATAGATGAAGATAATGAAGTCTATAGCGTAAATCAGAATATGGCCTTTATAGAACAATATGGATTTTTGCTCTTAAACCGGAACGAATTCAAACGTATCATAGAGATCGAGCAACGGACACATCCGCGAACGACGGCCACACCTGCCTTCAATTTTATTTGCGGCATAGCGTATTTTCAACATGCCAGTCTGTACAAAGCGATAGATTTTCTGCGGGAAGCACAGCAGCAATCCGGGGACCTTCTGCCCGAAATAGCCTCCCATTTGAATTATATCCTCCTTGAGGCAAAATACCTGCTGGGCATCATCACAGAGGAACAGATGAAAGCTGAAACCGCCCGGATAATGAATACCGGGCAAATCGGTTCCTTCCTGCAACTGGAAAATGTGAACAGGTCACTGGCTGCTTTCAAAGGAAATGCACGGGAGAATATGAGGCAGTTCTATGAAAAAATTACACAACTTATATCCAGCGAACCAGGGAACAACAGTCTTCTGGTAATGGCTTATGCTTATGTCCTGGACGCGGAGGCAATAACGCTGCTTAACGACCTGACCAACAACCTTGCTATCCTGTTCGACAGAATATCTAGGCTTTCTAAGACAAAAACTTACCAGGAGTGGAAGACGATAGAAGTAAAATACTCGGAAAGACTGAGGCAGCTAATGGAATTCGCCTTAAAAGAAAAAAATTATTTGGCGATGAGCAACCTGGCTATGAATAAAATAGAATGGATGTATCAAAAAATATTCATTGCCCATATCTTTAATAACTGGGGTAGTGCCACTTTAACTGTCGACGGACCGTTGAATAAAGAAGATAAAGAAATCTTGCTGAAAAATATTGCCTTCTTAGATCACGTATCGCAATCTTATGAGTCCCTAAAGCACCAGGAAAATCTTATTAATTGTCTACGCTTAAAATATGAGTTATTGAATTTTGTGGGCCAGGAAGCGGATGCCAGTGACACCGCTGAACGAATAAACCGGATTATAGATACCAATGATTTTAATGGCTTGCGGCTAAAGCATGATCGGTTGATTCAGGGTAATACGAGGTATAGCCGTTTTATCAAGACCCTCGCAGGCAGAATAACAGACATGAGGGAAACACTGTCAGCGCTTGGAATGGATGGACCTGATTATTCAGATATTCCCGAAGAAGTAGTGTTGAGTGTATCCGGAAAGCCCACCTGGTCTGTTGAGGAACTATTTGAATTCCAGTTTCCTGCGTAGATTTTTCGATGACTAGGATATGCATTCCATCATTATCCTGGCAATATCGTCCGCAAGTTCCTTTTCTGCCTGCAGCAATTTTTCAGATGAGGTTGTTGGATTTCCGGAACAGGAGCCAACGGAAAACCATTCGAAGTCCAGCCGGACTTTTTCAGTCCCAACCGCTCTTTTCCCTGGTAATCCCCGCAAATAGGCGAAGGCTGGATGCAGGTAGGAAGTGCTGAATTTTTGACCGTCATACATAAGGCCGGTCTCAAAAACCTTCCGGATCAGGTCTTGCCCCGGAGTTAAAGGGCAGTTCGTAAATATCTCATCCAGATTGGAAAGCTTCGTAAACCGTTCAAAAAAGTTTCGGCGGATGGCTTCTGACTGTTGGCGAAGTAAATCAATTTCCGCATTAAATACTGATTTCCGCCCTTTAAGTTTGTCATTCCATTTATGATATACGGCCGGCGTTATCTGGCCGTTGATCAGGCACTCTTCCAACTGGTCTGTCTGCTTTTCAATCGCTGCTAGTTCCCGGGTATCATGTTCAATAACAGATGTTCGGCTCCTGTCGAACTCTTCCATTCTGTCAGCAAGGCTTTTCTGAATACAGGCTTTCATGTGATCGGTCAGGCATATTTTCTTCAGGGTCTCATGGAACAGGGCATGGAGCAACTGTCCGGGATAATTGGGTTTTCCTTCACGGATACAGCGATAATAAAGATAGTATTTCCTTTTCCCCTTGCTGTATCCCCCGGTATAACGTGCCCCGCAGGGGCAATAGACAAGGCCGCGTAAAAAAATCTCCTGCCTGGGAACAGATTTGTGTTTCGGCTTGCCACCAATCATCTCATTTACTTTCCGATAAACAGCCGGGCTTATGATGGGTTCGTGGATCGCCGGAACCAGCTTTTCAGGCTTGCCTCCATAGGCAGATACGCGGATCATCCCGGCGTACACAGGATTGGTCAGCACCCTTGTCAGCGCATGGTTGCCCTGTAGAGTAAACCCATTCAGCCTGGCCTCTCTAAGGATCGACTCATACGGCTGGCCCGCAATAAAATCCATAAATATCTGTCTTATAATGGCAGCTCGCTGAGGATCCGCAACAATCAAGGGCCTGCCGTGCTCATCCCGCGTATTTTTATAACCAAAGGGTGCTGAGTTGACCACCCGGCCTGATTCCTGTGCCATCCGGATTCCGTTCTTCGTTCTTTCCCTGATCTTCAGCAATTCGTTATTGGCGACCAATAGTTTAAAGGCTCTGTTCAGGAAGCTTTCTGAGGTCGTTGTATCGGTACTTACCGGCTCATAAATAGACAACACCTTAATACCGGCCTTTTTCTCCAGTTGCTCCATCTTTTTGAGTGCATCAGCAATATTCCTGCTGAAGCGGTCATGATCCAGCACGATCAGATACCGTACTTCTCCTTTATGCTCCTGTAAAAAATTCTCCAGCGATAGCCAGTTGGGCCTGTCAAAGGTATAACTGCTTTCGCCGTCGTCCGTGAACAGGGCTAAGAGGTTTAATTTGTTGTTGATGCAGTATTCTGCAATGGCCTTTTTCTGATAAGGAATAGAAAAAACCGACTGATCCCTTATTGAAATACGGGCGTAGCCGACAGCACCATTGCTATAATTTTTTCCCATGATGCTATTTTTTAAAGGCTGATAAATGAAAGCATTGAGCTTGCCCTTTAAATATTTGTCATGGATGAGGCAATGGTATACCTGATATGCGGGGCGGTGGATCTTGTAAAAATTTGCGAATTCTTTTGGGACGGGAATTAGAGAATATGTGACCCGGCTGTTTCGGCTGAAGTTCTTTACTGAGCGGCAGATTTTCCAGTCAGAAATAAAGAGAAGGCATAAAACCAGTATGAAAATATTCAATTACCGAACATCTAAAAAATAGAGTTATCCCTACTATTTTCACATGGCATTAACTATTTTCACAATTTGTAATAGATTCTATTACTTTTAATAACGAAGCTAAGTGTTCAAATGAAGTACCATTCTCGCTACAAGCCCAAAAGGGCCGCTTCAGTGCGGCCCTTTTACGTTATCATTCAACTTCTTACATAAAAGCTGGCTGTAGATATCAAATCAATGTCATTTTGTAAAAGTTACAAAATCCTCAATTTCAATAAATAACTTGGTTCAACTCCCGTTCTAGCGATATCTTTAAAGTCACTGAAGAATCTCAAACTAAGCTATTCCAAAGACATTGCAGCAATTCAATCAACTTTGGATGAACATGAAATACAACTCAGGCAAGAGTTTGAGAATGATGTAAAATCAAATATTGAAAAATCTAAGGCTATTGGGATTAATCCAAGTCCATATCTACTAGAAAGAAGGTCTTTTGATGGTGGTGGAGTAGAATTTGTAAAAAGAATTTTACACGATGAAATTAATTCTGGTGATATGAAGTCTGGGTTCAAAAAATTGGAAGAGCATATTCCGCATGTTGTAAACCTATCATTTGAATATTTGGCTTCTCGACAAAAATATGAAAAGCTCTTTAACGACCAAGAAGTTACGTTTTGTAAAAAATTAATGGCCAAATATAATTTATAAATAGTTGCATGTTAGGGATTTAACGGAAAAGCAGTCATTATTTACCGTCTATGATATTGAAGTTCTTCCCGTTCAATAATTCCTCCCAGGAATTGTATTTTATATCCAACCTGGCCTGACGGCCATGCCCCGGTTTTCATTCCTTGTCCTTTAACAACACCCAGTTTTTGTTGGCCGAATCAATCAACGCACTGCGGTTTTTGCTCCACAATTCCTTAACTTTTTTATTGTAGTTAAAGTAAAGTTTGTCGTCAACTATTGTCCATGTATCGGCCTGCGTGGGAGCCTTGTGCCCCTCTGCGGTGCCATAGGCGCAATACCCGCCGTACTGGGGAGCATATTTTTCAGGCGATCCTTTGAAGCTTTCCAGGTCGGCCTTGCTGGAAAAAAGCCAATTGGCGTCATTCCACTTAAACGAATAATCAGATGATCCTTTCACGGGCTTTCCCTGTGTAAAAAAAGCTACGGCATCGTACCCATTCAAAGCAATGCCATCCGGGGCATAAACGGCCGATTTCTGAGCGTTAACCGTAAAAAACATACCTACGAACGCAATCAAAATAATTAATTTCCTTTTCATTTTTTGTTTTGTTTATTGTTATAAATTTCAGTGAATTTTTGTATTTTAATCTTTCTTCGATTCCTTAGCAAAATAAGGAACTCTCTTCCACTATTTTTGTCGTGTACTTTACTTAAACCTTACAAAACTTTGCCCCTTCCAGCCACTATTCCAGGCCAGACATTGTTCAGCTTTCGGGCAGCAGGGCAACTTTTTCCCTGGTTCCTAGTTCAGCGTGGGCAATTGAAACCAAAAGATCGTTCCTGCTCCTGGTGCGCTTTTGATATTTATTGCTGCGTGGTGTAAATCCAGTATTTTCTTTACGATGGCCAGCCCCAGCCCCATGCCTTCATGATTGGTGGTTTCATTTTCAGGTAATTGCTTGTAGCGTTCGAAAATATAAGGTTGATCTTTCAGTGGGATACCCGACCCGGTATCTGATACCGATACTTCTATGCCGGTTATTTTGTTTTGTAATATTATGGTTATCCTGCCACCCTGCGGCGTAAATTTCAAAGCGTTGTCCAACAGGTTCTGAATAGCCCTTTCCACCAATGCAATATCGGCGAATACGACAGGCAAATTCTCCGGTGATTCCATTTTCAGATCGATCTTCCCATCTTTTGCAGGCATCTCATATTTCATTAATATATCCGATACCAACTCACTCAGCAGGAACTGTTCTTTATTCGGCTGGACCTGGTTGGCCTCCAATTTGGAATATTCAAAGAGCTGTCCTACCAAATGAGATAGCTTTTTTGAGCTGCTCAGAATGATGGACAGGTACTTCGCCTTTTCCAGGTCCGGGATACTATCCTTTTTTATGATCAGGGTTTCAATATAACCCTGCATAATAGATAAGGGGCTCCTCAGGTCGTGGGACACATTTGCGATCAATTCCTGTCTTAACCTGTCCATAGAAGTTATTTCGTTCATATTATCGACAATGGTGTCCGCCATTTCGTTAAAAGTGGATGTCAATAGGCCAAGGTTGCCCTTTACATAGCCTTCGATCCTTGCGCCGTAGTCGCCCTCTTTGAATCGTTTTACTATGGCTGATATCTTACAAATACTGTCGGTTATCAGGAAAAAAGTGATAACCCCTACGACGAAGGCAATATATACTTTTCTGGTCTGGTCGTTTGGGGTTATCCCCGGCCACATATTTTTTCCCGCCTTCGCTGATATATTGCTTGACCGCCCGCAGATCGACTTGGTGTTTTTTTACGGATTTGTCCGGCACCACATAATCAATGATTCTCCCTTCTGTATCAAGAAGATATACTTCCACGCTTGGGTTTATCACCATAATGGAGTGAATGATATCATGCGTGACCGCGGTATCCGGCCTTCCGTTCTTCAAAGGCTGGGTGGAACTGGCAAGGTGAGAGGCGATGTCGCCGTATAGCTGCTGATTTATTGCGTTGAAATTCCTTTTCGACATCCAGGAAGCGATTCCCAGATAGACGATCCCCAATATAATCAACAACAGGGTAAAAACGCCTGTTATTTTCCAGAATAAAAGATTGCTCCTGACGGTTGTTAACGGCATGTTTCTTGGTTTTATAATACTTCATTGAACCGGTAGCCGACGCCCCAGGTCGTGAGAATATATTTTGGATTGGAAATATCTCTTTCGATCTTCCCGCGGAGGCGATTGATATGAGAATTGACCGTATGCTCATACCCTTCAAAATCGTATCCCCAAACCAGGTTCAACAGTCGTTTACGGCTGTAGCTTTTACCGGGATTGGAAGCCAGCAGGCTCAGCAGCTCGAACTCTTTCGGCGACAACTCGACCCTGGATCCATTGAGAGTTATTTTCCGCATGTCCACATCGATCTCCAGCTCTCCGAATTTCATTTGTGCATCATTAGCCCTATAAAATTCATCGCCGGCTTCTTCCCTGCGCCGGAATATTACTTTGACTCTTGCAATAAATTCCCTTACGCTAAAGGGTTTCGTCAAATAGTCGTCTGCGCCGGTCTCCAGGCCAAGGACCTTATCGATCTCTTCCGACTTCGCGGAAAGTATCATGATAGGAGTAAGGTTGCCCGTCAGGCGAATACGCCTGCATATTTCCATGCCATTCAGTCCGGGCAGCATCAGGTCCAGGATCAGCAGGTCGAACGGTTCTTTCGAAGCCAGTTCCAGTGCCTCTGCTCCATTCCGGACACTCGTCACCTGACAGGAGAGATCCGCGAGATGGATACTTAATAATTCGATGATCTGGATATCGTCCTCTATAATTAATACTCTTAATGCTTTATTCATTGTGTAGCCTTTGTACAGTCGCAAAATTGGGCAAAATATTCCATTCCTGGCCGGCTGTGATACTTTTGTTACAATTCGGGGATTATCCTGGGATAATAGCATTCTAGTTTTGGGGCATCAATAAAAGATAAAATTTATGAACAGAGCCTTTTTAAGAACAATGCCATTTTTTTTAGGATTATTAGGAATTTTTGCGTCCTGTAAAAAAAATAGTAGTAGCAGTACTCCCACTGTCCCCAAGGATCCGAATACAACAGCACAAGCTTCGATAGACCGGTTCAGCAGCGCTGCGGGGCACTTACAGGTGAGGACGGCCTCGAATGGTCTCCCTGCGGTCAATGCAGCGGTAAATTTCGATCAGGCCCCTTTTATAACCAGGGGATTTACCCCGACCGGTAGTATTGTCGATTACTATAATTTTGACGTACAGTCAACGACGCCAGCTCCGATCTGGGTATTCTTTAAGGAGGGCCAGACTACACCTATTCCTGGTCAAAATATTATCGACGTAATCCCGGGAGATGCAGGATACAACGATTTTTGGCAGGTGTATAAGGTCACTGTGCCGGCTGATTATGTAGCTAACACTGTTACAAGCTACCAGGAAATAGTAGCCAAAGGCTATCCCATTGCAAAAATGACGGACCTTGTCAACTGCCCGGTCGTGCCAAAAGGGTCCACGGCCTCCAAAAGATATACTGGCAGCGGAGATGCGGGATTGACCCAGGGATGGTACAAAGATCAAGTAGTCTATTACTTTAATTTTTTTGAGAAGACCCTGTCTGTCAACTCAAACGGGCAGGTTCCGCTGTCCCCGATCTATGTCACATTCAATATAAACCCTAACCAGCCGAACGGAGGCCCTGCTTCAGGTTTCAAAATGGAGCCAGGCTCTGTACAGACCCATAATGTGATAGGCACGATCCCCACCAATGCCGGGTATTCCCCACTCTGGGTCGTTGCAGCCTATGACAACAGCAGTTTCAATACAGTCAAAGATCTGAGCACTGCCACAGCGGCTCCTATCCTGGTGCCCAATGCAGGTTATGTCAACTGCCCGGTCGTAAACATCCAATAATCGAAGATACCATCATGCAAAAGAAGTATTTTATACTGGCGGCATGCTGCGTGCTGTTGTTTGGCGGTATCGCCTGGGCCCTGTATCTATATAACAAACCCCACGCCAATGTCGCCCGCCTGAGGCCCGCATTCAGGTTGGATGCCAGGGATCTCTACGGGGAATATCGGCGGGACGAGGCCGGGGCCAACCACAAATTTACAGGTAAGGTGATCGAAGTAAAGGGAACCGTCTCGGACCGGCAGCTAACCGATAGCACAGCCAGCATACAACTCAACACAGGGTATCCGGAAGCAACCGTCAACTGCAGCTTCCTGGTGACCGGGCATCCAAAGATCAACTTTCCGCCAAAAGGTTCTTCCGTCACCATAAAGGGGAGATGCGCAGGTTTTTTGGCAGATATAAGCCTGGTTGATTGTGTCATCGAATAATCGGCAGTCATTCAAAAAAAACGAACAGTAAGACATCAAGATGAAGAAAATAATTTTAGCCGGATCCATCTGCTTTGCAACTATTATGCTGGGCGTGGCCGGGTGCTCCAAGCAGAGCGAGGACGTCTTATCAGCCAAAAGCGGTGCAGGCGGATGTGATACCACGAGTGTGAAATATACCGCAGATATAGTACCCATCCTGCAAAGCAATTGTTACGAATGTCACGGCAACGGAACCAGTTCAGGAAGCGGCGGCATTCTTTTGCAGGGGTATTCCCATTTGGCTCCCTGGGCTGGTAACGGCACCCTGGCCGGTTGCGTGACTCACGCGCCGGGTTATGTACCTATGCCCTATTTGCTGCCCAGGCTTTCAGATTGCGACATTAATAAGATAGTGGCATGGGTGCACCAGGGTGCGCTAAACAATTAAAAAATCCATTTATGAAAAAGTTCATTTTGCTACTGGCCCTGACCGCTTGCGCGAGCGTCTCGTTCGGTCAGCTTTACTTCACCAGAAGCGGGGTCATCGGTTTTTATTCCAGGACGCCACTGGAAGACATTAAGGCAGAGAATAACCAGGTTTACGCCCTTATCGACATCGGGAAAAAAACTATCGCGTTCAGCTCGCTCCTGAAAGGGTTCATTTTCCCCAAAGAGCTGATGCAGGAGCACTTTAATGAAAATTATGTCGAGAGCGACAAGTATCCAAAGGCTAGTTTTACCGGCAGCTTTACCGGGGATATTGATATAAAAAAGGACGGGCTATACCAAGTGGATGTAAAAGGCCAACTCTCCCTCCACAACACAACCCGGGATGTGGAAACACCGGCGACCCTGGAAGTAAGGAGCGGAATGCTTTTAGGTACCGCGCAATTCAAGATAAGACCGGAGGAATACCATATCGATATCCCTTCGGTCGTAAGAGACAAAATAGCCAAAGAATTCACTATAACCATCAAAGCGGGCTGCAGCCCTAAATAAATAGTTCACAGATGCAGGCAAAAAAAATAATTCATTTCGGTGTCGTGCTGGCCCTGACCGGTTCTATGTTGGCTCCGGCAGGTAAAGCAAGTGCGCAGGATTCCTTATTGAAGATACTGGACGATTCCCTTAACGCGAATGCCCGGAAGACTTCTGTTGCCGGAACTTTCAAAGCGACACATATTGTCAATATGCAGACGGTGGAAGCTCTTGCGCCGGGCGCCCTGAACTTTGTGATACAGCACCGGTTTGGCCAATTAAATAGCGGGGCCTATAATTTTTTTGGACTGGATAATGCCACTCTTCGGCTGGGGCTCGACTACGGGATCACGGACAGGCTGACGATCGGCATCGGCAGAAGCTCGCTGGATAAAACATTCGACGGATATGTGAAATACAAAGCCTTGCAGCAAACGGATGGTTCCGACCAGATGCCTGTGACCATCAGCGGATTAGCTACTATCAGCACTTATACGTTGAAATACCCGGAAAAGCCTTATCTGAATAGCACCTACCGGACCGCTTATGTCGGGCAATTGCTGATTGCCAGGAAATTCAACAGGCTGTTTTCCGCAGAGATCGCCCCTACCTGGCTGCATTATAACCTGGTACCCACCGTAGAGGATAAGAACGATCAATTCGCCGTGGGAGCCGGCGGAAGGATGAAGATAACGAAACGGATGAGCATCAATGCCGAATACAATTATTTGCTGCCAGACCAGAGCGTATCCCAAAAGGCCTATAATTCCTTTTCAGTGGGGTGGGATATAGAGACAGGAGGGCATGTCTTTCAGTTGGTCGTCACCAATTCCCAGGGCCTGATCGAATCACAGTACATCGGTCAAACTACCGGCAATTGGGGAGACGGGGGTATCTATTTTGGTTTTAACATCTCAAGGAACTTCAACATCACCCGGCATTCCAGGAATAAAACCTCTTTTTAAACAGTAAAATCAAAGATCATGAAACAAGTTTTATTTGCAGCTATGCTGCTGACCGCTTCAATTGTCGCGAATGCGCAAACAACGGATGGAGGAAAGCTTAAGAAACATCATTGCACGGCTGCCTGCAAAAAAGAAGGGCATCATGTGTATGCGCATGGTGAAAAAGGCCATGTGTGTACAGCGGCCTGCGAAAAGGCCAAAGGATAGCTTGCTTTGGAGGTTGGAGGTAGTTTGTAAGGGGACCGGGCTTATCCGGGCGGATCATCTACCGCCCCGGACTAAGCCACGGTCCTTCTTCTTTTATCAGGCGAATAGATCATTTTTTTGGAGGCCACGCTGGAATACCCGTTATATTTGTACCATAAACATTTTATTGTCGGACTTAAATCCTACGCAGAAAAGAAAATAGCTACTAACCTTTCAAATCCAGCTTTTTATCAAGCTAATGCCTTTTGAGGATAAAAGATATTTTAAGGCCGAACGGCCCATGCAAGACCATCAGGTACTCCGCCTACATCGATATGGCTGGTAATTTCTAAAGTCTTGAGGTCTATAACAACGACATAGTTATCGGCTGAACAAGCCACAAACGCGCGTGAACCATCCGGGTCCATGAGAATTCCTGCTGCGCCATGACCAATTTTCAGACGTTTTATTTCCGTATGTGATTTAGCATCATAAACGGTCAATTCACCCGATCCAAGGCTCGAAATGAATACCAGTCTGCCATCCGGCGTAAACTTCAGCCGGTTAGCGCCTAATACCTTTGCATCAATTTTCGTTGCCAGTTTTTTTGCTTGCAGATCAACGATAGAAATTGTCCCATCCTCACTTGCCGCCGTCCATAATTGACTGCCGTCGGGCGAAACATCAAATCCCTCCGATCCCCTGACAACCGGGACAACAGTTTGAATCCAATCCTCATGAGGTTTTGCACCCGGCGGCGCCATTTTTCCGGGCTGGATAACGGTATCTACAAGAATGCTGACAGTTCCGGAAGCAACATTTGTCGTATAAATTTTTTTCCCGTCTGCCGTGACATAGATCATGTGCGTCCTGTCCTGACCTGTTCCCATGCTCCAGTCAAGTTGGCCGGTTGCAGGGTCGTAGCGACCAACGGACTTGGAACCTTCCGCCGTAAACCATGCCTTACCATTAACAAACGTCAACCCATGCGGGCCAAACAACGGTTTCGTATCAATGCTGGGTAATGGTTTTTGCGCAACCAGGTCCAATACGTTAAGTTCATGTAAGCTGCCCCCACCATAAATGGTAACATAAGCGGTCCTACCGTCTGAAGAGGCGATAACTTCGTGTGGATCAGTGCCAACAGGAATGCGAGCGATTACCTTTAATGTAGCAGGATCTACAATGGCCAGCGTATGATCGGTTTTTGAAAGTGCCAGCAACGACCGGCGGGGCGCTGACTGAGCATTACACTCTGTTGCTGAGCAAATGAATGCGATTAAAAAAATATTTACCAGCAGTATTTGTATTTTTTTCATCTTTATCGATTTTAAACAAACCTATTATTTATCCACCTCAGTTTACTTAAAATGGGGCGAACCACCAAAAATCCGCTGTCAACCTGAAATATTTTGCCAACCACCAAGTCCCGAAGCAGTTGACGGGACAATTCTCCCGCTCTCGCTACAAATCCCATATAATCAACCTCTTACTCTTACTTTTGAAAAAATAACAGCCAGCTTATTTGGTTTGCTTCAATAACTGCCATTTTTGTTGTAAGTCCGCGTTTCCCTTGTCTAGTTCCATTGCTTTTTTGTAATTGTCGATCGCCTTGGCTTTATCCCCTTTCTTTTCCCATGCATCAGCCAGCATCGCATACGCTTTTGCTGAAGCCGGATAGTTGGCTACATTCAGCTCAAAAAATCCAATGGCATTATCGAATTTGGCAGGGCCCAGCCGGAGAATTCTGCTTCCCCGTCTTGCAACGAAGAATTCCGGTGGCAATACCCGGTAACCATAGGTGTCAGAAAGATGCCCGAAGTGATTTTTCACCAGCGTCGCTGTTGAATCATCCATTGTCGGATACCATTTCGGATAAATGAAGCCCAGGGCGTCATATACGGCTTTTATTGGCTCAGACATATGTGTTTCATCAGGGTAGTATGCATATTTATAGATAAGGCCACCGATACCCTTTTGCCTAAGCAGAGTGTCCATCAATAATACATCATGGTGAAATTCACCTCCTTCGTTTGCATCGCTGAAAAAAAGAAATTTATTTTTCAACCTATTCCCAGTTAGTTTTTTATCTGTCTGCCTAACCAATAGTGCACTGTCCCACCACAGGGAAGGGCTCACTGCGATGTAGGCATTGAACATATCCGGGTAATTGACAAGGCAATGAAAGGCCAGCAGGCCACCCATAGAATGCCCGGCAAAAATTTTGAAGGGTTCTGTTTTGTAATGACTTTCCACATATGGCATCACTTCATTGCTGATAAATTGGAGGAACTTCTCACCGCCGCCAAAGGCGGCGGTATCCGTGATACCACCAAAACCGCCTTTCGGCCGGGATGGTGTCAGATCCTTCATCCTGTTATGATCATAATTCGTAATCCCGACAATGATCATCGGAGGCAGGATAAAGTTGCTGCTAGAAAGGTAGTTCACCTCTTCGGAAACTATGCCGCTAAGCGCGTCTCCGTCCGTCAGGTACAGTACTGGTAACGGCTGGCCGGTAAATTTCTCAAAAATGCTAAGGGCCGGCGTATAGATATGGATTTTACGGTCTTCGCCCAATATATGCGAATGGATAGTTACAATATCTCCTATGACCAGTTTTGAACTATCAACCTGCTGCGCATATGATTGGCCTGCCCACGGCCCTGCAGATATCAATGCGGCAAGTGTAAACAAAATTTTCACGAATTGAGCTAAAAAGTTCATTCAATATGTTTTATGGAGAAGCTGGTTTATTTTTGCCCCGTTGGCAATCAATTCCTTAACGGGCCAGATGGCTTTCCGCACTTTTTACCAAGGTGTAATAATCTTTTGGAAATAAATCCTTTTTGTCATGGCTACTCAAGAATTGGAAGGTTAGCCCTCTGCTGAGGACGTTTTCGGCAAAGGGTAAAACATCTTGCGGATTAACGGCCTGACCACTTTTCAATTTTTCGTACAGCGGCCTGATTCTGTCAAATCGTTGTTCGTTTAATTTTCTATTCTGATGACTGACTTTGAAATAGCGGTAGATGGCGAAAATGACAATTAGGCAAATGAGAATGCAGACAACGATTAAAACGGTGTTCATACGCTTTAGCTGAGAGGTTATTGCTCAAGTATACGACAAAGTCGCCATTTTTACAACCTGGGAAATTATTTTTGTGTACAAGGTGTTCAAACATTCTTAATTTACTCTATTTAACACTCCCTGTTTGATATCCAAGGGCCACATCCTGCGCGTTTAAGAAGGGATCAAAATCTAAGCCTACAAGTTCTGTAGCCTTTGATTGTGCTTTAGCGTCATCAATAAGCGCCTTACGGAGTGGGATATCAAAATATTCGCCCCTTTGATTTATAGCGACTGTCGAGGAAGGGATAGTGTCTTTTTTTCCTCCCGGGGCGGCGAATAATGGGAAATACCAATCATAGAATTTTTGAACAAAAATACGGGCACTCTCCTTGGTATCAATTGAAGATTGAGCGTTTGCATTCGAAAATATAATTACACTAAGGAAAATGATATTGAGCAATGATTTTGCCTTTTATTCTCCATCCGGATCAACAACATCTGTTTCCGCCACCCGGCCAATCTGCCCATCTTCCAGCCGCACTTTTATCCCCCTGGAATGATACGCCGCTGATGTTAGCAGATCCTTGACAATGCCATACGTCAACTTCCCCTTTCGCTGGTCTTTCTTAAGGACAATAGCCACTTCCTGTCCAGGATAAATATCTTTTCTATATTGGCCGCTCATACGCATTTCCGTTTATCAGCTGTAAAATTATTGAAGGAATACTTCATTTCTAAAATTTATAACGTGATCCTCTGGGCCGGCCATTCAACCAATTTGCAATCCCGTATCCTAACAAGGCCTTCAATCCATTTAATATTTTTATCCTGGGAGACACGACCGATAACGAACCGGCCAAAATTCATATCTTCAGCTCCTTATTTCTATGAGCTCAATATGCAAACCTTTTTTCGTCATGTAGCCTGGCCGCCCCTCCTCATACTCCTGTTGTGTCAAAGGATTCAGGGCCAGAACCTCGTGCCGAACCCTTCCTTTGAAGATGTCAATACCTGCGCTGAATTCAGTCAGCCCTGCAGCCCCTCCGCCTGGTTCTTTTTAAGCCGGAAACTTACAACAGGTTACTTTCCCCGATTTCCTTCCGCCACGGGTAGCCGGCACCTGCAGATCGTCGCCGTCAGCCGGGAAACCGTCAACCGTCAATATTGGGAAACCATGCTCTTATGTCCCCTTCAGGCCGGGGAACGATACACCGTCAGCCTAAAGATCGCCAGCCCGGGCAACAAAACAGAGCTTAGCACCATCTGCCCCAATCTGCGTGACATAGGTCTGTGGTTCACTGCCCGTTTTGTTTTTGTGCAGGGGGACTCTATCTTACAACCCCGAAGCTACCTTTCTTTCACGGGTGCAACGACCAAGGATCTGAAGAACGGCTGGTTTGAGATCAAAAAAGAATTCGTCCCCACCGCCAATTCCACCATTCTGATCGTCGGCAACTTCATCCGGACCGCTAACGCCGACATCATGGAACAACGGAGCTGGCCCAACCCAACCATCGATATCCTGGTCGACGATATCTCTGTCGTCCGGATGAAGGGGACTACCTGTACAAGCTATCAGAAAATAAAAGACTCGCTGTATTCAATCACCAGGCGACATTCCGATAACCATCCCGGGGACTCGGATCCTGGTTTCTCCGATACCCTACACCCCCCCGGGCGTTCCACTGATAGTCTTCGGCGTCCAGGAACCAGCCCCATCAACCATCCCCTTTTTGGGCCTGAACCTCGCCGGGTGATCGATACTCCGAGATTATCCCATCCTCCGCGGGCGACTGACACCATTGTCATCCATAATATCCAGTTTGATTTCGACAAATACCTGATACAAAATCCGGACACCTTACAGCGATACCGGAGCCTCCTGACCAGGCCAGGCATAAAGAAAATACAAGTGGTGGGATTTACGGATGATACCGGCTCGGAAACCTACAATCTGGATCTTTCCAAAAAAAGAGCCCGTGAAATCGCTCGCCTGCTGTCGTCAAAATTCGACATACCTCCTGCTCTCATAGAGGCGGAAGGCAGGGGAATATCCAGGGACTACCTGACAAAAGACCTGAACAGAAGAGTGGAAATTTATATTTTCCACGAATAGGAATGAGGTACCGGTGGAGAAAAGAAAAAGATTTTTGTTACAGGGATTTATCATAATTAATTATCTTCATTTATCAACAGGGTAAGGCTCCATTTTTAACTTCCAAAACGTTCTCCTATGGAGCATTTCGATTCTATCTTCACGGCAGCCCCCGATGCTATTATCGTCATCGACCAGAAAGGGGATATTATCCGCTGGAATCCCAAAGCCGAAACATTGTTCGGATGGACGGCCGAAGAAGTGGTATCCAGGCCTTTGAGCGAGATCATTATTCCGTATCGTTATAGAGAAGCGCATCACAGAGGAATGAGCCATTTTTTGTCGACGGGGCAGGGACCGGTGCTGGGAAAGACCGTCGAAATACAAGGCCTTCATAAAAACGGCGCCGAGATAGCCATCGCCTTAAGTATATCTCCGACGATCGTCGATGGCAAATATAGGTTCATTGGCTTTATCCGGGATATAACCGAGAAAAAACTGATGGAGAAAGAAATCAGGGAAGCCAATATGACCCTGGAGAATAAAGTCAGACAAAGGACATTGGAACTCGAACAAAAGAACAGCGAAATGGAACAATTCGCCTATGTGGCCTCCCATGACCTGCAGGAGCCGCTGAGGACCATTTCAAGTTTTGCCGGATTATTGCGGGATCAATACTATGACAAACTGGATATCAATGCGAATCAATATATAGACTTTCTCATACAGTCATCGGAGCGGATGAGGATACTCATCAAAGATCTGCTGGATTACTCTCGCCTTGGAAAAAGGAAAGACCTGCAACAGGTCAATACACAAAATATGCTGCAAGAGATACTCGCCGACCTGGATTCGACCATACAGGACAACCAGGCAGTTATAACCGCCGATGAGCTGCCCGCCATCGAATGCTACCGGACTGAACTCAAATTACTTTTTCAGAACCTTATTATCAACGCCATTAAATTCAGAAAGAAAGACCTCCCTCCACAAATAACAATCGGGGCAGAGAAAACCAATGGGTGCTGGAAATTTTCTTTTCGCGATAATGGCATAGGCATTGAAGAGCTGCACCGGGAAAGGATATTTGTCATTTTTCAACGCCTGCATACCTGGAAGCAATATGAAGGATCGGGTATCGGCCTGGCTCATTGCAAAAAAATCGCAGAATTACACGGCGGAAAGATCTGGGTAGAATCGATCCCCGGAGAAGGCAGCGTCTTTTACCTCACCCTTCCTGAAAAATATTAACTTCATTCAACTGGAAGTAAATCCGCCAGGCTTCCATCCGGGCGAGGTTATGGTTCCTCAATGCCCCGCCTCCTTATAGATTCCCCGATCCATGCTGATCTTCAGCCTTCCCATCATCTCCGCCGGATCAAAACCTTCTTTCTTATATTCAGCCTGCACCGCTTCCTTTGCATCCCGCACGGCAGCCTCGCTGTCCCAAACGGCAATAGTCAGATAAATCATATTCCCCTGCCCATCTCTGCCTTCATAAGCGGCATCTTCTATAAAACCCTTTAGCGTTTTAATAAAATCCCTGTTGATCTTTACCCTTTCTTTAAACTCCTGCTCCGCATTTTCGGGAACGATGAATTTATCGATGAACCGGATCGGGTCCTTCCCGGGCTTCCTGTTTGATAGCAAGGCCAAATTGGAAGGCAGAACCTCCAGCTGTTGTAAAAAACCTAGCCGGTCCGTCTGAACCTGGGAGCTTATTACCTTACCATCCTTACATTCAAAAATAGCCATTCCATCATTGGAGATCGTTTTACCGGTTGCCGTATAAGCCTGGAATTGACCGGTATGAGTTCCTGTCCATTTCCATCTTACGACGACTTTGTCCCCCTCGGCAATAAGCTCCTCCAACTTCCATTGAATGTCAGGAAAAGCCTGGATCAAACCAGCAACAGGCGCTTCAAATGCAGCAGCACCTTTCTCGCCGCGTACCCCGACATAATCCGCCGATATAAGATCCGGCAATAACCCCATGTTCTTCTTATTAAGACACTCTTCATACAGTTTTCGTATAACCTCCCTGTTTCTTTGAATGACTGACATAGTAAACTCCTTTTTTTTAGCGCTTTGATTAATTTTATCAGTTACCTGGGCGTTGGAAATTCCGGGGATCAGCCAAATAGCCAATAATAGATAACTCCCGGTATGCAATGATTTCATTTTGTTGAATTATTTGTTTGTACAAAATTCTCAACAAAAGGAAACAGATCCTTGTAAAAAATCATTGATCACCAAAAAACCGGGGATTTGATAAAATCGGTAGGAGTTTGCCCTGTAAATAATTTGAAGTCCTTGTTGAAATGAGGCTGATCGAAATAGCCTGCATCAAAAGCTATGTCAGCAAGCATTTGCTTTTTTACTCCACCCTGCACGATGGATTTCATTCGCGTGATGTACGAAAATTGCTTGGGAGAAGCGCCGACTTCCCGCCTGAAACGTTTTTCAAAAGCATCCTGGCTTATATAGAGACTGGCGGCCAGATCTTTTATTTTGATAGAGCCTTTCGACAAATGGATTTTTTCCAGGGCAGCTAAAATTAATAGATCGGGTTGCTGCCTGGATAGCCTGGATAACAAAAAATCCTCTATCAAAGCTACTCTTTGCCCGTTGTCCGTCGCCTCGGCCAACTGTTCTCCGATAAAGGATACATCCCGATAACCGGAAAAATTCTCCAACACACCACTCTCTTCAAAAAGCTCATAAAGCGGTTCTTTAAAAAATAAATTAGCCGCCGCCTCTTTGAATATAACAAGAATATTTCCCGTGTCCTTTGAATAATTGATCAGACGCCCTGACTTTCTCAGGCCGGAAATCATAAAAGAGGATAAGCCCTTTTTGTCATCCTGCACCAGGTGGCTCACCTGTCCTTTAAATTTGAAAGCCATTACCAGCGAGGTGTCCGGTAATACCCTGTTTACCGATTCGTCGGGACATTCTATGATTAAATACCTCTTTATAAAAGGACTTAACAATTTTGCCGGTATGCGAACGTCGATATTCATTTTGCTTCCTAAAAATACCTATTTTATCTCATTTATTATCCTATATCAATGGATCCGGCCATTCCACCCCCGTAACTTTACATCATGAACAGTCTATCAGCATTCAGAAATTTTACCGATGGCTTAAAAGAGCAGGAACAGATCTTGCCTGTCCTCTTCATCGGCCATGGTTCGCCCATGAATGGCATTGAAGACACCGAGTTCAGCCGCCGCTGGAAGAAAATGGCGGAGGAAATCCCTACCCCGGCGGCCGTCCTGGTAGTCTCCGCCCATTGGCTAAGTCAGGGAACCAGAATTACAGCCATGGATTTTCCAAAGACCATTCACGATTTCGGCGGCTTCCCCCGGGAATTATTCGAAGTTCAATATAACGCGCCGGGGAATCCGGCCTTAGCAAAAGAGACGGCCTCCCTGCTCCATTCAACCCACGTGGAACTAGACCACGATTGGGGACTGGATCACGGCGCCTGGGCCGTCGTAAGGTACATGTACCCCGAAGCCAATATTCCCGTTCTGCAATTAAGCATCGACTACAGCAAAGGTCCCCAATACCACTATGATCTGGCTAAGGAATTATACGCATTGAGAAAGAAAGGAGTCCTGATCATTGGCAGCGGCAATATGGTCCACAACCTTCGTATGATGGCATGGGACAAAATAAATGTCCCGGGGTATGGTTTTGACTGGGCCCTTCAAATGAACGACAAATTCAAACAGTTGATCACAGAAGGCAACTTCGCCCCGCTCATCAATTATGAGAGCCTGGGCAAAGAGGCCAAAATGGCCATCCCCACCCCGGAACACTACCTTCCGCTCCTGTATACACTGGGGTTAAAAGGCCCCAAAGACAGCACTTCCTTTTTCAATGACAAGGCCGTTGCAGGCTCCCTTACCATGACCTCTGTAAAATTGGGGTAGCCACACAAAATAAATTCTTTGTTTCGGCGTTAATGAACGGCGTTATCTGTTGTAACACAAGGCATTAAATTTTATATAGGAGAACTATTTCCTGGCCATTTCGTATCTATGCATATGCCTACAGTTCGTTTTTTGGTACCCTTGTTCATTTACTGTTGCCCAATCTTCGGCTATTCTCAGCCGGTCAACATAAAATTTTCCCATTTAAACGCCCTTATCGGACTCTCTCAGAGTAATGTGACCTGTATCCTGCAGGACAGAATGGGTTTTTTATGGTTCGGAACGCAGAACGGGCTCAACCGATACGATGGATACCAATTCACTATTTATCGCAATGACCCAACGGACACCTGCAGCCTTTCCAACAATTATATCAAATCGATGGCAGAAGATGCCGATGGCAATCTCTGGGTCGGAACCTGGGGAGGAGGGATCAACCGGTTTGACCCCGAAAAAGCCAGCTTCACCCGCTATACCCACGACAGGAGAAAAAATAGCCTCTCCGACGATTTCGTCAGCTGTCTTCGTACGGACAAGGAAGGTAACCTGTGGATCGGAATGGATAACGGAGGGCTGAATAAAATGGAGCTAAAGACCGGCAATTTCTTTTCCTATAAGCATGATCCCTACAAAACCGGCAGCCTTAGCGATAACGATGTAACGGACGTGCTGGAAGATAGCAGGCATAGGATCTGGGTTTCGACTTCCCGGGGGGGAGTAAATCTGCTGGATCCGGCCCGGCAGACCTTCACCCGGTTCCTGCACGATGAGCATCACGGCGAATCCCTTTCCCTCAATAATGTGCGCTGCCTGCTGGAGGATAACCGCCATCGTATATGGATAGGCACTCGGGGTGGTGGCCTCGATCTTTTTGAGCCGGGAAAAGGCTCCTTCCGGCATTTCAGGAACGCCCCCCGGAACCCCAATAGCATAGCGCTCGATGTGATCCATTGTTTAACGGAAGACGCCGGGGGGAATCTATGGGTCGGAACGGAGAATGGAGGCCTCAGCATTTTCGATCCCCATACAGAAACCTTCAGCACCTATGCACAGGATGATATAGACAATGCCTCCCTCAGTAACAACTCCATCTATTCCCTTTATAAGGACAGGCACGGGAATATGTGGGTAGGGACCTTTAGCGGAGGGATCAATCTTTGTAACCGGGACGCCACTCACATTGCACATTTCCGGCATAATATGTTCCCTTCTTCTTTAAGCAATAATAACATTCTCGCTTTTTCAGAAACAGGAGGCGGGCAAATATGGATCGGCACCGACGGAGGAGGACTAAATCTATTGAATCCGGGTACCGGCAAATTCACTCATTTCCTTCATGAGCCCGGCAATCCCAAAACGATCAGCAGCAACTATGTGTTAAGCCTGGAAAAAGATATGGAGGGCAATCTTTGGGCGGGAACCGCCGGAGACGGGTTGAACCTAATGGACCGGCAACATAAAATTATCAGGTTATTCAAAAATAATCCCCGGGACACCTCCAGCATTAATGGAGATGAGATCAATGCAATAGCCAGGGATAAAGACGGAGACCTATGGATCGCAGCCTATGGCATGGGCCTCAACTGGTATCATCCCGAAAAAAATACCTTCAGCCATTATACCCATGAGAACGGTTCCCTGAGCAGCAACCGCCTGCAATGCATGCTGGCGGATTCCAAAGGGAGATTATGGATTGGCACTTTTGACAAAGGCCTGGACCTGCTGGATAAAAAGACCTTGACCTTCCAACATTTTACCCATAACGAATCCCCGGGCAGCCTTAGCAGCAATACAATTAATTGCTTACTGGAAGACAGCCAGGGTAATATATGGATAGGGACCGGCGCCGGCCTGGACCGTTGGGACGATCGCACCCGAAAATTTGTGTCCTGGTCTGCAAAAGATGGCCTGCCCGACAATACGATCATGACCCTGTTACAGGATGGCAGAGGAAATCTATGGGTAAGTTCCCTTAAAGGCGTCTCCCGTATCACGCCATCTACCCATGTCATTAAAAATTTCTCGCTCGCGGATGGCTTGCAGGGCGATGAGTTTAAACCTCATTCCTCCCTCAGGAGCAGCAGCGGATTGCTGTACTTCGGAGGCACGAACGGATTCAATGTCCTGCACCCGGACAGCATACTGGAAAATAAATTTGACCCACCGCTGCTCATCACCCGGTTTCAATTATTCGGTAAAGATGTTCCCATTGCCAGGGATGACAAAGACCCTTCCCTGCTGAAAAAAAATATAATGTTCTCCCAGGAAATAACATTGCCCTCTTCCAGCTCCTTTATTTCATTTGAGTTCGCCTCTCTGAATTATACATTGCTCCGGAAAAGGCAATATGCCTATATGCTGGAGGGCTTCGACAAAAACTGGAATGAAGTAGGCATACGCCGTACGGCCACTTATACCAATCTTGACCCGGGCGCCTATACTTTCAAGGTCAAAGGGAAGAACAATAGCGGAGACTGGTCCGATGAGATTGCTTCCGTAAAACTGGTTATATCTCCCCCCTGGTGGCAGACCTGGTGGTTTAGGATCGGCGCCTTACTACTCCTGATCGGAACACTCTATTTAGTGTATAAGATGCGCATGACCCGGATTAGAAATCAAAGGATCATCCTGGAGAAGCTGGTGGTGGAGCGCACCTTACAGGCCGAGACGGCAAATCGCGCCAAAAGCGCTTTCCTGGCCACGATGAGCCACGAGATCCGCACCCCGCTCAATGGAGTCATCGGTATGTCCTCCCTGCTGTTTCAGACCAATATGACAGAGGAACAGGAAGAATATGCGACGACCATCCGCTCCTGCGGGGAAAGCCTGATGTCCGTTATCAACGACATCCTCGACTTCTCCAAAATAGAAGCCGGCAGCATGGAACTGGATCCGCATGACTTTGACCTGCGGCAATCCCTGGAAGAAGTACTGGATGTCTTCTCCGGCCGGACGGCAAAGGCTGATATCGAACTGGTCTATGAGATCGGCCCCGATGTGCCGGAACATATCAAGGGAGATGATACCCGGCTGCGGCAGGTATTGATGAACCTGGTGGGTAACGCCATGAAATTTACCGCGAAAGGAGAAGTGTACCTGGGAGTCCGGTTATTGAAAAAACCCGAAGAAGGCAAAATGGTGCTTGAATTTGAAGTGCGGGATACCGGCATCGGCATCCCGGCGGACAAATTAAGCCGTTTGTTCAAAGCTTTTTCCCAGGCCGACTCTTCCACCACCCGCAAATATGGCGGAACAGGACTGGGACTTGCCATCAGTGAAAAACTGATCCGGCTCATGGGAGGAGATATCAAGGTAGAAAGCCGCGAAGGAGCAGGCACTACTTTCTCATTTTATATCCGGGTGGGCGAAGGAGCCTCCTTACAAGCCAATAACGCCTCCCTTCCATTAACTCATATAGCCTGGAAAAAAGTGCTGGTGGTGGATGACAGTGCTACCAACAGAACGATCCTGAACGGCCTCCTGCTTCAATGGAAACTAACCCCTTTACTGGCAGCCTCGGCTAAGGAGGCCCTGGCTTTGCTGGAGAGCCACCCCGTTGACCTGCTGATCTCAGACCTGGACATGCCGGAAATGGATGGGATCGGCCTTGCCAATGCCATACGCCAAAAGAACAGGGAATTACCGATCATACTGCTGAGCTCGGTGGGCAACGAGACGAGAGGAAAATATGCCAACCTGTTCGGCGCCGTTATGAACAAACCGGTCAAACACCATTTACTGCTCAGGCATATTACCCGGCTGCTCCAGGGAACCGAATCCCCCTCAGATCAGGAGACACTACAGCAGCAAAAGCTTTCGGACACCTTCGCGGGCACATACCCCATGCAAATTTTGATTGCGGAAGACAACCCCGTCAATCAACAACTCATCACACATATCCTTCAAAAACTGGGCTATGCCCCGGAGATGGTGGACAACGGAAGAGAAGCCATTGACCGGCTGGAACAACAATCATTCGATCTCATCATGATGGATGTGCAGATGCCCGTAATGGACGGTCTGGAAGCAACCCGCTACATTCGCCGTAAATACAAAACGAAACCCGTGATCGTCGCCTTAACGGCAGATGCGCAGGAAGAGGACCGGCAGGAATGCCTCTCCGCCGGAATGGATGATTATATCAGCAAGCCGATGCAACTGGAAAAACTGCTGAACATCCTGAAGAAATGGGCGCCGTAGCTCCTATTATTTGGGTAACCAAAGGGTTTTATGTACTTTTGTAACCAAAAGGTTTCTTATTTTATTTAAATTACCCCTCCATGAGAAGAGACGTTTTCCAGGCGATCGCTGACCCTACCCGAAGAGAAATAATCAATTTATTATCGCAGCAATCCTTAAACCTCAATGCGGTGGCGGACAATTTCCCTATCAGCCGGCCCGCCGTATCCAAACACATAAAGATCCTTACAGAATGCGGCCTCATTATGATCACCCAACAAGGCCGGGAAAGATATTGCCGGGCCAACCTGACCAAACTAAGTGAAGTGTCGGGCTGGGTGGATCAATACAGAAAATTTTGGACAGACAAACTGAATGCACTGGAAAAATACCTGGAAAGCCAACCCAGGACGCCGGCCAAAAAATCAAAAAAATAACCGCCTCCCCGATCCATTTCAGCATTTATTTGTTGCATAATACCATGGAAGAAATCGTCAAAATAGCAGAGATCAGGAATGTAACGCATGACGTCAGGTCCTACCGGATTGCCAAACCGGACAATTACCGCTTTGAACCGGGCCAGGCCACGGACGTATCCATTAATACGGCAAAATGGAAAAATGAACGACGCCCCTTCACGTTTACCGCCCTGAACGAATGGCCCTTCCTGGAATTCACGATCAAATCCTACAAAGACCATGATGGCGTGACCAACGCATTATACCAGTTACAGCCGGGAGACGAACTGATCATCCGGGACGTCTGGGGCGCGATCTCCTATAAAGGAGAAGGCTATTTCATCGCAGGAGGCGCCGGCATCACCCCCTTCATTGCCATCCTCCGGCAATTGCACAAAGAGAAAAAGATCAACGGAAATCAACTTTTCTTTTCCAATAAAACGTCCGCTGATATTATCCTGAAAGAGGAACTGGATGAGATCCTGGGACCCAACGCCCACTATATCGTCACAAGAGAAGACAACCCCCTTTATAAAAAAGGCCCCATCGACAAAGATTTTTTAGTCAGGGAAATAACCGATTTCACCAGGCCATTCTATATCTGCGGACCGGATAAAATGGTGGCCGATATAAATCAGCTCCTCACCGGACTGGGAGCCAGCTCCGACTCCATCGTTTTTGAAAAATAAACCGGGACTAAGGAGTTGTCGACTCCTCAGTCCCGGCGCAATATCCTGGCGCGTTCCGGCTCCTCCCGCGCGAACGTCGCCGCCGGTGCCCCTAATAAAATTTCGGCACGGGATTCAATTGTGTATCCTGCCGTTGATGCCAGTAAGGATAGATCAGCGGCGTATCGCTTGCCGCATCCAACCGTTTCACCTGCTCCACCGTCAGGTTCCAGCCCACAGCCCCTAAATTTTGCTTTAGTTGTTCTTCATTCCTGGCCCCAATCACGAGATTGACCACCGTAGGACGCTGTAACACCCAGTTTAAGGCAACCTGCGCTACGGTCTTCCCCGTCTCCACCGCTATTTCATCCAATACATCCACCACCCGGAACAGCAATTCCTCCGGAACGTCGGGACCATGCAACCCGCCCTGGCTGAGACGCGACTCGGCAGGCATAGGATTGCCTCTCCTGAATTTCCCGCCCAGCCGGCCCATCGCCAGAGGACTCCATACAATAGTGCCCACTTTCTGGTCTATGCCCAGCGGCATCAGTTCCCATTCGAATTCCCGGGTAAGCAAGGAATAATAAGCCTGATGCCCCACATACCTTGCCCAGCCATATCGCTCAGAAACAGAAAGGGACTTCATCAGATGCCAGCCCGAAAAATTAGAACAGGCGATATAACGTACCTTACCGCTTTGGATCAGGTCGTCCAGGGCCCTCAGGGTCTCTTCCACCGGCGTCGTACCATCGAACCCATGCATGTGATAGATGTCGATATGATCGGTGCCTAGCCGGCGCAGACTGTCCTCACAGGATTTCAACAGGTGGAACCTGGATGAGCCATAATCATTCGGCCCTTCCCCCATCCGGAAAGTCGCCTTGGTCGAGATCAATACCTTATCCCGCAAACCGTTCAGGGCCTTCCCCAGGATCTCTTCCGAGATCCCCGTAGAATAGACATTAGCCGTGTCGAATAAGTTGACCCCGGCCTCTAAACAAAGATTCACCATCCGTACCGCCTCCGCTCCTTCCGTGGTGCCCCATGCCTTGAAAAAAGCATTCCCGCCGCCAAAAGTAGCAGTGCCAAAACTCAATACGGGCACTTTCAGGCCCGATGCTCCCAATTGTCTGTATTCCATAATTATTTATTTTTTATACTATTGCTGGCAAAGGTAAGTGTCAAATTACATTCATTTATAGTAATAATTAAATGAGTGAGGGGGCCATTCTTTTTAAAGAAGCGTATTCTTTTTAGGTAAATTGCGTCTCCTTTATGGTATCGATATGGTGACCGACACGAGCAATCCTATTTTTGAATTAGCAGTGCAGTTTGTGAACCAGACTGGCAAATCCTTTTTTTTGACCGGGAAAGCCGGCACGGGAAAAACGACCTTCCTGAAATACATCCGGGAGAACAGCTTTAAAAAAATGGCCGTAGTCGCTCCCACAGGAGTAGCCGCCATCAACGCAGGCGGCACCACCCTGCATTCCTTTTTCCAATTGCCCTTCGGCCCCTATGTCCCCACTCCCCAGCTCGGTTGGGATAAAGATCATTCCGGCGTCACCGACCCGAACAGCCTGTTCAAGAACATCCGCTTCAATGGCAACAAACGGGAGCTGTTACAGGAACTGGAATTACTGGTGATCGATGAGATCAGCATGGTAAGGGCCGATGTACTGGACGCCGTCGATACCATTCTCCGGCATTTTCGCCAGCAGCCTCTGATCCCTTTCGGCGGCGTGCAAATGCTCTATATCGGCGACCTGTTCCAGTTACCTCCCGTCGTCTCTAAAGAAGAGTGGGAATTGCTGCAGCCACATTATAAAAGCCCTTTCTTCTTCGATGCACAGGCGCTCCGGGAGGCAGCCCCCCTCTACCTGGAACTGAAGAAGATCTACCGCCAGAACGAAGCGGACTTCATTCATATCCTCAATAATATCCGCAATAACCGGGCAAGCCGGCAGGACCTCGACCAGTTACACGAATATTATCAACCGGATTTTACCCCCCCGAAAGAAGCGAACTATATCACCCTCACCTCGCACAATGCCAAAGCCGACGGCATCAACCAGGCTGAATTAAGCAAACTGCGGGGGAAACAACATGCCTTCGAAGCCTCCGTCACCGGCGAATTCAATGACAAAGCCTTTCCCGCTGAAAAAACATTGAACCTGAAAGAAGGCGCCCAGATCATGCTCATCAAAAATGATAAGGGAGAGACCCGGCGCTACTTCAATGGCAAGATCGGCACCATCAAAAAAATATCAGGCGACAAGATCACCATCCTCTTTCCCAATGAACCGGACGAGCTCACCCTGGAAAAAGAGACCTGGAAAAATATACGCTATCATTACGATAAAGAAAAAGACAAGGTCGAAGAAGAAGAACTGGGCACCTTCTCACAGTACCCCATTCGCCTGGCCTGGGCTATTACCATCCACAAGAGCCAGGGACTCACCTTCGAAAAAGCCGTCATAGATGCCGGAGCCTCCTTTGCCCCGGGACAGGTATATGTTGCGTTGAGCCGCCTCACCTCCCTCCATGGACTGGTCCTGCGCTCCCGCATCCTCCCCCATTCCATCAGCACGGATGAACGGGTGATCGGCTTTACGGAAAGCAGGTTATCGGACAGCGTCCTGGAGGAACAATTACACCAGGAACAACTCTTTTATATCAGCGGGTCCCTGGTCCGATCTTTCAACTGGTCCAAACTGGTAGAGCAGCTGCAAGCCCATTATGCCGATTTCGATCACCGGCAGATGCCCGATAAGATCAAGGCGATCGAACTCGCCAGGCAATGGCTGGATAAAGCGCTCCTGCAACAGGAGACCGCCGCTAAATTTTCCAGGCAGCTCGATCAGCTCTTGATCAATGCAGCAGAAGACGGGTACCGCCAGTTGCAGCAAAGGACCCAGGCCGGCGCCGACTATTTTATGCGAGGGCTGGAAGAGGAATTGATGCAGCCCCTGCAACAACATATCAGCGACATAAGAGTAAAACAAAAAGTAAAAAAATATCTCCAAACCCTACAGGAATTAAAAACCCTGTTCACCCGAAAAAAACAACAAATAGAAGAAGCCCTGCAAATGGTAGAAGGACTGACGAAAGGCATCGCCACTACGAATCTCCTCTCCGACCTGCAGGAACAGCGTAAGGCCCGGGAGGGCTCCCCGGAACGAGGGACCGGTGTAACAGCAGGCAGCTCGGGCAGCCCAACCGAAGCAAACGGCAAGCCCCAAAGTACCAAACCTCAAAAAGGAGAAACAAACCGCATAAGCCTGCAGTTATATAAAGAAGGCATCTCCATTGCCGACATTGCCACCCAACGCGGACTGGCAGCCACCACCGTCGAAAGCCATCTGGCCTCTTTCATCCCCACCGGAGAGATCGATATTAAAGAGCTGGTCCCGGAAAAGAAATTACCCCGCATCATCGCTGCCATAAAAGAGATCGGAGGCACCGCCCTTGGCCCCATCAAGTCCCGGCTGGGCGAAGATTGCTCCTTCGGCGAGATAAGGTCCGTAATGAACTACCTCCGCCATACCGCTTCTCAGGACAACAAGCCCTGATCACAATACCCAGGTCGACCAGCCCCAATCGTCATCTCCCGGAAACATCCCAGTCATCCGTCCGAAAAGGAGCCAGCGGCAGCCCCTCCGTACTGAATACATTTCCGATCCCCGCATTGCTATACTCATAACGCACCGCCACCGGCTTCTTCACCTTATCCGAAGATACCACCAGCTGACTTCCTTCCACCCTGCCTTCCGCAGGATAAAATACTTTATCCGCACCGGCAATATAGATTTCCCGGATCCCCTGTCTCTCTTTGACTCCCTTTCCCTCTTTGCCCTGCGGCCCCCGGATGACCAGCCCCTGCCCTCCATCTTCAACATGGATCCATACTTTATTCCCCTTCGTTTCCATCGTTTTATACACCGGGTTCTTATACGCGATCCCGCTTTTATGATAAGTCTCCGCTAATGCCCAATTGGCCAGTCGCAGCCCGACATCGTGTTTATTCTTGGGATGAATATTCGTCGTATCCTCCACCAGGTCGCTGATCACCACCATGCCCGTATTTTCCAGCCTCATGCTTTGGGTCTGCTGCTCCCGGAGCAAATTGGCTTCTTCTTTTGAGCCATAGGCAAAAGGGGCGATCTGCACATAATAAAAAGGAAAGCTCTTCCCCCATGTTTTTCTCCAGGCCCCGATCATCGTCGTAAACAATTGGCTATAGGTTCCGGCAGTCAGAACATTACTCTCTCCCTGGTACCAGATGGCGCCGGCAATATTATACTGCGTGACAGGCGCGATCATGGCATTATAACAAAACCCCGGCGTATCGGGCCAGCCATCTTTCAACTCCAGCCGGTCCGCAGCATTCTTCAGCACCTCATCTTTGTAGACGAGTGGAGCAGGAGTCCATACTTCTGCAGGCGTTCCGCCCCAGGAAGATTCTATCAACCCTATTGGAACATTTAAATCCTTATTCAATTTTTTTCCAAAAAAATAGCCGACCGCACTGAAACTTTTTAACTCCACCGGGTCGCACGTCACCCATTGCGCCTTACAATCTTCTTGCGGGTTTTCTGATGTTGTCTTGGGAATATGGAAAAAACGAATAGCATTGTTAGCACAGGACGGCAACTCATTTTTAACGTCGGGCAAACCCCAGGACTCGCTCATTTCCATATTCGATTGCCCCGAGCAGATCCAGACTTCTCCGATCATCACATTCTCCAGCACCAGCGTATTACCGGCTTTCAGCGTGATCGTGTAAGGACCGCCGGCCGTGGGAGTAGGGACGCTGATCTGCCAGGTGGCATTGCGGTTTCCCTTGACCGAATCCGTCCTGTTATTCCAGGAAGTAATGATATAGATTTTTTCTTCCGGCTCACACCATCCCCATATTTTAGATGCCGACTGCTGCTGCAGGACCATATTACTGGAAATAATAGCCGGAAGCCGTATATCCGCAAAAGAAGGGAGCGCAAAGAACAAAAACAAATAGAGCAGGATGCCATTTTTCATGATACGCAAGTTTTAGATTTTCCCGATGTATCACGAATTTAAAGCATTATCCCTATTAGCAAACATCCTCCCCGCTCCGCCCGCCATCTTTCTCCTAATGGCCCTACTCGGTCCGCAGACTCTTCACGGGATTGGCAATAGCTACCTTGATAGCCTGTATGCTCACCGTGAGCAGGGCGATCAGCAGGGCCATCGCCCCCGCCAGCAGAAAGACCCACCACTCCACCTCGACATGATAGGCAAAATTCTGCAGCCACCCATGCATAGCCCACCAGGCCAGCGGCGACGCCAACAGGAAAGCGATCAGCACCAACACCAGGAAATCCTTCGACAACAAAGTAAATAAAGTGCTTGTCCCGGCCCCCAATACCTTCCGGATGCCGAACTCTTTGGTACGCTGCTCCGCCGTAAACATCGCCAGCCCCAACAACCCCAGGCAGGAGATAAAGATGGCCAGACCGGCAAAACAATTGGAAAGATTATGTACGATCGCCTCGCTCTTATAAAGGTTTTGGTATTCCTCATCGGCAAACCGGTAAGTAAAAGGGAATTTCGGATTCAACTCCCGGCACAACTGCTCCAGGCCCGCCAACGCTTGTTTGATCTTACCCGCTTCCGTCCTCACCAGCACATCCCCATAACCTTCCTGCTCTCCAAAACGGAAGATCAGCGGCCTGATCGGATCATGCAGGGACGTAAAATGAAAATTTTTGATGATGCCAATGATCTTTCCTTTCTTTCCCCACATGGTCAGAGGCTTCCCGATCGGGTCCTTATACCCCGTCCTCTTCCACCCCTCCTCATTCAGCAGGTAACCCACGGAATCCGTGGCAAAATCTTTCGAAAAATCCCTCCCTGCTATCAATTGCAGCTTCATGGTCTTCACAAAATCATAGCCGGTCGAGGCTTGGGTGAACATCGGTTTGGTATTAGGATCCTTCCCGTCCCATTCCACCCCGCCCGTCCCATTCTGCAGGTCGGTAGGATCCTGCGAGATCCGGCTCACCTCGCCAATGCCGGACAGTTGGGCAGCCCTCTCTTTAAATAAGGAATACTTCCCCGTGAGATCTCCCTCTAAAGGAATATAGAGAAGATTTTCCCGGTCATAACCCAGATTGATCGTCCGGACATAATCCACTTGCCCCGACACCACGATCGTCCCGATGATCAGCACTATGGAAAGGATAAACTGGAAAACCACCAGCCCTTTCCGGAACCAGGCAGCGCCGGCGCTAAATTTAAGGGCCCCCTTCAACACGCGGATCGGCTGAAAGGAAGAAAGGAATAAGGCCGGATAGCTGCCCGAAATAGCGCCCGTGACCAGGGTGAGCGCTGCCAGGCTCCCCCAAAAGGACAACGACCCATAAGGAAAAGAAATATGTTTGCCCGTCAGGTGATTAAAAGCCGGTAATACCAGGACCACCAGCGCCAGCGCCAGGATTACGGAAAAAAAAGACAACAGGATCGCCTCACTGAGGAATTGCCGGATCAGGGCCGGCCGCACAGCCCCCACCACCTTCCGGATCCCGATCTCCTTCGCCCTTTTTACCGATCGGGCCGTAGTAAGATTCATAAAATTAATACAGGCGATCAGCAAAATGAAAATGGCCACAATACTGAAAAGCCGCACATACTCGATGCGGCCTCCCTCTATTTGCCCGTTCTTGAAATTGGAGTGCAGATATACCTCCCCAAAACGCTGCATACCCAGCTCGATCCGGAACCCCTTCCCCTGCTCTTTATTGTAATTATCCAGGAACCGGGTGATCTTCCGGGTCACCAGGGCAGGGTTCGCATCTGCCCTCAGTAACAGAAAGGTCCAGGGACCATTATTCCCCCAGTCTTTGGCCCATTGATTATCGGCCAGATAAGCTTCCCAATTGATGACATAGTTAAATTTCTCGGATACATTTTCCGGCAGATCCGCAAAAACGGCGGTTACCGTGAAATCTTTTCTGTTCTCGTAGCGTATAGTCTTGCCAATGGCTGCCTGCGGACTTCCAAAGAAGTCGGCTGCCATTTTCCTGGAAATGGCGAGACTCACCGGAGTAGCCAGGGCCGTTGCCGGCGTGCCCTGCAACAAAGGATGACTGAACATTTTAAAGAAATCGGCGTCGGCCTGGCTGCCTTCCTCCTTCAATATTTTATCCCCTACCTGGAAAGTGCTTTTCTCCACTCCATTATACCCCGACGCCAACTCGACCTCCGGCAGGACCTTTTTCATTTCGGCAGGCAAAACTCCCGGCGTATAATAACCGGCCTCGATTTTGCCGTCATAATACTGTCGTTCATAGACGGCATACAACCGGGAGGCATTCGCATGAAAAGCATTCACGCTTCGCTCGTCATTGATCCACAATAGGATCAGCAGGCTGCAGGTCATCCCCATCGCCAGCCCGAAAATGTTCAGAAAACTATACCCCTTATGCTTCCAGAGGTTGCGGATCGCTACTTTGAAAAAATTTTTTATCATACTGGCCGTTTAATGATCGGATAAAAAGTTACCAGACTCCGTCCGGTATAGTCGTCCCGGGAGGGAAAATTGTTGCATATCCCGAAAATAATTCTCCCCCTTTGAGTAAACTATTACATTATAAGACAGTCATATTGCGTTATAAAGCAGTCAAACAACCTATAAAACCAGTATATGAGACGAATTTTCACGGCCGCCTCTTTAGCCTCTATGATTTTTTTGTTCAGTTGCAGCAGTTCCAGGAAGGTGTCCAAGGACAGTGTTATCCCCTTTACCAGGGATCTTAAACAAAGATTGGAAAGAGATAATATCGATCTGAGACAGGTACAGTTCTATATCGACCAGAAATTGGTCCTGGCCCGGAATCTGGGGGATCAAAAGCTGGAAGTCCATTCGGGCGTAGTGAAAATGGAGAACGGGAGATATATCAACGAAGTTATTGTCCCCGCCTTTACCCCGGGCATTTGCGATACCATCCAAAACGACAAGCTGATGGTCAGTTTTGAAAAAGGGAATAATGACCTGGCTTTTGGCCCTGGCAGCGGTTATACTTTCAATGAATATGTGCTCTACGGTACCGAGTGGAAGAACGGAACGGCTGCCGTGACCTTCGATTCCAATAAGTTCAGGGCCCGCTGCGGTACCTGCACGGACGTAGCTTCCGTTACCCTGGTCGTCCGTAAAAACGAGATCGACAAGATCGACCGGAAATCACGCACCCTGAAAGGCCGGACCGTAAATTAAGAATGAATCCGAATGAACCCGGCCATCCTCAATTAGCTGGGTTCATTCGGGTTCCCCCATTGATCAGTTCTTCCAGCACTTCCACCTTCCCCTCGGAGACGGAAAGGGTCTTCACAGAAGAACTGTTCTCTACCTTGACCAGGTAAAAGATCTTTTCCCCATCGGTGATCTCCGTCACCACATCGATCCCATAGCCGGGATAGCTCTTCCTGATCAGCCCGGAAAGATCGCTGGAAATAGCTGACCCGGCATAATATTTAAGAGAATAAAGGAAGCCTCCCCTTACATCAAATCGAGCCTGGCAGTACAGGGAATTCTCCTTAAAAGAGACCATATACCCCTCCTCCCCCTTGACCCAGGTCTCCCCGGTGACAGCGGGCCATCGCTTCCTGAAATGCCGGAAAGCATGGATATTGATCTCATTTAAAGGCACATTACTGTGAAAGTTATTTCTTTCCCCGCCGAATTTATAAGATACAGGCAGGCCCCCTGAGCTTTGGGCATTAGTCATATAGGGGAAAAGCGCCATACTCAAGAGCAGGCTAAGATTAAGCAAGCAAGCGTTCATCTGGCAAAGTTTTATAGATCGACCCGGAGCATATTGGCGGGTAAGAAATCCTCTATTAAGTTAACAATTAATTAATATACGAAGAAATATGTTTTTACCTACCTTAATAGGTTTTTCATTTTCCAGCTAAACTCTCATTCAAATTTTCCGATCTTTGCGGCCCTGATCAATTCCATCCATGGCAAGAAAAAGAACGCCCAAGCTATTAGCCGGTTACACCCATCACAATAAAGTAAGATTAGTCCATGGAGGCCAGGATTATTTCTCCACCCTTGTGCAGCTGATCGATCAGGCGAAATCCACCATCCATTTACAGACTTACATCTACGAGGAAGACGAGACAGGCCGTATGATCGCCGAAGCGCTGATACGGGCTGCCCGCAGAAAGGTCCAGGTCTTCATCCTGTTGGACGGATACGCTTCCCAGGATCTTTCCAAACGATTTATAAATGAATGGAAAGAGGCGGGTATCCGCTTCCGCTGGTTCTGGCCCTTATTTAAAAGCCGGAATTTTTACCTGGGCCGGCGCTTACACCATAAAGTCGTAGTAGCAGATGCCGCTTACGGCCTGGCAGGAGGCGTCAATATCAGCGACCGGTATAATGATATCGGCGGGAAGAAGGCCTGGTTGGATCGCGCCCTCTACGTCGAAGGAGAGGCAGCCCTTAAACTCCATATCATTTGCAGGGACATGTTCACCAAAGCCTATTGGAAAAAAGGACCCGACAACAAGGCCTCGTTCGATTGGATACCCGGCATCACCCCAGCGGAAGAATGCCTCGTAAGGGTCAGACGCAATGATTGGGTACAGGGAAAGAACCAGATATCCCGCAGCTACCTGCAGATGTTCCGCAATGCCCAATCCCGCATCATCATCTTATCCAGTTATTTCCTGCCGGGCACCATCTTTCGCAAGAACATGACCCTGGCGGCAAAAAAAGGAGTGGTCATTAAAGTAATTGTAGGCAGTGTCTCCGACGTAAAAATATCCAGGCTGGCCGAAAAGTATATGTATCGCTGGCTCTTCCGCAACCACATCGAGGTATATGAATACCAGGACACCGTCCTGCACGGAAAAATGGCGGTCTACGATGGCCAATGGATGACCAACGGTTCCTATAATGTAAATAAGATCAGCGCCTATGCCAGCGTGGAATTAAATATGGACGTGCGCAACGAGGCCTTTGCCACGATAGTCGAGAACGAACTGGAAACCATCATCCGGGAACATTGCGTCCGGATAACGCCGGAAAGCTATTTTAGCCACACCTCCGCCCTTTCAAGATTTCTGCAATGGACAGCCTTCCAGACCATCCGCTTCCTTTTCTTTATCTTTACGTTTTATTTCAAACAGGAAAAGGGCAGCTGACCCCCGCCCCTAATTCCCCTTAATCCTTCTGATAAAAGCCCGGAACGTAGCCCCATCCCAACCGGCAAAACGCCCCCTTTGCACAATCACCGCATTATCCCCCGGCCGCTGCAAAAAATAATGAAAGACAAAATGCGCTTGCGCATCCTCCCAGCCCTTCATTTGCCCGAAACGCAGATCATTGAACACCAGCCCATCCTTCCACTGCTCGACCGTATAATACCCCTGCGAGAACCAGAGCAGCGCCTTCACATCTTCCTGCTTCCGGAAAGGAGCTAACAGCGAATCGTTGCGCGGAAAAAAATGCAACCCGATAGCAGGCTCCCTGTCAAACACAGAAAGATAACCCGTATGATACCCCGCAACATCTTCGGCTACAATATACCAGAGCCAGCTATTCAAAGGAGTAGGCGTCGTAAAATACCGGCGGTAACCGATTTGCTGCCGCACCAGTTCTTTTTCCACCCGGGCATCGATCCTGAATTTATTTGTTATACAATAACAGAGATAGAGACTACTGAGGACCAATCCGAAGGCAGCCCAGAACTTTCTGCGCCGGTCGCCGCTTTTCAGGATTAGCAGGGCCAGGAAAGAGATCCCCGGCCACACCGAATAAAAAAGATCCGCCACGAACAGCACGTTAAAAGAAACCCTGTAATGACTGAAGGGTTCGAACCAGCCCGTGCCATACGCATTGAAAGCATCGAGAAAGATATGCACCAAAAGCTGCAGTCCGAAAAAAAGCAGCCATCCTCCCAAACTCATCACTCCGTCAGCCATCCCCGTTCCTCCCGAACTCATCACCCCCCGGTATCGCCGTTCTGCCGCCAACGCCAGCAGCCCGCCCATAACAACCACGAACAACAAAGAATGCGTAATACCCCGGTGCGCAGCAACATCATGAGAAGGATCCAGCCAGGAACTGGCGATAACATCGATATCGGGAAGACTCTGGGCCACCGCACCCAGCAACATCGCTTTCTTCCCCAATCGCCGCCCCGCCATCGCATCTCCGATAGTGGCCCCTAATACGATATGCGTGATCGAATCCATCGCTACTCTTCCAATTTGCCCGGAAGATATTTCATAATTGGCAGACAAAAAAGCCGGTTTAGTCGCAGCATTCTCCCCCTTCCCCAGAATGCCACGGAAGGCTCCGGTTTATAACGTGGCCAGGCAGGGATTTCTTTATTTACACACTATTCACTACCTTCCTCCTAATATATTACCCCTATATCTCCAAAAGCCTACGAATTAACGCACTGACTAATAGCAAGACCCGATGAAGAGATTTCGTCCTATCCCCGCATTTAGGTTACAGGGTGGCATACCCAGGCTTTTATTATTTTCATTCCTTGCCGTTTCATTTTTTGTATGGATCATTTACCAGAATAACAGGGATGCCGAAACCACCGCTTTTTGGGTAAATCATACCGACAATGTTATCAAGCAGATCAAAGAGGTCAATGCGCTTGTTGCCGAAACAGAGTCGGCCACCAGGAGCTATATGATCACCGGTGAAAAGGACTGGGGAAAGCAATTACATATCCTGCACCGGCAATTGGATCAAACTGTTGCAGACATCCGGGTACTGACAAGCGACAACCCTCAGCAATTACCCAATATCCGGGAGCTTCTCTCCTTTGTCAATGATAAAAAAAATCTTCAGAATTCAATTATAGAGGCCCCGCAGCTGGACCCTGTGCAAGCCAGGAATATTACCTTTAATGGCCGGGCACATGCGATCACCCTTTCTATAAAGGGAACGCTTGCTAAAATGCTGCAGCATGAAAATGATCTTTTGGCAGAACGGGTTGCTAAAACCAAAAAATACCGCAGGAATACCCTGTACATATCCCTGGTCGGCGGAACCTTGGGATTTTTACTCATCGTTATTATCCTGCTTCAATTAAACAAGGATATTTCCCTCCGGAAGGCAGCCGAAGAAAGTGCCTATGTCAGCGAAGCAAAATACCGCAACCTGATTGAAAACGCCGGAGCAGCTATGTATACGGCTGATATCGACGGACATATCACTTTTGCCAGCTCAAAAACAACCCAATTGACCGGCTATTCACCCGAAGAATTGAATAACAGGCTTTATTCCACCCTCGTGGAGCCCGCATGGCTGGAAAAAGTAACGGATACTTATATCGATCAGTTTAAGAACCGTACCCCGGAAACGAACATAGAGTTCCCGATCGTGACCCAAACAGGAGAAAAAAAATGGGTGGAACAATCGGCCGTTTTGCTGTATGAAAAAGAATCGATCGTTGGCTTTCAATGTATCGTAAAAGATATCTCGGAGAGAAAACAAATGCAGCTGGACCTGGAAAAAAAAGACATCCAATTGAAGGAAAACCAATACCGGCTGCAATCGATCATGGATAACGCTCCCCTGATCATTTATTTGAAAGACCTTGAAGGCCGTTATGTGATGGTGAATAAAAAATTCAAAGAATTATTTCGGTTCGATGAAACGATAGTTGGTAAAACCGCCTTTGAAGTTGTCAAAGACAAGGAGGCTGCAGAGCATAGGCGGAAAATGGATCAGATAGTGATCAGTACAAAAAAACCGCTTCAAATGGAGGAAGAACCGGTGGACACGTCTGACGGAATACGTCATTTCTCGGTGATGAAATTTCCTTTGATGGACCCGGAAAACGAGCTATTCGGTGTCTGCAGTATCGGCACCGACATCACAGATACGATAAACTACCAGCAGCAACTCATCGAAGCCAGAAAGGTGGCGGAAGATGCAAAAAAAATGGAAGAATTGTTCCTTGCGAACATGAGCCATGAGATCCGCACTCCCATGAACGGGATCCAGGGAATGACAGACCTGCTGATGGAAACCCCATTAAATGACAAGCAAAGAGAATTTGCCAGGATCATCAAACATTCCGCCAACAACCTGCTGGTGATCATCAACGACATACTGGACCTGTCCAAGATAAAGGCGGGCAAGCTTACCCTGGAAAAAATAGATTTTAAACTCACAGAAACATCTGATAATATAAAAGCCCTCTTCAGGCATAAATTAGACAAAAAAAGATTAAACCTGGAAGTGCAAATCGACGAGGATATTCCCCCTGTTTTAACGGGTGATCCCTACCGGCTAAACCAGGTGTTGGTTAATCTCGTCGGCAATGCTATCAAATTCACAGAAGCCGGTCATATCCATATCGATATTCTATTGCTGGATAAAACGGAGAATGAGGCACGATTGCAGTTTATCGTAGAAGACACGGGCATCGGTATCCCTGAAGATAAAATGCATCTTATCTTCGGAGACTTTTCCCAGGCGGGGCCTGATATCGCGAGACGCTATGGTGGGACTGGGCTTGGACTGGCTATTTGCAAACAGCTTTTAAAAATTCAGGGTGGTGAGATTTCGGTGGAAAGCAACGTAAACAAAGGAACCCGCTTTAGTTTTACTATTTCATACGCTTACAATAATAAGGCTAACCCTATTTCTGTTGTACAGGAAGATTCCATTGATTATATTTTATTATTGACCGGCAAACAATTCCTGGTAGCAGAAGACAATGAGATCAATCAAAGATTAATTGCCTATGTACTGGAAAAAGTCGGAGCAAAGGTGGATATAGCGGGTAATGGTAAAGAAGCGATCAACCATATCCGGGACGGCAAAATCTATGACCTTATTATAATGGACCTCCAGATGCCGGAAATGGATGGCTATGAAACAACCCGGTATCTCCGGCAGGAAATGCAGATCGGTATACCCATAATTGCCATGACCGCCACTGCACTGAAAGGGGAAAAACTAAAATGCCTGGAATCAGGCATGAACGATTATATGTCAAAACCTTTTGAGTTCACAGACCTTTATAAAAGAATTATCAGGATCATCAGTACACCTGCCCCTACCCCGCCTATTCCAGGGTCCTCGTCCCTCTTACCATAGCCCCTTCCTGCTGATGCAGATCAAGTACGATCAATTCATTCTTCCCTTTTTTCAGCCAGGAGGCAGGGCAATATAGATGCTGCTGCGGGCCCACATACCAATACCGTCCCAGGTTGTGCCCATTCACCCAAACCACCCCTTTTTTGAATTGGCTCATATCGATATAAGTATCGGCCGTTACATTCAGCAGGAAACTACCCTTAAAAAAAATGCCTTGCTTACCCACAGGGCTCCCCCCTTTTTCACCTCCGGCACTTTTCACCGAAGTCCCCGCCTTTTCACCTCCGACACTTTTCACCCCCCGCATATAATTTTCATCCAGCGGCAGGCAGAAAATATCCCAGTTCGTCAGCGTCATTCCATTCAGGGTGACCCTGTCCGTTATTCCTTTCCGGTCAATCAGGTATTGCGCAAAATTGATATGCCCCATGCCTTCCACCAAAATCTCCAACAGGGGGTCTTTGCTGTCCGTCTTTGGTAGTTGAACCGTCCATTTACCTCCATCCCGGAACACGGTATCGATCAGCCGGCCATCCAAAAAGACCAGTGCGTAATCATGCGGTTCGGTAATAGTGAGGCTGCCACTCTTATGCCCAATCAGCCTGGTACGATACAGGATCAGGCCTGCCCCCTGATCAAAGGCTTCCATAGGAAGGGGCTGAGGAGATTTCTTAGCGGTGGGTAAATGATCCCATACCGAAGTAAAAGGTTCCAGTTTAACCGGCGGGACCTCCATCGTGGGAATCGGCGCAGGCGGTTCCGGTATCTGGTAGCTTACCTGCTGACTGATCAGCCGGCGTAAAGCATAATACTTGGGAGTTGCCTGCCCCTGCTCGTTCACCGGCGCGTCATAATCATAGCTCGTCACATCAGGCTGGAACTGTACAGGAGTAAAGGCATTGGCCCCGGCCGTGAATCCGAAATTCGTTCCTCCATGCACCACATATAGGTTAAAAGAACGTTTATGCGACAACAGGTACGATACTTCCCGTAAGATCCCCGCCGTATCCGGCTTCTGCCAGGGTTCTTTCCAGTGCGTCAGCCAACCGGGATAGCTTTCACTGCTAAAGGCAGGCACATTCGGATTGTGCCCGTGGGCCTGCTCAAAATCAGCATCCCCGCTGCCGCTGTCCAGCCCGATAGCACAGCCATCCAGGCTGCCTGCTTCCAGCATAAAGGCGGTCGGGCCGTCCGCCGTATAAAAAGGAACGGTAACGCCCTGCTGACGCCATAATTTCCGTAAAGTCTCCAGGTAAGTCCTGTCATTCGCATAACTGCCATATTCATTCTCTACCTGCACCATCAGGATAGGACCGCCCCGGTCACATTGCAGCGGGGTGATCTCTTTGGAGAGTCGCGCCACATACCTTCTTACGGCGCTCATATACCGGGGGTCCATACAACGAACCTTTATATCCGGGATCTTTAACAAGTACAGCGGCAGTCCGCCCCAGTCCCATTCAGCACATACATAAGGGCCGGGACGCAACAAGACCCACATCCCCTCTTCTTTACAGAGCCGGATAAAAGCCGCGATATCCCTGTTACCCGTAGAAAAGTCCCAGACACCCGGTGACGACTCCAGGTAATTCCAGAAAACATATACCGCGATCGTATTACAACCCATCGCCTTTGCCATCTGGATACGCTGCCGCCAGTATTCCCGGGGGATACGCGCAGGATGCATTTCCCCGCTGATGATCTGAAAAGGCTTGCCATCCAGCAGAAAATCGCTTTTCCCCAGAGAGAAAATGTGCTTGTCCTGGGCCGCTAAAGGCCCTAACCCAATAAGGGAAACAAAGAAAATTAAAATGACTCTCCTATTGTAATGCAGGATCATAAAAAATATTACCTCAGTTCTCCATGACTAAGCTATCCCCGATGGTTGCCAACACCCCATCCCACAAACGGATGCGTGACTCCAGGGCTGCCTTGGCATACGACGCCGCTTCCTCCCATTTCAGGGCATCTTCCCCGCACAGTTCTTCCAGCATGGAAATAGCCAGATGGCTATGATGGCCGCCATCCACTTCGATATGACGCTCCAGGTAATATTTAAAGATGGTCAGTTGACCGGGGGCCTCTTTGGAAAGATCCTGCACAATCTGCAGGAACATATCAGGGATCAGGTCTTCACGTCCGAAAGTGAACACGGCCGCAATAGCATGTAATTTACCGGAAGCGATCGTCCCAAAAGTAAATTCCATAAAATCGCGGACGGCGGGCTCTGGCACATGAAGCCGAATTGCTTTTTCCACCGACAGCCCATCCTCCACCGCTTGCAGCAGCCGGCTCACCGGTACGATATCCGCACCCGCCTGTTGCATGGCGCGCAAGTATAACTCGAAATGACTGGTGCGTCTCCCCTCTTCATCTACGTCGCTCTCTTCCCCCACGACAATCTCGTTAATGAGATAACGGGTATTGGCACTCCCCCTGGGCACCCAGGGTATGCTCACAACCGTGAGCGCCTGCTGCAACGCTTTGAGCAGTGACATAAAATCCCATACAGCATAAACATGATGCTGCATAAATATGCGCAGGGCAGCAGAACTCTGCACATGCTGATAGACCGGATGATGGATAAGACGATCACGAACGGGACTCAACACCTCTTTCAGGGCAACCACGGACTTATGCATATATTATTTTATTTAGGATACTTTCGCTCGATCACTTTCGTGTCCCCTTCCGGAGAACCAACAACCACAATATCGGCCATATTGATAAAAAAACCATCCTCCATCACACCCGTAATCCCACTCACCTGCTCATGTAAAAGAGCCGGATCCTCGATAAGGCCAAAAGAACAATCGAGGATATAATGGCTGTTATCCGTCAGAAAAGGCTTCGCGTCTGTCGAGGGTATCCCGTCTGTCAAAGGCTTCTTATCCGCCATACGCATCCGGGCAGTACAACCTAAAGCCGTCAGCCTCCTCATCGTCATCTCCCACCCGAACGGAGCCACTTCCACCGGCAAGGGGAACTTCCCCAGCTTACTGACCAGTTTACTCCCGTCTACTATAATGATATAGAACTTAGTAGCAGACGCTACGATCTTCTCCCGCAACAGCGCCCCCCCTCCCCCTTTTATGAGATTCAGCCGCTCGTCCACTTCATCCGCCCCATCAATCGTAAGATCGATATGATCGATCTCCGCGAAAGGCAGGATCGGGATCCCCAGTTCTCTCGCCAATGCTTCGGACTGCATGGAAGTGGCGATAGCCCGCACGGACAGGCCATTTTTAACCAGCTCCCCGATCCCCTGGATGGCCCAATAGGCCGTAGACCCCGTACCCAGCCCCAGGGTCATACCATTCTTAATATACCCGATTGCCTTGCCGGCAGCTATTTTTTTGCCATTTATAGCGGATTTTTCCATGGTGCTTGAGTTAAAACAAAATAAATTGAAGCAGCAAGATAAATAACTATCAATTATTTAGGGGCCCCCGGAGCGCTTTTTTGACAAATTCAGGGGCCACCGGTGGGAAATTTGGCAAGAATCCCTACCTTTGCCCATATTCTCTTCCATGAACCATGCTTTTATAAATAAAACTTGTTGTTGTTGCTGTTGTGCGCCAACCATGGTTATTTTGGTGGAGGATGACCTCATATAAGCTGATTAAAACTATTAATACAATATTTAAAAGCTCCACCACCCGTGGAGCTTTTTTTATTTATTAGACTATTATGCAAATGACAACGACAACTGACCTCCTTTCTCCTGCTGATCTCCTTTCCGCCGTTCAATCGTTGGAAAAAAAGATCGGGCATACTCCCCTGCACCACATTACCCGTCTTTTCCAAAAAAAGAACGTGCAGATCTACGCCAAAAAAGAGTGGATGCAGCTATCCGGTAGTGTAAAAGCCCGCGCTGCATATAATATTATCCGCAATGCCATTGAACAGGGACAATTGACGCCCGGGAGAACCTTATTGGACGCCACCAGCGGTAATACTGGTATAGCCTATGCGCATATCGCCAGCCTGCTGAATATCCCCGTCGCCCTCTGCCTTCCTGAGAATGCTTCGAAGGAGAGAAAAGAGATCCTGGAATCCCTGGGAGTACGGCTGATCCTCACATCACGCTTCGAAGGAACGGATGGAGCCCAGCAGGTTGCCCAAGCCCTCGCTGTCGAAGATCCCGCCCGTTATTTCTATGCCGATCAATATAAGAATGAGAATAACTGGAAAGCGCATTATCATTCCACGGCGCCGGAAATTTTCGGAGAGCTTCCCGGCATCACCCATTTCGTAGCCGGATTGGGAACGACCGGCACCTTTGTGGGGACCGGCCGCCGGTTGAGAGAGCTGAAACCGGATGTCCGGCTAATTTCCCTGCAGCCGGATTTTGCCCTTCATGGCCTCGAAGGATGGAAACACCTGGAGACGGCCATCGTACCGGCCATCTATGATCCCACCGTGGCCGATGAGAATCACGAAGTAAGTACGGAAGAAGCGCATGAGATCATTAAGGCGGCCTACCGGCACGAAGGTCTGCGCCTGAGCCCTTCCTCCGCCGCTAACCTAGCAGGTACCATTAGGATTGCTGAGAAGCTGGAAGAAGGAATACTCGTGACCGTCCTGCCGGACAATGCAGATAAATACAGCGAAATCACTCAAAAATTGCTATAACATGATCATCATCGAACCCCATATCCGTCAACTGCTGGTAGAAGATGCCGTCAATACTTTCCCCGACGAATGTTGCGGCTTCCTCTTTGGCAGGGAAGAGACAGATGGCACCCGTGTCATCATCGACATACTGGTAGTAGACAATTCCAAACAAGGAGACAAGAGACGACGCTTCGAGATCTCCCCCCTCGATTATATGACTGCTGAGCAACATGCCCTGGATCATGACTGGACCCTGCTGGGCGTGTACCATTCACATCCCAAACATCCCCCTATCCCTTCGGAACATGACCGGGTAGCAGCACAGCCCTATTTTTCCTATGTCATCGTCTCCGTAATGGATAAGGACGCATCCATAGAAAATGGAGGTATTACGCTTCGTTCCTGGCTACTGAACGAGGAACAACAATTCGAAGAAGAAAAAATTATCGATTATCAATTCACCTAAAATAAATAACACACAAATATGGCAACGGTCATCATCCCAACTCCACTAAGGAAATTCACGAATAATACAGCCAGGCTGGCTGTCAGCGCCGGCACGATACAGGACACGGTGAACGAACTCACCCTCAATTTTCCCGACCTGAAGAAACACCTGCTGGACGAGAGCGGCAATATCCGCTCTTATGTAAATATTTTTGTCGGCAATGACGATATCAGGAACCTGCAGCAGGAAAAAACTGCTGTTAAAGAAGACGCCGTCATCAGCATCGTTCCCGCAATCGCAGGAGGCGCCCCTGAGCCCCTCTTCACCAAAGAAGAGTTGGCCCGCTATGACAGGCACATCATTATCCCTGGATTCGGAATGGAAGCCCAGCAAAAATTGAAAGCCGCCAAAGTATTGGTGATCGGCTCCGGCGGCCTCGGCAGCCCGGTATTATTATACCTGGCGGCTGCAGGAGTAGGCACCATCGGTATCGTCGATTTCGATGTAGTCGATGACAGCAACCTGCAAAGACAGGTCCTGTTCGGCGTAAATGAGATCGGCAAACCCAAGGTGGAAGCCGCTAAAAGGAGACTGGAAGCATTGAACCCCTATATCCGGCTCCGGGTTTACAACACACACCTCAACTCGCAAAATGCCCTGGACATTCTTCGTGACTATGATGTCATTGCAGATGGCACGGATAATTTCCCTACCCGTTACCTGGTGAACGACGCATCTGTATTACTGGGAAAACCGAACGTATACGCTTCCATCTTCCAATTTGAAGGGCAGGTCTCCGTATTTAACTACAAGGACGCCGAAGGAAACCCCGGCCCTAATTACCGGGATCTTTACCCTACACCACCTCCCCCCGGCCTGGTGCCTAGTTGTGCGGAAGGCGGCGTCCTGGGAGTATTACCAGGTATTATCGGCAGCCTGCAGGCGCTGGAAGTCATCAAAGTCATCACAGGTGTGGGAGATACCCTCTCAGGCCGCTTCTATATTTTTGATGCCCTGAATTTCGAGAGCAGGACCTTCAACATCAAGAGAAGAGAAGACAATCCCATTAATGGTAAGAACCCAACAATCACTGCACTCATCGACTACGAACAATTCTGCGGAATGCGGGCCATCGAAGAGAAACCCCTGAAGGAGATCACCTCGAAGGAACTCTATGACCTGCAGGTAAAAGGAGAGAAATTCCAGCTGATCGATGTGCGCGAGCCTCATGAATATGATATCGTCAATATCGGCGCCGAATTAATTCCCCTGGGAACGATCATAGATAACTTAGAGGCCGTTGCCGGCAGGATCGATACCGATAAAAAAGTGATCCTTCATTGCAAGATGGGAGGAAGAAGTGCCAAAGCTATTCGCGCGCTGGAAGAAAAATTCAAATTTACGAATCTATACAATCTTAAGGGGGGCATCCTGTCCTATATCGATGAGGTGCAACCGGAATTAACGAAATACTAGTTCAATGCGTAGCTTCTACAGGCGGTTTTGCAGAGACATAAGTCGCGGCAAGGCCGCCTGTTTTGTTGCGGGCATTCCTGACAGCGGCTTCATGTGCCGTTGAAGCCAGCAGTAGGCCGATGATTCCGATAAAGGAGAGAATTGCCAAACGTTGCATGAGCGTAAATTTATAAAGTAGGTCTGTCTTCATTATCCCCTTAAACTCCCTGATCCCCTGGCAACTGCCGATCAAACAAGAATAAACAACCACCTGTCCTTCCGTCTAAGTCGAGCCTGCTAACCAGGGTATCAGGAAATTTTCCGGGACCTCTCAGCCGATGAAATTCCATCGGTCTGCGATGATGAAATAAAGGTAATACCCCTCTTGTGAATCTCCAAATAAATAGTCCACTAATTTTGTAGACTTATAAAATAATTTTCCACACCCTCCGCTCACCGGACGGCGCTGCCACAGTGGCTCTCTCCGGTTTTCACCGGCAGCGGCTTCCGGCCATCAAGCATTAGCCCGGCCCATCAGGCCCCCAGCAGGCGCCCGATGATCGCTGTAACCTTAAGTGGATTGGGTAACATGGCATTTTCGAGGATCGTATTCATAGGCACCGCTGGAAGATTTAAGGCGCCCATCACCTCCACCGGAGCATCCAGCCAGCGAAAGCAATTTTTGGAGATCCTCCAGGCCAATGCTTCGGCAAAAGAATTATTCTGCTGCTCCTCCGTAAGCACCAGGCATTTCCCATGCTTACGGACCGTTTCAAAAATAAGGTCCTCATCCAACGGGTACAGCGTCCGCAGATCGACGACCTCCACCTGCCCGGGGAAATGCCGGGCGGCAGCCCGGGCCCAGTAGACGCCCATCCCATACGTGATAATACAGCAGGTTTCCCCGCAGTCCGTACAGTCTTCATCCGCTTCCAGCGCAATACTGGCTTTGCCGAGAGGTAATATATAATCCCGGGAAGGCTCGACCCTCTTTGCCTCCTCGGTACCGGGGACCTTACTCCAGTAAAGCCCTTTATGCTCCAGCATCACCACCGGATTCGGATCCAGGAAAGCGGCTTTTATCAGCCCTTTCATATCCGCGGCATTGGAAGGATACACCACCTTGATCCCTTTGATGGATAATAACGTGGTCTCGATGCTCCCGCTATGATAGGGACCACCGCCCCCATAGGCCCCGATCGGGACCCGGATGAGCGTTTGAACGGGAAATTTTCCCTGGCTCAGATAACAGGATTTCGAAATCTCCGTCACCAGTTGATTGAACCCCGGATAGATATAATCGGCAAATTGTACTTCTACAATGGGTTTCACCCCCACAGCGCTCATGCCTGCTGTAGATCCGATAATATAGGCTTCCTGGATCGCCGTATTGAAGACCCGGTGATCCCCGAATTGTTCTGCCAGCGTCGCGGCCTCGCGGAAGACGCCCCCCAGCCGGCGGCCTACGTCCTGTCCGTATAACAAGGCCTCCGGGTACTCTTCCATGATCTCCCGGATAGCATACAAGGCGGCATCGACCATCAGTACTCTTTCACCCCCTTCCGGACTTCGCTCCCCTTTCTCTTCTGTCACAGGGGTCGGTACAAAAACAAAATCTTCTACCGTGGCCGGATCAGGGTCCGGAGCCGCGACCGCCGCCTGGAATTGTTGCGTGACCAGCAAAGCGGCCTTATTTTCCACCTCCCTTAGCTCGGCTTCCTCCAGCCCCAGCCCCAACAGCCTCGCCCTCAATCCCGGAAGAGGATCCCGCAACGCCTGCCGCTCCAGGTCTTCCACACTCCTGTAAAAATCCTTCCTTACACCACTCGTATGATGCCCCAGCAAAGGTACTTTCGCCTGCACCAGGTAAGGACGCCTCCCGTTACGAACATCCTGGATCACACGCCCCATGCATTCATAGCTCTCCAGGAAGTCGCTCCCATTGATCCGCAACCGGCCCATCCCCTTGAACCCACCGGCATATTCATAAGCATCCATACTTCTCGATTCCTCCGAACGCACACTGATCCCCCAATCATTATCCTGCACCAGGTAAATAACCGGCAACTCTTTCAGCACCGCAAATTGGAATGCTTCGCTCACCTCTCCCTCCGTCACACTGGCATCGCCCAAAGAACAAACAACCACCGGAGCCTCGCCCTTCTCCCCCTTTCGTAATAAAGAAGACCCGATAGCTTCCAGGTAATGAAGCCCTTGCGCTATCCCCGTAGTAGGGATCGCCTGCATACCCGTGGCGCTGCTTTGATGAATAATACCCGGCTTATCCTTTCCCCGGTAATTGGGATGGGCATAATACTCCCGGCCTCCGGTGAAAATATCTTCCCCCTTGGCCAGCAGTTGCAACATTAATGCATAAGGCTCGAATCCCAGTCCCAGCAACAGACTTTCATCCCGGTAATAGGGGCTCACCCAATCACAGGATTGCAAATGAAAGGCCGTAGCCAATTGAATGGCTTCATGTCCCCTGGACGTGGAATGAACATACTTACAAATGGAGCGGTTGTTTTCGTAGAGGAGGGCCATCTCTTTGGCAGTACACATGAGGCGGTAAGCCCGGAGTAAAATATCAACAGTGATCATGAATAAAATTTTCCTGAACAAAAAAAGCCATCCTGTCTCCAACAGAATGGCTCTACCTTTGCTATGGCTAAGTTATTTTATTTCTAAAGTCAGCAAACTATCGTCTTCGATAAATCCTTCCAGTTCGTCACCTACCACACATTCCCCTACACCCGCCGGGGTGCCGGTAAATACCAGATCGCCGATATTGACGGAGAAGTAGTTGGAAATATACGCCACTACCTTGTCAAAACTATTGATCATGAGATTGGAATTCCCCTGCTGTACCAGCTCCTTATTTTTGTAAAGACAGAAGTTAAGGTCTTTTTTATTCTTAATGTTTTGAAGAGGGATCCACTTACCGATAGCCGCTGAGTTATCCCAGGCCTTGGCTTTCTCCCAGGGAAGTCCTTTTTCCTTCAGCTCATTCTGGATATCGCGCGCCGTAAAATCGATACCGACCGTCACCGCATCGTAATACTTACTGGCAAACCTGTCCTGAATATATTTTCCATTCTTGGATATACGCAATACAAGCTCAGCCTCATAGTGTAATTCGTTGGTAAACTCCGGGTAATAAAATGGCGTATGGGCCTGCAGCAACGCGCTCTTAGGCTTCATAAATATGATCGGCTCGTCCGGGACCTCATTATTTAACTCTTTGGCGTGAGCCACATAGTTACGGCCAACACAGAATATTTTCATATTCAATCAGGGTTTTTAAATAGAAAATTCTTTACTCAGTTTTCATTTGGCCTGAAAAGACCCCCGGGTACTTGTATAGGTATATTGAATATAAAACATCTATTGATTAGGGATGAATGCAATATTTATGCGAAAATAAAGATTCCCCTTTACAAATCATAGTGTAAAATCTAATTTATTGTACAGGCTCATAGTCCGTTCAATTCCGCTAGTGGCAAAGCTTTCAATTAACTCAACCGACTTATCGATCTTTCCCCTCACCAGGGGTAATTCAGCAGCATCCCACCGCCCTAGTACAAAATCAACTTGCCGCCCCCTGGGGAAATTATTGCCGATCCCAAACCTCAGTCTTGGATAAACATCTGTACCCAGCACCTCCCGGATATTCTCCAGGCCATTATGCCCGGCCCCGCTCCCTCCCGGCCGCAGCCTGAACTTAGCAAGCGGCAAAGCCAGGTCGTCCACGACCACCAGTACATTTTCAAGAGCGATCTTTTCCTTATCCATCCAGTATTTCACGGCCTTTCCGCTAAGATTCACGTAGGTCGTGGGTTTGATGCACACAAAGACCTTCCCCTTCCACTTTACTTCCACCATCTCGGCTAGTCGCTCCACCCGAAAAGGCCCACCTTCATGTTTGCTCACCAGCGCATCGATCACGTCAAATCCAATATTATGCCTGGTGCCGGCATATTCGGCTCCGATATTGCCAATGCCTACTATCAGGAACTTACCCATAAAGGGGGTTTATTTAAATTGCGGCAAAAAATGGTCAAAAATGTAATTTTTTGCCGCAATATTTCTAATGTCTGTACAGAACTTCGGCGGAGCTGCTTCGCCACGCTCCTTCTCGTTGAGCTGCGCTCGTAACCTTCGTTGAAACTTCGTTTCTCGTTTCGCCTCGGTTACCTTCGCTTCACTCGGTTATGTACGAACCGGACCCCGTCCGGTAAAATAACAAAAACCCGGTTAAGATTTAACCGGGTTTTCACTAATAATCTGATTTATTTTTTGGCAGCTGCAGCCGGTTTAGCAGCCGCAGGAGCCGCCGCAGCAGCAGCAGCCGGTTTAGCCCCGGCAGCCGGAGCAGCAGCTTCTTCCTGTTTCAACTGACGGGTCAATACGATGGAAGCAATAGGAATACGGGGAGAGTTCAGGATCTCATAGTTGTCCGCCTTCACGTCTTCTACCCGTACGTTACCATTTAATTCCAGTTCGGTCAGATCCACCTCTATATTTTCCTTCAAATACTTAGGCAAGGTCTTGATCTTTAAAGTCTTCATCTTGGTGATCAGCTTGCCACCGTCTTTCACCCCTTTGGCGGCGCCGGTGAATTTGATCGGAATGGTCGCTATCACTTTTTTGTCGTCCACCAGTTCCAGGAAATCCACATGGATCAATTCATCGCTTACCTTGTCGAATTGCAGATCCTTCAATATGCATCTGTAAGCTTTACCTTCTACCCTGACGTCCGCTAACTGGAAATCAGGTGTATACACCAGTGTTTTAAAAGATGTCGCAGGAGCTGAAAAATTCACTTCCTTAGCACCCCCGTAAATTACACCGGGCACTTTTTCCTCAGAGCGAAGCAGGCGGGTGGCTTGTTTGCCCAGTTCGGTCCTGAGTTGTCCTTCGATTGTAATTGTCTTCATTTGTATGTTTGTTTAAAAATTACGCTTGTTCCTCCCGTCTCACTTGTTCCGCAGCTGCGAATGAATGAACAGCCCTGTGATACTCCTGTTCTCATGCGCGTTCCGGATAGCGACTGCAAATAATTCCGCCACACTCAATACCTTGATCTTCGGGCTCGTCCTTTTCAGGGGAATCGTATCACACACCACCAGCTCGTCCAGCACACTATTCTCGATATTGGCATAAGCATTCCCGCTTAACACCGGATGAGTACAGAGAGCCCTCACACTCCTGGCGCCCTTTTCCATCAGCAGTCCCGCAGCTTTCGCCAACGTTCCGCCCGTATCACAGATATCATCGATAAGAACTATATCCCTGTTCGTAACATCCCCGATAACCACCATGCTGGCTATTTCATTAGCCCTTTTCCGGTGTTTATCGCAAATCACCATTTCCGCATTGAAATAAGACGAAATTTCACGGATTCTATTGGCACTACCCACGTCAGGGGCGGCAAAGGTAAGGTTTTCCACCTTAAGTTGCTCAATGTAAGGGATAAAAATAGCCGAACTGTCCAGGTGATCCACCGGGATGTCAAAATAACCCTGGATCTGGGGAGCATGCAGGTCCATCGTAATCACACGGTCGGCTCCGGCAGCAACTAACATGTTGGCTACCAACTTACTACCTATCGCCACCCGGGGTTTGTCCTTACGGTCCTGGCGGGCATACCCATAATAGGGGATCACAGCCACCACTTTATAGGCCGAGGCCCGGCGGGCAGCATCGATCATTAACAAAAGCTCCATAATGTTGTCCGAAGGGGCGTAGGTGCTTTGCACCAGGAACACCATATCGCCACGGATACTCTCATCAAAGACCGGCTGGATCTCTCCGTCACTAAAATGCTGGATGCTGATCTTGCCGGGAGGGTGACCAATATTCTGAGCGATTTTCTCGGCCAGGTACCGCGAGCCTGTGCCGGAAAAGATCTTGGCTGAATGCTGCATAAGTTAAGTGAAATAGGACGCGAAGATATAAATGAAAAAAGAATACCAGCAACCCTTTTCAAAAATTATTACCCCCCCCCTCCCATCTACAGCCAGAGTCCTGTCTGCAGCCGGCCCCCATCTATAGCCTGCTTCCCGGTCGGTGCCTGGCTTGCGGCCGGCCTCATACCCACGGGCGATGGCCGCATAAAGGAAAAGCCAAGCCATCCGCCCGCAGGCAGATGGCTTGGAAGAAATTTGGCAGAGCTTAATTAATGGGTTACAGACGCCAGCTGTTGTTTACCGGTAACTACGGTAGCCGTCTTTTCCGCCTCCCTGGAAGCAGATTTGGCATTCAAAGCATAAAAAATAGAGGAACAAACGAAAATAGAGAAGAACAGGGCTACGACATACATGCCGATACAGAACAGAAAAGGCTGCCAGCCGCCGATTGCGTTAAAGGTTGTGCGTTTCATTGGATTTTAAATTAGTTTTCAAAGGTTACGGGTGTCCAAAACACGAACTATTTCTATAACGAAGGAGTTAAATCCTTATTTTAACACCCTGTTATAATATCGAAAATAACAACTAAAACTGGTGTATGCAAGGGCAAAAACACTCGATTAAAGACTGGGCAAAAGACGATAAGCCACGCGAAAAACTACTTAGTAAAAACCCCGCCGCCCTGAGCGATTCCGAATTGCTCGCCATCCTGATCGGTAGCGGCACCCGGGAGCACAGTGCGATAGACCTGGCCAAACAGGTGCTCAAACTGGGAAAGGATAACCTGCTGGAACTGGGAAAACTTACCGTACCACAATTGATGAACATAAAGGGCATCGGCCAGGCAAAAGCCATTACGATCGTCGCAGCAATGGAACTGGGCCGGAGAAGACAGGTCGCCCTCTCCCTCGACAGGCCCCTTATAAAAAATAGCCGGGAAGTGGCCGGCTACCTGCAAATCATGTTACGCGATCTCCGCCGGGAAGTTTTTGGCGTTATTTACCTCAACAGCGCCGGAAAGATCCTCCTCGATGAGATCGTCAGCCAGGGCGGCCTCACCGGCACGGTAGCCGATCCACGGCTGATCTTCAAAAAAGCCCTGGTGGAAGAGGCCACCAGCCTCATACTTTACCACAACCATCCCTCCGGAAGCCTCCGCCCCAGCAAACCCGACGAAGAACTGACCACAAAGATCAAAGAAGCCGCCCGATACCTCGATATCAAACTAATGGACCACATTATCGTAAGCGAAGAAGGATATTTCAGTTTCGCCGATCAGGGACTGCTCTAAGCCTGCGCCGTAGGCCCCCCGAAATTAAAAGGCAATTGCACCTCTTCCAGGTCCTGTATCTTCCCATTGGCCGTCTCGAACCGGCTCAAGTTATCCGTCAACGCCTTCATAAACCGCTTGGCATGCTGGGGAGTAAGGATAATCCTTGACTTCACCTTACTCTTGGGAGTACCCGGCATCACATTGACAAAGTCGATCACGAACTCGGCATGAGAATGCGTGATGATCGCTAAATTAGCATACTGTCCTTCCGCCATCTCTTCGCTGATCTCTATATTCAACTGGCTGTTAGGCTGCTGGTTATCTGGCATAGAAAATTTTTCGAAAGGTATAACAAATACAAAAAGCTGCCAAACGGCAGCTTTTTGTATTTATAGTCTCATCATCCAATATTATTGCGCATCCCACCATACCCTGCTGGCGGTAGTGACACCTTTCTGCTCAGGCTGAGGATTTGACAATATCTCCGTAGACGAATAAGGCCATCTCCGGGGGATATAATTTACATAGGCATTCTGAGCCAGGGTCAGGTTAGGAAATCCGGTACGTCTCCAGTCATTATAGGTCTCGGGCGAAAGAAAATCCGCCATGTACTTCTCTGTAATGATTTGCTGGATCGCGTTGGCAGCCGTCAGTAGGGGCCTGGAAGCGATATACACAGTTTTGGCAGTCGTGCTTACGCCCAGCATATCCATATGAGCGCCGATTGCGGCCTGGTAAATGGGCTGAGCAGCGGTAGCCCCGGACTTATAGAAAGTTGCCTCTGCCTGGATAAATAATTGTTCCGCATAGGTAGCCAGGTGCAAAGGAGCAGCAGATCCGGAAGTATTGTTTTCCAAGGGCAGATATCCTCCGTAAAAAGTATTCAGAGAAGAAAAGACGGTAGGATCAGGGGCGGCATTAGCGCCGGAGGGCCTTCCCACATAATTGCCATTGGCCCCTGTATCCGCCAGGATCGGCAGTCTCGGGTCATTGCGACTGATCAGGGAATCAATGAAAGATTGAGCCAATACCACTCCCCCAGCTCCTGGAAGAGTATTCTCATACCAGGGACTCTCTGCCTGGGCGCTTCCGGAATAAGCCACCGAAGCATTATCGCTATTAGAACCGAACCCATTTTGCAAAGCGGCCAACGCGCTATCCGCCTGCGCGGCCTTTGTATGCCCGGGAGCTTTTGTCAGCCGCAGGTAATACCTGGCTTTTAACATATAAATGAATTTGCTCCATTTCCCCATATCCCCGCTATATATGAAATCATCAGAACCGGGAGCAACGGCGCTCGCAGGCTGTGAGATATAATATAGCGCACTGTCCAGCATGCTCTGGATACCTTGATAGATCGCTTCCTGGTTATCGTATTTGGGCGCGGCATATTTAGTAACCTGCAGTGCTTGCGAAAAAGGGACACTGCCCCAAAGGTCCGTTGTGATGGCCATATTGTAGGCAAACAGGGCTTTGCCGATGGCGGCATATTGGTTATGACCTGCCGCTTCGGCCTGGTTTATCATAACGTTCAAACTTTCGAAAGTATTCGGGTACAAATAAAAACTCCAGGTATTATCTACATCCGCAGGCAGGATCAGATAAGTTTCAGCATTGGGAGGAGGTTGGTTGAGTGATAATTGTTGCATCCAATAAGCCGATGTCGTTCCATAGAAACCGCCTACCACCTGGGTCCCGGTTGTTACTTCTACAGGCGTCAGGATCAGGGACTCGGGAACCGTCAGCGGGTTATTAGGATCTTTATTAATATCCAGAAATTTTTTACACCCGGTTCCAGCCAATATCGTAGCGGCCAATAATAAGAAAGCTATTTTATTCTTTTTCATTGTCATTTTTTTGTTGTTACTAAAACGAAGCCCTTAAACCAATAATAATGTTATGATTGGAAGGAACCATAAAATTGGCGAACCCCTGTCCGTTTCCACTGCCATTCAAGCTTACTTCGGGATCAGAACCTGTATACTTTTTCCATAGTATAAAATTTGTGCCCGTTACCGTTAACGCCAAACTTTTGAACACAGAGCCTTTTAAGAGCGAGGTTTTGAAGTTATATCCCAGGGAAGCCTGACGAAGCTTGAAATAGGAGCCGTCTTCAACAGAAGATTCATCGGCAATAGAATAGATATTCTGATAATAATTCTGGTTCAAGGCTACGGCTTGGGTGTTCTGCTTGCCCGTGCTCTGGATGATACCGTCGAATACTTTCATAGTACCCCTGTTCTCCGTCACCTTAGGAGTTCCATAGAACAGCAAATAATGGTTATCCAGGTTCAGGATATCTCCTCCATGTTTGTAATCCAGAACAAAGGTGAACGTGAATGCTTTGTACGTAAGTGTACTGGTCATACCTGCGATCCATTTCGGCGTTACATTCCCGATTGGCGCCAGATCGTTAGCCACTTGAGGATATGCGTTGTCGCTAAGCAACAATTTATTAGTGGCGCTATCCCGCAGGAAATGCGAACCATAAATGACGCCATAAGGTTTGCCGGCAAAGGCAAAGATCCCGGGATTAACAAAACCCGCAAACTGTAAGTAAGGAACTCCGGGAGCAAGGCGGACCACCTGGTTCTTTATCTTGGAGAAATTAAAGCCCAGATCCCAGGTGAGATCTTTGGTCTTGATCGGAGTGACACCCAGGACAATTTCTACTCCCTTGTTCGTCATATCGCCTGCATTGATACTGGCTGAAGAAAAGCCGGTACCCGGAGCAAGGGGTGAGCCAGGTGTCAATAAATCCTTGCTTTTTTTATCGAAATAGGTCAAATCCAGGGAAACTCTGTTCTGAAAGAACTTGGTTTCTAACCCGGCTTCGAATTCATTGACGCTTTCGTTCTTCAGCGGGAACGCATACGTAGTGGTAAGCTGAAACCCGTTCTGCCCATTTACGGGGAAATTAATGTTTCCTACCGCGTTATGGAAGTAAGGGTTGCTCAATTGGTAAGGCCCCACATTATCAGATCCTACGGCCGAATAAGAAACGCGAAGTTTTCCAAAATTCAGGATCGGGCTATTGGCCATTCCCAGCGCTTCGGTAAAAATAAAACCGGCACTGGCAGACCCATAAGGATAAAATTGCTTATCCGTCGACAAAACGGAGCTTCCGTCATAGCGGCCCGTCACATTCAGCGTCAGCATCTTCATATATTCCAGGGTAGCCTGCGCATAGAACCCGACTTTCCGCTGCTTATAATAACCATAGGTTGAGCTGACATTGCTGGCATTGCTGACATTATAAAAACCAGGAATGGATAAGGATACTCCATTTACCAGGGAGCTATTATAGTAATCTGAAACAATATTATTACCTGCAATCACGTCGAGGAATAATTTATCTCCAAGGTCCTTCCTGGCTTCAATGATCAGGTCATTGTTGAAATTCTGATGCTGCATCTCGCGGGTATACAATCTTCCATTGGCGGAAGTCGAGCCAATAATCCCGATGTTCTCGTGATAATTCAGATTATTTATATACATATCGGCGCCAAGCCTTTCTGTAATGCTCAGCCAGGGCAAAGGATTATAGGTCAGGTTAACGACGGGAAGGATACGGTCATTTTTTTCGTCCAGGCCGGTATTATTGACCAGCCAGTAAGGATTGTTGCGGGCTGCCCGGTATACCCGTTGCGTTCCATCGGGTTTGAGATAAGGGAAAGGATTCCAGGAGATCGGGGCGGCATAGATAGTCCAGAGCGGGCTGGCCAGGCTATTGCCTTCCAACAGCCGGGGATTGTCCGAATGAATATAATTCAATTGTGTGCTCAGGGTAAGATTGCTCAGCAATTTGTTGCTGTACTTGGCAAAAAAGGCATGCCTGCTATAGCTCGTTGTGGGCTCCGTACCATCTGTTTTTAAATAGGAATAGGACACAACGTAATTAGATCTTTCTGTAGATCCGCTGACCGTTACATTATTATCGGTCGTATGCCCTGTCCTAAAATAATCTTTCACGTTATCCCTTTTCTGAACCGGCACGCCATTCACCTTCAAGGTGTCGATCAGGGGGCCCCAGGAAGAAGATCCCAATTGCCCATTGTTCCCATTGACATACTTTCCATTGGAACCCTGAGCATATTTGTTCTGGAATTTGGGAAGAATGGGGTTTTCGAAGGAATAGCTGGAGCTGAATGAAATCGTCGGCTTACCCGACTTACTCGATCCGTTTTTTGTAGTAATGATCACAACACCCCTGGCGGCCCGGGATCCATACAAAGCAGTAGCGGCCCCCCCTTTAAGCACGTTGATGGACTCAATAATATTCGGGTCGATATCACTGGCCCGGTTGGTAGTTCCACCAGCGCCTAATGAGCCGTCAGGATTGCCTGCTTCGCTGTTATCCATAGGTACGCCATCAATAACGAACAAAGCGGTATTATCTCCAACCAACGAACTATTACCGCGGATAGTGATCTGGGCAGAACTGCCCGGCATACCACTGGAGTTGGTCACCTGGACACCGGCCACTTTTCCTGCCAGCGCATTGACCAGGTTATCCTGTTTGGCTTCCACGAGCGAAGACCCTTTAACTTCTTGAGTAGCATAGGTCAATAACCTTTTTTCTCTTTTTATCCCCAACGCTGTGACAACGACCTCCGACAAATTCGCATCCGACTGTCGTAAGGAAATGGTAAGATTGCTTAGATCACCGATAGAAACCTCTTTGGTTTCAAATCCTACACCGCTGATAATCAGTTTAGCAGAAGGGGATGCATTGATTTTGAAAGTTCCATCAGCGTCTGCGCTGGTACCTGATTTCGATCCTTTGATCTTGACGGTCACCCCGGGGATAGGAGTGCCTTTTGAATCCGTCACCTTTCCTGTAATTTCCTTGGTTTGGGCAAATACCAGCATGCAACAGCATACGAGTATCCCTAATAACATTAGAGATTTTCTCATGTTGACAGTGAGTTTATTATTAATGTGTGTGTGATGCCAAAAATAAGGATTTTAACAATTTCCTTAAAAAGAAAAGTTAAAATCAATAAAAAAGAATATGACAAGTGTTTGGGAAGGATCGCTGCACTATATTCCGGAATAACGGGTGATTAGCAACAACCGCAATCAATTTAAGATGAGCATGAAGGTTGGTAAGTGAGGTTTGGATTCTTACCTTTGCACCATGGAATTATTAGATGGCAAGCTAGTCTCCCAGACGATTAAAGATACCCTCAGGCTGGAAGTAGCCCAATTGACCACAGAAGGCAAAAAGGTCCCCCACCTGGCGGCCGTCCTGGTAGGCGACAACGGAGCCAGCGAAACATACGTGGGAGCCAAGGTAAAAGCCTGTGCCGAAATAGGTTATAAATCGACCCTTATCCGGCTGGAAGAGAATATCAGCGAATATAAGCTCCTGAATATCATCGAAGACCTGAACAATGATATGGACGTAGACGGGATCCTGGTCCAGTTGCCCTTGCCCAAACATATTTCAGATGAGAAAGTCATCAATGCCATCCATCCCTCTAAAGACGTGGATGGATTTCATCCCATCAATCAGGGTAAACTGGTACAGGGACAACCCACTTTTATCTCCGCCACCCCCCATGGTATCCTTTTGTTGCTGGAACACTATAAAATAGAGACTAAAGGGAAACATGCGGTGGTCGTAGGACGCAGCAATATTGTCGGAAGGCCCATGAGCATCCTGCTGAGCAGCAATACCCCTACCGGAAATTGTACCGTTACCCTCTGCCATTCACACACCCGCAATCTTGGGGACCTATGCCGGCAGGCCGATATTATCGTAGCAGCTTTGGGACGCCCGGAATTCGTTACGGCCGGCATGGTTAAGCCGGGAGCGATCATCATTGACGTAGGTATTACCCGCGTCGCCGATGCCACTAAAAAAAGCGGTTTTGCCCTCAAAGGCGATGTGAAATTTGACGAAGTGGCGCCCTTATCCAGTTATATTACCCCCGTACCCGGCGGAGTCGGCCCCATGACGATCGCAGCCCTGATGAAAAACACCTTTATGGCCTGCGAAGAGCGCAACGGAGGCATTCTTATTTAATATAATATTTAATAACCCGGTGAACTTTTATTCTACATGCCAATAGCTACATCCAATAAACAGGCAGGGGTTTTGCCCGTAATGGAAGCCTTCTATACGATCCAGGGGGAGGGCTTTCACCAGGGAAAAGCGGCCTATTTTATCCGCCTTGGCGGTTGCGACGTAGGCTGTGTATGGTGCGATGTAAAAGAAAGCTGGGACGCGGGAGCACACCCACAACTATCCGTAGAAGAGATGGTCGCCGCAGCCAGCGCCTTTCCGGGCCGCCTGGCCGTAGTAACAGGGGGAGAGCCGCTAATGCATGATTGCACCGGGCTGACCCGGCAATTACACCAGGCCGGATTCACCACCAATATAGAGACCTCCGGAGCTTATCCATTAAGCGGGCAGTGGGATTGGATCTGTCTTTCGCCCAAAAAATTCAAAGCGCCCCTCCCGGAGATCCTGCCCCTGGCCAATGAATTGAAAGTGGTCGTTTACAACAAATCGGACTTTGAATGGGCCGAACAATGGGCCGCCCGGGTAGCTCCGGATTGCCGGCTTTTCCTCCAGCCCGAATGGAGCAAATCCACAGCTATCACTCCCTTGATCATCGATTATATCAAGGAAAACCCCCAATGGGAGTTTTCCCTCCAGCTGCATAAATACATCCACGTCCCCTGATCCCAGCCGAAGATTCCCCGATCCCCAAAGCCCCGGAAATTATTATTCTCCCTTAAGCACCCATGGACTAATAAATCTTTATAACATACGTTTTAGATTTTGATTCGTAATTTTCCCGGTATGAGAAACCACTCCTCTTTTATTTTGTCCGCCGCCCTATGCTTGCTGATGACCCGGCCGGTCCATGCACAGTACAATCCCGAAAAAGTAGATAAAAAGGCTGCTCAACTCAATTCAAAAGCCATGGAACTGGCACAGTCGGATGATTTTAAAGGAGCAATCGAAGCCTTGCAGCAGGCCGTAAAAATCGACGGCAAATTTGAAGAGGCTTATCTTTCCCTGGCCGGTATGTTCGGGCAGCTGAAAAATTATCCGGAAGCCGTCGCTAACTATGAAAAAGCAAAAGCTATCGATAGCCTTTACTTCATAGACTACAACCTGCCTTATTCCATAGACCTTGCCGGCATAGGAAATTTTGAAAAAGCCCTGGACGCCGTAAATGTATTCCTCACCGTCTCCAACCTGAATGAGACCAGCCGGAAAGCCGGCGAATACAGGCAACGATGTTATCGTTTTGCCCTTGATTATGCCGCAACCCATCCGTCCGGCAATTATAAATTCGAGCCCCAGAACCTGGGAGATAGTATCAATACAACGGAACTGGAATATTACCCCACTATCAGCCTGGATGGCAATACCCTCATTTTTACCCGAAGAGTCAACAATTTTAATGAGGACTTCTATGAATCCACCCGTTCGAACGGCGTATGGAGCAAGGCCCAAAGCCTCCCCGGAAACATCAATACGAACCAGAATGAAGCAGCCCAAAGCGTTTCCCTGGACGGTCAATGGCTTATTTTCAACGGATGTAATTTCCCCGACGGATATGGAAGCTGCGATCTCTATATTTCTTACCTGACCCCGGATGGATGGAGCGCCGCAGAGAACCTGGGGGATAGCATTAATACGGAGTTCTGGGATGTAGCCCCTTCTCTGTCCCCGGATAAAAAAGATCTTTATTTTTCCAGCAATCGCCCGGGAGGCTATGGCGGCAGCGATATCTATGTCAGCCACCGCCTGCTGAATGGTCATTGGAGCGCTGCAGAGAATTTAGGTCCTGCCATCAACACATACGGAGATGAAGGAACCCCTTTTATCCACGCCGATAATCAAACCCTGTATTTCAACTCCACCGGGCATCCCGGCTATGGGGACAATGATCTTTTTGTCTCCAGGAAAGGGCCCGGGGGCGTCTGGGGAAAGCCTGAAAATCTTGGGTACCCCATCAATACCATCGAGAACGAAGGCAGTCTCGTCGTTGCATCGGACGGCAAAACTGCCTATTATGCCAGTGATCGCGCGGATAGCCGGGGTGGCCTGGACCTCTATACCTTTCAATTACGCGACGATATCCGCCCCGCACAAACTTTTTGGGTAAAGGGAAAAGTATTTGACAAATCCAGCCACAAAGGATTGCCCTCCAGCGTCGAACTCACCGATCTTTCTACCAAAGAAGTGATCAGCACACTGCAAACGGACGAGACCGGCAATTACCTCATCACCCTGCCGAAAGGAAAAGACTACGCTTTTAATGTCAACAGGAAAGGATACCTGTTCTTTTCGGAGAACTTCCCCCTTAGTCAGCAGCAAGGCGATACTACTTATAACATCGATATCCCCCTCCAGCCCATCGAGGCCAATGCCGCCATCGTACTGAAAAATATCTTTTTTGACCCCAATAAATATGAGCTGAAACCCGAGTCCCAGGTAGAACTGAATAAGGTCGTGCAGCTGATGAAAGACAACCCCACGGTAAAGATCCAGATCAACGGCCATACGGACAATTCAGGAAAAGTCGCTGATAATGCCAGGCTGTCGGAGAACAGGGCCAAATCGGTAACTGCTTACCTCGTAACGAAAGGCATCAACGCCGGCAGACTTTCATTCAAGGGCTATGGAGATACCCAGCCCGTCGCCAATAATTCCACGGCGGAAGGACGAGCCCAGAACCGCCGGACCGAACTAAAAGTCATCAGCAGATAAATGGGGATATAAAAGAAAATTTCCATTCCGGCTTTGCACTAATTTTATAGGCTTACGGTCACCCCATAGATAGAGGTGATCACCTTTTACAGCCTAAGGATCTCCCCATGGAAGATGATCTTTTATATCAACTGGCCCTTTCCAGAGTACCTGGCATCGGCCCCGTGTATGCAAGGAAGCTGATCCGGCATTTCGGCGAAGCCAAAGCTATTTTCCGGACGGGCAAACCTTTACTGGCAAAGATCTGCGGCACGAAGGCATCCGGCGCCATTGTAAACTTCAAGGAATTTCAGGAACTGGAAAAAGAGCTGTCCTTCCTGGAAAAATATTCCATGCGTCCCCTTTTCATCACCGATAAAAATTATCCGCAACGATTGCTCCATTACGAGGATATACCCACCCTTTTATTCTACAAAGGCAATACGGATCTCAACAACTCCAAAGTCATCGCAATAGTCGGGCACACGCACCCCTACAGAATATGGCAGGCAGGCAGCCGAACGATTTATCAGGGACCTGGCCTCCTCCACGCAGCCACTCCCTTCGGGCTTCGAATCATCCGAACCTTCATCCCCGGAGCCATCATCATCAAGCCCATCACCCTCCGAACCCTCCCCATCCGTCCCCTCCTTCCCGGGACCATCCTCCTCCAGCCTCGCGTCTTCCGGACCCGGACCCTCCCCCAGCCTCCTGATCGTCAGTGGCCTCGCCTATGGCATCGATGCTATTGCCCACCAGGCAGCCCTCGACAATGACCTGCCTACCATCGGCGTCCTGGGACATGGACTGGACCGGATCTATCCGCAGCAACATACCTCCCTGGCCAAAAAAATGGTAAAACAGGGTGGCCTGCTGACCAACTTCAATCTAGGTGCCCGCCCCGAAAGCCATAATTTCCCCATACGCAACCGGATAGTGGCCGGCATGAGCGACGCCCTCATCGTCGTGGAAACAGATTCCAGGGGAGGGAGCATGCTGACAGTCGACAACGCCCTAGACTACCATAAAAAAATATTTGCCTTCCCCGGCCGGATCAACGACCCTAAAAGCGCCGGTTGCAATGCCCTTATCCGCACCGGCAAGGCACGCCTGCTCACCCACGCAAAGCAATTCATGGAAGAGATGAAATGGGAACAGCCGGCAAAACCCGGTTCTAAACAGGCAACCCTGTTTCCAATCCCCGCAGATGAATCAGGCTTGTCCAAAGAGGAACGAAAACTGCTGCAACTTCTCCGGGAAAAAACAATGATCTCCCTCGATGAACTTTCCTCAGGAACAGGCAGCAACCCCTACGGCAACGGACTGGCAATGGCCCTTCTTAACCTGGAATTAGAGGGATGGATCGACCCCCTCCCCGGAAAAAGATACCGGCTTCGGGAGTAATAACCGTCAAAAAAACCTCCCGCCCGCCCAGACCTTAGTTGGCGATTTTCCAACTCATTCGTTATCAACCCATTGAAAAATCCCCAACTAACCTCCACAAAAATACACCCCCATCCCCCTCCCTAAAATGCCCTGGGGCCCCCAGACCTTCGCTCCCCATCCTCCCTCCAAAATGCCCCTCGCCCGCGAATCGTCACCCACCCGCGACCGCCCCGCACCCCCCTCCTCACAAAAATTTGGACCGCATTTACCCGCTGCATTATCTTTGCACATGGCAAGAATAAATACCCCCACCGGTAGGTCAAAATCCCCCTCAAAATTTTTCGGAGAAGGACTCACATTCGATGATGTATTATTATTACCCGCTTTTTCGCAGGTTTTACCCCGTGAAGTCGACATCCGTAGTAGACTCACCAAAGAAATCACCCTGAACATACCCATGCTGTCGGCAGCTATGGATACCGTAACGGAGGCCAACCTGGCCATGGCCCTCGCCCGGGAAGGAGGAATTGGCATCCTGCACAAGAATATGAGCATTGACAAGCAGGTGGAACAGGTGCGAAAGGTCAAACGTAGCGAAAGCGGACTGATCATCGACCCGATCACCCTGCATGAGGACGCAACGATCGGCGACGCCCTCCGGCTGATGAAAGAGAATAAGATCGGAGGCATTCCCATTGTCGGCAATAATAATAACAATACTCTCGTCGGCATCCTGACCAACCGGGACCTTCGCTTTGAAGATAACAAACGCCGTAAAGTGAGCGAGGTCATGACCAAAGAAGGCCTCATCACCGCCCCGGAAGGAACCAACCTGAAAAAAGCGGAAAAGATCCTGCAGAAATATAAGATCGAAAAATTACCGGTCGTGGACAAACAGGGCCGGCTGATCGGATTGATCACCTACCGTGACATTCTGCAGTTAACCAGTTATCCCAATGCCGTCAAAGACGCCTACGGCCGCTTACTGGTCGGCGCCGCCCTGGGCATCACCAAGGACCTGCTGGACAGAGCAGGCGCTCTTCAGCATATCGGAGTGGATGTAGTAACCCTCGACAGCGCCCACGGACATCATATAGGGGTCATCAACGCCTTAAAAACATTAAAAAAGACCTTTCCCAAACTCCAGGTCATTGCAGGTAATATCGGTACCGCCGCCGGAGCGAAGGCCCTGGCCGATGCCGGAGCGGACGCCGTAAAAGTCGGAATAGGACCAGGCTCTATCTGTACCACCCGCATTGTTGCAGGAGCAGGTGTCCCCCAAATCACGGCCGTCATGGAAGCCGCTTCCGCCCTGCGTTCCAGAAATATTCCCGTCATTGCAGACGGAGGCATCCGTTATACGGGAGATATGGTAAAAGCCTTGTCCGCAGGTGCTAATGTAGTGATGATGGGTAGCGTATTCGCCGGCGTGGAAGAGAGCCCCGGTGAAACGATCATTTACGAAGGCAGAAAATTCAAACAATACCGCGGCATGGGCTCTATCGGCGCCATGGCCCAGGGTAGCAGCGACCGGTACTTCCAGGACGTGGAAGACGATATAAAAAAACTGGTGCCCGAAGGCATCGAAGGCCGGGTCGCTTTCAAAGGCAATTTAAATGAAGTGGTCCAGCAATATGTCGGCGGTCTGCGGGCAGGGATGGGCTACTGTGGCGCCAAAGACATCAAGGCCCTGCAACAGAACTCACAGTTCATCAAGATCACCAGCGCCGGGATGAAAGAAAGCCACGCACACGATATTGAGATCACCAAGGAATCCCCGAACTACAGCCGATGAGCCTTCGCCGCCTATCTCCGCTCCTGCTGTCTGTGCTATCGGGTTTGATGCTATTTGCAGCCTGGCCGGTGTCTCCCCTGACCTTTCTCATCTTTGCAGCTTTTGTTCCCCTTTTATGGCTGGAACAACAAGCAACCAGCCGGAAAAAATTTTTCGGCTGGACTTATCTCACCCTGGTCATCTGGAATGGCGCAACGACCTGGTGGGTATTGAACTCCACCCTTATCGGCGGTATCGCTGCCATCCTGGCGAACGCCCTGCTGATGTGCCTTCCCTGGATCGGCTTTTATAATGTAAAAAGAAAAAGAGGAGAAAAAGCCGGTTACGCCGCCCTGATCCTTTTCTGGCTGACCTTCGAATATATCCATCTCAACTGGGAATTGAGCTGGCCCTGGCTCACCCTGGGAAATGTATTTGCCAGCCATCCAGGTTGGGTACAATGGTACGAGCTTACAGGCACCAGCGGGGGGAGTTTGTGGGTAATGGTCGTAAATGTGCTGATCTTTTTGCTGCTGCGGGAAAAAATTCAAAATGCCCGTTGGAATCCCCGGCATGCAACATGGATCGGGATTTTATTGATCGTCCCGCTGATAGCGTCCTGGCTGCTGACCCCACTCTCCGCCGCCTCCAGACAGGCATCCGCCCCCTCCGCCGGACAGACGTCCCACACCCCGAACATCGTCCTGGTCCAACCCAATGTAGACCCCTGGGATGAAAAATTCGTGGCAGGAAAAGAACAGGCCCAGCTCCAAAAACTGATCCGTCTCAGCGAATCCCTGATAGACAGCAATACAGCCCTGGTAGTCTGGCCGGAAACCGCCGTCCCCGTCCAGATCAATGAAGACGAGATGAAGACCAATTATTTCATGGCCCCGGTATGGGATTTTCTGAAAAGGCACCCATCCATCAATCTTCTTAGCGGCGTGGAAGGATTCCGCTTCTATAACGAACAGAATAAGACTCCCTATTCCGGCAAAGTGCCGGAGAGCGATAAATATTCGGACTCCTACAATAGCGCCGTTCTATTCGACAGCAGCCATTTCCAGGTATACCATAAATCCAAATTAGTACCCGGAGTAGAGACTCTGCCCTCTTTCCTGAAATTCATGAGCCCCCTGTTTGAGAAATTCGGAGGCACTACCGGCGGCTATGCCAAACAAGCGGAAAGAACGGTCTTGCGTTCCTATAACCAAACCTACCAGGTCGCACCCGCCGTCTGCTATGAGAGTATCTACGGCGAATTTATGTCCACCTATGTCCGCAATGGCGCAGACCTCATCGTCGTCATCACCAATGACGGCTGGTGGGGCAATACGCCAGGATACAAGCAACATGAGAACTATGCCAGACTGCGGGCCATAGAAACAAGACGTTGGGTGGCCCGTAGCGCCAATACCGGCATCTCCTGTTTCATCGACCCGGCAGGAGAAGTGATAGATCCCCAACCCTGGGCTCAGACAGCCGTTATCAAAAAGGCGATCCCGGTCACCCGGGAAAGCCAGACCTTCTATGTGAAATACGGAGATATCCTCTCCAAAGGGGCAGTCGCCGCAGCGGTCCTTCTGGTGATCGGGTCCCTGATAGCCAGCCTGCTATCGCGCCGAACAGCCCGGACAAGCCGAACAAGCCTCAAAAGCCGAAAAAGTGCGTAAAACAATCAACCATCGATCACTCGCCCTTTCTTATAAAGTAGAAGGAAGAGGAACGCCCGTACTGCTGCTCCATGGTTTTGCGGAAGATAGCGCCATCTGGGACGAACAGGTGGAATATCTGAAAAAGAGCTGCCAGCTGATCATTCCCGACCTGCCCGGCAGCGGACAATCATCCCCCCTCTCCAGCCCCACTACCCTGGAAGAAGTGGCGGATTTTATAAAGGCCATCCTGGAGGCCGAAGGGATCGCACAATGTGTACTGATCGGACATAGCATGGGAGGATATATAACCCTGGCTTTTGCAGAAAAATATCCTGACCGGCTGAAAGCCCTGGGACTTTTTCATTCCATCGCATTTGCCGACAGTGAAGAAAAAAAAGCCGGCCGGCAAAAAAGCATTGAATTCATTCGTAAGAACGGTTCCCCGGCCTATATCCGGCAATCCACCCCCAACCTGTTTTCAGAGGACTCCCGCAAAGAACACCCGGAATGGATCACCAGCCTGACCGATCGCTATGCGGCCTCCCTCTCCCCGGATAGCCTTGTTTATTACCAGCAGGCCATGATCAGCCGACCCGACCGGTCTCAGGTGCTGGCGCAATTCACCGGCCCCGTCCTGTTTATTATCGGCCAGCAGGACAATGTTATCCCATTGGATACCAGCCTCCGGCAAACCCATATACCAGCATTATCTTATATCCATCTCCTTGAAAATAGCGGCCATATGGGCATGATGGAAAATAGTGCCGCCAGCAACCGGATCCTCGCTGATTTTTTACGGCAGTTTTGACGGCTAGTGATTAATTTTACAAATGAATAAGATCATTTTAATTACCGGAGCGACTTCCGGTTTTGGAGAAGCCTGCGCCCGAAAATTCATGGCCGCCGGCGGATATAATATCATCATCACCGGCAGAAGAAAAGAAAGATTGGAAGCCCTGAAACAGGAACTGGAAGCACTAGGCCAACCGGCCGCAGTATTACCCCTCGTATTCGATGTACAGGACAGAGTAGCGGTTTTCTCCGCTATCAGTCAACTCCCCGCCAACTGGAGAAAGATCGACATCCTGGTCAACAATGCCGGCCTTGCCCTGGGTAGGGACCTGTTCGAAGATGCCAGCCTGGATGACTGGGAGACCATGATCGATACCAATGTAAAAGGCCTCCTCTATGTATCTAAAGCCGTCACCCCCCTGCTGATAGAGCAGAATAAAGGCCATGTTATCAACATAGGCTCCGTTGCCGGTAAGGAAGTCTACGAAAAAGGGAATGTGTATTGCGCCAGTAAATATGCAGTCGATGCCATTTCAAAGGCCATGCGGATCGACCTGCTAAAACACCATATCAAAGTAACGGCAATCCACCCGGGTGCAGCCGATACGGAATTCTCAAAAGTCCGCTTCAAAGGGGACGAAGGACAGGCACAGAAAATGTATGAAGGCTATACGCCCCTGAGCGCCGAAGACGTAGCGGACACCGTGTTCTACTGTGCCTCCCTGCCCGCGCATGTATGCATCAATGAAGTGAATATCACCTGTACGGCGCAGGCAAACTCGTTTTACCTGTACAAGGAAAATTTATAACCCTTTACCGTCAGGCCCGTCGTCAGGTGCCCTATGGCGCCAGCGATATCCTGATCTGTATACCGGCCTTCGTCGTAGTGATCGGCGGCGTAGTGGATATTTTAGGATTTGTCCTTCGCTGATCGAAGTAGAGCTTTAAATTGATCCGGTTATTTAATACATAATCCACAGAGGGAGAAATAGTGATCACCCTTTGTCCCCCCGTAGGCAAGCTGGCATTCTGGTCCAGGTAACTACTGGAGGTCGCATCATCCCGGATACTAAAGTCCAGCCGGAGCGTAAGATCATTCTGATTTTTGGCAGCGGCGCCGGGTGGAGCCCCGGGGGCGCCGGAAGAGGGGTTGGAAGGCGTTTTACCATTACCCGACACCTTCCACCCAAAAGGCAGCGGCACCCCCCGCTTGCGGAAGCCGGCCCCGACGGTGATCTCCGACGAATGCGTCTCGCTCAGCTGGAAATCGATCAGGCTCAGACTCAGCTGGCGCGATTTGCTGTATCCCACTTTCGCCTGCATCTGGTTGACAAATTGCATATCGATATCGATCAGCGGGGCAAACTGCTCCGAGATGGTAATATTCGGCACCTGGTAAAAAGGCACATAGTTCCCGCTGAGCGTATCTATAAAACCAGGCTGCCCATATCCCCTTGGATCACTGTAATTCAGCTGCGAACCGAAGCTGTTCATACTTAGCGTACTGGTATAGGCGTTAGTGACATTCAGGTTCGTGAAGATCTTATTAAACCAGGGCAGCCGGCTCAACCCATTATAAGTGAGATGCCAGTTCGGCTTGGGCAGATACCCGGAAAAAGGATTGGAGGTCACGTTCCCGCCGCTCTCATTGATCAGGGCAATCGTAGAGGGGCTCTTGCCCGTATAGGCAGCGATAAAGGCTGGGATCAGCACATCCTGTGCATACCTGCCATACCCCTTTGCATAACCATCCGTTCCGATCAATCCGCCCGTATAAGGATTGATATTGCCCAAACGGGAGGATATGACGGCCCGGTAATTTTCGAACTTCTGGAAAGTAGTGGAAAGCTCGTTCGGCTTATACTTCTCAAATAAAGTACTGAAGGAAATAAAACTGACGCTGAAAGTCCCCGCCACATATGGATTTAGCCGGGCAAACCCGTTCCCGCCGACCGTGTCCTTATACAACTCGGAATAATTGGACCCGAAAGTCTTATCCCAGTTGATAGCAAGATGCAGATCCCGGACAGGCTCCAGCGTAGCGACAATCGAGATCCTTTGAGCAAACGTTATAATGTTTTGGTTATTAAAACCCGTATCGGTACTTAATAATCCCCTTTTACCCAGCCTGTTGATAAAATTGGTGTCCGGGCGCTGCCCGAATACATACTTCCATCCCGGCTGATTGTCCCGTAGATTCATGCCCAATACCCGCGTACTATCCAGGAAACCGTAAATCGTGGAAGAAGAATTATCGGAATAGTTGAACGTAACATGCTTCAGCGAAGTCAGGATCTTGGCCAGCGCCTTGGGAAGCCCCGTCAACCTGGGAGCCTGGAAATTATTTTTGTTCCGGGCCGTGTCCCTACTGGTCGCCGGTGGCTTGCCGGCCCCATTGCCTGCCGGCTGATCCAGGCCACGCAATAACTTCCATTTGCCGTACAAACGGGTAAAATCCAGGTCGGCCAGCACCGTTTTCTGCTGCGTATTCTGCAGGCTGTTCCCCAGCGTCGTAGCCAGTTGGGAAGCCCCTGTCCAGGTATAGGTAGCCGAATACCCCGCCCGTATCGTCGTCCAATCCAGCAAAGGGATCTTGCTGGTGGGCAGCGTATAAGTGGCATTGGCGCTCTGAGAATACAATACCGTCCTGCCCCCTTTCCAGAAATTACTCCACATACGCTTGCGGGCCGCATGATCCAGCCGCCCGCTGTCCTCATCCACCCAAGCCTTGTTGGTAGCCGTAAAGTCGATGGCCAGAGACCTTGTCAGATCCCAGCGCAGCGTGTATAACCGGTCGAACGTAAAAAACTTATTATAAGTCTCCGGCAAGAGATTCTTGGGACCGCCGATATTCCGCGACCGGTAAGCCCCGAACTGCCGGTCGATATTGGCCTGAAAACCCAACACCGTAGGCATGGGATTGAAATTAAAATCCCTGATCAGCGCCAGCCAGGGCGATTTGGATTTTATCAGCTTCTTAAAAGGCTCCCAATACCTGGCGGTATGCGTATAATTATAAGCCAGGTTAGCCTTATTCGTAATCAGCTCATCCTCCACCGCCAACGGACTATGATGCTCCGAACGGTTATAGGAATAGCTGACATTAATATTTTCAATACTCCATATCTTCAGCTTCTTTCCGCTGGTATTATTCTTGTGGACATTGGTAAAATTCAGCGTCGTCACCGTGGTCTGATCCACCGCCTGCTGCTGGATAGAATCTTTCTGAGACGCCGGGGCCGCCTTGATCTTATCCGCCAGTTTAATATCCAGGTCGAAGGGATCGTATTGCGGCGTACTCGTAGTTTTGGTTAAACCTGCATAAACGGGAATGGACATAGCAGCTTTCTTGGGCAGCAGCTTGCCTAATTCCAGGTTGGCCGCGGCATCGATCTCCGCATTATTATCATAAGAACGCTCGTTGGTGTTCTGATCGATCGCCCCGAACCCGGCCGTTCGCTTACTGCCCGATACCGTCATGGTACCCAGATCGGCCACCTTGACATCCACCTTTCCTACGGCCGCCCACCCTCCTTGCGTACTGATATCAGTCAGCCGCAGCTCATTGAACCAGACCTCCGTACAAATAGTGGGCTGGCGCGTATTCTGCACCCCCAAAAATAAAGCCTGCACCGCACCAAGATTCGGATTTCCCAAAATAGCATAGGTCCTTCCGGAAGTATCCGACTCTTTGTAATAGTCATTACTGACCCCATTATTATTCCGGTTCACCTTCAACTGTATCAGGCGGCTCAGGGACAGGCTGAGATTATTGGCCGCCGGCCAGATATCCGTATCCAGCGTGGCCCCATAAGCAGTTTTCTTCAGCGGTATCCGGACCTCATAATAGTTGCTGACAAAGTCACTCCCCATACGGATGATCGCCGTCAGATCATTGTCGGCAAGGCCATTCGGATTGTTATTCCCGGCTTCGGCATGGATGAACATATCCATCGTTCCGTACCGGCGAAGATCCTGACTGGTGGTCTTATAAACACCCCTTACATCCCCTTTGGCCAGGTTGCAGATCTGCAGGCTCATAGCCTGTTCATTAAGCAATAGATTGACATTGTTATTGCTCAACTCCTGCTGCCGGTTTACCCCCGGAGGAGTGACATAGATGATCGGGGTCCGGGAACTGTTCTGTTCGATATTAACCGCCGTTACATTAAAAGTAGTCGTATTGTTGGCGGGAAGAAGCGTATAATTCCCCGTCGTGTCGACCACATACTCGAAACTTCTCCAGGAATTCCGCACCAGCTCCAGTTTGGCAAAACGGCATACCACCGAATCACTGAAACCCGAAAGATACATACGCATGAACTGGATAGACTTAAAGTCCGGGATATTCCCTACCTTCTGAGCATACTGGGAGATCGGTATCCGGAACTGGTACCAGGTCTGTGTAGCCCCTCCACTGGGTGTAAACGTCTGCTTATCCGTAATGAAATTCTGTCCCACGCTCAAGCCTGTCGGAGTCAGGTTCACCCGGTATTCAAAATACTCCTCCAGCTCATTCATCGTATTATCCCTGTTCAGATCTTCCTGGTCCGGGTATAACGTATAGGCCGTGATCGTGGTCTGACCCGATGTGGCGATCGGCGAGTTGCCCTGGGGGTTATTTACATTCTTATAACGGCCAAGGATACCTGTTTGCCCAGCGTCGTATTTGGCATCCCTGTAATTCACGAAATTATCGTTCGATGGATCGGCCAGCGCATTTTGATAGACCGCGGACCCGACCCCATAAGTAGCAGCCAGCGTATTCAGGTAATTTTTAAATTTAGACTGCTCCTGAATATCCGTCATCCCATCCAGCCCCACATCCTGGAAAGGCCGGTCGCCGGCATCGTTGCTGAAGGCCGTCGTCACCTGTATCGGATTGGCAGGTACCCTGCCCCAGACAGAACTGCTGTCGATCGCCGCATTGATATTGGGCGTATTCAGCCCGTTCTCGAATTCCTTTTTACCATCCCGGAGAATATCTTCGGAAACGCTGCCCAGGTCAAAATACATTTGCCCTCCCGTAGAATTAGGATTGGTCAGAAAAGGACTTTGCATCCAAAACTGCAGGACCTCAATATTATTGGTTTCGAAATCCGTCTGATCGAGCGCACGCATGATACCCCCCCAACGCTTTTGCGGATTCAGCAATTTCCCCGTACTGCTGACGCTTCCCGCCCGCATATCGAAATTATAAGGACCCCGGTCCGAGGGATAATAAGCCATATCGAAGGTGATCAGCTGGGCCTGCCCCGTCTGAACCGTCTGTTGAGGGAAGAGCTGCTGCACATTGATCGGCGCGATCCTCGGATCCAGCAAAGCATTTTCATAACGGTCCGGGTTATTGGGATTGCTCTTATCCTGTAAAGTAGGCTCGATATTATACCAGGCCACTTTGGCGCGGTTAAACCCATAATCCAGGGAGTCTTTCAGACTGCCCTCGGGAAATAACCCGTTTCCCTGCGGAGTGGAGGCCAGCGCCCAGCTTGTCAGCGGGAACCGGAGGTCGATCGAACTGGTGGACCCTTCGAAATCATCGATATATACCGCCCCGCTGGTTCCTTTACCGATCTGCGGAGGATGCCCCGGACGCAGGATAGCCGCCTCTCCGTAAGCATTGATCGTACTCATCTCCTTGGTAGTGTATAGAAACTTGTTCACGGCCCGGGTCAATTGCGGTAACTGACCCCGGTAGTTGATATCCATGCCATACATGGTATTCCGTATAGGATCCTCCCCGTAATTGGTCTTGCTGAAAAAAGGCCGTTCATTCAGCCTTTCGATCGTACCGCCGATCGCCAGCGACTCGGTAGCCGTACTCTTGGCCAGGTAGTCCAGCCTCACCCCCAAAAAACTTCGTTGCTGCAACCCGAAATTGGCATTATTCTCGAAAGAGACATTCACCGCCACACCCGAATTGATGATCGCCTGGTTGATGATCTGTACGGTACCCAGATTGTAATCGACCACATAGTCGACATTTTCCTTCAAGGTCTGCCCCCCGGCCGTCACCACGACGGACCCCTGCGGCACATTATAGGCCCCCAGGGAAAGGTTGGAAGTGGATTGCCCCTTGGCCACCCCATTGAGGACATACCGGTCCACGTTAGCATAGGTCTGGGCTACCGCCTTGATCGTATCGTACAGCCGGTAGAAAATATACTTGTCCTTAAGCGTCTGCGGAGCTCCGGCAAAAGCGAGCGTGTCCAGGTCCTTCCCGAAAGGCTCCAGTACGGGAAAGATGATCCTTCCCATGTTGGAAAGCACTGTATATCCTTCGAGGTAGTCAAAAATACCATCCGGCTGCGGGTCATTATGCGCATTCAGACGGTCGAGATTGAGCACCGTCAATAGAGGAATATTCGCCTTCGGCCCCTCCGGCAAATACCTTTTAGTCCCCTTGCTGGGTTCATCATATGAAATATTGAACTGAAAACCAGCTTGTTGAATATTAGAGAGATAACTGCCGCCCGGCGTCTTCAGAGAATAGACGTTCTTCATCATCAGGTTCCACAACGGCAGATTCGTACGCTGGGAAGTGGCTTTCAGCAATTTAAGATACAGCACCTTCTGTGAGCCGGCCCCCGTTCCCACGGCCGTATCCGGTGGAACATCCTGCGAAAATTCACCCACCTGGTAAATATGCCCGTTATAACTGTATTGATAAGCCACCGCCAGTACATCATTGGCCTGGAGTGTCTGGTTCACGGAGAGGAACCCGATCTGCGGGTTAAAATAATAGTCTGTGGCGCTCAATTTCCGGGCATAGACCATTTCAAAATCCTGTACCTGCACTAGCCCCAGCGAGTTAAGCTTATTGGCCGCCGAAGAGGGAACACGGCTGGAAGGATCATTGATAATGCTCCGGTACTCGTTATTGGCGTCATTCTGCGGATAAGGCAGCCCATTCCCTTTAAAATTGGTATTATACGGATTGCTTTCCCCCAGGTCCATCAATCCCACGATATTCCTGGAACCCGTATCCACGCCCGCCCGGTTGGTTACCCATACCTCTATCCGCAGGATCTGCACCTGGGAAGTAACGACGGGCAGCCTGGCCATGGCTTTGTTATAATTGCTGCGGAAATATTGGGCCAGCAGAAAATGCCGGTTTTCTTCGTAGTCATCTGCCTTGAAGGAAAAAGAAGTAACCGAAGCCCCGCCCTGGGAACCCACCGACTGCTTTTGCGAACGTTGATTGGCTAGAACAGCTGTAATCGATAATTTACCGAACTGCAGCTTGGTCTTGATCCCGAATAAAGATTGAGCGCCACTCATCAGGGTGCTCTTCGTCTCAAAAGAAACATTGCCTGCCTCGATCTTTTTAATGATCTCATCCGGCCCTCCGGTATAATCCAGCTTCAGCTGGTTTTCAAAATCAAAATTAGCCAGCGTATTATAACTGATAGGGAGCTTCAGCTTACTCCCGATATTGCCAATCACATTAAGATTTGCATTCATATTAAAATCCAGCCCCCCCGTCTTACGGGCGCTTTCCGGAAGCGTCGGGTTCTGGATATTCTGCCCCTGATAACCGGCCGTAATGTCCACATTACCCTGTGGCCGGATGTCCGGCTTTCCCTCTCCGAAGATCCGGTTGAACAGATTGTCACTGACGGACAATTTAGGACGCAACAGCTTTTTATTGAGGGCGCTGAGGGCATCGGCCCGCTTACGGAAATATTCGTCCTGGGAATTTCGAGCCTGGATTTGCATCAACTCGTCGAACGTAAGGTAGGTCGGCTTTCTATAATATTGATTACCAACCTTTTCAACGATATAATATTGTTTGGTCACCGGGTCATACTCGATGGAGTCCCTGATATTGATGGGGTCTTTAAGATCGAAAGGATTCCTGTTCGGATTGGAAAAAGGATCTCCCCGGCGGTCATGCAGAGGGAATTTGAGCGTATCTGTTTTTTTCCCGGAGGTATCGGTGGGTAGCCGGGCGCTATCGGCAGGCAATCGGGATGTGTCGGTCCTTTGTTTGGTACTATCCCTTTGCTGGTAGGAACGCGCAGACACAGTCGTATAAAAGACAACAGAAGCGGCAGCAGTTAGTACCGTTGCTAGAATTGACTGGAACAAATAACGCGTCAAACTTTCCTCAGGAATTAGTTAAGTAGAAATCAGGAACGATAGGCTACAAGATTTTTAAAGCTTTCTTAATAATGTCCTCCACTTTATCGGTTCCGGACACCTCATTTGTTATTTTCCGAATCGCTTGCTCTGCGGCAGGTCTGGCTATGCCAAGCGTGATCAGGGCATTTAACGCGTCCTGTTCAAGGGTATTGCTCAGCGTCGATGAAATATTTGTTTCCTCTTTGTTTTTGCCTAATTTGTCACGTAACTCCAGGATGATCCTTTCGGCAGATTTCTTTCCGATCCCTTTAATACTCTCCAGTTGACGGGCATTTCCCTGTAAGATGGCGCGGGTAATCTCCTCCGGCTTAAGAGTGGATAGCATCATTCTGGCAGTGGAAGTCCCTACTCCGGATACACTGATCAGTTGGATGAACAGCTCCTTTTCCGTCCTGTCAAAAAACCCGTATAAAATGTGCGCATCTTCCCGTATTTGGAGATAAGTAAGCAAAACGCCCTTCTCCAGATTTTCGATCCGGGAATAGGTATTAAGGCTTATCTGCAATTCATATCCGACTCCGCCGGCTTCAATATGGACCAAAGCGGGGGTTTTATAGACAAAATCTCCACGTAAAAAGGCAATCATGCTTGCGAAAGTAAGGATAGTTTATCGAAAATTTTTCCCCACCTTTGCCAAAATATTTTCTTAACCTGATTGGAATTTATAATGAGCCAGAAAATGACCGCCGCCATTACAGCGATTGGAGGATATGTACCTGAAGACCGTTTAACAAATGCAGACCTGGAAAAGATAGTTGATACCAACGACGAATGGATACGTACCCGCACAGGCATAGAAGAAAGGAGGATCCTGAAAGAGCCCGGTAAAGCCACCTCCGACCTTTGTGTCCCCGTAGCTCTGGAGATCTGTAAGAAACGGGGCATCAGCCCGGAAGAGATCGATTGCCTGATCGTGGCGACCGTCACGGCTGATATGCTGTTCCCCGCCACAGCCAATATCGTTTGTGATAAAATAGGCGCTAAAAATGCCTGGGGATTTGACCTGAGCGCCGCCTGTTCCGGCTTCCTGTATGGACTGACCACCGGCGCCATGTACATTGAAAGCGGTCGGTTTAAGAAAGTAGTCGTGATCGGCGCCGATAAAATGAGCAGCATCGTCGATTACAGCGACCGCACTACCTGCGTTATCTTCGGCGATGGCGCCGCCGGCGTTTTATTAGAACCCAATTATGAAGGATATGGCGTACTGGACAGCATCCTTAAGAGCGATGGCAGCGGCCGTAGTCATTTGCATATGAAAGCAGGAGGGTCCCTCCGGCCCGCTTCCAATGAAACGGTGGCAGCCAAAGAGCATTTTATTTATCAGGAAGGCCAGGCCGTCTTCAAATTTGCTGTAAAAGGCATGGCCGATGTATCGGCTGAGCTAATGGAACGCAACCACCTGACAGCCGATGATATCAGCTGGCTGGTGCCCCATCAGGCCAATAAACGCATCATCGATGCTACCGTCCACCGGATGGGTCTCTCAGAAGAGAAGGTTATGATCAATATACAACGTTATGGCAATACCACGGCCGGCACGATCCCCTTATGCCTGTGGGATTGGGAAAGCAAACTGAAGAAAGGGGACAACCTCGTATTGGCCGCTTTTGGCGGAGGATTCACCTGGGGAGCGACCTGGGTTAAATGGGGATATTAATATGACAGACTCTAACTTTTTACCGAAATATGGCAGACTCTAACTTTTTACCGACCGGCTTTAGTTCCCTGGCAATACATGCGGGACATGAACAAGACCCACGTTATGCTCATCTGACCCCTATTTATGCCAACAGCACTTTTGTATTTGATGACGCGGAGCAGGGCATGCGACGCTTTTCCGGGGAAGAACCCGGTTACATCTATACCCGCTGGGGCAACCCCGGTTTCACAGAAGCCGAAGAGAAGATCTCCGCCATGGAAGCCTTCGGTCTCCGGGACCCCCAGGGCAATCCCTTAAAACTTAAAGCCCTTTTGCATTCATCCGGAATGGCAGCCATCAGCACCCTGCTGCTGATGAACCTGAAGGCCGGAGATAAGGTCCTCACCCATTTTTCCCTCTATGGAGGCACCCAGGATTATCTGCAAAACCTATTGCCGGCCCTGGGCATATCCGTCGTCATTGCAGATCTGCGGGATCCGGAGAAAGCAAAGGCCGCGCTGAAAGCAGATCCCGCTATCCGCCTGTTATACCTGGAGACCCCCGCCAATCCGACCATTCAATGCGTGGACATCCAGGTACTGAGCCAACTGGCCAAAGAACGGGGACTCATCGTAGCCTGCGACAATACCTTCGCTACCCCCTATCTGCAGCAGCCTTTTCGTTATGACGTGGACTTCGTCATTCATTCCACCACTAAATTCCTGAATGGCCATGGTACGGCCATCGGAGGCGTTCTGCTGGGCCGCGACCTGGAATTCATGCAGACAAAAGCTTTTAAAACATATAAAACCCTGGGTGGCAACAGTAACCCCTTCGATACCTTTTTACTCATCAACGGGATGAAGACATTGGAGCTGAGAATGGAACGGCATTGCCAGAACGCCCAGGAAATCGCCCGCTTCCTGGATCAGCATTCCCGGGTGGCCCGGGTGAATTACAACGGCCTTGAATCCCATCCCGACTATGCCATAACAAAAAAGCAAATGCGGCACCCGGGCGCTATGATGAGCTTTGAATTAAAGGGAGGGCTACAGGCCGGTATCCAGTGCATGAATAAACTGCAGATGTGCACCCGTACCGTATCCCTGGGCACCTGCGATACCTTGCTTTGTCATCCGGCTTCCATGACCCACAAGAGCGTGCCCGCTGCCCAACGGGAACAATACGGCATCACCGACGGACTGATCCGGATGAGCGTAGGCATGGAAAACCTGCCCGATATCCTGGCAGACCTCGATCAGGCATTAAAAGCTTAATTACCGCAAACCAGAAATTCATCATGGAAAATATACAGATACGAAGGGCAGTCAAACAAGACTGTCCGCGATTACTGGAGCTCATCCGGGAATTGGCTGAGTACGAGAAAGCACCCCAGGAGGTTACCGTGACCCTGGATCATTTCACGGAGAGCGGTTTCGGCCCTAACCCAATCTGGTGGGCCTTCGTCGCCAGCGTGGATGGTATCGTGCAAGGCTTTGCCCTGTACTACGTCCGTTATAGCACCTGGAAAGGACAACGCATGTACCTGGAAGATATCCTCATCACCGACAAGATGCGCGGCAGAGGATTGGGCAAATTGCTCTTCGACCGTTTGCTGGAAGAGGCAAAAGAAAAGAATTTCCAGGGTATGGTATGGCAGGTGCTGGAATGGAACGAGCCGGCGATTAACTTTTATAAAAAATACAATGCCAGCTTCGACCCTGAGTGGATCAACTGCTCCGTGCCGATCTCTGCCGATCTCACCCTCCCTTTAGGGAGGGTTTAGGAGGGCCTAATTCACTCCATCCGCCTGCATCTCTTTATTGATCTTCTGGATCAACCCCTGCAGGACCTTGCCCGGCCCTATTTCCGTAAAGTGAGAAGCGCCATCTGCAATCATAGCCTGTACACTTTGCGTCCAGCGCACAGCGCCCGTCAGTTGATCGATCAGATTCTTCTTGATCTCATCCTTACCCACTACTGCCTTGGCCGCTACATTCTGATAGACGGGACAGGTAGGATTATAAAAAGTCGTTTTTTCGATAGCCCCTTTCAATTCCTCCCGGGCCTGTGCCATTAAAGGAGAATGAAAGGCGCCTCCTACCGGCAGCAGCATAGCTCTTTTAGCGCCGGCAGCCTTCATACGCTCGCAGGCTAATTCAACGCCCTTTATAGAGCCGCTGATCACCAGCTGCCCGGGACAATTATAGTTAGCCGGTACCACCACTTCTCCCGTCTCCTTTTGTACTTCGGCGCAAATAGCTTCTACCTTACCATCTTCCAACCCCAATACCGCCGCCATCGTAGAAGGAGTCGCTTCACACGCTTTCTGCATCGCCTGTGCACGAACAGACACCAGCTTCAATCCATCCTCATAACTCAATACCCCGTTCGCCACCAACGCGGAAAATTCGCCTAAAGAATGACCCGCTACCATATCGGGCCTGTTATTTTCAATGCCTTTGAAAACAATGACAGAATGCAGGAAAATGGCCGGCTGTGTCACTTTAGTCTGCCTCAGGTCTTCTTCCGTTCCGGAGAACATTACATCGGAGATGCGAAACCCTATAATCTCATTGGCCTGCTCGAATAATTTTTTTGCGAAAGCGCTATTATCATAAAGACCTTTTCCCATACCGGGGAATTGCGATCCCTGCCCCGGAAAAACATACGCATGCTTCATATCATAAGGGTTTATAAAACAAATATGCCACAAAGACCCGATTCAGCAAAGAAAATCTTTGAGCTATTAAAAAGAAAATATTTGATTATTAATGTAGTCTGGCAGAGATTAATTTGGTGAACTCACTACGGGTTTCATTTTTTTCAAATTCACCCCAGAAAGCCGAAGTAGTAGTGACCGAATTTTGTTTCTGGACGCCCCTCATCATCATGCAAAGATGAGAAGCCTCGATAACAACAGCAACCCCCAGCGGATTCAAAGAATCTTTTATAGCATGCAGTATTTGTGTGGTTAGTCTTTCTTGTACCTGCAGCCGACGCGAAAAAACATCCACCACACGGGCGATCTTACTTAACCCGGTGATCCATCCGTTCGGTATATAAGCTACATGAGCTTTCCCGAAAAAAGGCAGCATATGATGCTCGCATAAACTATATAATTCTATATCCTTCACCAGGATCATTTCGCTGATATTTTCATGGAACTTGGCAGAATCCAGAATGGCTTTGGCATCCTGCGTATAACCCTGCGTAAGGAATTGCATAGCTTTCGCCATTCTTTCCGGGGTCTTCACCAACCCCTCTCTCTCAGGATCTTCCCCGAGTAATGTCAATGCATCCTTGTAATTGCCGGTGAGTCCTGAAGTGATCCGTTCGTCGTATTCTTCAACTTTCTTATAGGCCATGAATGGGGAGATTTTATTTTTTTGGTGATTCTTATCCGTAACTGCGTCAGGCAGGATATTCCACGAAATTCCGTTCCGTCTCATACAATCTCACCTGCAGCTCCAGTTCCGGGTTGATCCTTTTCCGGAGCAGTTCATAGATCACAGTAACAATATTCTCGGCCGTTGGATTGAGATTTTTGAAATAAATAGTGTCCAGGTTGAGATTCTTATGATCGAATCTTTCCAGCACCTCCTCTTTCGTGATAACAGACAGCACTTTCATATCGATCACATAACCCGTCTCCGGATCAGGCTCCCCTACCACTTTTACCACCAGCTCATAATTATGCCCATGGTAATTAGGATTACTGCATTTACCGAATACCTCCGCATTCTTTTTGTCATCCCACAAAGGATTGAAAATACGGTGGGCAGCATTAAAATGCTCTTTCCGGAAAACGGCGATTTTTTTATTCGACACATTCATGTTTTAAGGTTTAACTATGGCCAAAATATTCTACATAGATCCGGGGCGTCTCATACAACTTGATACAATGCAATTGTACTTCCACCGGTAGATACGGTTGCAATTGCTGCCAGATCCCGATAGCCAGATTCTCTGTCGAACACATTTTGCCAACCAGGAAATCGACATCCATATTCAGATTCTTATGATCGACCTTTTCAATGACATGATCTTTAATAAGCTCACTCAATTTCTTCACATCGAATAAGAATCCTGTGTCCGGATTCGGATCCCCCTTGACCGTTACATACAATTCATAATTATGACCATGCCAGTTCTGATTGGCGCATTTACCAAACACAGCTTCATTCTGCTCATTACTCCAGCCAGGATTAAACAATCGATGGGCAGCATTAAAATGTTCTATCCGGGTCAAATACACCATACCTCAAAATTATGCACCGGGAATGGTTTATCCTGAAAACTAACCCATCCCCGGTGCATGACTAATGATGGGCTTTCAGCCAACGGGCCCTTGCCCGCTATGATAAAAATTTTCGCAAAGGTAATACATAGCGCTGGCAATGTCAATGATTCCGATATTTGCAGTATGTATATCCTGCTGGCAGCCGCCACGACTTTCGAAATTCAGCCTGCTATTGACTTTCTGCCCGGCCCAGGCGAGGGATCATTCTCTGTTCCAGGCTCCCGGCATGAAGTCGGCATCCTGATCACAGGCGTAGGCTCCATAGCCACTACTCATTCCCTTATGCGTCAGATTGGCAGGCGGAAGCCTGACATGATCATTCAGGCTGGAATCGCAGGCTGCTTCACCCGAAGAGCCCCCGGTGATGTAGTGGCCATCAGGGAAGAAAGCCTGGCAGACCTGGGAGTATGGGAAGACCAGCGCTTCAAGACCCTTTTTGACCTGAACCTGGCGCCAGGGGACTCCCCCCCTTTCTCCCAAGGCCTGCTGATTAATCCTTATAAAAAATTATTGGCTTTGTCCGGCCTGGAGCCCGTACGTGCCGTCACCGTAAATGAGATCAGTACCGATAGAGCCCGGATCGAATGGATTCAACAAAATACAGCCCCCGTTGTTGAAAGCATGGAAGGCGGAGGTTTTCATTATGTATGCCTGCAGGAGAATATTCCTTTTCTGCAGCTCAGGTCGGTCTCCAATGATATCGGGGAGAGGGATAAGACCAAATGGGACATCAGGGCGGCCATCGCCAACCTGAATACCCGGTTGATCGACTTGTTGGAAAAGCTCGCCCGGGAGGATAGTTCGTCCATCCGGGAAATAATAGAGTCGGATAATACCGTCACCCATCAATAAAAAAACAATTCAAATGACATTTACCCTGGGATTCAGCCCCTGCCCGAACGATACCTTTATTTTTGACGCTCTGGTGAACAAAAAGATTGACACGGAAGGCTTTGACTTCGAGGTCAGGCTGGAAGACGTCGAGACGCTTAATCAATGGGCCCTCCGGGGAAAACTGGACATTACTAAAATAAGTTATGGAGTATTGCCGCTGGTGCTGGACCGGTACGAACTGCTGGACGCCGGCGGAGCCTTGGGAAAAGGAGTAGGTCCCTTATTAATAGCGAAGAAGGAGATTCCGGTATCCGGGCTTTCTGAACGGACGATCGCCATTCCCGGCGAACGGACAACGGCCCACCTCCTCTTCTCCCTCGCCTTCCCCGAAGCCCGGCAAAAAAAATTCATGGTCTTTTCCGGCATCGAAGAGGCCGTATTGACAGGGCAGGTAGATTGCGGGGTCATTATTCATGAGAATCGGTTTACCTATCACCAGAAAGGCCTGACAAAACTCCTGGATCTGGGAGAATTCTGGGAGGAGACTACCGGCTGCCCCATTCCATTAGGCGGTATCATACTGCGCAAAGAGGGGGCTCCCGGCCTGCAAAAAAAGATAAACCGCCTTATCCGCAAAAGCCTGGAATATGCTTTCAGCCATTATCCGACCCTCCCGGATTATGTAAAACAGCACGCCCAGGAAATGGACGAGCAGGTAATGCGACAACATATTGATCTCTATGTCAATAACTATTCTCTATCCCTGGGAGAAGAAGGTGAAAAAGCCGTCCGGACCTTATTGGACACTTATGCAAAGATGCACGCTCCCCTCACTTCCCAATAGCATCTTACTGCACACTCCGGTCCAGCTCCCGGTGCAACGAAGTGACCAGCTTACATCCATAGGTCGACGCCCCAAAGGACCGCACCCATTTTATCCCTTTTAGCGAATTCGTTAGGAAAACTTCCTCGGCGCCTTCCAGATCCTCCCGGCTGGTCTCTTTCTCCTGCACGCTGAATCCGGCGCCTGGAAGGAGTTCCAGCAGGTAACGTCTCATGACGCCGGCAACCCCCCCTTCCGTCAGCGGGGGAGTATAGATCTGCCCCTGCTTGCAGTAAAAGAGGTTCGCAATAGTGCTGTCTGCGATCCTGCCGTGATTATTGAGGACCAGGCAATCATTCAGCTGATGTTTCCGGGCATAGAGCGCCGCCAGGACATAGAGCAGGTAATTATTCGATTTCAGATTAGCAAAGGAGTCACAGGACTTCCGGCCATCAGGAAAGACATCTATCACCAGCCCATTCTCATTCAGCGAATGGCTTCGCGGAGGCAGTGGCCAGGTTTGAATAATATAATTCGGGAAGTGATTAATGGGGTCATACAAGCCGCCGTCACCGCGAAAGACCACAAGTCGGACCCGGGCCAAAGCCTGATGGCCATTCTTCTTACAAAGCTCCAGTACCTGGCCGGCCAGCTTTTCTGCCGTAAAAAAAGGAGGGGGTTCAAATTGCAGGAGACGGATTCCCGCCAGAAGTCTCTCAAAATGAAATTGTTCCAGCAACAGACGGCCTTCCGCCACTTTCATCGTTTCAAACAGGCCATCGCCATAGCGAAACCCCCTGTTATCGGCCGTAATAATAGCTGTTCCGGAAGGAAGGGCCTTCCCGTTAAAATTTATGAAAGTCCCCCCCGTACTGCTGCTCAAATTACTCACCTGTCACCTGATTTCAGATTATCCACCTTACTGCTGCTCGATAATGCCGTTTTTCACCGCATACATGACCAGGCCCGCCATGGACTTGGCCCCTGTCTTGGTTTTTAGCTTGTCCCGGATCGCTTCTACCGTCCTGGGACTGATATCGACAATATCCGCAATCTCTTTTGTGGTCTTTTCTTCGCACATCAACTTTAATACAGTCAGTTCTTTTTCGGTGAGATTTACGTCCTGAGGAGCGCCGATCTCAGGGCGCCGGGTCCGCAGCCCTGTCAGTAAAGCCTTGTTAGTCAGCTCATTGAAGAAGAATTCCTGTTCATAACAAGTCTTGATCGCCTGGTAAATGGTCTCCGAATCGGAGTTTTTGGTAAGATAGGAATTAGCGCCGATCTCCATTAATTTGGATATCATGGAATGATCGTTATGCATCGAAAGGATGATCACCTTAACGTGGGGATATTCCTTACGGATCTCCGGTAAAGTCTGGATCCCATCCATGATCGGCATTTGAATATCGAGGAGAATTACGTCGGGCTCTATGTGTTTGAGCAAATTCAGCAGTTGCATCCCATTATCGGCTTCTGCGATCAGCTCTACATCCTTCTTAACGGCAAGCGCCGTTTTTACGCCAGCTCTAAAAAGGGCATGATCGTCAGCAATAGCTACCTTAATGGCTTGGTTCAACTCTGGTTTTTTCATACGATTCTGTATTTTACAAAAAGGACTTCGGGGTCGACCCAAACTCCCTGCAAAATGAAACAAAAATTGCAATACTTACTATAGGAAATATACGAAATATATCCATTACGGAATATACGTAAAAACGAATATACGCTGTTTTTTTACGATAACGAAGGGGAATTTATACAAGAAGGATATACGTTATTTTACGACAAGGCCCGTAAAAGCCGAATAAATAAAATTGAGCAATTGTGCGCTTGTCCACATAGTTATTCACATCTATTTTTGTACTACAAGTTGATTGACGAGGATTAGCAACCTCAGACCATCCAATGTCCTGAAAACCGTCCAGAATGATTTTCAATATTCTATGAAACCCGGCAAAATCCAATGTCAATCAACTTCTTTTCGGTTATCCTGATTAATGTCCAATAAGATCCATTTATCCTTAATCGTCCAATTGATCCAGGTTCCTATGAAAACCCAGGTTTAATTATCCAATATTCGCGAAGATCCAATCCAAATCCTTGTTTAATCCGTTTTTTGTTGATTCTCTCTGATTTGTAAAAGTTTCGTTGCCTGCTTCAAAAAAGCAGGCAATTTTTTTACCGGTCCAGGAAGGACAATAACCGGTTGTCTTTCCCCGAGAACTGCATATTATTGGCCAAAAGGAACTCCTCATACTCCCGGCAAACAACAATTCCCTTATTCTTAAGGAAAAAATAAACGGATAACTCTTCCAGCAAATAGGGCTTGATAAGAGCCTTGGGATCGAAAGGAATAGTGGGATCGATGGCCCCTCTGAAATGATCCAGTTTCCGCCCATCCAGCGGGCCGATCAATATTTTCCAGATATACTCCCGGCTCTTCCAGGCAATAAGGCCTTCGAGGCACATAAGTCTTTGTCTGAGCTGTTGAGCATCTTCCAGTTTCATAGAAAGGTCTTAATAATTGGCGGAACAACATTCCTTCCCAAAATTATCGGCAGACAGGTTCTAAATAAAAGCATAAACACGCGGGAGGTAGGGTATTTTTCTTCACAGGGCAGGGTGTTTTAACGGTAGAGGTCTTGACCCTGTGTTGTATCTTCATTTCTTAAAGAGATGCACATAGATATTTATATTTTTTCTAATATTATTGTATGGATCACAAATCTGTTAGCCTTGATAATAGGATGTCTCTATTGTTACCGGAAGAACCTGCCAGCTTATCTTAAAATTTTCCCTTTTTATCTATTTGTGTCTATAGGGATTGAGGTCGTCGCCAATCCGTATTTAAGACCTATTTTTAAACTGCTTGCGTTTTCTACCCATCAGTCGTTGATAAGCAATGTTTTATATAATTTTTATACTGTATTTGAGACTTTTGCCTTTACCTATTTTTTGTTTCAGGTCATCCATTCCGTCACCATAAAGAAATTAACCATCCTGCTGCTTTGCCTGTTTGCGTTGTTTTTTATAAAATCTTATTTGGCAAATGACCTGTATATTATCAATGACCCAGCCATATTATTTGAAAGCGTTATTATCATCACGCTATGCCTGACTTTTTTTAAAGAGCTTTTTACCAGGCCGGAAACTGTCGATCTGCTTACAGAGCCTTCTTTCTGGTTAGTCACGGGAATATTCTTTTATCTCGCGACTATTTTTCCTCTTTTCTTGACAAGGTCCTGGTTACGAAGTCAAGGACTGACTAAAGTTTTAGACAACTTATATTCCATCAATAATTTTGCGCTCTGTGTCACCCATCTGTTATTCATTAAAGGCTTTACATGCAGGACAAAGAAATAGTAATATCCATCGTTATTATTTGTACGCTGCTGATAATAATTCTGATAGGCTTTATTGCTGTTATCCTCCTTCTTTACCAGAAAAAACAAAACCTTTTTAATATAAAATTAGAAGGCATTAAGGCTAATTATGATAAGGAATTGCTCAAAACACAACTGGAGATCCAGGAATATACCTTTCAATATATTTCCCGGGAGATCCATGATAATATCGGCCAGTTCATTTCTTTAGCCAAGTTACACCTCAACACCCTGGAAATTAAAGAAAATACCCCGGCGACCCAACGTGTCGGCGATGCGGTAGAACTGCTTACCAGGGCATTGGATGAGCTGCGCGATCTCTCCCGGAGCCTCAGTTCGGAAGTAATCCGGAATGGCGGATTGACCAAAGCCATCGAACAGTTGGTCGCCCAGTTGCAAAAACTGGCCATAGCAGAGGTCGTATACGAGATCAGGGGAGATTATCAGTTCCTGGATGAACAAAAAGAGATCTTCATCCTCCGTATCTTACAGGAAGCGATCAATAACGTCATCCGGCACTCACGGGCGGCCAATATTAAGATCCTGCTCACGTATGAGAATAACAGCTTAATATTAACGATCCATGACGACGGCATTGGATTTAATACGACGATTATCCGGGATCAAAAGAATACCGCGGGGTTGAGCAACATGATGAAAAGAGCCAAGATGATCAATGCAGTCTTTCATATTGAAAGCGCTGTTCATAGGGGAACGGAGATCACCATTGTCGTGCCCTATTGACTAACCATTCAAGATAAAAAATAACGGATGAAATCTGTCAATAAAACTGTTAAGATAGCTATGGTCGACGATCATATCCTTCTACGGGATGCCCTGGCCACCGTCATCGATCGGTTTGACAACTGCAAAGTGATCTTACTGGCAGCCCATGGAAAAGAATTGCTGGAAAAATTACAACCGGAAGAATTGCCGGACCTGGTCATTCTCGACCTCAATATGCCCGAGATGGATGGATATGAGACGGCCAGATACCTGCGAGTCAACTATCCGGAGATCTATGTGCTGATCCTGACGATGTACGACTCTGAGATCACCTTATTGCGGCTGCTGCAGGCCGGGGCAAGAGGTTTTTTAAAAAAAGATATCCATCCGGGAGAGCTTAACCTGGCCATCCAGTCCGTAATAAGCAGCGGCTATTTTTATTCCTACAACTCTGCCGGGAAACTGGTCAACTTGTTTAAAAAGGATAAATCCAACAACAATCAGGCCGACAGACTGACCCTAAGCGAGAATGAATTGACCTTTCTGAAATTAGCCAGCACAGATATGACCTATAAAGAGATTGCTACCGTCATGAAAATAAGTCCCCGGACAATCGATAATTACAGGGATGCCCTGTTTGTAAAACTAAATGTGAAGAGCCGTGTAGGCCTGGCTATTTATGCCATTAAAAGCGGAGTAGTTACCCTGGAGTATTGAGGCGGGAGCATTGAGGATTACCCGCAGGGGCAAGATTCAATCGATCAGCTTATTACGCATGGCATACATGATCAGCCCGGCGATGGTCTTGGCGCCGATCTTCGTTTTCATATTCTGACGGATGGTTTCAATGGTACGCATACTAAGGAAAACTTCCTTGGAGATCTCGTCGGTAGTTTTGTCTTCGGCAAGGAGCTTTAAAATACGGATCTCCTTTTCGGAAAATTTAATGGGACTGGGGTAAAACTGCCGGACCTGCCGTTTGGTCTGAAGTTTGGAGAGCACCGCCTTATTCACCAGGTCATTGAAATAAAAGTCGTCATTCATACAGGTGAGGATCGCCTGGTATATTTCATCGGGGTCGGTAGTCTTGGTCAAATAGGCATTAGCGCCCATTTCCATCATTTTAGAGATCATTTCCTGGTCGTCGTACATGGTGAGCACGATGATCTTTACTTCTTCATATTCTTTCCGGAGAAGGCCAATCGCATTGATACCATCCACCTCCGGCATCCGGATATCCATCAGTAATACGTCCGGACGCTTGATCTGCATCTTATGCACCAGATCCTTACCATCTTCAGCCTCCCAGAGAATTCTCAGGTATTCCTTGTTCTTCAAAGCCATTTTGATACCGTCGCGGAAAATCTTATGATCATCAGCAATCGATACTTTAATTACTAATTCAGCAGTCATACCGGCAGGTTTGTAAAATTAATAGGTATAGGTCTCAAATTTTCGTTGATAATTGGGTTGATACTACTCATTTCCGGTAACTTTTTACCAGATATATTCACAATGCACGGAAAAATACCATTAATACTCTTAGAATTTTTACGAACTGAAAAGTAATTTCCGAACAAATTAAAATGGGCAGTTCTGCTATTGTATCACAAGTACTTACCTTTTATATTTGTATCAGAAGTTGATTGATTAGGATCACAATCGCAAACCATCCAATTGTCCATTTACCGTCCAGTAAAAGATTTCAATATCCCTGAAAGCCGACCTTAAAATCCAATATCAGTCAACTTCTATCTATTTAAAAGCCAATTAGCTCCTTCTCACTTATCATCAAATTTGCCTGGAATGCATCAAATAACCGGATGAATAGAACGGCAAAACAGGAATAAAATTTCACCTCCTTCCCATTATCCTTCGTATAACCCCCTTTGCCCACGACCACTATCCTTCATTTAACCGCTTGTCCAGATCACTATCCTATTGTATAGACCTTTTTGTCCTCGACTTATTACCGGATAGCCCCGTTTTTAAAATCCTAACATACTCCTTTCCCCAACTTATACACATTTGGCACAAAATGTGTACAAGCACCCATATTCGTGTTTCTCCCAGCCCAATTTACTACTTTTACGATAGTAAAAATACTATTTTTATAGCGTGAAAATACTCTATTTTCGCCTCGTAAACCCCCTCGTAAAAACACGTCAAATGCAATACAGACTTGAATTACAAGCAATTTAAAGCATTTTACCATAAATTTTGGCCCTTGTCCATCTTTTTTTTTAGGGGTTATTTAGTTGCACAAACTAACATTTTTCAAACCTCTAAAAACTTACTTTGTTATGCAAAAAGAGTTACTTACTAAAAAGGACATAGCTTCAATCGGTGAAGAAATCAGCCATGAATTGGCCGTAGAATTCGTTAGTAGCTACAAGCAGGCTAATCCTGGCGATATCACAGGATACGTGATCGGTCGCCACATTATCGACCAGATCCTTGCCCAACCAGGGTGCGTTGGTATGCGCTTCTATAATGCATTAAATGAAGATGGCTTGAAAACCTTGGTATATGTGGGTGTTGATGCGTCTGGTAAAGATATAACTAAAAAGGTAGTGGTTGAACAAAACGGCATGTTATCAACAGTTCCTGCCATTGTTGCAGACAGGACTTTTTTAGACTGGATTTGGACTTTTGGCAACACTACTGCTAAATGATTCGTTTGGACTAAATGATTCGCTTGGATTATAGAACAATGCCTTTTATATTTGATAAAAAAATAAGGCATTGCTCTCCCTATTAAGTGTACTATCAGAAATATTACCTGTCATCTTTTACCTTTGTTTCGTCAGGCGGAATAAAGGAGAGGGATTATGGGTAATATTTGTGTATTGTTTTATTTCATTTTCTGCAGAAACCGGAAGCATTTTTCTGCATCCTGCCATAGATAAGTTTTACCTGTTCGCCTCTGTTACCATTTGCGAATACACCCTGTTTAGCTTGTTTTTATACCTTGCCATTAAAGAAAAAACATTCAAGTATATTATCATTCTTGGCTCATTGATCTTTTACGCGATGGCCATTATCAATCTTATTTATAAAAAATCGTCAACGTTCGACTCCCTATCCGCATCGGTAGAAGCAATTTTGATCATAGTATACAGCATTTTATACCTGTATGAGCAGATCCAGGACCCGGAAGTTATATACGTATACCATACTAAGCAATTCTGGATCGTTGCCGCATTCTTTCTTTATTTTTCCTCCACACTTTTCTTGTTTGTCTACGCAGCCACACTAACGAATCAGGAACATAAAAACTATTGGTTTATTAATGATTTTTTTAATATATTAAAGAATGTCTTTTTTTGTATTTCTCTTACAATGAAAAAGGACATCCCTATATCCTCTAAAGAATCTTTAACCCTATAAATAGCAAAAAACCTGACTAAATGAAAACTCTAAAACCTAACCTAGTCGCCCGGAGACGAATTACTACATGATACTTTTACAAGCCATTAATCCCGGTAGCAACGTATCCCTGGTGCTGTATTTTGGCACTATTGGAATGTTGGCTCTTACTATCGGGCTTATCGTATTCATTATCTTCCATCAACGCAAAGTGATCCGCTACCAGTTGCGTTTGCAGCGAATGGAACATGATCAGCAAAAACTGCTCCTGAACGCCTCTATACGCTTACAGGAGGAGGAACGCCAGCGCATTGCAGCTGACCTGCATGACGACGCCGGACCTTTACTCGCAACGGCAAGGCTCTATCTCAACGAGAACCTGGTTAACCTGGACAAAACAGCCCAATTACAAAGCATTTACAACGCCAAGCAGATCATAGACGATACCATCCAGCTGATCCGTAATATCTCGCATAGTCTGATGCCTCCCACCCTCAAAAACTTCGGGTTGGAATCCGCCGTAAATGACCTGTTCCAAAAGATCAGCGGCTCAGGCAGTATGAATGCCAGCTCCCGTTTTCACGATTACCGGGAGCGCCTCCAGGCGGAAAATGAGTTGATCATCTTCCGGGTCATCCAGGAACTGGTAAACAATATCCTGAAACACAGCAATGCCAGCTTCATTCATCTCACTCAGAATACCAGCGGAGATAAATTTTTCATCCGCCTGCATCATGACGGACGCGGTATTACCCAGAATGATTTTAATAAATTGAATAAAAGTAATGTAGGGCTGGGACTGAAGAATATTCAAAGCCGGCTGAAAGTGCTGCACGGCAAGATCTTTTTCGAGAAGGATATGTCTCAAACCTATTATAAAGTTACCATTGAATTGATGAAAGAGGAGGAAGACAGGCTGGCAGAGCAGGAATAGAATTTATGCGTATCTTTAGTGTACAATACCTATGGGAGTAATTAAAGTTGCAATAGCCGATGACCACAAGATATTCCGCAAGGGTGTCATCTTATCCTTACGTCCGTACAATGCTATAAAATTTGTACAGGAAGCGGAGAACGGCCAGGAACTGCTGGATGGTCTGGCTGCCTCCGAACCCGATGTCGTACTAATGGACCTCCGGATGCCCCTCAAAGACGGTATAGAAACGACCAAGATCATCGCCAAACAATACCCCTCCATTCATATCATAGCCCTGACCATGTATGAAGATGAGCGCTTCGTAAGCCACATGATGGAAATAGGCGCCAATGGTTATCTCCTCAAAAGCGCCGACCCCTCGGAAATCAAGAGGGCCATTATAGAAGTGGCCACCAAAGGCTATTACCTCAATAACTTTGTCAACCGCATCCTGCTGAAAAAATCCCATACCCGCACCAAAATAATTCCCAGCCTCAATACAGAAATCTCCCTGAATGACCGGGAAAGAGAAGTCGTCCGTTATATTTGCATGGAGTTCACAGCCCAGGAGATCGCCCAAAAGATCGATTGTAGCCCCAGAACCGTAGAAGCGATTAAAGATCGGCTGATGGAACGGTTTGGTGCGAAAAATACGGCAGGACTCGTCTTTTTCGCCGTAAAGAATAACCTGATAGACTAACCTCAACGGTATATATCCATTTCCGGTATATCTCCGTCAATAATCAGTTTGCCCAGCGTCTTCTCCCTGATCTCCTCCACAGAAACCCCCGGCGCCCGCTCCAGAAGCCTGAATCCTCCCTCGCCGATACTCAAAACAGCCAGTTCTGTCACTACCTTTTTCACGCATTTTACCCCGGTCAACGGGAGTGTACAAGCCGGCAACAACTTAGACTCTCCTTTGGGATTCGTATGTTGCATAGCAACGATAATATTCCGGGCACTGGCGACCAGGTCCATCGCGCCGCCCATCCCTTTGACCATTTTCCCCGGTATTTTCCAATTAGCGATATCCCCCGTCTCGGCAACCTCCATTGCCCCCAATACCGTCAGATCGACTTTCCCAGCCCTGATCATGCCAAAGCTTTCCGCGCTGTCAAAGAAAGCCCCTCCCGGCAAAACAGTCACCGTTTCCTTTCCGGCGTTGATCAGGTCCGCGTCTATTTCCGCTTCGGTAGGATAGGGACCGATTCCCAATAGGCCATTTTCAGATTGCAGCATGATAGAAATACCCGCAGGTATATAATTAGCAACCAGGGTCGGGATCCCGATTCCCAAGTTGACATACATTCCATCCCTCAATTCCTGTGCGATCCGTCTGGCGATACCGAATTTGTCCAATGCCATAAGCTACTGTTAGTTTATGAATGATAGTCCGGGTTTGCCCCGGCCGTTGAATGATTTGAATGCTCTCAATTTGAATCCGTCAGGGCGCCCGTGATCCTCCCCTCGCTAGGAGCTTTTGCTTGTCCCGCTAAGGCTCACCGTCCTGCGCTCTATACGTTTTTGGTAGTCACGGCCCTGAAAGATCCGGTGAACATAAATGCCGGGCACATGTATCTGATCGGGGTCCAACTCTCCGGGCTGCACCAGCTCTTCGACCTCTGCAATAGTGATATTGCCTGCTTTTGCCATCGAAGTAGAGAAATTGCGGGTAGTTTTCTGAAACACCAGATTGCCAAGAGAATCCCCCTTCCAGGCTTTAACGATGGCAAAATCGGCATGAAGCGCATACTCCATGAGATAGGCTTTTCCCTGAAATTCTCTTAATTCTTTGCCCTGAGCTATTTCCGTACCGACCCCTGCCGGCGTATAGAAGGCGGGGATTCCCATGCCGGCCATTTGTATGCGGGTGGCTAAAGTGCCCTGGGGGATCAGGTCCACTTCCAGTTCGCCACTAAGTAACTGCCGCTCGAATTCCTGATTTTCTCCTACATAAGAACTGATCATCTTTTTAATCTGGTGGGTTTTCAGTAAAAGGCCCAGCCCAAAATCATCCACTCCGGCATTATTGGAGATACAGGTAAGCCCCCTGATACCTTTCCCGGCCAAAGCGGTGATACAATTTTCAGGAATTCCACACAATCCGAAGCCTCCCAGCATAATGACAGCTCCGTCCTGAATATCATGAATGGCGTCATCCGCACCGTCAACGACTTTTTTCATCTGGCAAGAGTTATGGTTATAAAAATACGATTAAGAACGGTACCGGGCATCATTTGGGCTGCTTTCCCTTAACAGTATCCATTGCGGCAGGCTTGTGATTACCCGGAAGGTTCCCGGGCGTTATCGCAGCAGGCTGCCGCTTAAGGATCGTCCCGGACGATGGTTTATTCTTCATGGCAGGGTTCCCTGGCGCCGCTGCCGGCACTGTCACCACAGGCTTGGGGGGCGTCAACACAGGCCTTGAATAACTCTCCGCCCGCAAACGATTTCCCCGCGCCAGGAGACTATCGAAAACATTCCTCGTCAGCTCGGGATGCTCCTGGTAGTACCGAAAACTTTTACGGAATTCCTCCCGGGAGACCTGATGCAACAGGAATACCTCCTCGTAGAGTTTCAGGGTCTCCGTCTTTACATTGATCCGGGCGGAATCCTTTAGCAGATACATCGAAGAATACTGATCCGCCTGGACCATATCCCAAAGGATCTTCTCCATTTCATCACGGGGTATAATGCCCGAAGGGACCTTATCCTTATCCGAACAACCCACCACTAACAACATCGCTAAGAGGCCGGCGACTATCCTCATTGAAGGTCTTGTTTATATTTATTAATGTTGGAAATATCCAGCCTGGTGAGCAGTTCCAGCGCGCGGCTCTTTTCATCGGGAGGTGATTTCTGGAATATTTTCGATAGCTCGCCCGACTTCCCCTGAAAAAAGAATTGCATGATCATCGTATTAGGCGTCTCGGTATTGACGGTATTCAACATGTTCAATGTGTTCAAAATAGCGGTCCTGCCCTCCGCCTCTTTATCGTACATCTGATCCAGCCCCGAACGGTAATAACTGTAATAAGCATCGTGAATAAGCGTGTACTTGCTATTGGTAAGATTCTCTATCAGCCAGTACCGGTTGCGGATACCATCAAAAGCCTTCCAGCCACTGATATCCCGGCTATCCGGCGCATTATTGACGATATTCAGCGCTTTCTGAAAATAAGGATCGCCGCCCCTTAAAGAATAGGAATCGAAATTCAATCCCAGGATCATATACACATAATAGGCGAATTCCGCCGTCAGATTAGCTGCGAACGGCTCCGTCCCCTGGACCCTGTTCTCATTGAAATCGAGGGGCTGATATTCCACATACCGGAAGGCAAAGGACGCATCGTCAAAATTGATCAGGGGACTCCGATAGGAGGAATTAAAGACGGGCCGCCCCGCCTGTACCGTAAGACTGGCCTGGAAAGTATTATTATCCCCCGCTGAACTGATATTCAGCAGGAAATTGCAGGCGATCTTCTCATTATTCTGAAAAGACTCATTGGACCATTTCCTGGTATTCACGAAATCACGTAAGGCCGATTGTAAGGTCTGAAAGATCTTGTGGTCCACCGTGGAAGGCAGCCGGTTTGCCAATACGGTAATATTCGCCTGTAGTTCCTGGGCACGCAGGCAGGGAGCCACCAACCCTAAGATCAATACCAGTAAAAGATAATTTTTACGCATACAACAGTTTTACAATGCTATCAACGATATCACGGGCCACTTGTTGCTTGGGCTTTCTTTCATAAGAGGACTCATGGCCATCACTCCCGAAAATGGTGATCTTATTCGTATCGTATCCAAAGCCGGCGCCGGCGTCATTCAGCGAATTCAGGACGATCAGGTCGGCATTCTTAGTCTTTAATTTATCCAGGGCATACTCCCTTTCGCCGGTGCTTTCCAGGGCAAATCCCACCAGTACCTGCCCCTTTTTCTTCTGTTGCCCCAGCGTCTTCAGGATATCCTTCGTTTTTACCAGCTCCAGGACAAAAGTATCGCTCTTCTTTTTGATCTTTTCCTTCGATTGGACGACAGGAGTGTAATCGGCTACTGCCGCCGACAGTACGGCTATATCGGCCCCGGACCATCTTTCCAGGCAGGCATTGTACATCTCACCCGCCGATACGACCCGGAGTACGCTCACCCCCGGATATTCCGCCTCCTGGGAAGACGGTCCCAGCACCAGGTCCACCAGCGCTCCCCTGTCCGCCAGTTCTTTTGCAATAGATATGCCCATTTTCCCGGAGGAATGGTTGCCGATAAACCGGACCGGGTCCAGCGCTTCATAAGTAGGCCCGGCCGTTACCAGGGCCTTTTTCCCGGTCAGATCCCGGCCAGGGCCAAACACCTGATCCCGGATATAGCTAAGGATCTTCTCCGGCTCAGCCATTCTTCCATCCCCATAAAGACCGCTGGCCAATTCTCCTTTTTCGACAGGTATGATCTTGTTTCCAAAATGGCTCAGGCGTTCGAGATTTGTCTTCGTAGACGGGTGCTGCCACATATCCTCATCCATGGCAGGAGCAATGACCACCGGGCAGGTGGCCGACAAATAGGTAGCCAGCAGGAGATTATCGCAAAGCCCTTGTGCCATTTTAGCCAGCGTATTACAGCTGAGGGGAGCAACCAGGAACACATCGGCCCAACGCCCCAATTCGACATGATTAGCCCAGGTATCCTCTTCAAAAAGATCTATAAGTACAGGATGTTTGGAAAGGGTGGCCAGGGACAAAGGAGTGACGAAATCCCGGGCCGCAGGGGTGAGAATGACCTTGACAGAAGCTCCTTCTTTTATTAATAACCTTACCAGTAACAAGGACTTATAAGCGGCAATACTACCTGTTACCCCTAGCAAAATTTTTTTTCCCTGGAACATGAGAATAAAATTAGGTCATTAAAAAGGGCGCCACAGGCGCCCACGGCCGAAGGCCATCATATCATAAAATAGTTCTCCTTCCGTTTACCGTTATTTGAAAAGGTCATCATCGTTCTTACGATAGTAGATCTTGTCATCCATGAACTCCTGCGTGGCCAATAATGCCGGATTGGGCATTCTTTCATACGCTTTGGAGATCTCGATCTGCTCTTTATTCTCATGAATTTCTTCCAGGCTGTCGGTATGACTGGCGAATTCTTCTAATTTATTATGCAGCTCTTCCTTAAGAGAAATATTGATCTGGTTAGCCCTTTTTGCAATAATGGCAATAGATTCATACAGATTACCCGTCTTTGCCTTAATGTCGGTAAGGTTCTTCGTCTCCACTACATTCGTAGTGTTTGCGTTAACTTGTCTTCTTAACCTGCTCATTTTTTACCAATTTAATATTAGTTTGAGATAAATTCAGATATTCCTGCACGCTCTTCGTCAATTTGCTATCGGGAAAACGATCCACGAACTCATTACATTGTGTAACGACCTGTCCGAACCGGTCTTCTTTTTTCTCATCCACGCTCACCAGGGCATATTGGTAATAAGCCCTGATAATCAGGAATTTGTACTCATCACTCTTTTCGGAGTCCGGGTAGCTGTTCATCAGGCTGTTACAAGCGACCCCTGCAGCCTTAAAATAACCGAGATTGAAATATAATTCAGCACTCTTAAAATCCTTCAGCTCCAGCTTGGCCCTGCACTTATCGATGATATCCGTAGCCTCTTTTACCTTAGCCGAGCCGGGATGCGTATTAATAAAAGCCTGCATAAAACCAATGGTCTTGGTGGTATTGGTCTGATCCAGCTCCACCTTGGGAGATTGCCTGAAAAAGGTATAAGCCCGCATATAATCCATTTCCTCGGCCTTTGTACTGTTCGGGAATACCTCTACGAAACCCTTAAAAAGGTTCTCGGCATTCGCGTAATCCTTCAGATAATAGGCGCAATAAGCAAACTTGTAATAAATATCCTCAAAATGCTCACTCCCTTTAAATACCCTGAAAAGCTCTTCGAATAACTGCTGGGCATGATTATAATCTTTATCTGCATAATACTTGTCAGCCATGCGCAGCTTATAATCATAATCATTACTTTTCAAAACCTTTGAAAAGGGCGAACAAGAGTTAAGCGTAACAATTCCTATAAGAAATACAGTAAGTAGTCGCATAAAGACCTGCAAAATTAAGGTTTTAAACACAAATTAGCGCTAATAAAAACACGAATTAACACTAATAATCGCTTATTAGTGCTAATTCGTGTTACAAATTCGTGTTAATTCAATTTATTTTTTCCTCAGATTAGGATGTGGGGCCGGTGCTGTGTTCGGGCCTTCTTCCCCGGTGCCGTCTTTCAGGTCTACCGTATTCTCTTCACCACCACTCTGTCCGTAGCGGAAGATAAATCTGTCGGCGCTAATTCCTTCTTTTTCAACGAGATAGTTGATAACTGCATTTACACGATCCCAGCTTAACTGTTGTGCTGCCTTGCTGGATTCGCCATAACCGATAACAGCTATTCTGCAATTGGGGCTATTCTTCAGCTTTTCTGCAGTGCTGGCCAGTAATGCCTGGGCATCTTTCGACAAAGTCACTGATCTGCCTTTGAAAGTAATGCTGGGCAGGTCGCCGACATTACATTTGCTCCTCATACCTACTCCATTGGAATCGATATAGGCCTTCAGGTCTTTACAGCATTGAGGATCAGGGCATTTACCGACTCCGTCAGCATCTACAGGCTGGCACTGAGTGGGGGTAATGAGTTCCTTATCCTTACAATCCGGTACTCCGTCACCATCCGTATCACGGCTTACACCATGCGTATCGACAGGGCAACCTTTGGGAGTATTGGGCTCAAGGTCGAACTGATCGGTAACCCCATCGCCATCTGCGTCATCCAGTACGGGTTTGGGCAGTTTCATGTGGCGGGGAGCGTTGATCTCGTTGTAAGCATAATCCAGCGGATTGAGCCACCAAAGAGGTTCGACGGCGTGTTTGCCGATATTGTAGTTGAGGCCAAGAGAGACGAAGTTGTAGCGGTCCTTAGAAGCAGTTTGAGCGATGGCCTGAACAGCAGTCGGCGAATAATTATTCTGCCATTGCTGGCCATCCAGCAGGTCCGTCGTGGTGAACGTGAATTTATCTTCCAAGGCCAGGTTGAACCGGTTGTTCAGTTTGAACTGGAAACCCATACCCAGTACGCCAACAGCCATTAAGGGGGCGCCCCCTAAAGTGGCATTGGCGGTGCCTCTTTCGGCCATGGTGGACCAGGGGCCCGACAGGGCGCTCTTCAAGGCTTTCCGGATATCTTTCCGGTGCTTGTAATCTTCCACTGGGAATTGAGTCATTACAGTGGCATAATCGGTGGCATAAGTAGTACCATCGCTTTTAACAGCCTTGTAGAAAGTGCTGTAGGTCGCAGCGCCGATACCCCCGAAAAGGTACATATTCCAGCCAGTCTTGGCTTTATGAAAGTTAATGTTATTGAGCGTAAATACTCCCTGGAGAGACAGCTCATGAACGGTAGACCGGAAATTATAGAAAATAGGGCTATAAACGCCTGCAGCAGTCGGAGGATATTCCGCGCTTAAAACAGGGTTCTTGCCGTATGACTGAGAATATTGATAGTTCAATCCTCTCAGCCGGATCCAGTCATACTCCGCCCGCAGAGAGAACACATAGCCCAATGCTTTCCGGACATGAAAGCCAAAACCTCCCGTGGGCCCCCAGTTGTGGACACTCGTAAAGGCGGTAGTATATCCGCCTTTTACTCCGATTTCCCATTCATTCCTTGGCTTGGCAGGGAAGGGATACGCGTTGTTCAGGAATTCATTGTGTTGAGCGAGTCGTTTGGTAGGAATAAGAGAGGAGTCCCGCACATCATAACTGCTACCCACCTGGGCATAAGAGTATGATAGAAACAGGCAGAGTAACCCAATTAAAAGAGTGAATTTTTTACTTGCCATAACTGAAGTTTATGTGAATGAATGAATTAAACCTGAGAAGAATATGCTGCAAAAATAGAGATTGGCGATCAAAAACCAAATTTTTTTAACAATACATATAAAATAAAAATTGTATTAAGCAGACCGTTAGACAATTGAAATTTAAAATTAGATGCTTTAGAGAAAGAAAATATTCTCAAAGTAGTAATATTGTTCTCCCGTTCATTCGCTTGATAGGACAGCAACCGGAGACGAAGGGTATCCTGACCGCCAGCCAGGTAATGGATAAGAAACCAGACCTTTGACCAGATGTTATGATTCGACATAATTAAAAAAGACGAAGTGAACAGATGAAAATAGCACAAGTAATATTACGTGAGGAATTGGTCGTTTTTGAAAAAAAGTTCAAGGATGCCGTAAAGAGTCAGGTGCCTCTGTTGGACAGGATCATGCGATTCATTGTCAACAGGAAAGGTAAACAACTGAGACCCATGTTCGTATTGCTCTCCGCCAAACTATGCGGACCGATCAATGAATCGGCCTACCGGGCAGCCTCTCTCGTAGAATTACTACACACCGCAACCCTGGTGCATGACGATGTCGTCGACGAATCCCTGGAAAGAAGGGGATTCTTCTCTACCTACGCCTTGTGGAAAACCAAGATCTCCGTACTGGTCGGGGACTACCTCTTGTCAAAAGGGCTATTACTCTCGTTGGACCATAGTGATTTCAGAATATTACAGCTTCTATCAGACGCAGTACGTAAAATGAGTGAGGGAGAGTTGCTTCAGATGGAAAAATCCAGGTCCCTTAACCTGAGCGAAGACGTTTATTTCGAAATTATCCGTAACAAAACAGCCTCTTTGCTCGCTTCTTCCTGTGCAGCCGGAGCTTTTGCCGCCTCCAATGACGAGGCGCTGGCCGAAAAACTACGCCGGTTCGGGGAAAAAGTGGGGGTCGCCTTCCAGATCAAGGACGATCTCTTCGATTACGGAAGCGAGGCGATCGGCAAACCCACCGGCAATGATATAAAAGATAAGAAATTGACCCTTCCCCTTATCTACGCCCTGAACACCCTGGATAAACCCACACGCCGGGAACTGATCTATATCATCAGGAACCAGAATAAGGATCATGAAAAAGTGAAGTACGTTATAAAGAAAGTGACCGAAGCGGGCGGTATCGAATACGCCACTCAAAAAATGAACGCCTATCGGGATGAAGCCCTGGCTATCCTCCATGAATTTGAAGATAGCGATGTCCGTAAGGGCCTGGAAGAATTGGTCAGGTATACCACAGACAGAAAGTATTAAATTTCACTTACCGGAAGAATAACCAATAATGATGCAAAAACGCTGGAATATATTACAGGCAGATCCTGCTAAAGTCGCTGTTTTGCAGACGGAATTAAAGATCAGTCCGGTAATCTGCCGGATCCTGGCGCAACGGGGAATAGAGACCTTCGGCCAGGCCAGGGATTTTTTCCGCCCGAAGATAACGGAACTGCATAACCCCTGGCTGATGAAAGATATGGACAAAGCCGTCTCCCGGATCCTGGCAGCCTTTCAAAGTCAGGAAAAGATCCTGGTTTACGGAGACTATGATGTAGACGGGACCACAGCAGTAGCCTGTCTTTTCCAGTTTTTCCAAAAATGGTATATCCCTGGCCTGATCGATTTTTATATCCCACACCGGTACCGGGAAGGATATGGCATATCCAGGCAGGGAATTGATTTCGCCAAAGAAAAAGGCTTTACCCTGATCATTTCGCTGGATTGCGGCATAAAATCAGTCGACCTGATCGCTTACGCCGCCTCGCTGGGAATAGATTTTATCGTGTGCGACCACCACCTGCCCGACGCAGAATTGCCACCCGCCGTCGCCATTCTGAATCCCAAACAAAAAGATTGCCCTTATCCCTACAAGGAATTATGTGGCTGCGGAGTGGGTTTCAAATTGATCACAGCCCTGTCCGAAAAACTGGATTTCGGGAGCGACGAGCCTTTCCACTATCTTGACCTGGTGGCGACAGCCATTGCAGCCGATATCGTGCCGATGGATGGGGAGAACCGGATCCTGGCTTATTACGGCTTGAAGAAAGTAAACGAGAACCCGAACAATGGGATCAGGGCCCTGATCCAGTTGAGCGGTCTGCAAAAAGAGCTGAAGATTGTCAACCTGGTCTTCATGATCGCTCCCCGGGTGAATGCAGCCGGACGGATGGACGATGCCCGGAAAGTGGTCCAGATGTTTACCGCCCCGGATCTTACAGAAGCCATGGTATATGCCAGTCTCTTACACTCCGACAATACAGATCGCAAAGAGGCAGACAGCAGCATGACAGAGGAAGCATTGGCCCTTCTTGAAAAAGACGCCAGCCAGGCGGATAGGCGGTCTACTTTTTTATACCAGCCGCATTGGCATAAAGGAGTGGTAGGAATCGTAGCATCCCGTCTTATCGAAAGATATTATCGCCCCACCGTCGTACTGACCAGGAGCGGCGACCTGATTGCAGGCAGCGCCAGGAGCGTTAGCGGCTTCAATCTCTATGAGGCCATACACGCCTGCCGGGAACATTTAATAGGATATGGCGGGCATTTTGCCGCAGCAGGAGTTACCCTGTTGCCCGAACAAGTCATCGCATTCGAACTGAAGTTTGAAGAGACTGTGGCATCCATGATCGACCCCCGGTCACTGATCCCCGAGATCATCATCGATGCCCAGCTTTCATTTGCCGACATTAAAGGGTCATTTTACAATATCCTCAGCCAGATGCAACCTTTCGGCCCGGGAAATACCCAACCGGTATTTATAGCCCGGAAGGTGATGGATAAGGGCTATTCAAGGATCGTTAAAGAACAACATATCCGGTTCTCTCTCTACCAGGATGGCAGCCTGATGGACGGGATCGGGTTTGGCCTGGCCCACAAATTCCACCTTTTCGAGGCAAAGAAGCCCCTCGATGTGGTATTTACCCTGGAAGAAAATGAATGGAATAATCAGAAGAGCCTGCAGCTAAAAGTAATTGACTTCGAATTAAGCAAAAATGGGGACCTGTAAAGCCCCCATTCTATCTATTTCTTTCGCTTGGAGATTTCAAAGAGGGCATAGCCCTCTTTGACGCGACGCATTAGATAAAATGTGCCGGGGCGACACATTTCCCAAAAAAGCCCCGGGCACATTTTACGCCTCCAGGATTATCTTCCCTGTTCGCTCTCCAGCCATTAATTCGACACTTCGTTGGATAAAGCTCGTAAGACCGCCCCCTTTCAGCAATCCCTGGGAAAGCAGCGCCAGATCAGCCAGGTTATGGACTAATTTCTCCTGCTTGGTTTTGTCTTCCTCCCTCAATACGGTTTGATAGATCGGGTGGTTCCCGTTCACCGTCAGCGTAACTTCATCAGGCATATTCGCATAGAAGCTTCCCATCGGACCACTCATAGCCGCCATGTCTTTCATACGGCGGGAGAATTCCGGCCGGGTAGCAATGACGGGAGGAGCTTCCGGGCTCAGGCCTTTTATTTCCACACTTACATGTAGTTCCGGGACCTGCCGGCTAAATAATTCCTTCAGACCGGCCTCTTCTTCTTCGCTGAGCACGGTAGTCGTTGCTTCCGCCTTGTCGATCAGGTTGTCCGCAATGTCCGAGTCCACCCGGATAAAATGCACATCCTGCCATTTTGATTCCATCTGGTTGATAAAGGAAGCATCGATGATCGTCTCCAGCTTCACAATGGCGTATCCCTTGGACTGAGCCTGCTGAATGTAGCTATCCTGCTGCACCGGGTTGGTCGTATACAGAATAACTAATTTTCCTTCTTTATTTTTCTGCAGCGCTTCCGTTGCCGTTCTGTATTCCTCCAGGGTATAAAACTTACCCCCCTTCACATCTTCCATAATGTGGAAACGGTTGGCTCTTTCCATGAATTTATCATCGGTCATCATTCCATACTTTACGAACAGCCCCAGACTTTCCCATTTCTCTTCGAATTCCTTTCTTTCCGTATTGAAGATCTCTTCCAGCTTATCCGCTACTTTCTTGGTGATATGATTCCCGATCTTTTTCACATTCGGGTCACCCTGCAGATAACTCCGGCTCACGTTCAGGGGGATATCCGGACTGTCTATGACACCATGCAGCAGCATGAGGAACTCGGGAACAATATCCTTAACCTCATCGGTAACAAAGACCTGGTTGCTGTATAGCTGGATCTTATCCTTCTGGATCTCATAGCTCTGTTTGATCTTCGGGAAATACAGGATCCCTGTCAGGTTGAAAGGATAATCCACATTCAGATGGATCCAGAAGAGAGGGGGTTCGCTAAAAGGATATAGTTCTTTATAAAAATCCTGGTAATCCTGTGGAGTCAGCTCACTGGGCTTTTTTGCCCAGGCGGGATTGGGATTGTTGACCTGCGTTCCTTCAAAAGAGATCGGTACCGGCAGGAACCGGCAGAATTTCTTGAGAATGGCGCGGATACGTTCTGCATCCAGGAATTCGCTGCTTTCTTCATTGATATAGAGGATAATATCGGTACCCCTGCTTTCCTTTTCCGCCTCTTCGAGAGAATACTCCGGGCTCCCGTCACATTCCCATTTTACCGCGTCCGACCCTTCCTTATAGCTTTTCGTAATGACTTCCACTTTCTCGCTCACCATGAAAGAAGAGTAAAATCCAAGCCCGAAATGACCGATGATATTAGCTTCGTTTTGCCCTTTGTATTTATTCAGGAATTCTTCCGCACCACTAAAAGCTACCTGGTTGAGGAACTTATCCACTTCCTCTCCGGTCATCCCAATGCCTTTATCCGAGATGGTGATCGTCTTCTTCTCTGCATCCAGGCGGATCTCGATCCCCAGATCGCCCAGTTCTCCCTTAGCTTCCCCCAGGGAAGAGAGGGTTTTCAGCTTCTGGGTAGCGTCTACGGCATTACTCACCAGTTCGCGGATGAAAATATCATGGTCGCTATATAAGAATTTTTTGATAATGGGAAAGATGTTCTCTGTCTGTACCCGAATACTTCCTTTTTGCATGGCTGAATATTTTTAATTAGTTTAATGGCAAAAGGCTGTCAACAAACCAAGTGCCATTTAGCGGCAACTGACACACTGTCAAGCGTTTTCATAAATTACTGATAATCAATTTACAAGAATTGGGCGCGGCTTTTACAAACTTTATCCATTCTCCTATTGCCTTTTGCCCCAAATACATTACCTTTGCAACCCATTTGAATTTTTTAATTTTTAAAACCAAAAACAGGGATCATGAACAATTATGAATTGATGGTGATTTTTACCCCTGTGCTATCTGAGGAGGACTATAAAGCCGCCCAGAAAAAATACACTGCCTTCATCAAAGATAATGGAGGAGAAGTGGTGCACGAAAATCCCTGGGGCCTGAAATCACTGGCGTATCCAATCCAGAAGAAAACCACAGGCTTGTACTGGGTTCTGGAATACAATGCGCTATCCGACTTCAATGAGAAGCTGAAGATCCAGATTCTCCGCGACGAAACCGTGTTACGTTTCATGGCTACCAAACTCGATAAATACGCCGTTTCAAAAAGTATGGTATCAAGTACATCGATTACAAGGACGCCGAGTTCCTGAAGAAATTTCTGAATGAGCAGGGTAAAATGTTGCCCCGCCGTATCACGGGAAATTCGCTGAAATATCAGCGTAAAGTCTCTGATGCCGTGAAAAAAGCCCGTCAGATGGCATTATTGCCTTATGTAACAGACCTTTTAAAGTAACCTCACCCTAATCCCGGACATGTGCCGGGAAACAGTCCGCCAGCCGGCAGATTGGGACTATGGTGAACAAAAAACAAAGTATGGAAGTCATTTTAATTCAAGACGTAGATAACCTGGGCGCCGCTCACGAAAAGGTGAGTGTAAAGAATGGTTACGGACGTAACTACCTGATTCCCCGCAAATTAGCTGTAGAAGCTAACCCCTCCAACCTCAAACAGCTGGAAGAAAGGGTTAAACAGCTGAAGAAGAAAGAGGCTAAACTCCTGGCTGAGGTCAATAAAGTGATCGAAGTTCTGAAGTCTTCCCCTCTTAAGATCGGAGCTAAAACAGGCACCAGCGGTAAAATATTCGGTAGCGTTACCTCCGTACAACTTGCCCGCGCCATCCGTGACCAGAAAGGTTACGAGATCGATCGCCGCCGGATCCACATCCTTGATGAGGTGAAGGAACTGGGTACCTATAAAGCCAAAGTCGACTTCGGTAACAGCAATGAAACCGAGGTGGAGTTTGAGGTTAGCGCTGAATAAGCGTCGTTTTGTAAAAACAAGTTTCAACAAGTTTGAAAGCCCGTGAATAAATCACGGGCTTTTTTGTTAATTATATGATAATTTTCCAAATTGTTTGGAAAAATTCAAATCGTGAGGGTACAAAATCGTTTTTTCACAGGGACCAAACCCGCCCAAAACCTGACTAAGCCTAATCTTCGGAGATTTATCACAAAATTTCAATAAGTAATAAAAATCCCTATCTTTACAATAGCTCTAATATTTTTAGTGTTATTGTGTACTGTCGTAACTTTCTTTTCAGTCAGATCCCTCAGTTCATTGTATTCTAACAAATAGGTAGAGTGAGTTTTTTTCATTTTTTAATTTTTTGTACAATGAACATTTATGTAGGCAACCTCTCATGGCAAATGACCGATGAGGATCTAAGGAACCTTTTTGAACAACACGGCACTGTTGCGTCTGCCAAAATCGTTAAGGACAAAGTTTCCGGCCGTAGCAAAGGCTTCGGTTTCGTTGAAATGGAAGACGACGGCGAAGCGCAACAAGCTATCACTAACCTGTACGACAGCGAAGTGATGGGTCGTAAGATCATCGTAAACGAATCACAGCCGAAACAACAAGGCGGCAGTGGCGGCGGTGGCGGTTACAAAAAGAGAAGCTTCGGCGGCGGTAGCGGCGGCGGAGGGGGTTACAAAAAAGGTGGTTACGACCGTGGCGGCGGCGGTGGCGGCTACAACAGGGATTATTAATTTATTCAATCAATACATCTTTGTTTGTTAAAATCCTTTCCGACGATATCGGGAAGGATTTTTTATTGGCTCATCCTTCGGGTAGCGCGCCCTGGCGCGCGGGGGCCACTCATTTTTTCCTGTGCAGGCAATTTCCCCACCCTGCTAAAACTTTTAAAGTTTATATTAGACCTTAAATTGTTTGCTTTATGCGTCGCAGAGACTTCGTCAAAGATATTTCCCTGGCAGCTGCCGGCCTGACAATCATTAATTTTCCGGTCCGTGGCAAAATGGCACCTAGTAACAAGGTGATCATTGGAGTCATGGGAGTCAACAGCCGGGGATCCTACCTTGCCAAATCTTTCTCGCAACTAGCCAACGTAGAAGTGGCCTATATCTGCGATGTAGAAGAAAAAGCCATTCAGAACGGACTGGACGCCTTAAAAGGAGCGCCCCGCAAACCCATCATATACAAAGACATCCGGAAACTGGTAGAGCAGAAAGATATGGACGCCCTTGTCATCGCAGCTCCGGATCACTGGCATGCTCCGGCAGCGCTCCTGGGAGCTGCACACGGAAAACATGTGTATGTCGAAAAACCCTGCGGCCAGAACCCTTATGAAGGCGAGCTGCTGGCTAAAGCCATCCATAAATATGACCGCCATATCCAGATGGGAAATCAGCGACGCTCGATGCCTACCCTGATCGAAGCCGTTAAAGAAGTTCGCGCAGGCGCTATCGGGAATGTCTATTTAGCCAAAGCCTGGTATGCCAATAACAGGAAGTCCATCGGTTATGGGAAAAAGATAGCGCCTCCGGCGACCCTGGATTTCGAACTGTGGCAGGGACCCGCTCCCCGGAAAGACTACCAGGACAACCTGGTGCATTATAACTGGCATTGGTTCTGGCATTGGGGAACAGGAGAAGCCTGCAACAACGGTACTCATGAGATCGATTGCTGCAGATGGTTCCTGGGTGTGGATTTCCCACAAAAAGTAACTTCAGCCGGCGGCCGTTATGCCTTCAAAGATGATTGGCAAACACCTGATACCCAGATAGCTTGTTTCGAATTCGCTGAAGGAAAATCCATTACCTGGGAAAGCCGCAGCTGTAATAATTTCCCGGTAGAAGGATCCGGAAGAGGCTTTATCATCTACGGTGATAAAGGCAGCCTGGTCAACCTGGGAGGCGGAGACTACAAGATCTTCGACGAAAAGAATAAGCTGGTCAAGGAGGTTAAATCCGAAGTGGCCGCGGATCCCACCAATCCCGTCAGCGCCAGCGGCAACCTTGATCTTTACCATTTCGATAATTTCATAAAGACCGTTAAAGGAGAATCCTCCCTTAACTCGCCGGTCGATGAAGCCTATAAAAGTGTGTTGCTCTGTCATCTGGCCAATATCGCCCAACGCGGATCAGGTGTCCTGCACTGCAACCCTTCAGACGGACATATTTTAAATGATGCAGCATCCATGGGGCTCTGGCGCCGTACGTACGAGCCCGGATGGGAGCCGGTCGTATAACCCGGCCGCAGGGTCTGGTTCATCCCCGACTCCCATCCGACCTCGGCCTATCCCGGTCAACCACTATTTCAGCTCCCTCAATTTTATACTGCGGAAGCTTACCTCATTACCATGATCCTGCAGTAAGATATGCCCCTGGGGTGCTTCGCCGAAGTTCTTCCATATTTTATATTTGCTGATGGCTACCAGGTCCCGGTATGCTGCCGAACCCCGCTCATATTCCAGAACTTTTATGCCATTCAGATAATGCTCTACATGATTGTTGGGATAGACGACAATCCGGCCTGTATTCCATTGTCCCATAGGATGAATAAACCGTTTCTGCTTGTTGGCTTTGATAAGGTCGTATAGAGAGGCCATCGTACGATCCCCATCCCGGCCCAGCTTGGCGTCGGGGTGCAGTGTATCATCCAGCACCTGGTATTCAAGACCAATTGCGGATCCGCTGTTTTTCTCTTCCGGGGCCAAACGAACGAAATATTTTACGCCGCTGTTGGCGCCAGGCGTCAACTTGAATTCAAAGGAGAGATCGAATGCCTTGTATTCGCCCGTAGTCACGATATCTCCACCGACTCCGCCTTCCTTCCCTTGCGAGGCCACCACCGAGATGATACCGTCCTGAATGCGCCAGCCTTCTTTCGGAAAGATTTCTTTATAGGCGCCTACCCATCCATCAGAGCTATGGCCGTCGAATAATAATTGCCAGCCGCTCCCCTTTTCATAATCCGTCAGCGTATTGGGAATATTATTCACCACATAGATTCCTTTGGGCAATGGCGCTGGAGTAAGACCGGTAGTCTTGATGCGGATATTCTTAAAATATACCTTCTTTCCGGCCAGATCCTCCTTGCCAACTGCATGCACCTGCAAGCCTATAAACCCTTTTTCATCCACGGTATCGGCCAGGAAGGCGACGGGGATCTTATTGATCCAGGTCTTCATGCTATGCCCGATACATTCGATCCGGATATGATTGTACTGTCCGACTTTGAAGGCGGTTTGAGCGGTTGGGTTCAGGGAGACCGGGTACAGCCAGTCCCTTCTTCCTTCATCATAGATACCGCCGGACCAGCGCCGGGAGGAGGGATCCACTTCCATTTGACATCCATATACTAATCCTTTGCCTTCATGGCCAGCAGGATTATAATGACTTCTGACCTGTACACCGGAGTTGCTGGCCGTATCTTCAATACGTATATCCATTTCCAGGGCAAAATCGCTGAATTCTTTTTCCGTGACCAGGAAAGTATTGCCGGAGTTAAAGACGGTGGTGCCGACGATAGCGCCATTCTCTACTTTATAATCAGCGGTGCCGGCCAGCTTTTTCCAGCCATTGAGCGTTTTACCGTCAAAAAGATCGGTCCATCCGGCTTGTTGAGCGAAAAGGCCGGCGGATAGTGACAGACTTGTCAGAAGGGAGATCAATGTTTTTTTCATATGCCCGATTGTTTATTCTTGGGGGAATAAAGTTAAGGGTTCGGGCGGAAGGTTGACATTAAAAACAAAAAAGTGAGTGAGCAAATCGGCGCCCGGCTATCGCCTTTGGGAAAGCAGAAAGTTTGGGGCAAAAAAAAGCCCTGTCAGGATTAGTGACAGGGCTTCAAAGAATATGGCAGCTACCTACTCTCCCGCATTGTGGTGCAGTACCATCGGCCATGAGGGGC
>WNFI01207057.1_pt2 | contig 207667 bp, 197 predicted proteins | sample 5400471 | NCBI WGS metagenome assembly WNFI01 (sample SAMN13153348, study PRJNA577476) | soil metagenome | isolation source: 100 cm saprolite on Douglas fir-dominated hillslope | place: USA:California | collected 2013-09-17
AAAGCCAGGCACCGGGTCGCGATGTCTTCCGGCAGGACCGTATCGGGATTGAGAAAAAGAATATACTTCCCCTGCGCCTGTGCAAGCGCCTGGTTATTGGCCCGGGCAAAGCCCAGGTTCTCCGTATTTACAATGAAGCTAACGTCGGGGAACAAAGGCCGGAGGTAGTCAACACTCCCGTCCGCAGAGTGATTGTCAACGACAAGGATTTCTGTTTCAAGGCCTTGAAGTGCCTTTCGCACAGAATGCAGGCAGAGTTCCAGAAAATACTGTACGCGGTAATTGACAATTATGACTGACAGAATCATGATACCCTGCGAAGTACGCTTTTTTGGGCAAATTATTGGACATTTGTCAAAAAATTGATATATTTGCATTTGTCAATCTAATAACAATGACCTTTAAACAAATCGAGAAAGTATCCAAAGCTCTCGGAGACAGTAACCGGCTTAAGATATTACATTATATCTCCGGCAAGGGTGGATGTGGCGAGTGTTCTGCCTTGCAGGATGTGATTGAATTAGCCCAACCCTCTATTTCCCACCACGTGAAGATCCTGCTGGAAGCAGGCCTCATTGAAGGCGAGAAAGAGGGCCGGAATTTCAGGTATACGCTAAACAGTGGTGTACTGAATCAATATATCGAAGCGCTTCGTTTGCTGGAAGCACCGCGCAGCGTCGCTCGCGAAGTCAACCACGGCTCCCTTAGCTAAAAGTGCCCGGAAAGCAGCCAGTGCTTAACCCGGACCCGCCGGATAGAGGGCTATCACATTTATGGACCACAGATCCTATATTTGTGCCATGCTAAAATCAACACTTATCAGGGCGGCTGAGGCGGGAGCTGCTGTCATGCAGCATTATTTTCAGGGTGAATTTAAAATTTCCAACAAGGAAGGCATTAATAACCTGGTCACTGAAGCTGACCATGCATCGGAAAAGGCAATTTTCGAAGTCATAAAACGCGATTTCCCCGATCATTTTATCCTGAGTGAAGAGGCTGGCGAGATCATCACGGATTCCAGCTTCAAATGGATCATCGACCCTATCGACGGAACGGTGAATTTTGCCCATGGCCTGCCGCTTTGCTGCGTCTCCATTGGGGTGGAGCAAGATGGGGAAATGATCCTTGGGGCGGTGTATAACCCTTTTATAAAAGAATTCTTTTTCGCCCAAAAGGGTTATGGAGCCACGCTGAACGACAAGAAGATAAGCGTAAGCAATGAGACCTCCGTTCTAAAATCCTGCCTGGTAACAGGTTTCCCCTATACCTACCTGGATCAGCCCAATGGACCGCTGGAAGTGTTCTCCCGATTGATCCGCGGTGGCGTACCTGTCCGGCGGCTTGGCTCTGCAGCCATGGACCTTTGCTGGGTAGCTGCAGGCCGGTTTGATGGGTTCTATGAGCATAAGCTGCAGGCCTGGGACAGTGCGGCCGGCGTCCTGATCGTGGAAGAAGCGGGCGGAAGGGTTTCTGATTTTACCGGCGGAAGGTATTCGCCCTACCAGCCACAGATCATCGCCACGAATGGAAGGATACACGATGAGCTGGTGACAGTGGTAAATAACAGCCATCCGGGGTTATGATTTAATTTTTTTATTACACAACTATGAGTGAAAACAGGACCGAAATATCGTCCCTGGGGGAATTCGGATTGATCGAGCATCTTACTGCCAACATCGAGATAAAAAATGCTTCCACCCTTGTTGGTGTGGGGGATGATGCGGCCGTTATCGATCACTTCGGGAAACAGACCGTGATCACGACCGACCTGCTGATCGAAGACGTTCACTTCGACCTGATGTATACGCCGCTGCGGCACTTAGGGTATAAATCCGTCGTGGTCAACCTCAGCGATGTCTATGCGATGAATGCGACGCCTACCCATATAACGATGAGCCTGGGCATCAGCAACCGTTTCAGCCTGGAGGCCCTCGATGAATTTTATGAAGGGGTTTATGCCGCCTGCGAAGCCTATGGTGTGGACCTGGTCGGTGGTGATACCGCTTCTTCGAAGAAGGGGTTTGTTATTTCCGTCACGGCCATTGGAGAAGTGACCCCGGATCAGTTTGTAAAACGCAGCACCGCAAAAAAAGGCGACCTGCTTTGCTGTTCGGGAGACCTGGGTGCTGCTTACCTGGGGCTTATTCTCCTGGAAAGGGAAAAGAAGATCTACCTCGAAAATCCCGGGGTAAAAGCGGACCTGGAAGGAGAGAAATACGTGATCGGCCGGCTTCTGAAGCCTGAAGCCCGAAAAGACATTATCGAATTTTTCCAACAGTCCGCCGTCCTCCCGACTTCGATGATGGACATCAGCGACGGGCTGAGCTCGGAAATCCTCCACATCTGCCGCCAGAGCGAACTGGGCTGCGTCCTGTATGAGGAAAAGATACCCATTGCCGAAGACACCCGTAACGCTGCTTACAAGTTCGAGCTGGACCCCACTGCCTGCGCATTGAGTGGAGGCGAAGACTACGAACTATTATTTACTGTCGCCCAACAGGATTATGACAAGCTGGTGCTTAACGAACAGATCAGCGTGATCGGTTATATGACAGAACCGGAAAAAGGTAAAAAGATCATTACCAAGGGTGGCAATACATTCGATATTACTGCGCAGGGATGGAATGCCTTTGCCTCCAAATGAGCTTTTTCATGAAAAAACCCTTGTTTTTTTTAGCCTATCTTATCCCTGCACTTTTTCTTATTTCCTGCGGGACTTCTGAAAAAGGGTTTCGCCCTGACCACAAGTACGCGCCTGAAGACCTAAAAAAGGATTATGGGATATTCCGACACCTGCTGGAAGCATGGCACCCCAGTCTTTATTGGTATACTTCCCGGGATAGCATGAACTATTATTTTGACAAGGGTTATTCCCTTATCACGGATTCCATGACGGAGCCGCAGTTCAGAACAGTCCTGAGCTATGTGATCGCCCAGGTCGACTGCGGGCACACTTCTATCCGCGCCTCCAAGGCTTTTGGCCATTATTTGGATACGGCCAAGCTGCGGCAGTTTCCGCTTATCCTGAAGTTCTGGACTGACACGATGGTGGTAGCCGCCAACCTTAACCGGCGCGACACCGTGCTGAAAAGGGGAACGCTTATTCAGACCATCAACGGCAGGACGGCGCAACAGCTGACGGATACTTTATTCCCCTATATCGTTACCGATGGATATAACCGAACCGGAAAATATCAATACCTCAGCACGGGGCTTCATTTCAGCTCCTGGTATAAAGAATTAGTCGGTTATACTGACACGTTTGACATCGGGTATCTCGACACGGCAGGAATCCTGCTGCATACCCGTATTCCCATTTATGATCCCCGGGCGGATACGGTGCGGAGAAGTCTTGGCCGGGTGCTGTTGCCCGGAACGGGACAGCGGGGCCAGGGTCCGGCAAGACGGGTCCGGCCACCCGGGCGGCGGACCCGAAAGAAAAGGGAGTTGCTGTTCACCCGCAACCTGCAGGTGGACAGTGCCAGCCATACAGCATTTCTGACACTCAACACCTTTGAACATGGTTATCATCTGCGGAGCTTTTTCCGGCATTCCTTCCAGGCCATGGCCGACCAACGGGTGAAGAACCTGGTCGTCGATGTAAGGTCCAATGGCGGGGGTGACGCCTCTCTTTCAACCCTGCTTACGCGTTACCTCATCGACAAAAAATTCAAGGTGGCGGATTCCCTATATGCGATCCGCCGGCATAGCCCTTATGACCGGTACATCAATAACGGTCTTCTCTATCATTTCCTGACGATGCTGGCCAGCAGCAAACGCGCCGACGGTAAATACCATTTCGGATATTTCGAACGGCACCATTATAGTCCTTTTACGAATCACCATTTCGGCGGCCAGGTTTATATCCTTACCGGTGGCAATTCCTTCTCCGCCACCTGCTTGTTTGCCGGGGCCATGAAAGGTCAGTCGAATGTCACGCTGGTCGGAGAAGAAACGGGTGGCGCCTATTACGGTAACACGGCCTGGATGATACCCGATGTAACGTTGCCCGTCACGGGTATCCGCTTCCGGCTGCCCAGGTTCCGGCTGGTAGTGGACCAGCAACGGGTAAAAGACGGCCTTGGTGTCCAGCCTGACGTACCGGCATTGCCGAGTTTAGAAGCCATCGGCAAGGGGCTTGATTTTAAGACCGCCAAGGTTAAGGAACTGATCCGGCTGCAGAGCGCAGATAAAAAATAAGAGGGAAAATCCGGCTGCAATCCGGCTGCATCGTAAATATTTGATCGAATCATTTTTTAATATTATCTTCTACCTCAGCAGGACTTCACAACCGTAGCGAAAAACTTTTGAGACTCTGATTTAGTAGACGACCCGTACTAAAAGAGAAGTATTTATAAAAGTTTTCCAGACCCATGCTTCGACAAATAGCCAATTTCTTTAACCGATTCCTCCGGACCTTTTCTTTAAAATCGAAAAAGGAGCAGGAAACAGAGACGGACCAATTCGATGCTGCGCCGGATGCCGTTATCGTCATCGACGAGCAAGGCATTATTACCAATTGGAACCCCCGGGCGGAAGCTCTTTTCGGATGGACTGCCGATGAGGTAACCGGCAAAAGCCTGAGCGGGACTATCATTCCCCACCGGTATCGCCAGGCCCACCGGGAAGGATTGAGCCGGTACATTCACACGGGAGAAAGCACTGTATTAGGCAAAACTGTCGAGATACAGGCTCTCGACAAGAAAGGCGCTGAGCTGGAAGTGGCGCTGAGCATTTCACCAGCGATGAGGTTTGGCCGCCGGCATTTTATCGGCTTTATCCGCGATATTTCCGAGCAGAAGCAGGCACGGGAAGAAATAAAAAAATTAAATGCAACGCTCGAACAGCGTGCAAAAGAAATGGAAGCCTTTGCCTATTCCGTTTCCCATGATCTGCGGGCTCCGTTGCGCGGAATCACTAGTTTTGCCAGCATCCTGGAAGAGGATTATGCCGGCAAAATGGATGAAGAAGCCCACAGGGTCATTTCTTTGATCAAGGACAATGCCTTAAAAATGGGACGTCTTATCGATGACCTTCTTGACTTTTCCAGGACAAGCCGGCAGGACGTCGTCAAAATAAAGATATCCGTCCAGCAGATGGTCGGGAACGTGATAGAAGAGTTGACTACCGATTTGGACAAACATTCTATTGAATGGACGGTGCAGGACCTCCCAACGGTCCGGTGTGATATAGCCGCCATGAGGCAGGTATGGGTGAACCTTGTTTCGAATGCCTTGAAATACACAGCCGGCAAGGAGCCGGTACGAATTGAAATCGGCAGCTACGTCAATAACGGTCAGATCGTATTTTTCGTAAAGGACAACGGGGTGGGCTTTGACAACAGATACAAGGACAAACTATTCAGAGTCTTCCAGCGCCTGCACAGCGCTGACCAATTTGAGGGCACCGGCATAGGTCTGGCGCTGGTTGAAAAAATTATTTCCAAACATGGGGGGGCCGTATGGGCGGACGGAGAGCCGGACGTGGGCGCCTGTTTCTCTTTTTCATTACCCCCTGAGTAAATAAACATTATGGCCAATCCTTTAAAGATACTAATGTTGGAAGACGACATCAGTGATGCGGAGATCATTCAACGATTGATGAAAAGGGATAAACCCTCGTGTGAATTCAGCCTGGCTATGACGAAAGAGGTGTTTTTACAGGAGCTGGAACGACTTCGGCCGGATATTATCCTGGCCGACAATTCCCTGCCCCAGTTTGATGCGAGAGACGCATTACAGATCGCGCGTCAGCAATCGGAGAACATCCCCTTTATCCTGGTGACGGGCACTGTATCGGAAGAGTTTGCCGCCGGCATTATCAAGGCTGGTGCGGACGACTATATTTTAAAGGACAGACTGCAAAGGCTGCCGGCAGCCATTGAAACAGCGATCAAACAACACAGGGCAAAAAAGCAAAACCAGGAGGCTATGGAATCCATCCGGAGGTCGAACGAACGTTTTCAGACCATTTCCAGGGCGACAAAAGACGCTTTATGGGACTGGGACCTGGTGACTGACAATATGTGGTGGAACGAAAACTTTTTTACCCTGTTGGGTTATGATCCAGCCCTTCCTGTCCCTGACCAGGCCGACTGGGTAGGCCGGATACACCCGGACGACAGGGATAAAGTAGTAACAAGGCTCAAAAACATAAAGGAAAATACCGCTAATTCCTGGGAAGATGAATTGCGGATCCAGCTCACGGATGGCAGTTATGGCACAGTACTGGACAGGGTTTATATTCTGCGGGACGATTCAGGGAAAGCGGTCCGGGTGATCGGCGTGTTTGTAGATATCACAGAGCAAAAAAAACTCGTTGCTGAAAGAAGAAAGATGGAAGAGGAGCGGTTGGCAAGCAGGCTTGAACAGCAAAAAGAAATAACCCGGGTAATCCTGCAAACACAGGAAATGGAGCGGAATACGCTGGGACGGGAATTACACGATAACATCAACCAGATCCTGGCCTCTGTAAATTTAAAACTAGGGTATTACCTGGATGAACCCGAAAACAACCTGGACATTATTGAAAATTGCCGCCAAAGTCTGAAAAAGGCCATCCAGGAAGCCCGTAATCTTTCCCACCACATGGTGATACCCCGTTTCTCTGAAAGAACCCTTAAAGACGAGCTCGAGCAGCTTATTGAAAATTATAGCTACGGCCAGTTTGTACAGTTGGATACAGCAACACTGAACGAAGAGCAGTTTTCTCCACCCATTAAGGAAACTCTTTACCGCATTGTCCAGGAACAATTGAGCAATATATATAAACACGCAAAAGCTGACAGGATCATGATCCGGCTAAGTACGGCCCACCTTTCGGTCACCCTGCTGATCATGGATAACGGCATCGGGTTCGATGTTCAGCAAAAACGAAAAGGCATCGGTATCACCAATATCTTTAACAGGGTGGAGTCCTATAGCGGAAAAGCCGATATCATTTCTTTTCCCGAAAGGGGATGCACTTTATCCGTCACGATACCCCTGCCCCGCAATCCCCAATGACCTACCCTTCTCCTTCAACGATAACCTGCAACAAATTCAGCTGTTCGTCGAGCAGTACAAAATCGGCCTGGGCGCCGGGCTGGATACAACCCCATTTATTCTGCAGGCCCATGAGTTTCGCCGGGTAGAGGGAGGCCATGCGAAGAGCTTCCGGCAAAGGGAAACCGGCTTTTTCCACGCCATTGCGCACGGCCTGGAGCATGGTGAGGGCCGAGCCCGACAAAGTGCCATCCGGCAGGGTAAACCGGTCCCCTTTATCAACATGGATGTACTCACCATAGTGTACTTCGGCTACGGCGTCTGTTATAAAAAACAGGCGGTCCTGCATGATCTTTTTGCTGATACGGACGGAGGCAAAGTCGACGTGAACCCCATCACAGACAACACTGCCCTGTACATCGTTGTGGTCATAAATCGCCCCTACCATCCCTGGTTGCCGGCCCTGTAAGGGGGACATGGCATTGAACAAATGGGTAGCAGCGGGTATGCCCTGGTAAAACCCATTGATAGCTTCTTCGTAAGTGGCATTGCTATGACCGGCGGAAACGACGATGTTTTGTTGCAAGAGCAGCTCTATGCAGGCCCGGTCGCATTGTTCGGGAGCCAGAGTCATCATCCGGAATATATCCTTCCCTTTCTGCAGGAGCAGGCTTATCTCTTCCTGTGTTGGCTTTTTGATAAATTTTTCTACATGGGCGCCTTTTTTGGCCGGGTTGATATAGGGTCCCTCCAGGTGAACGCCCAGGAGGCCCTTCCCACCGCCTGAACGGTACCTGCGAGCTACATCAAGTCCCTGGATGAATTTTTCGATAGAGTTGGTGGCCAACGTGATTTGAAATTGCGTACACCCGCCCTGGAGGCAGTATTCATAAACAGCATCCAGCGCTTCTGTAGTCATTTCGGCGGAAAAGAGCCTGCCATTGCCGCCATAGATCTGTAAGTCCATAAATGCCGGGGCCAGCAGGTAACCCGGGAGATTACGCTGGCGATAGTCCGCCGGTATGTCTGACGCGGATACAATGCCTGTAACCTTTCCTTCTCTCACCAGCACTGCCTTACCAGTTTGAATTTCATGTCCCGTAAAGATCTCACGGGCTATAAATGCCGTTGCCATAAGTTGTTATTAGGGTTGTTGTCAGGGTTCAATGGAAAAAAAATCGGCATCCTGCCAGAAAGGAAAACGCTGCCGGGTTTCCGTCAGGGTTTCTTTCCGGAGAGTAAGCGTAAATATGTTTTCTTTCGCGACTTCGTGATAGAGGATCTCCCCAAGGGGGTCAATGATCATGGAGTCGCCGCTATGATAGATATTGTTTCCGTCATTGCCGACGCGGTTGACACCCACTACGTAGGATTGGTTCTCGATGGCCCGGGCCTGAAGCAGGGTTTTCCAGGCCAGGCTGCGCCGTTCCGGCCAGTTGGCGACATAGAGGAGAACGTCGTATTCGAGGGCGGGCGGGGCACTTGCAGCGGCGGTGGGGCTTGTGGCCGGCCGTATAATGTTGATTTTCGCCGGCATAGGCAAAACGATGCCGTTTGTCGTAATAACCGTATTGCCCGCTGGGCAACATCCAGATGAGCCGGTTGAAATAATTCCCCTCTTCTTCTATGATGATACTCCCGGTCAGGATGATTCTCTTCCGGGCTGCCACTGACTGCATCCAGGCCAGGGTCGGTCCGTCCATGCGCTCGGCCAGGGTTTCAGGCCGCATGCTGAAACCGGTGCTGAACATCTCCGGAAGAACGACTAATTCCGTGTTTGAGGGGATGGAAAGAATTTTTTCTTCCAGGGCCCGGAGGTTGGCAGCCTTGTCTTCCCATTTCAAATCGGTTTGGATGGTCGTTATAGTAATCGTCAATGCACACATAACGTGAAAATACAGATTTAATGTTAAGGTTGGGGTGAGGAAAGCGCCCGGATCGCGGCGGCTACCCGGTCGGACTCATAGCCTTTCTGCAGCAGGTAATCCTGTAACTTTCGCTTCTTGCTGAAAATATCCCCTTCCCCGTGTAAAGAGTCCCATTTTTTTGCCGCCAGCCGGCTCAGCGCCTTTTCGTAGTCTTCCTCATCGATGGCTGCAAGGGCTTTTTTAATACAGTATTCGCTCACCTGCCGCTGTTTCAGCTCGTAGCGGATCTTGACCCGCCCCCAGGCTTTCAGTCGGAAATGTCCGCCGGCAAACTGAAGGGCAAATCGTTCTTCATTCAGGTAGTTTTCTTCGATAAGCGTAGCCAATGCCCCTTCGACGTCCGTTTTTCGAAGGCCAAAAGAATACAGCTTTTCCTGTACCTCCCTATGGCTGCGCTCCTGATAACCACAGTAGTGTCTCAGCTTTTGCAGTGCCTGTTCCAGGGATAAAGCCGATCGTTTGAACATAAATGATTGAAACGGCGAATTTACAAATTCACCGGAAACGCGGCCCGGTTAGTCACAGGAAATTAACAATTGGTCCGGAAGAGGCCTTCCGGTTTTCTAATATCTTGGCTATTACGCAAAAATTAGTAGTTTCGCCCAAAGACAAATTTCATGAAGTTTATCGTTTCCTCCTCGGCATTATTGAAACAACTGCAACAGATTAGTGGTGTGATCAATGCGAATACCGTATTGCCAATACTGGAAGACTTTTTATTTGAAGTTGAAAAAAATAAACTGACCGTTGTCGCTACCGACCTGGAAACAGTCATGAAAGTGCATCTGGAAGTAGAGGCAAAGGATGCGGGAAAGGTATGTATACCAGCCAAGATCCTGATGGACTCCCTGAAGAATATTCCCGATCAGCCCCTTACGTTTAACATCGACAAACACTTTGCCGTCGAGCTCACCAGCGACAATGGTAAGTATAAGGTCATGGGCGAAAACCCGGATAATTTCCCGAAAGAGCCGGCTACAGACGAGACCACCTCTTTCACGGCTACTTCTTCTGCGCTGGTAACGGCAATTAACAAGACCTTGTTTGCGGTGAGCAATGACGACCTGCGGCCTGCCATGACAGGCGTCTTTTTTGAAATGGATAAAAAAGGCCTGCAATTTGTCGCAACGGATGCACACCGCCTGGTCCGCTACAAACGCAAAGATGTGAGCTGCCCCAAGAACGATACGCTTATCGTCCCCAAGAAGCCGCTGAACCTGCTGAAATCCGCCCTGCCGGACAACGAAGACGAAATTACCATCAGCTATAACAGCAATCATCTTTTTGTCTCTCACGGCACAACGCAGATGAGCTGCCGTCTCATCGACGCCCGTTTCCCCGACTACAAAGTGGTCATTCCTGCCGACAATCCCTACAAATTAGTCGTGGGCCGGAATGATTTCCAGAGTGCCCTGCGCCGCGTCAGCATCTTCAGTAATAAAAGCACCAACCAGGTGGTCCTGAATATCCAGGGCAGCGAGCTGCAACTGACCGCCCAGGACGTAGACTTTTCTTTCGAAGGTAACGAGCGGATGAAATGTCAGTATGATGGGGAAGACCTGGCCATTGCTTTCAATGCCCGTTTTCTCATCGAAATGCTGGCATCCACCGACAGTGACGAAGTGCGTATGGAGCTGTCCACTCCCACCAAGGCCGGTATCATCAAACCCACCGAGGAAGACGAGAATGAAGAAGTGCTGATGCTCGTGATGCCGCTGATGTTAAACAGCTAATATTGGGCGGCGTCGCCGCCTGCAGCTAAAATACGGAGGAGGCCATATGGAAAAACTTGTTCATTATTTTGAGCACATTCCGTCCTCACATCGTTCGCTGATACTCGGCGGCGGGCTATTGCTCTTTTGGATACTGGAAGGAATCGTTCCGCTTGTGCGATTCCAATACCACAGAGTCCGTCATGCAGGGCTAAATCTCTTTTTTACGCTGACCACCGTTATAGTCAATTTTGCCTTTGCATCATTGATAATCCTGGCCGCGGACTATTGCAGCCGCCATCATACCGGTCTGCTCTATCTTTTCCCGATGCCGCTGTGGCTTTTCACCTTGTTGGGCCTGATGATCCTGGACCTGATCGGGGCCTGGCTGATCCATTGGTTACACCACCAGATAAAATGGCTTTGGAAGTTTCACCTGGTGCACCACAGCGATACCTGGGTAGATACCACGACGGCAAACCGGCATCATCCGGGAGAAAGTGTTTTCCGTGCCGCCTTCACCCTGCTGGCCGTCATCGTGGCCGGGTCGCCGGTATGGCTGGTCTTTCTCTATCAATCGCTCTCCGCAGTTTTTTCCCAGTTTAATCATGCGAATATTTCCCTGCCCAAATGGCTGGATACGGCCCTTGGCTGGGTCATTGTCTCGCCGGATATGCACAAGGTGCATCATCACTATCAACGGCCGCTGACCGACATGAATTACGGGAATATTTTTTCTTTCTGGGACCGCCTCTTCGGCACTTTTACTTTTATAAAAGACACGAAGGGGCTGCGCTATGGCATCGACACACACCCGGCAGAAAAGGAGAATAACCACATGGGCCAGCTGCTGGGCATGCCCTTCCAGCAATACCGGCCGCCGACAACGAAGTAACCTACTGCTGTTGCTGCTGCATCATCTCCATATATCGCCGGTAGGAATTACTTCCGTCGGAGTCTCCGTTGGCAGAGGGCTGTACAGCCAGGATGGTCGCCACATCTTCAATCATCTTCCCATTTTCATAGGCGACCGAAACCCCCACTTCCAGTGTCTGTCCGGCCGTGCCCTTGTAGGTACCCTTTACCGGCGAACAATCCGAGAAATTGCGGCCTACGGCTAACCTTACGTGAAGGTCGTCGGTGATACAGTTGTTGGTCGGGTCCAGGCCGACCCAGCCATTGAAGGGAATATAGGCTTCTATCCAGGCATGGGTAGCGCTTTCGCCCCGCATGCCATTTTGATTAGGGCAGATATATCCACTGACATAACGGGCGGGGATATGTATCTGGCGGAGGAAGACCAGGAGCATATGGGCAAAATCCTGGCAGACACCGGCTTTAAGGTGCCAAACTTCGTCCAGGGTCGACTCTACGCTGGTAATGCCTTTGATATATTTGAAATGGTCGTAGACATAGGTCCTTAACTGTTGTGCCGCCTCCAAGGGTGTCCGGGACAGGGCCTGGTCGGGACAGACGGTTTCCAGCACCTCACTGATCGAAGGGAAGGGCTCCTGTTTTAAAAAATCGATATAGGGTATCTGCCAGCGTAACTGTTCCAGCATGTTCCATTGCTCTTCCCTGCCGGCTTCGTCTTTTAGTGCCGGGCGCTGTTTGGTGATTACTTCCAGCTTGGAATCAATCGTGAGTGAAGTATGGGGGTCGGCATGGGAAAAAGCGCCGATCTCGTTGCCATAGTAGTCCTTATAGATATCGACCGCCGGTTCACCGGTGATCGTCAGGTCGTGCCGCAGCACCTCCTGGTATTCATCTTTTATCGGGAAAAGGACGATCTGGTTGGCGCTGTCCCTTACGGGGCCTTCATACGTGTACTTTGTAATATGGTGAATGTTGAATCGGGGCATAATGGATGAGGGAAAAAATAGCGAAAAGATATAAGAGACCAAGGGTTGCCCGGTGTCGGGAGATTGGCGGGGCTTCTATGTATAAGCAAAGTAATGCTGGTTGAAGGCATTTCCCACTTCGTAGAGCTCCTCTTTCACGCCGTTGAGATAGGCGTGAAGGCCCTGTTGTAAAATAGATTCGACGGTACTGTATTTCACCCGGCTGCGGATCTTCCCGATCATAAAGTCGATTTTGCGGTAGGCTTCCTTGTTCCGGTCACTTTTCAGCCGTTCGAAATAACGCTGCAGCTGGTTGATGGAATAGATCACCGACCGGGGGAAGTCTTCATTGAGAACGATCAGCTCAACCACATTGCGGGCGTCAAAACCGCTTCGATAGGTTTTCAGGTAAAGCTCATAACCGGATATGGATAGCAGGAGGTATTTCCAATACGTCGTGTCCGTGCGTGTAAAATCGTAGTGAAGATCGCTGAATTTGATATCCAGGATATCGGCGGATTGCACGCCTCTTTCCAGGAACTTTCCAATATTGATGAACGCGTACCCTTCCCCCCTGGCCATCGTGATGTCTGTGATCCCGTAGTACAGGAGGCCCTGGCGGATGAGCACGTCCAGGATAGAGACGGGGTCGTCGGCATGTAATCCGCGGACCAACTGTCCGTCACGGATGGTATGATAAAATTCGTTAAGACATTGCCATAACTCCTTCGTGATATGGTCCTGCACGCTACGGGCATTTTCACGGGCGCGGGTAACCATATTCAACACCGAGTTGGCATTTTCGCGGTCGGTGACCATGTATTGCAGGACGGCGCGGGAGTTGTGTGCGACGGCAATAGCGCCTTCTTCGTCGAGATAAGAAAAGATACGCAGTACGGGTTGTATAAAAGAGGGGGTTTATTTGTTAGCTCGCCAGTACCCAGGTATCCTTGCTACCTCCACCTTGTGAGGAATTGACGACGAGGGACCCTTCCCGCAGTGCTACCCGGGTAAGGCCGCCGGGTACGATCTGGATACCATCCGGGCCACAGAGGGCATAAGGGCGCAGGTCCACGCGGCGGGGTTTCAGGCGACCATTCATATAACAGGGCGCGGAGGAAAGGTTGATGATCGGCTGCGCAATGTATTGGCGCGGATCTTTCAGTATCTCTGCCTGGTAAAGGCTGATCTCTTCTTCGCTGGCTGTATGGCCCATCAGCATACCATAACCGCCGCTTTCATTCGTCTTTTTCACTACCATCCGGTTCATATTGGAAAAAACATATTCCTGTTCTTCCCGGTTGCTGAGCTGGTAGGTGGGGACATTTTTCAGAATGGGTTCTTCGTTAAGATAGTACCGGATCATAGCGGGCACATAGGTATAAATGGCTTTATCGTCCGCTACACCATTTCCGGGGGCATTCACGATGGCGACATTGCCTTTCCGGTAGGCGCTGATGATGCCGGCAACACCCAGCATACTATCCGGCCGGAAGACCAGCGGGTCCAGGAAATCATCGTCTACCCGGCGATAGATGACGTCCACCTGCTGAAGGCCGGAGGTGGTCTTCATATAAACCCGATGATTGTCTATTACAAGGTCGCGGCCTTCCACGAGTTCCACGCCCATCAGCCGGGCCAGGGTAGTATGTTCGAAATAAGCGGAATTATAAATACCCGGGGTCAGCAGGACAATGGTCGGGTTGGCCGTCTGGCGGGGAGAGAGCGAGACCAGGTTACGATGGAGGATATCCGGATATTCGGTAACGGTCCGGACGTTGTTCTTGGGAATGAGGTCGGGAAAGATACGTTTGGTTATCTCCCTGTTCTCCAGCATATAGCTCACTCCGCTGGGAGTCCGCAGGTTATCTTCGAGGATATAAAAGGTGCCGTCCTGGTCACGGATGAGGTCGATGCCCGCGACGTGAACATAGATATCATGCGGAACCTGAAAACCGTGCATCTCCCGCAGGAAGTGCGGGCAGCTGTATATCATATCCGTTGGGACCACGCCGTCTTTCAGGATGAACTGGCTGTTGTAAACGTCCTTGAGAAAGAGGTTGAGGGCTTTAAGCCGCTGGCGGATGCCGGATTCTATATAACTCCATTCCGAAGCCGTGATAATGCGGGGAATGATGTCGAAGGGAAAAATTTTCTCAATGCCTTCCCCGCTGCTATAAACGGTAAAGGTAATGCCCTGGCTCATGAACATCTTCTTTGCCATCTCTTCTTTTTTGTTGAGCTCTTCAATGTTCATTTGCTGCAGGAATTCCACCACGTACTGATATTGTTGCCGCACATCGCTGTGCGCATACATTTCGTCCCAGGTATTAGAATCTACAAGGTAGCTGTTAAGCAGGTCACTCGTTTGCATGCGGGTCTTGGTTTTGGTAATGTCAATTGAGGCAAAAATGTTTTTGCGGCAATGGTTGGGAACAAATGGCGGGCAAAACGTTATTAATTCTAAATATACTTATTTTCGGCTAATTATATGCCTCCGGCATCTTAAAAAATGTACCAAGCATGAAGATAATTGCTATGATTCCGGCCCGTTATGCAGCCACGCGTTTTCCCGCCAAGCTGATGCAGCCGCTGGGAAATAAAACAGTGATCCGGCATACCTATGATAATACGCTGGCCACGGGTTTATTTGATGAAGTAATGGTAGTCACCGACAGCGATGTTATCTATAAGGAGATCACGGATCATGGCGGGAAAGCGAAAATGAGTATCCGCACGCACGAAAGCGGAAGTGACCGGATTGCGGAAGCCGTCGCCGATATGGATGTGGATGTCGTCGTCAATGTGCAGGGTGACGAGCCCTTTGTCCGCGCGGCGCCGCTGGAAAAATTGTTATCGGTCTTCCGGGGTAAAGATGGACTCCAGGTACAAGTAGGCTCTTTGGTGCAGGTGTTAAAAGAGCAAAAACTCATCGAAGATCCTAATTATGTTAAGGTCGCCCTGGATAAAAACAACAATGCGCTGTTCTTCAGCCGTAGTGTTATTCCTTATCCCCGGGATGTATCTGCCGCCATCACTTATTATGAACACATTGGCGTATATGCTTTTCGCAAACAGGCGCTGCTGCAATTTACGGCCTGGCCGGTGAGCCCGCTGGAAGCAGTCGAGAGGATCGAGTGCCTTCGTTATCTTGAAAATGGCATCCCCATGCGGATGGTCATTACAGATTATATGGGCGTGGAGATCGATACACCGGAAGACCTTGAGAAAGCCGCAAGGTTGCTATAATAATTTTTAAAAATGCTAAAAGGTTGATTCATTAAATTAGCGCCCGGAGCTATGACTGGACGGAGTCCGGTCGTATGCGAGGCCTAATTTCCTGACAAAACGAACTGCAAAAAAAATGAATCAACCGTTATGGGGCATTGACCTCGGTGGCACCAAGATCGAAGGTGTCATATTGGAATCTATTGACAACCCCATCCCAATCGTACGAACCCGTGTAGATACAGAATCGGCCAAAGGTTACGACCATATTATCAGCCAGATAGCCAGGCTGGTGGCCAATATGGAAGAACAATCGGGTCTCAGGCCCCAGGCCATCGGCATCGGGACACCCGGCGTATTGGACCCCACCTTACAGACGATGAAAAACAGCAATACCGTCGCGCTGAACGGGCAACCGCTGCAAAAAGATCTTGAAAAAAATTTGCAACTAAAAATAGAGCTAGCCAATGACGCCAATTGTTTTGCGCTTGCCGAAACGCATTGGGGCATTGTCAAAACGGCTGCGCCAAAAACCAGGCTGGCATTTGGCATCATCATGGGTACGGGTGTCGGCGGGGGCATTGTTATGGATGGAAAGATCTGGAACGGGCGGCATGGCATTGGTGGTGAATGGGGGCATAATTTCCTTGATGAATCGGGAGGTCTTTGTTATTGCGGAAAAACCGGCTGCGTGGAGACGGTGATTTCCGGTCCGGCCACCGAGAGATATTATACCAGCCTTACCGGTCAGAAATTAAAGTTGAAGGAAATCGTAGCGCGGCATAAAGATGGATCTGATCCGGCGGCGGCAAAAACCATCGAACGACTCTGTCATTTTTTCGGAAAGGGTGTATCTGTTATCATTAATCTGCTTGATCCCGATGTACTGGTCATTGGCGGCGGGGTGGGCAATATCGACGCTCTTTATACCGAAGGGCTGGAAGCGCTGGGGAAATTCATTTTCAACAACCGGGTAGAGGTTCCGCTTCTTAAACCAAGTCTGGGTGATAGTGCAGGGGTTTTTGGTGCGGCGGCGCTTTTTGCAAAGTAAACCCTTAATTTTGCGGCTCAATCTTGATACTTATGAAGTTCCGCAACTTTAAAATGGTAGGATATGTGGTGTATGGTCGTGGAAGTTTTAACCAGCTCGATGAGATTCTCGCTCCCCAGCGAAAAGGAGATGCGCCCATCATTTTTTTAGTAGATCATTTCTTTGAAAATAAACCCCTGGCCCGGCGGATCCCGCTGCGGGGGAAGGACAAGCTGATTTTTGCTGACGTCAGTTTCGAACCCAAAACCTCTTATGTCGACAAGCTGTCAAACCAGCTGAAGCAGGAATTCGGCATCCTGGTTCTTCTGCGGATTACCAGGGCTGGGACCTGGTCAAAGTTCCCGGCGTGTATAAGGTCGGGATCCCGACTTTAAGCGGGACGGGGGCGGAAGTATCGCGTACTACGGTACTGACCGGTCCTACCAAGAAACTGGGCATGAACTCCGATTTTACGCCTTTCGATCAGATTGTCCTGGATCCCGAGCTGACGACCGGCGCCCCCGGCAACCAGCGTTTCTATACCGGGATGGACTGTTATATCCATTGCATCGAAAGCCTTACAGGCACCTACCTCAATGAGTTTAGCAAGTCCTATGGCGAAAAAGCCCTGCAGCTTTGCCAGGAAGTCTATGTAAAAAAACAGGGATGGGACGACGATTCCGATGACAAGCTGATGATGGCTTCTTATGCCGGGGGTATGAGCATCGCCTATTCACAGGTCGGGGTGGCCCATGCTGTCAGTTATGGCCTGGCCTATCTGCTGGGAACCAAACACGGTATCGGCAATTGTATCGTATTCGACAAATTGGAGGAATTCTACCCGGATGGGGTCTATGAGTTTAAGAAGATGGTGGAAAAAAATAAGATCGATATTCCCCAGCACATCACAAAAGGGCTTACCGATGAACAATTCAATGCGATGATTGACGTTTCTTTGGTGATGAAACCCTTGTGGGAAAATGCCCTCGGAAAAGACTGGGAAAAGATTATGACCCGAGACCGGCTGAGGGCACTCTACGAGAAATTGTAAGGCATTCCATCTAAAACTGATCTTACCGATGAAAAAGATCCCATTGACGGCAATAAAAGAGGGGAGCTGGCTTATCAGCCTGTTTTTCATTGGTTTATTGGCCTGCACAAAAACGAAGACCTCGACGATCAACAATCCCAATACTCCTTTACAGACCCTGGTCAATTCGGATACCAGTCTGACTTTGTTTCACCACCTGTTGTTGCGGGGTAATGACGTGGCCCTGCTTGCGGACGATTCCGTAACCGTACTCATTCCGACCAATGCGGCGCTTCGGCTGGCCGGTTATCCGGAAAGCATTGTGGATTCTTCGAGCTCTGCGGTGGTTGACCGTATGCTGCGTTATCAATATCTGCCCTCGGGGCTGGTAGCGGACAGCGGGACGCTTACGGCCAACCCTACTTTATTGGGTCCGCCTCTTTACGCTCAGAAACAAATCGATGGAACGATTCTGTTTAACACCTATGCCTCTACGTCTACCGGAAATCCGCGACAGGTGGGGAAGGCAAAAGTGTATTTTCTCAATTCCACGTTGTCGTCTCCTGTAGACTCCTTGCCGGAGCTGTTGTTTAATGATACCAGCCTGACTTTTTTGTCCGAGGCCTTTACCCGGACCAACTTCTATGATTCCTCCTTTTAACCGGCAATTATACCTTACTCGCCCCCGTGAACGATGCCTTCCGTAAGGCGGGGTACGACAGCGTCGGCGCCATCGACTCCGCCGATATCAATACGCTGATCCAGCTGGTGAGCAACCAGGTGGTAAAGGGCACTTATTTCTCCAGCTCTTTTCCGGCCAGTGTCCAGCGATTGCAGGGAAGTAATGTCTCCGTCAGCTATAATGGCGGATTACCCCAGTTTACTACCATTAGTAACCCCAGCCCGGTAAACCTGTTGTTTGCCAACCAGGTGGCGGGCCGCAACCTGATCCTGCATTGGACCGACGGAATACTTTCCCCCTGAGATTCATTATTTTTGAAGTATGCTGAATCTGAATGATATCAAAAATCTGCTGCAGCACAACAAGATCACTGATTTTGTAAAGCTGAACAAGCTGACCCCCCGTGACATTGCGGAGTTTACCAACCGCAATACGCAGTGGGCTGTAAAGCTGTTCCAGCACCTGGAACCAAAACATGCTGCAAGGGCGTTTAAATTCCTGCGGCGTAATAAACAGGAGATCATTATCAAGTCCTTGCCGGAAGAAAAGGCAGCAGAGCTTTTGAATGCCCTGCAACCGGATGACCGGACCGCCTTTTTGGAAGAGTTGCCCGGCAACTATGTGAAAGAGCTGCTGAAAGTCCTGACGCCGGAGCATCGGGCCAAAACACTGGAGCTGCTGGGTTACGACGAAGGGTCTGTCGGCCGGCTGATGACCCCGGACTATGTGTCTATAAAAACCAGCGAAACCTGCCAGGAAGTGCTGGCGCTGATAAGGCAGCGGGGGCAGGCGACAGAAACCCTGAACTGGCTGTTTGTGATAGACGATAAAGGCGTTTTGATCGACGACATCAATATCAAAGATTTCCTGATCGTCGACCCGGGCACCCGGGTGGCCGAGATCATGGATTACCAGTTTATTGCCCTGAATGTAAATGCAGCGCAGAAAGAAGCGATCAAGGTTTTCCGCAATAATAGCCGGTACGCCCTGCCGGTGACCGACGACAATGGTGTCCTGCTGGGCATCGTCACGCTGGATGACGTATTACGACTGGCGGAATCGGAAGGCACCCGGGAAATACAGAAGATCGGGGGTTCTGAAGCATTGGATGAACCGTATACAACCATCTCCTTTTTCAGCCTGGTCAGGAAACGTGCGGGCTGGCTGATCATCCTGTTTTTGGGGGAAATGCTGACGGCCACCGCCATGGGGCATTTCGAAGGCGAGATCAGCAAGGCCGTTGTGCTGGCGCTGTTTATTCCACTGATTATTTCCAGCGGAGGCAATTCCGGCAGCCAGGCTTCTTCCATAATCATCCGGGCTATGGCGCTGGGTGAGATCGGCTTCCGGGACTGGTGGCGGGTTGTCCGCCGTGAAGTTCTCTCAGGGCTTGTGCTCGGGACTATTTTAGGCGTCGTTGGTTTTCTCCGTGTTTTCTTCTGGCAGGAATTCCATTTTTATAATTACGGCCCGCATTATATGAAGATTGCCACTACTGTTTTCTTTGCCCTGATCGGGGTAGTAATGTGGGGGACACTGTCCGGTAGTATGCTCCCGCTGATCTTAAAAAGACTGGGGGCTGATCCGGCGGCCTCTTCCGCGCCTTTTGTAGCCACGCTGGTAGACGTAACGGGGTTGATCATTTACTTTAGTGTGGCCTATATCGTTATGAGCGGGACTTTGTTATAGGGGCAGATCCCGCCGCGTGGACGGGGGCAGGCGATCAATAACTCATCTCATCCAGTTTTACTTTTCCTTTGAAGGTCCAGAAAACAAAGGACGTATAAACGCAGACCAGGGGTGTGCCTATCAATGCCATGATCAGCAAGATCTTCATCGTATGCGCAGAAGACGCCGCATTATAAACGGTAATGCTGTTAGCCGGACGCTGCGGGGAATACAAAAGATAGGGGAATACTTCCAGGGCCACCATGATCAGTAAAAGGGCGATGGTAACGGCCGAGCTGATAAAGGCAAATTGGTATTTTCCGATCTTCACCTGTCTTGGAATATTAGCGATAGAAAGCGTCATGAGCAGGGGGATCAGAAAATAGAGGGGGTGGCTTCTGAAAAAGTCGCTCAGGTGTGGGATATAAAGCAGGGTATACAGGGTGGTAATAACGAAGCTAACGACGAAAAAGATAATGAAGTTATTAGCCAGCAGGTGCAGTTTTACAAAAAGCCGGTTCTCGGTCTTCATGGTAAGAAAGATAGCGCCGTGCATCATAAAAAGGGCGAGTGTTGTAATGGCAACAAGAATGGCGAAGGGATTGAAAAAAGAAAGCCAGTCTCCGGAAAATTCGTGGTTGTTGTCGAGCGGCAGTCCTTCCACGACATTGCCTAACATGAGGCCCAGGGAAAGAGAGATGATGATAGAAGCGGAACAATAGACGATATCCCAGGCTTTTCGCCACCAGGGCCAGGGCTCTTTACTGCGAAACTCGATGCTGACGGCGCGGAAGATCAGACCGACAAGAAAGATCATAAAGGGGACATAAAACGCCGAAAAGATAGCGGCATACGCCACCGGGAATCCGGCAAACAAGGCTCCGCCGCCGATGACGAGCCAGACTTCATTGCCATCCCAGATCGGACCGATCGCGTTCATCGCGATCCGGCGGCTTTGTTCCTTGTTCAGGAACAGGTGGAGGGAGCCGGCTCCGAGATCGAATCCGTCGAGGATGGCATACCCGCTGATTACGGCTCCGAATACGAGGAACCACCAGAGGTTGTAATCAAGACCTAAGAATGTTTGCATATCTATACGGCTTGTTCATGTTCCAGCAAGGGATTATCCCGCCGGGCCCCTTCTTCAATCGTCTCTTTCGTGCCATAGTCAACAGGTCCATGCTGTATCTTCCGGTTCAGCAGGAAAAGGAACAAGGCGAAGAGTACAATATAAACGATGGTGAAGAGGATCAGGGAAAAGATGATCTGGTGTGCCGTCACTACTTTTGACAAGGCATCGGATGTTCTCAGCATCCCATAGACGACCCAGGGTTGGCGGCCCATTTCGGCAGTAAACCAACCGGCCTGGTTGGCCAGTTGTGGGAGGACCACGCTCCAGGCAAATATCCAAAGCAGCCAGCGGCGATCGAACAATTTTTTCTTCCACCAGAGCCAGCAGCCAAAAAGCGAGAGGCCGATCATGGCCAGACCCATGATGACCATCAGGTGATAAAGCTGGAAAACGGAATTTACCTGTGATGGCCGGTCTTCCGGCTTGAATGCCCGGAGGCCCGTGACGGGAGCTTTGAAATTGCCATATACGAGGAAGGACAGGCCGCCGGGGATCTTGAGCCCGGTGGTTTTTTCTTCGCGTTTGTTGACATACCCGAATAAAAACATATCCGCGGCGGCGGAGCTATCATAATGACCTTCCATGGCAGCGAGTTTGGCCGGCTGGTATTTGGAGACTTTGTCTGCGCTGCGGTCGCCGATAAAAAGCTGAAGAAGGGAGAATATTGTCGCTACGGTAAGAGCAATTTTAAATGTTGGCCGGGCGATCTCCCCGTGTTTTTTATGGAGAATATACCAGGCGTTGACACTGAGTACGAGAAAGGCTCCGGCAAGGATAGCGCCTATCCATACGTGCAGCATACGATCTACGCTGGAGGGGTTGAACACCATGGCCCAGAAATCGGTGATCTCGGCCCGGGCATTCATTCCTTCGCCGACGATGTGATAACCTGCGGGTGTTTGTTGCCAGGAGTTGGCCACTACTATCCAGACGGCAGAAAAGAGCGAGCCAAAAAAAACCATGATAGTAGAAAAAAAATGTACCCGTGGTCCTACCCTATTCCAGCCGAAAATAAGTATTCCAAGAAAGCCGGACTCCAATGCGAAAGCAAAGATCCCTTCTGCCGCAAGTGCGCTGCCGAAGATATCGCCCACATATTTCGAATAAGTAGCCCAGTTAGTACCGAACTCAAACTCCATGATGATGCCTGTGGCGACACCTATACCAAAGATGAGGGCGAATATGCGTATCCAGAACCGGACGGCCATTTCGTAGATCTTGTCGCCGGTCCGGAGGTATAGGCCTTCGAGGATGACGAGGATCAAACCCAGTCCGATGCTGAGCGGGGGGTATATATAATGAAATCCAATCGTGAAAGCAAACTGTACCCGGGCCAAAATTTCAACATCCATAGCTATTGTATTTTATGGCGATGGCGAAACAAGCGTGTACTATTTCTTCTTGTATACGGGAACATTGCTGCAAGCTTCCCCATATAAAATACTTTTCACTGCCGGACGCAGGAGCCGGGCTATTTCCATGTAGGCAAATCCGCCTACAGACAGGTCGCCGCATCCTTTCACTATGACTCTTTTATCGATAAATTCATTGATGTCGATGGTCCGAAGGTTGGTGAGGAAGGCTTGCCGGAGGGCCGTCTGTTTATCCCCGAAGACGACGTCTTTGGCAAATGGTTCTGCAGCCACCGCCACGAGCATATAGGCCCAGGCGGGAATAATGGCATCTGTGGTACAGGTGACGGCAAGTATTTTATCCTGGCAGGTGGTCCAGTCGACAGCCGACAGCGCGGTTCGGAATTCCTTTTCTTTCAGGATCATTTCCATGAATAACAGGGGTTTCAGGTCGAATACGACGATCTCTTCCCGGGGATAGTAGTCTTCCAGGTCGAGGTTGAGTAACCCGCTTTGCGCCACCTTATTGATGATCTCTTCACTCACGATGCAAAGATATAACAAAAAATCCCCCGCGGCTGCGAGGGATTTTTTTATGAGGAATTTGCTTTTTAGTAAAACTTTCCGCGGTCGTCTTTGATGGTCGCCAATTTCCGGAGGGCGTCCACGATGCCGTTGGTAACTCTGTAGCGTTGCTGTTGTTCCTGCATAAACCGTTGCTGCTGCAGGTCGGCTTCAGGATTTGAAAGGGCGCTTACATTTTCGACTTTAATAAAAAATACTCCGGTGCTGCCGGGGATTGCAGGGGAAATGGGTTTCCCGACAAGTTGTTTGTCAAAGGAAGCTCCTACGACCTTTGGTTCCTGGCCTGCATTTGGGATAAAGGGGGAAGAAAACCGGAGGCTGTCTGCGTGTTGGATCTGTTGGTTCGAGGCGCTGGCGGCGGCTTCGAGGGAAGCGGGATTTCCCAGCTTTTTAATAATCTGCTCCGCCTTCTTTTTATTACGCAGGATCGGCTCGATCTGATTTCTGGCTTTTGCTGCAGATATCGTTCCTTCCTTGTTGATCTCGGTCAGCAGGGCTACTACATATTTATCTCCCACTGCAAAAGGTTCGGAGACATTACCCAGGCCGGCTTCATAGACCCACTTGACAAGCTGGCGGTTTGTCCCAAGGCCGGGAATAGCATATTCGGCGGGAGAAACATCCGGGGCCAGTAATTTCTGCAGGTGGTTTTTTTCAACGTTCTGCTCGAAAGCTTTTGCATCCCGGCTTTCGACAGCAAACTGGCTGGCCAGGCCCGAGGCGGCCTGATCCGTTTCCGGGCTGGTTTCTATCTTTCTGCTCAGGTAGGCTATCTTATAGGCAGGCTCAAAATTTTTCTGGTCAAGGATCTCTATATAATGGTATCCGAACTGGGTCTTCACGATCTTTTTCTCGCCGGTCTTTCCATTGAAGCTAAAATCGGCAAATTCTTTTACCATCCGGTCGGCGGTAAAGTAGCCCATATCACCGCCCTTTTCTTTTGACCCGGGGTCATCAGACAATTTAGCGGCCAGGCTGTCAAAGCGTTCGCCTTTTTCGATCAGGGTCCTGATGCTGTCGATCCTCTTTTTCGCAACGCTGTCCTCATTGATAACCTGACCGGTGCGGGCGTCTGTAGTTGCTATAAGGATGTGACGGGCGCGGACAGAATCGGGCAGTGTTTTTACGTCGATGAGTTTGGCAACGCTATAATTGCCGGCGTCCTGGTAGGGGCCGAATACCTGACCTTTCTGCAGGGCGAAAATGGAATCTTTGTTGGGAACCTGTATCCGGGATTTACCGATATACCCATCGAAATAAGCCTGCTCGGTTCCGACGCGGGCTAAGAAGGCCTGGGGGTCGGGAGCCTTTGCAAATTCGACGGCGAGTTCGGCCAGCTGATTTCTCAGTTTAGCACTATCGGCCGCACTGGGAGATGCATCAAAAGTAACATAGGCGATACTCCGGCTTTCTTCCTGTTTGAATTGACCTTTGTGTTTGCTGATATAATCTTCTATCTCACCATCCGAAATTTTCACGGAGCTGTCAGGAATAGTAAAATAGGGAGTGTTGACATAAGAAATAGTCGCCAGCTGGCTGTTGTCGGCATTCATCTTTTCGATCATCCATTTGGGGACGTAAGAGCTGTTTGCCAGAAGGGCGGTATATTTTTCCCGGAGCCGGAGCTTGATGATCTGGGGAATGGACTCTTCGAAGAACCGGCGGGAGGCATCGTACCGGTTATTGTCTGCATTCTTTTTGGGACCTGCTTTATACAGGGTTCGCAACTGGTTGATCTGGGCGGCAGCGGCCTAGCGTAGTTTTTGCCGAGCAGGGCGTCTTCGACCAATTGTTTCCATACGGTCTCCTTAATATTCTGTTGAATGGCTTCATTCATGGGATATCCTCTCATCTTGGCCTGTTCTTCCGCGCTGGAGATCTGGCGCTGGAAATCTTCGAACTCAATCTTCTCCCCATTGATGGTACCAACGGTAGTAGACCGGCTACCGGAAAAAAGGCGGGTTGTCCGGGCGTCCATAAAAATAAACCCGATCAGACTCAAAACAATGACACCGAAAACTAACCAGGCCGCTTTTTCCCGTATTTGTTGAATAATTGACATAAGTTGATTCTCCCTGAAAGATATTTGTGTTTGAAATTTTATCCCGCACCTATAATATATAGTATTTTCGGATAAAACGGATGGCAAAAATAGGGGAAAAATGATTATGAACAAATTGTGGAAAATAGTGTTAAAAGGGCTTCTGTTCAGCGTTTTAACCGGGTCCCAAAAGAGGGGCATCTCCGTGAAACAATTGACGTGAAACCATAATTAACAAGGGGTTATGTATAAGTTGGTAAACCGGTGGAAAAGCCGGCTTTTAGGGGTTCAGATTCTGGGGGTAGATGGGAAACAAGTTTTGTTGGTCCGGGTGGAAGGCAGGACGCGGTGTACAACCGACGAGTTATTCCACGGGAGTTGACAGTGGAGTAGTAAAATAGTTTTCCGGACATCGTTTTCATCCACAGCAGTGGAAAAGCAGGAAAAACAGGCATCCAAACAAGGGATTCGATTGTTAAGTAAATGTGGAATACGGTGAATAACTACTATAATTGGATTTTCAAGGGGTTTGAAAAAATTCTTATCCACTAATCCACCATGATAGTAGTAGTAGTTTTATTTATAAATAATAATTATTATTAAATACTATGGTAGATATTAACATAGAGGAAGCCACTCAAAAATTGGCGAAGAGAGGATTTTTGGATGTTGCCATTTCGCCGGAGCTGGATCTCTTTCTGGAGATCGAAAAATTGAAGAAGAAAAAAAACGCGATCATCCTGGCGCATTACTACCAGGGGTCGGATATCCAGGATGTCGCCGATTACCTGGGGGATAGCCTGGGTCTGGCTCAGCAGGCGGAAAAGACCACTGCGGACCTGATTGTCTTTGCAGGCGTCCATTTTATGGCGGAGACGGCCAAGATACTCAATCCCAATAAAAAGGTGGTGCTGCCGGATCTGAGAGCCGGTTGTTCCCTGGCTGACTCGGCGCCGGGTTATTTATTCAAGGCGTTTAAGGAAAAACACCCGGATCATATTGTTATTTCTTATATCAATTGTACTGCGGAGGTGAAGGCGTTGAGTGATATCATCTGCACTTCTTCCAATGCGCAAAAGATTGTGGAAAGTATTCCAAAAGAGCAGAAGATCATTTTTGCACCGGATCGGAACCTGGGGGCTTACCTGATTAAGAAGACTGGCCGGGACATGGTTTTATGGGATGGGGCTTGTATGGTTCACGAGATATTCAGTCTTGAAAAGATCACGAAGTTAAAGATCCGGCACCCGGAGGCTAAATTGATCGCACATCCGGAATGTGAAGAACCCATTTTGAGGCTGGCGGACTATATCGGTTCGACGACGTCTTTATTGAATTATACCAAAAAAGACGACTCGAAGGAATATATCGTTGCAACCGAAGCCGGCATTCTTCACCAGATGCAGCTAAGCTCCCCACAGAAGACCTTTATACCCGCACCGCCTACCAACAACTGTGCTTGCAACGACTGCCCGCATATGAAGCTTAATACGCTTGAGAAGCTATATCTCTGTATGAAGTATGAGCAACCGGAATTATTGATGGACCCGGAGCTGATGGTGGCGGCGAGGAAACCGATGGAAAGGATGCTGGAAATTAGCGCGAGGTATGGATTATAAGACTTAATATATTGATTATCAAATAGTTGTATAAAAAAAGGTCCGAAAGGTTAATTTCGGACCTTTTTTATTTATGTTTTTTCTGAGAAGTAAATTTTATCTGCCCATGAAGACCATCAGGATTTGCACGTCGCTGGGATTGACTCCGCTGATGCGGCTGGCCTGACCGAGTGTTCTGGGTTTTATTTTTTTAAACTTTTGCAGGGCTTCGTTGGATAGCGAGGAGATGCGGTCATAATTAAAATTGTCGGGGATCAGCAGGTCTTCGAGCTGAGACATTTTCTTGACGAGGTCTTTTTCCTTTTCTATGTATACATCGTATTTGACCTGGATCTCTGCTTGTTCGAGGATCTCTGGTGAATAATCGAGGAGGGCCTGGCCGAGCCGGGGAATGGAGGATGACATCGAATTGAGGTCGATGCCAGGACGTAAAAGGACTTGCTGTGCTTTTTGTTTTTGCAGCAGGGGTGCTGAATTTTTATTGGATAGGTAATCGGCGGATTCTGCCGGATCGAGCGAGAAATCTTTGAGTACCTCTTTTATTTTTTCTACCCCATTTTTTTTACGGAGTGTTTTTTCCATTCTCTCCTGTGAAGCGAGGCCGAGGCGGTAGCTTATTTCGGTAAGCCGGAGGTCCGCGTTATCCTGGCGGAGTAATGTCCGGAATTCTGCGCGGGAGGTAAACATCCGGTAAGGTTCTTCCGTGCCTTTGCTAATGAGATCATCGATCAGCACTCCGATATAGGCTTCGCTTCTTTTGAGTATAAGGGGTTCCAGCTGATTGATCTTTTGATGAGCGTTGATACCGGCCATTAGTCCCTGGCAGGCGGCTTCTTCATATCCGGTTGTCCCATTGATCTGGCCGGCAAAAAAAAGATTTTCCAATAGTTTGGTTTCCAGGGAATGTTTCAGCTGGGTAGGCGGGAAGTAATCGTATTCGATGGCATAACCCGGTCGAAAAATCCGCACGCCTTCAAAACCTGGGACCTGACTTAGGGCTTGGTATTGTACTTCTTCAGGGAGGGAGGTAGAAAAGCCATTGACATAAATCTCTATGGTATTCCAGCCTTCGGGTTCAATAAAAAGCTGGTGCCGTTCCCTTTCGGCAAAACGATTGATCTTGTCTTCAATACTTGGACAATACCGGGGGCCTACCCCTTCGATGCGGCCCGTATACATCGGACTCCGGTCGAAACCCGTCTTGAGAATATCATGAACTGTCTGGTTGGTATAAGTAATCCAGCAGCTTCTCTGCTGGGTTGGTTTGGGAATATCGAGATAAGAAAAGCCTATAATCTCTTCATCTCCCTTTTGTTCTTCCATTTTGCTATAATCCAGGCTTCTTCCATCAATCCGGGGTGGAGTGCCGGTCTTCAGGCGATCGCTTTCGAAGCCAAGGGTCACTAGTTGTTCGGTAATACCGGTAGAGGCTTTCTCCGCTACTCTCCCACCCCCAAACCTTTTCTCGCCAATATGGATTACGCCATTGAGAAAGGTTCCGCTGGTGACAACCACGGCTTTTGATTTAATCTCATGACCCAAGCCTGTTATTACTCCGCAAACCCTGCCCTCTTTAACGATGAGGGAATTGACCATATCCTGATAGAAGTCTACATTGGGGGTTTGCTCCAGCAGCTCCCGCCAGGTAGCTGCAAATAACATACGATCACTTTGTGCACGGGGGCTCCACATAGCCGGTCCTTTTGATCGATTGAGCATGCGGAATTGGATCATACTTTTATCGGTGACAATTCCGGAATAGCCACCCAGGGCATCAATCTCCCGAACAATCTGACCTTTGGCAATACCACCCATGGCTGGATTACAGCTCATTTGGGCGATAGTCTGCATGTTCATGGTTATAAGAAGAACCTTTGAGCCGAGATTGGCTGCTGCTGCGGCGGCTTCACAACCGGCGTGGCCGGCGCCTACTACTATAACATCGTATTGAGGAAACATGCTGCAAAATTACTGAAAGGAATGCTATGGAATATTTTAAAACGATAGGCGTTCCACGTGGAACGCCTAATAAGGAGGTTTTATTTTAAAGCGAAAGTGTTTCACGTGAAACATTACTATTCCGGGAAGTACAGTGCCAGGTATTGATCTTCCTTTTTCCGCATTAGTTGTTGTTCCTGTTGATTTTTATCCCTGTATCCGCTTAGATGTAATGCCCCATGAAAGATAACCCGGTGTAATTCTTTCCTTAAAGAAGTCCCAAAAGAACGGGCATTGTCCCTAACCCGATCAACACTAATGTATATTTCTGCGTTTATAGCTTGGCCGGGTTCAGATAAATCAAAGGTTATGATATCTGTATAAAAATCGTGATCCAGGTATTTTTTGTTAATGCTTAACAGATAATCATCAGAACAGAAAATATATTGAAGCTCAGCCAGTTGTTGTTTTTCCTTTTTAAAGAGGGAAGGAAGAAAACTCTTTAAGCGGGATCTTTCCCTTAGGGGAAATTCCGTGAGGAAGTGAAAGCGGACTATGGGTGTTGAAATTAAAGGCATTTCCGAAAATCGTAAGGTTAATTGATATAACAAAGATTAATTTTGAGATCATGAAAAGACTATCTGAATTAGAGCCAGGAACTATAGCCAGGATACATTCTTTCGAAAAAAACGACCTATTTCTTAAGTTAATGGAGATGGGCTGTGTGCCCGGAGAGCTAATAAGAGTTGAACAAGTGGCGCCATTGGGTGACCCTATTTCTATTACAGTGGCGGGTTATAACCTGAGCCTTCGTCTGGATGAGGCTTCTACTATCTTCATGGAGGAGGGCCAGTAAATGAAGATAGGTTTGTATTTCGGCTCCTTTAACCCCATCCATCATGGCCATTTACTCATAGCCAGTTATATCCTACAGCATACAGAGCTGAAACAAGTCTGGTTTGTGGTCTCGCCTCAAAACCCGTTGAAACCTACCGCTTCTCTTTTAAACGAATATCATCGATTCTATTTAGTGCAGTTGGCTATAGAGGGAGAAAACAATTTCAAGGTCTCTGATATTGAATTTAAGCTCCCCAAACCTTCTTTTACGGTAGATACCCTTACTTACTTACAGGAAAAATATCCCGCCAATGAATTTGCGGTGATCATGGGTAGCGATAGCTTTCAGAACCTGCCGAAATGGAAGAATTACAATTGGTTGCTGCAGCACTACCCTATCTACGTCTATAAAAGGCCGGAACATGAGACAGTCCCGGTGTATCCAAATGCAAAAGAGGTCCATGTATTAAATGCACCCCTTCTGCCTATCTCTTCAACGGAGATCAGGAAAGATATAAAAGCGGGAAGGTCCATTCGTTATCTTGTTCCGGAGGCGGTTCGGAAAGAGATAGAAAGAAATGGATACTACTCATAGCAAATCTTTTTGATCCTTCTTTGGCAGGGATTTTACAACCAGGCCATAAGAATCGTCGATCATTTCCCGCACGATCCGGATGGAAATACTTCCATCGATGGTGACCGTATTCCACAGGCGTTTGTTCATGTGATATCCCGGTTGTACGGCGGCGAACTGTTCCCGCCATTCAATGGCGCGTTCCGGGTCGCATTTGACATTGAATTCGAGTGTTGGTGTATCCAGTCTCGCCAGCAGAAAAACTTTTCCCTTTACCTTGAAGACGAGCACGGTTTCTCCAAAAGGAAAGCCCTCTTCTACTTCTTTTTTGGCCAGACAGTAGTCACGCATCATTTCGATATCCATAACTGAATGGGTTTTATGTATAATGTAATTTAATTATGCTTAATGCGTGTCGGCATAGTCGAATACAAGATTACAAAAGGTCTTAACTCCTAGTTTAAATCCAGTTTCATCAATATAAAAGTCGGCGGTATGGTGCGGAAAAGCGGTGTGCGGGTCCTGTCCCTTTTTCATCCCGCCTAAAAAGAAAAAGAAGGAAGGAACTTTTGCGCCAAAAAAAGAAAAATCCTCTGATCCGGTGACAGCATCCATCCAGCTCACGTTGGCTTCTCCCGCCGTCTTTTGTAAAGAGGGTAACATTTTTTTTACCAGGGCAGGGTCATTATAGGTGATGAGGGTCTTTTTCTCAATGTTGAGGTCAGCTGTAGCTCCGGCACTCTCTGCTATCTTGGTGACCGTCCTTAACATCCGTTCGTGGATGGTGCGCTGCATAGCCGTATCGAGGGTACGAATGGTGCCGGTCAGGTCTACTTCTTCCGGGATGATATTAGAGCGTACACCACCTTGTATCACACAGACAGAAATGACGGCGGCATCCTTGGTCAACTCGGTCTGCCGGCTGATGATGGTTTGCAATCCTTCTATGATCTGCGCGGAAACAACCACGGGATCAATGCCGGCCCAGGGTTGTGAACCATGGGAACCCTTGCCATGCACTTTTATCGTAAACCAATCTGAAGCGGCCATTACCCCTTCACTCCGGTATTTTATTTTCCCGGATTCCGTCGCTGAGTTGATGTGCAAGCCAAATACCACCTCCACTTTGGGATTTTCCAATACTCCTTCTTTGATCATCAGGGGCGCACCACCCTCTTCGCCGACCGGCGGGCCTTCTTCAGCCGGTTGAAAAATAAATTTAACGGTCCCCTTCAGGCTGCTTTTCATTCCGGAAAGAATCTCGGCTACGCTCATCATGATGGCCATATGTGAATCATGGCCGCAGGCGTGCATGACGCCAACCTCCTGGCCGTTGTAGGTAGTCTTTACTTTCGAAGCAAAGGGCAGGGGCACTCTCTCGACAATGGGCAGGGCGTCCATGTCGGTTCTAAGACCAATGACAGGACCGGGTAAAGCGCCCTTTAGTATACCTACGACGCCAGTCTTCCCTACCCCTTCCTGGCTGATGGCGGCACGGATGTCTTTTTTTTGCGCGTGGATACTGGTGATGGATACTAAGAGAATAAAAGGAAATAACCGCAGGAATTTTTTCATGTGTATAGTAGTTTGGTTTTCTAATATACGCAAAGCCAAATCATTTACCGATAAAATCCTGTTTACGACGATTCCTTTTGCTCATGTTTTGAACAATCAATAATATTGTGGCCGCATTTTGACAGTTCTGTTCCGACATATTGCTTTTCTAAGAGCGGTTTTCCTGCATAGCATTTCTGCTTTCGGTGGACCGCAGGGACATTTCGGTATGATGATGAAAACATTTGTGCACCGGCGGAAAGATGTGACGGAAGAAGAATTGATGGACTACAGCGCTTTTTGTCAGCTTTTACCCGGGGCATCTTCTACCCAGACCCTTACGTTGATCGGTTACAAACGTGGCGGGGTAGTTCTTGCCATGTTAACTTTGATTATCTGGACCTTGCCGGCTTGTTGTCTGATGGGATTATTCTCTTTTTTTCCGGTGACGAGCACGAACCTTTTCCGGTTTATCGGACCCATGACCATCGGATTTCTTTGTTTTGCGGCGCAGAAAGCCTTTACGATCTCTATTCACAATACCATTACCCGGGTGATCCTGCTCATCAGCACCCTTGTTACCTTTCTGTTATTTAAGGCACCCTGGATCTTACCCATTCTACTGGTATCAGGAGGGGTCGTGACCAATCTGAGCAGCCGGCGTATTCCTCAAAAAGAAGTGTTGCCTAAAAAGATCAAATGGGGAAATATCTGGCTTTTTGCTGTCATTTTCCTGTTGGCGGGAGTAAGCAGCGAATTGGCGAAAAACAACAACTGGCCGAATCGCCGGTCTTTAAACCTTTTTGAGAACACCTATCGTTTCGGAAGCCTGGTCTTTGGCGGGGGGAATGTGTTAATGCCGATGATGTACGAGCAATACGTGGCCCGGCCGCAATCCCAGCAGCTGATGCAGCGTAACCCGAATATCATTCGGATGAACAAGGAAGATTTTTATTCGGGCTGGGGCATGGTTCGGGCTATTCCCGGGCCGGTGTTTTCTGTAGCCTCCTATATGGGTGGTGTCGCCATGAAGGATAAGGGAACGATATATCAGATACTAGGCTGTTTTATTGCGACCACAGGTATATTTCTTCCCAGCGCCCTGCTGGTGCTATTCTTTTTCCCTATCTGGCATAACCTGAAAAAGTATGCGATCGTTTATCGCGCACTGGAAGGAATTAATGCGGTGGTCGTGGGCATCATGATCGGGGCGGCCTTGTATATGATGAAGGACTTGCAGACGGCAAGCTGGATGGACATTGTCCTGAAGCTGACTGTCATCCTTGTCACCTGGCTTTTGCTTAACTTCTCCAGGCTGCCTTCGCCTGTCATTGTGTTGATCTGGCTGGTTGCCGGATGGGGAATGACATTGGTTTAGGAGCGACGGTTGCCGGAAGGTCTGAACTGTCTCCGGTTACCACCGCCAGGACCGCCATGACCACCGCGGCCGGATCCTGATCCACTTCTTCTCGATTTACTGCGGGGGCTATACTCCGGGGCAGGGCCGAATTCTTCCGGAACCGCCTCTTTATCGACGGGTTTACCCAGCAGCTCTTCGATTGTGCGAAACTTATTCTGTTCTTTTTCGCTGATAAATGTGAAAGCGATGCCATCGGTTTCGGCTCTTGCGGTACGACCGATACGGTGAATATAATCTTCCCCGTCGTTGGGGACGTCATAGTTGATCACCATTTCTATATTATCGATGTCGATGCCCCGGGAAAGGATATCGGTTGCTACGAGAATGGGCAATCGCCGGCTCTTGAATTCCAGCAGCACGTCCTCTCGTCCTGACTGGTCGAGGTCGGAGTGAATCTCTTTGACATTGAAACGCGACCGGCGCAACTCCATTGTCAACTGTTTGACATTGTGTTTTTTGGAACAGAAGATGAGTGTGCTCTTTAAATCAGTTGACTTTAGCAACCACTTTACGAGCGGGATCTTTTGTGTTTCGTAGACGACGAAAGCTTTCTGGACGATCCTGGCCGGGGGTTTGGATAGGGCGATATTTATTTCTTCCGGTTCATGGAGGATTTTCCTTGCCATATCGCGGATCTTGACGGGCATGGTAGCGGAAAACAGCAGGTTCTGCCGTTTGGGCGGCAGAAAAGAAATGATCTTCATGATATCGTCGTAGAAACCCATATCCAGCATACGGTCGGCTTCGTCCAGCACCAGGTACTGCAGGCCTTTCATTTTAACATAACCCATATTGAGATGGGCGATCATCCTGCCTGGTGTGCAGATGACGATATCGGCACCTTTGGAGAGCGCTTGTTTTTCCGTGGAGAAGTTGCTGCCGTCTCCGCCGCCATAGACGGCGATGGAACTGATGGGCGTAAAATAAGAAAGCCCTTCGAGGTTTTGTGCGATCTGGATGGCCAGCTCCCGGGTGGGAACGATGACAAGCGCATTTACCTGATCGTCATGGCGGGAGGCGAGCAATTTATTGATGATAGGCAGCAAAAAGGCGGCCGTTTTACCGGTGCCGGTTTGGGCGGAAGCAATAAGATCCTTGCCATTCAAAATAATCGGGATGACCTGTTCCTGTACAGGGGTGGCATTTTCATAACCGGAGGCGTCTATTCCTTCAAGGAGGCTTTCATTCAGGCCAAATTCTTTAAAAGTCAAATTTTAATGGGTTAAATAAACCGGTAGCTATGGAAGCAAAACCCGGTAGGATGATTGTAATTATTATAAAGTTCGGTCTTTTCGGCGGAATTTATTCACACTATTGCGAATTTGATAAAATAATCATAAGGCAGAATCCCTGCCAAACATTCATTTTGGGACCGGAACTTTAGTAACTTCCGGCCGGAAATGGACGGATAGCGACGGGAATTGTGGAATAATGCTTGCTTGCCTTATTGATTGTGTAACTCTTTGGCGAATGACAACTATCATGACGGCAGAACATCAACGACTGGCAGTTAACGCTGCAAAAAAAATACCTTTGGAACAGTGGGGCCCTTATTTGAGTGAAAGACAGTGGGGTACGGTTAGGGAGGACTATAGCGCATATGGGGATGCCTGGCATTACTTTCCGTATGACCAGGCGCATTGCAGAACCTATTATTGGGGTGAGGACGGGCTGGGAGGCATCTCCGATTTTTTCCAAAACCTTTGTTTTGCGGTGTCTTTATGGAATGGGAAGGATCCTATTCTGAAAGAACGGCTGTTTGGCCTGGGGAATAAGGAAGGGAATCACGGCGAGGACGTCAAAGAATTATACTACTACCTGGATAATATTCCCACGCACTATTACATGGAATACCTGTATAAGTATCCCCAACAGGAATTCCCTTATAAACAGCTGCTGGAGGAAAACCGCAAGCGGTCGCGGGAAGAACCCGAGTACGAGATATTGGACACCGGCGTATTCGACAATGACGAATATTTCGATGTAACGATTGCCTATGCCAAGCAAAATGCCCGGGATATCTTTATCCGCATCGACATTCACAACCGCTACAATAAGGAGGCAGAGATCACTGTCCTGCCGACTCTTTGGTTCTACAACCGCTGGAATTATGACGGGCTCGAAAAAAAACCCGTCATCACCAGCCGGGACAAGAACTCAGTGAAAGCGACACATAGCCGGCTCGGCTCTTATTATTTTTATTACCAGCCGGCTCAATATGGTTTGTTCACGGAAAATGAGACCAACCTGGAAAAAGTGTCCGGGGTTCCCAATAAGACTCCTTTTGTAAAGGATGCTTTTCACGATGCCGTCATCCGGAAAGCCAATGTCGACGCCCTCCGGAACAAAAAAAGCGGGACCAAGTTTGCACCCGTTTATCATTATACGATCGGCCCGAAGGAAACGAAATCCATCTATCTGCGGTTGACTAACAAGATCATGGAGAATCCTTTTGCCGGGGACCCCACCGGTCTTTTCCAGAGCCGTAAAGCGGAGGCCGATAGCTTCTATCATTCGGTCCTGCCACCGCATATCAGTCCTGAAATGGCTGCCGTTCAGCGCCAGGCCCTGGCCGGACTTCTCTGGAGCAAACAGTATTATCATTTTGATGTCGAGCGCTGGCTGACTACGGGCGATGGATTGTCGCCGGTAAACGCCGGCAAGCTCAATGGCCGTAACCATGACTGGAAACATTTGAAGAACCAGGACATCATCGCCATGCCCGACAAATGGGAATATCCCTGGTATGCAGCCTGGGACCTGGCTTTCCAGAGTATCTCCATGGCCATGGTCGACCCGGTGTTTGCCAAACACCAGCTGTTGCTTATCATGCGGGAATGGTATATGAAACCGGATGGCCAGATACCTGCTTACGAGTGGAATTTCAGTGATGTGAACCCACCCGTGCAGGCCTGGGCCGCGCTGATGGTTTATCGTATAGAAAAAGAAAGGACCGGCAAGGGTGATATCGGGTTTCTAAAAAGGATTTTTCAGAAACTGCTGATCAACTTCACCTGGTGGATCAACCGGAAGGATGCCAACGGCAATAATATGTTCGAAGGCGGCTTCCTGGGGCTGGATAATATCGGGGTCTTCAACCGCAGTCATTCCCTGGGTGGCGACATGCAGCTGGAACAGGCGGACGGCACCAGCTGGATGGGGATGTATGCTCTCAACATGATGGACATGGCCCTGGAGATCGCCATGAAAGACGAAGCCTTTGAAGACACGGCAACCAAGTTCTTCGAACATTTTGTCCTGATCGCCGAGGCGCTGAATGAACACGGCATGTGGAATGAAGAAGACCGTTTCTTCTACGATACCCTATCCATCGGCGGATCGCCGGTGCAGCTGAGGATCCAGTCTATTGTCGGGCTGACCACCCTGTTTGCCGTTAGTGTCATCGAAAAGAAGACCCTTCATAAACTAAGTGATTTTAAAAAGCGGATCACCTGGTTCGAAAGCTACCGGTTAAAAAATAAACGTTATTGGCCAAATGAAGAACACAGTGACGGGGAGCAGATCCTTCTTTCGCTGGTGCCGCAAAAGAGATTGATCTATCTGCTGGAGCGGTTGCTCAACGAAGCGGAATTCCTTTCTGCCGGTGGAATCCGCGCTTTGTCCAAGTACCACGAAAAACATCCTTATACAATCAATATCGGCGGGGTAGACTATACGATCAAATACGATCCGGGTGATTCGACCTCTGACTTTTTCGGGGGCAACTCCAACTGGCGCGGCCCCGTGTGGATACCCATCAATTATCTTATCATTCAGTCCATTCGCCAGTATGGAAAATTCTATGGCGATGGATTAGTCGTAGAATATCCTGCCGGCTCGGGCAGGCAGATGAACCTGGAGCAGGTAGCCGACGAGCTGACCCAGCGAGTGATCAGCCTGTTCAAAAAGGATAAGACCGGCGCCCGGCCCCTGCATGGCAAATACAACTGGTTCTACCGGAAACCGGGGAATGAGCACCTCCTGTTGTTTTATGAATATTTTCACGGGGATACCAGCCATGGATTAGGAGCCAGTCACCAAACCGGCTGGACTTCACTGGTCGCGGAATTAATCTCCGAGCTGGACTCCCGGGGAAAAGGCGGAAATTCGGGAAAATAACCCAAAACGGGAAATTGTTCCCGGCCCTGGACGGTTGCGTAAAGAATACACGATTGCTATTCTTTGGTTTTTAATGGGTTATTTTTTGCTCCTGGCCTTGCTGAATATAAGCACCCTTGCTTTTGCCGGTACGTATACCATTTCATCGAACAAAAACTGGTCTGCTGTTTTGCCTTCTACCTGTGCTGGTTGTACAATCAGCATTTCCAGCGGCGTGACCCTGACGATCGATGCATCTGTCACTTGTCAGGGCTGTACTTTTGCCGGGGGCACGATAGTGCTTAGCAGCCACACGCTGAACCTCCAATACGCGAATAATAACCTGACTCCCACTGTTTTTCTTGGGACCAACCTGCAGGTCAGCGGCACCGGTCAGGTGATCGCCAATGCCCAGTTGATGCTCACCGGCAGTACCTTCACTTTTAGCAATACTTCTTATTTCAATACCAGCTATGAAGTGGATATGATCTCCAGCACGGTCGATCTCTACGATAATTCGACCATGTTGTCGACCGGTAGCAGTACTACTCCTATAAACCTGATCGCCTCCAGCAAGATCGTGATCGGCAATGGCTCGCAGGTCAGCAATGCTGCTTTCACCGTGAGTGGTCCTGCGCTGACATTGTTTGACCAATCCACCGTTGCTGTTGCCAATAATAATAACGCATATAACAACTGGGCCAGCTATACTTATTACTCATCGTTTTTTGCCGCCAGTAAAACCTACTCCACGCAGAACAATAATATGGACTGTGGCGCCGGGTTTCCTCATAGCTGTTCAAATCCTGCGCTATATGGTCCTGTTGTGCTAAGCTCTGCCGGTTTGGTTCCCGGTAATACGCTGCCTGTTGTATTGGTCGGTTTTACTGCGGTCCTGAATAATGACAAGACCATAACGCTTGATTGGAATACGCAAATGGAAGTTAACGCCAGCCGTATGGCCGTCGAACGGAGCGCCGATGGAGAAAACTGGACGACTATTGGTTCGGTGCAGGCAAAGGGAAACAGCTCTGTCGTCTCTGATTATTCCTTTATTGATGAGCATCCCTTGTCCGGTACCGGGTTTTATCGTCTGCGGATGATCGACCTGGATAATAGTTATGGTTACGCGGAGGTGAAGATTGTTCGCTCGACTGTGGTAAGCAAGATCAGTTTTTTCCCTAACCCTGCCCGTGAGTATGTAAACGTTTCTCTTGGTTCTGGCGCCAGCCGCCAGGTGACTATCAGCCTGATCAATTCCGCAGGGCAGGTATTGCAGGAAAAGCGTGGGGAGTCCGGCGGAGTTGTAACCTTCCCTGTGGGAAATTACGCCCCCGGTGTTTATATCTTATCGGTTGTCAGTGCAGATGGTAATCGGGAGAGCCGGCAGTTGCTGATCAGCCGTTCATAAAATTGAGTTACATAAGGTGTTAATAGTTAATAGGCGTACCTCCATTTCCATGGAGGTTTTTTTTATGTAAAGGGTTCGCCCCGCAAATAGGGATTTGAAATATCTTTATGGCATGAACAACCTTTTTCCTGTCTCCTACTCTACCCTCTCATCCCCGGCGCTTGCCGTCTTTATCCAGGAGAAATATGGGTTTCCCTCCGTTGAATGTAAAATGATTTTACGAGGTGTGGGGGACAGTTACCTCGTGATAGCCGGGGATGCCGGCCACGGGGCTGTGGCGCCGCATAACCCGGAAGCGGGCGATAGCCGGTTCATCCTGCGTGTATATCGTCCGGACCAGCGCAGCCTGTCGCAGATATTGGCGGAGACGGACTTACTGCTGAAGTTGAAGAAAGGGAGTATTCCTGTGTCGTGGCCTATCGCTGATCGTCGGGGCGTTGTCGTACAGGCGGTGGATGCGGGGGAGGGGACAAAACATATGGTTTTGTTTAGCTATGCTCCGGGCCGCAGTGTGTCGAAGCTGAATGAAAAACAGTTATATAATTTAGGTTACCAGATGGCGCGGTTTCATGCCGTTTCAGAAACGATTGAATTGCAGGACAAACGCTGGACATTTGATCTGGACACAACGCTTTTTAAGCCGCTGGAAAAATTACGGGAGGCCTTTGCAGAAGATGCCGGAGGGTATGCCTGGATGCAGCAGGCAGCGAAGAATTGCCAGGAAAGGCTGGCGCAGTTAAATGCGGACACTTTACCTTTTGGCTGTTGTCATTTTGATTTCCTGCCTAAGAACTTTCACTTCGATGGAGATGCGGTTACTTTTTTTGACTTTGATTTCTTTGGGTATGGTTTGCTGGCGAATGATATAATGACCTTCTGGCAGCACTTAGGTCTCGATGTACACTTTGGGCGGATAACCCGCGACGAGGCTGATCGGGCTTATGCCGGTTTTCTTACGGGTTACCAGGATGTGCGGCCGGTCAGCGGACGGGAGCTGGCGGCGGTGCCTTACCTCAGTCTGGGCTTCTGGCTTTTTTATATGAGCTTTCACACGACCCACGACCAGTTCTCTTCTTTTATACAACCGGACCATCTTAAACTTCGAACCGGTCTCATCCGGAAATTAATGGAAAAAAGTTGGGAGAAGGAGTTCTTGCCGGCATAAAAAAAACCCGGTATCATTGGGATTGCCGGGGTAAGTGGGCTTATTTATTTTAGTGATTGACCATGACTTTCACCTGTTCGGGTCTTAGTCCATCAAACCATTGCAGGATGTATGTGCCGGCGGCAAGATTGCGGATATAATCGACCTGCACGTTATTCTGACCGGCGCTGGCTGTGTATATCTGCTGCCAGAGCAGGCCGCCTTTCATGTCAAACAATCGCAGGCTGACCGGCCCGGCGTTGGTACAGCTAAAGCTGGCCGTGACTGAATTCCGGGCGGGATTGGGATAAACGGAAAGTTTACCGGAGAGGTTATTCTGCCGGACGGATATGATCTTACTGTAGACATATTGACCGTCTGTATCCAATTCGCGAATACGGTAGTAAAGGCTGCCGCTCGTAGCGGGAATATTATTATCCGTATATCCATAAGCGTTATCCAGCGCCGGACCTTCTTTATAAGGCGTGCTGCCGATAACAGAGAAGCTGGAACCATCGGTGCTGCGTTCGACAATATATTCCAGGGTGTTTATTTCCCGGGAGACTTCCCAGTTAAGGACAACACTGCTACTATTTTTTGCAGCGGACACGTTGAGGAAACTAACGGGAAGTGTTATGCATGTCAGGGGTACCTGGGCTGGTGCGGACTGGCTCATCGTATTTATCATGATACCATTGGCTCCATTGGTAGCACCATAATTGGTAGACTGGCCATTGGTTGTCCCTGCGACGCCACCAATGACAGAGCTGGCTGCACTGAGGGAAGCGTTGGAATAAATGACACCGCCGCCGCCGCCGCCGCCAGGTCCGTGTGAAGGACCGCTGATAACCTCATTGCTGGCGCCGGTGCCTCCCTTTGCCTGTACCGTGAGGTTGTTGGTGCCACCGTTGTTGCTGTAGATAAGAACTGTTCCGCCTGCGCCACCGCCGCCGGCGCCGTCTTTTAGTACGGAGCTGTTTGCAGAAATGCCGTTGGCTTTGACTGTTCCGGTACCCGAGATGGCATTTTGGGCAATCAATATGATGATGCCACCGCCGGCTGCCCCGCTGCTGGCAAAGCCGCCGGCGGGAAAGCCTGTCCCATCGTTTGTCGTTCCGGCGCCGCCGCCACCGCCCAGGATCAGCCGGGAAGCGGACCCCTCTGCAAAAATTGCCCCGGGTCTTCCGCCGCTGGGTGTTCCGGAGTTCCAGGCGTTACCGCCAAAACCACCGGCACCGCCATTGGCGCCACCGCCGCCGCCGGTATTTTCATCGTTGTTGTTGGCAGGATTGCCGTCGGTACCACCGCCACCGGCATTCGCCGGGGCCCCCTTTGCATAACTGCCGTTGGGATACCCTTCTGTCCCGGATACATCCAGGAAGGAGTTGTTATGGTTTAAGTATTTAGGAGTGCCGGCGATACCTTCCCCTTTGCCGCCGTTGGCATTGGAAGAAGCCGGAGTAATGAAGTCGTTGCTTGTTCCGGACCCTGCCCCGGTGAAGACCCTGCCGCCACCGCCTCTGAAACCAAAGCCGGAAGCATCGATCGTCTGGGAGTTCATCAGAATTTTGTTGGTAGCATAGAGAACAATGACGCCCCCGGAATAACCGTCCCAACGAGGAGCAGCAAGGGTTGCGGTTAATTTCACATCATAGTACACCGGTACCCGGATCACCTGGTAAGTATATTGACCATCTGTACCGAATGGAGTATTCTTATAACTGTTGACCAGACCTGAAACAAGGTTTAGTGTACCGCCGCCTGTAGAAACGCTGTTGGAGGCCACTACATACTCCATATTCCCCGCCAGCAGCTGGCTGTTGCTTAAATAACCTCCACCTGTTCCGGTACCCGCGCCGTAATTGTTGCTGTTGGAGGAATTGATCTGAGCACCTTGCATCTGAATGATAAGCAAAATATCTCCTGCGCTGATCGGCGTACTGCCATAGGTAACGGCTCCCAATCCGATAGACGTGCTACCAGCAGGTACATTTACCTGGCTGGCCGGAAAATAAGTATTGGGAGAGCTATTATTGAGATTGGTCGTTACGTTGGCCGGACAGCTTTGAGCTGCTGCAGATTGGCAGAACAGGCTGGAAAAAAATACCAGGGCCAGGTTGCAGAGAGTGAAAGGGTAGCCGATTGTAAGAAAAGGGTATAATTTCTTCATCGGGATAGATTTAGGGTGACGGAATCGAAGGGGTTGGCTTCATACTAAAGGTATCCAATAAGGATCCAATAGTTAAAATCACTAGTAACCAGCCAGATATATGAATTAAGCTTCATACGAATCTCTCCCAGACGGAAAAAACGTCCGGATTTGGGACAAAAATTCGGAAAATACCGTGGAAAGAGATTAATTAAGCCGGTGGAGGATAGGCGGGCCAGGTGGAAGGTAGGCGGGTTAATGGAGGTGGATCCGGAGGCTTAGCCCGCCGCTTAAACAGAAACCGTGTTCGCTGACTTTTGTTTGGTCAGTTGGTTTTTTCAGCTGCTTGAAGTGGCTGCCCGATTTACCGTGGTTATTGGTATAATAACCCAGGCGCCAGTGGGAATTAAAATCGAATTCGTAGCTCAGCCCGCTATAGACACCCAGCTGCAGGCTGTGAAAGCTGATGGGATACCAAAAAGCTCTTATTCCGGGGTCTACGGAAAGCCCCGTCCGGCGAAGGGCCAGTGGAAAGTGGTAGAGGGCAGCCAGCTGCTGGTAATCGGGCGGTAAGTTACCGTTGAGCCGGATAATATCGCTATGGTAGCCGGCGTCGGCGCCGGCAAAAAGCAGGAAAGACCTGGTTTTGACCAGGGAAGTATATAGTCCGGCCAGGACATTAAAAGAGCTCAAGTTTCTGCCGGAATTGATGGCGGACAGCCTGATACTGTATAAAAGCCTGGAAGAGGCGGGAATAGCCGCCAGTTCGAAGTTAAAGCTGGAAGGCACATGGGGTTCGGTCGGATAACCGTATTTTTCGAGCCAGCGGTTGATATGGGGATCGTTGGCGTGTGTGAAACTGAGTCCGCTGTTGATCAGGAGGGAAAAGCTGGAATCCTGGGCTTGCGTTGGCAGGGCCTGGGAAAACGCAGCCCCAGCTGTAGCCAGCAAAAGGAATAGGAGGAGTCCACACAGCTTCATTCCTTAAAAGTAGAAAAAATCGGATGTAGTGTAAAGTCATTAACAAAAAAGCTGTTTCCCGGGCGCCTTGTCTTGACCGGCTAAGGGGAAGCTTATACAGCCAGCTCCTTTTTTTCTTTCAGTTCCTTTTTTGTCATATTAAAAAGAATGCTATGGCGATTGTTTACCCGCTGTACCAGGTGAACGTGAGCGATAAAACGTTCTACGATCTGAATTTTGTCACTCGGGGTTACTACCAGTAACTGGAGGTGCAGCTGTTTGCAAAGCTCCATCAGGTAGGTAGCTTTTTCTTCATCCTGGTTGCTAAAGCTTTCGTCGACAGCGATGAAGCGCAGGCTTTTCGAATTTCGCCCTTCCCGTGTGATGCCAAACTGGTACGCTATGGCGCTGCAAAGTATGGTATAAGTAAGCTGCGCTTTTTCTCCGCCGGAGAGCTGGCCCATCTGGCGGTAGGTCTTTTTCAGCTCTTGCGTCTCCCGGAATTTTTCATCGGCCCAGAATTCAAACCAGTTGCGGACATCCAGCACCCGGCTGCGATAGGATTCGCTTTCATCCAGGCTATCGATAAAGGCCTGGACATTTTTCTTAAAGTGCAGGGCTTTGTCTTCGAAGCTGTTTTGTTGCCAGTCGGCGGTCTGCGGAAGTGCGTTGAGCAGCTTGTTCCGGAATTCCTTGATGACTGTGTCGGTGACGGGCCTGATGCCCAGCTGTATGTAGGTATCCGGGAGCCGGTTGAAATTAATGCCGCTCAGGGATTGGTTGAGGGTGGAGATGCTGGTTTTTATTTTTCTTTCCCAGCTTTCCAGCTCTTCGTTGAGTACGCCCATTTTGATGACGGCGGTATCGTGCAGGAGGCGTTCGAAATCTTTTTTGAAGCGCGGCAGGTTTTCCGACTCCAGGCGATGCAGCCACTCCAGGTACTCTGCTGCGTATTCCCGATCGGCCGGGAGGCGTTGTGTGTCGGCGGCCCAGTCTGTAAATCGCTGTAACACTTCCAGGGGCGGGTTCTTTATTTTATTGATTGCCCTTTCCAGTTCACGCCCTTCTTTTGCTTCCTCTTCTTCATATTGTTTTGCGGCCTGTTCTGCCGTTTCGGTGAGCTGGCTGTACCAGGAGTCGATATTGTCGAGTGAAAGACTATCCGCTGAAAGTACCGGGCTATGTCGCTGCTGGAATTGAAGTAAAAGGTCCTTGTCGGTCTCTGTCAGCAGGTTGACGAAATCAGACAGGTTTTGTTGTTCTTTTTCCCGGGTTTGAAGATCGAATTCGACCAGGGTGGTCTTTTTTACCAGCTCGTCTTTTTCTTTTTGCCGGAGCTCCAGCTTTTCCCGGATGCCTTCCAGCTGTTGGGTAAGGGCTTTGAGCTGATCGCTGCCCTTTTTCAGTTTGGTCATCTGCTCTTCTGCGTGATGGATGGCCTGCCGGATAGCGGCGGCATGGATCGTCCTGAGCGAATCATGTTCGCTGATGTGTTTGGCTGCAAAAACCTGGTCGCGGAGCCTGCTGCCTTTTTGAGTAGCCCGCTGGCGGGCTTCATCGGCCTGTTCGAGCTCCATCAGCAATTGAGACCGCCGGTGTTGGAGGGCCTCTTTCTTTTTTTCGTTGTTCCAGCCCAATACATACCGGCTGACGTCACTTCTGCCTGGCCGGTCGTCTTTTTCGTGGCGGTCCCTGTTCTTGATCAGCCCTTGCAATGTGATGGCTTTTTCATAACGCTCGAGTGATTTCTCGTTATCGACGCAACTGAAATTATATTGTTGGATCACCTGCTGCCCTACCCAGGCGCCAAGTGGGTGTTCGGGATGGAATTCTAATTTATGCCAGGCCGTTCCATTGTCGGCATGTTGTTGCAGGGCGACGTCTTTCACCAGGTTGTAGATCAGCCGGGTCTTCAGGTCGGTATTATTGATATACCGGGTCACTTTCTTATAGTGTTTGTCCGGCACCAGCAAGCGGAGGGCAAGCGGATTCAGCAGCTTTTCCAGGGCGGGCTGCCAGTCCAGCTCTTCCAATCTTACCTGCATCAGCTCGCCGGCGAAAGGAAGGTCCTGGTCGTCCAGTTTCAATTCAGTACAGAGGCTCCGGCGAAGCCCGATGAGGTGGGCGGGAATATTATTCCTGCTGTGTAAAAGCATGTTCAGCTCGCCTTCTATCTTCTCCTTTTCTCCAGTGGATTTTTTGTGTTGGTCTTGTGCGGAGAACAGGTCCTCATCGTTGTTGCGAAGTTCGGTAGCCAGTCGTTTCTCTGCGCGATCGGCTTCTTTTTTAATACGCTGGTAACCGGCTTCATCGGAAGGGGTGGTCTCTTCGAGACGTAGGGTCGTACACCATTCGGTAAACTTCGTCAGGGCCTGATCGGTTTCTTTGATTTGCGTCAGCAGCTGTTCTTTTTCTTTTTCCAGTTGCTGCAGGCGTTGTCCGGCCTTGTTTTGCTCCAGCTGATTGAGGGTCTGCCGTTCTTCTTCCCGCAGGCTGTCTATCTGCTGTCTTGTCTCTTCGGACTGGCGGTGTAGCCCTTTGGCTTCTTTTTCCAGTTCGCGTACATACTCATCCAGGAGATGATATTTGGTATAGTTTTTCCAGATCCTTGCGGTATTCACTTCATGCCGGGCCTGCTGGCCAAGATCGGACTGTTCTTTAAAAGCCTGGTAGTGTTTCTGTAAGGGATGAAGAAGCCGGACTTGCTCTTCCGACTTTTCGATATTTCGCTGGGCATCGATCAGCGTAGAGAGGTGTTTTTTTAATTCCTGGAACTCCAGCTCCATGTTGCGAGGCTCCAGCATATTTGTGCGGATAAACTCATTCAGCTCACCCAAGACCTTGATACCCATGGTTTGGTTAAAGAGGCTAAGCGCCTGCATGCTTTGCATACCCAGTACTTCTACCATCCGTTGGGCGTAACGGCTTGAAGCGTCGAACCACTCTACTTGTTTGCGGCTGCCTTTATTGTACTGTTGGTCAATGCGGCGGCGCCAGGCGCCGTTGAGGTCAAAAGGTTTAAAATCGTCTTCGATGTGCAGCGGCTTATGCGCGATAGCAAATACGCGCCGCATCTCGCTTCCGCTGAACCAGCGTACCTGGAATAAAGTTACTGACTGTTCGGCTTCGTTGGAAAAATGTGCGAGCAATATGCTGTAAGCCTGGTCTTTATTTTCGCGCAGGTACAGGGTCTTGCTGGATTGTCCGTTCTCGGTGTGGATGCTTCCATAACCGCCCATGACATAGGACTCTTCTGTACGATCGCCTTTTTTCTCGCTTCCTGAAGACTGATTGTAAAACCGGTGTTTTTTTTCCGGTACGATCAAGGTCAGCAACGCGTCGACAAAGGTGGTTTTCCCGCTGCCATTGGCGCCGGTGAGCAGGGAGGTTTCTCCGCCGGGGTTNNAACCCGGATTTGTTTTCATCGGTACTAAATACGCCCAGCTGAATGTTCAATAAGTTGTTGTTTGAAGTTTTCCAATAGTTCGTTGTCGACCCGGGCCTTGATGATCTTTTTGACCCTGAACTTTTGTTCGTCGGGCAGGTCGCTCGTCTCGACTTTTTCCAGGAAGTCCAGCTCTTCGACCCGGTCGATCAGCCGGTCGAGGTCCCGGATGAATTTCACGCGGCTGGGGTTCTCTTTGAAAAACAGCTCTGCATATTCTTTTATCTCGCGTCTTTTCTTGATCAGCTCGCGCGTGCTTGCCTCCCCTACTTCGAATTCGGCCATCATATCCCGTAACAGGACGAGCAAGATGCTTTCTTCGTAACCCAGCTGTATCCGGCGAACCCAGCCGGCGACATTCTCTTCTTCATCCAGCCGGGTCTGTTCCAGGTAGGCATACCCGTCATCTTTTTCCAGTACCAGAACGAGTCCCAGCTGCTGCAGGAAACGGGTCAGCTCGGCCTGGTATTGGAGCAGCTGTTCCCAGGCCGTCTTTTCCAGGTATTCCACCGGCCCTTTCAGGAGCTTGATGAATACCGGGGTATAGGGTAAGATGGGTTGTTTATCTGTAGCCATGTTATGCTGTTTTATGGTCTTACCTGCTGAATAACAGATAGGGAACTTCTATAAATTGGGTCTTTTCCGTGTCCAGCGGGATCAGCTCGGTGATCTCCTGCATGGACTGAACCCGGGCTGCTTTTTCACGGAGAAAGCTGAAGTAGCTGACGACTTCGGCGATGCCGTTTTCCAGCCCGGCTATCTCTATAATCTCGGATAGAGTGGCCGTTGTCTTTTTTTGCAGTGCCTGCTCTACCTTCTGCCAGAGTTGTTTCTTATCGATATGAGATGTATTGAGCAACCGGCCGAAGCGTTCGAAATCTTCGATCTTTTCCTGGGCGTTGGCCGGTTGTCGAACGACGGCAGACCCTTGCCGTTCGGACAAGTTGAGTTTTCGTTCCATGCTCATGCGGATGGGAGCAGGGGTATCCAGCCGGAGTCCGCAAGGTGGTGTGTCTTCGTCCATGAACTGAAAGACAAGCTCTTTAATATTGCCGATTTGTTGCCGGAGGCGCCGGTGGCGGGCTATTTCTTTTTCGGTGATGATACGGCTGAGCTTTTCGGCCATCTTATCATTGGCTTCATATACACTACGACCTTGTTGCAGGAGCAGCGACTTGATGTTTTGTACAAATTCGCCATCGCCGTCGATGCTTCTGTCCTGCAGTAAATGTAACAGCTGGTCGGTCAACAGACGCCATTCTTCCTGGCCAGCCCTTGAAACAAGAAAATCCCAGAAAGCGTAAAAACTTTTTCCCTGGTCGCTTTTGCGCAGTGAGTCATAGGCTTCAAAAGCATATCCTACGATGGCGCCTTTGTTGATCTCCGCCCGGGTATGCTGTTCTACGATGTGACGATGAATGAATTTAAAATTCTCTTCTACTTCCCGGAAATCGCTGAGCAGCTCGTGGCTCAGCCGGGTAAACCATTCCAGCCTTTCCCTCAGCTGCGCATTGGTATATATCTCCGGCTTGAAGCCCATTTCGATCCGTTTGATTTCCTTGTCGATCTCTGCCTTTCTGTTTTTTAATTCTTCCAGGCGTCGGGCCGAGTCGTCCTCGGTATATTCCACCATTTCGCGAAGGGTCTGGAACAGAAACCGGAAGCGGCTTTCTGTTCCCACGAACTGTCTTTTTTCGAGGCTCTGCAGCCATTGAAACAGTTTTTCGGTATGGGAACTAAGCTGGTACTGTGTGACGGAATCCCCGTCGGGAAAATCCTGCAACAGGCGTTTCTGCACCCAGTTGAGAAGATATTTACGGGCGCGGCTGCCTTCGTCTTCTCCGAACTCGATGCGGGCCTCCTCCAGGTCTTCTATCTCTTCGGAATGGTAACGCAGCTCTTCGGCCAGCAGGTTGATCAGGGCCGGTTCAGGCAGGGAAAGAATATTCTCGGTCTTGAATGCTTTAAACAGAAAGGGGATCACCCAATGTGCGTTGCGCATCCGGATGATCTGTACGGCGGGAGAGGTTTCAAATAAATAGGATATATCCGTTATCGCCATCAGCACTTTCGTTTTGTACTCACTGGGTGGAGTCCAGTTAAGGGTCTAAAAGTATTGATTCAGGCCAGAAAAAGGGTATCTCTATCACCGGTGGGGATAAAAAAAATCAGGATTGGGGATAAAAGCAACGGGAGTGTTGAAAATAAAGGAAGCCCGGGCTTTGATAATACGGATAATTAATCTTTGGCATGTGTAGAGAACAGAGAGATGGTCTTGGCGATCTTTTTTTGCCCCAGGGGGATCTCAACGTTCAGGGTCAGGTGAATATTCAGCATGTCTGCGATCTGGAGCAGATCGTCGAGTGTAGGAGAAACCAGGCCTTCGAGGATCTTCTTAACTTCTGTGTACGTTTTTTTCGTTTTCCCGGCAATGTCTTCTATGGTATAATTCTTTTCTTTAGCGATGGTAAAGAGGTATTTACAAAACACCATCCGCATTTTTTTTATCCTTTCCATAACTAGGCGATTAGGTGAAAGAATACTATCAGTAGGACAATTACTGTGCCAGTAGCACCTGTTTTTTTTAACGCTTTTTTAAGGGTTGTAGACGGCGTTTTCACTGCGGCCGGCAACGGACCAAATACTGTTCCCAGGGGTCTTCGAAAATAACTTCGGTCTGCCAGCCTTCGCGGGCGGCGATGCGGGTCAGGGTCCTGCGGTCGATGAATAACCATTTGAACCAGTCGGAACGCTCGCGCCGGTATTCATACTGGTAAAGAACTTCGCCATAGTACTCCGGGGATTCCGGTGGTTTGCCATCATAGAGATAGGCAATATCCGAAGAGTCGAAGACCAGCTGTCCTCCGGGTTGGAGTAAGGTGCGGGCTTTGGCAAAAAACTCGCTTAGTCCGGTAAGTGTGCCCGCGAGGCCGATGCCATTCATTAAGAGCAGGAGGGTATCATAGGTGTTTTCCTGCGGGCCGGGGTCCAGGCCGGGATTTTGGCCGGGACTCAGCTGGAAGAAATCCTTTTCAATGACCTTTTTGACGCCCCTCGCCCGCATGACGGCTACTGATTGGGGTGAGATATCCAGCGCCGTAATATCGAGACCCATTTTCTGTAAAGCGAGCGCGTGGCTGCCGGCTCCGGCTCCTATGTCCAGAATCTTACCCCGGCATTGATGTAAAGCGGCCCATTCCAGCTCGGGCATCTCTTCCATATCCCGGAAATAGACATCCACCGGCATTTCTTCTTTGGGTCCGTATTTGTTATGAACCCAGAGCTTACCGGTGGATGCGTTATGGTAATAATCGCTGATCGCTGTACCCAGGACGTCCTTCATTGTTTTAGTCTGCTGCTGCTGTGATCTTTCCCTGCAGGCCCACGCGGTGTTGCAAATCCGATACGGTCACGTTGATCTGCCGGCCGATAGGCTTTCCATTCCGGTAGGTAATCACTTTCAGCCAGGAAGCATCTTTGGGGATAGCAAGCGAGCCTGTGTATTTTGGATAGAAATTATCGGGATTGGAATTGTCGAAGCTATAATAAATATCCAGGCCCTCTACTTCTGTAGAGAGGTCGACGATGACAGAGTCGTTGGCTGCATAATCTTTTTTCGGGGTAATGATGGCGTCAAACATCGAACGCGCATATTTTACCTGTTCGGCATCCATTCTGCCGAAGCTGGCCTCTACCCTTCCCGCAAAGCTGTTCCAGTCTTTCTTTTCTTTTGGAGTCCAGAGGCATTCCGCCACGGCCATACTTCTCGGCCACACCATATATTGCATATGCCGGGTATTATAGACCTGTTCGGTCCAGAGGTTGGCCTGGCCGCCGATGATGAGTTTGGGGTCGACGCTGTCGGGCACGGGTTCGAAGGAATATGTTTTATTCAGGCGGAGCGTAGCGTATACCGGGGGCTCAACAGCTGCGTCGCCCTGCATATAGTCCAGGTAAAAGAATGTCGTGGGACTCATAACGACCTGATGCCCCATCTTAGCCGCTTCTATGCCGCCCTTTATCCCACGCCAGCTCATGACAGCTGCATTGGGAGCCAGTCCACCTTCCAATATCTCATCCCAGCCGATAACTTTTTTGCCCTTTGCCTCTATGATCTTTTCGACCCGCTTTTCGAAGTAACTCTGCACTTCCAGCATGTCCTTCAGTCCTTCTTTCTGCATCAGCTGTTTGACGGCGTCGCTTTTTGCCCAGAAATTCTTGGCGCATTCGTCGCCGCCTACGTGGATATAACCGAAGGGGAAAAGCTGGGCCAGCTCGGTAAAGACCTTATCCAAAAAGGGGTAGATCTTTTCATTAGCCGGGCAAAGTGTATTGTCGATGAGGGCATCGAATCCGCCGGTTTTATGCCAGTCCATGATCTTTTCGCCGGAGCGGACCTTGTATTGGTCTGCACCATCCGTGCAGGATAGTTCGGGATATGCAACGATGGCGGAGAGGCTATGACCGGGAACGTCGATTTCGGGGAGGATATTGACGAAACGGTCTTTGGCATACTGCACGAGTTCGCGGATGTCGTCCTGTGTATAGAAGCCGCCATAGTCGCGGGGTTCGTCGGGGGATGGATTGGGGAAGGTGCCGAAAGTGCCGACTCTTTTAGCGCTAAAGGCGCCTGCCTGTGTAAGCCGGGGCAGACTTTTTATCTCTACCCGCCAGCCTTCGTCATCGGTGAGATGCAGGTGGAGCAGGTTAAACTTATATTTCACCATTTCGTCGATGAAATCTTTTACCTGTTCTTTGGTGAAGAAGTGGCGGGAGACGTCGAGCATTAGTCCACGCCAGCCGAATCGGGGGTAGTCGGTGATCGTTGTGCAAGGGATTTGCCAGCTTGCTTTTTTTACCAGTTCGTGGCTTTCGATTTCACCGGGCAGCAACTGCAGCAAGGTCTGGATGCCATAAAAGAGACCTGCCGGCTGATTGGCTTTTATCAGCACCGCTTTGGGTGTGACCGAAAGCGTATAACCTTCTGCACCGAGGGTGGTCTCAGGTTTTGCGTTCAGGACCAGGCGGATGGAGGCCGCCGGATTGGAGGGCGTTATTGTAACGGTGTAGCCGGTAGGGATGCTGAGGTGGCTTTTCAGGTCCCGAAGGGGCTGGCTCAGCGTCTGTTGGTCGCGGGCTTCTATCACAATGGTTTTTGGTAAAATAAAAAAACCGGTAGTGAGCTGTTGACTAACCGGCGCCGGTATCAGCGCTATGGACTCTGTTTGAGCGGTGGTCTGGAAGAAGCCGGCGAGGGCTGAGCAAATCATTAGTAAGGAAGGCAGGATTTTTCTCATGCTTGTTTGTTGCAACTTTTAAATAGGTGTATAAATGTTAAGGTAGGTTTTATTGACTAAAACACCACTTGTATAGTGGTATTTATGTTATTAAATGTAATGTGGTCTCCCGGTTTTTTGTTTTGCAGGAGTTTGGCAAGCGGCGCCTGTGGGGAAAGGAAAAAAACCGTCTGCCCCCCGATGACATGTTTGCCTAAACCGGCAGCGATGAAAAAGGCAAAGTCTTCGCCTTGCAGGAAGGCCCCTGCCTTTCCCTCGGAGAAAAGTTTTTCTGTGTCGACGGAGTGGAGAGTGGCCAGCTCTTTTACGTATTCGGTCAGCTGGCGAGCATGCATCTCCTGTTGCAGGTGTCCCATGGCACGCCCGGTTTCATACTTGTCGCCGGCGGAGCTTTTTTCCTCGTTATTGGCGGCGGCCCGGGCCTGGTCGATGGCTTCCCTTGCGGTGGTGATACGCTGTCCGATGTGGTCGAGGGCCCATCTTTTCAAGTTATTCTTAAATGCTATCTTTTCGGTGTTGGTCATAATTGCTGCCGTGTGGCTTTTTAGAGCCCTACTTTTATCACGACCTTTTTCACCACGTCGGGCTGATGCTGAAATACTTCCGGCTGGTGGATATCGGAAGGAAAAAAGATAATAAACTGGCCGGCGGGCAGGGTAATATAATTAAGCGCTTCTTCCGGAATGCTATAGAGGGCAACGTCTTTTTCAGGGTTGTAAGGGGTGGTTGCGGGCTGATCTGTCAAGGGAGTATATCCGAATCGTTCTGCTCCGGAGATTATGATCTGGATGTCAGCATAGTCCTGGTGGCTTTCGGGGTTACATTCCGATGTCGGTTTGGTGGTATATTCATTGACGATGGCAAAGACGTTCTCTCCATCGATCTGATATTTACCGGGTTCCATAGCCGCAAAATCTGCAGCTAAGGCGTATTGGATGGCTTTCTCAAAATTCGGGCTGATGATTTTGTACCAGTGCAGTTGGGATAATGTGGAGGTGATCATGTTGATTCATTATTTCGCGGGAAGGTAGCAACTTTGCCGGAAAAAAATAAATGGTACCTTTTCGGTAACCTTTTCACTTTACCGGAGTTTCTATTAACCAATAAGAATATCTGCCTGCTTGAACTCATTGACTGATAATGCCATCATGCTAAAGGTAAAGTCCGGGGACCTGGATAAAATGGCCTTGCTGTTTCAGCGATACCACCGGCCCCTCTACGGCTTTCTTTATCATATGACCGGTCAGCGGGAGGTTAGCGAAGATATGGTGCAGAATATTTTTTACCGGATGCTCCGGTCTCGTCACACGTTTACTGGTAATGGGGAGTTTAAAACCTGGATGTACCATTTGGCGCGGAATGTCATAAAAGACCATTGGAAAAAGGGAGGGGCTTCCCGTCCAATCACGGAATGGGAAGACAGGATAGCCGACGGGGCTTTGGTGGATGAGCAGCTGGAGAAGAAACTGGAGCTGGAGATCTTGCAAAACCGGATAGCCGGTCTGAGTCCCGAAAGCCGGGAGGTATTGATCCTTAGCCGGTACCAGGACCTGAAATATGCGGAGATTGCCGAAGTCCTGGACATCAGCGTCGGGGCTGTCAAGGTTCGGATACATCGGGCTATCAACCAGCTGAAGACTCTGTATCTGCAATCGGAGAAATAAAATGAATAGTATGAACTGCGAAAAAGGAAAAGAGTTGCTGGCCGGTTGGATGGACAACCAACTGACAGAGGCAGGACATGCGGAAATAGAAGCCCATTTGGCGGAGTGTGCTGAATGCCGGCAGCAAATGGAGGCCAATCGCAAGTTATGGGTTTCGATGGGTCGGGTTCCGGCGCCTCAGCCGTCCGATAAAATGCAGGTGCGATTTGATGCAATGTTGGATACCTATAAGCAGGAGCAGTTTTCCCGTGTGCCGGGGGTGATATTCTACCTGCGCCAGCTGTTTGCCGTTCGACCGGGTTTTACCTGGGCCTATACGCTTGTCCTGGTTGTAGTGGGTATGGGTATGGGGTATATGTTGAACCGTCCGGCTTTGGATTTGGCGGGTCAAGGGGGTTCCGGGCGCCCGGGGGGAGCCGGGCGTTCTGTGGCGGCGGGCCCGGCGGCGGACTCGGATAAGCAGCAGTTACAGGCCTTGTCCATGCAGGTACACGAGATGCGGGAGATGGTTCTCCTGTCACTATTGGAAAATCCTTCTGCATCCGAACGCATCCGGGGTGTCAGTTATACCAGTGAAATTAAAACCGTAAACAAAAATGTGATCAACGCCCTGCTTAGCACCTTGAATAATGACCCGAACAGCAACGTGCGGCTCATGACCCTGGAGGCGCTGACCCATTATGCCGATGATCCGGCAGTGCGGGAAGGTCTTGTCCAGTCAATACTTCAGCAGGATTCGCCGCTGGTACAGGCGGCCCTGGCGGATGTAATGCTTAAACTACAGGAAAAAAAGGCGGTGCGGCCGTTTAAAGAATTATTGCGCCAAAAAGACCTCAACGAAATGGTGAGGATGAAGATTCAGCAGACGCTGACACGATTGATTTAAAACCAACCAAATATGAAAAGAAAATTTATTCCCCTTCTGGTGGGACTGGGGATACTATGCGCCGCCCGGCCCGCAAATGCTCAGGAGTTTAAAGAGCATATAAAAAAAGAGTTTCCGGTCCAGAAAGCTGCCGCTACAGTATTGGCCATCTATGACCTTGAAGGATCCATCAATGTCGAAGGATATGCAGGCGATAAAGTTGTCCTGGAGATAGACAAGGTCATCTCGGCTAAAAGCGAGGAGCAGCTGGAAACGGGTAAGAAAGAGTTCAAGCTGGAGTTCGAGCAGAAAAGCGACAGCATCATCGTGTATATTGCGGAGCCTTATGATACGCGTCCTCGTTCGTATCAATGGCACCACAATGACAGGCGTATTGAATACAAATGCCAGCTGCAGTTCACGGTAAAAGTGCCCTACGACATGAGCCTGGATATCCGGACGGTGAACAATGGATCGCTTACGATACAGGATGTGGGCGGCTCGCTGAAAGCCCACAATGTAAATGGTTCGATAACGATTAAAAATGCGAAAGGCGCCACTGAAGCGCGGACGATCAATGGCGGAGTGACCGTCAACTACCTGAGTATACCGGATTCCTCTTCTTATTATACGCTCAATGGCACACTGGAAGTCACCTACCCTGCTTCCTTGTCGGCCGATATCCAGTTTAAAAGTATGAATGGCGGATTTTATACTGACTTTGACAATACGGAACCATTACCGATGAATGTGGTAAAAAATGTAGATAACACGGGCAGGGGAACCCTCTATCGGTTGGATGTAGCCCGGCGGATAAAATTTGGAAATGGAGGCAAGGTCTTAAAGTTCGAAACCATGAATGGAAATATCTACGTAAAAAAACAATCCTAAATATTAGTGTATGAAAAAAATAGGAATGCTGCCATTGATTATTTTTTCGATGCTGCTGACTGGTCGTCTCCTGGCGCAGGTTGGAGTAAAGGAGCAGCTGGTTGTACCGTTGAGTGAACCTGGCAAACCGTTTAAGCTTACGGTGCATGTTTTGAATGGATCGATAAAGGTCACCGGCTACGAAGGGAAGGAGATAGTCATCGATGTATTTGGCGACTCTACGCATAAGCACAGAGAAGACGGAGAATCTTCCGGTGGTATGCATCGCATTGGTGGCGGAACCGGTCTGGACGTCACTGCGCAGGAAAACGACAATGCGGTTACGGTAAATGGCGGTCTGTCCAAGCTGTCGGGCATCGCGATAAAGGTTCCTTCAAACCTGACCTCTCTTAAGCTCAATGCTGTTAATGATGGCAGCATTACCGTCAATAATGTCAGCGGTGAGCTGGAAATAAACAATGTGAATGGCTCAATCACCGTAAAGGATGTGTCTGGTTCGGTTGTCGCCAATACGGTCAACGGACCCGTTGTCGTCACCTTTAAAAGCGTCGATGTCAAGGCGCCCATGGCCTTTTCCACGCTCAATGGGAATGTTGACGTGACTTTTCCTGCTGACCTGAAATCAAACCTCAAGCTTAAAACAGACCAGGGTGATGTTTTTACCGATTATGAGATTGCTGTCGACAAGTCGCAGCCGCAGGTGAAGAAGACGGAAGAGAATCATATGTATAAGCTTAATGTTGATTCATGGATCTATGGGAAGATTAATGGAGGTGGGCCCGAGATGATGATGAAGACGATGACGGGGAGTATTTATATACGGAAGGGGAAATAGGGGTGGTTGCCATTTGTGATGGGAGCGCCGTGGTATTGGTTGGAGAGATAAATTTGATCTGTGAGCCGACTAATTAAGCTAATCGGCTCATTTTTTCGATATATTTGAGCCGAATAAACCAAATATTCGGCTCATGAAACTGTATAGTTGGCAGCAAAAGGATTGGCCACATTTTACATATTCTCTTCTCAATATTGAAGAGGGCCTGTTTGTGTTTGCTGAAAAGATAGGGAAAGTAACAGGGATTTTGAATGCCTTGCCTGAAAATACAAAAGTAGAAACTATCATAAATATGATGGTTTCGGAAGCAATAAAAACATCGGAAATTGAAGGCGAATATCTAAGCCGTAAAGATGTGATGTCATCTATCAAAAATAACCTTGGCCTTAACCATAATTACGAGAAAGTAAAAAGTAAACAAGCCGAAGGTATTGGCGAGCTTATGATTGACGTGCGTAATACCTACCGGGAAAAACTTAGTCAGGAAAAGTTATTTGCATGGCATAGAATGTTATTAAAAGGGAATACAGATATAAACGTAGGGACATGGCGGGATCATGAAGAACCAATGCAAATCGTCTCCGGGCCGCTTGGAAAGCAAAGAGTGCATTATGAGGCGCCGCCTTCAGATCGTATGCCACAAGAAATGGAAAGGTTTATAACGTGGTTTAATGAAACAGGGCCAGGCGGGAAAGAAGAAATAAAAAAGGCGCCGATACGGTCGGCGATAGCACATTTATACTTTGAAGCAATACACCCGTTCGAAGATGGCAACGGCCGCATAGGACGGGCTATTGCGGAAAAAGCGCTATCTCAGGGTACAGGCCGGCCTGTATTGCTGAGCCTGTCCAAGACAATAGAAGCAGATAAGAATGCCTATTACGATGCCCTGGGAAAAGCCCAGCGGTCCAATGAAATAACAGAATGGATAAATTATTTTGTAAAGACAATACTTGCCGCTCAAACCGAAGCCGAGAACCAAATAGATTTTACGCTCAAGAAGGTAAAATTCCTTGATCGGTTTAAAGACAGGCTGAGCGAACGCCAGTTAAAAGTTATAAGACGTATGCTTGATGAAGGGCCCAGTGGGTTTGATGGAGGTATTAATGCCAGCAAATATGGGTCTATAACAAAAGTTTCTAAAGCTACCGCTACCAGGGATTTACAAGAATTATTGGAAGCGAAAGTTTTAGTCGTTGCCGGCGCCGGCCGCAATACTCGTTATAATATAAATATTTAATACAGAGGGACCCCAGCTGCAGTGTGTTTTTTTTCTTTCTCTGCAGAAATGACGGCGTCAGGGTCCTGAGGATTCTTTTCAGCTTCGACGGTTTTTTATATTTGGGCTTGCCTTTATAATATCCCAGAGTTCAAAATGTCCGCCATAGGACTCTTCCCAATCCTCGTTCATATACACCAGGACATTCAATCTTCTATTCAGCCTGGTCCTGGGATGTTTGTTGAAGTCTGCATGGATTCCCAGTTTGCCGCCGGGAAAGATCTGATGGCATCCTCCTCCTTCGAAGCCGGGGTCGGGAATAAGGTTCTCGATGCCTGTGAGAGCCGACAGGAATTCCAGGAAGGGTTCCGAGTTCATGTAGTGCATGAAGTGTTTGGTCTTTTCGCCGAACCTGGCTTCTCCCCTGGAAGCCCGTTTGATCTGATTTTCGTCATTGAACTTAATATCGGGCTTCTTAGAAAGATCCGGGAATTCTTCCAGGACTTCTTTTAATTTTTCGGGAACGAAAAAATCATCAAAAATAATATTGGGAAAGGGGGCAGCGGTTGCGTACTCTTCACTTTTTTTTTCACCGAATTTTTTCAAATCTGCCAAGTCTTTTCAAATATGCTGTATGCAGGTTACTGATCGCGGCATCATATCCTGAGCGATCAAAGAAGACTTCCGGGTGATACCCATCATCCGGCTTACGCTTGTTATGCAATCCGAACTGGCTGGCATGTGAGGCAAGCCAGATATCGAATTCCAGGTTTTTCATCGTATTCATCGTACGGGCATAGTCCTTCCCTACTTCAGGATAGCTAGGCATGCCGGGGAGTTTTGTCTCGTCAAGGATGCTGGGCATATTGGCGATGAGTACACGGTATGTGCGGGCGGAATCTTTTACATTAAAGAGAAAGCTGCATGCCCCCCTGGTATGGCCGGGATGGAACAGCACAATGATCTGCATGCCGCCCCATTTTACTGTATCCCGGTCATGCAGCAGGCTATCCGCTCTGACCGGCTCGAACATGGGACCCTTGCCGCCGAATATAAAATCCGAATTACCGCCATCTGCCAGCACCGGCGCCTCCTTTTCATGGATCATCATTTTTGCGCCTGTCTCCTTTTTTATGGCTGCCATTGCGCCTACATGATCGTAATGCGCATGAGTAGCCAGTAATATCTTAATATCGGAGAATTTAAATCCCAGCGCTTCCACATGTCTGCGGATCATGGTATCTGATCCTCGAAGCCCGGTATTGATCAGGATATGTCCCTGCGGAGTGGTGATCAGGTAGCTGCTCAGGTCATAGGTCCCGACGTAATATAGGTTGCCGGCAATTCGGAAGGGCTCGTAATCCTGTGTCCAGAACGGTTGTTCGTAGGGAAGTGGATTTAACTTTTGGGCAGAGGAATGAATGCTGATGAAAGACAGGCCTGCTATCAGCAGGAACGTTGCAAGGGGCCAATTAAATTTTTTCATAATGTGAAAATCCCCGTCAATATTGCCGGGATCAATGCTAAAGTAATATTTGAAATTGAGAAAAGGGTTGGTTTGAGGTGGTTTTGGTAACTGTTTTCGGGGATACTATGAAATTTTGGAAAAAACGCAAAAAGGAACACTCGACATTACAGCCTGGTTAGAGTGGTTTCTGAATTGTCTGGACCGCGCGTTGGCGAATACAGATGAAACGTTGGGTGTTGTTATGCGAAAAGCCCGTTTTTGGGAGAAGCATTCTACGACATCGCTTAATGATCGGCAAAGAACAATGTTAAATAGGCTACTGAAAGAGCCGGGTGGTGGAAGAAGTACAAGCTATATACTGGCAATTTTCAATTAATGGGAATAGTAACTCTTAATAATCAAAGGTGTGGGCACAAAAAAGGCCAGATTGCTGTGACCTTTCTTCGTGGTGTGGGCCGGACCGCACCACCTTTATTTCAATTATCTTCCTTTATTTTGTTTTTGTGTATGACGGTTGAGATGAATGATTTGTGTCGTTTGGGGGATAGGGTGAGATAATTTTAGATCGCTATAGTTAAGAAAATATGTCCCCAAATTTTTCCCCCTCGAACGCCGCGGTTTTCAATAACTTTGTTTACCGCCAAATTGCAGTTCCCACCACACGTTTTTTTAAACTGATCCGTCACGGATCGTCAAAATTACTTGTATGCTGAACATCAGTTTTTACCTGCGTGAACCGCAGGCGGAAAGGGTTACCCCTATCATTATGAGATTGGTACTTCAGGGTGAAAAGCTGAAGTACTCGACGAAGGAGAAGATACATCCGCTTCAGTGGGATGCGGACAAGCAAAGGGCCAAGACTTCCAGGGCGAACATCCATAGCCTGGAGTTGAATATTTACCTGGACAACCTTTATAAAATGGCCGTCAACGCGTACCGGGATCACATACTGGAAGGCCGGCCCCCTACCCTGCAAGACATAAAATTAGCTATGGATCGCAGGATGAACCGGGTTTCTGAGGTCAAGTCGATTTGTTTGGATTTTTCGAGAACCTGATCGCCCAGTCGCAAACAGATGTCCGGCTAAATCCGCAAACAGGTAAGCCGATTACCAACAACACCGTAAGAACCTATGTCACGGCCCTTCGACATTTGCAGGAGTTCAGAGCTGTTAAGAGGAAGAGGATTGATTTCAAGATAAGGATGAACTGAGCGAATTGGAAAAGGTTGATCTTTCGGGCTATCCTAAACTGGAACGGGTAAGGGACTTGTTCCTGGTAGGTTGTTATACCGGTCTCCGGTATTCTGAATATTCCGTCTTGAGGCCGGAGAACATTCGCGACGGTTTCATAGAAATTACGCAGGTCAAAACCAATGACCCGGTGGTTATTCCGTTACACGATGCCGTAAGAAGGATCATAGCGAAGTATGGCGGCCAACTTCGAGGCATGCCAAATGGGAGTTGCTGACAACGCATACGGCGAGGAGGAGCTTTGCTATGAATGAATACCTGGCTGGAACGCCTACGCTGACTATTATGGCAATTACTGGGCATAAGACGGAAAAGGTGTTTTTGAGGTATATTAAGCTGGTGGCTTCAGATCACGCTAGGTTATTGAAGGCTCACTGGGAAAAGAGAAGGCTGGCGAGTCAGGTAACTATGGAACCCTAAAAAAAATTATTATGCAAACAACCGATATGACGCAAGAGGCTCTGGAGGCCAGTATTCAGGCGGGAGAGAGCGACCATGTGGAATTTAAGAGAAACGTAAACTCTGATATGGCCAGGGAAATGGTGGCATTTGCCAATTCGTCCGGAGGACGAATTTTTATTGGCGTAGATGACGACGGAGCAATTCCCGGCGTTGCAGTTACTAATGAATTGAAAGCCAGAGTTCAATCCCTGGCCCGGGATTGTGATCCACCGGTTAGTGTGGAGTTGGAAGCGTTTAACAATGTGCTTATTGTCAAAGTCCCGGAAGGGACGAATAAACCGTATCGTTGTACCAATGGGTTTTACATTCGTAGCGGCGCCGGTTGCGCAAAACTTTCCACTCAAGAGATCATCGAGTTCATAAAAGAGGAAGGCAAGTTGCATTTTGAGAAATTAATTGCACCGTCAGCAGCCTACCCTGCCATCCTGGACGAATCGGCGGCCAGCCGGTTTTTCCGGCTGGCAGGAATTTCGGGAGTAATAGGGACGGAGGAATTATTGACCAACCTGGATGTGTTGGAAAAAATCGGGTCGGGGTCGGTAATGAATAATGCAGGAGTGCTGTTCTTTGCAAAGGACGCCGCCAAGATCCACCCACATTCAATGGTGGACTGTATTTTATTTAAAGGAAATTCAAGGGTTCATATCCTGGACAGGAAGATCTTTGAATTCGACCTACTCAGGAATATCGATGAAGCAATCCTTTTTATAGAGAGGCATTTGAACCTGGCTTATGAAATTAAAGAGGTGCGCCGGAAGGAAATTTTGGAAATCCCTGAATTCGTGATAAGGGAAGCCATCGTCAATGCAGTAGCACATAGGGACTATTTTGAAAGGGGCGCCCATGTCCAGGTGAGTGTCTTCGATAACCGAATCGAAATCTCCAATCCCGGAGGCCTGCCGAAGGGATTAAAACCTGAAAACTTCGGCATGTATAGTGTAACAAGAAATTCCTTGATTGCTGGCCTGCTCCACAGATGTAACTATATTGAAAAGGCGGGTACTGGAGTACAACGCATGCGGGATGGCATGAGGGATGCGGGTCTATTGGAACCAAGCTTTGAGTTTTCCGGATTCTTTGCTGTAATACTTCGACGATTTAATGTGACTAAGGACGTCATACGGGAATTGAGCCTTAATGACAAACGGGCCGAGAGAATTGTCGCCATATTGCGTCAGTTGATGGTCCATAAATCCTTGGATATAGAAAAGACAGCTTTGGAATTGTCTGCAACGGCCAGGACGATTCGCAATGATGTCGATCTATTGGTTACAAAGGGCTGGGTCGAGAGTTCTGGTAGCACAAAGGGTAGAAATTACAGGCTGACTGAAGCTGGTCAGGAATGGATGTCCAGACACGTCTGATTTTTCCGAATTAAGCGATTTTTTTCCGAATTAATTGGAGTCAAAAATTCAATATCTTGATTACCATAATCTTATAACGGCAAAACCGAAGGGCGATATTTCCGATTTTTTCCGAATTCCGGGAATTCTGTCCGAATTAGTCTTTTAGCGTTGTGGCAGCGCAGCTACAGAAGAGAGGAGGAACGACGAACGGATGTAGCGAGCGTCGCTACCTCTGCTACGTGGCGCCTAGTGCTGGACGGGCGAAGGCCGAAGCAATCGAGCGAAGCGAAGATTGCGAGCAAGGAAGAACGAGGGACGAAGTTCTGACGAAGCTCAGGCCGCCGGACAACTAGCTGCGGCTCGACCTTGGTTGTTGGGCCGGAGAGGAATGGAGGCCAAATCGAACAGGCCCGGCTGGGCGCCACCGGCGGGTGGCGGACATTATGAGGTAGCGGGTGGACCTCCTTAAGCAGGCTAGCTGGGTAGCAAAAAATTTTCTGGGCGGCGGGTTTGATTCAAAATACGTCGAATACCTGACTAAGAATCTTTATACCCGGCGTACAGACAATGCCGACTCTAATTCCAGGGTCTATGAAATCATCAATAAGGACACTTCCATAACGAATAAGATTTACGAGCCATTTATCTGAATTGAAGGGGGTGAGGGCGATCATTACGATAGGTGGATATGAAAACTAAATGAAGGTTAAAAACAGTGGTCCTCCGAAATGTCCCCCCAAAAATAAAATCGCCCGTAAATTTTTGATTTACAGGCGATTATTTGTTGAATTCGTGGTGTGGGCCGGGGTTGAACCGGCGACACATGGATTTTCAGTCCATTGCTCTACCAACTGAGCTACCGCACCAACTACCCCAGTTTGTATTGGGGTGGCAAAAATAGGATTTCCGGGCAGAATTCCGAAATATTTGAGAAGGAAAATCCCTAAAAATTTCGGGTTAATAGCGCAAATGTGCCGGAGATTATCACGCGGCCGCGCAAAATTTACATCCCATACTCGCTCAAAAACTTTATCCGCATCAGCTTCAGCTGCTCCCAGGTAAAATTGCCTTCGGAGAGCTCCTGCTGGGCGACCTGCAGGCTGCTGGTCTCGCAGCTTTTGAAATAGTCGATGATCTCGTTCTGTTCGTAATCGTCGAGCATTTCGTCGACGGCATAGTCGAGGTTGAGCTTGGTGCCGCTGGCGGCGATGGTCTCCATGTCTTCCAGGAGGGCGTCGAGCCGGAGGTCTTTGTTTTTAGCGATGGTCTCCAGGGGAATTTTTTTGTCCACCTGCTGGATGATATAGACTTTATTGACGCTTTTGTTGACCACGCTCTTCATGATGAAGTCGTCGGGCTTCTGGATGTCGTTTTCCTCTACGTATTTGGCGATGACCTCGATAAAGGGTTTGCCATAACGGAGGGCCTTACCCTTGCTTACGCCCTGGCATTTTTCCAGCTCGAGGGTCGTCGTGGGGTAGAGGGTCGCCATATCCTGTAAAGAGGTTTCCAGGAAAATAACGAAGGGGGGCAGGCTTTTCTTTTTGGCTTCTTTCTGGCGCAACTCCTTCAGCAGCTCGAATAGCTTTTCGTCGGTAGCCGTGGCGCCGGCTGCTTCTGTGTTATCTTCTTCGTCGTCGGCATTGGCTTCTTCGAAGTGATTGTTCAGAACGATCTTGAAGGACTTGGGCTTTTTAAGGAAGTCTTCGCCTTTCTTCGTGATTTTCAGCACGCCGTATTCTTCGATATCTTTTTTCAGCAGGTCTTCCAGCAACACCTGGCGCATTACTGAATTCCAGAAATGTTCGGGCTCGTCTTTACCAATGCCGAATTCGGCAATGCCTTCGTGGCGGAACATCTGTATCTGGGGTGTCAGCTTTCCGGTGAGGATGTTGACGACGTAATTAGTGGCAAAACGTTCGTCGAGGGCTTTGATGGCTTTCAGCACTTTTACAGCAGCATCCTTTGCCTCCACCCAATCCTTGGGGTGCAGGCAGTTGTCACAAACCCCGCAATTTTCTGCGGTGTATTCCTCTCCGAAATAGCTCATCAGCACTTTCCGGCGGCAAATCCCGGTTTCTGCATAACCGACCATCTCATTGATGAGCTGGGCGCCAACTTCGCGTTCGCTCAAGGGCTTGTCTTTCATGAGATGTTCAAGCTTGGCAACGTCCTTATGCGAGTAGTATAGGATGCAATTCCCTTCGAGCCCGTCGCGACCCGCGCGGCCAGTTTCCTGATAATAGTTCTCGATGGATTTGGGAATATTAAAATGAATGACGAATCTGATGTCCGGTTTGTCGATACCCATTCCGAAGGCTATCGTAGCTACGATGACCTGCACGTCCTCGTTGAGGAAAAGGTCCTGCCTTTCTGCCCGGAGCTTGCTGTCCAGACCAGCGTGGTAGGCTACCGCCTTGATGCCATTGGCCATAAGCATGTCTGCCAGCTCTTCTGTCGTCTTCCGGTTGAGCGTATAGATAATACCGCTTTTGCCTTTTTGCTGAACGATATAACGGACAATGCTTTTAATGGTCTGGTCCTTCTTGATCTTAGGCTGGATCTCGTAATAAAGATTGGGCCGGTTGAAGGAGGATATGAAGATATTCGGGTCGCGGAGCCCGAGATTTTTGACGATGTCGCTTTTTACCTTAGGGGTGGCCGTTGCCGTAAGGGCAATGACGGGGATTTCCGGGCTGATCTGGTCCATCATTTCCCGCAATCTGCGGTATTCGGGCCGGAAGTCATGCCCCCATTCCGAGATACAGTGTGCTTCATCGACGGCGAAGAAAGATATCTTCAGGTCGCTGAAAAATTCCATGTTTTCCTGCTTGGTCAGCGTCTCGGGCGCTACATAGAGCATTTTGGTATGCCCGTTCAGCAGGTCTTCATGCACTTCCCGGATCTGTTTTTTGCTAAGCGTGGAGTTGAGGAAGTGGGCGACACTGTCCTTGCTGCTGTAACTACGGACGAGGTCGACCTGGTTCTTCATCAGAGCGATCAGCGGACTAACGATAATAGCCACACCTTCGCTGATAATGGCGGGCAGTTGATAGCAAAGACTTTTGCCACCACCGGTCGGCATGATGACGAAAGTGTCCTTTCCTGATAGTAGACTTTGGATGATTGCGTCCTGGCTGTCTTTAAAAGCATCGAAACCAAACTGCTCCTGCAAATGGGCTAGCAGGGAAGTAGATGGTTTTGTTTTTTCCAGGACTGTTTTGCTACTAACGGTCTTGGTTTTTCTGGTGGTAGTTTTTTTTGTTTCGGTTGTTGCCATGCTCAATAATTTTCTTCCTCACTTATTACCTGATCGAAAGAACCCCTCTGGGTAAACGGATAAATAGGGCTGTTCTTGGTTTTTAAGGGATGGCGAAGTTACACAAAAAGGGAGTAAGGAGCTAGTCGTTTCTGTTAAAATTGAACCGTTCATCAAAAGTATTATAAAAAAGTAAATGTGTAGGACAAAGATTTAAAGGTGTATAAAACTGCTTACCAAGTAATTAGGTGTTGGCTCTAGTAAAAATTCTATAAATATCCTAAAAATTAATAGGGTCATCCCCCCGGAAATGGGGGGATCAGCAGGCCGGAAAAGGGAGGAAAGCGATTTTTATAGAACTCGCGGAACCGCCTGAAGGCGGTTTAGGCATTTTAATGTAGGTTTGCGACTTATACATTATGACCAGGGTCAAGAACATCATCGAGATAGGAAAAAACACGGTCCGGATGGAGGCCGCAGCCGTCGCAGCCCTGGAGCAGCTGATGGACAATCAGTTTGAAAAGGCGGTAGAGCTGATTTACTCCTGTAAAGGCCGGATTGTTGTCAGCGGTATCGGAAAAAGCGCCATCATCGCACAAAAAATTGTAGCTACTTTCAACTCTACGGGAACCCCGGCAGTCTTTTTGCATGCAGCAGATGCAATACATGGAGATCTGGGTATGGTACAGGAACAGGACGTGGTTATGATCCTGAGTAAAAGCGGGGAAAGTCCGGAGGTTAAAATGCTGCTTTCCCTTATCCGGGGTTTCGGTAACCCCCTGATTTCCATCGTAGGAAACTTGCAATCCGTACTCGCCCGGCAGTCAGACGTGGTGTTGAACGCTTCTATTGACCAGGAAGCCTGCATGAACAATCTGGCCCCTACCAGCAGTACGACTGTGCAGTTAGTGATGGGGGATGCTCTGGCTGTCACCCTGATGGAGTTGCGAGGATTTGGGAGTGAGGAGTTCGCCCGCTTTCATCCCGGGGGAACACTGGGGAAAAAACTCTACTTACGGGTACAGGATATTTATATCCACAATGAAAAACCCCGGGTTAGCGTTGATACGGCTCTCCGGGAGGTTATCATCGAGATCACGACCAGGCGCCTGGGTGCTGCTGCCGTAACCGACGACCAGGGGCGGCTGTTGGGGATCATTACCGATGGGGACCTCCGACGTATGCTGGAGAAAAAGGGAATGACTGAAGGGCTGACCGCCGGGGATATAATGACCACGAACCCTAAGACGGTAGAGGCGGAAGCCCTGGCTATCGAAGCGCTCGACCTGATGCGGGTCCATGATATAACCCGGCTTGTTGTTACCGACGGGAGCTTGTATTTGGGATTTGTCGATCTGAACAACCTGATAAGGGAAGGGATCATTTAACGGAAGGGAATAATCGATCTTAATATAGTATGAACAAACATCATTATGTGGTTATCATGGCGGGGGGAATCGGCAGCCGGTTCTGGCCAATGAGCCGCCAGGATTACCCAAAGCAGTTTCTGGACATTTTGAATACAGGAAAGACCCTTATCCAATGGACTTTCGACCGGTTTTCGACCTTTATCCCGCGGGAAAACATTTATGTAGTAACGTCCAACGAATACTCGGACATTGTAAAGGAACAGCTGCCCAACCTCCCGGTCGCCAATATCCTGGGGGAACCGTCCCGTAAGAATACGGCCCCGTGTATTGCCTACATCTCTTTCAAATTACAGCAGGCCGACCCTCAAGCCTCCCTCATCGTGGCGCCTGCGGACCATCTGATCCTCGATAAAACAGCCTTTACCAAGGTTTGCCTGGAAGCGCTGAGTTTTGTCAATAAACACAATGCCTTCATTACGCTGGGCATCAAACCTACTTATCCGAATACGGGGTATGGATATATCCAGTATGAACAGCATTCCGTCTCGGACAATGTATATAAAGTGAAGACATTCACGGAGAAGCCAAATTTAGAGCTGGCTAAGACCTTTCTGTCCAGCGGCGATTTTCTGTGGAATGCCGGCATTTTTGTCTGGCAGGTGAAAAACATCATCCATGCCTTCGAAAAATACCTGCCGGAGATGTACGATGTATTTGCCGCAGACAAGGATAAGTTTAATACCCCCGCCGAGAAAGAAGCGCTTCTTTCTATCTATCCCCTGTGTACGAATATTTCCATTGACTTCGGTATCATGGAAAAGGCAGATAATGTATACGTTATCCCCTCCTCCTTCGGCTGGAGCGACCTGGGGACCTGGAACAGCGCCTATGAAAATCTGCAAAAAGATTACCTTGAGAACGCTGTTGCCGGCGACAACGTCATCGTCATCGACGCCAGCCGGTGTATGGTGCATGCTCCTAACGACAAGCTCGTTCTTTTGCAAGGGCTGGAGAATTTTATCGTTGTGGACACCGAAGACGTGCTGCTCATCTGCAAAAGGGATAAAGAACAGGAGATTAAAGAATATGTCGCCGAAGTGAGACGAAACAAGGGAGATCAGTATCTTTAGGCCAGACCGACTGCGGGTCTGTTAAAAACCATGGCTTCGCCCTATCCACTCCATACTATTTTATTCCTTGACATCGAAACGGTGTCGCTATATCCTGCTTTCGGCGAAGTTCCGCCGGACTGGCAGGAATTATGGCGGCATAAGGCCGAGGCCCTGCTCCGGGACAAACTGCCGGCTACGCCGGAGGATATCTACGGACGAGCGGCTATTTATGCTGAATTCGGCAAGGTCATTTGCATTAGCTGCGGTGTCCTGTCCGGGCCGCCTGCCGACAGGAGACTTTCGCTCAAATCTTTTTATGGTGACGATGAAAAAGATTTGCTGACCCGATTTTACGACCTGCTTCACAAATGGGGATCGGAAGGGCAGAAATATCTCTGCGCCCACAATGGAAAGGAATTCGACTTCCCTTATTTGTGTCGCCGCATGATCATCCATGGAATGAAACTTCCGTCAGTCCTCAATCTCTCGGGCAAAAAGCCCTGGGAGATACCGCATATCGATACGATGGAGCTGTGGAAGTTCGGGGAATATAAAAGCTTTATCTCCCTCAATCTTCTCGCCCATTCGTTGGGTGTGCCGACGCCAAAGGACGACATTGACGGCAGCCAGGTCGGCGATGTGTATTGGACGCAGCGCGACCTGCCCCGGATCGTGACGTATTGCCAGAAAGATGTGGTCACCGTTGCCCAGGTGTATTTGCGCCTCCACGGGGAAAACCTGATCCGCCCCGAAAATATAGAGATCAAACAATGACTTCATAAAATAACAGCATGTCTTCTCCCGCGATAGTAAGCAAACTTCCCGAAGTAGGTACTACGATCTTTACCGTCATGAGCTCGCTGGCTGCAGAATTGGGAGCAGTAAATCTGGGACAGGGATTTCCCGACTTCCCGATGAGCGAAGAGTTGGTTTCCCTTGTCGATCGGGCCATGCGGGATGGATTTAACCAATATGCACATATGAATGGACTGGTCTCCCTACGGGAAGTGCTGGCAGAAAAGATCGCCGGGTTGTATGCTACATCCGTCAACCCTGATACACAGATCACGATAACACCTGGCGGCACTTACGCCATTTACACGGCATTGACGACGATACTTCGCCCGGGAGATGAGGTCATCGTATTTGAACCTGCGTATGACAGCTATATTCCCAATGTCGTGATCAACGGGGCCATCCCGGTACGGATCGACCTCCGGTTTCCGGATTACCGTGTTGACTGGGACGAAGTGAGACAAAAGATAACAGCCCGGACCCGGCTGATCATGCTCAATACACCCCATAATCCTACCGGCGCCATTCTCCGGCCGGAGGACATGGAAGAGCTGCGGAATATTGTAAAGGATACGAATATCTTTATCCACTCCGATGAAGTATACGAACACCTTGTCTTTGACGGGCTGCCGCACACTTCAATACTCCGTTATCCCGACCTGCTGGAGAGAAGTTTCGTTTCTTTTTCCTTTGGGAAAGTCTATCACTGTACCGGATGGAAGCTGGGATATAGCGTGTCTTCCCCCAGCCTGATGAAGGAGTTTCGAAAAGTGCATCAGTTCAACTGCTTCAGCTGTCATACCCCCTCCCAGGTGGGGCTGGCGCGGTTTCTTACCAATAAGGAGACCTACCTTTCGCTTGGTGCCTTCCTGCAGCAGAAGCGGGATTTTTTTGGCAAGCTGATGTCAGCTACTAGGTTCACTCCCCTGCCCTCTTATGGCAGCTATTTCCAATTGTATAAATACGACCGTATCAGCGACGAACCGGATGCGGCCTTTGCCATTCGTATTACCAGGGAATACGGGGTGGCGACCATTCCGGTTTCGGTGTTTTATACTGCGGGAAAAGATGATCGCGTTGTCCGTTTTTGCTTTGCCAAAAAAGAGGAAACCCTGGAAAAGGCGGCGGAACGGCTGGTTAAAATATAAAAAAAGCAAAATGAAATCTTTTAATACGCTGGTGTTCGATCTGGGTGGCGTGCTCATCGACTGGAACCCGGATTATCTCTATAAGAACATTTTTCCTAACGAGGAGGAAAGGCGCTGGTTTCTCTCGACGATTTGCACGCCCGACTGGAATGAGGAACAGGATGGCGGCAGGAGCCTGCAGGAAGGGACGGAGCTCCTGGTAAAAAAATTCCCGGAGCACGAAGTTTCTATCCGGGCCTACTACGATCGCTGGAAGGAAATGCTGGGCGGGCCTATTCATGAAACCGTGGAGATTTTCCGCGAGCTGAAATTCCATACGGAGCTGAAATTATATGCCCTGACGAATTGGAGCGCGGAAACTTTTCCCGTGGCGCTGGAACTTTATGACTTCCTGCATTGGTTTGACGGGCGGCTGGTGTCGGGGGAGGAAAAGGTCCGGAAGCCGCTGCCGGAAATATACCAGTTACTGGTACAGCGATTTGACATTCAACCCGAAAAAGCCATCTATGTGGACGATAATCTCCGCAATGTGTTGCCGGCCCGGGAGCTGGGCTTTCATGGTATTCATTTTAAATCACCCCAACAGTTCAGATCGGAACTGGTGGAGGCAGGCGTATTATCGCAATAGCTGATAAGCGATGAAACTCATTATGTATGCCAGTCCCGTCATATAAACCAGCTGAATCACCGGCCATTTCCAGCTACGCGTCTCCCGGCGCACCACGGCGAGTGTACTCATACACTGCATCGCCAGTACATAAAACACCATGAGGGAGACACCACTTGCGAGGGTATAAACCGGTCTGCCATCGTCCCGCCGGGCTGTCTGCATGCGCTGACGAAGTGTTTGCTGGTCGGCGTCTTTTCCGCCTTCTACACTATAAAGTGTAGCCATTGTGCCGACAAAAACTTCGCGGGCGGCAAAAGAAGTGATCAGCGCAATGCCAATCTTCCAGTCATAACCAAGGGGGCGAATAACCGGCTCGACTACTTTTCCCAGCAGCCCGGCATAAGAGCTCTCCAGGACGGCGGCCTGTTTTTCTTTTCCCAATTCACTCGCCTGGGCCGGATGTTGTTGTATTTGCCGGTCGTAACGGGCCCGGGCGGCCTCCATCCGGTGTCCGGGGCCGAAAGAGCTGAGGGCCCAAAGGATGAGGCTGATGACCATGATCACCTTTCCGGCATCTACGACAAAGATCTTCGCCTTGTTGATCATGGTGACTACGACATTATTCCAGCGAGGCGCCCGATAGATGGGCAGCTCCAGGATGAAGAAGCTTTTCTCTTTCAGGTGGATAAACCATTTCGCCACATAGCTGACGATCATAGCCATGACCAGGCCGAGCATATACAGTCCCATCATCACCAGTCCCTGCATGCTGAAAATGCCAAGGATCTGTTTTCGGGGAATGACGAGGGCGATGAGCATGGTATAAACCGGGAGACGGGCGCTGCAGCTCATCAGGGGGGTAATGAGGATAGTCAGCAGCCTTTCCTTCTTGTTTTCGATGTTGCGGGCGCTCATGATGGCGGGCACTGCACAGGCGAAGCCACTGATCATCGGCATGACGCTTTTTCCGTTGAGGCCTACTTTCCGCATGAGCTTGTCGGTAAGGAAGCTGATGCGGGCCATATAACCGGTATCTTCCAGGATGGTGATCAGGCCGAAGAGGATCATGATCTGCGGTACGAAAACCAGGATGCCGCTAAGGCCGGCCAGCAGTCCGTTCACCAGCAGGTCGCTCCACCAGGCCTCGGGAAGCCAATGGCCGAGCCAGCCGCCCAGCCGGGAAAAGGTCCAGTCAATGGCATCCATCGGAAACTGGGCAATCCAGAAGACGCTTTGGAAAAGCAGGAAGAGGACCCCCAATAAGATAATATACCCCCAGGTCCGGTCGAGGAAAAGCTTATCCAGTTTTTCGGTGAACAGGGTTTTTTCCAGGGGATCGGGTTCCGCTACCGTATGTTGCATGATCTGTTTGATACGGCCATACCGTTGCAGGATCTCATCGGCCTGGGTACGGGTATGATTAAAAGCGTGGGCAGACTCAATGTGTTCTATTTTGGACTGGAGGTCCGTATTGAAATCAAAATGTTCGTGGTTGATAAGATAGTGGATGGCTGTATAGTCGCTGGCTTCGGGAAACAGCCTCCGGACATCCTGTATGGCTCCTGCAGCCAGGGCCTGATTGTCGATAAAAGCCCGGGGCGGTGCCTGGTGCAGCTGGCGGGCCCGCAATTCGACAATTTTTTTCAGTTGGGGGATACCCTTGTTCTTCCGGGGGTTGACGGCTACCACCGGGATACCCAGTTCTCTTTCCAGGCCGTCCACGTCGATCTCGATGCCTTTTTGCCCTGCCAGGTCCATCATGGTCAGTGCGACGACCACTGGTATTTTTAGGTCGATGATCTGCGAGCAGAATAAGAGATTTCGCTTGAGATTACTGGCATCCACGAGCAGAATGACCATATCGGCGTGTACGGAGGGGTCCTGATTCAGGAGTACCTTGTAGGTAACCCATTCGTCAGCGCGTTTGGGGGAGAGGCTATAGGTCCCGGGGAGATCGACAATATTGACGGTAAGCCCGGGGGCCAGCTCGCTTACCCCGGTTTTTTTATCTACCGTGACGCCGGGGAAGTTGCCTACTTTTTGGTTAAGGCCGGTCAGCGCATTGAAAAGAGAGCTTTTCCCGCTATTGGGATTGCCCACCAGCGCGATATGGAGATTACTTTTTTTCAAACCCGGGGAGTCTCATCATCTTAAATAAGAGGGCAAATTTACGACCTTCGGTCTGCCGGGGCTTACGAAATCGGGAAAGGTATTGGCGGGTTAAAGCACAATTAACTTCCCATTCTCATATAGGGGTAGAACGTTCGCCAGGTCAGGTGTCAGGCAGTATCTAATATCTTTCTCCAGTCCAAAACCCATAAGCCGGTGGTAGTGGGAGGCATTTTTGGCCTTCATAAACTCATAAAGGTCGTCTTTTGCGTCTGTATACATCGTCTCTGCGATCCGGGAGGAGTCGCAATTGATGGTAAAATGATCTTTCACCCGGTGAAGGACGGCGCCGGCAAACAAGAGGTCTTCGATGTTGACACGATCCTTCCAGGCGGCGCAACCCAATACAACAGGTTGATTCTGAGAAATTAAATAATCACATACTGATCCGAGATTGGGGAATGAGCCGGTGATGATCTGCCCGGCGCCTCTATCGAGGGCCATATGCAGTAGTTTGGTGCCGTTGGTGGTCGTAAGCACCAGGGTCCTGTTATTGATAAACTCCCGGGAATATTCGAAGGGGGAATTACCGTGTTGTAATCCTTCGGCGATCATGCCATCCCGTTCGCCGGCAGTGATGCCGTCGATCTGGCGGCCTAATTCAATACATTTTGCGACGCTGTCTACCGGGATGACACATTTGGCTCCGTTGTGCAGGGCTGTGGCAATGGTAGAGGTAGCACGAAGGACGTCGATGATTACCACAATAGCGTGGTTGACATCATACAAATGCAGCAAGGCCGGGGATAAAGCTGTGTATAAGCTGGGTTTGGAATTTGTCATAAAGCGATAGCGCAAATGTAGGGGTTCGCCGCTTTTATTTATCCAAAATAAACTTCCATTTTTCAGATTCAGCGTATTCCTTGATGGACTGGTTGCGCATTTCCAGTAATTTTTTCAGGTAGCTGGTAAGAAATAAGTGGTTGAACAGCCGGCCCAGGCCTCCGTATGGAGATTCGAAGTGAAAAAGGTCGATGAGGAGCGTACCGTTATCGATGCGCTTAAAGTGGTGTTCATGCCGGATGCTTTTAAAGTCCCCGTTTACCATTTCGTCGGTGAAGGAAAACGGGGAGTTCATCGCCGTGATCTTTGATTTGAGTATCCTGGTTTTTCCCAGATGTTTTGCCTTCCAGGTCACTGTTTCATCCAGCTTGATGAGTCCACTGGTGGTTCCGGCAATAGCCTCCTCTCTGGTGTGAGCCATGGATTTGCGATGTAACTCTATGCTCCGGGCAAGATCGAAAACTCTTTCGGCTGGGGCGGCAACAAAAGTCGTCAGGTGGATGGTTGGCATTTTCTGCAAGATGGGTGTTGGATGGATGTCCTTTTACCAAGAAAAAATCATTCCAAGCTTGCTTTATTAGCCCCCAAATCAGTTATTTAATGGCCTTATTTATTAAAAGGGAGTTTTACTACCTTGGCCAGCAGGAGCTTATCCCGGACTTTGATGAATAGTTGGGTATCTATCCGGGAAAAAGCCGGCCTTACATAACCCATCCCGATCGCTTTACCGAGGGAAGGGCTTTGGGTTCCGGAAGTAACCTTTCCGATGGTCATCCCGGAGAAATCTTTGATCTCATAGTCATGGCGGGGAATGCCTTTATCTATCATTTCGAAGCCGATGAGTTTTTGTTCGACCCCTTCCGCCTTTTGTTTTTCGAGGATGGCGCGGGCGGTAAAGTCCTTGGTGAACTTGGTGATCCAGCCCAGACCTGCTTCGAGGGGGGAACTGGTGTCGGTAATATCATTTCCATAAAGGCAATACCCCATTTCCAGCCGCAACGTATCTCTTGCACCCAGCCCGATGGGTTTCAGTCCCTGTGGACCACCGACTTCAAACAGCTTGTCCCAGATCAGGTCGGCAGCTCCGTCCTTGTCTTCAAAATAGATCTCGATGCCGCCGGCGCCGGTATAACCGGTAGCGCTGATCAGGACATTGTCCACTCCCGCAAATTTGCCTTTCGCAAACGTATAATAGGGGAGGTTGAGGATGTCGACTTCATTTGTCAACGCCTGCATCATGCGGGTGGCATTAGGGCCCTGGATGGCCAGCAGGGCGGTTTTATCCGAGATGTTATGGAGTTCTGCTTTATGGATGTTGTGTTTGGATATCCATTTCCAGTCCTTTTCTATATTGGCTGCATTGACCACCAGCATATACGCTTTGTTTTCTTCGAGGCAGTAGACGATGAGGTCGTCCACGATGCCGCCTTCTTCATTGGTCAAGGCGCTGTACTGGGCCTTACCTGGGGCGAGCTTAGAAGCATCATTTGTCGTGACGCGCTGGATAAGGTCGAGTGCGTGTTCTCCTTTTACGATGAACTCGCCCATATGGCTTACGTCGAAGACACCCGCGTTGGTGCGGACGGCCTGGTGTTCGTCGTTGATGCCGGTGTAGCTGATGGGCATGTTATAACCTGCAAATTCTGCCATCTTAGCGCCAAGTGCGAGGTGTTTGCTCGTGAAAGGAGTGCTCTTCATTTAGTGGATTTTGAGCCGCAAATGTATGGTTTCTGCCTGAGACCGGGCTCTAAATGTACGAAAGCCCCCCGGCAGACGACGGAGGGCTATGTTCCAACTTCAACCAACGATCGAATCGTTTTAAGATGTAAAAATGGCTAATATGGGATAGGGTTGAACCGATACCTCTTCCTCTTTCGTTAGCAGGGCCGTCTTTTTGAGGACGGGGGTATCGGAGGTTTTGGGTGTATTTTCCGGGCTTTTATAGCGGTAGCCATCTTTGGAGCCGGGTTTGGATTGTTTGTCTTTGTTCATTTTTTCCTTGTACATGTCCTCTTCGTCATTATTGTCGTCGTTGTCCTTTTTATCCTGCCGGCGGCGGCGGTCTTCATTGTTCGTGCTATTCCGGTCGGTGCGGACGAGACCGGTGGGGGTCATCACATATTCTACATTTCCTGTCCAGGAATAACTGTCGTTCTCATCGATGTCTTCGTCCCAGTCCGAGCGCCAGTCATTGCGGCGGTTGTTCCAGCGGATATGCCGGTTATTGGGATTGATATTAAACCAATGGTAGTCTTCGATGCTCCTGTTGACCAGGATGCGTTTGCCTACGGGTACGGCAACTTCTACCAGGACCTGCTGGTTGCGGAACTTTTGATGGCCGCTGATGGCAAATCCCTGGGGCAGGCTGAGGATGCTGTCGTTTTGGTGGATAGGAAATTCGATACGGTTGGCTGTTTCCCTGGCTTTTGCTGCGTTGCTACCCCGGCTGATCTTGATCAGCTGTACATGATAGGCAGAGTCTTCGCTTTTCAGCACTCTTACCCGGACCGTGGTCAGCAGAAAACTGTCTTCATTCAGGCTATAAAAAGGTCCGTGTTTGCCAAAGTCGATATCAGACCACCAGTCGGTATCATTATACCGGTTAACGGTTTCGGAAGTGCGGACGACCAATTTATTATGGCTGGGCTGGGTCAGGGATACGCTTTCTTCCACGTGCTGGCGGGCGCGGAAATTACTCATGACCATACCGCCCAGGACGATCATGCAGAACAGCCCGAGGATCCATAGGGTGGCAAATGTATAACCCAGGTAATGACTGCGTGAACGTACCCCGGTGATACGGCGGATAAGCCAGGTCAGCAGGGCGATGACGGGGATCACGAGGAAGAGGAAGAAACCGGCCCAGGCCAGGAAATTCTGCCAGAAGCCTTCCAGTATGTATCCTTTAAGCTGCAGTAAGCCATCGCCGCGGAAGATCAGGCTGGCCAGCACGGTGATCAGGACAAAGGCGATCAGGCCGGCGATGAAGAGGAAGAAGGCTTTAAACATGACGCCGATCGCGTGACCGAAGCCGCTGCCACTCTTGCGGATGGCTGGTCCTGCTTCAGTTGCAAAGTTCTGGGTGCTTTGTTTTACCTGCTGGCCTACTTGCTGGACACGTTCCTGTATTTCACTGCCCATTTCTTTTGCGCGGCCTTTGAAGGTCTCCAGGTCGCTTTTAATAGTATTCTTAATCGATTCCAGGTCTACTTTCTCCCCCCGCATCTCCAGTTTCTCCGAAGCGGTAACCGCCTCGGGCAGGACGATCCATAGGACGATGTAAGTGACGAACAGGGTACCCCCAAAACCGCCGGTGAAGAATACCGGGCCATCGAAATCGAACCAGGTGCTTCTCAGGATGGAGGTAAGGATCCCCAGGATCAGGGGCAGGGCGAAGATGAGCATCAATATGGAAGTAGGCAGCCAGGCCGCTGGCGACACCGCCGATGATCCGGTTGTCCGAATTGCGGTAAAGGCGTTTCCTGACATTAACTGTCAGGGGCCGGGTTGGCAGCACGATCCAAAGGATAATATACAAAAGGAAGCCTGCCCCCCAGCCAAAAGTTATGAGAACAAAGATGATGCGGACTATGGCCGGGTCCAGGCGAAGGTAATTGGCAAGGCCTGCGCATACCCCGCCGAGGATTTTGTCGTTACTGGCGCGATAGAGGCGGCGGGGTTCATCTCCTCCGGCGGATTGCCAGTTGGGAGTAGCTGATCCTGATCCTGCCCCGGTTTGCTGGTTGGCGCCGGTGGTGGTTTCGGCCTGACGTCCTTCTTCTCCTTCAAATTCTTCGGGACGGCCCATGCTCGCGATGATGGCATTCACGTCGGCATCGGTGACGCAGGCGGCGCCTTTCTTCAGGGTCTCTGAAAAGAGTTCGGCAAACCTGTTTTCGATGTCGCTGATAATCTCATCGCGGCCTTCCTCGCTGGCGAAATACCGGCGCAGACTATCTATATACTGCTGCAGTATTTCATAGGCACTTTCTTCGATGGGGATTACCCTGCTATGAAAGTTTATGTTGATAATCTTTTTCATGTTCTTTTATTTGAAGGTTGAAATTTAGATGTTGGCTTGTTTTCGGGGTATCAATGGGTCTTGTTGGTAAGTGCGTGGACCGCATTGGAGAGTTCGTTCCAGGTGGCTTCCAGTTCACCGTAGAAGGCCTCCCCTTTCGGGGTCAGGGAAAAATATTTCCGGGGCGGCCCCGAGTTGCTTTCTACCCAACGGTAGGTGAGCATATCTGCGTTTTTAAGGCGCGTCAGCAAAGGGTAAAGGGTTCCCTCCAGGATATTCAGGTTGGCAGCTTTCATCTCTTCTACGATGTCGGAGGGGTAAGCTTCACCGCGCCTGATAACGGAGAGAATACAAAACTCCAGAATTCCCTTGCGCATCTGGCTTTGTGTGTTCTCGATATTCATACGCTGAGTTTTTATAAAGGTATGAAGTTTTTTAGTACTAGGCAACACAAAGTACTATTTTAACGAAGGTAATTTTTATAAGCAGGTAACCATTTTGGGTGAGACGTAGGTTCAGCCTGAGTCTCTTGCTAAAATTCCAAAAAAAGAGGTAGAAAAAGAAAGGATAAAAGGTCAGATAGGGAATATAAATGGCACTAAAGAGCGTAGAAAAATTGCCTAAGTAGTAAGGATTTTACCTCTATTGAGGGGTAAAACATTAAAACAACATTAAAGAGCCGGGCTAAATTCGTATGTTTGTTTGTCCTAATTGCAGCCTGATACCTTAGAAAACAGCAGATTATCGATTGAACAGCTTATAACCCCTAAATGGTCATCTATAATAAAATGAAACTGATTATTAGCTTTTTGGCAGGTGCTGCGTCTGCCTGGCTCCTCCTTTACACGCTGCATATATAAGCCGCCACTGGCGGTGCGAAGGCAAAATCAATCTTACTTTTTCAGCCCGATCTCACGTAAACGTTCGTCCAGGTATTCACCGGCAGTAAGGTCCGGATAGGCTTTGGAATGGGTCGCATCGATGCAGCCGGGTAAACAGGCCAGGCTCATACTGCTTTTAGGGTGCAGGAAGAAAGGAATAGAAAACCGGGAGGTGCCCCACAACTCCCGGGGCGGATTAACCACGCGGTGCGTGGTGGACCGGAGTTTGTTGTTGGTCAGCCGTTGCAGCATATCCCCCACGTTGACAACAATTTGCTCGGGCAGGGAAGTTACCGGAACCCATTCGTTTTGTTTGGAGAGAATTTCCAGTCCATCTGCGCTGGCGCCTATCAGCAGGGTGATGAGATTGATATCCTCATGCTGTTCGGCGCGGATAGCCGACTTCGGCTCTTCTTTTATCGGGGGATAGTGAATGGCTCTTAAGATGGAATTGCCATTATGGACATAACCGTCGAAATATTTTTCATTGAGGCCCAGGTAAAGGGCGATAGCCTGCAATAAGGCAGAACCCGAATTTTCAAAAGAGCGGTAGGCGCCGGAGAAAATGGGGTTGAAGCTTTTTATTTCCGATACAGTTACGTTGTCAGGATATTCCGACCGGATGGGATCGGCGTCTTCTACTGTCTGTCCAAACTGAAAGAATTCTTTCAGATCGGGAGCCGTGCTGCCTTTCGCGTGCTCTTTCCCGAAAGAAGTATAACCGCGTTGACCGGCCAGTCCTGCTATTTCGTATTTCTTTTTTACTTCACCCGGCAGGGAAAAGAATTCTTTGGTATTTGAGTAAAGCCCTTCGATTGTTTCAGCGGGGATCCCATGGTTCTTCACGGCGACAAAACCTACATCTTCATACGCTTTTCCAAGCGCGTCCACAAAAGCAGCTTTTTGTTGCGGATTTCCTGAAAACTCGGCAAGGTCGACTACCGGGATGGCCATGGTGTTTTTTTTAACGATTAGTGATAAGGACGAAAGGGATTAAAGTTAAAGAATTTTTGCCGCAATCAAATCTTCCGGTGTCAGGTCCACTAATGCATATCTGGTTACCGCATTGATCAGGGTTTCGTCCAGCAGGGATACTACATTTCCATAACTGGCTTCTGCCGAAGGCTTGATAAGGAGCATCAGCTGTTGCCGGCCACCCTTATAGTAATGGTCCATGGCGGTCTGTTTCTGCCGGATGATATCCCCGATGCCGCTGTTGAGACCATAACCCGTGGTTCCAAAATTGCCCTGGCGGAGCGCTTCCGCCAGATCACCGTGGTAATAAAACACTTTGTTGCCGGCTATCGGAATAATCGTCAGCGCGGCGTTGTTGCCGATAACACTGCTGTCCCCTTTGGCGGGCATGTTTAGCTTTGTCACATGCGCTTTGGACCAGGTGGTCGTGAGGACAAAAAAAGTGATCAGCAAAAAGCCCAGGTCTACCATGGGGGTCATATCGACGCGGGTAGACAATTTTTTACTGCGCCGGCCGCCTCTCTTGTGTGCGTTGCCGGCCTGAGTGGTGATCTCGGCCATAAAAGTTTATTTGAAACTAAGATGCCGGAGAGGGATGATTCCACAAATGAGCGAACTAAAACTCGGCGCTTTTTGGCGCACGCGGGAATGCAATGACGTCCCGGATATTGGTCATGCCCGTGACGAACAGCATCATGCGCTCGAAGCCCAGCCCAAAGCCGGCATGCGGCACCGTTCCGAAGCGGCGGGTATCCAGGTACCACCACATTTCTTCTACAGGTATATGCATAGCCTTCATCCTGGCTTCCAGTCTTTCGAGACGTTCTTCCCTTTGCGAACCGCCTACGATTTCGCCAATGCCCGGAACGAGGATATCCATGGCGGCAACCGTCTGTCCGTCGTCGTTCTGCCGCATGTAGAAAGCTTTGATGGCGGCTGGATAACCGGTGACGATGACGGGTTTTTTAAAGTGTTTTTCTACCAGGTAGCGTTCGTGTTCACTTTGCATATCGATGCCCCATTTTACGTCGTATTGGAATTTCTTCTTTTTATAAGCGGGCGATTGCAGCAGGATATCGATCGCTTCGGTATAGGTAATGCGTTCGAATTGGTTGTTCAGCACAAATTCCAGCTTTTCGATAAGTCCCATCTCGCCCCTTTCGGCCTGGGGTTTTTGTTTTTCCTCTTCCGCAAGCCGTAATGCCAGGAATTCAAGGTCTTCCCGGTTGTTGTCCATGACGTATTGGATGAGGTAGCGAATAAAGGACTCTGCCAGATTCATGTTGTCTTCAAGGTCGTAAAAGGCCATTTCCGGTTCGATCATCCAAAATTCCGCCAGGTGGCGGGCTGTATTTGAATTCTCTGCCCGGAAGGTGGGCCCGAAGGTATAGACTTCGCTAAAGGCCATGGCTCCCAGCTCTCCTTCCAGCTGACCGCTGACTGTAAGGTTGGTGGCGCGACCGAAGAAGTCCTCTGAAAAGTCGATAGATCCATCTTCTTTCCGGGGAGGATTATCGAAAGGCAGTGTGCTTACCCGGAATGTCTCGCCGGCGCCTTCTGCATCGGAGGCGGTGATGACAGGCGTATGCAGATAAACAAATCCTTTCTCGTTGAAGAACTTGTGAATGGCAAAAGCCAGCGAATGTCTTACGCGGAATACGGCCCCAAAGGTATTGGTCCGGAATCGCAGGTGTGCGATCTCGCGCAGGTATTCCAGGCTGGGCCTGTTTTTCAGCTGAAGCGGATATTTCTCCGGGTTACATTCGCCCAGGATTTCGACAGCGCTGGCTTTTACTTCCACCGACTGTCCTTTGCCCAGGGAAGCGATCAGTCGTCCTGTCACTTTCAGGCTGGCGCCGGGCGTAATTTTTTTGAGCAGGTCCTCATCATAAGCACCCAGCTCTATCACTATCTGCAGATTATTGTTCGTAGACCCGTCATTTAGCGCTATAAACTGATTATTGCGAAAGGTCCGCACCCATCCCATTACGATCACTTCCTGGTTTGCCGGCTTTGCAGCCAGCAGCTCTTTCACCTTCACTCTTGTGTTAAACATGGTTTCTGTAGAAATTTAGTGGGACAAATATAGAGCAAGCGGGGTAGTAAGAGAAAATCCAAGCCAAAAAAGCACTGAAAGTCAGGGGATTTTAAAAATTATTTTTGATTTTTATTTTTTTATGCTAAAATTGCAGTGGAATTAAGCTGATTAGTTTCCTTTTCCAATGCTCACAGCTCATCAGTTTTAACTCATTCTGTTTTTTTTAATCAAAATTTCATTTCAATTTTCTCAACAAGACAGACCCTCTGTTTGAGAATAGTTTTCAACTCTCAAGTTATTTTATGTACGATATTCTCCAATTGAACGACATGCTCGTTCCGGAACTCCTCGATATTGCAGAGCAGTTAAAGATCACTGGCGCCAAGAAGCTGGATAAACAGGAGCTCGTCTACAAAATCCTCGACAAACAAGCTGTAGTTGCGAGTGAAGCAAAAGGAGACCCAGCCGATGACAAGCAGTCCAAGCGCAAGCGCATTATAAAAGCCACCACAGCGAACTCCACAGAAGAAGCCATTGTAGAAAGTGTAGAAGAGAAGCCTAAAAAGGTCGAAGCGAAAAAAGAGACTCGCAATAAGAAGGAAGAAAAGCCTGTAGTGCTGAAAAAACCAGCACGGAAAAAAGAAGAAGAGCCGCAGGAAGTGGCCGCAGCTCCTACTAAGGCCGCTGCTCCGGCCCGTCCGACGCCCGTTATCGAACGCCAGGAACGACCCGAGCGGGGTGGCGAACGAGGAGGAGGAGGCGAAAGAACTGAACGGGGCGGACAAGGGCATGAAAGACCTGACCGCCATGAGGGCAACCGGGACAATCGCAACGAAGCCAATCGCGACAACCGTCAGGATGTAAACCGCGATAACCGCCAGGACGCCAACCGGGACAATCGCGAAGACCTGGAAGAGCAATCCGAACAGGAAGATGGAATATCCAACCCGGACGAATCCAATTTTCAGGATGGTGGCGATCCCAACCGTTCCGGTGATGCACAGGGCGGCAGATTATATCCCCAGCGTCGCAATGAAGTGTTCAACATCGAATTCGATGGTGTTATCTCTGCGGAGGGCGTACTGGAAATGATGCCCGACGGTTATGGATTCCTGCGTAGCAGTGATTACAACTATCTCTCTTCTCCCGATGATATCTATGTTTCTCCTTCGCAGATAAAACTTTTCGGTCTGAAGACGGGAGACACCGTTCTCGGTTCGGTTCGTCCGCCCAAAGAAGGAGAAAAATATTTCGCCCTGCTGAAGGTGGAAACCATCAACAACAAAGGTCCCGAAGAAGTCCGCGATCGCGTGCCCTTCGATTACCTGACGCCGTTGTTCCCCTTTGAAAAGCTGAACCTTTTTACTACGCCCAGCGACTATTCCACCCGTATCATCGATCTGTTTACACCGATCGGGAAAGGACAGCGCGGACTCATCGTCGCACAGCCCAAAACGGGTAAAACGATGTTGCTGAAGGCTGTTGCCAATGCCATCGCTGCCAATCATCCCGAGTGTTACCTGATGATCGTCCTCGTCGACGAACGTCCTGAGGAAGTTACCGACATGGAGCGCAGCGTAAAAGCGGAAGTCATCGCCTCCACATTCGATGAACCGGCTGAAAAACACGTAAAAGTTTCCACCATAGCTCTTCAGAAGGCCAAACGCCTGGTAGAATGCGGTCACGACGTCGTGATCCTGCTGGACTCTATCACCCGCCTTGCCCGTGCGCACAATACAGTGGCCCCCGCTTCCGGTAAAGTACTGTCCGGTGGTGTGGAAGCCAACGCCATGCAGAAACCCAAACAATTCTTTGGTGCTGCCCGTAAGATCGAAAATGGCGGCTCACTCACTATTTTGGCTACTGCCCTTATCGACACCGGCTCCAAGATGGACGAAGTGATCTTTGAAGAGTTCAAGGGTACCGGTAATATGGAATTACAGCTGGAGCGTCGTCTGTCAAACCGCCGTATCTATCCGGCCATCGACCTGGTTGCCTCCTCCACCCGGCGTGACGACCTGCTGTTGGAAAGGGAAGTGCTGCAACGAATGAACCTGCTGCGCGTTTATCTCAACGATATGAATGCGGAAGAAGCGATGAATGAATTGCTCAAACGCATGCGCGGAACCAAGAGCAATGAAGAATTCCTGGCTAGTATGAACAGCTGAACAGACCGCAGACCGCCGCAATCGCCTCGAGCAGGATCAAACCATCGCTAAAACACTGGTCGCTTACACCAGCGCATCGATCTTTTTTGCCAGCTTCCTGTCTCTGTCGGTGACAGTATTACCTGCATCATGGGTAGATAAATTTATCTCCACGGTGTTGTAGACATTGCTCCAATTGGGATGGTGATCCATTTTCTCTGCTTCTAATGCCACCCGGGTCATAAAAGCAAAAGCCTCGGAAAAGTTTTTGAACTCGAATTTCCGGTAAAGCGTATTGTTTTTTTCTTCCCACATATGAATGAGTTTTAAAAGATGAGATGCCCTTTGTTCCTAATCTTGTCATGCACCAGCTCCATCACCAACTGCACTCCCGGGACCATCCGTATGCAATTCATCAGGTACATGAGCTTTTCGTCCGGTACAACGTCGCCTTTCAGCAACCAAAGAAAATCCAGGTGTTTGAATTCAGGGAGCAGGTATTCTCCGTCAAACTGGTTATTGTAGAGAAAGTGCTGCAGGGAATTACCGGTCTCCTGGTATTCATAGACTCCGAAAAAATAATTCCGCTGCCGTTTCGTAAGCTGTATCTCTATGCCATTGTTGATGCGAAAGTCAAACCGTAAACGGTTGTTCAGCTGCCAGCAAAACTGGTAATCCTTCACCGGAGCTACAATACCCAGCAGACGGGTGCCCTCGAAGAACTCCCCTGTCATATCGTCTATATTGAGCTTCAGCTTCATTTGTCTTCCTTTAAAATTGCACCGGCCGTTCGATGGTGTCATTTCCCCGGCGGTATCTTACAGTGGTCTTATCCCCTTTTTTAAATTTCCCCAGGGCCTCCATGTAGTTTTCCAGGGAAGTCACGGGGTAAAGACCCAGCTGAACAATGATATCCCCTGCCTGCATTCCCGCGGCCCGGGCCGGCCGGCCTTCGCTAATACCATCTGCGCGAACCCCGCTGCCGCTGAAGGTATAATCGGGCAGGATACCGAGTGTCACGCTAAACCGTGGTGGCCCCTGTTGCAGATCCCGGGTTTTTGTAAAAGTAAGACGGCCTTTTGGATTAAGGTCGAGTACCAGCGAATATATGAAATTCACTACCTGCAGCTCCCCTGGATAATTGATCTTGTCATAGTCATCACCGGGCTTGTGGTAGTCTGCATGAATGCCGGTAAAGAAAAAGAGTACGGGGATATCCTTTTGATAGAAAGAAGTATGGTCGCTGGGCCCTATGCCGCTGCTATCGAAGTGCAGGTTGAAGCGTGATTTTTCGTGGATAAATGATTTGTTGCCCTGGCTGGTGATGAAGACCGTTCCCCAGGCCGGCGAGGTACCATATCCGCCTACCGTGAGGGTATGCGTGGTATCGTTGAGCCGCCCGACCATATCCAGGTTGATCATGTAATTTATCGATTTCAGGCCGATAGATGGATGTTCCACGAAATATTTGGATCCGAATAATCCCTGCTCCTCTCCCGAAAAAGCAATAAAAAGATAATTGTTGGCTTTGAGCCGGGAGGCCGATAGCATCCGGGCCAGTTCGATCATTCCCGCCACTCCGCTGGCATTGTCATCTGCCCCGTTGAAGATGACTTTTTCAGGACCACGGTATAAAGTATTGCTGTCTTCACCGTAGCCGAGATGGTCATAATGGGCTCCGATGACGATCGTGGCAGGCGCACCATTATCGAGCCAACCCACGACGTTGAGCCCGGTGCGCTTTTTTTCCGTAAAGTCAACCCTGATCTTCAGGTCCACCGATGCCAATTCATCCTTCAGGTACTTACGTTTCGCAGCGGAGGTTACATACAGGACAGGAATGACCGCTGCTGCGGGTCTGTCATGGGGGTCAAAAGCCAGGTTATCGGCTATTTTGGAGGAATTGTAAAGAATGAGGGCAGTGGCTCCTTTTTTCGCACAGGCCGCCGTTTTGGCCCGGATAGCGCCATAAAGGTCGAAATGGGGGTTGCCGGCGTTCGTTTCAAGCAGCTCCCGCAGATCGAGGAACCAGGGCACCCCACTTTCCTGTAGGGCAATGGCCGGGGAACCCGATACCATCCCTGCCGGGCTTAGCGTTAGGGGGAAATAGTCCCGGTTGAGCAGCAAATTCCGGTCGTTTACCGAGAAAAAAGACCCGGTGCTGATCCTACGCCCTTCATCCATAGAGAAGGGCTGTAACCAGCCATTATTGTCCCCCTTGGCCTGCAGTCCGGCCTTGCTGAACTCGGAACTGATATAATCGCTGGCTGCTTTTTCGCCCGGACTTCCTGTTCGCCGGCCTTCCAGTTTGTCGTCGGCCAGATAGCGAATATGTGTTTCCAGGTTGGAAAGCGTAATTTTGTCAGCTTTTTTTAATTTTTGGGCTTCAGCGATCAGAAAAGACGGGGATAGGATAAGTGTCAACAGAATAATACGGAAGGTCATAAAAGCCGGTTTAACAGAATAAAGGTAACCTGCCGGGAGGCCTCCAGTGACCCGTCCGGGAGCCGTCCAAAGGTAAGATGGATTTATTTTCTACACTCACCTTTTTTCCTTTAGTTTTGCAGATTGGCCTTTCCGGAATGGACCCCGGGATTAGCGAGGGCGAAGCCCGAAGCTAACGAGCAAGGCCTCAACAGTGTTGAGGCCGTAGCTCTAAGGGTGCCGGAAAGGGGATTTGTTAAAAAAATGTATGGCGCTACCGCACCTTATTAAGTATGTATATACCAATGGAACCGATGAAGTGATTCGCCGGGGGAAAAAGATCCACGCCATTGGTTACGTAGAGCTTATCGAATACGACGAGTTGTTCGAATCCGTTACCTTCCGGGTTAAGGATGACAGCTATTCCACGTATTACAAAGTATACGTCCAGAAATTCAAGGACGCCAAAACGCTGTCCATCCGCTGCAGCTGCCCTTATAACCTGGGAGATATCTGCCGTCATGAAGCGGGAGCATTGATCCAGCTGCAGGAGCTGTTGGACAGGAATATGCTGAAAGCGGAAGAAATACATTATGATCAGCGTCATACGGTCGTGAAAATGAAGTTCATCGACCTCAAGAGTATCCGCCTGCTTTGTTCGCCGCAGACCCTGGCGGACGCTGAAATATACCTTCGCACGGAGCGGTCCCGTATCGAATTTGCAAAAGATGAAGTCGTCAAAGCATCCGTTGAAATAGACGGGCAGGTATACCAGGTAGTACTGCGCAAAAATGAAGAAAGGAATTTCGATACCAGCAGCGACTATCCGGACCCGCTTCATCCGCTTTCCCTGCCTAAAGTGATTGTCTTTCTGCAGCTGCTGCATGCTCACGGCGCCTATTATTTCGACAGCATCCGCAACTGGGATAAAGAAAAGAATAAATTGCTGGAGGCATACGGATATTCTCTTTCGGATGACCTGAAGGGTAAATTTGAATTCACCTATAAAGAAGGAAAGCCTTTCTTACGGGTGCTGGATATTTCCATCAAACGCGTGGTGTCCCTGGCCAGCAGCCGGCCGCGGGCGTTCGAAGCCGAAGTCCCTGCTGCCGTTGTCTCGGAAGAGGAAAAACCGGCAGGCAACGCCCAGCGCCTGGGGGTGGTCTTCAATTTCAACCAGGAAGGTTTCCCGGGATTTGCCCTCGATGCAATAGCCGGGGAAAGCAATGAAGAACAAAGCGCTTATGCCGGCAAGGTAGAAAAAATGGATCTTGTCAAATTCATCAATAGCGATCCTTTCAATGAGTTCGATCGGCAGCTGATCCCTTCCCTGCGTAAAATGCAAGGATCGGAGATCAATAAATATCTCAACCGCAACTCCCCGTTTAGCGGCATATGGGAAAATATCATCCATCACGAAGAAGACGACTTGCCGGAAGAGACGAAAAAGCTGATGGTGGAATACCTGCATCCCAAACTTAAAAAGCTTTTTGTCGAGATGAACGCCAATCCGTTTGTGTTTTATCTCAACGGACACAAGGCTTTTAAGACGGCCAACCTCCAGCCGGTGGGATTATCCGGAGATTCGGTAACGCCATTCTTCAGCGTTGCCGCAGGTAAAGATGTATATGAGCTGAGCTGTTATGTAAAGATCAACGGTCAGCCGGTAGACCTCTTCCGGAATGAGTGTAAAAGCGCGCTGGTTTTCTTTTACAACAATAATCTCTATCTCTGGAACAAGCCCGAAGATATTGCCCTGATAGAAAAATTCGGCGGCAAGGAAAAGTGGACGATCAGCAAGGAAGACTGGCCGGCCCGCCTGAAGGATTTAATACTGCCCTTAACGACCGAATATCACGTCGACTTTGACAATGGCCTGGTCCGGGAAGTCAAGGATGGCGATCCGGAAAGAAAATTGTTGCTGCAGGAAAAAGGGGACTACTTAGTCTTTCAGCCGTTGTTTTCCTATAAAGGTTTCGAAACCCGGCCTGGCGGGAAAGATGAGATCATCGTTCCTGACGGGAACCAGGTGCTCATCGTACACCGGAACAAGGAAGCGGAGTTACAGTTTTTCCGAAAGCTGGAATCCCTCCATTCCCAGTTTATCCATCCCGAGAGCTCTCATAGCCTGGCCCTCAAAGGTGCGGATGTGCTGAAAAATAACTGGTTCTTCCTCTTCGTGGACGCCATGGAGGAAATGAAGATACCGGTATACGGCTTTGACGCACTGAAGAATTTCCGCTTCAATACAGCCAAGCCCCAGACGAAGATCCATATCAGCAGCAATACCGATTGGTTTGACGCCCGCGTGGACATCGTATTCGGTGACCAGAAAGTAACCATCGCCGACGTGAAAAAGGCGCTGGGCAATCGCCAGCAATTTGTCCCGCTCCATGACGGCACCCTTGGGGTCCTGCCGGAAGAGTGGATCAAAAAATACTCCCTCCTTTTCCGGGTTGGCGAAGGAAAAAGTAACCAGCTGCGGCTGTCCAAGTATCATATGAGCGTGATCGACGAGCTCTATGAAGGCCGCAACGAAGAAGAGCTGATCATCCGGCTGGAAGAAAAATACGAGCAGCTGCGGGAGTTCAACCGCATCCGCGAAGTTCCGCCGCCGGCCCACCTGGAGCCGATACTCCGGCCCTACCAGGTGCATGGGTTCCATTGGCTCAACTACCTTCAGGAAGTCAACTGGGGAGGCATCCTGGCCGATGATATGGGTCTCGGTAAAACGGTACAGGCTCTTTCCTTCCTCCAGCATTTCTGCACGGAAAATGGCCGTTTGAGCGCCCTGGTCGTCTGTCCGACTACCCTTATGTTCAACTGGGAGAATGAAATAAAAAAATTCACGCCTGATCTGACTTATCATATCCATCATGGCGGGGACCGGACCCGCAGCAAAGAAACATTGTCCCAGTACAATGTGATCATCACCACCTACGGAACATTGCGCAGCGACATTAAATTGTTGCTCGAGATGAGCTTCGACTATGCCGTGCTGGATGAATCCCAGGCCATCAAGAACCCGAGCAGCAAGGTCACCAAAGCGGCCTGTCTGCTGCAAGCCAAACACCGGCTTTGCATGAGTGGTACTCCCTTGCAGAACAATACCTTCGATATTTTCGCGCAGATGAACTTCCTCAATCCCGGCATGCTGGGCAGCCTGGAGTTCTTCCGCCAGGAATTTGCCGTTCCCATCGACAAATTCGGTGAACAGGACCGAAAGGAGCATCTCCGTAAACTATTATATCCTTTCATCCTCCGCCGTACCAAGGAGCAGGTGGCCAAAGACCTGCCTGACAAGACGGAAACCATCCTCTTCTGCGAAATGGAAGACGAACAAAGGAAGGTATATGAAGCCTATCGAAATGACTACCGGGATAAGATCCTTGGCACCATAGAAACGCAGGGTATACAACGGTCACAGCTGACCATCCTTCAGGGTCTGATGAAGCTGCGGCAAATCTGCGACTCCCCTGCTATTCTCAACGAAACGGACCGTTATCCCAATACCTCCATCAAACTCGATGAGCTGGCCAGGGAGATCGCCGAAAATATTGGCGACCATAAAGCCCTGATATTCTCTCAATTCCTGGGTATGCTGGCGCTCATAAAAGAAAGACTGAAAGAGTTGAACATTCCCTTCGAATATTTCGACGGCAGCACCTCCGCTATAGATCGCGAAAAGGCCATACAGAACTTCCAGAACGACGATACCTACCGGGTATTTCTTATCTCCTTAAAAGCAGGGGGAGTGGGTCTCAACCTTACAGCCGCCGACTATGTCTATATCGTGGATCCCTGGTGGAACCCTGCCGTGGAACAGCAGGCCATCGACCGGACCCACCGTATCGGTCAGACCAAGAATATTTTCGCCTATCGCATGATCTGTAAGGATACGATCGAAGACAAGATCCTGCAGCTACAGGAAAAGAAGCGCGTTTTGGCCAGGGACCTGATCGCCGACGACGATGGATTTGTGAAGAGCCTTACCAGAGCCGATGTGGAGTATCTTTTTTCCTAATTCACCGAGCGGTCCGGGGACCCACTTTGCCTTTTCACCCTACTGGCAATCCAATTTTACCACTGGTAACTCTGCGGTATGCGAGGAGTAAACGAGCTATTATTTTAGCGGTCAATGATCGGCTATGACTAAGTATCTACTTTTACTATTATTAAGCGGGGGTTTCTTCACAACACGCTCATTTTCACAGGCGAATCCACCTACTAATGCTCCGGCCAAAGTCAAAGGCAGCGTGAGAGGGATCGTCTTTGATTCCACGGCGGGAAAACAGCCTCTCCCCAATGCTACGGTCGGTGTCCTGGCAGTGGGAGCGGATTCGACGGAGGCGGAATTTGTCGTTTCTGATAAAAAGGGCGCCTTTCTTTTAAGAGGTCTGAAGCCCGGTCAATATCACCTGACGGTTTCATTCGAGAGCTATCAGCCCATCCTCAAGACGTTTACTATCTCTGAAGCCAATACTGACGTAGACCTTGCCACGCTGTATATGCGTCTTTCGGATAAGACGTTGGAAGCCGTGGTCGTTCAGCGGCCGCCAATAGCTGTCAAGAAGGATACGGTAGAATACAATGCCGGTATGTTTGCCGTAAAGCCCAATGCAGTGGCGGAAGACCTGCTAAAGAAAATGCCGGGTGTACAGGTCGATAAAAGCGGGAATATCACCGCCCAGGGTGAGACGGTCACCCGGGTCATGGTGGACGGAAAGCGTTTCTTCAGCGATGATCCTAAGTTGGCCACCCGCAACCTGCCGCCTGATATCATCGACAAGATCCAGGTCTTCGACGACCTCAGCGATCAAAGCAAATTCACCGGATTTGATGACGGCAACCGGGTTAAAACGATCAATATCGTCACAAAAAAAAATAGCCGGAAAGGTTATTTCGGAAAGGGCGTGGCGGGTGCAGGAACGAATGAGAACTATGATGAAAGTATAAATCTTCACCGGTTTGACGGCAATCAGCAGATATCCGTTTTAGGCCAGGCAAATGACGTCAACAAACAGAACTTTACTCCCCAGGACATCCTGGGGAGCAGCGGAAGTGGCGGCCGTCGCGGCGGCGGAGGCGGCGGGGGTGGTTTTGGCGGGGGCGGCGGGCCTGCCGCCAGCACTAGTCCAAGCTCTACCGGTGTAACGACCGTTTGGGCAGGTGGGGGTAACTACCGTAATTCCTTTGGCGCCAAGACCGACTTCACGGCCAGCTATTTCTATAACAGCCAGCATGTAGGCGTCAACCAGACGGACAGCTCGCTTTCACCCGTAAGCGACACTTCCTCCAAGATCTCGTCGGGCGGCAGTAATGCCATCTCCAGGATCGAGAACCACCGGATCTATGCCAACCTGGAATCGAGATTTGACAGCAATAATTCCATAATCTTCCGTCCCAATATCACTTTCCAGAAGAGCACGCCCTTTGGTAATTCCAACACGTTTACCACCGACCAGCACCTGAACCCCGTCCTTTCCCAGGTCGGGCATACATCCAGCGTCAACACAGGGTTTAATATCAATGGCTCCAACCTGCAGTTCCGGCATAAATTCGGGAAGCCGGGACGCACTATTTCCCTGGACGTGAATGGAACGGTCAATATCAACAATGGTACCGGCTATAATTACTCCGTCAATACACAGTACGGGAGATCGGGGCCGGTTGCAACTACGCTGAACCAGTTCTATAACGACTCTCTTCATTCGGTGTCGCTCTCACCCACCCTTTCCTATACGGAGCCGCTGGGGAAGAACATGATGCTGCAGCTGAACTATAATCATGCGTACACAAAGAGCACGACCATTAACAATACCTATGCTTTTGATGAGACAACGAAGTCGTTTACTCATTTTGACAGCCTGTTCAGCAATTCCTATCGATTTCTTTCCAATGCCGACCAGGTCTCACTGGCCTGGCGTGTTCAAAACAAAAAATACAATCTATCCGTCGGCTCCGGCGTTCAGTGGACGAGCTTCAACAGCGATAACACGACAAAAAATATCACGGTAGCCCATAATTATGTCAACCTGACCCCGACGGTAAATTTCCAATATTCATTCTCTTCGACCCAACGTCTGCGGTTCTTCTACAATGGCAGGACGGGAACGCCTTCTCCGTCCCAATTACAGCCCCTGACGACTACGACGGACAGTATCAACTTCACGACGGGTAACCCCGCGCTGAGACCCCAGTTCACTCATAGCCTCCGGATGTTATATACCAACTTCGATCCGGCGACGCAGCGCGTGATCTTTGCGACGATCAACGCCAGCACTATCGTTAACGACATCCAATCAGCGGTTTACTATACAAAAAACCTGGGAACGGTAACCAATTATGTCAACCTGAACGGCACCTATAATATCTCCGGTTATTTCAACTATGGCTTCCCGCTTAAGAGGCCTAAGTCCAACCTGAACCTGATCACGAATGTCAGCTATTCCCAAAGCCAGACCCTGCGGGCTACGGATTCCTTAGCGGCCTCGCTCAACCGGTTTACGCACCTGTACACCAGGAATACCGTTCTGGGTGAAACAGTTTCCTGGACGACGAATATCAGGAAGAATTTCGACATGAACCTTAGTGCGGCGTCTTCTTACACGATACCCACCATTCCAGGGGCCAGCAGCGGCTCTTCCGTCAAGACAGACAGTTCCTCTGCCAAGGCGAATACCAACCTGAATTCCTTCAACGAAACCCTTTCGACGGAATTCACGGCTTATACGAATAATGGATGGCTGATCTCGGCTACTTTCGACTATATCTATACGTATAATCATTCAAGCACCTACAACGCCAGCGTACCGCTGCTGACACCTTCGATAGCCAGGCAGCTTTTCAAAAAGAAGAATGGCGAGCTTCGGCTGACTGTTTTCGACGTGCTGAACAAGAATACTTCCGTGAGCAAGTCGGTGGGGGCGCTGGGTGCGGTTTCCTATCAGCGGACCAATGTACTCAGCCGTTATGCCATGCTGACCTTTACCTATAATCTGAATAATTTCGCAGGGGCCAACCAGCGACGGATGCCAGGGATGTTTCCGGGTCGTCCCCGGGGGGGCGACGGTATGCGGGGTGGTGGTGGCGGATTATACCCTCTGAATTAAAACCTACTTAGTGCTTTTACGGGATAAAAAAGCGTCTGAGGTTCCTACCTGGGACTGACCATGCAAAATAATGGAGAGAAGCGTTCCAAAAAAACGGGAAGGGTTGGTGGAGGGGCGATAGATATCTTTATAAATCCGCGTCTTGCGAACGTCATATTGGAGGTGGTCTTTCTTCATGGAATATTGAATTAAGGAATAATAGTTGTACTAATCAAGCAATTAACGTCTAATTTACGGGTTTATTTTACAAAAATTCTGTTAAACCTGGCGGGTTCGGCCGGTATATGTCGTAGTATTACTATTGCAAGCGGTTACAATCTGCCGTATCTTACCGGCAAATCCTTACTATGAGAAACTTTGTTCTCACCATTGCGCCGGTGCTGTTGTCAGCTACCCTTTTTGCGCAAGGAGTTTTTTCCAACAAGACCCAGATCATACTTGAGAAAGTAATCCAGGATTACCCCAACCACTTTTACAATATAAAAGGCGAGCTGATCGGGCGGGTTATGCAAACAGCCCGGTATCGTTCAACCCTGCAATTGCCTGGCTCCTCTTCGAGTACGATTACTCTCAATACTTCTTCTGGTTTTGCGGGCTCCGGCTGGGCTTGTACAGTCCTCGAAACGGGAAGTTTTGAAACGGCAAAAGGCCGCTATGCGGAGATTTACGGACAGTTAAGCAACAGCATTATTACGTCTGGCAACCAAAAGACGTTTATCCTCAGTGGTCAGTATGAGGCGCCGGTCGAAGACCGCAAGGTTACCCGCGTTGTTTTTTCTTTATTACCCGGAGTTGGCGACATGAAGAATCTTAAAGTCGATCTTTCCCTGCAGGAAGAGGAAAAGGTATGGAAGATCATCCTCAATGTACAGGACAAGGATGGGAAAGAGCAGGCACAGGGGGCTATGACGAGCAATTAGGTTTAGACCATCAGCGTATAACTTCGGAGCACTTCATCGATCTCTTCCAGCCGGAAGGGTTTGGAGATATATTTGTTCATACCGGCTTCCAGGCACTTTTCCCGATCGCCTTTCATTGCGTCTGCCGTCAGGGCGATGATGGGCAAATTACACCAGGGCTCCGGCATTTGCCGGATATGACGGGTCGTGGTATATCCGTCCATTTCGGGCATGTTCACGTCCATAAAGATCATGACAGGATCACAGTGGGGCAGCCTTTCCAGCGCCTCTCTGCCATTGCTGACCTGTATGACCTCAAATCCCATCCGGCGCAGTACTTCCGATATCAGCAGCATATTGATCGGGTCGTCGTCTGCTACCAGGATACTGGTTGGCTCGGATATTTTTTCCACGCTGCTATTGGGTAGTGTGAATTGGGGGTTCGGCTGCTGCAGGTTCATTTCGAAGAGGGACAGCAGTGCGCCGTATAGTTCGTGCATCTTCACCGGCTTGGAGAGGAACTTGGTGATGCCGGCCTTGGTCGCTTCGTGCTGATAAATATTCTTTTCCAGGGAAGAAAGCATTAAAATAAAGGGCTGGCCGCTGATGATGGGGAAGGACTTTTTGATTTCCCTTACCAGGGCAATGCCGTTCATGCCGGGCATGAGGTGATCGGTAATGATCAGGCTGAAAGGCTCTTTCATTTGCCGGGCCTCTTTGATCTTAGCCAGGGCGATCTCTCCATTCAAAGCCAGCTCGGCAGGGATGTGGAAATAACCAAAGATCTCCTGCATCAGGTACAGGTTACTGTTGTTGTCATCTACGATCAGTACTTTCTTCAACAGCGCCTGTTGCGGCAACTGTACTTCCGGCTGTTCGTTGGCTACTTCCAGAATAAGGTGCAGGGTAAAGGTGCTGCCTTTGCCGGGTTCACTCTCTACGGTGAGCTGGCCGCCCATCAGCTCGGCAAGGCTCTTCGAAATAGTAAGACCGAGGCCTGTACCGCCATATTTACGGGTGGTCGAAGTATCTGCCTGGGTGAAGCTTTCAAATATTTTCTGCAGTTTCTCTTTGCGGATACCGATGCCGGTGTCTTTTACCTCGATCGCCAGCTTGATAAAAGACTTTCGGTCTACCTGGTAACTATTGCTGCTTTTCCGGATAGAAACCAGGATCTCTCCGTCCCCGGTGAATTTAATGGCGTTCCCCAGCAGATTGACGACGATCTGCCGTATCCGGACCGGGTCGCCAAGAAATTGAGAAGGGATAGTCGGGTCCACGCGGTATAACATCTCCAGCTGTTTTTCGAAGGCTTTCAGGGTGAGCATGTCGATCGTTTCTTCGATAAGCTCGTCCAGCTTGAACAAGGTATGATCAATGAGCAGTTTTCCGGCTTCGATCTTCGAGAAGTCCAGTATATCATTGATGATCTCCAGCAGGCCATAGGCGGACTTTTTTACGTTCTGCAGGTAGTCACGCTGTGCCTTTTGCAGTTCGGTGGTCAGTACCAGGTCGGTAAAACCGATGATACCGTTCATTGGCGTCCGCAATTCATGGCTCATATTGGCCATGAACTCGCTTTTTGCATGACTGGCGGACTCGGCCAGTTCCTTAGCCTGCAACAATTCTACTTCGATCTGCTTGCGTTCGATGGCGGCGGCTATAGAAGAGGCATACGAGCGCAGGATGGCGAATTCGGCCTCATACCATTCTCTTTCTTCCTTCAATTCGTCGAAACCGACAAATCCCCAGAAAGTACCGTCTTTCAGGAAAATGGGCAGCGCAACGCTGGACAGAATGGCCGTCCGGTCATAAATGGCCCGCAGCTGCGAATCTTCTTCCGTGCTTTTGTAGCTTACAAAGGGAAGGTGGTCCTGTAAAGGCTCGACGATCTTTTTAATATTGGCAAAAGGAATATCCTTTATGTCGGGGTTGGCTAACCGGAAATCAACGGCTTTTTCGGTCCATTCATGTATTTCGGAAGTAGACCATTCCCGTGTTGTTTTGTCAAAATGATTCTGGAAAATGAAAACGCGGCTGACCATGGCCGTGCTGCCCAGCACCTGGATGGATTCTGTTATGGCCTGGTTCAGATCGGTATTGATCAGCAGTGAATGCGTCGCCTGTGCCACGGCATGCAGCAGATGGTCTTTTTTCTTCAGTTTTTCCTGTGCGGCCTTCTGGTCGGTAATATTCCGGGATGTGCAGATCAGCTTGACCAGCTGTTCTTCATCCACGATGGGTTTGATAATACTTTCCAGCCAGATATAGGTACCATTCCTGCGAAGGATGCGGTAGCGGACGGTGATGCTGCTTTCTGCTTCTTTCATGGACGACAGGGGGGCTTCTGCAAAAGCGGGTACCTGATCCGCGGGCAGGAATTTATGCCGGTCACCCGGGTGGATGTATTGGTCGAAAGGTCTGCCGATGATATCATCGACCTCATAACCCAGCACGGTGGTCACGGAAGGGGAAAGGTACCAGATGGTTCCGTCGATGGCGTGGACGCTGATAATGTCTTCTGAATTTTCTGCCAGGAGCCGAAATTTTTGTTCGCTGTTGAGCAGGGCATTTTCCGCCTCTTTCTGAAAAGTGATATCCTGGGCGATACCAAACTCCATCTGTTCGTCTACCACTTTTCCCTTTACGGACAGGTAGCGCATCCAGCCTTGTTTGGTAATGATCCGGCAGGAAAAGGAGGTTTCATAACCGGTGATTTCTTTATGCTGGATAGCTTTGGCAAACTCTTCTGCTACGGGGCTGAAATCTTCCGGCACGACATATAAATGGAGGAAATTATCTAAGGCGATCCTGTCGGGATCTTCTTCGTCCATGGCCAGCAAGGCTTTGAATTCTTTGCTGAGGGAAAGTTCGCTATTGAGGAAGTCCAGCTTCCAGGACCCCATTTTGGCATAGGTCATGGCATAGGAAAGTGTGCGAATGGCTTCTTCTTTCCCCTGTTCCATTTGTAATTTTTCCGATACGTTCAGGCCGATACCCTGGATCTCGTTGACCTGGCCGTTCTCGCCCAGCAGCGCCAAAAACTCCCATTCGGTCCAGACGAATTCCCGGGACTGGCCGATGGGCTTGCGGATCAGCAGGCGGAAGACTTTGCCGGGGTTATTCCAGCAGTCGTTGGCGACTTGCTGGCAGCGTACCAGGTCTTTGGGGAAGATCGTTGTATAAAAAAGGACGGAATGGATTTCCTGTTCTGTATAACCAAAGGTTCTTAAAAAAGCGGGGTTGGCGTAGGTAAAATTCCCTGTCCGGTTGATACGGATGACGTAATTGGTCTGTGATTGCAGGATGGAAGCAAGGAATTTCTTCTCGTTCAGCAGCTCGTTGCGGGTTTTCTGCAGTTCTTTGTGATTCTTTTCGCCTTTTTTGAAGGCTGGTTCCAGCACCAGGATTACCAACCCGATAATGGCGGCGAGCAGGGAGATCAGCTTACCGGTATCGATGGTGGCGACCTCGCTGTTTTTTTCCCGCACCAGCTCGGAGTAATGCTGGTTGATCTCGCCCATGAGGACATTGAACTTTTGCTCATTGTACAGCAGGTCACGGAGATAAAGCCTTTTGTTCATAACCAGCATACCGGAGTCTGCCTGGGTGAGTTCCTGGCCGATGGCCATCATGGACTGGAAATAAGGCTGGGAAGAGGAAAGCAGTAATTTGATCTGAAAGATCTGCTGCGGAACGGGAGATGGGGTTGAGCCTGCCTGTTGCTGCAGCTGGGTCTGGCTTTTTTGAAAGGCGTCCAGCTGGGCGGAAAGGGTATCCCTGAAAACCGCCAGACTTCCCTGTCCCGGGTTGTTTAAAAGCAGAATGGACTCTTTGGCGATGCGCTGACTGAGTGCCTGTTGGTGTCCGGACCGGTTGATCGCTTCAATTAGTTCCTTATTTTCCAGGGATTTTATGTGGTTAAAATAATATCCGAAGAAATTGAATAAAAGCACCAACACCAATAAGACTACCGATATACGTATTAGTTTGCGAAAAGGGCTTTTCATGAATATGAAATGGTCTCCGCTTATAGGAACGTAAAATCAGGGTTTTAAGTTTCTGCAACTACAAAAAAAACTAGTGTAAATACTTATATATTGAAGTTTAATAGTTTATGACCTGTTCTTCCATGGTCGAGGGTAGGGGACGCCATTCGTATTGCTGATTGCGCAGCTGGGGTTCGAACCCGGCTTCCCGGATGGCTTCCTGGATGCCGCGGGCGGTAAAACGGTGGGGGGCTCCGGCGGCGCTGACGACATTTTCTTCCAGCATAATGCTGCCGAAGTCATTTGCGCCTGCCTGAAGGCATAATTGGGCGGTTTGCTTGCCTACCGTAAGCCATGAGGCCTGGATATTTTTGACATTGGGGAGCATGATGCGGCTGATGGCGATCATGCGGATATATTCTTCGGGAGTGGTCAGGTTATGTACACCACGGATACGGGTCAGCAGGGTATCCACGTCCTGGAAGGTCCAGGGGATAAAGGCAAGGAATCCTTTGGCTTCGGCCGGTTTTTTCGCCTGCACTTCCCGGATCTTCACCAGGTGTTCCATCCTTTCCTGCAGGGTCTCGACGTGCCCAAACATCATGGTCGCCGAGCTGGTGATATTCAATTTATGCGCTTCGTGCATGATATCCAGCCATTCCTGGGCCCCGCATTTTCCCTTGCTGATCAAACGGCGGACGCGGTCGACCAGGATTTCTGCGCCAGCGCCCGGAAGGGAGTCCATACCGGCTTTTTTCAGCTCGGACAGCACGTCATGGTGGCTCATCTTTTCCAGTTTGCCAATATGCGCTACTTCGGGTGGGCCTAAGGTATGGAGCTTGAGGGTTGGGTAAAGCTCTTTCAACTGGCGGAACAGGGTGGTATAAAAGCTCAACCCCAGTTCCGGGTGATGTCCGCCCTGTAATAAGAGCTGGTCACCGCCCCAGCGGAAGGTTTCTTCGACCTTTCTTTTGTAGGTGTCGATATCCGTAATATAGGCGTCTGCATGACCGGGTATGCGGTAGAAGTTGCAGAACTTGCAATTGGCGATGCAAACATTGGTCGTATTGACATTGCGGTCGATCTGCCAGGTGACTTTCCCGTGCGGGACCTGCTTCTTCCGCAGCTCGTCGGCTATATACATCAGTTCAGTCAGCGGAGCGTGTTCAAACAGAAACACGCCTTCTTCGATGTCGAGGAACTCTCTTTGTATCGCCTTATCGTATAGTCCGGACAAATTCATGGTGACCATTTTTGTGTGACAAATGTACGCAACCGTCTGCTGTTGAAAAAGAAGGATATTTACGATGAACGGTTTGTGTGGGTAGTAAATAGGAATTATATTTAATAGTCGAACACCCTACTAACTATGCTTAGCCAGAAAAAACACCTTTCACTGTGTTATCCGTCAACATTTAGAGCCTGCCGGTCTGTCCTTACCTTAATGGCCTGCCTGATCCTTCTGGCTGGCCGGTCCGCCGGTGCACAGGAAACTTTTGCTCAGCCGGCCAGGCTGATTACAACTTTTCCTTTCACTTTGTTCACCGGCGGGGTTATTCTCATCAGGGCGCGGCTAAATAATTTCTCCGACAGTCTGAATTTCATCCTGGACACCGGGAGTGGAGGCATTTCACTGGATTCGCTGACCTGCCTCCGGCTGCGACTGACGCCAAAGCCGTCCGACCGGACTATTTTGGGTATTGCCGGAATACGCCAGGTAAAGTTTTTGTACAATGAGACGCTCCATTTGCCGGGGCTCACCGTGGACAGCCTGAATTTTCATGTCAACGACTACGACATTCTTACCAGCGTGTACGGAGAAAAAATAGATGGGATCATCGGGTATAGTTTTTTTACCCGTTATATCGTCCAGATCAATTATGACAGCCTGCTGATATCGGTGTATTCAAAAGGTACCTTCCGGTATCCGAAGGGCGGTTATATGTTAAGACCTGTAATTGCCAGTCTGCCGATCCTGAATGCCCAGGTTTCGGATGCCCAGAGAATCGACAACCGGTTTTATTTCGATACGGGGGCGGGCCTTTGCGCCCTGCTTTCCACGGATTTTGTAACCGACAGCAGCCTGTTGGACAGCCGGAAAAAGGGCTATTTTACCCAGGCGCAGGGCCTGGGGGGGAAGGCTACGATGCGCCTGACGACGCTGAGGGAGCTGAAGCTGGGTCCTTTCCGGTTTCGCAAGGTCCCAACCTATATCTTTGATGATCAATTTAATGTGACCTCCTACCCCAATTTGGGCGGACTCATAGGAAATGATATTCTGCGGAGGTTTAATGTAATTATCAACTACGATCGCCGGATGATCTACCTGATGCCTAATTCCCATTACCGGGAGCAATTTGACTATTCGTACACCGGCCTGGGCATTTATTGGATAGACGGCGAGGTGAGGGTCGGGGACATTATGAAGGATTCCCCGGCCGAGAAAGCCGGGCTGAAAGAGGACGACGTGATCCTGGCGGTGGGCAACAATTTCAGCAATAACATCCAGACATACAAGAATTTACTGCAGAATCCCGGCGAAAGGGTCAAGATGATCCTCAAGAGAAAAGGGGAGCTGATCCAGGCCTACATGCGGGTAAAAAGTATTAAATAGACTGTCCGGCTTGTCCGGCCGGATAAGCCGAACTTTCTTTAACTTGCATTCCCTTTCAAAGGATTGCAACTATGATAAAATTTGAAAAATTTCAGCTGGCAAATGGATTGAGGGTCGTGGTACACGAAGATGCTTCTACTCCGATGGTTGTCGTAAACGTTCTTTATGACGTAGGCGCCCGGGACGAAGATCCAAAACAGACCGGTTTCGCCCATTTGTTCGAGCACCTGATGTTCGGCGGCTCTACTAATATCGAAGATTTTGAGACCCCCTTGCAACTGGCCGGGGGAGAGAATAACGCTTATACAACCAACGACTTTACCAACTACTATATTCAGCTTCCCGCCGAAAATATCGAAACGGCTTTCTGGCTGGAAAGTGACCGTATGATGTCCCTGGCTTTTGATGAGAAAAGCCTGGAAGTGCAACGGAAGGTAGTGATAGAAGAGTTCAAGGAACACTACATCAACAAGCCTTACGGGGACGTCTGGTTCAAAATGCGTGAGATGGTGTATAAACAGCATCCCTACCGCTGGATGACCATTGGAAGCGAGCTGTCTCATATCGAGGAGGCCAGGTTGAAAGACGTTGAAAACTTCTTCTTTAAGTACTATCGCCCGGTAAATGCTATCCTGGTCGTAGCCGGTAAGGTTACGGTGCAGCAGGTGCGTGAATTGGCGGAAAAATGGTTTGGAGACATTCCTGCCGGAGAAAAATATGTCCGCAATCTGCCTGCCGAACCAAAACAACAGGAAGCCCGGAAGATGGAGGTAAAAGCGGATGTTCCCCTGGATGCCCTTTATAAATGTTACCCGATGGCATCCCGTACGGAGAAGGGGTATTATGTAGCGGATCTGATCACAGAAGTATTGGGCGGCGGCGCTTCTTCCCGTTTACACCAGTCCCTGATAAAGGAAAAGAAATTATTCAGCCAGGTCGAATGTTACCATACGGGATCTGTGGACCCCGGCCTGGTTGTCATCGAAGGCAAGCTGATAAAGGGGGTTAGCCTGGAAGCGGCTGATGCAGCGGTGGAAGAAGAGCTGGAGAAGCTGAAGTCCGGACCGATCACCGAAAAAGAGCTGACCAAGATAAAGAACAAAACGGAGTCGGCGATCGTATTCGAAGATATGAGCGTAATGAACCGCGCGAATAGCCTTGCTATCTACGAGCTGCTGGGAGACGTCAATATGATGAACACCGAGCTGGAGAAATACCACTCCGTCACGGCGGAAGAGATCCTGGCGGCAAGCCGGGAGGTCTTTGACATCCGGAACAGCAATACCATGTACTACTACAGTGAAAAATGAATTTAGAATGGCCGCAGCACAACAAAAGTTTATGTTAAACAGAAAGGTCGCACCCCCGATAAAGGATGCAATAGAATTCGAGCTGATATTACCCCCTTACCGGAAACACGTATTATCGAATGGCGTGGAAGTATATGCCATAGACCTTGGGAGCGTCGATGCTATGATGATCAGCTGGATCTTCGATGCCGGCAACTGGTACGAGAAAAAAAATGGAGTGGCTGCAGCGGTCAGCGCCCTGCTGAAGAACGGAACGTCCACCCGCAAGGCCTTTGACATCAACGAGCACTTTGAATATTATGGCGCCTACCTCAACCGCAGCGCCCATCATGAAACGGCAGAAATAACACTACATTGCCTTAACAAACAGGTTCGGGAGTTATTACCTGTCGTGGCCGAGCTGGTGACAGACTCGGTTTATCCCCAGGAAGAGCTGGACATCTATAAAAAGAACTCCCAGCAGCGGCTGCAGGTTAGTCTGAAAAAGAGCGATTTTGTAGCAGGCCGGTTGATCGAATCTTATTTATACGGGCCGACGCATCCGTATGGAAAATACAGCTCCATGGAGGACTACCAGAACCTGAAGCGGGAAGACCTGCTGGAGTTTTACCGAAGCTATTATCAAAATGGTACGTGCAGGATCATCGTTGCCGGACGGTTGCCGGGAGACCTTATTTCACAGCTGGAAGCCAGCTTCGGCAGTCTGTCTTTGTCTGCCCCGGTGAAAGATAAGGCCGGCGTTGTGCCTCCGATCGTCCCTGCCACACAGAAGAAATATGCCATCACCAATGACTCCAATGGCGTACAGGGTTCCATCCGCATTGCCCGGAATTTCCCCAACCGGCACCATCCGGACTTCCAGAAGATGCAGGTGCTGAACAATGTGTTTGGCGGGTATTTCGGGTCCCGGCTGATGGCCAATATCCGGGAGGAAAAGGGGTATACTTATGGAATCTATAGCTACCTGGTGAATAACCAGCAGGAAAGCGCCCTGGTGATCAGTACAGAGGCCGGAAAAGAAGTCTGTGCCGCCACGATAGAAGAAGTGTATAAAGAAATGAACGACCTGCGGGAAGAGCCCATTGACGAAGAAGAGCTGCAAATGGCCCGGAACTTTGCCATTGGCACCGTACTGGGCGACCTGGATGGACCTTTCCACGTGGCCAGCCGCTGGAAGAATATTATCCTGAACGGACTGGACCTGGGCTATTTTGAAAAAGGCATTGAGATTGTGAAGACGATCACTCCTGAAGAATTGCAGCAAATGGCAAAAAAATACCTTGATCCTTCGGATTTCTTCGAGTTGGTGGTGGTATAAATATGCCGTAACTTGGATAAAAGAATCACATGAACTTCCTGCTCCGCATTGTTATCACAGCGGTAGTTGCATTTGCATTGTCTTCTGTTCTTCCGGGCATTCATATTGATACTTTCTGGACGGCGATAGTACTTTCGCTGGTCCTGGCTGTTTTGAACTTTTTATTGAAACCGCTGCTGATTATCCTTACCCTTCCGATCACGATCCTTACTTTTGGGTTCTTCCTCTTTATAATCAATGCCCTCATCGTATTGCTTGCCAGTAAGTTTGTGGATGGGTTTCGGGTGCGCAGTTTTGGCTGGGCACTGCTGTTCAGCCTGTTACTGTCCTTGCTAACATCTCTCCTGTATAGGGACAAAGACAAAGAGGAGGCAAGCCGATAATCTAAACTGGACGGAGTCCAGTTCAAAAACAGCCCGAACGATTCCTATGTATTTCGACAGAAAAGATTTTAGCAACGAAGAGCTTATCCGCTTGTACAAAAGCATTTTGCTACCCCGGATGATCGAAGAAAAGATGTTGGTATTACTGCGCCAGGGCCGGATCAGCAAATGGTTCAGCGGCATCGGGCAGGAAGCTATAGCGGCCGGGGCGACCCTGGCCATGAACCCGGAAGAATGGATACTTCCCCTTCATCGCAACCTCGGTGTTTTTACCAGTCGCCAGATGCCCTTATCAAAATTATTCCTTCAGTGGCAGGGCAGTCCTGCCGGTTACAGTAAGGGGCGGGAAAGAAGTTTTCATTTCGGCAGCCGGGAACATGCCATTTGCGGGATGATCTCCCACCTCGGGCCGCAGCTGGGGGTTGCTGATGGCATTGCCCTGGCGTATAAATTGCAGAAGAAAAACCGTGCGGCCCTGGTATTCTCCGGCGATGGCGGCACCAGTGAAGGGGACTTTCATGAAGCGCTGAATGTGGCATCGGTATGGGACTTGCCGGTTATTTTTCTCATCGAGAACAATGGGTATGGACTGAGCACCCCTGTCTCCGAACAATACCGGTGCGAGAGCCTGGTCTATAAAGCGGAAGGGTATGGTATGGAAGGCGTCCGCATCGATGGCAATAATATTCTCACCGTTTACGATACGCTGCGTGGAATACGCGAATACTGTGTCAAATACCAGCGACCCTACCTGGTGGAATGCATGACCTTCCGTATGCGGGGGCATGAGGAGGCCAGCGGGATCAAATATGTTCCCGCAGAATTATTGGAAGACTGGGGGAAGAAAGACCCTGTCGTCAATTATGAGACCTGGCTCCGGGAGGAGCAGGTATTGGATGAAGATCATTTGCACCGGATACGGGAAGAGATCCGGCAGTCCATCGAATCAGAACTAAGCGGTGTGCTTGACCCGGTGAATATTATGCCCGATACGGAGGTGGAGGTGGCGGATGTTTATGCGCCGGCGGCAGGGCATGTTGCCGCCCGGATGGAGGAGGACGAGGAAGGCGCGGCGGCCGATCATGGTGTGCTGCCGACGGATGGCCCGGAAAAAAGATTTGTCGATGCCATCAGCGAAGCGCTGAGGCAGTCGATGACAAGGCACGATAATCTCGTCCTGATGGGTCAGGACATTGCTGAATATGGGGGGGCGTTTAAAATAACGGAAGGGTTGGTAGATAGTTTTGGGAAACACCGGGTCCGCAATACGCCGCTTTGCGAAAGCGCCATTGTCGGCTGTGCGCTTGGCCTGAGCCTGGAGGGATATAAGAGTGTTATGGAAATGCAATTTGCCGATTTTGTAACGGCAGGGTTCAATCAGATCGTAAACAACCTGGCCAAGATACATTATCGCTGGGGTCAGCCCGCGGACGTGGTCATCCGTATGCCCACGGGGGCTGGGGTGGGCGGAGGACCTTTTCATTCTCAAAGCAATGAAGCCTGGTTTGTACATACTCCGGGTCTGAAGGTTGTTTATCCTTCGACACCACTGGATGCCAAAGGGTTGTTGATCGCGGCCATCAATGATCCGAACCCGGTGCTTTATTTCGAGCATAAGGCGCTTTACCGGAGCATCAGCGGGCCCGTGCCGGAGGCTTATTATGAAGTGGAGATTGGTAAAGCAAGAATAGTACAGGAGGGCGAAGACCTTTCCATCATTACTTATGGAGCCGGCGTGCACTGGGCTTTAGACTATGCTGCCGCTCATCCCGAGCTGTCTGTTGACATCCTTGACCTGCGTACGCTGTTGCCGATCGATCGGGATGCCGTCCAGGCTGCTGTTGCCCGGACGGGGAAAGTGTTGGTTTTACATGAAGACTCCCTTACCGGGGGCATTGGCGCGGAAATAGCAGCCTGGATCGGCGAATTTTGCTTCCACCTGCTGGATGCCCCGGTCTTTAGATGCGCCTCGCTGGATACGCCCATACCTTTTAATGGTCAATTGGAAAAGAACTTTTTAGCCAGTGCCCGGCTGGATGAATGTGTGAAAAAATTAATGGGGTATTAAATTTTACTCAAAATCCAAAGGGGCAAACTAGCCCGGTCAAGTTTTGCACCTTTCGTGCACATTGCTTGACAGTATTTATAGGATTATATATCTTTAGTGTAAATAGGATAAGGTTTAATGGTTATGGAACTGATTAGGGCAACCTCCCCCTTCAAAGGGAGGTTTTTCTTTGCTCACTCGCTGCTCCCTTTGTCGCCGATGAACCACTGCTCCTTGTTTTTAAACAACGCGTTGAACGTCGTGAAAGAGCCGTAGATACGGGTAATATATTGTTGCAGGTTTACCTTTTCTTCATCACCGAGACCCTTATGTCCATTGATCTGTTGCTCCAATACCCGAAGCCTGTCGCGGGCCATTACTATCTTATGAAAGAATACTTCGATCGGCACTTCTTTTGATTTGATGGATTTGTCGCCGGCCTGCAGGATCATTGTTCCGCCTTTCCACTTATCTCCCAATTGAACGTCTTCCGTCAGCCCACCCCAGAGGCGAAGTATTTTTAGCAGGGATTTTTCTGTTTCCGAATGCGTTTCCACTTCTTCTGTTACATTCTCCGGGATGATCTCGTCCAGGGACGGATCGGTCTTGTCGATCTCTTTGGTGCCATGATGAATAAAGGAAATAAGATAGACGGCATATTTTACGCCGACTATTACTCCGGGGCCGAATTGGGTGTGCTGCAGACGGGTCCCGATTCCCAGCGTTAGTTGGTCCATGTGGTGATTTTTGGCAAATATAGAAATATAGGCTCAACCTGGGTTCGGCGGGGCAATGGGGGTGTCTAAGGCCGCTCTTTGCGGTCTTTCTGGTATTCCCGGAAGGCGAGCTTGACATAATCCAGGAGATCGTAGTCCGTCGCCCGTTGACAAAACTCATAAGAGGGACGATACTTTACCATGAAACTGTCCAGCTCGTCACCCTGCAGGCGGGTAACCTTTAGTACGATAGATCGATTAAACCGGTGGTCGATATATTTGTCCTGCTCTTCTTCCACCAGCCTTCGCTGGAAAGCCTGTATCCGTTTGGTCCTTGCAAACCGGAACACATTGATCAATTCATCCAGGTCCACCCCTACCCCTGTCCCGTTGCCGGGACTGGTAATTTTAAAACCCGGCTTTTTGAAGTTGAAGACTTTGGCATAGTCCTTCCGGTTTTGTATGGAATCGTTTCTATAACTGCGCGGCATTACCTTAACTTCTTTCAGCTCTGTGGGGTTTACGTGCAAAGCGATGTCAAAACCATTATAATAATTGATCGCCCGAACGGGATACCGGACAGTAGACTGACCCAGGTAAGAAAAATAAATGGAGTCTTCCAGGCTGACCGCGATCGTATAGTTGCCATTGGAATCAGTAGCAGTGCCTCTGCCCGAGGTGCTGAGCACGCTGACGCCATCCAGCGGCTTTGTATGGTACATGTTATACACTGTTCCATGTATGGTGACCTGCCCCCAGGCCTTGCCGCTGATAAAGAACGATACAAAAAATAAGGACAGCAGCAATAAAAGCGTATGGGTAGAAAAAGACAATGGCTGTTATTTTATTAGTTATTTTACAAAGTGATATTACTATCAAACAGGGTATAAAAAACGCCCTGTCCAAATTTTTAACGATGATTTGGCTAGTTATCGGGGGACGTATGGGACACGACGGGCGCATGGGAGCTGATCACCGCTTCAATTATTTTCGGAAAATGTTCGTGCTCTAACTGATGCACTTTCTGTGCCACCGTCTCCGGTGTATCTTCCGGTGTAAGGGCCACCCGCTCCTGAAAAATGACCTGTCCATGATCGTATAGCTCGTCGACATAATGAATGGTTATGCCCGTCTCCGTCTCCTTCGCTTCCACGACTGCTTCATGCACAAAATGGCCATACATGCCTTTGCCCCCATACTTTGGTAAAAGGGCCGGATGAATATTAATGATCCTGCCTGGATAAGCTTTCACCAGCGCGGAAGGCATCTTCCATAAAAACCCTGCCAGCACGATGAACCCGACCCCTTTTTCCCTTAGCTCGTCCAGGTAAGCAGACCCCCTGAAAAAAACTTCTTTTTCGATGAGCAGGGCTGGAATACCCTCTTTCCGGGCAATGTCCAGCACTCCTGCTCCGGGTTTGTTGCAGACGATGAGACTGATCTTTATATCGGCATGAAAACGGAAATAATCGATGATCTTTGCGGCATTGGACCCTGCTCCCGAGGCGAAAATAGCGATCTGCTTCATGGGCCAAAACTACACTAGCCCCACCGATTTTGGTTACTAATTTTCCACGGCAAGCCAGTTGACATTACTATGACAGAAGGTCAGCGCGATTTGGCGTAATTGCCTGAAATCCACGCCTGATGCGGGAAAAAAAATTTTCTGCATGTTGATATATTGTTAAAATCCTGACTTATTTTTGCAACCTGTTAAGGAGATTTTTCCACATTTATACAACATATTGTATATATGACCAAGCATAGACCAATTGTTAGAACGTTATTATTCAGTATCCTCCTCCCCTCTCTGGTTCTACTAGGAAATACTTCATTTGCTCAAGACGGTAAGGCTTTATTCCAATCAAATTGTGCATCCTGTCACAGTCCTATTAAGGTGATAACCGGTCCTGCCCTGAAAGGGGTTACGGAAAGGGTGCCGGATAAGAACCTGTTGCACGCCTGGATCAAGAACAACCAAAAAGTCCTGGCATCGGGTAATCCGTATTTTGTGAACCTGTTGAATCAGTACAACAAGACCCCGATGAATGTTTTTCCCAATTTGAGCGATGCGGAGATCGACGCGATCCTCAAGTATGTGGAAACCTATCAGGCGCCGACGGCTGCTGCCGGTGGCGCTCCGGACACGGAAAGCGCCGGTGCGAAAAGCGCCGAAAGCGACAATACATTGCTCTATGGCATCCTGACGCTTATTCTTGCTGTCATCATGTTCGTCCTGCTCCAGGTGAACAGCAGTCTGAAAAAACTGGCCGATGACAAAGAGGGTATTCCTGCCGCTGAGCCGGTTCCCTTCTACCGGAATAAAGCCTATATCGCCTTTGTGATACTCATCCTGTTTGTACTGGGTGGTTACTGGGTAGTAGAAGGCGCTATTGGCCTGGGCCGGCAGCAGGGTTACCAGCCGGAGCAGCCTATCTTCTACTCGCATAAAGTACACGCCGGGGTCAACCAGATCAGCTGTTTGTATTGCCACAGCAATGCGCTGGACTCCAAACACGCTACTGTGCCGCCTCTGAATGTGTGTATGAACTGTCATGCCGCGATAAACGACTACAGCAAGGGTCCCAAATTATACCGTGAGGACGGCAGCGAAGTGGACGGCACGGCCGAGATACAAAAATTATACAGCTATACCGGCTATGATCCCAAGACCAGCCGCTACAATACAGCTACTGCCAAACCCGTAGAGTGGATCAAGATCCACAGCCTTCCCGACCACGTATTCTTCAGCCATGCGCAGCACACCAAAGCAGGTAAAGTACAATGCCAGACCTGCCACGGTCCCATCCAGGAAATGAATGAGGTAAAACAATTTGCGCCTCTCAGCATGGGGTGGTGTATCAACTGTCATCGTACGACAAAAGTCAATTTCCCCGATTCTGCCGGAAACAATGGCAATAAGTTCTACAGCATCTACGAGAAATTCCACCAGGACTTGAAGAGCGGCAAGATGGATAGCGTGACGGTGGAGAATATCGGTGGTACTGAGTGCCAGAAATGCCACTACTAAGAAATAATTTGGAAGACAATTTATATATATAATGTAAAATTCATGCCCCTTAAAATTATCCGGTACTTATCCCGGAAAATCGGGGGTCTAGTTTAACTTCTCAGCTATGAGCGACAAAAAATACTGGCAAAGTTTCGGAGAGCGCGGTGACAGTGAAGCGTTTCAGAAATCAACGGAAAACGAATTCAACGAGAGTTTACCGTTGGAAGGCCTGGATGGAAAAGGATTGCTCGACGCTAAATCTCCCCGCAGGGATTTTCTTAAATATTTAGGCTTTAGCACGGCTGCCGCCACACTGGCTGCCAGCTGCGAAATGCCTGTTCGCCATGTAATCCCCTACCTCAACAAACCGGAAAATACCATTCCCGGCGTAGCCGACTATTATGCGACGACCTATATTGGCGGGGGAGATGTTGTTCCGGTCGTAGCTAAAGTAAGAGATGGCCGCCCCATCAAGTTGGAGGGCAACAAGCTTTCTTCCATCACCAAAGGCGGCACTTCGGCTCGTGTCCAGGCTTCCGTACTGGACCTGTACGATACGGCCCGCCTGCGTTTCCCGGTGCAGATCACAGACGGCAAAGCACAAGAGGTCAGCACTTTCGAAGCTTTTGACAAAATGGTGGCAGATGCCCTGGCCGGCGCTGCAGGAGCACCTGTAGTCCTTCTTACCGGCACCATTACCTCTCCTACCACCAAACAGATCATCGGCGAGTTTTTAGCAAAATATCCCGGGAGCCGTCACGTACAGTATGACGCTGATTCGTACAGCGGTGTGCTGCTGGCCGGGGAGGCCTCCTACGGCAAAAAAGTTATTCCTACCTACCGTTTTGATAACGCGAAAGCAGTGGTGAGCCTGGGCGCCGATTTTCTGGGTACCTGGCTGACTCCGCTGGAATTCAGCCGTCAATATGCCAAGGGAAGAAAAATAGACGAGAAGAATCCGGAAATGAGCAAGCACTTCCAGTTTGAAAGCCTGCTTTCTCTTACCGGATCCAATGCCGACGAACGTTACACTCACCGGCCTACCGAAACCGGCGCTGTCGCCCTGGCCCTGCTGGCCGAACTGGGTGGCTCTGTTACGGCCCCTGCCCTTCCTGAAAAGCTCAAAGCCGGCGTGAAAAAGGCCGCTAAGGAGCTGATGGACAACAAGGGCAAGGCCCTCGTCGTCAGCGGCAGCAACAATGTAAATGTCCAGATCATCGTCAATGCGATAAACGAAGTCATTGGCGCTACCGGCGGGGTCACGCCGACGGTGAACTGGTCTGCTCCTGTCATGACCCGCCAGGGCATCGACAGCGATATGAATACACTGGTGGCCGATCTCAACGACGGTAAGGTCGGAGCGCTGCTGGTCTACGGTGTGAATCCCGCTTATGACTATTTCGATGCGGAAAAATTCAAGGCCGGGTTGAAGAAAACGCGTGTAGCCGTCTCTTTTAACGATCGCCTGGACGAAACGACCGAGCTCGTGAAGTTTGCGCTGCCTGCCCCCCATTTCCTGGAAAGCTGGGGCGATGCAGAACCCAAGCCCGGATTTTACGCCTTCCTCCAGCCTACTATCGCCCCTCTCTTTAAGACCAGGCCTTTTGAAGAAAGCCTGCTGAAATGGAGCGGTAATTCCACCACTTACGAAGCTTATTTTAAACAATACTGGACCGGAAAACTCGGAGGCGTTGAAGCCTACGAGAAGGCCTTGCAGGACGGTGTGGTCGAGCCTGCTGCTGGTGGGTTCACAGCCTATCCCCCACTGGGGCCGTCAGCCTCCTTCAACTCCGCAAAAACGGGTGAAGCTGCTGCTGCGCTGGCTAGCGGTAAAAAAGGCGGTGCTTACGAAGTCGTGCTGTACCAGAAAGTCGGTATCGGCATCGGCGCCCAGACAAACAACCCCTGGCTGCTGGAATTGCCGGACCCTGTAAGCAAGGCGACCTGGGACAACTATGCTGTAGTCTCCCCGGAATTCGCCAAAAAGACCTGGAACCTTGATCTTTCCGATCGTCGCCAGGCCGATGGTTATGAAGTGTTCCCCGACAAACAGGTGATCAAGGTAAAAGTAAATGGAAAAGAGCTGGCCTTACCGGCGGTGATCGTTCCGGGTACGCATAATGAAGTGATCGGTATCGCTGTCGGTTATGGCCGTCAGAGCGCTGATGCAAAGAATACGGCTGAGAATATCGGCAGAGCTGCCGCTGGGGTTGGCCAGAATGCCTTCCCGCTGCTCAGCTTTAACGGTACGACAGTAGACTGGTTTGGCGCCGACGCGAGCTTTGAAGACACGAAAGAGAAATATAAAGTCGCTCAGACTCAAACGCACAACGGCTATGAGGGTCGTACGGAAGTGGTGAAGGAGGTGACCCTGGATGAATTTAAAAAGGATCCCGGTGTTATCCGGGAAGAGCGTGAAAAGGAATTGAAACCTTTTGGCGGTATCGAAAACTTTGAAAAAGAGGGTACACTCTATCCCATCTATGACAAACCCAGCCTCAAGTGGGGTATGTCCATCGACATGAATTCCTGCATCGGTTGCGGCGCCTGCGTGGTAGCCTGTCATGCAGAGAACAATGTACCGGTGGTCGGCAAGAGTGAAGTATTGCGCTTCCACGATATGCACTGGCTGCGTATTGACCGCTACTACTCCACTCCCGGCGGTAAGCTGGATAATCCGGACGACGTCCAGGTTGTCTTCCAGCCCATGTTGTGTCAGCATTGCGACAATGCTCCCTGTGAGAACGTTTGCCCTGTCGACGCTACCAACCACAGCACCGAAGGTCTGAACCAGATGGCTTACAACCGCTGTATCGGGACCCGCTATTGCGCCAACAACTGTCCTTATAAAGTACGCCGCTTTAACTGGGCTGATTACACCGGCGCCGACAGCTTCCCGGACAACCAGGACCAGACGACGGTAGGTAAACTGGATCCGGTGATCTTCCAGATGAACGACGACCTGACCCGTATGGTGTTGAACCCGGATGTAGTTGTTCGTAGCCGTGGTGTGATGGAAAAATGTTCTTTCTGCGCACAGCGTCTGCAGGAAGGCAAGCTGAAGGCCAAAAAGGAAAACAGGACGATCGTGGATATGGTAGACATTCAGACGGCCTGCCAGCAGGCCTGCCCTACGGATGCTATCGTCTTTGGCAATGTCAATGACAGCAAGAGCCTGATCAGCACTACCCGTGTCGAACATGGCCAGCGTCTGTATGGAGTTATTGAAGAAACACATACCCTGCCCAATGTCAACTATCTCGCCAAGGTTCGTCATACGGAAGAGGTATACGGCGTAGAAGTTGAAGAAAAGAAAGAAGCAACGGCTGAAAAGCATTCATAGTAACGCAATCAGTTATACTAACAGCAAAAGCTAAACTAATATGGCATCATTAAGGTACGAATCACAGGTAAGAGCCCCGCTGGTAGATGGAGATAAGGATTATCACCAGATCACGGAAGATATTGTACGTCCGATCGAGGCCGCTCCCAGCCGTTCCTGGTGGGTTGGCTTTATCGTCTCTGTTGCGTGTCTTACCTTCGGTATTATATCGGTGACCCATGAAGTTATATATGGGGTAGGCCAGTGGAACCTGAACAGAACCATCGGCTGGGGTTGGGATATCACCAACTTCGTGTGGTGGGTCGGTATCGGTCACGCCGGAACCCTGATCTCTGCGATCCTGTTATTGTTCCGCCAGGGCTGGCGTACCGGTGTAAACCGTGCCGCGGAAGCCATGACCATCTTCGCCGTTATGTGCGCCGGTCAGTTCCCCATCTGGCATATGGGTCGTGTATGGATGGCCTTCTTCGTAATGCCTTATCCCAATACACGTGGTCCTCTCTGGCCAAACTTCAACTCCCCGCTGTTGTGGGACGTATTCGCTATATCGACTTACTTTACCGTATCGCTGCTGTTCTGGTACTCCGGCCTGCTTCCTGATCTGGCCAGCGTCAGAGACCGTGCGAAGCTGAAATGGAGAAAGGCTTTCTATGGGGTTGCTTCTTTCGGCTGGTCCGGTTCTACCAAACACTGGCAGCGTCATGAAGCCCTGTCCCTGGTATTGGCCGGTTTGAGTACTCCTCTGGTATTGTCTGTACACACAGGATTATATCACGATGGAGCACATCGAGGTAATGAATAAGGTAATCGTGCTGACCGGCTCCATTGTAGGTGTAGCTTATCTTACCGAGTTATTCATCTCCTGGTATGGTCAGAATAAATTTGAAGGCTGGGCTTTTGCACAGAACAGGGTTAATATTTTCAGCCCTTATGGCTGGGCCTATTACCTGATGATGGGTTGTAACGTACTTTCCCCCCAGATCTTCTGGTTCCGCAAGATGCGCCGCAACCTTACTGTTACCTTCTTCATGTCGGTGCTGGTGAATATCGGGATGTGGTTCGAACGGTTTGTGATCATCGTAACTTCTATCTACCGGGATTACCTGCCCAGTAGCTGGTCAACCTACTATGCTCCGACCATTTGGGAGATTGGCTTCTATGTGGGAACCTTCGGTCTGTTCTTTACCTGTTATTTCCTGTTCTCGAAATTCTTCCCGGTGATCGCTGTTGCCGAGATCAAGCATATCCTGAAGAAATCCGGTAAAAACTACAAGGAAAGGATGACTCCCCTGGAGCAGGAACCGGTAGAAGCGTTTGCGGAAGAATTTGCGCATGCCCACTAATGTGGCATGTCTTTGCCGCCGCGCCGCTATAGGGTCTCGGCAGGAATTTGAATAATAAGAGCTAAAAGCTAAATAGTATGGCAGTTAAAAAATTTGTTGTTGGCGTTTTTTTGGACGAAGAAGTACTGTTCCCCGCCGTCAAGAAAGTCCGTTCTGCAGGCTACAAGATTCACGACGTATATACGCCGATGCCGATCCATGGCCTTGACCATGCGTTGGGCATGCGGGAAACTTCGCTGCATACCGCCGGGTTCATTTATGGAATTACAGGTACTACAACAGCAGTAAGCGGCATTGGGTGGATCTTCAACAGCGACTGGCCTATCAATGTCGGCGGTAAGTCACACTTCGATCTTCCCGCGTGGATACCTATTACATTCGAGCTGACCGTTTTGTTCTCTGCCGTAGGAATGGTGTTGACCTTTTGTTATCTCTGCCAGCTGGCGCCTTTCGTTCGCAGGCATCATTTCAATCTGCGCTCGACAGATGACCAGTTTACGATGGTCATCGAGTGCACGGATAAAACCAATGAGGTCGAAGTGACGGCTTTCCTGCAAAGCGTCGGTGCAACGGGCATCAACACGCAGGTTGCCGAAACCGGCTGGTGGCTGGGACGTTACGATAAAGACAAAACACCATTTGAACACCAAGGAAATGTATTAGCGTAAGCTTAAGTATATAAAGCATGAAAAAAGCATTCATCAAAGCGGGCCACGGGGCCGCTACCGTAAACGAGAGTAGCGAAGTTTACGAACAAGGAGGAGCAAGGGACGAAGCTCCGACGAAGTTCTCAATCATTAGCCTGTTTGCAGCAAAGGGCTATATTTTCAGAAGCCCTTTGCTGCAAATCTCATTGATTGTAATAGCAGTGACCTTTGCCGTTAGCTGCGGCAGTGATGTCCAGCGCACCCCGGGCAGGGTCTATATGCCCGACATGGCATACAGCAGGGCCGTAGAGACCTACTCCGTTACGGAAGAACAAAAGGCTGAATGGCTTAAGAAAGGCATTCACTTCAGCAATACACCGGTGCCGGGCACCATCAAGAGAGGCGAACTTTTTCCTTTCCTGCTGCCAAAAGATAAGGATGGCGGCGATACAACCAACTATGCTGCTTCCAAACAGGTAAAGAATCCGCTGACCTCTATGGACACCGTAGAAGCCGAGCGCCTGTACCTGGTCAACTGTGGTATCTGCCACGGCCCGAAACTGGATGGTAACGGTCCCCTTTATAAAGGCGGGGACGGTCCCTTCCCGGCTAAACCGGCTACGCTGGTAGGTGACGCCAAGTATGAATCCATGCCGGAAGGACAGATGTTCTACTCTGTCACTTATGGAAAGAATAAGATGGGCAGCTACGCTTCCCAGATCAACACCAGGCAACGTTGGATGGTGATCGCTTATATCAAGTCCAAGCAGGCAGCCGGAAAGAGCGGCGGCAGCGCAACAGCAGCCTCCGATTCAACAGCCAAAAAATAGATAGAATAGTAGCAGAGAACAACCGGATTAAAGAATACATTAAATCATTGTCGAATGACATCCATTAAAGAACATTTTGAAATACCCGGCCGATACAAACAGTGGTCTATGGGGTTGATGGGAGTCGGTGTACTTTCCCTGATCATTGGATTTATACTATATGGCAGCGATAACCACGGCACGCGATTCTGGTCTGCCCTGCTGCAAAACAGCGTATATTTCTTATTGATCGTGAATGCTGCTATGTTCTTCTTTTGTGCGCTCACGCTGGGGTGGGGCGGATTCCAGATGACCTTCCGGCGGGTGACCGAAGCGATCTCCGCCTCTGTTATTCCCATCGGAGCCATCACCTTTGTTATTCTTATGTGCCTTGTCTTTGGCGGTAAGACCACCATCTATGAATGGCTGGATAAGGACCTGGTAGCCCACGACGAAGCGCTGAAAGGAAAGAGTGGATTCCTTTCCCCCGGCTTCTTTACTGTTTATACGATACTGACCATCGGTCTTTGGATAGTTTTAGGCTGGAAAATGCGCCAACTCTCCCGCTCGATCGATGATACTCCCCTTGGCCTGGGAGATGCAAAGAAATATATCTTTAAAAATACGGTATGGGCTGCGGTATATATCGTATGGTTTGCGCTTACTGTTGCTTCTGTCGTTCCCTGGCTCTGGCTCATGAGCATCAATGCCCGCTGGTTCTCGACGATGTATAGCTGGTATACTTTTGCCAGTAGTTTCGTAGCCGGCATAGCCCTGATATCTTTGTTCGTGGTCTATCTGAAGAACCAGGGTTACCTGGAATATGTCAACCAGGAGCACCTGCATGACCTGGGCAAGTTTCAGTTTGCCTTTTCTATCTTCTGGACCTATCTCTGGTTTGACCAGTTCATGCTGATCTGGTATGCGAATATCTCCGAAGAGACCATTTATTTCAAAACGCGTTTTGAAGGCGCCTATGTAGGGGTCTTTTATTTGAACCTGGTTATCAACTTTTTGGCTCCCCTGCTCATCTTCATGAAACGCAGCTCCAAACGCAACTATGCTACGGTAACTTTTATGTCCGTACTTTTGATATTCGGTCACTGGCTGGATTTTTACCAGATGGTCTTCGGTTCTACGATGAAGGACCAGGTACCTATGAACCTGTTCGACTTCGGTATTGCGCTGGGATTTGTAGGGTTGATCATGTGGCAGACGGGAAGGGTTTTAAGCAAGTTCCCGTTACTGGCAAAAAACCATCCTTTCCTGAAAGAAAGTATTATCCATCATACTTAAAATTCTTTTAATTACCATGTCAACGTTTTTTCTATTATTAATCCTGTTCTTCGGCTTCCTGATCACTTTCCAGATCGCGAAGGCCAGTGAGTATGTCGGCGTATTGAAAGGAGAAAAGAAAAATTTTGAGCAGAACAACCGCGTCAATGGCTTCCTGATGATCGCCTTCCTCGTGTTGGGGTTGATCGGGGTGTATTGGTGCAATGAGCTATACAGGGGAAAGATCCTTGGCGAGTCCGCTTCCAAACACGGTGAGCAGATCGATACCATGATGTATATCACCATTGCGATCACGGGTATCGTGTTTGTCATCACGCAGATACTGCTTTTCTGGTTTGCCTACAAATACCAGTATTCGGAAAAGAGGAAGGCGATGTATTTTCCGCATGACAACCGCCTGGAAGTCGTCTGGACGGTAGTCCCCGCCATTGCCCTCACCGTGCTGGTTGGTTTCGGTCTCTTCTACTGGTTCCGGATCACCGGTGAAGCGCCGGAGAATGCCCTGCAGGTAGAGGTCACGGGCAAGCAATTCGGCTGGATCTTCCGTTATGCCGGTAAGGATAAGACCTTTGGTAAAAAATACTATCAGAATATCAGCGACAAGGACAACAACTCCCTGGGCTTGCTTTGGGACGATGCGAATTCGCATGACGATGTCGTTGTAGGCAATGAAATGTATATCGTGAAGGACCAGCCTGTCAAGCTGATCATCAACTCCCGCGACGTAATTCATGACGTGGGTCTGGCTTATTTCCGGCAGAAAATGGACGCCGTGCCGGGTACCCCTACCAGCTTGTGGTTTGTGCCCAAGTTCACGACGGAGGAAATGAAGAAGAAGCTGGGCAATCCGGACTTTGAATACGAGATATCCTGCGACCAGATGTGCGGGAGGGGCCACTATACCATGCGTGGCATCATCAAAGTAGTAACTCATGACGAGTATGTGCTCTGGCTGGCCAAACAAAAGCCGAACTATGTGCAGGTATTCCCTGATAAGGACCCAACTGCTCCTATGAAGGCAGATAGTGCAAAAACGGCGGTTGCGGCACCGGCGGCAGGCCCCGCTCCGGTAACGGCAAGTGTGGCAAAAAAATAGTTAAGTATCCAATTAATTGAATAACCTCGCGGTTATCCAAAAAATATCTTTCTAATGAGCAACGAAGCAACATTACACGGACATTCTGAAGTGGGAATCTCTCATGAGACGCATCATGATGAGCATGACGGTCATCATCATCAATCCTTCGTTACGAAATATGTGTTCAGCCAGGATCACAAGATGATCGCCAAGCAATTCCTTATCACGGGGATGATCTGGGCTATTATCGGTGGCCTGATGTCTGTATTGTTACGCCTTCAGCTGGGATATCCGGACTCCCACTTTAAGTTCCTGGAAGACATCCTGGGAAGCAAATGGGCTAAGGGCGGACAGATCCAGCCGGAGTTCTACTATGCCCTGGTGACCATGCACGGTACCATCCTGGTATTCTTTGTATTGACGGGCGGGTTGAGCGGCACTTTCGCCAACTTCCTGATCCCACTGCAGATCGGTGCGCGTGATATGGCATCTCCGATGTTGAATATGCTGTCTTACTGGTTTTTCCTGGGAGCCAGCGTTGTAATGATGTCTTCCCTGTTTATCGAAACCGGTCCCGCCAGTGGCGGCTGGACCTCCTACCCTCCTCTCAGCGCCCTTGCGGATGCTTCTGAAGGATCGAAGACCGGTATGGACCTCTGGCTCGTTGCCATGGCCATGTTCGTGGTCTCTTCCCTCCTGGGTGGTCTGAACTATATTTCTACCGTACTGAATATGCGGACAAAAGGCATGAGCATGACGCGTCTGCCGCTGACGATCTGGGCGCTGTTCTTCACGGCTGTCCTGGGTGTCCTGTCCTTCCCGGTACTGCTGTCTGGTTTTATCCTGCTGTTGTTCGACCGTCATGGCGGCACCAGCTTCTATCTCTCTGATATCTTCCTCGCCACTACCGGTAAGGCACTGCCCAACGAAGGCGGTAGCGCCATCCTGTACCAGCACTTGTTCTGGTTCTTAGGTCACCCGGAAGTATATATCATTATCTTACCTGCGATGGGCCTGGTCAGTGAGGTCATGTCCGTGAATGCGCGCAAGCCTATCTTTGGTTATATGGCCATGATAGGGTCCCTCTTTGCCATCACCATCCTGGCTTTCCTGGTATGGGCGCACCATATGTTCGTAACGGGTCTGAACCCTTTCTTAGGCTCTGTATTCGTACTGCTGACCCTGCTGATCGCTGTTCCTTCGGCCATTAAAGTATTTAACTGGCTGACTACGCTGTGGCGCGGCAATATCCGGTTCACCCCGGCAATGCTTTTCGCCATTGGTTTTGTCAGCACCTTTATCTCCGGTGGGCTGACCGGGATCTTCCTGGGTAACTCTACGCTGGATATCCAGCTGCACGATACGTATTTTGTGATCGCCCACTTTCACATTGTAATGGGTGTATCCGGTATTCTAGGCATGTTTGCCGGCATCTATCACTGGTTCCCGAAAATGTACGGCCGTTACATGAACAATACGATGGCTTACATCCACTTCTGGATCACTTTGATCGGCGCCTACCTGATCTTCTGGCCGATGCACTACGAAGGTCTCGCCGGTATGCCGCGTCGTTACCTGGATTACAGCAACTGGATCTCTTTCAACCAGTTTGGCGGCCTCAACCGGTTTATCTCAACGGTCGCCATGATCGTATTTGCCGTTCAGCTGCTGTTTGTCTTTAACTTTTTCTATTCCATTTTCAAGGGTAGAAGGGTAATGACAAGAAATCCCTGGGGTGCAACGACTCTCGAATGGACAGCGCCTATCCGTCCGGGACACGGCAACTGGCCCGGAGAGATCCCTGAAGTTCACCGCTGGCCTTATGACTATGCGAAGGATGGACGTGACTTTATTCCGCAGACAGAGCCACTGGGCGGTGATGAGGGTGCTCATTGATAGAAATTTATGGGGATTGGGTTACATTCCCATCGCAAAGGAACGCCTATGGCGTTCTTTTCCCTTGAAAAAAATAAATAGTTATGGAGGAGACCGTGAAGCAACCGAGTTCTTTAAAATTTGCCGGCAAATTGCAGGATTACAAACTGCTGATCAAGTTCAATCTCAGCTTCATGGTCGTGTTTTCCGCCCTGATCAGTTATTTGCTGGCGCCGAAAGTCAAAGAATATGACTGGGTCGCGATAGGTCTCTTTTTCCTGGGCGGCATGCTGGTGACCGGCAGCGCCAATACCATCAACCAGATCGTGGAGAAAGATACCGATGCCCTGATGAAGCGGACGGCTAACCGGCCCGTTGCTTCCGGGCGGATGAGCGTGCAGGAAGCCTGGACCTTTGCCGTAGTGGCGGGCGTAGGTGGAGTGCTGATCCTTTCGCATTTCAACCTTTTGACAGCGGCCCTGGCGGCTTTCAGCCTGTTTATATATGCCTTTATCTATACGCCGCTGAAGAAGGTCAGCTCTATTTCTGTCCTGGTCGGGGCTATCCCCGGCAGTCTGCCCTGTCTCATCGGCTGGGCGGCGGGAAATGATGACCTCAGCGTCGGCGGATGGGTCTTGTTTGCCCTGCAGTTCTTCTGGCAGTTTCCGCATTTCTGGGCAATCGCCTGGATTGCGCATAAAGACTATACCGCAGCCGGATTTAAGCTGCTGCCGTCCAATGAAGGGCCGACCAAGTATTCTGCCATACAGGCGATAATTTATTCTCTGCTTTTGTTGCCGGTGGGCATACTGCCGTACTTTACGGGTATGAGCGGGATAATAAGCATGGGGGTTGTAACGATCGCCAATTTGTTCATGGTAGGGCAATGCGTGCGGCTCTACCGGGAAATGACCGTGAAAGCCGCGAGACGGGTGATGTTCGGTAGTTATATCTACCTACCGGTAGTATTGCTGTCATTATTGGCCAATAAAACGGCGTGAATCTAAAGAGTAGAGGAGGAATCATGATACAATCAATTGAAGCTAAGGAAACTGTGAACGAACAACGAAAGAAAATACATCCCCATAAATTTACGTTATGGGTGGCGCTGGGCAGCATTATCATGATGTTTGCGGGACTGACCAGCGCATATGTGGTGAAGAGGGATCAGCCTGGCTGGACGACGTTTTCGATTCCCAAGGCTTTTTGGTATTCGACTGCTGTTATCCTGATCAGCAGCCTCACGATTCAGATGGCTTTGAAAGCCTTTAAGGAAAGGGAGATGCAACGCTACCGTAATCTCCTGACCACAACGGCAATACTGGGCATCCTTTTCGTAATCCTGCAGTGGATGGGTTTCCGTCAGATATGGAATACGGGAATTACGTTTAAAGGTTCCGGCGGCGGACAGTTCTTATATATCATTGCGGGTCTCCATGCGGTGCACGTACTGGGGGGTATACTTGCCCTGGTGGTGATGTTTGCAAAGGCTTTTGCATCCAAGGTCCGCAGTTATAATAGTGTCCCGGTGGAGCTGATGAGCACGTACTGGCATTTTGTAGACTTGCTCTGGATCTATTTGCTCATTTTCTTTACGGCTATAAATTAATATTCAGTTTAGTTAAATAAATTTGCAAATCAACTAAAATAACAACATGGCACAAGCAGTACCGGCAGGTCAGAAATGGTGGAGTGGCGGGAAGAGCCCCTTCAACGTGGAGTATGGGAAACTGATGATGTGGTATTTTCTGATGAGTGATGCCTTTACCTTTGGCGCTTTCCTGATCTCTTACGGCTCTATCCGTTTTGCCAGCAATGGCTGGCCTGACCCCAATGAAGTGTTCCACTCCTTCCCAGGTATGGGAGCGACGCATCTTCCCCTGGTATTTGTGAGCCTGATGACCTTTATATTGATCATGAGCTCAGTAACGATGGTACTTGCCGTAGCTTCAGGACATAATAACGACCAGAAGGCGGTGACGAAGTGGATGATCCTGACCATTATCGGAGGTTTTGCCTTTTTGGGCTGCCAGGCCTGGGAATGGACGCACCTGCATGGTGAAGGCGCCTGGTGGGGAAGAAACCCCTTTCCGAATGCGGATGGCTCTGTAGCCTCTACCAACTTTACGAACTTTTTCTTTACGATCACCGGTTTCCATGGATTCCACGTGTTCTCCGGTGTGATCATCAATACGATCATGCTCATCAAGAACCTGCGGGGTGACTTTGCAAAACGCGGGCATTATCTGATGATCGAAAAAGCCGGTTTGTACTGGCACTTTGTAGACCTGGTATGGGTATTTGTATTTACTTGTTTTTATTTACTCTAGGCTTTAACTCAAATAATCTTATTTATGTCTGATATTCAAACACCAACCGGCCATGTAGCCGAAGCGCACTTCGACACCAAACCGATCTGGAGGACTTTTTGGATCCTGTTGGGGATTACCATGGTCGAGCTGGTCCTGGCTACCATTCACCTGAAAACCGGATTTCCGCCCAAATATGTGCTGAATGGCATTTACCTGATCCTGACATGCGCCAAGGCGTTTTATATCATCGCTGAATTCATGCACTTACGTCATGAGCTGAAGAACCTGATCATGACCATCGGCATTACGGCGTTGTTGTTTGTCTGGTTCATCATCGCCTTTCTCTGGGATGGTAATTCTTACCGTGAGCTGCGCAACCGTTACGATCAGCATCATGCTGAACAAAACCAGGTAAAGGCGCCTCAAGAACCTGCAGCGAAGAAACCCGGATCACCGGAATAGTAGTGCCGGCGTGGCGAAAACAATATTGGAACCATCGCTGCCGGCGATGGTTTTTTTAATTTAAACAGCATGCAGTGAGTAAGAAAGCACTATTAGCCATATGTATAGCGGTGGTAATACCCCTCTTCTTTTATATGATCGCCAGGCAGTATAGTGTGCCTATGCCCGGTCGTTTTTTCCCGGATTCTGTGGTCACGCGAATGAAGGATGGTAAGGAGATAACCGATACGGTGTGGCACAAGGTGGCCAATATTTCGCTACAGAACCAGCTGGGGCAGACCGTCTCTCTCGATCAGCTGAAAGGAAAGGTAGTGGTAATCGACTTTTTCTTTACCCATTGCGCCAGCATCTGCCCCACACTGACGAAGAATATGCGGCATCTGCAGGACGGGCTCAAGTTAAAAGACAACATGAAGGGGGTGGATACTACCTTTGTTCAGTTTCTTTCTCTTACGGTGGATCCGGCGCACGATTCGGTGCCGGCCATGAAGAAATATGCCGATCATTATGGGGTGAATCCCGATGTTTGGTGGATGTTGACCGGCCCTAAGAAGACGATCTACGATTTTGCGCTTAACGAGCTTAAGCTGGGATTACAGGATAGCGTCAGCGTTGATTCGAACTTTGTCCATACGGACTACATTGCGCTGCTGGACAAGGACAGGGTTATCCGGGGATACTATCATGGTACGGATACGGCTGCGGTTGCCAAATTGGGGGACGACCTTGTGTTCATCATGTTGGAGAAGGACAAAAAAAATAAGCCGGCTTTGTTTGGCGAGCTGCGCCCGCTGTTTGTTCCTATTATCATCATTCTATTGGGGACGGTGCTTGGCGTTGTTTATTTCAGCAGGAAACCTAAAAAAATGAATACCAGTATATGAGTGAAATTACTTCGCGTAGTTATACCCGGGCGATCATCATCGTGTCCATTGCTATTCCTTTGGCGGTGGCTTTTTTGATCCTGGTACCCACGGCAAAAATTAATTTTGGCTTCAACACCCATGTCCTTCCGCTTTTTCATGCCATCCTGAATTCCAGTACGGCCATCCTGCTGATTGCCAGTCTTTATTTTATAAAGAATGGCCAGGTCCGGGCCCATAAAACGGCGAACTGGATCGCGGTGGTGCTGAGCACGGTCTTTCTTGTTTCATACGTGATCTACCATGCATCGAATCCTTCTACGCGATTTGGCGACCTGAACCATGACGGGCTCTTGAGTGATGAGGAGAAACAAGAGGCCGGGGTTGCACGGTATGTTTATTATTTTATCCTTACGACGCATATTACTTTGTCAGGGATTATCATTCCTTTCGTTCTCTTTACTTTACAGCGGGCCTACCAGGAGAAATTCGACAAACACCGCCGGCTGGCGAAAATAACCTGGCCGATGTGGTTGTATGTGGCTGTCACGGGAGTGGTGGTTTATGTGATGGTCAGTCCGTATTATTGAAGGCGCCTTTGCGGTACCGCTAATTTTCTTTTTTGCCGTTGCCATGCTCTTGTTGTTGTATGATGAGCTGAGAGCGGCGGGGCTCACTGATCCGATCATAGTTGAAAGGACAATGTCTGCATCCATTACCGCAGCAATACCCTCTTTCCAGATGATATTTGGCTGTCAGGACCATTAAGCCCTCTTCGTTGTAATAGAAATCGATTCCTTCAATCAACTGCTTCATTGGGGCATGTTTCGGGAAGGCCTTACTCTCTCAGGAGGAGTGGGCTCCTCATTTTTGACTTTTTCGTGCAATTCCTCGTCCAGGTCCGGCAATTTCTCTTCCGGTAGTGTAAAACAAAGATAGTATACCCGTTTGCTTTGTGCGATGTCCAGGCTTTCATAATGCGTGCGGATCTTTAGTTCCTCTTTCATAGGCAAGGCATGGATATCGGCCGAATCTTCCAGCAGCGGCAGGTGATAAAGAGCCGCCACCCACTTAGTGAACTGGTATAGTACCGGCGAATCTGTCTTTAGATGGATGCGCCCGCCGGGTTTCAGGATCTGCTGATAAAGACGAATGAATTTAGGATGGGTCAGTCTTCTCGTAAACCTCGATTTTCGGAGCTGGGGGTCAGGAAAAGTGAGCCAGATCTCTTCTGCTTCGCCCTTGTGGAAATAAGACGTGATCTTATCGATGTGCGTGCGCAGAAAAGCGGCATTGGCAATCTTTTCCTCCAGGCATTTTTTTGCCCCGATATAGATGCGGTTGCCTTTCATGTCTATCCCAAGAAAATTCCGCTCAGGATACATTTTTGCGAGCCCTACTGTATACTCGCCTTTGCCGCAGGCCAGTTCGAGGGTCAGAGAATGGTTGTTTTTGTAGAATGCAGCCCACTGGCCTGCCATCCCTTCGGGATATTGCAGGACGTTGGGAAAGGATTTGATCGCTTCAAAGCGGATGAGTTTCTTTTGGCCCATGAGGGAGCAAAAATAATTAAAATGCCTCGCTGCCGGAATGAAAAATGCCCCGCCAAAAGGCGGGGCATCGATCTTCCTGCTGTAGAGGGAGGAGTCGAACCTCCACGGGGTAGTTAGCAGTAGCGCAATGTGCGGTGGTCAACCCCAGTCGCAGCCGATTTAAGTCGGATGCGGCATTACACTATGTTTATCCCAGTTCCCCACCCCCGAGACAAGAGGGCATGTCTGCCAAATTTCATCACTCCACAGTGAGAAGCCGTGTTACCAGCTTGATGAAGTAAAATTAAAGAAATGCGGCAAACATTTGTATTTTTTCAACAAAAATTTTTATATTTTCAAAATTATTCAAATATTTGCAATACACTGTAGAGAAAATTCAAAAACTATATTCAAGATGGCTGTAAAATTGAATCTCGACAAATTGGATTTACAGATAATTCATGAAATGATGGAGAATGCAGAGATCTCCTACGCAGAATTAGGAAAAAAGCTATTTGTTTCGGGGGGCACGATTCATGTCCGGATCAAAAAGTTGCAGGAGCTATCCGTTGTCAAAGGTACAAAATTGCATGTCGATCTTAAACAGCTTGGTTATGATGTAATTGCCTTTATCGGCATCTATCTGGAAAAAAGCTCGCTCTATGACAGTGTTGCCCGCGAATTGCAGAAAATACCCGAGATCGTCCGGCTCAACTATACCACCGGCAGTTACAGCATGTTCGCAGAAATAGTCTGTAAAGACATCAATCAGCTGAGATTCGTGCTGCATGACGAACTGCAGAAAATAAAGGGGATCGAACGTACAGAGACCTTTATTTCTCTCGACGAAAGCATTAGCCGTAATGTGCAGGTCTTCAAAGAATAATATTTGATTTTGCCCTCGTTTATACCCTTACATTCAGTACATCCCGTAATCCATTGCCCAGCAGATTGAACGCGAGCACCAGCAGCATGATGGCCAGCCCGGGCGCAAGGGCCAGCATAGGGTTATGTGTGATAATGAAATTGTAGTTCTCCTTAATCATCAATCCCCAACTGGGTTGTGGTGGCTGAACCCCCACTCCCAGAAAACTCAGGCCCGCTTCGATGACAATAGCAGAGGCAAAATTGGAAGCGGCTACGACCCACACCGGACCCATAACATTCGGAAGGATGTGCCGGAATAGAATACGGCTGTGCGAATAACCCAGTGCCCTGGCTGCTTCTACATATTCCCTTTCCCGTACCGCCAGCACCTGGCCGCGGATGATCCGCGCTACATTTACCCAAAGTGTAAGCCCAATGGCAATGAAGACCTGCCAGAATCCCTTGCCCAGCACCAGCATGATGGCGAAGACCAATAGCAAAGTAGGGATGCTCCAGATGACATTGACCAGCCAGAGGATGACCTCGTCGACCCGACCCCCGAAATAACCGGCCAGTGCGCCCAGCAGGACACCTACACTAAGGGAAAGCAGGACGGTCACCAACCCGACGGCCAAACTGACTCTAACACCAATGAGTAACCGGCTTAAAATATCCCGTCCGTACTTGTCGGTTCCCAGCCAGAAGGCTTGTGTTTTTACCTGGTAAGCACCCGGGGATGGTAATGCCCTTCTTTCCTCTACCCCCTCATCCACAAATTTTTGTACAATCAGGCTATCGCCCTGTACAACATAACTATTGATGGGGATATAGTCAAAAGCATCTTCCCGGCCATTGAACAGCCGGCTAAAGAAGGAGACACCGGATACAGGCCGTTCTTTTGGCAGAAGCAGGAAAACCTGGTGAAAACCCGGCCGGCGGCCACCAATCTCCACGATGATACGATTGGCGTTGGGGGATGGATCTGGTGCGATAAAGTAGGCGATGACAGCCACTACCAGCGAAAGGCTAATGACGATAAGCCCGAACAAGGTTCCTTTGTTGCGTAACAGACGCTTTCCTATATGAAGCCGGGTTTTTGTCATTAGCTTATTCTTCTATCCTTCCAACGGTAACTGCCGAACTTACCCAGCCAGCCGACTACGATGGTATAGAGTATATGAAAAGGTTGTAAGACCGCAAAATACACCATCAATTGTTGCTGTTCGAAAAAGGTAGCTACCGACCGGACAAAAGGATATTCCACCATGGTCTTTACCGTCAGCAGGAGCAACAAGACCCACAACCACCAACTATTCCAACAGGCGGCCACCAGCAAACCCACAAACAGTAAATTGACTATATAGACCAATAAAAGTACCCAAAAGATGCGTTTGTCATCGTAGCGGTCTGCCTTGCTGGCCCAACGTATCCGCTGATGAAGGAAACCTGACCATCGCGTCTCCGGGTTTGTCGTGACGATGGCGTGCCGGTGTTTCAGGAAAAAGACCTTTTGAGGATATTTAAGGTATATTTTATGCATCAACAGCATGTCGTCGCCGCTGGGAATGGTGTCAATACCTTTGAATCCCCCCACTTCATAAAATGCCTTTTTCTCATACGCCAGATTTGCCCCGTTGCACATGGAATGGAATCTTGAAAAGACGGCGGCGCCGGTGATGCCTTGCAGCGTGACAAAGTCCAGCGTCTGAAAGACAGACAAAAATGAAGAGCGGCCACCCGCGATGCGAACCGGTGCGGCAATGAACTTGGCGCCCTTGTCTTCATAAAACGAGGCTATCGTCGATAGCCATTCGGGATGTGCAGTACAGTCTGCGTCTGTTGCGACGATCAGCTCTCCGCTGGCTGCGGCGATACCGGTTTCAATAGCCCATTTTTTGTGGGCTGTTTTGTTTTGGGGGGCTTTTTGCTCTGCGAGGCTGATACATTTTAAAGAGAAAGCGGGTATGGCTGCAACTGGCGCATCGTATCCTGCAACTGCGAGATCCTCTACCATAATTGCCGTCCTGTCTGTCGAGTGATCGTCGATGACGATAACCTGGTACAGGTCCTTCGGGTAAGTCTGCCGGGCAAGGGAATTCAGGCAGTTGATGATATTCTGCTCCTCATTCCGGGCCGGCACGATGACGGAAATGCGCGTGCGATGGTCCCGGGAATTTGGGTATTGAAAAAATGGGATAGACTTCCAGGCCCGAAGGTACCATGCGATCAATACCCCGTAAACAGCAAATAACAAACAGCTTATAAGCGTGAAAAGGTACAACGGGGTCATAATTGAATTAAATGATCGGTAAATATAAAGATCGGTTTTATCAGTGGTTTTGCAAGCAGGTGATCATCATGAAGTGATAGCCTTTTGTATTATTTCCAGGTTTCCGGGCTGTAATAATTGATGGCCTGTAGGGAGAACCTGGATAGTGCAGCGACTTTCAATGCCTCTTCGGAAGTATTGGCCCCTCTCCGACCGGATGATCCGATCGTAACGGCCATATATGAGTCTGATGGTAATGTTCCGTGACCGGATGATGTCCCGGATAACGGGTAGCCGGGGTCGGAAACCTCGCATGGTTGTCCAGCGGGCATATAGGTTCTGGCGAACTTTTACATCGTCGATATACCGGATAGTGAACTTGTAAATGCCGGGATTGACACATTTCAGGGCATTCCCGATCCGGAGGAGGAAAAAGAACCAGGCCGGGTGCGCCATTGTAAACCGGAAAACGCGGTTGCCGGGACCGGTCTGTGTCGCCAACCAATACCAGGGATTCATTTGCAGGCCGTCGGGAGCAAGTAACACCAGGTTATCAATTTTCTCGGGGGCCAGCTGTAAGAGATGAAGCGCCACTCTTCCGCCCATGCTATACCCCAACAATGTCCACGGCCGTTTCCGGCCGGGCAAACGGGTGGTTATTTCTTCCAGCAGGGTCAGCAGGTCGGGAGGGTCGAAAAACAATCCTTCTTTCCAGTCGGTTTTGCCATGGAAGGGCAGGTCGATAGCAACGAGGGTATAGTCCCTGCCAAGGACTTCTTCCATGAAGGAAAAAGAGCCGGCTGATTCACCATAGCCATGAAAGCAAAACAGGAGCTTAGGCCCTGTTCCCCAGCAGGAATACTGTATACGGGATTTACCAAGGGCATAATGGCCGGTCTGCATGCAACGAATCTACATACTCCTAACCAATTTTTTAGATTGAAGTCTTGTATTTCTCCGGGTAAATCCCTAACTTTATTTAGTTGTTTAACTAACTGTATGCCAAACAACCAATTTAAGAAAGGAGAACTCTATAGTTTTATCACCGGTAAGGCATCTATTGCTATTGCCCGCAATCTGCAGAAGAAGTTTAATTCGGCCGGCCTGAAAATAACTATCGAGCAGTGGAGTGTATTGTATCATTTATGGAAAGAGGATGGGAAAAGCCAACAGGAGCTGTGCACCGCCACATTTCGTGACAAGCCCAGCATCACGCGGCTGGTTGACAACCTGGAAAAGCTGCAGCTGGTCAAACGAGTGGCGTCTGACGACGACCGCCGTATCAACCTTATTTATCTGACGCGTCAGGCGCAGCGGCTGCAAGAGGAGACAATGCAGCTCGCCGAGGCCACGTTGAATGAAGCGCTGGAAGGGGTGCCCGCTGACAGGATCGATATCTGTAAAGAAGTATTACAGCTTGTATATGACAATCTTCGATAGCTGGTTAAAATGATTTTTCTCTCATCAACTAAACTATTTTCTATGAGCGCGTCTACCGAAAAAGCACAAGCCCTCAAGGGGGCAGAATGGTTGATAAAGGAAAGCTCTCCTTTTGAAACCTTTATTCCTGAAGACTTCAATGAAGAGCAGCAGATGGTTAAAGACATGTGTAACTCCTTTTTGGATACCGAGGTGCTGCCGGTGATCGACCGCATCGATAAACTGGAGCCCGGACTTATGCCTTCGCTGATACAAAAAGCCGGGGATCAGGGTCTGCTGGGAGCCGCCGTTCCGGAAGAATATGGCGGTCTGGGAAAGGATTTCATCACGGCTACCCTGGTGAACGAGGGATTAGGCGGTGGTTATTCCTTTTCTGTCGGTGTTTCGGCTCACACGGGTATCGGTACGCTGCCAATCCTTTATTTTGGAACGCCGGAACAAAAGAAGAAATATATTTCCAGGCTGGCCAGTGGGGAGTGGAAGGGTTCTTACGGACTGACAGAGCCCAACAGCGGCAGTGATGCACTGGGTGCGAAAACAACGGCGAAGTTGTCGGCCGACGGTAAATACTACCTGCTCAACGGGCAGAAATGTTGGATCACCAATGGCGGATTTGCGGACATTTATACAGTTTTTGCAAAAATCGATGGCGACAAGTTCTCCGCATTTATCGTAGAGCGGGGATTTGAGGGATTTACCCAGGGCCCTGAAGAACATAAGATGGGTATCAAGGGTTCTTCCACGGTGCAGCTGTATTTTCAGGATTGTAAAGTGCCTGTAGAAAACCTGCTGGGTGAAATTGGAAAGGGCCATATCATCGCTTTTAATATCCTGAACATCGGCCGTCTGAAATTGTGCGCTGCGGCGATAGGCGCAGCTAAACGGGCTACTACTATTTCCATCGAATATGCGAAGACCAGGGAGCAGTTCAAGACTCCTATCGCGAATTTCGGCGCCATTAAAAACAAACTGGCTGAGATGGCCATCGGTATATGGACAGCCGAAAGCGCCCTGTACCGGACGACCAAATGGATTGACGATAAAGAAGCAGGCCTGGCTGCGGCGGGTAAGCCATTCAATGAGGCTGTGCTGGGTGCTGCGGAAGAATATGCCATCGAATGCGCCATCCTGAAAGTGTTTGGCAGCGAGATGCTGGATTTTGTTGTCGATGAAGGTGTTCAGATTCATGGCGGAAACGGCTATAGTGACGAATACATCATTTCGAAAGCCTACCGGGATAGCCGGATCAACCGCATTTATGAAGGAACCAATGAGATCAACCGGCTGCTCACGGTCGACATGGTCCTGAAACGAGCCATGAAGGGCAGGCTGGATATCATGGGACCGGCGATGGCTGTTTCGAAAGAGCTGATGAGCATCCCTGAGTTTGGCTCCGGCGAGGAAACGCCCTTTTCCAAAGAAAAAAAGACGATACAGAACTTTAAAAAAGCTATTTTGCTAACCGCCGGCGCCGCCGCACAGAAGTTGATGATGAAACTGGAGCAGGAGCAGGAGATACTGATGTCTATAGCGGATATGGCCATCGAGACCTTTGTTGCGGAAAGCGCCTTGCTCAGGGCCTGGAAACTAGCTGACCAGCGCGGGGAGGCCGCAGCCGCTTTTGAGCTGGATATCGTGCGGACGTATCTGTATGACGCAGCCGACCGCATCAATAAATCCGGTAAGGATGCGGTCAATGCCTTTGCCGACGGGGACGAACAACGGATGATGCTGCTGGGCCTGAAACGCTTCACGAAAACAGATCCCTTCAACAGTAAGGAGGCAAAAAGAAGAATCGCCGACAAGCTGATTAACGATAATAGATATCCGCAATAGAGTGCGGGACAGCGAGCGCTGTATCAAAAGCTGAATTGCGAGTTACACATGAGCAAAGAAAAAGCCACTCCGGAAATTTCCGGGCGTGGCTTTTCTGTAAAAGACCTATTTCGGATTATCTTTAATAAAAATTCAGGGAATGCGTCAAACGGTGATTTTTGTTCTGTTCCTGCTGACGGCGGCTGCCGGCTATTCCCAGGACAGCGTATGGCTGGCGCGGACGACAGGCCAGCTGCCCTTTATGGAATACGGCATCGGTGACGACCGGCTTGGCGGGGCCAAGATGAGCTACCTGGATTCGAATATCCTGGTCAGGATAGTAGACAGTTTCGGCACGGACTACAAAGTGCGCCTCTCCAACCAGCACTATGCCTATATTGCCAGGACCAGCCTCGTCCGGCAGAACAAGGCGGCCAATTATCTCCCTGCCCATAATCCCCATCTCAGCGGCAGCATCAAGGTATTTGGGGACACGGCCTCTGACTTTGTTGTTGTGAACCTCGACGACAGGTATCCGTATCGCAGTCTGCAGCTGCTGGACCCCTCAAGGGTGGCGGTTGATATTTTCGGCGTGACCAGCAATACCAATTGGATTACCCAGCTGCGTTCCGCCAAAGAGATCAGGAATACCTGGTACGAGCAGGTGGAAGACGATGTCCTGAGGGTCTATATTCAATTAAAACATGTACAGCACTGGGGGCATAACCTGGCTTATGACAGTACCGGCAGAAAGCTGGTTATCCGTATCCGGAGACAACCGGCGATACCGGATATCCGAAAACTCCGGATCGCTATCGATGCCGGTCATGGCGGGGACAATTCGGGGGCCAGTGGCGTCACCAGTAAAATACTGGAAAAGAATTATACGCTGCTGATAGCGGAGCAGCTTCGTAAGACGTTGAAGACGGCAGGGGTAAAAAATATTTTCATGACCCGCACGACGGATACTTCGCTCGGCATGCCCGAGCGGATAGCGCTGCTGAAAAAATATGACCCGCATCTGCTGGTGAGTATCCACCTGAACTCAGCCAGTGAGGATACGGTACAGGGCACCAGTACCTACTATCGTTACATCGGCTTCCGTCCCCTGAGTGTGGCTATAATGGACAGGATGCTAAGCCTGGGGCTTAAAGAGTTTGGGAACGTGGGCAATTTCAACTTTGCGTTGAGTGGTCCTACCGACTATCCCAGTGCCCTGGTCGAAGTCGCTTTTCTCAGTAACCCCGAAGACGAAAAGAAAATACTCAACCCTAAATTCCGCAAGGCCGTAGCGCAGAAGATCTATTTAGGCATCGTGGATTGGCTTAAACAAATGAAACTATGAACGGATACCTGATGCAGGAGCAGAAATGGGTCCCCGGAGAGGACCTTTTTATCGAGAGCTTTGCTTCCGAAAATCGCTATGGCGTTGTGTTTGAGGATGACGGCGAGGCCGCCTATTTTTATGCGGTGGAAAAGGATGAGAGTGGCGCTGGTCTGAGCATATTGGATGCTTTGCATATTTACGAAAAGGGGGAAAATGAGGAGGTGGTGGAAGCCAGGCCCCTTTTGATAATATGGGCCAGGGACTGGATGAAGTGCGCCCTTGTCATCGATGGGTATTGTCATGCCTTATTCGATTTCAAGGCGCAGGGTGGTTATAATATCAATGAATTTCCCCCACCGAATGATTTTTGGACCAAGGGGGACCGAAAACTTACCGATGAATTGATCCGCAGTTTATTCTAATTTTTAAAAAGCTATAAAAATCTATTCTCATGTCTCTCCCGAGTTCCTTTGTCCATCATGTTTATTTCTGGTTAAAAAATCCTGATAGTAAGGAAGACCTCGCGGCGCTGGTTGCCGGGTTGAAAAAGCTGGCAGCGCTGGACCTGATCAAGGATTACCATATTGGGGTACCTGCCACTACGGACAGGGGGGTTATCGATCGGTCGTATGCTGTCTCCTGGCTGGTGATTTTTGCCGCTGCCGCGGACCAGGAGAGTTATCAGACAGCGCCAAAACATCTTGACTTTGTCAATGAATGTTCGTCGCTGTGGACTAAGGTGGTGGTATACGATTCGGTGGAAGCTTAGGAAAGTTGCGCGGCTGCGGCTTCATCGACGAACCAATATAACTCTCCATTCACCGGTTTTATCTCCTGGGAGGGGTAAAGGTCGGGATTATAAGCGCCTTTCAGCACTTCCTTCAGGGCATGGGCTTTTCCTGCTCCTGTTGTCAGAAAAGCTATGTGAGCGGCCCTGTTGACAATAGTTTTTGTCAGCGTAATACGGTACATATTCTGTGCAGGCAGGAAAAAGGCTTTTACCCAGGCTTTTTCTTCGTGTACGATGTCCGTTCCGGGAAAGAGGGAAAGGGTGTGACCATCGTCGCCCATGCCCAGCAATACCAGGTCGAAGCTATTGGGCAGGGTAGCCGGGGCGCCTGTGGAGCCGGAGCTGCCGGGGACAGCATCGAAATATTGGTGGAGTATTTTTTCGTATTCGACGGCGGAGGCTTCGGGTTCGATGTCTGTACGCATCACATGTATTTGGGAGGGGGGTACCGGAACAAAGTTTAACAGCGTATCATAAGCCATCTTTGCATTGTTGCGGTCGTCTTCAAAGGGAACAGCCCGTTCGTCTCCCCAGAAGATATGCAGCTTTGACCAGTCGATCTGGTCTTTGTAAGGGGGCGCTGCCAGGATTTTATGCAGCAATTTGGGGGTGCTGCCACCGGAAAGGGCGATAGTAAAACGATCCCTTAGTTTTAACGTTTCTGCGATAAGATCGGCGATCCATTTGGCAGCGGCCCGGCTCAGCTGTTCGGCGTCTTTGTATACGTGTAATTCCATGATAGATGTATGATTAAGCAGGCGGACCGGTGGCCCGCCTGCTGTTTACTTTATTGAGCGGGGGGCATCGTGATCCAGTTGTGACCATCTCTGGCGATGAGGGCTTCTGCATCTTCAGGTCCCCATCCATCCGGAGTATAGTTGGGGAAGTCTACCGGCGGACGGCTTTCCCAACTTTCCAGTATCGGCATTACGATGCGCCAGGCGGCTTCTACCTGGTCGGCACGCATAAACAAGGTAGGGTTCCCTTCCATGACATCCAGCAGCAGGGTCTCGTAGGCTTCCGGCTCGTGAGCGGCATCGGAGTTAAAGACCATATCCACGGGGTCCAGGTTCATGGACTGGCCGGGACGCTTGGCCTGGAAGCGTAAGCGAACTTCCATTTCAGGCTGAATGCTGATGGTCAGCCGGTTGGCGCGCCATGTATCCGATGCTTCCGGCGGGAAGGCATACCTGGGCGCCTCCTTGAACTGAATGGTGATATTGGTGGTCTTCTGGTTCATGCGTTTGCCCGTGCGAACGTAGAAGGGAACGTCCTGCCAGCGCCAGTTGTCGATGTAAAACTTAACGGCGGCAAAGGTCTCCACAGGAGAATTAGGATTAACGCTTTTTTCCTGTTTGTAACCCGGTACTTTTTGTCCTTTCATCCAGCCTTCGGAGTATTGGCCGCGCACCGCATATTGGTTGACGTCCTCTTTACTGATCTTCCGGATCGCATTCAGCACGTCTACTTTTTTATTCCGGATCTCATTGGCGTCGAAGGACACCGGGGCTTCCATGGCGATCATACACATCAGCTGGAGGATATGGTTCTGGACCATGTCCCGAAGCGCACCCGAGTTCTCATAATAACCGCCGCGTCCTTCCACGCCTACTGTTTCTGCCGCCGTGATCTGTACGGACTCGATGTAGTGCCGGTTCCAGATGGGCTCGAACAGGGCGTTGGCAAAACGGAGAGAAAGGATATTCTGTACCGACTCTTTACCCAGGTAGTGGTCGATACGATAGATCTGTTCTTCCTTGAACATGGTCATCAACAGCTGGTTCAGCTCGTGTGCGCTTTTAAGGTCATGTCCAAATGGTTTCTCGATGACGATACGGGTGGTCGCCGTTTCCGAGCAAATTTTGAGGGCACCGAGTTTCTTCGCAATGTCCGGCATCAGCTGGGGTGCGACGGAGAGATAGAAGATAACATTGGGGTGTTCACCCATCTCGGCTTCTTTGGCCTTGATGACATCGGCGATCTTCCCATAATCTCCATCTTTCTCGGCATCCATCTGCAGGTAGGAGACGTGCTGGGAGAATTCGTCCCAGTGACCATTGGGCTCCCCTTTCCGGCGGCTGAACTGCTTGATACCGTCCAGCAGGCGTTTGCGGTAGTCCCCGTCATTATAAGGGCTGCGTCCGATGCCTACGATACCGAATTTTTCCGGCATCCAGTCGTCGATGAATAAATTATATAGGGCCGGTGAAAGCTTTCTGAAATTTAAGTCGCCACTACCCCCGAAAATAAAGATCAGGGAGGCGGGTGGTCGTTTGTGGTTTTGCATATATTGTCTGTTACGTCATTAATTATATCTTATTATTTGTTCCATTCGGTGTGGAAGGTAGCGGGCTCATCTATCCGCTGATAAGTGTGCGCGCCGAAATAGTCCCGCTGTGCCTGGATAAGGTTGGTCGGCATCCGCTCGCTTCGGTAAGCATCAAAATAGCTCAGGGCAGCCATCAGGCCGGCAACGGGATAACCCATATGGATGGCGTGGATGATCATATTGCGCATATTTTGTTTTTTCGCCTGCAGCAATTGGGCGATATCTCCTTCCAATAACAAATTGGACAGCTCAGGGTTCTTTTGATAGGCTTTAAAAAATACTTCCAGCAGGGAAGACCGGATAATACATCCGCCGCGCCAGATCTTGACCACGTCCTGCAGGGGTATTTGCATGTCCAGCTCTTTGGAAGCTACATGCAGTTGGGCCAGCCCCTGGGCATAACTGATGATGACCGCGAAGTAGAGGGCGTCCTGTACCTGCTGGATAAATACTTCCTTGGGTACGGGGACGTCTGCTGTGGGTGTTTTATAGAGGCCTGCCGCCTGTGTCCTTTCATCTTTATAAGCAGACAGCTCGCGCATGCACACGGACATGTCGATCACCGGGATGGGAATACCCAGATCCATAGCGTCCTGTGAGGTCCATTTACCTGTTCCTTTGGAGCCGGCTTTGTCGAGGATCATATCCACGAGGTGATTGCCCGTCTTATCATCCTTTTTCAGAAAAATATCCCTTGTAATTTCTACGAGGAAAGACTGGAGCTCGCCGTCATTCCAGCTTTTATATACCTTATGCAGCTCGTCATTGTCCAGGCCCAGTCCACGATGCAGCAGGTCATAGGTTTAGCTGATCAACTGCATGATCGCATATTCGATACCATTATGCACCATTTTCACGTAGTGACCGGCAGCGCCTTTTCCCAGGTGAGCGACACAGGGAACGCCGTTTACTTTGGCTGCCACGGCTTCCAGCAGGGGCTGGACTTCAGGATAGGCTTCGGGATCTCCGCCAGGCATGATGCTGGGACCCGTACGGGCTCCCTGTTCACCGCCGGAAATGCCGACTCCCATGAAATGAAAGCCTTTTTCCTGCATAGCCGTAACGCGACGTAAAGTGTCTGTATAGTGAGAGTTACCGCCGTCGATGACGATATCTCCTTTCTCCAGCAGAGGTAAAAGATCATTGATGACATTGTCCACCGGTTTGCCGGCGGGTACAAGCATCATCAGCTTGCGTGGCTTTTCCAGCAATTGGATCATTTCTGCGAGTGTATTCACTCCTTTCACTGTCGTTCCCGGCGAGGCAGAGGATTCAAGAGTTGCAGTCTTCTGGGCGTCCAGGTCAAAACCGACTACGGAAAAGCCGTGATCAGCCATATTAAGTAGCAGGTTACGCCCCATAACACCGAGGCCGATCATGCCGAATTTAAAAGAATTGTTTGCCATGATTGATTTATGAGGGCCTAAATTTAGGCAATTTATAATTCCGAAAAGTGTCCCCGGGCTGACAAGAGACCCTCTACAAGACATAAACGGTAAAAGATACAATAAAATAATACCGGCAAAATAACCGAGGGCCCCGGATTCCGGGGCCCTCGCTAATTATTTAGTTAGTTTATTTCACTTCGTCCGGATGCGGACTTCCTCTGTGGCAGGTTATACAGCTAACCGCGGGGATGACTGTGCCCTTGTCGTCTTTATTAAAGCTAAAATATTTTTTGTTTATTTTTTTGGTCATGGCGAACATATGCCGGGCAATGTTTTTTTCCGGCTTGGCATCGCTGGCAAAATCCAGGTGATGGGAAGCGCTATCGGCAGAAGGTGCATGGCAAAAACTACACTTGACACCGAGCGCAGCTTTCCAATTGTCCATCACTTTTTCCAAATCGTCATGACTGATATCCTTGGGCAACACTTTCAGATTTCTTTTGGGCTTATCGTCCTGGGGGCGAATTGCGGCCATTCCGGTTACCATAAGGACAAAGAGGCCAAGCACAACTGCAAATTTTTTGTAATGCAACATATTGGAGATTTTGGTTCCCCAATTTAGGGAAAGCCCGTATATATTCATCTAATATTTGACAATATTTTGACAATACCCCTTCCCCCACCCTTCACTATCTTTGCCAACATAAACCGGGCGGAGTCCGGTTTGGACAATTCAATATGGAACATACGGAAACGGACTTTTTAAAAAGAAGTCACATCATTACAATGGCCGTCTGCACAGGCCTGATCGTAGCCAATATCTATTATTGCCAACCCCTGCTTGTCCTCATTAGCAAAAGTTTTAATATCCCGGAAAGCAAAGGGGGGCGGATAACCTTTCTCACCCAGGCGGGGTATGCGCTGGGCTTGTTGTTTTTTGTGCCACTGGGGGACAAGGTCGAGCGCAGGAAGCAGATTGTATGGATGGCCGCTTTTGCCGTGGCTGCTCTCATTCTGGCCGCACTATCTCCCAATTTGCTTTGCCTGGAGATAGCCTGTGTGCTTATCGGCGCCACTTCTGTCATCCCTCAGCTGATTCTACCCCTGGCTGCCCAGCTGGCCTCGCCGTCCCGGACGGGAAAGGTAATCGGTTCTATCATGAGCGGGTTGCTGGTCGGTATACTCCTGTCGCGAACATTGAGCGGATTTGTCGGAGCCTGGCTTGGCTGGCGCGGAATGTTTTGGGTGGCGGCGGGCATCAGCTTCCTCTTATTGCTGGTCATGCGGTACACTTTTCCGGCCAGTCGTCCTCATTTCAGCGGGTCATATGCTTCCCTGATGCGGACGCTGCTGACGCTGATAAAGGAACAGCCTGTTTTACGGGAGGCCGCGGTTATCAATGCCCTGGGTTTTGCCACTTTCGGGATGTTCTGGACTACCCTGACCTTCCATCTTTCCGGAGCGCCTTTTCATTTTAACAGTGATGTCATCGGACTTTTTGGATTGGCCGCTGCAGCAGGCGCCCTGGCGGCGCCCCTCGTAGGAGGTGCTGCCGACAAACGCAATCCCCGTATCACCATCGGTTATGGATTGGGGCTGCTACTATTGTCCTTTATACTTATGTATGTATGGGCCAATGTTGTGACCGGTATGATTGCCGGCATTGTCCTGCTGGATCTAGCCATGCAATGCACGCATGTCTCAAACCAAAGTCGCGTATACGCCCTCGATCCGGCAGCGCGCAACCGGCTGAATACTGTATATATGACCGTGAGTTTTACCGGGACTTCGCTGGGTTCTGCACTTGGCATAGTGGCCTGGGATAAGGCTCAGTGGACCGGCGTCTGCGTAGCAGGCATGGCGCTTACGCTGCTGGCGTTTACGATGTATGGGCTTACCTATAAAAGAGCACGGCCGGTTTATCAATAAACTTTTTGCGGGTGAATTCAAACAAACGGGCGGTGCCGTTAACAAATTACTAATTAAGAAACTCTGGACATTTGGGTATTGTTTTTTAATGGAAATGAATTACCTTTGCGGAGTAAATTTGAGCTGATAACAGCAATTAGTAATTGAATGATCGTTTCCGCTATTTTATCTCCGGTAATTGTTAGTCGTCTTTACTCCCTGCTTTTTTACTCAGATTGCCTTTTATTTTCATTTTTAACCAGTTATTAGTATGAACATTTACGTTTCAAATTTAAGTTTTAACGTTACGGACGAAGACTTACAGGATTATTTTGCAGAATACGGAGAAGTTTCTTCTGCTAAAGTTATTATGGACAAATTCACCGGCAAATCCCGCGGATTTGCATTTGTTGAAATGTCCGATGACGAAGCAGCTAAAAAAGCTATCCAGGAACTGGACGGCGCTTCCGTTGATGGCAGAACAATCGGTGTATCCGTAGCTAAGCCCCGGGAAGACCGCGGCAGCAACGACAAAGGCGGTGGAGGCTCTTTCCAGCGCAGGGGTAACAACAACTACAGCAACAGCCGTTACTAAGTTAATTACTTCGTTAGATACACAGGACTCCAACTCCTAAAAAGGGGGGGTCCTTTTTTTATGCAGCTCTGTGAAGGGTGGTTTTATGCAGCGCTATGAAGGGTGAGGGCAACCGTAGTGCAGGTATCGCCACTGTTGTAGTCGATGCTGATGGTACCGCCGATCTTTTCGGCTGCGTGCTGCACCTGACGGATACAGTTCGCACAGCTGCGGTAAAAATATACACCGGCATTCCGGACCCTGATCATGATGTTTTCATCCACCTGTACCGACTCCACGTGAATGCATTCGTTCTGGGTACAGTCAACGGCCCTGTCCAGGAGATTCCAAAGGACGAAAGCCAGCAGGTTCTCATCCGAACCCACTTCGATATCTCTATCTATTTGGTTGATAATTATTGTTTTGCGACTTACGGCACGGGGAAGAAGACCCATCACCAATTCGTCTACAAACCGATGAAGGGATATGGTAGTGTTTAAATCAGTAGCCATTGATACAGGATTTTAGTAAGGGGGCTTTCTTTTATCGTGTAAATGTAACGCAGCCCGGCATTACTTTATGAGTGGGGCTTGTATTTATTTTCAAAATTCCTCAGACCGGACAGAGTCCGGTCAGTACACTAAGTGTACAGATTTTAATGAGTATTGGGACAAAAAATTATATTTAGACAAAATTTTTTGTCCAATACAACTTCAATGTATGAATTTTATAGGAAATCTTGTATGGTTGGTCTTTGGAGGATTGGCTGCCGCAATCGGCTATATTTTCGGCGGATTTTTGTTATGCCTTACGATTGTCGGCATCCCTTTCGGGCTGCAATGTTTTAAGATTGCCGGTCTCGTGTTATGGCCTTTTGGCCGGAAAGTCGTCTCCACTGGCAGCAGCATGGGATGCCTTTCCGTTTTCTTCAACATCATTTGGCTCTTGTGCGGGGGATTGTATACAGCCCTTGTACACCTGGTATTTGCCGCGCTGCTGTTTATCACCATTATAGGGATACCTTTTGCACGCCAGCACCTCAAGCTGATGGAGATATCCCTGATGCCCTTTGGTAAAGAGGTGATTTAGGCAAAAGAGTTTGGGCAGAGGGCAAAAAAATGGAGCCTGCGGCTTTCGCCCAGGCTCCGGTATATATGGAGATTCCTGATGTCTATCTCCAGTGACCCCGGTTCCAGTGATAACCCCGTTCGGCATGATCCCAATGGCCGCCTACCCAGGCGCGGCCGCCTCTTGGCCGGCCCCAGTATCCATTGCGCCAGGTGTATCGCCCGCCGGTCCAGACCCAATCCCCGTCGATCCAGACATAATCGGGTCCGGGGGCTACCGGCCGGACATAATAAACATCCCCGGGTTGGGTCTCAACATAACCTTCAGTGGCACAGCCGGTGACTGCCAGGGAGGTTGCTACTCCTATGATTAACAATAAATTTTTCATAATTTTTCATTTAGTGTGTTAAAGGGGCGCTATCTGTATAAAGGCGAATAATATGCCATTGCCCGGCAAAGGGGATTTTTTGGATAGCTGAGGTGGGATTTCCACAATACGAAACCATGTTACAGTGCAATTCAGTAAATTTGCGGTCGTATCCTGTTATTAAGGAGCTATCTTATCATGAGTGAAACAACAACCATCCCATCACAAACCCTGACAGCTAAAGATTTTGCTACTGATCAGGAGGTTCGTTGGTGCCCGGGATGCGGGGATTATTCCATCCTCGCCCAAGTGCAAAAGATCATGCCTACCCTGGGAATCCCCCGGGAAAACATCGTCATTATATCGGGTATTGGCTGTAGCAGCCGTTTTCCCTATTATATGAATACTTATGGGATGCACTCGATCCATGGCCGGGCCACGGCCATTGCTTCCGGGTTGAAGGCCAGTCGTCCCGAGCTGAACATCTGGGTCGTTACCGGCGACGGGGACAGTCTCAGCATTGGCGGTAACCATACCATCCACCTGCTGCGCCGGAATTTCGACATGAATATCCTGCTCTTCAACAACCAGATCTATGGGTTGACCAAGGGGCAATATTCGCCGACTTCGGAAGAACGGAAAGTCACGAAGTCAACCCCGTTCGGCAGCATCGACCATCCTTTCAATCCTCTTGCGCTTGCGATGGGGGCTGATGCCAGCTTTGTGGCCCGCAGCATGGACCGGGACCCCAAACACCTGCAGCAAATGCTGCTTCGCAGCCAGGGCCATAGGGGCGCATCCTTCCTCGAAATCTATCAGAACTGCAATATCTTTAATGACGGAGCTTTCGAGATCTTCACCGAAAAAGGCTCCAAGCCCATGGAAACCTTGTTCCTGGAACAGGGCAAACCCCTGGTCTTCGGAGCGCAACGGGAAAAAGGCATTCGCCTGGATGGTTTCCATCCTACTATTGTCGACCTGGGGAAGGATGTAAGCGAAAATGACTTGTGGATACACGACGAAAAAGACTTCTATAAAGCCCAGATTCTCGTCAGGATGTTTGATGATCCCCGTATCGAAGGTCATTTACCCAGGCCTTTTGGTGTCTTTTATGAGACGGAAAGGCCCTGTTACGAGGATATGCTCAACCTGCAGATCGAAGAGGTAATTCTTAGTAAAGGGAAGGGAGACCTGGATAAATTACTGAGGGGGAATGAGACCTGGACGATTGCGTAAGAAGGGACAAGCAACATATAAAAACGAAAAAAGAGGCCAGCTCGACAGGAGAGAGCTGCCTCTTTTTTTTGGTTTTTTCACAGTGAAATTTTTTGATTAGGTAGGTTAGGTAGAAACAAAAGAGCCAGCGATAGACATCGCCGGCCTGTGCTTACCTCTGAAACCACAAAAAGAAAAAGTTCGAATATTTTTCATTGCGCTCTATTCTCTTGTTACGTTTAATATCCCCTATACAGGGCATGCTATTCCACTATACCTTTCTGTTAGTACCTGGTCACTATTCACTGGATAGGTCCTGTTATACAGGGTTGTCAAAAATTAATTATTAAGATTGTGGGCGGATCCGGGACTAAGTACCGAAATACTGGTTTAAAAAGGGTAACGACGGGATTATGTCTGAACAGAGGATAGGTAAATTAAACAATATGAAGAAGTCACACCTCATATGCTGAACTGAACCCGGATATCTATGGAATTGGAATCTTCGGATGGAAATTGGACGGTCGGAATTGAGGAAATTGGATTCGGATAGCTTTTGGTGGCGTGTCCGTAATCTAGACGTTGTATTCAGAGTGTATAAGCGCGGTAAAAATAAAGACAGTTTTGTTAAAAAGCAATATTTTTTTTCCAATTTTTGCCCTGATCGCTGCGAATGTCCTCCTTCCCCGCAGAGAGGGGACGTTGTAAGCCTTACTGAACAAGGGTTTCAAGCTCTCTGTCGGCAGCTTTGAATGTTTTTTCTTTTTTTCTGTTGAACCACCATTCGGGCGCCGTCCTCTTCATCAGGGTATCGATGTAACGCATGCCCATAAGATACCAGATGCCCTTTAATTTGCCGCTGAACGAGGACTGCAGGGCTCTGAGGCTCATAGCAAAACCGCTATCCAGATACTCCATGTGATGCCAGTAGCCGGCCGGCATGAATAAGGTCTCCCCGTGCTCCAGGATCACCTCGTATCCTTTTGCCAGCCGCAACGCGGGATATTTTTCGAGTTCCAGCTTATTCTGGTCTTCGTCAAAATACTTTTCGAAATTTACAAAACTCAGGACTTCCCAGGGTTTCCGGTAAATCTTGTGTTGCTCTTCAAAAGGGAAAAGCAATACCCGTTTGCGCCCAACGAACTGCGTATGAATGATATGGGAAAGGTCGATGTCAAAATGCATGTGTGTCACCGACCCCTTTCCGCCGACAAATAACATTGGATAACGCTTGACAAATCCCTTCATCAGGTGTTCGGGCCATTCGAAGTCTTTGACCAGCTGGGGTGCATGCTCGAAAATGTTGAAAAGGAAGATCCGCCATTCTGCAGGCCCTTTGCGGACCATATCGATGTAATCTCCAAACTTCATGTAATCATCGGCCGTATTGATGGGGGTATACGCATCGCTTTTCACGTTGTTATAAACGCCCACTTTTACTTCCCCGACAACAAATTTGAAGTAATCCCAGGTCCATTTTTGGTAGGCCGGCCATAACTTAGACAGTCCGTTTCCGCTGATCACTAAGGGCTTCATTGGTGTGTAGTATTGATCCCTGAAGTCTTCAGCGTTGATACTGTCCACCCTGTCTACCGCTTGTAATTGCATGCTTAAAAGAAGATTTGGGCAAATTTAAGACTAAATCTATGTTAAGAGAATGTTAGCCATCACTGGCAATCCTTTTGCAGCAAATTTTTAATACCTTTCACTATGCTACTGCATCTCCATCCGGTGAACCCCCAGCTCAGAAACATCAAAACCATTGTGGAATGCCTGCTCGATGGCGGAGTCATCATTTATCCTACGGACACGATATATGGCCTTGGCTGTGATATTTTTCAGCACAAGGCGGTCGAACGTATCTGCCGGATCAAACAGGTCGACCCTGCCAAGGCGCAATTATCCTTTGTCTGTTATGACCTAAGTGACCTGAGCAATTATACCAAGAGCATCTCCACTCCCCTTTATCGAATGCTAAAAACTTATTTACCAGGCCCTTATACCTTTATTTTGCCAGCCAGCAAACAGGTCCCCAAGATCCTGAAAAGCAGGAAAGACACTATTGGTCTTCGCATTCCCGACAATACCATCGCTCGCTGTCTGGTCAAAGAATTGGGGCATCCCATTCTCAGCTCTTCGCTGCCGGGTGAAATGGTTGAAGAATATACTGATCCGGAGATGATCCACGATAAATTTGAAAAGCTCGTCGACATAGTCATTGATGGGGGTATCGGTGGGATTCTTCCATCCACAATCGTCGATTGTACCGGGGAAGAGCCCGTAGTCACCCGGAAAGGCCTGGGTCAGTGGGAGATGGAAGTTAATCCATGAGGGCGGGATTGGTCGGGCCGGGGGAGTTAATCCATGAGACTTAGCTGCTCTTCTTCGGGGCCATCGGGCAGGATGTTGAAGCTTTTCCGATGGTATTTGCAAAGTCCGAATTTCTCGATTGCGTCGCGATGTTCCTTTGTTCCATAGCCTTTATTGCTTTCCCAGCGGTAGTGGGGAAACTCCGCATGCAGCCCCCGCATGTATTCGTCGCGCCAGGTCTTGGCCAGGATGCTGGCAGCGGCAATGGACGCAAAAATGCTGTCTCCCTTTACGATACAGCGATGGGGTACTCTTTTGTATTTGGAAAAACGATTGCCGTCGATCAGCAGCAGCCTGGGTCGTAGTTTTAGCTGGTCGAGGGCCAGGTGCATGGCCTTAAAAGAGGCTTTTAAAATATTGATGCGGTCGATCTCTTCGTGGTCTACCTGGGCCACACTCCAGGCGAGGGCATTGGCTTCGATATAAACCCGCAGTTCGTTGCGGTTGTCCACGCTGACCTGTTTGGAGTCATTCAGCAGGGGATGGAAAAAACCCGGTGGCAGGATTACCGCTGCTGCGAATACGGGTCCGGCATAACATCCCCGGCCTGCTTCGTCGCAGCCGGCTTCCGTCAGCTCCTCCTGGTAATGGCTTCTCAACGGGTTTTCCATGTCTCAAAAATAGTTTTTCTTTTTATTGCGAAATGCGGCGGTGGAAAAATAATGCTGAACTGGCGAGGCTTGACACGGCTATCTTACCTTTGCGTCGTTATGTTATCCACCATTACTTCTCAGCCTTCGGGTAAAACCCATTATCCCTTGTCGGGAAGTTCCTCCCGCCCGGTAGCTATCTGGGTCTATACGGGCGTCATTATGCTGCTGGTACAGGTCGTCCTTGGCGGCATTACCCGTCTGACGGGCTCCGGCCTTTCTATTACAGAATGGAATGTCGTCACGGGTGCGGTACCTCCGCTGAATACAGCCCAATGGCAAGTTGAGTTTGCAAAATATAAAGCGACTCCGCAGTACCAGCTTCTCAACTCCGGCTTCACGCTGGCCGATTTTAAGTTTATCTTTTTCTGGGAATGGTTTCACCGCTTCTGGGCCCGCCTGGTTGGAGTCGTATTCCTGGTGGGTTTCGTGGGGTTGTGGGGGAAGAAAAAAATGCAGCCATGGATGATCCGGCCATTGATCATCCTGTTTTTACTGGGCGCCTTGCAGGGCGCCATTGGCTGGATCATGGTCGCGAGTGGTTTGACGGGGGATGCCATATATGTAAAACCGGCAAAGCTGGCGTTACACTTTGTATTTGCGCTGGGGTTGATCGCTTATGCTTTTTGGTTTGCGCTGCAGCTGTCCGTTCCGGACAATGAAAAAATTATGAGCGGAGGGAGTCGCCTGGCGGCCCTTCGCCGCTGGACCATTGTCATCCTGGTCCTGCTTTTCTTCCAGCTTTTATATGGAGCCCTGATGGCCGGTCATAAGGCGGCGACGGCTGCTCCAACCTGGCCTTCTATAAACGGCAGCTGGATACCGGATGGTCTGTTCAGCCAGAAACCACTGCTGCAGGACCTGGCAGGTAATAAAATTACCGTACACTTTATTCATCGGACTCTTGCCTACCTGCTGTTGATCGGGGTAGGGATATGGTCGATACTGGCGGCCCGCCTAACGGCACGGCCGGCCATACCCGGCGCGGGCTTACGGGGTTCCGACCCGGTTGCCGGCGGCACCGCTTTTCGCCGTCTTCGCTGGTTGCCCCTGCTGCTCATCGGGGTGCAGATCATACTTGGCATCAGCAGTCTGCTGACGAGCCCGGGTATTATTCCCCAACAATGGGTAGCCTTCGACTGGTTGGCCCAGTTTCACCAGGTAACCGGTCTCTTATTCTTAATGACAATGGTCGGGATGTTGTACCTTGTGATACCCGTAAAACACACGTAAGATACTCTGTAACCGTATGATGCGAATCTTAAAAGCTATTTACTATTTCTTTCCCGTACAACTGCTATTGCTGCATGTAAAAAAGTTCCAGGTATTATTGATATTCTGGCTCATTCTCTTCAGTACGCTAAATGGCGGTTTTATGCGCGCCTATGGTGCGGCGGCCCTCTTTCTTTCGCCGGAATACCTGGGAGATGTAGGGCCCATCAGCACGGCTATCGTCGGGATGGCTACCGGCATCTTTATCATGAGCTGGAATATTACGACCTTTATTTTGTTCTGCCAGTACTTCCGTTTTCTTGCTACGACCACCAAGCCCTTTCTGAAATACTGCATCAACAACGCGATACTGCCTATCATTTTCCTGGTGTTTTATTTTGTAAAAGTTGTGCAGTTCAGTGCCCGCCGGGAATTATTGTCGGTTTCAGCCATTCTCTGGCTCAGCGCCGGTTTTCTATGTGGATTTTGTTTTATTATTGTCGCTTCCCTCCTGTATTTCTTCCGTGCGGACAAGACCATTATCCGCCGGATGACACCGGTGATCAGCAATCCTAAATTGTTTAAATCGCAGTTTCGAAAAGAAGAGGTCCGGCTCAACGAAAGCCGGCTCGTGCACGTGAGGTGGTATCTCAACTCTTTCCGGACGATCCGTAAAACCCGCGATGTCTCGCACTACAGCATAGACTTTATCGAAAATATTTTCAACCGCCACCATATCTCTGCGGTCTTGTCCATTTTCGTTGCTTTTATCTTTCTGATCGTCGTCGGATTTTTTATGGACAACCGGATCTTCCAGCTGCCGGCTGCCGCCAGCATCCTCATCTTTTTTGCCATTCTGATCTCGCTGTCCGGGGCTTTTTCCTATTTTCTCCAATCCTGGAGCATTCCTTTTTTTGTAGTCCTTTTTTTCATCCTGAATTTACTCTATCAATATAACGTCATTGACCCTACGAATAAAGCCTATGGCCTGAATTACAATGCCAGGGAAGACCGCCCGTTATACGATCGGGAAACACTGCTGCAACTGTGCTCGGAAAAGAATCTTAATAAAGACAAGGCGAATATGCTGGGCATCCTGGAAAAATGGAAAGCGAGGCAATCGGAGTCGAAACCCGTCCTTTTCCTGGTGAATACCAGCGGCGGCGGCAGCCGCAGCGCCACGTTCACCATGAGTATCCTGCAGCGCCTTGACAGCCTCAGCAAGGGACAGCTGATGCGAAAAACCTTTTTGATCACCGGCGCATCCGGTGGCATGCTGGGCGCGGCTTATTTCCGAGAGCTATCCCGGCGGCGCGACGAAGGGGACTCGTCCATCTATCTGCAGAATCATCGTTATATAGACGATATTTCCGGCGACCTGCTCAATACTCTTTTTTCTTCATTCGTTGCGCGGGACCTGGCCTCTCCTGCTCAGAAATTCAGGGTCGGTGACCACGAATACGTCAAGGACAGGGGTTTTGCCTTCGAGCAGAAACTAAATGAAAATACAGGGGGTATCCTGAACCGTCAGTTGAAAGATATTGCGCCTGAAGAGGCCGCAGCCCGTATGCCGATGCTCCTGTTCAATCCTGTCATCACCCGTGACAGCCGGGCCCTGGTCATCAGCACCCAGCCTGTCAGCTTTCTGATGCGGCCGCGGTTTGACAGCAGTAAGATCCCTGCTATGGACCCTGACGCCGTAGACTTCGCGGCACTCTTTACCCGGCAGGAACCGATGAACCTGCGACTGCTGACGGCGCTGCGCATGAATGCCACTTTTCCTTACGTATTGCCGAATGTATGGCTGCCGACCCGGCCCGTCATCGATGTCATGGATGCCGGTTTCAGGGATAATTTTGGGGAGATGAATGCGATTCGCTTCCTCAATGCTTTCCGGGAATGGCTGCAGCAGAATACCAGCGGGGTCGTCCTTCTCCAGATCCGCGACCGGAAAGCCGGAGGCTGGGAAAACCCCTATGAGTCGGATGACGTCACGGAGATCATTACCAAACCGCTGCTGCTGCTGCAGGACAACTGGTATAAGATGCAGGAATACAACCAGGACGATCTGCTCAGCCTTTCACAGAATGGGATGGGCTTTCCTTTCCGGAAACTGATCTTCCAGTATGTTCCGAAAACTGAAGATGCCGGAGCGGCATTGAATTTTCACCTGACTAAACAGGAAAAGCTCAATATCACCGGGTCTCTGGACAATAGTGAGAATCAGCGGGCTTTTGGGTTATTCAGCCGACTGGCCGGACATTGACCGGCCAAGGGCCGGTCGCCCGAAGGGCAATCATTGGTCTAAGGCTGTATCAGCCATATTGCCCCCGGGACTACTCTAATGATAAACTTTCCGGCCGGTGCTGCGGGGTCTCCATCAATATGCAGGGGTGCATATTCCGGGTTGAAAATCTCCAGGGACGGCGTCCTGAAATAAAGCACTCTCCGCCGCCCTTTTGCTACGGGGCTGGTTTGTACAGGATAACCGCCCAGCATCTGCCGGATAACAGACAACAAAAAAGAGAGACGTCCCGTCTTTTTAACAATGACAATATCGAGCTGTCCATCCTGCAGACTGGCTTTGGGGGCGATGGTAAAATGATTGCCAAACTGATCACCATTGGCGACATTGATGAAAAAGGCATCTACAGTAAAACTAAGCGCCCCTCCGTTGCCGGCAGCAGGGATGTTAATCCGGAAAGGATAAGGCCGGGCAGTAAAAAAATTTTTCATCGTCACTTTGACATAAGTCTGTAGTCCCCGTTTTGGCTGAAGGGCGAAATCGTGGGCGACTTTTCCATCGAAGCCAATGCCGCAAAGCATACAGGAAAAATGCCCGTTGATCAAAAAGCCATCGATACACGAAGCCTTGCCGGAAAAAATGATATCCAGGGCTTTCTGGGGGTCCTTGGGTATTTTGGCGGCGAAGGCAAGCCCGTTGCCTGAACCCATCGGGATGATACCGACGCGAATATCTGTTCCGGTCAGAGCTGCCATGACGGCGCTGACCGTTCCGTCACCGCCACAGATGACCACATCGGTGACCTTCTCCTGCTGAATGACGTCATTGAGGAAGTCGTAGTTACCTTCCGCATTGGTGGGATGTATGCTGAATTCAAAATTCTCCTGTTGGGTCCTTTGGGTGATCAGCTGCTGTAAAGAGGATTTACCGCGGGTACCCGATATGGGATTGATGAGATAAATAATTTTTCTTGACATAGCAATTATTATGGACTGGCAGTCCACCCTGCGCCGCAAATATCACTTAAAAACTTTTATCCGGCGTTACCATAGGGAGGTGCACTATTTCCGACAGAAAATGAACGACCCCTTTTTCCACTCCTTCTACGTCGTGAGACCGTACCGAGGAGCTGATGACGTGTGTGCCGGCGCCCGGGATGGCCTGTTTGTATTTCAGGGCCGGGGCCGTGCCCAGCTGATCGAACATGGCAAGGGAAGCCGAAACTTTTACGGTGCTATCCTGGTGTATTTTATCCTTATAATAATAGAATAAACCTACCGGCTGGGTTACTTTGGAAAAGGTGGTTTTATTCATTGTCGTTTCCAGCAGCTCTTCAAGGGCCGCGACCGCTTCGGTGCGATACTTCGTATACCAGTATTGCTGGTAGAGAGGGCCGAAATCTTCGGTGCTGATGATATAGTCAGACTTGGTTACTAAGTGGGCAACCTGTAATCCCCAGTGATTATTCAGCACCCAGGCCGTTGGATCATTGATGGCAATATTGGGTGAGAGCAAGACCAGGGCCGTCACCATGTCCGGGTAGGTTGCCGCCAGCTGCAAGGCGAAAGTGCCACCGGTGGACGTTCCCATGAGGATAACCTTGTCACCGAGCTGGCGGCCGATGGCAAGAGCATCCCGGGCAGACTCCCAGTAGTTGTCGGCGGTGAGGTTGACCATCGCATCTACGGTATCTATGCCGTGTTCCGCCAGCCGTGGCAAATAGAGATTGCAGCCGAACTTTTTGGCAATATAGCGGTGCAGGGGATCTCCTTCACCCTGTGAAGCGGAGAATCCATGGAGGTAGACGATGGCATAGGGCGTTTTTTTGCGGCTGGAATCAGCCCAGACGATACGGGCTTCATTATCCGGCTTTAAATGATGCCCGGTTTCCTGGCCGCTGATATATTTTTCCAGTGCAGCCGGCTCCGATGGCACGGCGGGCATGGTTGTGTTGTAAACGGGAGTGGCTGGGGAAGGTCCCAGCAGGTAAAGGACGATCAGCAGAACGGGGAGAAGAAGCAACCATCTTTTACGCATGGGATAAAATTTAGTGGAATTTATACAATCGACTGCAATGATAAGCTCATTTTTTCAGGTGGGGCCCTCCCGGTTTTATATGTTTTTTGTGTTATTTCTGATTTGGCCTTCCGGTCCGGCTAGGAAATCCGCCCGTTTAATCGTACATTTGCCGCTCAAAACGGGCCGGGGCCCGTTGGCCAAAGGCCCGATATTAGCCAAAATGGCACGGAGGTGCCAGTCGAGCCTAAGGCCATAATTTTTTTATAGGAAACAGTTTATGCAAATCAGAAACATAGCGATCATCGCCCACGTCGACCACGGTAAAACTACACTGGTAGACAAGATCTTACATGCTACCCATGTATTCCGTGACAACCAGGAAACCGGAGAGCTGATCATGGACAACAACGACCTCGAAAAAGAAAGAGGCATCACCATTTTCAGCAAAAATGCTGCAGTGGAGTATAAAGATACTAAGATCAACGTGATAGACACCCCTGGTCACTCTGACTTCGGGGGTGAAGTCGAACGCGTACTGAAGATGGCGGACGGGGTTTTGCTTTTGGTTGACGCCTTTGAAGGGCCGATGCCGCAGACCCGTTTCGTATTGCAGAAAGCATTACAGCTCAGTCTGAAACCCATCGTCGTTATCAATAAGGTGGACAAGCCCAATTGCCGTCCCGACGAAGTTCATGAGGCCGTATTCGAGCTGTTCTTCAACCTGGATGCAACGGAAGAGCAGCTGGATTTCCCCACCTTTTACGGTAGCGGAAAGAACGGTTGGTTCAACAGCAAAAACGAACAATGCGCGGATATCACTCCCCTGCTGGATGGTATCCTCCAATATGTACCGGCTCCGAAAGTAGCCGAAGGTCCCCTGCAGATGCAGATCACTTCCCTGGACTACTCTTCCTTCCTGGGCCGTATAGCCGTGGGTAAGGTAGCGAGGGGTTCCATAAAGGAAGGCCAGTCCATCGCGCTGATGCAGGCCGACGGTACGATCAAGCGTTCGAAAGTAAAAGAGCTTTATACGTTTATGGGCATGGGTAAGAAAAAGGCGACCGAAGTAATGGCCGGAGACATCTGTGCTGTGGTTGGCCTGGAAAACTTCAACATCGGCGACACCATTGCCGACTCGGAGAATCCCGAAGCCCTGCCGATCATCAGTGTGGATGAGCCCACGATGAGCATGCTTTTCGGCATCAACAACTCTCCTTTCTTTGGAAAGGATGGTAAGTTCGTTACTTCCCGTCACCTGCGCGACCGCCTGATGAAAGAGACGGAAAAGAACCTGGCGCTGAGAGTGGAAGATACGGACAGTGCCGATAGCTTCCTGGTATTCGGCCGTGGTATCCTTCACCTGGGTATCCTGATCGAAACCATGCGCCGCGAAGGCTTCGAGCTGACGATAGGACAGCCACAGGTACTGGTAAAAGAGATCAATGGCAAGAAACACGAGCCTTTTGAAATATTGGTAGTAGACGTTCCTTCCGATTTCAGCGGTAAGGTCATCGACATGGTCACTCAGCGCAAAGGCGAAATGCTGATCATGGAAAGCAAGGGTGAGATGCAGCACCTGGAATTTGAGATCCCTTCGCGTGGTCTCATCGGCCTGCGGAGCAATATGCTCACCAATACGGCAGGTGAAGCCGTCATGGCGCACCGTTTCCTGGAATACAAACCCTGGAAAGGCCCCATCCCCGGCAGAAGCAATGGGGTGCTGCTCTCCAAGAACCAGGAAAAGACCACCGCTTATTCCATTGATAAGCTACAGGACCGCGGTACTTTCTTTGTCGATCCGGGCGAAGAAGTTTATGTAGGCCAGATCATCGCGGAACATATCAAACCGGGCGACCTGATCGTAAACGCCACGGAAGGTAAAAAGCTAACCAATATGCGGGCCAGCGGCAGCGATGATTCGGTCCGGATCATCCCCAGGAAGCAAATGACCCTGGAAGAATGTATGGAGTATATCCAGCAGGATGAATGTATCGAAGTGACACCCAAAAAGATACGTCTTCGCAAGACCATCCTGGACGAAGATGAAAGAAAGAGGACCCAAAAGTCGATGAAGACAGAAGAAGTCCGATAATCGTATCTTTGTGATTCAATCGGTGCGCCATGGATCAACTGAAGAAAAAAATGCAATATATAAAAAAGCACAGGCTGGTTATGCTGGTCCTGTGCTTTTTGTTAAATAGCTCTCTCCCGGCCAAGGCTCAGTGTTCGATTTGCACCCGCACAGCCCAGCAACTGGGCGAACGGCCCGCGAAGGCGCTGAACAAAGGAATTATTTACCTGGCAGTGACCCCCCTGGCCATTTTTGGCCTTATCGGCTATCGCTGGTGGAAAAGCGAACAGGGACACGAATGACCGAGTCCGGGAATGACCGAGTCCGGGAATGAACGAATCCGGGAATAAACGAATCGTTATGCATAAAAATGAGCTTTACGAAAAGTGTAAAGCCAGGCAGATCCAACTGAGGCACGTATGTGAGATCGGGGTCAATATGCCTGAAAAATCCAACATTCTCGATTTTATCCGTAAAGATAAGATCAGGGCGACCCTTATAGAGCCTGATCAAAAATGTATAACAGCGATACGTAACTTCTTCGCTGACGATAACAACGTCACGCTTTTCCCTTATGCTATTTATGACTACAATGGGGTGCTCGAACTGGCGCAGCGCGGAGAGTCAACCTTTGCCACGGCCCTGCCTTTCAGCCCGGCAGTAGTGAACGACCACTATACGGTGAAAAAAGAAGATACCTTCCAGGTCGAGTGCAGGCGTTTTGATGACCTGGATGACGGGTCGATCGACCTGCTAAGCATCGACACCGAAGGCTGTGAATGGTATGCGCTGAAATACCTGAAGAGCCGGCCCCGGGTCATCTCGCTGGAAACGCATGGTAAAGAATATTCCAACCCCTACCTAAGCGAGATACTCGGCTGGATGGGGCACAACGGGTATAAGAGATGGTTTATCACCAAGAGCGACAGTGTCTTTTATAAAGACGGCGTTTTTGTTCCGGATGCGGAAGATCGGCGCCAGTTGCGTTCGATGGATCGGTATATCCGTTTCCGGAAATTCAGGAAAAAGCTGGTCAATACCTTCAAATTTGGGAGGAGGAAATGACTGAATTACAATCATCTTTAGGGAAGGAAAACCTTTTGGTCCATCCGCTGATATCGGTGGTATTGGGCACCTATAATGGGGAGACCTATCTGCCTGAGCAGCTCGATTCTATCCTGGCGCAATCCTATCCCACTCTTGAGGTCATTGCCGTCGACGATGGTAGCAGCGACAGGACCGTTGATATCCTCCGGGAATATGCCGTCCGTGACGCCCGGATCAGGGTTTTTATCAATGAGCAGAACCTTGGTTTTGTACACAATTTTGAAAAGGGTTGCTCTCTGGCGACGGGTAAATGGATCGCCCTCTGCGACCAGGACGACTATTGGATGCCGGATAAGATAGAAAAAATGGCTGAGGCCATCGGCGGGTATCCCATGATCTATTGCGATTCGATCCTTTGCGATGATCAATTGCGGGACCTTGGGAAAAAGATCTCCGACATGGCGCACTTTCAGTCTTTCGACGATTGCCGGCAATTGTGCGTTTTCTCCCGGATGTATGGTCACGCAACCCTGATCACGCGTTCGCTTTTCGAAAAAGCGCGTCCTTTTTTGAAAGAGATACCCCACGACGGCTGGCTGGCCTATCATGCTACGCTCTACGGGGGCGTTCGCTACCTACCCGACGTGCTGGTAAAATACCGGCAGCATGCAGGAAACGTGTTTGGTGTTGTCGGAAGGAAATGGAAGAAGAACACCAGCCCGGAGCGGGCGAAAAAAAAGCGCAGAGACCTTGCCCGCGTCCGTTTGCGTATGAATGCCTATTGCGAGGCCTGCCCGGATTCGCTGGCGCCGCAAAAAAAATTACTCCGGGCGCTGGTTGACAGTTATCGCAGCTTTTCCCTGGTCAATAACTTCAAAAGAGTGTACTTGTTCCTCGCCAATTGCGATCTGCTGCTGACGGTGAAAAAATATCCTTTATGGCGGAAATATCTTTTCTGTTTCAAAATGTTCATAAAGATCAAGTAGATCGTTATAGCCATTCCTGGATGAACCGGTAGAGATTAAAGGGGACACCGTCCGGAGCTTCTCCGATCTTTATAGCGAGTTTAGCCCGGGAGATACCTTTCATTTTTTGCTGTTGGATAAGATGATAGGCTTTATCGGCCAGGATACGGTATTTACTCCCCGGTGGTTTTTCTCTTTGCAGGTCTTCCCGGATAAGTGCGGTTAGCTGTGCGATACCTTGTCTTTGAGTAGCAATGGTCTTTATTATCGGGATGTCCCGGTTCTCCCGGCGAAAGGCGGCCGATCGCATAGAGCGCAGGTTCCGCACGAAGATATCCGCCCCGGGGCGGTCGCTTTTATTGACTACGAAAATATCGGCTATTTCCATAAGCCCTGCCTTCATAGATTGAATATCGTCCCCTGCCTCGGGCGCCAGCACCACAAGGGTTGTGTCTGCGAGCCCGGCTATTTCAATTTCATTTTGCCCTACGCCGACGGTTTCGATGACAATGAGATCAAAACCGGCGTATTTAAGGAGGTCGGTTATCTCAATGATCGCGGGGTTCAGACCGCCTAATGTGCCGCGTGTGGAAAGCGACCGGATAAAAACTCCCGGATGGTCATACCATTGATTCATCCGGATACGGTCCCCCAGCAGGGCTCCGAAATAGATAGAAGAGGAGGGGTCTACACAAAGGACCGCCACTTTTTTTCCTTCAGCCGTGAACTGTTCGATGAGGGTGTCCGCCAGCGTGCTTTTTCCTGCGCCGGGAGGTCCGGTAATGCCAATGACCGGGGTGGAAGACGGGGGTAACCCGGCCAACAGATGGGTGAAATTCCCGGCTCCGTTTTCCACGTAGGAAATGGTCCGGGCCAGGGCCCGAAAATTGCCTTTATGAACCTCGGACAACAATTGTTCTTCCCTATTGGTCATTGCAAATATCTTGTGTGAATAGCGGCTTGATCACGTACAAATATAATGACTATATTTACCAGCTAATGCAGCGGGAGACCTTTATTATCAGCCGGTCCGATGCCATCGGAGATGTGGTGCTCACATTGCCAGTGGCGGGTGTGCTGCGGGAATTGTATCCCAGCTCGAAGATTATTTTTTTAGGCCGTTCCTATACGGAAGACCTCATCAAGACCTGTGGGTATGTCGATGAATTCCTCAACTGGGACGAGCTGTTGAAACTGCCTCACGAAGAAGCCGTAAAGAAAATGGCGGACACCGGAGCGGATACCATTATTCATGTACTCCCGCAGCCGGAAATTGCCAGGATGGCAAAACAGGCAGGTATAAAACAACGGATCGGCACGACCAACCGGCTTTACCATTGGTGGTACTGCAACAGGCTGGTTTGGCTATCCAGGAAGAACTCTCCTTATCATGAAGCGCAATTAAATCTTCGGCTGCTGACAGCGCTGGGTGCGAAAGAATTATATTCCCTGCCCGAGATAGGCCGTTACTATGGCCTGACCCGGTTGACCCCATTGCCACAGGAGGTCGCCGGTTTGCCCGATCCGGGAAAGTTTAACCTGATTCTTCATCCCAAATCAAGAGGTCATGGAAGGGAATGGGGATTGGATTATTATATTCAGCTGATCAACTTACTGCCACCCGATCAGTTTAAAATATTTATTACCGGCACAATCGCGGAAGGCCGCTTGCTGGAACCCTTGTTGCAGGCTTGTCCTTCCGTGACCGATGTGACCGGCAGGCTGAGCCTGGCCGAATTTATTGCCTTCATTTCCAGAGCAGATGGATTGCTGGCATCGGGGACGGGTCCCCTGCACCTGGCCGCAGCCCTGGGTATCCATGCCATAGGCATCTTCCCGCCCCTGCGCCCTATTCACCCCGGCCGTTGGGCGCCCATTGGACCCAAGGCAAAAGCCCTGGTAAAGGACATCGACTGTATGGCCTGTCAAAAAACGATGGACTGCACCTGTATCCGGAATATTCTTCCCGCACAGGTAAAAGAAATCTGGTTATCCCGCCTGTCCAGTCTTGCTGCCGAGACCGAGCGCAACCTGGCAAACAGGTCCTGAAAATAATTTAGCTTTGCAGGCTATGACGAATTTCATTCCTGTTTTCCCCCTGGGTATTGTTGTGTATCCAGGAGAGATGGTGAACCTGCATATATTCGAACCGCGTTATAAACAACTTGTCAATGAATGTTATAAGGAAGGAAAGCCCTTTGGCATCCCGACGGTGATCGATAACAAATTGAATGAGATGGGGACGCTGGTGAAGATCACCGAGCTGGTAAAGGTTTACGACAATGGCGAAATGGACATCCGGACGCAGGGAATGCGCGTTTTCCGGGTTTTGGAATTGATAAAATCTGTTCCGGACAAACTGTTCAGCGGTGCGATAGTCAACTACCCCGACAATATCGAAGGGCCGGGTAAAAGAGAGCTCATGCAGAAAATTATCAATGCCATCCGCGAATTACACCGGCTGCTCAGCATCTCCAAGGACTTCCATAAACCCGATGAAGAATTGGGGACTTACGATATTGCACACCATGCAGGGCTTTCGCTCGAACAGGAATATGAATTGCTGGGATTGCTGCAGGAAGTGCAGCGGCAGGAATATCTCAAACGCCACCTTGGAAATGTATTGCCCGTGATTGCCGAAATGGAAACCTTGAAAGAGAGGGTAAAACTAAACGGACATTTCAAAAACCTATCTTCGTTTAAATTTGAAGATTAGCTATGCCTACGACCCTCTGCTTCGACTTTGGCAATACCCGGATGAAATGTGCCCTGTTTACCGATGGGAATTTCGTAAAAGAGCATATGCTCGAAAACGATGACGAAGAGACGATCAGGGCCTTGCTCGACTTATACCATCCGGACCGGTCTATTTTATCTTCCGTCATTGATCACAACCCCGTACTCGAGGAGCTACTAAAAGGAGCCACTCATTTTCATAAGCTAAGCCATCAATCCAAACTACCTGTTACAACACCGGTAGGCAAGCCGGAAACCATTGGGGCTGATCGCCTGGCCCTGGTTGTAGCGGCAGCCACCCTCTTTCCCGGCAAGAACAACCTTGTCATCGGTTTGGGTTCGGCCATTACCTATAATTACGTGAATAAATACAAGGAATTTATTGGAGGTGGCATTTCTCCCGGCATGGAAATGCGGTTTAAATCTTTAAATGCCTTTACCGCCAAATTGCCCCTGGTAAAAGCCGACTGGAACTTTCCCCTGGCCGGTTACGACACCCGGACCAATATCCTCAGCGGGGTGATTTTGGGTATGGCTAAGGAAATAGATGGTTTTATCGACGCATATGAGGAGAAATACGACAATTTTAACGTGCTGTTAAGCGGCGGAGACTCGGTCTATTTTTCCCGCCACCTGAAAAAGAAGATATTTACAGACCCTTATTTAATCTTTAAAGGCCTCTATGCCATCAGTGAGTTCAATCAATAAATCTTTGGCGCCGTTGCTGTCTTTGGCGCTGCTGCTGACAGCGGGATTGTTTTTAGTTAGCTGCGGCAAAAAAGCAAAACAGACGGCTAATCGTCCGCGGCAGATCGTTCCGGAAGAGGCGATCGATATCGAAAACTTATTGAGCGAACCCTATACGGATTCGACCGGCAAGCTATCAGCACACGTTAAGGGGAAACTGACGGCGCCCTTTATGTTACGTTTTCAACGGGCAGACTCTCCTTATGCAGAATTTCCCAGGACCCTGCACGTGGATTTTTATGATGCGCAGATGGTGGTGGAAAGCCAGCTGGATGCTTTATACGGAAAATACCTGGAAAACCAGGGCAAGGTCTTTCTCCGGGATTCTGTGGTAGTCAAGAATATTTTAAAGGGGGATACGGTACACTGCCAGGAGTTGTGGTGGGACCAGCATACCGAACGATTTACTACGGATAAACCCGTGCGCATTTATATGAAGGATAAGATCCTCTTTGGCACCGGCATGGAAGCGGACCAAAATTTCCGCTGGTATACCATCCGTAAATTGACCGGGACTGTATTGACTGCCGGGAATAATATACCTAAGTAAATTGTGAGTGATTTACCGCCCTGCCGGAGTTAGGCAGGTCGGCTGCCAGTTTGTAAATTCAATCAAAAAATATGGAATATCGTCGTTTAGGAAGATCGGGTTTACAGCTAAGTGTGCTGTCCTATGGCAGCTGGGTCACTTTTCACGGCCAGATCGAAGACAAACATGCCGACGAGCTGATGGGCATCGCCTATGACAAAGGCGTTAATTTTTTCGACAATGCCGAAACCTATGCAGATGGGGAAAGTGAATTAATGATGGGGCGTGTGCTGAAAAAAAAGAATTGGGACCGCACCTCTTATGTCCTTTCCTCCAAAGCCTATTTCGGCTCCCGGAAAAAGCTGCTGCCCAACCAGACAGGCCTTAGCCGCAAGCACCTGGTTGAAGCCTGTAACGAGGCCTTACAGCGACTGCAGACAGACTATCTTGATCTTTATTACTGTCACCGGCCTGATCCCAATACCCCGATGGAAGAGGTGGTCTGGACCATGCATAACCTGATCCAGCAAGGGAAAGTCCTGTACTGGGGCACCAGCCAATGGAGCGGCGCGGAGATCATGGAAGCGTGGAGCGTGGCCGGGCGGTATAACCTTATCGGGCCGACGATGGAACAGCCACAGTACAATATGTTCGAACGCTATAAAATGGAGCTGGATTATGCTCCTATCTTCCGCAACGTGGGAATGGGTACGACTATTTTCAGCCCGCTGGCGGCAGGTTTCCTTACCGGCAAATACCAGGGAGGCATACCCGAGGGCTCCCGTTTATCCCTGGAGGGATTCGAGTGGCTGAAGAAACGCTGGTTACAGGAAGACCGGATAAATAAGGTACAGAAGCTGACCACAGTGGCTCAAAAGTTGAATGCCTCTCTTGCTGCGCTGGCGATTGCCTGGTGCATCAGCAATCCCAACGTGACCAGCGCTATTGTGGGCGCAACGAAGAAGGAGCAGTTGCTGGAGAACTTTAAGGCGCTGGACGTGCTGCCGCAGCTGACGCCGGCCGTGCTGAAGGAAATTGAGGATATCTTAGAGAACAAACCTTACTGGGATAGTAACTAGCCGCGCCAAATTCTGACCAGCAGGCCCCTGCTATAAATATTTGAAAAGGAATCTCTTATGGGATTCCTTTTTTTGTTGGCCGATACAGCTATAAAAATATTCAATTAAACGTTTGTTTAATTCAAACGTTTGTTTAATTTTGTGCCGTCAATTAGGAGATTATACATGTCAGATAAAAGAGAACATATTCTCATTATAGCAGAAACGCTTTTTGGTGAAAAGGGATTTGATGGGACTTCTGTCCGGGATATTGCTCAGCAGGCGGGGGTCAACCTTGCCATGATCTCTTATTATTTTGGCTCTAAGGAGAAATTGCTGGAGGCTTTGATCGAATTCCGCGCGGGATATGCCTATGGTATCCTGGAAGAACTGAACAAGGATCAGTCGCTCAGTCCCTGGGATAAAATGGACAGGCTGGTAGAGTTCTATGTCGACAGGATCCTGAACAACCTTCCCTTCCACAATATCATGTACCAGGAATCCTTTTCGAGTTTCCGGTCGGATGATATCAGGAACAGGGTGATTGCCATCAAAATGCGCAACCTGGACCAGATTACCAAGATCATCACGGACGGCCAGCAGAAAAAGCTGTTCCGCCAGGTGGATATCGCGATGACGGTGGGTACGATCATGGGTACCATCTCCTCCTACACTCAATCGAGAGCTTATAGTTGCCAGATCCTTGCCATACAGGAAGATACAAATGACGAACAGTACCGGTCGAGACTGTCCGTACGCCTCAAGTCGCACCTCAAGCAATTGCTGAAGGCCCACCTGGATATCAGGAATGGCAACGGATCCGAATAACCGGGCCGGGGATGACTTTTGTGCGGATTACCAGGCTAATGAATCGAAGAATTAAATACAAGAAAAAAATGGAAAAAAGGTTAGCAGGAGTTTTATGCTTCTTACTTTTTACTGTCTTTATCGCGGATGCACAGCCCAGGACCCTGAACCTGGATGAAGCGGTGCAGCTGGGGATACAGAACAGCAAACAATTGAAAAGGTCACAGTATAAGATAGACGAGGCATTGTCCCGTCTTGCTCAGGCAAAGGATTTACGGCTGCCTGATGCAAAGGTCAGCTTTCAATACTTGCATGCCCTGATGATGTCCCGCCTGATAGACATCCCCGGTATAACAAAAACACCGATCAAATTACCTTTTGACTTTCCCGCTTACCTGGGAACTTTGTCTGTGTCAGAACCCATATTTAACGGTAACCAGTTTAAATATGCCCGTCAGTCAGCCGATCTGATGGTGCAGATGAGCCGTCTCGATGCCGATAAGGACAAGGAAGATATCACCTGGCTGGTGATCAGCTCTTACCTGAACTACGATAAGATCCTGGAGAACCAGCTCATCGTCGTGCAAAATATGCAGGACATACAGAACAAGCTGGAGGAAATAACCAAGTACGAAGGTCAGGGCCTGGCCACGCAGAATGATGTATTGCGCTACCAGCTGCAGAAATCACAGATGCAGCTGACGGAGATCGAACTGGAGAACAACAGGAAGATCGCCAACTATAATATGAATGTCATCCTCGGACTGCCGGATTCGACGGTGATCATCCTGCCGAAGGTCGATTATAAAGTGAATGAAACGCTTGTTTTTGCCGACCTGCTTCAGCAGGCAGAGACCAACCGCCGCGAATTGCAGGATCTGTCTTACCAGACAAAAATAGCCGATGTCAATGTTAAAAAGCTCCACGACCAGCGTCTGCCAACGGTAGCCGCATCCGCCGGAGCGTACTATATCAACCCTACCGGTCAGGTCATTCCAACCAACAATAACCTGATAGCGCCTATCACCCTGGGTATCGGCGCCTCCTGGGATATCGGGACGCTTTATAAGAACAAGAACAAGGAAAAAGAGGCTTCCTTACAAAGACAAGAGCTGAATACAGCCCGGGACCAGACCCTCGATGATATCCGCCAGGATGTTCACCAACAGTTCCTGATGTATCAGACGGCGCAGGAAAGGATCAGGATACTTCAGGTGGCGGTTGATCAGGCCACGGAAAATGAAAGAATAACAGAGTCGAAGTTTAAGAACAACCTGGTCAATACGACGGACCGTATCGATGCGCAGACACAGCTGTACCAGGCGCGGGTCAACCTCGAGCTGGCTAAGTCCGACGCTACCATTTCTTATTATGATGTACTGAAATCAACAGGAAAGATCCATCTCTAACTCAAACACTAAAACGCTTTTTCAAACCGCATTTTTATATGGAACAAAATAACACACCCAAAAAGAAGAAAAAACTGGTATTCCCGATCATTTTAGGTCTTGTGCTTGTTGGCGCCCTGATCTTCACCGTAAAGGAGTATGTGTTTCTCCAGTCTCACGAAGAGACAGATGATGCCCAGGTAGACGGCGATATCAGCCCGGTCATTGCCAGGGTTTCAGGTTATGTAACGGATATCCGCTTTAAAGACAATCAATACGTACACGCAGGCGACACCCTTGTCATTCTTGATGACCGTGACTATAAGATCAAGCTCGACCAGGCATTGGCTGCTCAGACTGCAGCTCAGAAGAATGCCGCCGCCATTGGCGCCGTTATCTCGGAGACCCAATCGAATTTTGCCGTACAAAAGGCGAATATCGAACAGGAGCAGGTTCGGTTGTGGAAAGCTACCCAGGACTATGAGCGGTTTAAAAATCTCTATGACGACCATGTCATTACAAAAGCTCAGTTCGACCAGGCTGTAGCCGATAAGGAATCTGCCCAGGCCGGACTGGATGCCGCCAAGAGCCAGGTGCCGGTCCTCGATAAAAGAGTCAATACCAGCAGGGTGCAGACCGTTGCCACTTCTTCGATCGTCGATACCCGTAAGGCCGATGTAGAATATGCCAGACTGCAGTTAAGTTATACTGTTATTACTGCACCTGCCAGCGGCGTTGTCTCCAAACGGAATATACAGATCGGTCAGCTGGTGCAGGCTGGGTCTCCGCTGTTCTCGGTCGTTCATGACGATATCTATGTAACGGCTAACTTTAAGGAGACGCAGCTGAGCGATATCCGGCCGAACCAGAAAGTGGACATCCGGGTCGATGCTTTTGACAAGCAGGTCATTCCCGGGACCATCGAATCCTTCTCCGGCGCAACGGGAGCTAAATTTTCTCTCCTGCCTCCGGACAATGCGACGGGCAACTTTGTAAAAGTCGTTCAGCGTATACCTATCCGGATCAGGATCGATGCGGATACGGCCACTTTGCACAAGATGAGACCGGGGATGAGCGTGGACGTTACTGTTCATACGAAATAGCAGAGAGACCGGACAGTATATCATCCTAATAATATTTATATGGCAGAATATGGCTTTAGAAGATGGATCATCACCTTTACGGTGATAACCGCCGCGCTGCTGGAACTGATCGATACGACGATAGTCAACGTCGCCCTGCCCAATATCATGGGTAACCTGGGCGCCACCCTGGAGGACGCTAACTGGATCGTGACGGGATATGCGGTAGCTAACGTGATCATCCTGCCTATGTCGGGTTGGCTGGGTGACCGTTTTGGAAGAAAGAATTATTTTTTAGCATCTATATTGATCTTTACCGCTGCCTCCTTTCTCTGCGGTAATGCGGCGAGCCTGGAATCGCTCATCGCCTTCCGGCTGTTGCAGGGATTGGCGGGTGGTGGCCTGATCTCTACCGGGCAGGCTATCCTTATGGAAACCTGGCCGCGGGAAGAGATAGGAATGGCTACGGCTTTGTTCGGTCTGGGGGCTGTAGTAGGGCCGACGGTCGGCCCTACCCTGGGTGGTCTTATCACCGACAACCTCTCCTGGCAGTGGATATTCTATGTGAATATCCCGGTAGGTTGTATCGCGGCGTTCTGTGTAACCACCTTTGTCCGGGAATCTCCAAAATACGGACAGGGGAAAAAAGTCGACTGGTGGGGGATCTTCTTCCTGGCATTGGGTGTCGGCGCCCTGCAGGTCGTCCTTGAAAAGGGCGAAGACAAGGACTGGTTCCAGACCTGGTGGATCTCCGCGCTGACTGTTACTACGATCGTTGCTGCCATCGGTTTCGTCTGGCGGGAGATCAGTATCGACTACCCCATCGTGAACTTTAAGATCCTGCGACACCGAAGCTTTGCGATCGGGATCTTCACCTCATTTGCCCTCGGGGTAGCCTTGTACGGATCGACCTTTATTTTCCCGATCTTCTGTCAAAACCTTCTGGGCTTCACAGCCGAGCAGACGGGTCTGATCCTGTTGCCGGGAGGGATAGCGACCATTGTCATGATGCCTTTTGTGGGGAATATGCTGAAAAAGGGTATTCCTGCGCAATTTTTGTCCGCCGGCGGCTTTATCCTCTTCTTCCTGTTCTGTCTGATGCTTCACGGATCGACACTACAGTCCGGGACCGGTGATTTCTTCTGGCCGCTGATCGTTCGTGGCATCGGGATGGCTATCCTGTTCGTGCCGCTGACCACCCTGGCTATTGCGGAACTGCGGGGGCCGGAGATGGGACAGGGTACCGGTCTGAATAATATGATGCGGCAGCTGGGAGGCTCTTTCGGCATCGCGATCATGACGACCGTCATCCATATCAGGATGGGCGTCAACAGGAATATCCTGCTTGAGAATTACAACCAGTATAACCCGGCCTATAACGACCGGTATTCCACAACCGTACAGAATTTCGTTTCCAAAGGATTTTCGCTGGAACAGGCCCGCCAGATGGCTTACCAGGCCCTGGAAGGCGTCGTGAACAAGCAGGCCATGCTGACGACCTACAATGGCATGTATCTGCTGATCGGGGTCTTTACGCTGATCTGTATCCCGCTGATCTTCTTTCAGCCGTTTAAAAAAGCAGTGGCCATGCCCGTGGACGCGCACTAGGCGTCAATGGGACTGGTGATGGTGATAAAATATATTAGATAGGAATTCAACTGAAGCAAGGAAACCAAATCAACAGCTCGAACCAGAAGATCCATGCAAACGAAAAGTCCCGATATTATCGGGACTTTTCAATTTTTTGTACGATACTTAACCAACAATTTCACGGCCATCAATAGGTACAAATTTTACATTGGCTTGTTCTTAGGATTTGGATCTTTTGGATTTGGATTTACTGAATAAGTTTGATTGATCAAGGATTCAGGGCTTTTCTTGGATTTTTGGTTCTAGTTTGGTTTTGTCAAGGATTTTAGATCAACGGTTTTTCTTCGGACTTTGGATTTTGGTTTTTCTTTGGATTTAATTCATTCATTCATTCGGTCGGTTTCTCTTAGGACAATTGGATCTTGAATCGCTTATCAAATCAGACTTAACAATACAAACATACAATTCTGTAATAATCAATGCAAGAGAATAAATGCTCTATTTATTTGCTGCTGTTTTTACGGTTGATTTCGTAGAACTACGTGTATGCTATCGGGATTGTCCCGTATTATTTTGGACGCATCATAAATTAACCTATTTTGTAGATCTTAAATTGCAATATTCTAATGAAAATCTTCGAAAATAAGACGGTACTCATCACGGGGGGAACAAGGGGCATTGGCAAGGCAATAGGACTTCGCCTGGCTGCTGCCGGCGCCAATATCGTTATCGCCGGTAAAACGTCTGAACCCAATCCCAAGCTGGAAGGGACGATCTATACGGCTGCGGAGGAAATAGCCGCTGCGGGCGGAGGTAAAGTCCTGCCCCTGAAAGGGGATATCCGGTTCGAGGAAAGTATCCAGGATATTGTCAGCCAGACGGTTAATACTTTTGGAGGTATCGATATCCTGGTCAATAATGCCAGCGCCATCAATTTATTCCCCACCGAGCAGGTGGAGCCCAAGCGCTGGGACCTGATGCACGATATAAATGTCAGGGGAACCTTTTTTATGAGCCAGGCCTGTATTCCCTATCTGAAGCAGGCGCATAACCCCCATATTCTTAACCTCTCTCCGCCACTTAACCTGGACCCCCGCTGGTTTGCTCCCCATCTTGCCTATACGATGAGCAAATACGGTATGAGTATGATCGTGCTGGGGCTGGCAGAAGAGCTGAGGCAATATCGCATTGCCGCCAACGCCCTATGGCCTAAAACGACAATTGCTACAGCAGCAGTCAAAAATCTTTTAGGGGGAGACTTCCTGATACAACGCAGCCGCACACCGGATATCGTAGCGGACGCGGCTTATTATATTTTACAAAGACCTTCTTTTGAGACGACAGGCAATTTTTTTATTGATGAAGACGTTTTACAACAGGAAGGGATCTCCGATTTTGGCAAGTATGCCATTAATCCCGACCAGAAGCTAATGAATGACCTGTTCCTGTAACATAGTCCCGTCAAACGCTTTTCATTTTAATCCTTGGGTAAAGGCAACATCGTCCTCCCGCTTTGAGCGGGAGGTTTTTTTTAGTTTAGCAGACCCCCTGTCTGCCCATGTCAACGCTGCGGGCACTTATCGTCTGCCAGGCACCGCCGCACTTCTTCCTGCCACTAACAAAGCTGCTGCCGCCAGTCCGGTATCCTTGATCAGGTTGACCATCGGAAACCGCCGCGATCCATCATCCGGAGCGTTTAATACTGCCGGTAAATGCACCGTCACCACGATTAGTAATAGAAAAAGCGCCAGTAATAATCCCGCCAGGCGTACCTGCCTGTTGATAAGAAAGGCAATGGCTGCTGCGAGCAAACAAGCTCCGGTGATATAGACCCAGATTACACCGCCGGGGAGAAAGGATGGAACCATTTTCTGAAAGCCGGTAACATTCATAAAATGATTGAGACCGAAAAAACCAATGACGAGGGCATAGAAAATAGTTCCTATTTTAGAGATGGTGGTATTATCCATATGGCATCGTTTTAATTACTCCTAATTTAACGAATATTTAGGAGATTCCCCGCAGAATCTTTGCACAGGCATGCCCGGTAGATTTGCCGGATCTGTTTCTTAGGCTATGATCTCGTCTATGTTTGTGATTTCGTCGCTTCTGTCAGGGCCTTTTTCAGGCCGCATCTGCGGGAACAGCAGTACATCCTGTATGCTGGACTGACCTGTCAGCAACATGCAGATCCGGTCGATCCCAAATCCAATACCGGCTGTTGGCGGCATACCGTATTCGAGGGCGCGCAGAAAATCATGGTCGATGAACATAGCTTCGTCATCACCCCGTTCCATTAGCTGCAGCTGGGCTTCAAAGCGCTCGCGCTGGTCGATCGGGTCATTGAGCTCAGTATAGGCATTGGCTATCTCCTTACCATTGACCATCAGCTCAAATCGCTCCACCAGCCCGGGACTGCTGCGGTGTTTCTTGGTCAGGGGACTCATTTCGACCGGGTAGTCGATAATAAAAGTTGGTTGGATAAAGTGTTCTTCACACTTTGCGCTGAAGATTTCGTCGATCAATTTTCCCTTACCCATGGATGGGTCTACGGGGATGTTCAGCTTATGACAAACTTCCCGTAACGCCACCTCGTCCATGCCGCTGATATCAAATCCGGTGTATTCGCGGATTGCGTCATACATCGTGATCCGGCGATAGGGGGCTTTAAAATCGATCTCTTTTCCGTCTACCAGGGTCTTGCTGCTGCCATTGGTGGCGACGGCAGCATTTTCCAGCAATTTTTCGGTCGTCTCCATCATCCACAGATAATCTTTATATGCAACGTAAAACTCCAGCACGGTAAATTCCGGGTTATGTGTCCGGTCCATTCCTTCGTTGCGGAAATTGCGGCTAAACTCATAAACCCAGTCAAATCCCCCGACGATGAGTCGCTTGAGGTAAAGCTCATTGGCAATACGCAGATAGAGTGGGATATCGAGCGCATTGTGGTGGGTGATGAACGGACGGGCAGCGGCACCACCGGGGATACTCTGCAGCACCGGGGTATCTACTTCGATCGCGCCTTGCTCGTTGAGGAAGCTACGGATCGCATTCATCATTTTTGTCCGGCGTAAGAAGACTTCTTTTACCTGGGGATTGACCACCAGGTCAGCATACCGCTGCCGGTAGCGGAATTCCGGATCGGTCACCGCATCAAAAGTCTCTCCTTCCTTTTCCCGGACGACCGGCAATGGTTTGAGGGATTTGGTCAACACGGTAAATTCTTTAACATGGATGGATATTTCCCCCATTTTAGTGGTGAAAACATATCCCTTAACACCGACAATGTCACCCAGATCCAATAGATGTTTCCAAACCTTGTCGTATAGGGTTTTATCTTCGCCGGGACAAATCTCATCCCGCTTGATATAGATCTGTATTTTACCGGTGCTATCCTGCAGGGTTGCAAAAGACGCTTTTCCCATGTCCCGGCGGCTCATGAGCCGGCCGGCGACGCAGACATCGGCGAAATCGGAATTATTTTGGCCTTCTTTATAATTTTCTTTTATGTAAGCTGCGGTGGTATTAACGGGGTATAAAGGTGCGGGGTATGCGTCGATGCCTAGTTGAGTAAGCTCCGCCAGCTTTTCCCGGCGGATGATTTCCTGCTCCGATAGTTGTAATGTGCTCATAGTCCGAAACGATTAAAAAAGTACGCGAAGATAGGCCTTAATTCAGCGCCAGCAATACCTGCCAGGCCTCTTTTACCTTTCCTTCTTCCAGCAGTTGGGCGGCATAGGAATGAAGTTCTTTTTCCATCTCTTCGGGGCTGATGGAATAATATTGGAAGATCTGCTGCAAGCGGCTGTCATGAAACGAAGGGTCTACCACCGGCATCTCATGGACATTGGCCAGCTGACCCAGGTGATTGCCGCTAAGGATGCGGCTGTTCCGGATGGCGGTCGGCAGCGCATCCATACCAATACCCAGGCGGGTATTGGGTTTCTCCACCAGGAACAGGTTGTGCTCATCGGTCCGGCAATACCAGTCCCCGCCCAGCCGGGCCACGAGCTGCAGCCGGCGCTGGTCGATGAATTTTTTATTGTCTTTATCCAGGATCGCCGGGTCGATATGCATCCGCAACGCCTCGCAGATGACCAGGTTGCCGGACCCGCCTTCTACCCCGAGGGCTTTGGTCTCCAGCACCACGCATTCTATCTTTATCTTGCTTTCTTTTACCATCGGTGGAGTCACCAGGGTAGCCGGTTCCTGGGTGAACCCCGCTTTTGTAAATTCGTTGATTTCCTTAGGATAATCACAGCTGGACAAGCTGGTCTGCTGCACCATTGCAAAATCGACGATATTAATGACCACTTCCGGCACTTCCAATACATTGTGCAAGGTGTGTTTGGTGCTGTTGTCCCGCACCCGCCGGGAAGGTGAAAAAATAAGTATGGGCGGAGTGGTGCCAAAAAGATTGAAGAAGCTGAAAGGGCTGAGATTTACCTGCCCTTTTTTGTCGATGGTACTGGCAAAACAGATAGGGCGCGGGGCTACAGCTGACTGCAGGTAATGCTGCCGCTCGACAGGTGTCAGGTCTTTCAGGTCGATACGCATATGGGGTGATTTATTTGCCACCGGCGATTCGCCCCGGCGGTTAACGTTTTTTGATGGCCAGGAGGGAGAGATCGCTGTCCTCTCTTACAATCGTATTGCCCAGGATACCCAGTCCGTCGACTTCCAGCTCTACGACATCGTTTTCTTTCAGCCATTGTTCGGGGTAGTTTTCCTCGTTTAATTTACCGGTGCCATTCAGTTCCAGGAAACAGCCGGTTCCCACCGTGCCGCTGCCGATAATGTCGCCGGGAAACAGGTCTGCTCCATAAGAGGCCCTTTCGATTATTTCGGCAAAGGTCCAGTCCATGTCGGCAAGATTTCCGTCGCTGACGGGCAGCCCATTGACCCGGCATAACATTCTCAGGCTCCAGCTTTTCCCGGTGTGCCCTTCCTTACAGGGCACTTCAAACGCTGAAAGCTCGTCCAGGGTCACCAGCCAGGGACCGGTTGCCGTGGAAAAGTCTTTCCCTTTGGCAGGCCCGAGGTTGAGCAGCATTTCTTCCATTTGCAGGGTCCTGGCGCTCATGTCATTCATGATCATCAGCCCGGCAATGTGGTTATCAGCCTCGGCAGCCCGGATATTGCGGCCGGGCCGCCCAATGACAACAGCTACTTCCAGCTCGAAGTCCAATTTTTCAAAATGGTCCGGCATACAGCGGATGTCTCCGGGGCCCTGAATGCTATGGTGATTGGTGAAATAAAAGATGGGATATTGATCGAATTCCGGGATCATCGGGACTTTCCGGTTGCGTCTTGCCGCTGCGACATGCTGGCGAAACGCATACGCGTCCCGGCAGGACGGAGGGAATGGGACAGGGGCCAGAAGCTGAACCCTTCCGACGGGGACAGCCTTAATCCTGCCGATATGTCCTTCCCGGATGGCGAGCTCTCCCGCCTGGATAATGGGAAACAGTTCGTCCCAATAGTTGAGGAACATGCTCATAGTATTGGGAAGATCAGGATGGATCAGTTCCATGTCATAGAGGACATCATCCACCAGGACAGCCAGCTGTTCCTGGGTTTCTTTCAAGTAGGAGACAATCTTCATATTTAAGGAGGCAATGTTTTCAATGTTCAGGCCGTTGCCAGGGGCAGCTCGTACCATGGGGTTCAAAGGTAAAGGAATATTTTCGCTGGAAATCGGTAGATTTAATCCGCTTATCAACCTGTTTTATAACTTATTATGAAGAGATTTGTCCTGTATTGTCTGGGCTTTCCGGCCCTTTGGCCCGGCGCCGTCTCCGCCCAGGAAAAGAGCGATGACTTCCTGCGTGACCTCTTGTATTCAAAGTCTTCTCCCTTTCTCCGGCGGGTGCTGGACAAACCGGATTCATTCCGTTACCAGCTGATCTATACCCGTATCGACCGTGACCGCAACAACCGGCCCCATTTCCATAATTACTACTACCGGGTAAACCCATTGGAATATTTTAATCCCGCCTCCACTGTTAAAATGCCCCTGGCTTTTTTAGCCCTGGAAAAAATAGATTCCCTGACCCGTTATGGCGTTGACCGGGATACTCCTATGCTGACAGATAGCGCTTACAGCGGTCAGACCCCGGTTTATCAGGATACCAGCTCGGCTGACGGACGACCTTCCGTGGCTCAATATATTCGAAAGGTCTTCCTTACCAGCGATAACGATGCGTATAACCGGCTTTATGAATTTCTAGGTCAGGAAGGGATCAATCACCGGCTCTGGCAATTGGGTTATTCCAATATCCGTATTACCCGCCGCTTTGTACCCATGACTGAGGACGAGAACAGACATACCAATCCCCTCCGTTTTGTCCGTGATGGCAGGGTCTTATATACGCAAGCTCCCGTCTATAGCCCCCTTAATTTTGATTTCAGCCGGCCGGCCTTATTGGGGAATGCTTATTATGATCGTCATGATTCCCTGATCCATCAACCCATGGACTTCACCCGTCACAATAATTTCCCTTTGGAGGAGGCGCAGTTATTGCTGCAGTCCGTACTTTTTCCGGAATCGGTGCCGGCAGCCCGGCGTCTGCACCTGCGTCCGGATGACTATCGCTTCCTCTATCAGTACATGTCCGAATATCCACGGGAATCCCTCCATCCCCATTATGATACGGCTGAATACTTCGACAGCTATACCAAGTTCTTCCTCTTCAAGGCCGGCCACACCCCCATTCCCTCTTATATCCGCATCTTCAACAAACCGGGCTGGGCCTATGGTTTCCTGACGGACATTGCCTATATCGTCGATTTTAAGCATAACGTAGAGTTTATGCTCACCGGAACGATTTATGTAAACAGCGATGGGGTGTTAAATGACGATAAATATGATTTCGAAGACATCGGCTACCCATTCTTTAAAGAAGCAGGTGATATCATTTATCACTTCGAGCTGGGAAGAAAGAGAAAACACATCCCCGACTTGAAAAACTTCCAGCTGATATACAATCCCGCCTCATTTTAGGGACAACGGTAAAAACCAGGCGACAGCGATTAAAAAATTTGCGCGGGGCATGAACCTTGCATTCCTGCTGATTGTTACTTAAACGGCAAAAAGAAGGACAGCATGGAACGAGTAGTAAAGCCCTTGTTTCCAAAGGACGAAAAAGACGAACTATTTTACCGCATCCGGAGGCGCGTGAACCAGGTTGTGGTCACATTGGAGCCGAGATACAGGAAGGTGCGACTGATCAAGGCCTTCCTGTACCCTTCCCTGTATCTTACTGCCTATATTGTTGCAGTGACAGCCGGCAAACATCCGGCTGTTTTGTATAGTTGTTATGCCGGGCTGGGATTGTTGCTGGTGATCAATTTCCTCAATCTCATTCACGATGCGGTGCATGGGGTATTGTTCCGGAGCAAAAAGTGGAATGCGTTGTATGTCCGCTTTTTCGATGTCATGGGCGCCAATAGTTATGTCTGGTCTATTCGTCATACCCGTCTGCATCACAACTACCCGAATATCATGGGTTGGGATAGTGACGTAGAACAAAGCGGTCTTGCCCGTATTTTTCCGCACAGCGCCTTTTCCCGGATACACAAATACCAGCACATATACCTGCCTTTTCTCTATCCTTTCTATTTACTCAACTGGCTGCTCATCAGGGATTTTAAGGATTTTTTCAACAAGAACAAACCCGTCTGGAAGGTGACTTCCATCCCTCGCATCGAATACTGGAAGCTATTCGGGTTCAAGCTTTTCTTTTTGTTTTATATGATCGTGCTGCCGGTGCTGGTAACCCGCATTTCCTGGGGACAGGCCGCGGGCGCTTTTCTGGTAATGGTATTTACGGCCAGCATTTTCTCCCTACTGGTATTGTTGTCACCCCATGCCAATACTGAAAATGAATTTCCGCTGCCCGATGCGGAAAACAGATTGCCCTATAGCTGGTTTATGCACCAGTTGAAAAATACGAATGATGTCACCCATGACAACTTCCTTACACGCTGGGTAATGGGGTGTTTTAACTTTCACGTGGCACATCACTTGTTCCCCGCCGTAAGCCATGTATATTATCCGGAAATAACCCGTATCCTGCGTGAAGAGGCGGAAAAAAACAATTGGCCCTATCGCGCTTATCCATTGATAACCACGCTTGTAAATCACTATCACTTGCTAAAACAAAATCGTCAGCCCGAAAATATCTTTGAAGAGGCCCTCTGAGAAGTTCTTCGTATTTTTGCGCTACAATTACCAATTACCATGAAATTCGAGAAGATACATAATAAAGGGCAGGCTCAATTGTTTAAGAATCAGTACCTGGAAATGTTGACAAAGACCCATCCGCTGGTAATCTGGGGAATGTATACACCCGTAATTATTTATTTTCTCTATTATAGCGGGTCCTCGCTCGGGTATCCCCTGGCAAGGATCGCCCTCACCTTTTTTGGCGGCATGCTTTTCTGGACTTTCTTCGAATACCTGATGCATCGTTATGTATTTCACATGATAGCGGATAGTCAGCGGGCGCAAAAATTCATCTATACCCTGCATGGAAATCACCACCATTTCCCCAGGGATAAAGAGCGTCTGTTTATGCCTCCCGTCCCCAGCCTGATCATCGCTTCGACTATTTTCCTGTTGATGCGCGTGACAATGGGAACCAATGTATTCATGTTCTTTCCCGGCTTTATGCTGGGTTACCTGCTGTATGGCAGCATGCATTACGCCATTCATGCCTGGAATCCTCCTTTCAAATGGATGAAACCGCTGTGGCGCAATCACCACCTTCACCACTACAAAGATGAGCATAAAGGGTATGGCGTCAGCAGCACTATCTGGGACCGCGTTTTTGGTACGATGTTCGATCTTAAAAAGGAAAAAGAGGACAAAGAGAAGGTAAAAGAATTAATGTTCTAATTCCAGTGGCGGATCAATGCACTAATTCCACCAGCCCCGGCCGGGATAGTCCTCCGGTAGTGAGTGTGGATGCAGACGGGAAAATATACAGGTAGGTCCGGTGTACTTTTTCTTTACGTGCGCCGGTAGCTTCGTGTAAAGCGAGCATTTTCTTATTAAAATCCCCCACCCAGGCCAATTCCACTCCCTTAATCGTTCGTCTCGGCAGAACTTCCGTTTGCAGGCAGCGGATAAGCGCGGACTCTAAACCATGCTGCTGGAACTTTTTCTTACACCCCATGATCGTGATTCGCAGCCGGTTGACAGTCCGGGTATGTTTAAACCAGAAAAATTTAAGTTTACCCAGTAGGTCCAGCCGGCCATTCACCGGCTTCAGCAGTTGGTTGACATCCGGCAGACAGAGGACAAAAGCGATGGGTTCCTGGTGATAATAGGCAAACCAGATGAGCTTCTCATCCATGACCGGGCGCATTTGCCGGAACGATTCCCGTATGGTTGCAAGTTCCAGCGGCGTAAAGGAATCAAACTCACTCCAGGCATCATTATAGATCTCCAAAAAATCAGAAAAATATTTTTCTTTTTTCGCCACTGAAAAATGTTCGAAGGAATAACCTGGTTTTTTCATCACCCAATCGGCAATCTTTGTAAACCGTTCGGGTAAAGGAATGGTCGCATCCAGAAAGTTCGTCAGCTGGTCATATAATCGCTGAAAACCATAGGACTCCAGTATCCGGCGATAATAGAGCGGATTATAGTTCATGCCCAGGGAAGGGGCGTGAAACCCTTCTACGAGCAATCCCCAGTATTTGTCGTTCTCCCCAAAATTAATGGGGCCTTCCATGGCCTGCATACCGGCCGCTTCCAGCCAGCGACGGGCTGTATCCAGCAGCAGGTGACCTGCCTCGTCATTATCTATACATTCGAAAAACCCCATTCCCCCGGTAGGGATGGCATGTTTATTGGCCTTCTGGTCATTGATAAAGGCGGCAATGCGGCCGATGGTCTTTCCGGTATCATTGAGTAATATCCAGCGTGCGCAACTGCCATGAGAGAAAACAGGATTTCGGGCGGGGTCGAATATAGCGGAGATATCGTCATCGAGAGGGCATACCCATGAGGCATCGCTTTTGTATAAAGCTCTGGGCAGATCGAGAAATTTCCGAGCTGCAGAATGATCGGTTATTTGGACGACTTGCATATATTTACCATCTTTCTTCGTCGCTTATTGCATCTCCCGGCTTGAACTGCCGGCGAGTTTGTATTTTTTGCGATAACCTTTCCAGGACGAGCCTGGCCAGCAGCTGACCAGTATCGGCTGAAGTGTTCTCCTCCAGCATTGACTTCAGCCTGGACTCGCTGATATCAATCCGATACAAAAACTGTACGAGTTTGTTGAAGTCGGACCGGATCCACCCATTTATTATCTCAGCCAGTATTTCTTCCAGCTGTTGCAGGGTTAGCGAATCGGCCAGTTCCCATCCATAGGACTGGTTGAGGTCTTTAATAAGAACCAGGGAGTCGGCTGAATCGTTCATAAATTACATTAAAATTTTTCCATCACCCCGAGCCCAAATAAGGCAAAATCATATTTAACAGGATCTTCTTTGTCCAGTAAGGATAAACACCGAGTCAGCTCTATCGCTGCCTGCCAGTCCGATCGCTCCCGGGTAAGAAGGCCGAAGCGTTTGGCAACCCGGGCCACATGGACATCGAGGGGACAGATAAGATGGCTCGCCGGAATACGGCTCCAAAGTCCGAAATCCACTCCCTGGTCATCCTTGCGGACCATCCAGCGCAGGAACATATTGATCCGCTTGCAGCTGGAGTTTTTTTCAGGGGAGGCGATGTGTTTGCGGGTACGGGGGGGAGCGTCCTCCAGGGTAAAAAAATAATGATGAAAAGCTGACAGGGCTGAGGCTGCATGATAGTCGGGGCCGGGTAACAGGAAAGCATCCTCCAATGAATCGTATAATGCATAATGATGCTGAAAAAAGGCAATGAAATACAGCAGGTCGGTTGCATTAAAAGTCCTGTGTTTGAAGTCCAGCAGTCTTTTCAGGTCGTTTTCCGTATGCTGCCGGACGAACTGATAAGGCGCCTGGTCCATCAGCTGCATCAGCTCCTGCGTTTTCCGGATGATAGTCTTCCGGTTACCCCAGGAAAAAATGGCTGCAAAAAACCCTGCTATTTCAATGTCCTGCTTTTGGGCAAACCGATGAGGAATACTCACCGGATCATCTGTGATAAAAGATGGCCGGTTGTATTCAGCACATTTTCTGTCCAGGAAAGCCCGGAGCTCTTGTTTATCGTAGTTAACCAATTGCCTGGTTTAGGTCTTCGATCAGATCGTCCACGTCTTCGATGCCTACGCTCAACCGGATCAGGGATTCCCCCAGCCCGTTTTTAATACGTTCTTCCCGGGGAATGGATGCGTGTGTCATGCTGGCCGGATGGTTGATCAGGGATTCTACTCCGCCCAGGCTTTCTGCAAGGGCAAAAAGCCGGGTGGAGGATAATACTTTCGTAGCGGCTTCCAGGCTATCGTCTTTTAAGGTAAAGCTCATCATGCCACCGAAACCCCGCATTTGCCGTTTGGCGACAGCATATCCCGGATGATCTTCAAATCCACACCAATAGACTTTTCCCACCCTGGGGTGATTCCGCAGCCAGCGGGCAATGGCTTCTCCGTTGGAGCAATGACGGTCCATGCGTACGTGCAGCGTCTTCAGTCCCCGCAGAACCAAAAAACAATCTTGCGGTCCGGGCACGGCCCCTACGCTTTTCTGAATAAAATATAACTTCTCTCTCAGATCGTCATCATTCATGACCAGGCAACCATGGATAACGTCGCTATGGCCGCCGAGATATTTCGTAGCGGAATGTAATACCAGGTCGGCTCCAAGGTCCAATGGGTTTTGCAGATAAGGGGAGGCAAATGTATTGTCGACACAGAGTAATATTTTCCGCTGCCTGGATATAGAAGCCAGGGCCGCGATGTCGACGATATTCATCAGCGGATTGGTTGGCGTCTCTGCCCAGATCAGCCTGGTATTGTCATTGATATAAGGTTGGATAGCCGAAGCTTCCTGCATATTGACAAAATGAAACCGGATGCCCATCTTTTCAAACACCTTGGTAAAGAGCCGGTAGGTGCCGCCATACATGTCATTGGCTGCGATGACCTCATCCCCGGGGACGAGAAGGCGAAGTACGGCATCGGTGGCAGCTACGCCGCTGCTAAAACATAATCCATGTTTACCATTCTCGATATGGGCCAGGGCCGATTCCAGCGCTTTGCGCGTAGGGTTTTGCGAACGGGCATATTCATAACCTTTATGTACACCGGGGGCGGACTGCACATAAGTGGATGTCTGGTAGATTGGAGTCATAATAGCACCGGTAGAGGGATCGGGTTCTACGCCTGCATGGATGAGTTTGGTTGAAAGTTTCATGGACTAAAGATACAAAGGAAAACCGCTCTTCCCACGGCTATCCAGTTTAACAAAAGCTTAACCCGAAATAGGCAACATGACTTATACCGCTTCACGCATGGTTTCGCAGGTTTCGAAACTTTTTTTACCCCCTTTGGAAAAAGGGCCTTCTCCACGCCTTGTTTACCGGTAATTATAAGGTTACCGGACGTATAGTTTCACTTGACTACCGTTATACAGCACCTAGCTTTAGGGTATCAAATGGAATTTAATTTATAAAACAATTTAAAAATAGCCAATCATGACACCGATGCGTTTTATCCGTAAAAATCTCTTTCTTACGTGTTGCTTGTTATCTCTTTCCGCCGGTCTTTTTGCGAATGAGAGCTTTACCATCAGCGACAAATTGCTGCGGGCTTTCAAACAAACCTTTCCGGACGCGCAACAGATAAAATGGGCAGAACAGGAAGACAAGATCATGGTCAATTTCAAACAAGGGGATATCCTTACCAAGATCGAATATGATAAGGATGGAAATTTTCTCAGCTCGCTGCGGTATTATTCTGAAAGGAATCTTCCCGTCAGCATACTCTGCCGGTTGCAAAAGAAATACGGGGATAAAAAAGTATTCGGTGTAACGGAAATGACTACCGATGCCGCTGTTGAATACTATATCAAACTGGAAGACGAAACCAACTGGATCACTGTCCGGTCGAATGCCGATGGCAATATGCAGGTAATAGAAAAATACAAGAAAGCCAGTTAAGCCAGGCAGGCTGCCGTAACAAGATACCGCCAATCGTGATTTTCAGCCGCATGAGATTCGTGCGGCTGAATTTTTTTTCGAAGGACCGAGTCATCCAGTATATCTGCTTTTACCAGGTCCCGGCGGGCTTCCTGAATGTATTCCTGGAGGACGGGGTCCAACAACCAGTCCTGTTGTGGGGGTTCAAAACCTGTTTTATCCCTTCTCCAGGTAATGTCGGCAGGAAGGAGGTCTTCCATACTCATTCGCAACAACCACTTCGTCCATCCTTCCCGGATCTTAAAGTGCGCGGGTAGTGAAAAAACAAATTCTACCAGTTCGTGGCTTAGGAAAGGCAATCGTACTTCAACACCATGCGCCATGGAATTGCGGTCGGCATAACGTAACAGCTCTTCCATCCCATTCATAAAAGTATTATAATACAGGATACCGTTGAGGCGGTCGAAATGGGGGATATCGTAATAGGAGACACCGAACTGCCGGACAAAATCCCGGGAGAGATCACTGCTTTTGCGTTGTTGGGACGTGCGTTTCTTTTTCAGGAACAGACCGGCATAAACGGGTAAATGGGCAGCCAGCCGGTTCTTCCAGGTCCATCGGTCATGGATACCTGATTCTTTGGCTGCTTCCAGCTCCAGGGCGAATGCTTTTTTGTCGGTGCGGTAAAGTTCCTGCCAGTACCAGCTATAGTATTTGTGGTAACCGGCCAGTAGCTCGTCGGCGCCCTGTCCATCCAGCATTACCTTTACCGAATGGTCGGCCGCCAGCCCGAATACTCTGAACTGGGCATAAATACTGGAAGATAAAAAGGGCTCTTCCTGGTGATACACCAGCTTTTCAAAATCCTGTATCAGATCGCCGGCAACGGGTGTCGTCGGGTGGTTTTCCAGGGCGAAATGACGGGTAAGCAATTGTACAAAGTTGGACTCGTCCTTTTTAAATCCAGGAAATACAGCGGAAAAAGTCGGCAGTTTTGGCGGGGCATCCGGCTGCTGTAATATGCAGGCTACGATGGAAGAGCTGTCCAGTCCGCCACTGAGGCTGGTGCCAACGGGGACGTCGCTGCGCAGACGCCTGTTTACTGAAGTTGACAGCAACCGGCTGAATTCATCGATAGCGGCTTCTTCTTTACACAGGCGGGTGTGACCGACTTCGATATCCCAGTAATAAGTCGTCTCCGTGTCCCCGGTAAGGGCCTGGTAGAGAAGAAAGGACCGGGCCGGTAATTTTGAAATGCCCTGGAAAAAAGTTTCAAAGCCATCTCCCGGATTTTGTGTGTAACCGATCGTAATAAAATTGAAAAGCATCTTCTTATTGCTCTCTTTTTTCACCCCGGCAGCCCATAGTGCTTTTAGTTCGCTGGCGAAAAGGAATTGTTCGTCGTCCTGGTAAAAAAACAGTGGTTTCTCGCCGAAGCGATCCCTGGCTAAAAAGAGCTGTTTCTCTTTTTCATCCCAGATGGCGAAGGCAAACATCCCGTCAAAATATTGGAGACAGCCGGTGCCGAAATGGTCATAAGCTGCGAGGATTACTTCTGTGTCAGTACGGGAAGAAAAGGTGTAACCCTTCGACTGCAGCAGGTCCCGTAGTTCGCGGTAATTATATATTTCTCCATTGTGAACTATCGTATAGCGATGGAGATAGTGCATGGGTTGCGCTCCTGCAGGGCTGAGGTCGATGATCGATAGTCGCCGGTGGCCCAGGCCAACGAGCCCGGATTCGCTGATCCAGGTATTTTCTCCATCGGGGCCGCGGTGAGCGATGGCGCCGGTCATGCTTTTCAGCCGCTGGTCGGTGATATTCACCGGATTGGGAGAGAGAATGCCTGTTATACCGCACATAGGAGGAGTTTAGGTTAATCGCTGCTACCAGCTAATAGGCAGTTTTACGAGGACATCGTCCCAGTTGAAGGTGAGATTGGCTCCCCTGCCTGCTTTCTGGAAGGCAATCGAAAACGCTTCCGTGACCTCGGATTGTTTTTCTACCGGAACGGCTGCGCGTAAAATATCCTTGGCAGCATCATACCGGAATGCCCCCCAGGTGTCCGTCTCCTTGTTGAAGATAATCGTCCAGTTATCTGTATTGACCAGGGCATACAGCGTGTAACGGCCCTTTTTCAGGGGTTTGCCGTCAACCTTTACATTCCGGAAGAATTCGATCTCTGTAGCTTCATTGGCGCCCAGTCGCCAGACTTGTCCATAGGTTACCAATTCTCCGAACAATTTCCTTCCCCTCTTCTGCGGCCGGCTGTATACTACACGGGCTATCAGCGGCTCATTCACTTTATCCTGTATCTTCAAAACAGGATAGTCGACGGGATAATAACTCATATCGAGGGGAGAGCTGTCGAGGGGGGATGAGCTTCCGGGTGTTTGTGCCCTAACCAGGGCCACGCTTATTAAAAAGCCTGCTAAAACGACTATGTGCTTCATATCGCAAAATTATCCAATTTTCCCATATTAACAGGACGGAGTCAAGTTTGTACACGAGGCGGCGGCAATTCATCCCTTGTCCCGCTGCAGGTTTTCCAGTGTACGGAGAGCAAAATCCTTTAAAGAGGGAAAAAAATCCGCGTAACATTGTTGCAGTTCGGCATAGTTTGCATCGAAAAGCCGGCAGGCCCTATCAGCGTCTCCCATATAGGCGGCCCGCCGGGCAAGCCCGGCCAGGCTATTGTAGAGGCCTTCCTTAAGCCGGTAATTATAAAGCCAGTTCTGGGTACGCATATAATGGAACATCCGGCCAAACCGTTCGGGTAGAACAGTCTGCCAGTCCCCCACCTGGGCGTAGGTTTTTTGGGCAAAAGCTTCCAATTGGCTGCTGCCGGCAAAGATCAATGTATCATTTGCCAGGAAATGGTCATGGACAACATCGGTGATCGGCCCGGCATAAAGCCCGTAGGCTTCTTTAAAAACGAGCTTGGCGCGTTGGGTAACAACATGTCTATCAGTGAAATCATCAATGGCCCGGTGTAAGGTTATACCCTGCTGTATCCGGGCAGGATAGTCAAATTTTTTCTTTCCCTTGACAAAATCACTGATCAGGTTGCCCACCGTTATTTCCGGTATTCCAAATGAGAGATAGACATGCGCCAGATAATTCATTGGTACAATTTATAGATTTTCTGCCGAAGATTGATTTTAACAGCTTGAATAATGATTTTATACTTTCATTAAGAAATCGTCGCCAGAGCTTGCCGGACGGCCATTTCAGGGCATCCGTGAACTTTTCCGTCCCATCTTTGTTTGTTATTCCGTAACATTCCCAGCCATTGGTCAATATTGGCTTGCATACCGGGTGTAACCTTAATAGTTTTGCTCCCGTCTTAGTTGAGGTTCTTATATAAATAGCGATTGGGCCGAAGAAAAAATTTTTTTGAATTGCTGCAACATGGAAGAAATGAGTACGTCTTATATGTATGACGGCAAGGGAAACCCCGGGAACTTATCCCTCGCCGTCATACAGCTAATGATGGGCCTTCGGCTAAAACGCCTGTGGCGTTTTCTGAGCTCAAAACAGAAAAAGACATTTAAAACTTATAAAAGTAAAAACATGAACAAGCTTTTTTTATCCATCGCTACTATGCTTATGATGGGTGTCAGCGCCTTCGCTGCTAACAACGATGAGGTCGTTAATCAACAGGCGCTCCGCGCTTTTAAAAGAGATTTCGCCAATGCCAGCAATATCAGCTGGGAGCAAAAGGAAACCTATACAAAGGCGACCTTTTCACTCAATGGTCAGGTGCTTTTTGCTTACTACAATACCAATGGCGACCTGCAAGCCGTTGTTCGCAATATAGTCTCTGATCAACTGCCGATCAATTTGCTTTCCGAATTAAAGAATGAATATTCGGATTACTGGATCTCTGATTTGTTCGAGATTGCAACAGATGGCCAGACGACTTATTACATAACGCTTGAGAACAGTGAAAAAAGGATCGTATTGAAATCCCAGGGCACTAGTTTCTGGAGCGTTTTTAGCAAGGAGAAGAAAGAATCGATATAATAACACCGGAACATTTTTTGCCGCAATTCACAACAGTTTCTCCCAGGTTAGTTTTTAGTTGGAAGAGGGCCGCCTTTATAGGCGGCTTTCTTGTTGTCAGGGATTATCAGGGATAGCGAAAAATCAACTATTTTTGCGGTCCGTAAGTCCACAATAATCCCCAAAAAAAGACGCAATCATGAACAAAGGTCCCATCTCTCAATTCATAACACATCATTACCGGCATTTTAACGCAGCTGCCCTGGTCGATGCTGCCAAAGGCTATGAAACGCATTTATTGGAAGGGGGTAAAATGATGGTTACCCTTGCGGGCGCCATGAGCACGGCTGAATTAGGAATTTCTCTGGCCGAAATGATCCGTCAGGGCAAGATCGATATCATCAGCTGTACCGGCGCCAATCTCGAAGAGGATGTCATGAACCTGGTCGCCCACAGTCATTATAAAAGAGTACCCAACTACCGTGATCTTACTCCCCAGGAGGAATGGAATTTGCTGGAAAACCACTACAACCGTGTTACGGACACCTGTATCCCCGAAGAAGAAGCATTTCGGCGGCTGCAGAAACACCTTGTAAAAGCCTGGAAAGAGGCCGAAGCCAGGGGAGAACGTTATTTCCCTCATGAATTCCTCTACAAGGTTGTCCTCAGCGGCGACCTGGAGCAGTATTATGAGATTGACCCGAAAGACAGCTGGATTGTCGCTGCAGCCCAGAAGAATATTCCCATTGTGGTACCGGGCTGGGAAGACAGCACAACGGGCAACATTTTTGCATCATATGTTATCAAAAACGAACTGAAGGCAAGCACTGTCAAAAATGGCATTGAGTATATGGCCTGGCTGGCCGGCTGGTATCGCGAGAATAGCGGCGGAAAAGGCGTAGGCTTTTTCCAGATCGGGGGTGGCATTGCAGGTGATTTCCCCATTTGCGTCGTCCCGATGATGTACCAGGATCTGGAATGGCATGACGTGCCTTTCTGGAGCTATTTCTGTCAGATATCGGATTCCACTACTTCCTATGGGTCTTATTCCGGCGCGGTGCCAAATGAAAAGATCACCTGGGGTAAGCTGGATATCCACACACCGAAATTTATTGTTGAAAGTGACGCCACCATTGTTGCCCCGCTGATCTTCGCGTGGGTGCTTGGTTGGTAAATTAAGTGGTAAAATAAAAGCAGGACTATGAACGCAAATTCAGAAGAGCTTTACCTGGAAGCTGAAGCCGATATTAAAAACAACCACTACGCGGATGCTTTTAAGAAGTATGAGAGCATTCTTTACGAAGAACCGGATAGTGCCCCGGCACACAACTCCATGGGTTGGTTGTACAAAACACAGTTTGACGATTATGGCAAGGCCGAAAACCATTTCCAGACGGCGGTAAAGTGCGATCCCCTGTATCCGCACTCTTATTTCCACATAGCCGCATTGCTGATGGATATGGAGCGCTTCGACGAGCTGCAGCAGCACCTGGAACGGTGCCTGCGGGTGCGCACCATCGATAAGTCATGGGTGTACGGGCGTTTTGCCATGTCGGAAGAGCTGCGCCAGAATTATGAGAAAGCGATTTTTTATTTCGAGAAGGCGATATTAGCCAGCCAGAACGACGAAAAGATCAAAGATTACCGGTCGGACATCGAAAGGTGCCAGATGAAAACGGATATCCGGAAAAAACACGGCGAATAAAGTTTATAGAAAAAAGTAAGGCCGGCCCCGATAAGAGGCCGGCCATTTTTATTTGTCAGGATCGGGACGGTCCGTTAAGACCGTCTTTTTCCCGGGATTAGCTCCACTCTTCATTATCCCTCTTCTCCTGCCTCTTGGAGACCCGGACCGAGACGCGGATGCTCAGTTCATACAAAAGGATCAGCGGCAGCGCCACGATGGTCTGGCTCATCCAGTCCGGAGAAGGCGTGATAATTGCTGCGATGAAAAGGATGGCCACATATGCATATTTCCGGTATATGCGCAGGAAGCTGGGCGTGACCAGGCCGATGCTGGTCAGCACATAACTCACCAGGGGCAGCTGGAAGGCCAGTCCCGCGCCTATAATAATGTCGATCAGGTTTTCGATATAATCATCCAGGGTAGGAATGGTCTTGATGGCGCCGGATCCGCCCAGGGAATAATTGTACAGGAAGCTGAAGGTAAAGGGCGCCAGCAGGAAATACCCGAAGGCAACTCCGGCCATGAAGAAAAAGCTAACCCACCAAATGGCTCCCCGGCTGCTTTTCAGCTCTTTTGGCGAAAGGGCGGGTTTGACGAAACGCCACAATTCCCAGAACACGTAGGGGAAGGCGACGATAAAACCGCCGATGACGGCAATATTGATACTGGAAATAAACTGGGAGCTGAACTGGGTGGTCTGCAGCTGCAGGCCTTTGACGGATTGCAGGCAAAGGGCATCCCCCATATGCAGGCGGCGTCCCAGGTTGCACAGGCCGATATAACTCACGAAATCGTTCCGGATGGGGCCCCTGATGACCTTATCGAAGATCCAGTCCATCTTAATGAAGAGCACAATGGCTATGATAACAATAGCAAAGGCCGACCGGACAATATGCCAGCGTAAGGCCTCCAGGTGATCTACAAAAGACATTTCTTCCCCGTCGGGATTCCTATTTAACAGATTAAAAGCCATTGGTTTTATATTCAAAGCCCCCCTGCCCTCCCGTCCGGGGGACCTGGTTGAGGCCCTGGAAGGGCCTCGTCCGAAGGACAGACATTAATAATTTGCCGGGGATGCGCTATTTTTTTTGAAAGCGCATCTCCGGCACATAAAAAGCTCCGCGAAGTTAATTTGAAAATACCAATCCCGGTGCAGGTCTATAAAAAAACAAGCACTCCATGACAGAGTGCATTGTTTACTCCTAACTGACCTATGAAAAACATCTCCTCAGGGTTAATGAGGGACAATATCTTTTTTGTTGTAAAGGCTGTCAGTTAGATTTGCCGGAGACCTTTTCGGTGGTATTCCCGGCCCTTGCCTTACGAGAACGAAGTTGATCAAAAAGAATAAAATGGAAAAAAAATGAAGGGTGTTTAACCACGGGTTAACATTGGTTAATAAGGGCCGCCCTATCCGGCTTGAGCCTGCTATAATTGGCTATTTCAGTACTTTTACCCGGACCTCTTCGATGCGGGTGTCGCTAACGTTGAGTATCTCAAATTCATAATCGCCGAGGATGATACGATCTTTCAGGTGGGGAATGGTCTCGTGCTGGTTGATGATAAAACCGGAAAGTGTTTCGGACTCATTTTCCGGCAGATCAAGATGATATTTCCGATTGATATAATCCAGCTCAAGCCGGCCGGAAAAAATGAATTCGTCATTGGACAGCTTTCTTTCCCCGAACTCTTCGGTGTCATATTCGTCGCGAATTTCACCGAATATCTCTTCCAGCAGGTCTTCCATGGTCACTATGCCGGCGGTACCGCCGAATTCGTCTACCACCCATGCGATGCTTTTCCTTTCCCGGCTGAATTTGTTGATCAGGTCTGTGGCGCTCATGCTTTCCGGCACGGCGGGAATGGGGTGGAGAATCGTTTTAATAAAGGGAGGGCTTTTAAACAGGTCCAATAGGTGGATATAACCCGTCACGTGGTCGAGATTACCATTATAGACGACCAGCTTGCTCAACCGGGTCTCGACGAATTTTTTCCGGACTTCTTCCATGGTCATGTTCATATCGATGCCTTCAATCTCTTTCCGGGGTACCAGGCATTCCCTGACCCGGACGTTTGGCAGGGCCATGGCGGCCTTGATAAGGCTCAGGTCCTTGGTGTCTTCTTCCGAGTCACCTGTTTGTTCCAAAAAATGTTCGACGTCGGTGCCGGAAAAAATCGCTTTCCTTTCGTCAATACGGACATTAAAAACATATTTTAGAATCCACTGTGAGATCGCAGCAAAAAAGCCTGCGATGGGATAGAAGAACCGGGTGAGCACCTCCATGAGCCTGGCAAAGAAACTCAGCAGGGAATCGCTTTTTGCGCGGAAAAATGCCTTGGGGATGAATTCGCCGAAGAGAAGGATGAAGATGGATGCAAAGAGGGTTTCGGCAAAAAGCCGGATGGCATTTACATAACTGCCCGGCATGTGTATCTTGGTAATGAGCAGATTCCACAGCGGCTGAAAGGTCTCACCGATCATCAATCCGAAAATGACCAGGGCGATATTAAATCCGGCAATGGTAGTTCCGATAAACAGGGCAGGATGGTCCATGAAATTGGACAGGATCATACCGCTGCTCAGCCCTTGTTTCTTTTTCAGCTCGATAGCCAATCGATTCGCCCTCACAAAAGCGACTTCGATGCCCGCAAAAAATGCGATCATTAGCCAGGCAATTACAATCCAGATAAGGGTATTTGTATTGATCATACGGCGCTAAAGTAATCGGAAAAGTTGATATTTCTAAATTGAGACAAACCCGGGCCCTACTGCTTAAGGCCCAGCCCTATAAACTTGTCGATAGCCGCTTCCGCCTCGCGGCAGGCCCTGGTCAGGTCGTCGTTCACGATTATCTGATCGAAATGGTGTTTGAAGGACATCTCATAAGATGCCTTATTTACCCTCGCCAGCAAGCTTTCCACGGATTCAGTGCCCCTCATTTCAAGGCGGCGACGCAATTCATCTACGGACGGCGGCTCGATGAACAGGGCCAGGGTGGAGTCGGGATATTGCTCCCGGATGTGGATGGCTCCCTTGACCTCGATATCCAGCAGGGGCGTCCTTCCGCTCTGCCAGATGCGCTCCAGCTCACTTTTCAGGGTGCCGTAATATTTTCCTTCATAGACCATTTCCCATTCCACGAATTCATTGTGCTGGATCTTTTGCTTAAAATTATCCAGGCTGAGAAAATAATAATCTACTCCATCCTTCTCGTAGCTGCGGGGCGGACGGGTCGCTGCCGAGACGGAAAAGGCCAGTTTTTTAGGGTATTTGTCCAGGAGATAACGGGTAATGGAAGTTTTCCCGGCTCCGGAAGGGGCCGTGATGATGATGATTTTTGGTGACTCGCTCATATTCTATTGATTTGGGCGCCTAACTGCCGCAACCGTTCGTCGATGTGCTGGTAGCCCCGGTCAATTTGTTCGATATTCTGAATGATGCTTCTGCCTTCTGCGCTAAGGGCCGCGATCAGCAAAGCCACTCCGGCCCGGATATCGGGACTGCTCATGGTGATGCCCCGCAGCTGGTGTTCCCGGCCCATGCCGATGACGGCTGCGCGGTGCGGATCACAGAGAATGATCTGGGCGCCCATATCGATGAGTTTATCGACAAAGAAAAGACGGCTTTCAAACATCTTCTGATGAATCAGCACGGATCCTTTAGCCTGTGTAGCTACGACGAGGACGATGCTCAGCAGGTCCGGGGTAAACCCGGGCCAGGGGTGGTCATAAATGGTGAGCACCGAACCGTCCAGAAAAGTCTGTATTTCATATACGTCCTGTTCGGGAATATAGATATCGTCTCCACGCAGTTCGAGCTGAATGCCCAGCTGTCTGAATTTGTCCGGGATGATGCCCAGGTTTTCTATGCTGACATTTTTGATGGTGATTTCACTCCGGGTCATGGCCGCCAGACCGATAAAAGATCCGATCTCGATCATATCCGGCAGCATCCGGTGTTCGGTGCCCCCGAGGTATTTGACCCCGTCTATCACCAGCAGGTTGCTTCCAATACCCCGGATCCGCGCCCCCATCCGGGTCAGCATTTTACAGAGTTGCTGGATATAAGGCTCACAGGCGGCATTGTAGATCGTAGTGGTGCCTTCGGCCATTACGGCAGCCATAATGATATTGGCCGTACCGGTGACGGAAGGTTCATCGAGCAGCAGGTAACAGCCCTTTAAATGCGGGGCTTCCAGGTGGAAAAGGCCTTCTTCCGGCTGGTAGTTGAACTGGACTCCCAACTTTTCAAAACCGATGATATGGGTATCCAGCCGCCGCCGGCCAATCTTGTCGCCGCCGGGTTTGGGGATAAAAGCCTTCCGGTAACGGGCCAGCATCGGACCGGCGACCATGATCGAACCCCTAAGCCGGCTGCTTTTGTTGCGATAGACTTCACTGCGCAGATAATCGATGTCTACGGCATCGGCCTGGAATACACAGGTATCCCGCTGCTGCCGGTCGATCTTCACCCCCATTTCCCCGAGCAGGTCGATGAGCAAATTGACGTCCAGGATATCCGGGATATTGGATATCGTTACTTTTTCGGGTGTAAGCAGTACGGCATTGATGATTTGTAAAGCTTCATTTTTGGCTCCCTGCGGAACGATGTCGCCTTTCAGTTTTTTACCGCCGATGACTTCGAATGAATGCACAGACTTAAGATAAAAAAAGGCGGTAATGACATTTGTCATTACCGCCGTAAAATTAATGTTTTCGTTTATCCGGAATCGCCTAGTAGCGTTTCTTTTTGAATTTATTGTTGCCCCGGTCGTTATTCCGGTCATTGCGTTGGTTGTTGTTCCGCTGCTGGAACTTTTGATTCCTTTTATTCCGGTAATCACCGTATCCGCCGCGGTCCCGTTCGCGGTTGTCACTTGGTCTGAATGACTTGACATAAGGTGTGTTGGTAAATTCCAGCTGGCCATTGGTCAGCGTGGAAAGTTCCTGCTGAATAGCGTCGTCGTGCACGGTTTCCTTATGCCAGTTGTTATAGGCAAGCTTCATGTAATAAGCGATGGCATTGGCGAATCCATTGCGCTTGTCGGGGTTTTCTTCTGCGAGGGCTTTATTGATCACCAGCTCGAGATTTTTGCCCATGTGAGAAAACTTAGGATAACGCTTGGGATAGCCCAACGGCTCGGGCCGGGCCCGCAGTGTCTCACGGGTGGGGATGGGGTAAGGCGAAGCCACCTCCAGCTTGAAATCGGAGATCAGGAAAAGGTGATCCCATAATTTATGGCGAAAATCTTCCACATTTTTCAGGTGCGGGTTGAGAAAGCCCATCAGCTCTATAACGGCCATCGAATTACGCTGGCGTTTGTCTTTATCTTCCAGCTGTAGCAGGTATTCGATCATCTTCTGAATATGCCGCCCGTATTCACGCATCACCAGGTGATTCCGCGTGGTATTATATTCCATACACTCAATTTAGAAAACAAATATAGTGAAAAGGCCCGAAGGCCCAATAATAAGGCCCGGGGCCTGATAATAAAAAGGGTGACCGGGTTTTTCCGGCCACCTGGTCGACGATTAAGCTATGAGACTATTCAATAAACACCTTGCTTGTGTATTTCCGGTCATGGTTCTGATCGGTGGTCCGCATGAAATAAAGCCCTCTTGGCGGCCGGGAAGTCAGGTCCAGCCTAATCTGGCTGACACTGGTCAACGTAACGGCCTTTTGCTGTACGACCTGGCCGGAGGTGCTGATCAGCTCGACCAGGAAACGTCCGGTCTGATTGCTGTTGAACTGGAAGAAAATGCTATTGGTGGCCGGGTTGGGATAGGTCCGGTAGCTGATAAAATCAGCAGCGCCGGAGCCATTCGGGTCGATAACGAGGACGGCCGAATAGCTTATTTTCCCGTAAGGATCAGTCTCCTGGATCCGGATATAGAGTTTGCCCACATTAGCCGGATCAGGGTTGTATTGATATTGGTATTTTGAAGAAGTACCTGTTGAAGAAGCGTTACCTTCTGTTTGTCCGGCACTATAGAAGTTCTTGCCGTCTGTGCTGACCTGGATTTCATATTGGGTATTGGGTTGTTGGTTTGTAGTTATCCATTGTAACAAGATCGTACTACCGTTGGGAGAAGCGCTAAAGTCCTGGATGTCCGTTGCAAGAGGCGCCGCAGGGCACCAGTAATAGGTAAGATGAAAGGTTCCCCAGTAATTGGTGGTAGGGCCAGCCGTATAGTTGAGACCTCCCTGGGTGGAAACGACCCCTCCGCTAAGCGAATAAGTGAAGGCAATAGTGCCGGTGCCCAGGTAAGATGCCGAGGGTGCCGTTTTCGAAGCTGTTCCGGTAGCATTTGAATATGTAGTATCGGGACCGTAAGTGATTGTGTCGCGCGGCTGCCCGTACGGCGCGAGGGTATCGGGGCCGTATAATTTGTTGACGGAGTGGGAAATATCTATGCCCGGGCCCGAAAGATCGTCCGATACCGTTAGCTGGAATTTATAAACGGTGGAATCCGGCGCCTTGTTCAGCGCATTGGTTCTTGTCACGGCGGATACAGTATCCTTTACAGTAAGACAAGCTAATGTCCCGGTTGCAGGGTTGAACTGTGGAAAAAGGACTGTGGAGGAAGATGCATTGGAAACGGGAAGCGTGACAGAATAGTCCACTGGAGTGGCCGGATGCCCGGCGCTACAGTTGCATTGAGCCTGGATAATCCAGGGTTGGCTTGCCAGAATGAATATCATAGCAAAAACCAGAGTGTACACACGGTTCATAGGCACGAATTTTTAATGAGATATCGGATTAGATACAAAATTAAATACCTGCAAGAATAAAGCCAAAGCACTACTACCCAATTTATACGCATCGTAAAAACCACATTTTTTCGAAACATTTGTTATATTCAAACAATTGATTATGAGCGAATTAATGTTTACAAACTGTGGATAAAACGTTTGCCAGCGGGATAAAACTGTCTGAAGTATCTTTGTATTATGCTCATCCTTTTGGACTGCAGGCCTCTATTAGTGGGGGCCGATAGTGAAAGATCCCGGTTCATTTTTTCTGCCGCAGAGGCCCTTAGCCGGGACCAGGCGGTGAGGTGGCTGTTCCTGGTGGACCAGTCTTACCAGCCGCATCTTATTCCTAAGCTTACCGGCTCTTCCGTACTGGTCCATCGGGCCTTTCCCGGCCGGATGGGATGGCGGCTCTGGTACGACTGGCTAATACCCCGGCTGGCAAAAAAACACAAAGCCGATTGGATCATGCTAACGGGAGGCATAACCGCAGCGAATCTGAAGATAAGGGCAAAGACAGGGGCGGAGACAGGGGGGACGATGAAGGCGGAGATAGGGAGGACGATGGGGACGATACCTCAATGCGTCTGGATGCCGGAAAAGGCCAACCCGGCGGAAGGCAGGGACTATCTGCCTCTGTATCCCCGTCGTCTCCGGGACAGCCTGTTGCATGCTTCGCTGTTGTTTTGTTTCTCGGCGGCTGACCGGTCCTGGCTGGCGGGTCAGGCGGAAGAGCCGGACCCGAATAAATTCGTAGTGGTATCTGCCTGGCCTTCGGAGGCGGCTGCTCCTCTTTCCGCAGAAGAAAAAGAGGAAGTAAAACGACAATATGCAGCGGGAAAGGAATATTTTCTGGCGGATGTCGGCCCGGCAGGTGAGGATGGCATCACCCAATTGCTGAAGTCTTTTTCCCTGTTCAAAAAAAGACAGCTCTCTAATTTGCAGCTGATCCTTGCCGGCAGGAAACCGCCGCCGGAAAGTGAATTAAACCATCGGCTCGAGACCTATAAATACCGGCAGGATATTCATTGGTGCGAACTCCCGGATGCAGGAAATCGATTGACCGGCGCTGCCTATGCCCTTCTTTTTCCGTTTGAAAAAAAGACCCTGGGTATCCCGGTGCTCGATGCCTGGAAAGCGGAAGTGCCGGTTATCATAGGAAGGGGTTCCGGATTGTCGGATTGGGCAGGGGATGGGCTCCTGGTAGCGGATAAGGCTGATCCGGCCTCGTTGGCAGGGCACCTGATGGCTGTTTATAAAGACGAACAGTTGCGGAGGGACCTTATTGAAAAGGGACTTTCCCGGGTAGCTGTGTTTGATGCGCAACGATCCCTGGCCGAAATAGGAGCTGCCTTAACCCGGGTTTCCGGGGAGCCAATATCGGGGTAGTATCCAATAATCAATTAACTTGCGGCTGGCAAAAATTATACTATGGCAACCTCTTCCATAAATATCGATGTAACGCTTGACAAAGACAGGGTCCCTGAAGACATTCGCTGGAACGCATCGGATTCAAGGACTGAAAACGCCCGTAAGGCAAAAGCCATGATGCTGGCCTTTTGGGATGGCGCTGATAAGTCCGCCCTGCGGATCGACCTTTGGACAAAAGACATGATGGTCGATGAAATGGCTGACTTTTTCTATCAGAACCTGATGACCATGGCTGATACCTGGCAGCGGGCGACCCAGGACCCGGCGCTGGTCAACGACATGAAACAATTTGCCCAGGACTTCTACAAAAAATTCCGGGAACAACAATTGAAGACAAATAAATTATAGTATATGGGTTTAGAACAAAAAATAATGGCCGATCTGAAAACGGCTATGCTGGCCAAAGATGAAGCGGGGTTGCGGGGTCTTCGCGCCATCAAGGCGGCGATCATTCTTGCAAAAACCTCGGAGGGCGCCGGTGGCGAATTAAAAGAGGAAGACGAGACCAAGCTCTTGCAGAAGCTGGTCAAACAGCGGAAAGATTCGCTGGAGATCTATCAGCAACAGAATCGCCCCGACCTGGCAAAAAAGGAAGAGGAAGAGATCGCGATTATTGAAAAGTTCCTTCCTAAACAGCTGGATGAAGCGACCTTGAAGGCTGCTCTGACTAAGATCATAGCGGAGACCGGTGCTTCCTCCCCTGCCGATATCGGAAAAGTGATGGGGTTAGCGACCAAGCAACTGGCTGGTCAGGCGGACGGAAAAACGATTAGTGCTGTTGCAAAAGAGTTATTGTCCAAATAATGTCAATTGATGTCCTGTTTCTGTTGTTCATGGTACTGGCTGTTTTCAGGGGACTGAGACAAGGATTCATCATTGCTGTTTTTTCTGCGGTGGCACTGGTCATCGGACTTGCTGCCGCTATAAAGCTGTCGGCTATTGTCGCCGGCTACGGCAGAGAGAATACACATATTTCATCCCGCTGGTTACCGGTACTTGCTTTTGCACTGGTGTTCCTGGTCGTGGTCATCGGAGTGCGTGCGGGCGCCCGTCTTGCTGAAAAAGCCGTCGATCTTGCCCTTTTGGGCTGGCTCAACAAGCTTGCAGGAGTGTTCCTATTTGCGGGGTTATATACTATAATATTGAGTGTTCTGTTGTTTTATGCCGTGCAGGTGCACCTCGTTTCGGCCAGTACCCTCTCCTCTTCTGTTACCTACCCCTTTATCCGCCCCTGGGGCCCGGTAGTAATTGACGAATTCGGTAAATTTGTACCGTGGTTCAAAGGCATGTTCACCCAGCTGGAAGAATTTTTCGGTCGCCTTGGCAACAAACTGTGATCAGAAAACCATTTGGTTAGTGAGGTGTTTTTTTGGGTTAAATCGTTTATTTTAGCGGATGCAAACCGGGCGAGTCCGGTTCAAAATATTAAGGGGATTGCGGCAAAAAGTTATTTTACAGTAAGTTTTTGTCGCAATTAAAACTGGGATAGAATCTTATTAGCTGATGCAATACGAAATCAAACAAGAAGAAAAGTTCAGATTCATCGAGGAAGGAGAAGGCGAACCACTGTTGTTATTACATGGATTGTTCGGGGCATTGAGTAATTTCAGCGGTCAGATCGACTATTTTCGCCATCAGTATAAAGTGGTGGTGCCATTGATGCCATTACTGGACCTGGACCTGTTGCATACTTCCGTTGGCGGCCTGGAGAAATTTCTCCATAAGTTCGTCGAATATCGGGATTACAGAAATATTAACATTTTAGGTAACTCCCTGGGCGGTCATGTTGCCCTCATGTATGTGCTAAGGCACCCGGAAAGGATTAAATCCCTGATCCTTACCGGCAGTTCCGGGCTTTTTGAAAACGGTATGGGAGATACCTATCCCAAACGGGGAGATTACGAATATATCCGGAAAAAGACCGAACTTACCTTTTTCGATCCGACAATGGCCTCCAAAGAGCTGGTAGACGAGCTCTATGAGACCGTTAATGTCCGCATTAAGGCAGTCAAGATCATTGCCCTGGCCAAGAGTGCCATCCGGAACAACCTGGGAGAAGAAGTCAGCCAGATAAAACAGCCCACCCTGCTCATCTGGGGAAATAATGATGCTATTACGCCTCCTTTTGTAGGCCAGGAGTTTCGCAAACTGATCCCGAACAGCGAACTGCATTTTATTGACAAATGTGGTCATGCACCCATGATGGAGCGACCGGAAGAGTTCAATACTATTTTGCTTAAATTTTTGCGAAAATTGAATGAACCGGCAGCGGTAGTCTGAGTTTTTTCGTCTATACATAGTAGACCTTGTGGCCTAGAGGACCTTTTTCATAAGTGGACCATGGGTAGAACTTCGGCCCTCAACACCGTTGAGGCCCTCGTTCGTAACCTTCGCTCCGCTCGGTTAGGCTAAAGGCCAATTTTTAACGGTCTTGGCGCCGGAGGGTAATTTTAATAAAAGCCCGGAGGCGCCAGACAACTTAACAGCACACAATTGCTAAACAAAGAGATCATATCTGCCGCTATTCCTTCCCTGCACCTGAATGACCCGGTGTCACAGGCCCTGGATTTGATGGCGGATTTCCATGTCACTCACCTTCCGGTTGTCGTAGAAGACAAATTGGCGGGTCTGGTCAGTGAAGATGACCTGCTGAATGTGGAGAATGATGAAGTGCTGCTGGAGCAGCTCCAGCCGACTTTTTCCAAAATTGCCGCGCACGCCGACTCCTTTTTTTTCGAAGCCGTACAACTGGTCAATGAAAATGGCCTCACGCTTATTCCCGTTGTTGCCGGGGAATCGGAATATGCTGGCTCCATCAGTGCGACCGATCTGCTGAAACAGCTTGGCCGGACCACGGGCGTCAGCGACCTGGGCGGCATAATTGTATTAGAGATGGAGAAAGTGAGCTTTTCCTTCACCGAGATCAGTAAACTCGTAGAAACCAACGATGCCCAGATTATCCAATTAAATACCTACGCGGATGTCCCATCCGGTAACTTTTATATAACCTTACGGATAAATAAAGCTGAAATTTCGGATATCGTGGCTACTTTTCAGCGGTATGAATACCAGGTAAAATACTACTTTGGCGAAGAGTTATACGAGAATGAGCTTCGCAGCAATTACGACCACCTGATGAATTACCTGAATATCTGAGCACACCTGATTCCCTGGTCGACCGGATGTTGTACACTGCCGGATTGGAATAGATATTGTTACTTTTTTATGATCTTAGTTTCAAGTTTGATTATAGCTTTAATCAATTAGGGCAAAACGGACTATTTTTGCATATCCGAAAAGACATTATCTCCGAATGACACGAGGCGGTAGCCGACTGCATTTGACCATTGAAAAGACATTATCTCCGAATGAAAGTAGCAATATATAGCCGTGTTATTGAATATGAATTTAAAAGTGAGGTCCAGCGTTTATTCGACGAGTTGATTCGCCAAAACCTGCAGCCGGTGATGTATAAGCCTTTTTTAGAGAAAATTGGGCCTGCATTGGTGCTCCCTTCGGACATTACCTCTTTCACAGAGTCGGGTGACCTGGATGAGTCCATCGAGTTCATCATCAGCCTGGGTGGAGACGGCACCCTGCTGGATACCGTTTCGCTGGTCCGGGATAAAAATATTCCCGTGCTGGGCATTAATTTCGGCCGTCTGGGATTTTTGGCCAGCATCGGCAAGGAAGAGTTGACTACAGCGGTTACAGCCCTGGCTAACCGTACTTTCGTCGTGGATAAACGATCGTTGATCCATCTCGATGCTAACCGGCCATTGTTTGGGGATGTACCTTACGGCCTGAATGAATTTGCGATCCATAAGACCGATACCTCCCCGATGATCAAAATACATACGTATCTCAATGGAGAATTCCTCAATACGTATTGGGCTGATGGTCTGATCGTGGCTACCCCTACAGGGTCAACGGGTTACTCTCTCAGCTGTGGGGGACCGGTAGTTTTCCCCGATTCGACCAGTTTTGTTATTACTCCGGTGGCTCCGCACAATCTAAACGTGCGTCCCATCGTTGTACCAGATAACAATATCATCTCCTTCGAGGTGGAGGGGCGGGCTGAAAATTTCATCTGCGTCCTGGATTCCCGAAAGGAGATTGTTGACAAACAAGTTCAGCTGGCGGTGCGTAGCGAAGCCTTTACGCTTAGCCTTATCCGCCTGAATGAAAATAATTTCCTGCAAACGCTTCGGGGAAAACTTTCCTGGGGACTCGATACCAGGAATTGACCCGACCAGACCATCGTTAGCCCCCTTCCAATTATCCCGTAGAAAGCCAAAGACCGGCCGCAGGCCGTGCACCCTAACGTCGCCACCTGTCCAATATTTTTAACATAACAACAAGAAACGAGGCAAACGAAAAGTTTACGGGTTTCGTTTTCGTATAAAGCTGTTTTTATATATAATCATGACAAAGCTATTTTTGGGCAGTTTGTTGGCAATGGTGATTTGTTTGCGGGTTTCAGCACAGGAAGAGGCCATTGTACAGGAAGGGGAATATGGTGTTTCGCTGGGCGCCGCGCATTATTTTGGGGACCTTAATCCCAATCCCCGGTTCAATCGGCCGGGTTTAGCCGTGGGTGCTTTTTTCAGGAAGCAATTTGGTAATTATGTGGCCCTGCGGGTCAGCGGCCAATATGCTTTTGTGGGGTATTCGGATCAATACAATACGCAGAATCAGTTTATGCTGAGGCGGAATCTCAGTTTCAATAGTAATATATGGGAACTAGCCGTCCAGGGCGACTTTAACTTTTTCAAGTTCATACCCGGAAGTGAATACAACCGGTTTACGCCCTATATCACTTTTGGACTGGGGGTCTTTAATTATGACCCTTATACTTATTATAAGGGGCAAAAAGTCTATCTGCGCCCGCTTGGGACGGAAGGCCAGGGCTCTGCCGCCTATCCTGACCGTAAGACCTATGGCTCGATGGCGGTCTGCTTCCCGTTTGGCGTAGGGGTTAAATATAGCCTTAACCGGCGGATGAACCTGGGTTTTGAAGTCCTGTACCGGTTTACTACCACGGATTATATCGATGACGTAAGTAAAACCTACGCACCTGATGCTCAACCACAAACCCTGCCGGATGGGTCGCCAACCCTCTGGTATGCCCTGCAGGACCGCTCTGTTTCGACGGGAACACCCATCGGGATTAAAGGTCGTCAGCGGGGTTATTCCAACCAAAAGGACAGTTATATCACGGCCCAGGTGATGCTTAGCTTTAATTTGACCTCTTATAAGTGTCCGAGCGCAAAGTAGCCGGACCGTGTCCGGCTAAATACATTATCTTTGGACCCCAAAACCGGACGGAGTCCGGTTGTACACGTCAATAAACGCCTTCTATGGACCTGCTGAAGGAAAAAATAGATTTGAAGAAGCTTCCCTGCCATATTGCCATCATTATGGACGGGAATGGCCGTTGGGCCCAGGAAAAGGGCCAGGACAGGCTGTTTGGCCATTTTCATGGGGTGGAAAGCGTGCGGGACATCGTAGAAGGCTGTGCCGAATTGGGCATTGGTTACCTGACCCTCTATGCTTTTTCTACGGAAAACTGGGACCGGCCGGCCTATGAGGTCACCGGCCTGATGGAATTGCTGGTGGAGACCATCCATAAGGAAGTCGGGACCCTGAATAAAAACAATATACGACTGCATGTCATCGGGGATATGACCATGCTGCCGGAATATGCCCGCCTGGAGCTGAAAGAGGCGCTGGACCTGACGGCCGCGAACGCCGGGCTCAACCTGGTCATGGCCCTGAGCTACAGTAGCCGCTGGGAGCTGACAGAAGCCGTTAAGAGCCTGGCCCAGGATATTCGAGCAGGAAAGCTCGACCCTGACGCCATAACCCAGGATACCATACAGCAATACCTGTCGACGCGTGACTTTCCGGATCCTGAATTAATGATTCGTACAAGTGGCGAATATCGTATTAGTAATTTCCTGCTTTATCAACTCGCTTATGCTGAATTATATTTTACAAGTGTTCGCTGGCCTGATTTTCGTAAACAAAATCTCTATGAGGCCATCCTGGATTTTCAGGGACGGGAAAGACGTTTTGGGAAGACAAGTGCTCAGATTCAACAGGATTTGATAGCCCCCGGAACTACTTTTTAACAAACACTTTGTATAAATCCACTTAATTTGCCGCTCTAAAAACCGACTGGATGCAACGAAGATCGCTGATTTGCGTTTTTTTATTGACCATTTACTGCTTACTGAACTCAATCGCTGCTAAATCCCAGGTGACGGATACGACAAAGGTTCCCGTAAAGGATACGACAAAGGTTCCCATAACCGATACTATAAAACCAGCCGATACCACGCATCCTATTTCAGTAGACCCGGATTTAATCAATCTTTCCAATACCAAAAATCCTCCTCACGAATACGTCATTGCAGGCATCAAGATCACCGGCACAAAATACCTGGACGAAACGCTGCTCACTTCCATTTCGGGTTTGACCGTGGGCGACAAAATAACTATTCCTGGCGGAGACAACTTCAGTAAGGCTATTAACAACCTCTGGAAGCAAAATTTGTTCGCAGACATTGCTATTTACTATACCCGTCTTGTCGGCAACAGTGTTTATGTCGAAATCGATGTAACGGAAAGGCCTCGCCTGGGCAATTTCTATTTTAAAGGCCAGGGTGTGAAAAAAGGCGATGCGGATGACCTGACGACCAAGACGGGTCTCATCAAAGGCCGGGTAATTACCGAAAACATGAAGCGGTCTGCTATCCAGTTCATCAAACGCTATTATGCAGACAAAGGGTATCAGGACGCCAAAGTTACCACCTCGGAGGTTCGGGACCCAACGGTAGCCAATTCAGAAATACTGACCTTCTTTATCGATAAAGGACCCAAAGTCCGGGTATACGAGATCAATTTTTTCGGGAACCAGGCTGTTAAGGGAAGCAAGCTGAAAAAGCAGCTGAAAGATACTAAGGAGGAAAGCCGCTGGACGCTGTATCCGCCGCCGAATAAGACACCATACGGTCCGCATGACTCCGTATCACTCCGTCAATACCTTAACAATTGGGGTTTCCTTTCTTTTACCAGCACAAAGGAATTTCTTGACCCCTGGTTCCGTTTTAAAATGTTCAGCTCGGCGAAGTTCAACGCCACCAAATATGAGGCAGACAAAGAAAAGGTCGTTGCCTATTATAATACCCAGGGCTACCGGGATGCAAACATCGTTGCCGATACGACATATATCGACACGACAAACCCTCGCAGCCGGGGGCATCTGAATATTGCGATCAAAGTGGATGAAGGCCATAAATATTATTTTGGCAACATCAGCTGGAAAGGGAATACAAAATACTCCGATTCCATCCTCAACCTGATCATGGGTATCCACAAGGGAGATATTTATAACCTGGATATCCTCAATAAAAAGCTGGGTAAGCAAATGTCTCCCGAAGGCGGTGACATCAGCGGTCTGTATATGGACGATGGTTACCTCTTCTTCCACGTCGACCCTGTGGAGACGTCGGTATACAATGACACCATTGACTTTGAGATCCGGATGACGGAAGGTCCGCAGGCTACTATTAAGGATGTGACCATCGCCGGTAATGATAAGACCAATGAATATGTCATTCGCCGGGAACTGTTTACTGTCCCCGGGGATAAGTTCAGCCGGAGCGACATCGTCCGCTCGACCCGGCAGATAGCCAACCTTGGGTTCTTCAACCAGGAAAAGATCAACCCCGGTGTGACACCTAACCAGGAAGACGGAACGGTGAATATCAACTGGACAGTAGAAGAGAAGTCGGGTAACCAGCTGGAGCTCTCCGCCGGCTGGGGTGGCGGTATTGGTCTGACCGGTACAGTAGGAATCACTTTTGCCAACTTCTCCATCAAGAATATTTTTCACAAGAGTGCCTGGCAGCCACTGCCGGAAGGTGATGGACAGAAGCTCAGTCTGCGTATCCAGTCCAACGGGAAGGCCTACCAGTCCTATAACTTTTCCTTTACCGAGCCCTGGCTGGGAGGAAAGAAAAGGAACTCTCTTACTGTGAGCCTCTACCGTAGCGTCTTCCGTACCGGCGGGTACAATTACCGCACCAATACCTATGCCTTCAGTGACAGCAACTCGCTGAAGAACTTCGGTGCAACCATTGCCCTCGGCAAGCAGCTGAAATGGCCGGATGACTTCTTTACCCTGACGTATTCCCTCAACTATACCCAGTATGACCTGAACAACTATCCCTTGTTCACTTCGGCATTCCGCAACGGCCGCTCGACCAACCTCAGCTTTAAGCTGGCGCTTAGCCGTTATAGCCTTGACCAGCCCATTTATCCCAGAACCGGGTCCAATCTGTTGTTGAGCGTGCAGTTTACCCCGCCTTATTCTACCATCGACCATGGACTGACTCAGGCGGATAGTTATAAATTGCCGGAATACCATAAATGGCGTTTCACCAGTGACTGGTACCTGCCGATCGGCAGTGCGATGGGTGCCGATAAAAGCCGACAGTTCGTGCTGAAGGCCTCCGCCAAATTCGGCTTTATGGGTCGGTACAATGCCGGCCTGGGCTTCTCGCCCTTCGAGCGCTTCCAGGTGGGTGACGCGGGTCTGACGAATAACTTCGGTCTTTTAGGGTATGATATCATCTCGCAAAGAGGGTACCCGGTTTATGAGAATTCGGATCCTAAGGTCAACCCTGACCAGCAACAGGCCAGCCAGTTCTTCACCATGTTCAACAAATACACCCTCGAACTGCGTTATCCTTTTACGACCAATCCCAGCAGCACCATCTATGGCCTAACCTTCTTTGAGGCTGCCAACGGCTGGTACAACTATTCGGAATACAACCCCTTCCGCCTCCGCAGAAGCGTCGGGGTGGGGATGCGCTTCTTCCTCCCGATGTTTGGCCTGCTGGGCTTTGACTACGGGATAGGGCTCGATCGTATCCAGAATGGCTCTTTGAGCAACGCTACCCGGTTTACCTTTATGTTGGGGTATGAACCGGATTAATTGATTATTTTAATTTCCTAAAATAGCATCACTGACCATGAAAAAAGCTATCCTTTCCACCGTTTGCCTCCTGGCCTTCTTCCTTTTCGGTCATGCCCAGGCACGTTATGCCATCGTGGACACCAAATACATCCTGGACAAAATGCCGGAGTATAAAGACGCCCAGAAAAAGCTGGATCAGACCAGCATGCAGTGGCAAAAAGAAATTGATGACAAACAGGCTGCGCTGGACAAAATGTATAAAGATTTTGATGCGGAACAGGTTATGCTTAGCGATACGTTAAAAAAGAAAAGAGAAGATCAGCTGTTTAATAAAGAAAAAGAAGTGAGGGATTTGCAGCGTAAAAGGTTTGGTTATGAGGGAGATCTGTTTAAATTGCGGCAAGACCTGGTCAAGCCGGTCCAGGATAAGGTATATAATGCCATTCAACAACTGGCCGTTAACAGGATGTATGACTTTATTTTGGATAAAAGTGAGGGAATTACTGTTATATTTGCCGACCCTAAATTGGACAAGAGCGAAGATGTGTTGAAAATTCTGAATATTAAATAAAAGAGTTATACAATCAGTAAAACAACAAAAACTATAAAGGACATGGAGCAGACGGATTGTTTCATGGCGCCAAAAACAAACATCAAAACAAAATGAAAAAGATTGTTACAATTGTAGCGGTGGTTATGGGCCTGATCATGGCGGGCAATTCTGTAAAAGCCCAGGGTGGCAACAAAATCGGTGTTGTCAGCCTGCAAGAGCTGATCCCATCCATGTCCGAATACAAGAAGGCGGACACGGCGCTAAACGATTTTCAAAGTGCGCTGGGTCAGCAGTTCGATGACATGAGAAGGGAATATTACGAAAAAGATAGCGTACTCAACTCCAAGGATAGTGCTAAGTTCACCAGGGCTCAGCTGGAAATGAAAAGAAGGGAAGTAAATGAGCTGCTGGTTAAATTACAAGGCTGGCAACAACAGGCGCAGCAGATGTATCAGCAAAAGCAACAGGAGCTGATCACTCCTATCCAAAAGAAAGCCCTTGAAGCCGTTCAGGCTGTCGCCAAGGAAAATGGCTATGCTTACGTGCTGTCAAAAGAGGCGCTGCTGGTTTCACCGCCTGCAGAGGACATCCTGCCCCTGGTAAAGAAGAAACTCGGGGTCAAATAAGGTTCATTGTACATAGTACTAACGATAGCACTTGCGCCAGAGAATGCTCTCTGGCGCTTTTGCATTTGGGCAAAGGCCCGATTTGCATTATTTGGGCCCGTGGCAAAGGCGAAGTTCTTTAAATTTGGATAAATTTTTTGACGAAATTCAATATGGAGCAACCGATCGGCGTTTTTGACTCGGGTTATGGCGGCCTTACCGTTCTCAAAGAAATGGTCGCCCGCCTGCCTCAATATGACTATGTCTACCTGGGCGATAATGCCCGGGCCCCCTATGGCAACCGGTCCTTTGAAACGGTGTATCATTACACCTTACAATGCGTCAAATGGCTATTCGGCCAGGGATGCCCGCTGGTGATACTGGCATGTAACACGGCTTCGGCCAAAGCACTGCGCACCATTCAGCAAAACGATCTGCCGAAAATTGCGCCCGACAACCGGGTTTTGGGCGTTATCCGGCCCACTACCGAGGTCATAGGCAGTTTTACCCGGTCAGGCAAGGTGGGTGTGCTGGCTACGCGGGGCACCGTCTTATCGGGCTCCTATCCCATCGAGATCGAAAAATTTTTCCCGGAATTACAGGTTTTTCAGCAGGCTTGCCCATTGTGGGTGCCCCTCATTGAAAACAATGAGCACGACAAACCAGGCGCAGACTATTTCGTAAAGGAATACATGGACTTGCTGAAAGAACAATCTCCCGGTATCGATACCGTCCTGCTCGCCTGTACCCACTACCCCCTTCTGAAAGATAAGATCGCAAAACACCTTCCCGATGGCAGCACGCTCATTTCACAGGGTCAGATCGTAGCCACCAGCCTGGCAGACTATCTACAGCGCCATCCCGAAATAGAAAGCCGTTGCAGCAAAGGCGGACAGCTCCGGTTTTATACCACAGACTCAACCGAAGATTTTGATAATCATGCTAGTATATTTTATGGGCAAAACTTACACTCCAAACATGTACCCTTGCCTTGAGCGCCTGTTTCTGCTGTTGGCGGCCGCCCGAAGATTATCTTATTTTTTCCACTAGGTTTTCCACTTTTTTCCCTAATTTTGCCGTCCCTTTCACCGGCGACGGGTATGGTGACCCGTAGTCCTGATTGAATTTAGGTAACGTAAAAAAATTTTTAAATGAAGCGTACATTTCAACCACACAGACGTCGCCGGAAGTCCGTTCATGGTTTCCGTGAGCGTATGCAAACTGCCAATGGCCGTAAGGTATTGGCCAGCCGTCGTAAAAAGGGTCGTAGGAAACTGACTGTTTCCGACGAATCGAAATTAAAATAGACGGGTGCACATATAAAGAGTTGATAGCTTCGGGGCATCCCGAAGCTATTTTTTATTTTTACTCATGAGTCAGCGATTTACCTGGAAAAAGGCGGAAAAGCTCAAGAGCCGCAAACAGATCGAACGGGTTTTCCGGGAGGGGAAAAGTTTTTCCCTCTTCCCGTACAGGGTCCATTTTCTGTTGCAGCAGCCTGCTACAGTTACATCTGCCTCACTTGCCGCTGGCGCATCCGGACCCACGCCGCCCATTCTTCGCAGCACTGCTGCTAAAACTCCCCCATCTCCCCTTCAGGCCGGCTTCGGAGCCAGCAGCCGTCATTTCAAAAAAGCTGTGGACCGCAATCGCATCAAAAGGCTGAGCCGGGAGGCCTACCGTCTCCAGAAAGAACCCCTTCTCCGGCGGCTTACCGAAAAGGGCCTGTCCATGGCCGTATTCTTCATTTACACGGGTAAAGAGCTGCCCGGGTATGCAACCGTAACTGAGAAGATAGGTGTAGCTTTGGAGAAATTAATAAAGGGAATAACATGAGGAAGGTATTGCGCATCCTGGGCCTGCCCCTGATAGCGTTGATTAAACTCTACCAATGGGTCATTTCTCCGGCCATTGGGCCCCGGTGCCGTTTTACGCCCAGCTGCTCGAATTATGCTATTGAAGCTCTAAAAAAACACGGCATCTTCAAAGGTTCCTGGCTCACGCTCCGGCGTATAAGCCGCTGCCATCCCTGGGGGGGGCATGGAATGGATCCGGTGCCTTAATGGCGGGAAGGTGCGCCTGATCCGCCGCTCATCTTCTGCAAATTGCCGATAATCTCCCTGATCTCTTTCATGCTGTAAAACTTATAGATCTCGGGTACCGACCCTGCATCAAACGAGCCGGGAATCGTAGTAAAGGGACCAAAGACCTTTCCCTTCGTATTCGAGCTGATCTTCGCGATCTTGCCCGGAATGATGAAGTAGTTCTTGTTGGCTTCGCTTACATTTTGTCCGGTCGTCAGTTTTTGAAGGCTATCCAGCTTTTGTTTCAGCGCATCCTGTGTGATCCTGGACTCGCCGCCTTCAGCACCGACGTGCTGCATGCTGCCAATTACCGTATCGGATTTGAGGTTGGCTATATATAAACCGTCTTCGGTGACGCTGAAATTAATTTTACCCTGTGGAGATTGAATTTCCAGGTTCAACGGGTCGCCACTGGTGAAATCCAGCTCCTGCTCATGGTGTGTAGTACCGTCTGCAACGGTGATATGTTGTTTGGAGTCGTCAACTTGTATGTTGCCGCTGGCGTATACCAATATTTTTTTTTCGTGATCCTTGCAGGCAGCAAAACAAACCATGATTGTCAAAAACAGGAAACCGGAGATTTTTTGCATGTTTTATAATAATTAATAATTATAGAGCGGCTTCGGTTGTGCCGAAGCCGCCCCTTATTGAGAAATTTATTTTGCGGCTGCGTAACGTTCCGCCACTTTATCCCAGTTGACTACATTCCAGAATGCGCCCAGGTATTCGGCGCGACGGTTTTGGTATTTGAGATAATAAGCGTGTTCCCAAACGTCAACACCGAGCAATGGTGTGCCTTTAACTTCGGCTACATCCATCAGTGGGTTGTCCTGGTTGGGGGTAGAACTGATCTCCAGCTTGCCGTCTTTTATAATGAGCCAGGCCCAGCCGCTACCAAAGCGGCCTATACCCGCTGCATTAAGCTTTTCCTTGAATGCATCGAAGCTGCCGAAAGTAACATGGATGTCATCGGCGAGCTTGCCGGCCGGAGCACCCGTAGCTTTGGGGCTAAGGATTTCCCAGAAAAAGCTGTGGTTCCAGTGACCCCCTGCGTTATTACGAACTGCGGGGCTGATTGAGCCTGCTTTTGCTACCAGCTCTTCGAGGGATTTACCTTCGTTGGGAGTGCCGGCGATGGCCTTATTTAAGTTGTCGATATATGCCTGGTGATGTTTACCATGATGTATTTGCATGGTAGTGGTGTCTATATGCGGTTCCAATGCTTCAAACGCATAGGGAAGCGCGGGGAGTGTAAATGCCATAACGAATGTTTTAAATTAAAAAAAAATTATAGTTGTGTCAATGCCTGAAGGGATGACAAACCTACGTAAAAATGGTTAAATCATCGTTTGGCCCGGAAAAAATCCTGCATCAGGGTAGCGCATTCTTCCTGCAGAATACCTCCGGTCAGCTGGGTTTTTGGATGAAAAGGCCAGCCTGGAAGGACTGCTTCCGGTTTACCGCGGCGGTATCCATTCTTTTCGTCTTCGGCCCCATATACCACGCGGCCGATCTTGCTCCAGTACAGGGCGCCCGCACACATCAGGCAGGGCTCTACGGTAATATAGATAGTTGCTTCCGGGAGGTATTTGCTGCCGAGATGGTTGAAGGCCGAGGTGAGCGCGATGATCTCCGCGTGAGCGGTGCAATCGGTAAGCCTTTCCGTCTGGTTATGGCCGCGGGCGATGATGCGGTTGCTCATTACGATCACGGCGCCTATCGGCACTTCGTCTTCTTCATACGCCAGCCGGGCCTCTTTCAGGGCCTGCTGCATGTAATGTTCGTCGTTCATGTCGGGGTAAAGATAGATTAAATCAGCTGGAGCTTGCCTGCCTTCGGGTCGACTATCACCTGGTCGTGTTCGAAGTCCAGCTTAATGCGCCATTTCTGTAAAGTGGCGGCACCGATGATGGCTTCTTCGCTGAGTCCCGGCACAACCAAAAATTCATCGGAAAGTAAGACATCATTGATATAAAACTCAAGAGTAACTCTTTCTTTGATCTCGATAAAATGCCCTTCGCTGGCGGTGGCGAGTTTGCGCATCCGACCGAGATGAACCGGTGTTTCAAGGTCCTTGATACAATCAGGATGAATACAAGACAGATTTGCACCACTATCAAAAAGAGTGTACAGGTTTTTTTCACCTTTCGAGCCTACGTATAGTAACGGATGTTTAATGATAGACATAAGTTAATGGTTTTTTTTCAAAAATAAAATGTTTATCCCGGTCTTTTTTGTGAAACTTTGTAGTGTTCCACGGTGCCATTTTTAAAAGCTCCCATATGCATGATCTCCAGCCGCTGCGCCAGTTCTTCAACTCCGGCGCTACGCGTTCGTATGAATGGCGCCGCCAGCAGCTGCAAAAAATGCAGCAACTGATCCTTACTCACCCAACCGACATTCAAAGGGCCCTCTATACCGATCTGAAGAAAAGCCCGGAAGAAGCCTATGGTTCGGAGACCGGCCTGGTGCTCTCGGAGATACGGTATATGCTGAAACATCTTTCAGGCTGGATGCGTCCCCGCCGCGTAAGAACCAATTCCGTCAACTGGCCTTCTTCTTCCACTATCTACCGCGACCCCTTAGGAGTCGTGCTGGTCATCGCTCCCTGGAATTATCCGCTTCAACTCTCCTTACTGCCGGTAGCAGCGGCGCTGGCTGCAGGTAATACGGTCGTGCTGAAGCCTTCGGAACTGGCTCCTGCTACATCAGCTATCATTGAAAAATTATTGACGGGCGTTTTTCCGCCAGAATGTATACGTGTTATACAAGGGGATGGCGCAACAGTAGTGCCCGAGCTGATCAAAAACTTCCGCTTCGATCATATTTTTTTCACGGGCAGCCCAAATGTTGGGCGAGCCATCTATCGACAGGCCGCGGAACAGCTGATACCGGTAACGCTGGAACTGGGCGGAAAAAGCCCGGCGATCGTAGCACAGGATGCCGACCTGCGCACGACGGCCCGCCGTATCGTACTGGGTAAATTCACCAACGCCGGTCAAACCTGTATAACACCGGATTATCTGCTGGTGCACGCAGCGATAAAAGACGATCTCCTCCGGCGCCTGCAGGAGACGATTACAAATTTCTACGGCGAAAAACCGGAAGAAAGTTATGACTACGGAAAGATCATCAACGAAAAAAGATTTGATACATTGGTCGGCTATCTTTCGCAGGCGCAGGGAAAAATTATTTGCGGCGGTTATCACGACCGGTCGAAATTATTCATTGCTCCCACTATCATAGAATGCGTCGCAACTGACCAGCCACTGATGAAAGAAGAGATCTTCGGTCCCCTGTTACCGGTACTTACCTACCGCACGATGGAAGAGGCATTGGCTATCACCCGGCTGCAGCCCGATCCCCTGGCCTTTTACCTTTTTACCCGCGACAAACGGCTGCAAAAGACCTGGATACAGTCGGTTCCTTTCGGCGGCGGCTGCGTCAACAATACCCTCTGGCATTTTACAAATCCCCACCTGCCTTTCGGAGGCATCGGCAATAGCGGTCTGGGCGTTTATCATGGAAAATACTCCTTCGATGCATTTACACACGCCAAACCGGTCATGCGGACGCCATCGTTTCCCGATCCGGCCATCAAGTATCCGCCGTTCAAAGGGAAAATGAAATGGTTGAAATTTTTTTTGAGGTAGGGAGGGCCTCAGCCGGGTGAGGGCCTATGCTAGGACGCGCACTCCTGTGGCGCCGCATTTCCAGGATGCCGACCACTGGTCCCTTCCATTCTACGGAACGAAGCAAGTGATCGCGGATAGCCCCGATCCGTTGTTCGATGGTAGGTGGGGGAAGGTGTTCTCCGGTGGCCAAAAAATGTTTTATCTCGTTGAATATCCAGGGATAACCGATCGCCGCCCGACCTATCATGATCCCGTCCACGCCATACCGGTCCCGGTATAAACGCGCTTTTTCCGGGGAATCGATGTCTCCGTTGCCGAAGATCGGGATATGAATGCGGGGGTTTTCTTTGACTTTTGCGATCAGGGTCCAATCCGCTTCGCCTTTGTACAATTGCGCGCGGGTCCGGCCATGTATGGTGAGGGCTTTGATGCCGACATCCTGCAGTCTTTCCGCCACCTCTTCAATATTCTTCGACTGGTCGTCCCAGCCCAGGCGGGTCTTCACCGTCACCGGCAACCGGGTGCCTTTTACGACCGCTTCCGTAAGCCGGGTCATAGCGGCAATATCCTTCAGCACGGCAGCACCGGCGCCTTTACAAACCACTTTCTTCACCGGACACCCG